>Ga0102592_1000032_pt1 | contig 520708 bp, 579 predicted proteins | sample AraplaCol_mMF_r2_FD_76861 | JGI IMG/M metagenome (GOLD analysis project Ga0102592, IMG submission 76861) | Arabidopsis root microbial communities from North Carolina, USA - plate scrape MF_Col_mMF_r2 (SPADES assembly) (version 2) | ecosystem: Host-associated > Plants > Roots > Endosphere...
CCTCGCGACCGACAATCATGAGAGAGCCGAGGATCGCCAGGATGACCGCCGCGACGATACGAAGCCACAGGCCGCTGACATTGATCAGCGGCGCAATCTCATCGGCAATAACGAGAAGCGCGATTGCAGCCACAGCCGCAAGGCCGAGGCCGAAAGACAACGTCACGAAAGCAATGATCCGGCCGATATCCTCAGGCGAAATCCCAAGCCTCGTATAGGCACGGTAACGGATCGCCCCGCCTGACAATGCGCCGAAACCGGCAGTATTGCCGACCGCATAGGCGCTGAAGGCGGTGAGCGCGACATGCGGAAAAGGCAGCCGCTTGCCGATATAGTCGATGGCGTTGAGATCGTAGAAAACGAGTGCCAGAAAGCTCAGCGCCGTGAAGAGCAAGGCGAGCAGGATCGAGCTCGGCCGGGTTGCCGCCAGCGCTTCCACCACATCGTCGTAACGCACCTCGTCCGTGAGATGCATGATGGCAAAGCCGACAAGGCAGAACAGGGTCACCGTCGCAGTTGCCACGAGCTGGGTGCGATAACAACGGAGAAGGGCCCGAAATCCGCCGACATCTTCCCGTTGCATTTCTTCCAAATCGTTCGGACCCACCATGTTACCACCAAGAATGGTTGCCTACCGCAGCGCCGGCATGAGCTGACCTTTCATAGATCCGCCACCACTATCTCTATCAATGGACAGATCGACTGATGACGCGATGGGGATAGGCGGCCTTGAACTGCGCCATCATTGCGCTGGCTTGTTGCAGCACACGCTCGGCCTTTTGTGGATCATCGCGCGCCAGTTCGTCGGCATTGACGCGCATTGCCTCTGCCATGCTGGCGGACATCATGGCAAAGCGTCTTTCGCCATGAACCAGCGCCTCCTGTGAAGCTTTTTCAAGCCACCGCGCGAAATCAACGATGATCTCTTCTCGTTCATCGATGCCAACGCTCTTGATGATACTGATATTCTCTTCCATGCAGGTGTTACTCCAACACAACCGGCGCACACCGAGTTCAACGTCTCGAGCGGGCAATGAGCTAGGAAGACAAAAAATCGAATTCAAGGGTTCATTGCAGCTTGAATTCGCCCTCGACACGACGCCATTCGTTCGGCCTAATCAGCCGCTGGTGTGTATAGCGCACCGAGTGAAGTGGTCCGTCGAGGCTGGCCTTCCAGAAGTGGAGGAACTTGTGCATCTCGGGAAAGTCGGGAGCGAGATCATAGTCCTGCCAGACATAGGTCTGCAGGACGGATTCGAAGTCGGGAATGCGATAGAGAATATGCGCGGTGGTCAGTCCATAGCCGTTGAGCTGACGCTCCAGGTCCGATGAGAATTGCATGCTTCATCTCCGTTTCATGACACTGCGAAGGTGGCGCGAAATCATGCAGCCATCAACGGTTTTCTGAACGCTTCGATGTCGTTTATCGTTCCTTTCCAGCATGTTAGCAGCCACCAACGTCGAGTGCTAATTTTTCTTGTCGACCCTCTTGAAATTGAAAAAGCCCGAAAATAAATTTTTGCACGCGAACGCTCAACGAGGTTCGCACCCGCCCGGACTGGTCATCCGGTCCGGCCAGGGGATTTCGAAACATCATCGTTTGTCCACGGAGGAAAACATGTCGTTCCGACCGCTCCATGACCGCATTCTCGTACGCCGGGTCGAATCCGAAGAAAAGACCAGAGGCGGCATCATCATTCCCGACACCGCCAGGGAAAAACCGCAGGAGGGCGAGGTCGTCGCCGTGGGCCCCGGCGCCCGCAGCGATGCAGGCCAGATCCAGGCGCTCGACGTCAAGGCCGGTGATCGCATCCTGTTCGGCAAATGGTCCGGAACCGAGATCAAGATTGACGGTGAAGATCTGCTGATCATGAAGGAAAGCGACGTTCTGGGCATCATCGAAGCTCAGGCCGAGCGTAAACAAGCCGCCTGAGGCGGCTCGTCCCCCAAACCCAACACCATCAGTCAATAGCTGCCTATTGAGGAGTTAGACACATGGCTGCGAAAGAAGTCAAATTCCATAGCGACGCCCGTGAACGCATGCTGCGTGGGGTCGATGTGCTGGCAAATGCCGTCAAAGTCACGCTCGGCCCGAAGGGTCGTAACGTGGTGATCGACAAGTCCTTCGGTGCTCCGCGCATCACCAAGGACGGGGTATCGGTCGCCAAGGAAATCGAACTCGAAGACAAGTTTGAGAACATGGGCGCCCAGATGCTGCGCGAAGTGGCGTCGAAAACCAACGATCTTGCCGGTGACGGCACCACGACCGCGACGGTACTCGCGCAGGCCATCGTCAAGGAAGGTGCCAAGGCTGTCGCATCGGGCATGAATCCGATGGACCTGAAGCGCGGCATCGACATTGCCGTCGACGCCGTTGTCAAGGAACTCAAGACCAATGCCCGCAAGATCACCAGCAACTCGGAGATCGCTCAGGTGGGCACCGTCTCTGCCAACGGTGATTCCGAGATCGGCCGCTATCTCGCCGAGGCAATGGAGAAGGTTGGCAATGAAGGCGTCATAACCGTCGAGGAAGCCAAGACCGCCGAGACCGAACTCGAAGTCGTCGAGGGCATGCAGTTCGACCGTGGCTACCTGTCTCCATATTTCGTGACCAACCAGGACAAGATGCGCGTTGAGTTCGAAGACCCATACATCCTGATCCACGAAAAGAAGCTGTCGAACCTCCAGGCGATGTTGCCTGTCCTCGAAGCAGTCGTGCAGTCGAGCAAACCGCTCCTCATCATCGCCGAAGACGTCGAAGGCGAAGCTCTTGCCACGCTCGTCGTCAACAAGCTGCGCGGCGGCCTGAAGATTGCTGCTGTCAAGGCTCCGGGCTTCGGCGATCGCCGCAAGGCCATGCTCGAAGACATCGCCATCCTGACGGGAGGCACCGTCATCTCCGAAGACCTCGGCATCAAGCTCGAGAACGTCACGCTGAACATGCTCGGCCGTGCCAAGAAGGTGGCGATCGAAAAGGAAAACACCACCATCATCGACGGCGTCGGCTCCAAGGCCGAGATCGATGGCCGCGTTGCGCAAATCCGCGCGCAGATCGAGGAGACGACGTCTGACTACGATCGCGAAAAGCTGCAGGAACGTCTCGCCAAGCTCGCTGGCGGCGTTGCCGTCATCCGCGTCGGCGGTTCGACGGAAGTGGAAGTGAAGGAAAAGAAGGACCGCGTCGATGACGCGCTTCATGCAACGCGTGCTGCCGTCGAGGAGGGTATTCTGCCAGGTGGCGGTGTGGCGCTGCTTCGCGCAGTCAAGGCGCTCGACAATCTCGACACCGCCAACCGGGACCAGAGGGTTGGCATCGACATCGTGCGCCGCGCGATTGAGGCGCCTGTTCGTCAGATCGCGGAAAACGCCGGCGCCGAAGGTTCGGTCATCGTTGGCAAGCTGCGGGAGAAGGCCGAGTTCTCCTTCGGCTGGAATGCCCAGACCGGAGAATACGGCGATCTCTACGCTCAAGGCGTTATCGACCCGGCCAAGGTCGTGCGCACGGCACTCCAGGATGCAGCATCGGTCGCCGGCCTTCTTGTGACCACGGAAGCAATGATTGCTGAAAAGCCTAAGAAGGACGCCGCTCCGGCAATACCCGCTGGCGCCGGAATGGACTTCTAAGCGTCACTGTGGCTCGTCCCACAGTATGGGACGAGCCATTATTGAGGAAGGTGAAACACATGGTTCAAGCAAGGCTTAAGCACTCACCCGAGCCACTCCACTCGAAAGACCTCGCGGTCTGCCGGAAAGTCTTCGACAAAATCCAATCGAGCGCCGGTTCGTCAAGAAGTCGGAAGAAGCTGACCGCGTAGCAACCGTCCTCGTGGAACTGTACCGGCAGGGCGTCCACGAGCCCGATCATCTCAAAACTATGGTTCAGGCCGCGCGAGGGATATTCGAAAACGATGTGCTCCGGGCCCCTTGAACAACTCCTAAAATGAGTTCCATAGAACCGATATCAGTGGAGCCAGACGATGAGAAAGGAAAACATAAAGTCCTCTGTCGCAATGGAAGCCGCAACGGCGATCAGCGTTGCGCATCTGCTTCATCCGGCCACGCCGTTCAATCATCCAAGCGATGTGCTTCACAACGAGCATATCAGCAAAGGCGATAAGCGAGCCATTCTCGCTTCATGGGCCTCCGACATCTTTTCGGTCGAATCAATCCCAGCCCTTCGACTTTATCCCGGCACGAACAAAGCCGTGTCCTACGACGACATCATCGACGCTTTGAAGATCCTGGATAAGGACGGTGAAGCAAGCGGCGAACGCGTGTGCACTCGCTCCGCCGTGCCCAGACGCCACTGCCGCAATCCGCGAACGCGCCGATTTGGCGGGCTCGGCCTGTGCAGTTATTGGAAAGGAGAACGTCGCCGACAACCATTCGAGATATAGCCACTTCGCACCTGCCGCGTGCCTCTGGAGGACGCGAACCTGATTTTTGCCGTCGACTCTTTTCTCAAATGAGGAGGTTTTGCCGATGAAGATCGCTCAGATCGCACCGCTCGCCGAAAGCGTTCCGCCCAAGCTTTATGGTGGAACCGAGCGCATTGTTTCCTATCTCACCGACACACTCGTCGCCCAAGGTCATGACGTCACACTTTTTGCCAGCGGAGATTCGATTACCGCAGCGAAGCTCGTGTCGTGCTCGGACGTCGCGCTGCGCCTCAACCCGGCAGTCAAGGATCACCTGCCGCATCAGGTTGTGATGCTGGAGGAATTTCGCCGGCGGGCGCACGAATTCGATGTACTGCACTTCCACATCGATCTCCTGCATTTCCCGCTGATCCGGGAGTTTGCCGACCGGACGGTCACCACGCTCCACGGGCGTCTTGACCTGCCGGACCTCAAGCCCTTCTACTCGGCTTTTCCCGATATCCCACTGGTGTCGATCTCCGATGATCAGCGCCGACCAATGCCGCCGGTCAACTGGTCAGGGACGGTCTATCATGGCTTGCCTCTCGACCTGCTGCCATTCACGGAAAAGCCCAAGGGCAACTATCTCGCGTTCCTCGGGCGAATATCGCCGGAGAAACGGCCTGACCGGGCAATCGAAACCGCGGCGAAAGTTGGCATGCCCTTGAAGATGGCCGCAAAGATCGACAATGCGGACAAGGCCTATTGGGAAACGGTGATCGAGCCGATGGTCAGGAGCCATCCGAACGTCGAATTCATCGGCGAGATCAACGAGCGTCAGAAGGCCGCCTTCCTCGGCAATGCCGGCGCCCTGCTCTTCCCGATCGACTGGCCCGAGCCGTTCGGGCTCGTCATGATCGAAGCGATGGCCTGTGGCACGCCCGTCATCGCATTCAGCTGCGGCTCTACGCCGGAAGTCATCGACAATGGCGCGTCGGGCATTCTCGTCGACAGCGTGACGGAGGCCGCTGAGAACGTCGAATGGGCGCTCAAGATGGATCGAAAGAAGGTTCGTGCGACCTTCGAGAAGCGTTTTAGCGCCGATCGGATGGCACAGGACTATCTCGACATCTATCGCAATCTTCCCGGCGTCCGTACCAAAGCGGCCCCGCTGCGCCGTGCTAACGGTCAGGACCTCGATCTTCAGATCGTGGCATAATCGGAGGCCATCAGCATGCCGATCTCTTCTGCACACGACGGTTCCGCGCCTGCAGGCGGCCAGGCGCCGATCGCGCAATTTTTCATTCCGGCGACCGCCTCGCTTCACGAGCGGCGGCCGCGCACCCTGAAGCACGGCGACACATTCGCCGTCTTCGATCACAATGGTGACGCGCTCTCCGGGCCCGGCAGCCCGGAAGGCATCTTCCATCGGGACACGCGTTACCTCTCGCATCTGCACCTGACGATCAGCGGCAAGCGCCCGATGCTTCTCTCGTCGACGCTGCGCGACGACAATGCCACGCTAACCTGCGATTTGACCAATCCCGACCTTTCTGATGAAAAGGGGAAGCTCACACTTGAGCATGATCTCATTCATATGCGCAGGACACGCTTTCTGTGGAATGCCGGTTGTTATGAGCGCTTGGCGGTAAGGAACTACGACGAGCGACGACAACAAGTGCGCATCGAAATTTCGTTCGGAGCGGACTTTGCCGATCTGTTCGAGGTTCGCGGAACCGTCAGGGCGAAGAAAGGCCGCCAGCTTCCGGCCGTGGTGGAACAGGACCGCGTTCTTCTGTCCTACATCGGCCTCGACGATCAGAAGCGCCTCACGCGGTTGTCCTTCGAGCCGCGCCCAGACGAACTTGGGAGCGGCCATGTCATTTATGATCTTGATCTGGCGCCACATGAAACGCGGTCGCTATTCATCCAGATCTGCTGCGACCAAGCCAAAGATAAAGCTCTAGGCTACCAGTCGTTTTTCCTTGGCCTGCGGAATGCCCGCCGTGCATTGCGCTCATCTTCCTCGCGCGCGGCATCGATCGTCACGTCCAACGATATTTTTAACGAGGTCGCCCGGCGAAGCGTCTCCGACCTTTACATGTTAATGACCGACAAGCCGGAGGGCCCCTATCCCTACGCCGGGATTCCTTGGTTCAGCACGGTTTTCGGACGCGATGCGCTGATCACGGCGCTGGAAACGCTGTGGCTTGATCCGCGCATTGCCTGTGGCGTACTTGGCCATCTTGCGGCGAACCAGGCGACAGAAGTCGATCCGGCAGCAGACGCCGAACCGGGAAAAATCTTGCATGAAGTGCGCTATGGCGAAATGGCCGAACTGGGCGAAGTGCCCTTCCGCCGATATTACGGCAGTATCGACTCCACACCATTGTTCATATTACTGGCAGGCGAGTACCTGAAACGAACCGGCGATTTTGCCACAATCAATCGCCTTCTGCCGAATATCGAGGCCGCTCTTACCTGGATCGATGAACACGGCGATCGCGACGGTGATGGTTTCGTCGAATACGGGCGGTTGACGGAGGAAGGGCTGATCAATCAGGCCTGGAAAGACAGTCACGACTCGGTTTTCCACGCCGATGGTACGCTTGCCAAAGGCCCGATCGCCATTGCCGAGGTTCAGGCCTATGTTTATGGCGCCTGGCAGGCAGCTGCCGCGATTTTCCGCCTGCTCGGCAGACCCGAACGCGCGGCAAAATTTTTGGCAAGGGCGGAAGGTCTTCGTCGTGCCTTCGATACGAGTTTCTTCGACGAGGAACTCGGCACCTTTGTACTAGCGCTCGATGGGAACAAGCAACCTTGCAGGGTCCGGTCCTCGAATGCGGGCCATGCCCTCTTCACCGGCGTCGCGTATCCGGAGCGGGCCACACAGGTTGCCAAAACTCTGATGAGCGCCTCGTCCTTTTGCGGCTGGGGTATTCGCACCATCGCCTCCACCGAGGCGCGCTACAATCCGATGAGCTATCACAATGGCTCTGTCTGGCCGCATGACAATGCAATGATTGCCAGCGGTCTCGCCCGCTACGGCTACCGCACTGAGGCAGCTCGGATCTTCGAGGGTCTTTTTGCGGCCTCGACATATCTGGACTTGCGCCGTCTTCCGGAACTCTTTTGTGGCTTGCCACGCCAGCGGGCTCAGGGGCCGACCTTCTATCCTGTTGCCTGCTCTCCGCAGGCATGGGCGGCCGCAGCCCCCCTCCTTCTGCTGCAATCCTGTCTCGGCCTCGACTTCGAGCCGAATGCCCGGATCATCAGTTTCGGCGAGCCGCAACTGCCTCCGTTCCTGGACGAGGTGATGCTGCGACACCTGCGGGTCGGAAACGGCCGGGCCGACGTCGCAATTCGCCGCTCCGGACGCAGTGTAGTGGTTGACACTGTCGGTCGCCAGGGCGAGGTTCGCGTGCTGACCACCGCATAGGCGAGGCTGCTTCCATGCGGGCGCCACGCCTACTCCAACTCCTCTTGGTCTGAGACGAGAAGGTCGATCAACAAGGCGGTCCTGCCTGTCGGCAGAGGCCGCCGTTCACTCATCAACGCTTCGTCGCTGTTGACCCACGCGAAGGCTTCCGCCAGTTCAGCTTGGTTGGCACCAGTCGCCACCACATCAGCTATCAAAGTTTCGTCGACAGGTCCGAGGATGGCGATGACGTCTTCGGAGGTCATTGTCATACCCATTGCTCCTTTTGTTTCATCACAGAAATCTGGTGGTCCAAACAGAAAAATCAAATTTTTCTACCGGGCAAATCCAAAGTTCTTGAAACCACAAGCTACTGAATTATATCAATATTGTCCGATCGCCCAATGGGGGTCGGCAAGTCCAGGAGGCGCCATGTGCTCTTGGCGTCTTCTTGTATCCATGTTGCTTACAAGGAGGATATGGCTATGAGAGCAAACCTCGATTTCTCTCCCCTGTTCCGGTCGAGCATTGGATTCGACCGAATGCTAAATGCGCTCGAAGCTGCAAGCCGCGTCGAAACGATCGACAACTGGCCGCCGTATGACATCGTCAAGTCCGGTGAGGACGCGTACCACATTGCCATGGCAGTGGCCAGCTTTTCGCAGGACGAACTGACGATCACGCAGGATCAGAGCATGCTCTTCGTATCCGGCCAGAAGGCAAATGCTGACGATGCACAGTATCTGCATCGCGGCATCGCCGCCCGCTCGTTCCAACGCTGGTTCGAACTTGCCGACCACGTCAAGGTCGTGGGTGCTGGCCTCGTCAACGGTCTGCTGACCATCGATCTGAAGCGCGAAATCCCCGAGGAAATGAAACCGCGCCAGATCGCAATCAGCACCGGCGAAGCGCTGCCCATGAGTGAGACGAAGCAGATCGAAGCCCACAAGCAGGCGGCTTAAGCCATCCATCGGCGCAACTGCGCGCCCAAGGCCCCGAGCGACGCCTGGGGCCTGCAGCGAAGCTATGTCAAATGAACCACAAGATAAGGAGAAGAAACATGAGTGTTCGTGATCTGATTCCTTGGGGCCGAAGCAATGGCAATCAGGTTCCAAGTCTTCCGCGCGATGACGACCGTGATCCCTTCCTGTCGCTGCATCGCGAGGTAAACCGCCTGTTCGACGACGTCTTCCGCGGCTTCGGCTCCGGTCTACCGTCGTTCACCAGCACTTCCAGCCTCGGTTCCGGCTGGCCGAGCGTTGAGATCTCCGACACCGACAAGGAGATCAGGATCACGGCCGAAGTCCCCGGCCTGGAGGAGAAGGACATCGAGGTCCTCCTTAATGATGGCGTGCTGACGCTAAAGGGCGAGAAGCGCTCGGAGACCGAAGACAAGGATCGCCAATTCACTGAGCGCTACTATGGCCGCTTCGAGCGCCGTATTCCGCTCGCCGTCGAAGTCAGGGAAGACGAGGTCGATGCGCGCTTCCGAAACGGCGTGCTGACCGTGACCTTGCCCAAGGATGAGAAGGCGCAGTCGCAGGTCAAACGCATCGAGATCAAACATTAAGGAAAGAAGCCGGAGGACGTCCTCCGGCTTCTTTCTGCGTCAGCATGTTCGAAACGAAGGAGGGACCATGTCTGTGTTCATAAGGCTCATCAGGCCATTGATTATCGTCTTCACCGTCTCCCTGCTCATTGGCGGCGCTCCTGCCCAGGCACAGTTCGTGTCCGGGATCGGCGGCAGCGTGCCGACGCTTGCTCCGATGCTGGAAAAAGTCACGCCGGCAGTTGTCAACATCTCGGTTGTCTCGCAGGCGCCCGAAGAGGATAACCCGCTCTACAGCGACCCCTATTTCCGCCGCTACTTCAACCTTCCGGATAAGCCTCAGGCGGAACCTCGTCTAAGCGCCGGATCGGGGGTCATCGTCGATGCGACACGAGGTTACGTGTTGACGAACCATCATGTCGTCGCCAATGCCCGTAAGATCCTCGTGACGCTCAAGGACGGAAGGCGGCTGGATGCGAGGCTTGTCGGCTCCGACAAGGGTACCGACATCGCAGTGCTCCAGATACCGGCACGCAATCTGACAACGTTGCCTTTTGGCGACTCGGATGCATTGCGCGTTGGCGATTATGTTGTGGCAATCGGCAATCCGTTTGGGCTTGGTCAGACCGTCACGTCGGGCATCGTCAGCGCGCTTGGCCGAAGCGGTCTTAGCCGCGATGGTTATGAAGATTTTATCCAGACGGACGCTTCGATCAATCCCGGCAACTCGGGCGGCGCGTTGGTAACCTTTGACGGCAGGCTTGTGGGGATCAACTCCGCGATCCTCAGCCCGGCTGGCGGCAACATCGGTATCGGCTTCGCCGTACCGGCCAAGATCGCAAGATTGGTGATGACCCAGCTGATCCAACATGGCGAGGTCATTCGCGGCAAGCTTGGCGTTGCGATTCAGGATCTTGATTCCGATATCGCGGCTTCGCTCGGATTGGATGACGCGGGCGGCGCGCTGATCGCGGCGGTTGAGCAAGGATCTCCGGCCGCTGGTGCGGGTTTGAAACCGGGTGACGTGGTGGCAGCTGTCGATGGTCGACCGGTTCATGGCGCTGCTGATCTGCGCAATCGCATCGGCCTGACGCCCGTTGGCTCGCAGATCGAGCTGACCGTCAGGAGCAGTGGCTCGGAGCGTACGGTTAAGGCACGCGTGAGCGGATCATAAAAGTTGCCGCTTTTCATGTTTCCGGCCGTGGTTCGTCCACGGCCGGGAATGCTCATCAATATGCAATTCAATGGTAACAGCTTTCGTTGGCTGTTGCGAACGCTAAGAAGCACTCGATGAGCTCTAGCGGAAACCATCGCCTTGAACGGATCAGAACTGGCGAACCCTTTTTTGACCACGCGATACCAACGATTTATCGGTCTTGCGCTCAGGTAATCTCGCCTTCGTCCAATCATCATTCGTTCAGACGTTCAACCAAACGCTTCATGAGATCCATTCGTTCATGAAGAATCGCCACGATGAGGGCGGGCGCATCCTCTCGAGGCAGATAAAAGACGTAGTGATGTTGGCATCGCGCCATTCGTAACGCCGGATAAAGCGCGCTCATATCCTTGAAAGGACCTTTGCCCTCGGCAAGGTTTGCGATACCTCGCTCCAAAGCCGAGACGTAGCGGCGTACCTGGGCGGCACTCCATTGCGCACGTGTGTAGCGGATTACCGAACGTAGATCCGATTCCGCCGCCGCGGTAAGAATGTAGGCCGTCAAGCACGACCCTCGGCAATCTCATCGTCGAGGATCTCACCTACGGTTTTGGTCGACAGTTTTCCGGCAAGCCCCTCATTGACGCGCGTGTTCATCAACGTCTTCAACTCCTCCCAGGCTCGCTCTCCATCTATGTCACCGGGGAAGAGGCGCTCAAGTGCATACTGCTTGATTGTCTTGCCCTGCAAAGCGGCCAGCGCCTTGAGGCTTTGATGTTGTTGGTCCGTTATGTCGATCGTCAATCGGCTCATCTAACGTGCTCCTGGATTGAGAAAACCCACATTAACACATATGTGGGTAGGTGGCCACCGCCGCGATACTCTGATCCGATGCCACTTGGAGGGACATCGGTGATTCTTCAGTTTCAGTCATTTCCAACCCGCACCATTTATCCTGCGCTGCTTATCATGCCGGATGGCGCGGCGCTAAGGGATTCCGATTTTTGGAACGCCATGCCAATCAAGCGGTTCTTTGACCGGCTTTTAGCGCTTCGCGAGCCTCAATTGTTCCAGCTCCGGCCCGCCCGCTTCTCGAGCGTGGACAAGAGAGATGCGCTCGCGTTGCTGATCGTGATAGCTCTACCGCCATCTTTGCAGGCCGGTTCCAGTGAGACGGGACGCCTGAGAGTCCGCAGCCGCGAAGCGTCTGTCGGCGAGCTGCTTTCTGGCGTGTCCCAAATCTTTGGGTGGGCTTGGGTCGTTCGGCAAGCAGCGCGGATGTTGCAGACATCTGCTCGGCTCGCTCCCTGGGCATAGTCAGAGCAAGGCCGCAGATCCCAGCCCGATCTGGATGCGTGCAAGCGGCGCTGTCAGCTTCCAGACGATCAGTCCGTCCGTGAAACTCCATTGCGCTTGGCCGGACAAGGCGGATGGCACCAGCTTACCAAGAACAAGGGCGCCGAACCCGTCCTCATGCGCCAGTAGATCGGCGTAAGCCACCGCCGGCTCAGACCAGACGAGCTCGAATATGTCGCCGCCCTCTCCGCTCGTCAGCCCCCCAAGTGACGGATATTCCGCCAACATCCGTAACCCCGAAGCGCATCGCATTCATGATCAGTTCGTGGAAGGCCATGCCAAGATTGAGGACAGCGTTGGCGTCAAGTACGATTTCCGGGCCCAGAATTTGGACCGGCTGTAGAGCCTCGAAGGGTTGGAGTTGATGCGCCACGAGATCGGCGAGCCTCACCCCCGCCCAATCGACCTGTGACAGCAGATCATGTGAATGAGACAGGGCCATAATACGTTCGCGGACCCACTTCTCAAATTCTTCGATTGAGCGGGAGCGTGTCGACGTCTGCCGGATAACGGCAAGGACGACGGCGTACTGATTTTTAACGCGATGATTGATTTCTAGCATCAACAGGCGAAGCCAGCGATCGCTTTCGCGTGTCTCCGAGATGTCCCGGGCGATGCTCGATGCACCCACGAGTTTCCCGGCCCGACTTTTGATTGGAGAAATGGTGATCGAGATCGGGACTATCCGTCCGTCTCGGTGGCGGCGCGTCGTCTGAAACGGCTCGATCGGCTCCCCCAGTTTCAGCAGGCGCAGGATGTCCGCCTCCTCATCCCGTTTGTCGTCGGGTATGATCAAATAGATCGATTTTCCGACCACCTCGGTTTCCGGATAGCCGAACATGCGTTCGGCCGCCCTGTTCCAGCTAACGATCGTGCCTGAAAGATCCTTACTGATGATCGCGTCGAAGGAAGACTCGACGATGGCTGCGAGCCGTTCTGCACTATGCTCTTCCATGCCCAACCGCTTGGCTTATTGCTGCCTACTGGGAGTGATTTAGGCGGTCGCCTTGCAGATCAACCTCGAAGACCACAAGAAAGTTCAGGTACGCTACCGCTTTCCCAGAAATTCGTGACTCGGACGACCGCGAACCCTGGTCAGGCACGGTCATAGGTAAAGGACGTCAAGAGCGTCGTCACGAAATTGCTGGCCCGTTCCTTGACCAACATCTCGGTCCACTCGTTAGTGCCGCGAAGCCTCAAGTCCGTCTGGATGCTGTCGACGGCCGCTTCTTCGATCCGCTTGATGTGGGAGCCGAAGGCCGCTTCGCCAGCACCATGGTACATGTCACGTATCACCATGCGCAGGATTTCCTGGATCGCTATCTGCCAAGCTGTATTGATTGCCTGTAGCTCGTTCGTGTCCGGTGCCATAAAAGGCTCCTAAGGAATGAGTAAGTTCGAGCGTGACCGTATATCACGCCCTGATCTATTCCACGGCCCTAACCATCAAAATGTGGGGGCCCGGACGCTAAGCCCGACGGGCCTTGCGGGCAGCATAGCGTCTGTCCCGCTCAGCCTTGCGAGCGGCCTCGTCTTCCACGACGAGCGATATCCGGGCGTTTTCGGCGGACTTTTGCGCCTCAATCTCGGCCGCCTCCATGGCTGCCTGCTCTTGCGCCGCAAGAGTTTCTAGGCGCCTACGCTCCTCGGCTTTCAGTCGTTCCCGTTCCGCACGGCGTGCCTCGCGGGCTTCAACAAGCGAGATGCGCTCCGTCTGTCTGGCGGCTTGTAATGGCTCTGCCGCTGTCTTTGCTGCTCGATATGCTTTGAGAAGGGCTGCTTTGGCGTCCGCAGCAGCGGCGCGTCGGTCGGTGTGTTCGTTGTTTCTGGCGTGTCTCAATCTATATCCTGACTCTTTGCGTTTGGGATGATCTCAGCTGGACTTCGATCGTTTGGCAAGGAGCGCGGATGTTGCGGAGATCCGGTCAGCTTGCTCCTTGGCGAGCCGCGCTTCGCGCAGCCTGATGGTCTTGGCATCGCGCGCCTGAGCGATCGATGCGAGCTCTTCCGCCGCATTGTTCTTGGCGAAAAACTCGGCCTGGAGATTTCCGAAGGCCGCCTCGGCCTGCCTGCGAGATTTGCTATACGTTTCTGTCATCGTATTTCCTCGATCTGGGCTGTGAGGCCAAAACGAAAGAGGCCAGGCGAGCCCGCCTGGCCTCAAACTGATACATTGCTCCCGGCAGTGCCAGTACATCCGTGGTCAAGGGGAAGCAGGATATCGATTAAGCGGACTGCAGATTGCAGGCCGACATCTTGCCCGACTTACGATCGCGCTCGAGTTCGAAGCCGATCTTCTGGCCTTCGACGAGTTCACGCATTCCGGCGCGCTCGACAGCCGAGATGTGAACGAAGGCGTCAGCGCCGCCGTCGTCAGGCTGGATGAAGCCAAAGCCCTTGGTGGAATTGAACCATTTTACTGTGCCAGTGGTCATGATGAACCCTTTCAAGCATAAAGTTGAGAAACCGCGAAGCTGATGCCACGCGGACGAAAACCGACTATTTTTGAAAGGGAAGTTCGCTTAAAGCGCGGTGCCAATCGCGCGGTAGACAAAGCTCGGCAAGCAAAAGATCGATGCGCCTTGTATACGGCAGGCGGGCGGGTTCGTCAACGGTTAGTTTTCTAAGGTAGTGCTATTCTCCTTATGGTTGCTCCTTCGCGAAGGACCCGCAGCCGGCAGCGGACTAGAGCGGTCCTCACCGGACTGCCTCCAGCGCTCCTCTCAGATCATCGATACCGCCTGCAAGGGAGGTCTTTTATCAGTCGAAGCCGCGGACCAACCCTGTAAGGTCGCCCTTATGGGCAAGAAATCGAGATTGGCCTGCTGCCGGTTTCGTGGACACCGAGTTAAGGTGTTTCCAATGAAACTGGAGCGCATGAATGCAACGAAGGAAATTCGGCCGCGAGTACAAGCTTGAGGCAGTGAAGTTGGTGCGAGAGCGCGGGGTCAGTGTTGCGCAAGCCGCCCGCGACCTGGATATTCATGAGAATGTGCTGCGCAAGTGGGTCAGGGAATACGGTTCAGACCCGGCGCAGGCGTTTCCTGGTCCCGGGCAGATGAAGCCCGAGCAGCTTGAGATCGGGAAGGAAGGGTTGATATGACTGGACATCGCTCCTTTAACGACTGCGTAACAAAATGTCGCCTGGACGTCGGGCTCGCAACGATGACGCGACGAGGGCGCCTCTCAAGGGAATGGCACTGTACGAACTGCGTGTGGCGCGTGAACGCGCACTCCATGTGAAGCAAACTATGTCGCAGGTTGAAGACAGGCTCTGTCCGAGTGCCACAGCGCTCTGGTGACGAGGAGCCCCATGCACCACGCTAAAAAACTTTAGCATTCACGAAAATAAAAAAATATTTTTAGAAGAACGGTGATACGATACGTTTGTAGAATAAATTTTTAAACAGGAAAACCATGCGATATTATTTTCCAGACTTTACGGGACGGCAAATCACTCTCTTTCTGATCGAGACGTCAGTGCTCACAGCCGCGCTCATTGGCATCCTCGTTGTTACCATACCTATGATCTGAGCCAGGCGTCGATAAAGACCGTTAAGGTGTATCGGCATGAGCAAATGCCCAGCCAGTTAACTCGGCCAAACTTGCTCTTAGCTGTTAGTCACCGTTCGTGTCGCCCGACTACTTCCCCGATCGGACAGATAATGTGGACCATATGCCAGACAAAGAACTAGACCGGTTACTCTTTGACCGGATTTGGGCTCTCGGCGCCAAGGCTGTGCAAGACAATCGCATTTCTGCGCTCGCTGATGCCACCCTCACTACCCCTACCTTGGAAGAATATCAGAATAGCCGCGGCGAGCGGATGAGCGATTTTATCAAGGTCATCAAACTCGGAATCGCGCAACTACGCTAACGCCCATTGCTGATCTGTCTGTTCAGAAATCACCATTCGGCAACTCACACCTCAGAAAGTCTTTAGATGAATGACCGCAGTCGGATGGCTTTCATGCCAATCAAGCAGCAGAAAAGTCGCAGTTCCCGAAAGAAAGAACTGAGGTTCGCCGAAAACAGGGTCGACAAGATAACAGAGCTTCTTGTCAGTCAAACGGCGATTGTCAGAGCGCGCAGGGCCAGCCGCGCTTCAGCGGAAACGGACAACGCGCTTCTGGTAAGGATTTGTGATAGCAGGCGTCGCGCTATGGATTATCTGTTGCGTGTTCAGGCTTTTTGCTAAGCCACCATTGGATCTATGTCCGAATGGTGATGGAGCTGGTGATTTCCCTTGCTGTTTGTCTTGAATATACGCACGGGGAGACGTCATGTCGAAACTCAATCGGGTATTGTTGGTCGTAGTAGTCGCCGCCCAGCCCATCAGCGCGCGCGCCGAGCCACTCGAAACGCTTCACCTCAAGGAAAGTATCGATGTGGTCGGGCAATCGTTGGGAACTAGTCGCTCCTACAAAATCACCACCGGTACATCGCGGACAATACTGTTCTCCGTCGTTATCGATGCTTCCTGTCACTACACGCTGCAGAAGGGAGGACATAGAAACATCCAGCCACGCGCCGAAAACATTCCCATCGAATTTTCGGATAGAGCTTCGATTGCGGAATTTTATATTCTCTCCTTTTCTCAAACTCGCCCCGCCTGGCAGGCAAGCAGACCTTGCGCGTATTCATTCTCGCTTAAATGAGGGGCGGCCTTCGAGGATCAGCCGAATTGATTCGCTAATACCCGTGCCCTGTGAGCCTACTGTCTCGCTTGGCCGCTTGGTACCTGTTCCGGCATCTAAGCTTTTTGGAGCCCCCCACACCCCTGGGAGGGCTTTTCTTGTATCGCGAGGAATGGCCGCAGATCCGGCGTCCCCACATGCCCCGTGATGTGGGGTGGGCGTGGCCAGGGAAGAAAACGAGGGGGCGGTTGCGGGAAGATGATCGACCTGAGCTTGCGAGGCGGTTTTTGGTCAGACAAGCCGCATCGAGACCGCGGTGGGTTGCTTGGGGAAGGGTCGGACAATGGCTCTAAGGGCGGGCGTGGATCCGGACGGTGTTTTCGGAACATCCCTGCTATCGCTCCCCGAAGGCCTGTCCTAACGCTGGAGTGATCTACGACATTGGAATTCAGAGCGTGGCGGATGAGATCGGTTGGGTTGAGGGAAGATCCGACCGTTCCGGCGGCTAGGTACGGTTGACTGCCGCCTGCCTGCGGCTTACCGCCGCTTGCTTGACGATGCCGGCGATCTTTTTCAGGAAGGCCGGGCTGAAGCTGCCAAGTGGCCTGCCCGTTTCGAAGTCGAAAGCCTTGTCGAGCTCGACGCGGTTGTATTCGTCGAGAATGATCCAGCAGGGAAAATCAAGGCCGGCGCGGCGGCATTCGATCTCGCGGATCGGCAGGAACAGGCGACCCTCAGGCGGGACCTGCGAGGTGATGGCGAACAGGAAAACGGCGCCCGGGACGGCGGGTGTTCGCACGGCGACGCAGACCGGACGAGCCTTGCGACCGCTCTCCTCGCCGGCGTCCGACTGTCGCTTCCAGAGGTAATGGAAGCGGACGACGTTGCCTGCATTAAACATGATCGTCCTCAAGCAACGCGTCGAGGCCGGTCATCAGCTCCGCATGGATTGCGTCGGGAGCATCGTCGAGGCCATAGGCCACCGTATGCGAGCCACCGATAAGCCTTCGGTACTGCTCCGCCGTCAGGATGACAAGCTTTTCCTTGCCACGCTTGGTGAGCGCCACCGGCTCGATCAAGGCCGCCTCCAGGATCTCTCCCGAGGCCCGGTTCATATCGGAAAAAGAAAACTGCTTCATAGGCACCTCCAGGCATTTACGTAAAATACGTATTTTATGCGGTTCGCGCAAGCCGGCTGCTTGCTGCAACCAGTCGGCTTTCATCAGTGAGCTAGAAGAGCGGATCGAGGAATGTTCTAAGCACACAGCGCAGCCGGCAAGGGTAAGAAAGTATTTGTCGCCAATGCGGGAAATCGATCAAGGCGCAGCGCTCTTTTGTCAGACCTGTCTCATCGATGTGGCCATAAAGACCGTTCCCTGGTCGCGCAATCTAAGGATTTCGCGAATGGCAGCGCCGCAAACATTGAATGCACGCGAAAACCCGGTACTCCGCATTGACTTTAAATGGCGACGAAACAAATGCTTCGCCCGCCTAACAGAGGAGAACACTGATGGCTGACGAAACCACGATCGAGACCACTGCCACGACCGAAGCGCCGGCCGTAGCCGCCGCTGAAAAGAAAACCCGCAAGTCGCGGACGCCGAAAGCCGCCGCCGAACCCGGCACCGTCGATCTTACCTCTGCGCCGGTAGAGAAGCCCGCCAAGAAGACGCGCGCGAAGCGCGGCTCCAAGACGGCTCCTGTCAAGGCTGTAACGGCTCCTGCCGCACCGAGGGCGCCCGCGGCTCGCGCGCCCCGCGTTGCTTCCACCGCTTCCGCTCCGGTCGCTACCGCTGTTGACGTTCTCGATGATATCGCGGACCTCATCAAGCTTGAGGAAGAGAACAAGCAGCTTCGAAGGGAGCTCTCGGAAAAGCTGCGCGCCGAAAATGCGGATCTGCGCAAGCGCCTTGGCAAGGGCTGAATTCTGGTCTGAGCGGCGCCACGTATTTCAATCCGATGGCGCCGTGGACCTTTCGCCTGGTTCGACCAGGATCAATGCGGTCCTCTTGGTAACAATGAATGACCGCGGCAATGTCCCGCCATCATGCTTTGAAGGTTGAATGCAATGAGAACGCCATGGAGATTTGTAGCTGACCTGGTGTTGCCTAAGCCGAAGACACATGGTCGTGATGAGAGCGCAGCAGTCGCCCCGAAAACCATTGCTCTCGAACACAAGCCTGTGCCCGAGGCGGAACAACCTGGCCTCGATGTGACGGCACTCGACCGCTCCGCTCAGGTCGAGGCAAGCCGATCCCTATCAGATATCCATCCGCCTGAGACCGGAATACCGGCATCAATTGAAGACGCTCCTGCGGTCGCAGTCGCTGACGACGGGCCCGCAAACCTCGCCAGCAAAGACAAAGCCGAGGAAACTTCACCTGCGTACTCGGAAACCGCGGCTGCCAAAGCAACGACTAAGGCAGCGCCCACGCGCCGGAAGAAGGTTTCTTCGCTCGCGGCACCGGCTGGCTCGATCGGCCCAGCATTAGATGAAGCTCCTTCTATCCCTACCGGGCCGAGATCCTACATGGATGAAATGGCCGACCTTGATGCTGAGGTCGACGCGTTGCGGCGTCAGCTTGCAAAGAAGCTCAGCGAGCAGAACGCTCAATTGCGCAAGATGCTCGCCAGGTTCGATCCGCGCTAATCGCGGCCTACCAATTCCGCTAAACGGAAGGCTCCGCCGGAGACGGAGCCCATGGTCTTCATTATTCCCAGTTGGGGTGATGACAGCGGACGATCTCCTTCGACAGCTCCAGCTCGCTGATCATCCTGACCGAGCGCTCGTAGAAGGAAGCCCCTGCCCTCGTCAGTTCCACCCGCCGCGCCGTGCGCAGCAAAAGTTTTACAAACTCACTCGACGACGGGAACCAAACCGATTGCATGTAAGTCCTTGCGTTAGGATCGCGTAGCGGCATATCTTGCCCTTCCCTCTGTTAGCCCTGAGGCCGCGTGATCCCACCTCCAGCTTGATTTCGCCCGGAAGGGTTATTGACGGAACGGATCACCGCCGCACCTGTTGAGTCGCGAATCAGTCATGCGTGAGGTGATGAAATGGCCGAGCTCGAACTGTCGCCCGTCCGTATCAAGAAAATATCAGTGCAGATCGATGGACAAGGATATCGAGACTTTCATACTGTCTCGGGCCTCTCCGGACTGCTGATGTCCGAGAAATGGCCTAAGAAGGCTGGGAACACCATGTTCCAGCGCGCCTTAGCCCAGTGCTTTAGAGCATTGGCAACGCATGGCGGCGGGGCACGGGCGAGGAAAGCCTTCGTCGACGCGGCTCGGGATGCCAGAATCACTGTGCTGCCGGACGACGCGCCGAAGGCCCGTAGCGCTCCCGCACCTCGTCGTAAAACCCAGCGCAGCGACCGTTCTTCTGATCTTCGGCATCAGCGATGAACTCCCAGCGGAGCTTGCCGAGGATCCCGATCATCGGCGATCTAACGGCGGCCCGCGTCCATACCTATGCGGCCAGCAGCTCTCGTCACCGGAAAGACCGGATCGTGATGCCGATGTGGCTAGATCTAAAACGCTTAGGGAAGAACCGCCAAAACAGCAGGAGCCGGAGAGTGGATCACTTTCCGGCTCCATGGTGCGAATCGGGTTCAGTTAGCGGCAGACATTGGTCGTCCGCGTAACGCGCTCACCATACCGATACGTCGTTACCCTTTTGGTGAAGCAAGACGGGTGGCGCCGGTAATCTTCATGGACCATTCGAGCTCTCCACCCACGGTGACCGTTATACCAGCCACGATGCTCGCCACGTTCCCAGCCGCGATGCGGCCCCGGACCGTCATCAGTACGAATGATGACGCTGTCCGCATAGGAAGCGGCCGGGACGGCGATGACGGACGAAAAAGCCAGAGCTACAGCAAGGATGATTTTTTTCATGGGGTTTTACCTGAATTTATTGGACCGCGGTTAAATGATTGCCCGGTCTTTGCGTTCCACCAAAAAACTCACTTCGGACTTCAGTCTGAGGTGACGTCAGACCATTGGCGCACCAGTGGAAGCCCCCTGTGGGAACCGGGGAGAGAATGACTAAGCACGCTGAAATACCCATTGATTGCTGGCCTGCTGTCCTCAGGGACGAGCATGCTGCCGCCTATGCCGGCGAGACGACGATTGACGCCTTCCTGAGCGGTATGTGGGTACGATATGGCCGAAGCCGTTCTCGACACCGGTACAGGCAAAGGGAAGTTCAGAGCGTGGGGGAAGATCGATCTGGACAGGGCGATCGACCAGGAAGCGTAAGCGGCGTGCCGGAGGCATACTGATGGTGCCTGTGGAACCCTAGCCTGTACCGAAGAGCCAGCTGCCCCTATCTGAGCGCCGCGCTCGGCGAGAATTTTCCGCAAAACTAGTTGATCGCGGCCGCTAAAGTTTGGAATGACCGGCTCGACGCTTGGAAAGCCGAGCGACCCCGCCATGCAGCCGGTCGAGACGCTATCAAAATACGGCGACGCCCCTCATCTTCTTCAGTTCGAACCCGCGGTTTGGCAGATCCTGTGTCCATTCCGGCACGAAGCCGATGCCAAGACCGGCTGAGACCAGCGACACCAGCGAGAAGGTGTCGTCGCAGGTATAGGCGACATTGTCGGTCAGATCGTACTCCTCGAACTTCTCGGTAAAGTACCGCTCGCTGTAGGAGCGGTTCTGGCGGGAAAAGGAGATGATCTTTTCAGAGCGCAGATCCTCGAGATCAATCTCGCATTCCAGCGTGCTCGACAGCCGAGATATGAACGAAGGCGTCAGCGCCGCCGTTGTCAGGCTGGATGAAGCCGAAGCCCTTGGTGGAATTGAACCATTTTACTGTGCCAGTGGTCATGATGAACCCTTTCAAGGATCGCGTTGGAGGAGCGCGGAAGGAAGCTCCGGCAGTAATAAGGCGCAACATCATCTGAGAGGCTAGACCATCTTTTCGACTTGGGGTGTCGACGCCCAGTGACACCTAATTTGAATGGCGGCTGATAGTTGGTCCACCGCATTTTGCTGGTCGTTTTTTACCTATCCGCCTGATACATGGAAGCTTCTGTGGGTATACGCCACCATTTCGGCAATCGAGATGGTGGCCCGACTGAAGGGCTTCCGATGGGCTGGAAAACGCCAAAGTTCGAATACGTAAACGGATACAAGATCGTCGAGCTCGAAGGGCCAACCTTCAAAGTCTTCGACGGTGATCGCCAGATCGGTGACGAGTTTCCGTATTCTGGGGAAGCCGCCGCCTATGCGAACTCATTGCCAAAACGCATCGCGCAAAAGTAGGCGAGACAAAACTTTTAACTCCTTCTTCCCTGGAACAGCTCGGATGATCCCTGTTTTTTGCGGATCAAGTCCGACCCTGAGCGGGCCACGAGGGAACAAGGTCGTGAGGAAAAAGAAATGCTGACCTCCGACTGCAGCGCGCGGCTTTCGCCTGGTCTCACACTACTATCCTAGCCAGATCCAATCAAAAGCCTGAGGATGAAAGCGAACGGTCGCTGACTATGATGAAGAGGGCGCCGGCGCGGCGACCTGCCGCATAACCGCTCGACGCCCGACCCGCCGTAGATATCGGATGCCTATATCAGTGCAGCGTGCCACTGATGACCATATTCGAGACGAATGCCGACAAGAGCTTCTGGTCGAAATGACCGGGAGAGTTCATCATCATATTGATGGCCTCGGCCTGTGAGAAAGCCGGCTTGTAGGGGCGGACGGTTGTCAGTACCTCGTAGACGTCGCAAATGGCAGCAACGCGCGCAACGTAAGGGATCTTCCTTCCAGAAAGGCGATCGGGATAACCGCCGCCATCATACCGCTCATGGTGAAAACGACAGATGTCGAGTACTTCAGGCGGCGCCGAGCCTGCTTTCGCCACCATCTCGTAGCCCTTTTGCGGATGGGTGCGAACGAGATCCATTTCCTCGGCAGTCAGTTTGCCCGGTTTGTTCAGAACGTCATCAGGAATGGCCATCTTTCCGAGATCGTGCACAAGACCGCCAAGACCCAGAACGCGGACCTCGTTTTGCCCGTGACCGAGGCAGCGCCCGAATGCGATCATCAGAGCGCTGACCGCGAGCGAGTGGAGGAATGTGGTCTCATCCTTCTCCTTCAGCTTGGCAACAGCAACCAGCGCGCCGGTGTTGTCGAGCGTCTCCAGCATGATGCGCTCCACCGCACTGGTTGCTGCCTCATCTGCAAAATAACCGTTTACGCGAGCATCCTGTAGCATATGACGAAGATGCGGTCCGACCTCCTGAATGGATTGTCTGGCGCGATTGATCTCTCCACGTGAAAATACGTTCAGCAACTGGGCCTGGAAGCTCGCCGAAAGCTCCCGGGTCGGAGCTCCTACGACATCTATGCCTTTCGTAATGTCGATGACCACGCTTCTGACATGGCTGCCAGCAAGCCTTCTGACATCATCTCCCTTCGAGACCAAGAAAGGCCTGAAGCGGGCAGCATCGATCTCGGTTGCGAATTCCATGTCGTTGATGAACATGCCGACCCGGAGCTGATTCAGTGGGATGCGTTTGAGCATGTATGATCTTCCTGAAAGTCTCGCACTATTAATGAAATGAACAGGAATATGTCTTAGCTGGAGTACAGAAGGGGCTCCGAAAAGGGCCCACCTCGTATCGGCCGCTGGCCGTGCGCATTCAGGAACTGTCCCGCCTTCAAGCCGTCCATCGCTCCTGCGAATAAGTAGCCCTGACCGAGCTTGCAACCAGATGTTTCAAGACGGTGTGCTTGATCTTCATCCTCGATACCTTCCGCCACCACGCGAATACCAAGCTCGGCTGCGATCGAAAGCAACCCCCTGACAATCACCATCCCGGCGTCACCCAGTCTCGTTCGGTCGATGAAGGATTTGTCGATCTTGATGATGTCGACAGGGACGGTCAGCAGATGGGTCAGGGAGGCGTAACCGGTCCCGAAATCATCAAGTGCGACTTTCAGGCCCTCGGATCGCAGGGCGTTGATTTGATCCGCCACCACGTGGTCTCGCTGTCCGAGATAAACGGATTCCGTCACCTCCAGAATCAAGTGATCAAGAGGGACACCCGCCTCTTCGAAGATCCGGCATATCTTCTCTCGTAGTCCTCCCTTGCGGAAGTCGGCGGCTGAGAGGTTGACACCGACATGCTGTAGAGGAAGCGACTCGTCGAGCCATGCGCGCATATCCGCGGCAACCCTGCTCAACATCCGGTCTGTCAGCGCCGATGCGACATGGGCGTCTTTGGTCGCCTCATGAAAATGAGCGGCCGCGATGACGTCGCCGGACGGGGTCCTCATCCGGCACAAGGCCTCCAGGCCGACGGCCTCTCGCGTGTCGAGCCGCACGATCGGTTGATAGTAGGTCTCGATGCGGTTTTCCGACAGCGCAAGGCTAACGTCCCTTACTGCGCGGAAGCGGCGCGTCAACGCTGTTCCGAGACCTGAATGGAACGCGATAAATTGTCCGCGGGCATGCTCTTTGGCGTGGTAAAGCGCGATATCGGCATTTTGCCGGACCTGCTCGGGATCCACGCCACCTGTCGCCAAGGCACCGCCGAGTGTCACGGCCGGAAAGACGACGTGGCCCGCGCACTCCGTGGGAGGTTCAAGTACGCTTAGGATCTCAGCAGCTTTACGCTGCAGATCGAGTTCCCCTTCACCGACAAGGATGACAGCGAATTCGTCGCCACCGAGCCGATAGGTCTGTTCCCTTCCTGCGGCTGCAGCGATCCGTTCTGCCACGACGCGGATCAGAGCATCGCCGGCGGCGTGACCAAAGGTATCGTTGGCCAGCTTCAGATTGTCGACGTCGGCTACAAGGATTCCCCAGCCGTTATTAGGAGGCAGCGGCGAGGTTCGAAGAGCAAGATCGAAGGCAGTTCTGTTCCGCAGCCCCGTAAGTCCGTCCGTATAGGTCAGACGCTGACGCTCCGCCACCCGTTCCTCACGCTCGATTGCAATGGAGCAGAGATGCACACAAGCGTCCACGATCGTTTGCTCAAGCTTGCTTGGGCCACGGTTCTCCCGGTAGTAGAAGGCGAATGTGCCGACGACGCGGTCGCCGCTCTTGATAGGGCTTGACCAACAAGCCTTCAGGCCGAGCGCGAGGGCGAGTGCCGTGTGATCGGTCCACCTGGGATCGGTTTTTATGTCGGTGACGACGACCGGCGATCCAAGGTAGGCGGCGGCCCCGCAAGACCCCGACGAGAGTCCGACTTTGAGGTTATCGACCGCGTCCGAATACGATTTTGGGAGAGACGGAGCCGCAAGTGTCGACAAGCTAGCGCCATTTGATCTGAGGACAGTGACTGTGATACCGGGAATCGCGGCTTCGACCTTTGTACACAGCACCGAAAGCGTGGTCGGCAGCGGTTCGCCTTTGGCAATCATTTCAAGAATGGCATTCTGCAATTCTAGGATCATCATGGGGCATCTCGAAAATGTAGCCCTCCTTAACAGCTGCAATTTCAGATCAAGTTACCGTATCGATTAAATGTTGATCGATACTGTTGAATGTAGCCTCGAGCGGCTCCTCGCCCCGCGCCTCGATGACGTCCACGTTCGGAGTTCTGACCGCTCGGCATTGTGGGGTCACCCCGCCTGGAACCGACGCACCGAGTACCGAGACTGCGACAGGGGCCGCTCTGCGTGGCAGCCTGCGTCATCCCATGGGTTTGTAGCTGGTGGTACAGCCAGATCCTCATATTATGCCGCGGCAACCATTCTCCGGGTCGTGTCTATGATTATGGAGTGATCATTGGGCTTGCCAAAAACCTCCCATCCACCCGCAACATCTCATCCGTCATGTGCCTGTGACCCGACGTGACACTGACTGGCGCCCATCAATCCCTCACCGCAGCTGCGAGTTTCAGGCCGTCGATGCTGCCGGGCAGGTCGATGTCCGTGAACATGATGCGAATATCAGAATGGGCATTCAAAAAATCGACGGCTTCATCGCTGTCGATCACCACGACCCGCACTTTGTTCTGGGTAACCGCGTCCTGGACGATCTGGCCAAATTCCCCGGGAGAGATCTCATTGGGGTTGAAGTCGCGCAGGATGAGCTTGCCGTCCTTATGGAACTGTCGCAGCTCCATGCCCAGCCCCTCGGACCGGCGGAAGAACGTTTTCCAGACGTTCTTCGAAGAGGAACAGCGCAACACTCTCCCCACGTTCAAGCGCTGCGGTCGCATAAAGCGACGACATCGTCGACTTTCCGGTGCCGGACTGACCAATGACCAAAGTCGTGGTTCCGGCCTCTTGACCACCACCAAACATGTCGTCGAGTTCGGCGACACCGGATTTGATGAGTTGTGGCTTTGATCCTTCCGAATCCGTGCTCGGCATGATCCGCGGAAAAACGACGACCCCCTCGCCTTCGCGAATCGCCATGTCGTGGTACCCGTCAGCGACCGGTACCCCGCGCATTTTAGAAACCTCGACGCGGCGGCGGACGCCACCATATTCCTCGAGGGATTTGTCGAAGCGGATTACGCCGTGGGCAAGCCCCTCGACTTCCTCGCCGCTGCGGTCATTGGCCGAGTTCTGGGTGTCGAGGAGAAGCGCGACGACGTCCTGTTTGGCCAGGAACGATTTAAAGCCGATCAACTCGCGGCGGAACCTCGGCGAATCGCCCGTGATCAGCCGGATCTCGAGAAGCGAGTCATAGACAAGCCGGCGAGGCTTGTGCTCCTCGATTGCGGCTTCGATAGCCTTCCGCGTTTCATCAAGCCTCAGATCCGCCGTCAGAAAGATACTCTGATCGTCCGCTTCGTAAACCGCCCCAGATGTTGATAGTTCTTCAATGCGGATACCGTCCAGCGTCCAGCCGTGGGACAAAGCAATGGCTTCAAGCTCAGCGGCAGACTGGGAAAGTGTGACGTAGATGCAGCTTTCGCCGGCTTCCACACCAGCACGCAAGAATTGCAGTGCGGCCGTAGTTTTGCCCGAGCCGGGCGCACCCTGGAGCATATAGAGGTTCGATGCGGGCAAGCCGCCACGCAGGACCTCGTTCAGACCCTCGATTCCGGTGCTGACAATGGACGGCATTTTTCGTTTTGGCATCTCGGTCTTCCGTTGCAATGATGGGTGCGTGTCGATGTCGATGGCGCGCATCGTCCTTGGAAGAAGCCGCGCTGTTGTTATATTTTGCTTTTCCAAAACATCAATGACATCACTCTGAAAGCTGCGCTACGAGATGAAGCAATTGCGATTTAGGGGGTGTTACGTTGCGCTCTGATCGGCCGCCACAGAATCCTTGAGGGAATGCGGGGACCTGACCGGTGCTGTTGCAATTTTGTGCAAAATTCCACCATGGGTGGCTGGCGGCGACTGCTTGTGATTACGCCATTAATATACTGAACCCGACGGCTATGTCAGCATTTCCCGGTTTGAAGCGAGGATTGGCATCGCCGGGAGAACGCCCCCCGCCCCGCGCGGCACCTCCTTGGAGATTAAGCGTACCTTTTTCGCCTACGATCTCAAATCGAAACGGCGCTTCGGGAGTGCGCCCCCCTGCGACCTCTATGCATACGGAAACGCCTTTAGCCGTGGCGCCTTGAAACAGGAGATGGTCATACGTTGTCCGCCGGTGGATTTCCTTCTGCTCGCCGAGCGCGATTGAAGGATACTGGCGCGACACCATGCTGTTGGAGGCAACGGGCTCGCCCAGAAGGTTGAATGCCAGATCGAGCGTATGGGCGCCCTGTATGGTGATGAGGTTGGCGAAGTTTTGCGGGTCCTCGAGATAAACGTATGGGTCACGAACCTCTGGTCCAAAGCCGGCGGTCGATGAATAGATGTTTGCGCTCAGCAGGCGGCCGATGGCGCCGCCTTGCAGCAGCTCGCGGGCGCGTTTGACCGTCGGGCTGCCTCGTAATTGCAAACCGATCGCCGTGTGAACGTTGGCGGCGTCTGCAGCCATGCAAAGCTCTTCCGTTGACGCTGTCCGACCAAGCCTTATCGGCTCCGGTGTGAGCGTCGGCAGCGGGGCGGACGCCGTCGGCGAGAACCCGAACGAACGGGTCAGCACCGGTCGCCTTCTTGGCGTCCACGACGAGAATGTCGAATCGAGCATCAATATAGGCGTCTGCTTTATCGGCCACGGCGGCATCGCCGAGCTTGGCGGCGACGACAGCCTTGCGGATCGCGGCGTCGGAGAGACCAGTGGTCTTGACGTCCTTGGCGATGACCGCAGCGGCTGCGATGAGATCGCCACGCTGCTGGACACGCTTGTCGAGATCGGCGTCGGAAAGCACCTTGGCCTTCAGGCTGTCGATTTCGGCATCCTTCTTGGCGAGCTCGCTGTCTTTTGCAGCGATTACGGCGACGTGCGCGGCGTCTGCCGTGCCCAGCTTGGAGCGGGCATCCGCAAGCAGCTGCTGCAGCGTTGCGATAACCGTGGCACCCTGATCGGTTACTTCAACCGGGATGGCGTCGACGGTAACCGTCTTCAGGGGCATGATCGTTTCCTTTGTCGGGTTGTGATCAGGGGTGACGGGGCTGATGCCCCAATTCGCACCGTCACCGATGCGAGCCTTTGAACCAGCCCGGGCGCGATCGACGACGGTCGGGTGGTTGATTTTGATATTGGTCTGCTGTGCGTGGAACTGCTGGCCGTCCGGCGTGACACCGTCGCCCCATACGAGCTCGCAGACATAGCCGGCGGAGAGTTCCCGCTTGCCGCCTTCGACGCCCTTGATTGCCGCTACGTCCTTAAGGATGAGCGGGAGATAGACCCACTCCCCGTCGCGCTTGGCGGCGGTGCTGACCTCGCCGACGGCCAGATCCTTCCAGTGCTCCGCGGTGACCGCGTCCTTCGGGTGATCCAGACAATTCCGGCTTGCCGACCTCATCACCCGTATAGAGCTGGATGCCGGTCCGAACTGCCTTCGCTTCGGCGGCAAGGTAGCCGTCGTCGGTCCGCCGCGTTCCCGCGATGGTGACAGCATCAGTAAAGTTCATGGCTTCGCTCCCCGCTTGTCTAGAGCCGGTTAGGTGGGCGTTCAGATTTCAGGCGGGGAACCCATATCCGGACCAAATTGATGGCCGAGGGAACCTTCTGCTTCGTCGGAAGTAGGGTGTACGGGACGTTCGATGGACTCCTGACCTGCGTTCGAGCGTTCCTGTTTCCAAGTCCCTTAAATTAGCCCGCTTCGGCGGGCTCTTTTTCGATCGCATAATGGCCCTTATTGCAGGCCGACCTTCGGTCACGAAGCCGAGAAAACTCCTTTAAATTGCATTATATTCATGATACACCTCTGATATCGACCGAATTTGTGCACTTCCCCAAGTGCAAGTTCGGAAGAGCAATGCACGGCGCGTAGTCGCGCCTGCGTGATTGGTCGGTACCCGACTGCAGGAGGGCGTCACCCCTCGTCCTCCTGCTCCTCTCAGCGCGGCGCTTAGCGCTGGCCGAAAGCTTGACTGTCACGCAAATTTACAAAACCTCCGGTAGACTTCCAAAATCTGGCCAGTAGACTTCCGCGCGCGCTGATGCTGCACTATCAGCGGGAGAAGGGCTCTTTATTCCTAACTCAGAGACCCTTCTCCGTTTTTCTCCAAACGCACAATCGGCGCTAGCTCGTCTCCACCTTTTTCCTACGGTCACTTCCCCTTGTCGATAGATCGTCACCGACCTATCTGATCGAACCCGTTCGGACTTGTTCAAGTGAGGATGGATGAGCCATGCTGTGGTGGATCTTGTACATTTACCTCTCCTTGCAGGTTTTTATTGCTGCAGGGATTTTGCTCTTGCTGGTGAGGGCCAAACTCAAGGCATCAGAAAGTGTGGGCAACGCTCGGTCAGCGCCGATGCAGCGCGAGGATCAGCAGCAAGCCTACCAGTGATCAGTGCTCGATTTCGGCGCCCGGCCACGGGAGATGACGTTACTTGCACGACTTTTTCTTCCAAGGACGCTGGAAAAACTCTGATCTTTTCTTAAGTCTCACTCTGCTGAAGTGCCCTCAGCTTTCAGCTGGAGAGCAGTTGCTCGCGAAGCTGCTCTCCTGAAACCCGCCGTGACCTCCGGCGGGTTTCGCATTTCAAGCCGCCAACTGCCACGCCGCGCGCGGGCTCGCGATCTTCCGAATGACCGGCGCCCCGATCGTGGCAACGCCAGTCCCGCCCGTATTGCACAGGTGCCTCAAGATCAGCAGGTTATCGAGCCGGATGTTCGTCATCGTTAGCCCCGTCGGCAGCCAGAGTTTCGAGCCGCAGACGAGCGATCTTCCACGCCCGCCGATGTAGTTGTCCCGTCGTCCAGCCGCCGCCGGTTACGGTGACGGTGTTGCCGATCTGGACTGGTCCGCGAATTGAACCATCCAGGTAATCCCAGCCTGCCCAGTCGTTGAGCTCGACCGGGATCTGGATCTTGAGCCAGTCGCCGGCGACGAGGCCGAGCGTTGCGAGACTGAGGTTGGCCGGCAGCCCGTACGTCACGGTATGAACGGCGGCCGCGTCGTTGACAGGTGTGATCGTGATGACCTGCTTCTCGTTGCCGGCCGCCACCACTTCTTGCTGGCGACATAGGTCGAGGTGCCGGTGCCGCGCACCAGGCGCATGCCGGTGGCAACATCGCCGGTGACGTTGGTCTTGGAGCCAGCAATTCCGGGCGTGCCCTTCGGCGGGAAGATGTTGTAGGCGGCAAGCAGGTCGAGCGACCTCGTCTCACCTGCATCGGAGCGCTTCGCCATCAAATCGGGCTTCGGGTGAAGCCCGTCGACGAACATTGACGCGGCGATGCCGGAAGCCGGGCCATCGAGGGCAAGTGTGTTGCAGAGCACGACGCCATTACGGCCGGCTTGGGCGAGAATCCACCTATTGATGACATCAAGGATGCCAGGCCAGGCTGGATCGTCAACGCCTGGCTGATCGTCGAGCGTGCTGGTCCAGCTCAGTGTCTGCAGGATCACGTAGACCCAGCATCAACGATGCGCTGCACCTGCGTATCGAAGGGCAATGATCGCCGCCAAGCTACGACCGCGGACGATATCGTTATAGCCGATATCGACATAGACGATGTCCGGCTTCTGGCTCAGAGAGTAGGCCGTCCGCGCGAGCGTGCCCGGGAACTGCGCCTCAAGCCCGGGGACAGAAAAGAGGCAGTCGCCTGACTTGCCGGCCATTGCCCCCGAGAAGGCCGCGAATGAGCCAGGCGCGAAAAACGGACTGTTCAGCTCGGCGAACATGTCGAGGTTGAAGCGGCCATCAGCTGCCTTGATCCAAGAAAGGACGGTGCGTTGGTTCTCGTAGAAGCCGGTATGGCCGTTGGTCGCCGTTTGGCCGGCCGTATAGGTCTGCGCTGCTCCGAGGCCGATGAAGCTATGGCCGAGGCCCATGACTTTGGAGCCCGTCGCGAGCGGCAGGGTCCGCAAGGGCACGATGCCCCGTTGCTAAATTGCTTGATGGACAATTCCTGGACATACTCGACTATTAGTTGTCGAGTAAGATCGGCATACTCGTCACCAAGGAGGAACTCATGGCACTCTACAAAGACGGAAATCTGGTGCGTAAGGCTGACGCCGGGTTAGGAGCCTTCGACAAAGAGTGGAAGCCGGGCGAAACTCCAGATCATGCTGGGATATAAGTTGATCCTTGACCAGAACGTCAAGATTGAAGCCCTGTCACTGGAAGTCCGGCGCCTAACGCAGGCGGTTGAGACTACCGAGGTCGTCATGGTCGACCACCAGCGCCTTACGATCGCCGAGATCGAGCATCGTGTCAAAACTCCACTACCCCGCGGGCCACACAACGACAATTGATAGGCTGACCTGGCGGAAGACCTTCTTCGGCTCCCGTCGGCTCTCCCCATTTGTACGTGTTGCCGTCCAGCTTCTTGTGCAGCGGCCGAACACGCTCATCGTGCGCCGTCAACCAGACGTATGAAGTAACGCCGGCCTGCTGCTGCCTGATCTTGTTTAGATCCGAATTGAACTTGCCCGTCTGGTCCCGAGCGATGAGCCGAGCCCGCCGATCGGTGATCCCGAACTGTGCTTGAAGCGACTTCCGGAGCGTCGTCACCGAATTGCCGGCGATGCTGTTGGTATAGACCGTCTGCTCTATCCGCTTCACGATGTCGTCGGATAGGCTCTGGATCAGCGATGTGTTGCGGGCGACTACCGCCTGCAGGTAATCGGCCAGATCCTCGTCCCGCACGACCGCAGAGAGGTTGATGCCAAGTGCCCGTTTGGCCGTTGCCATGAACGCTTCGGTGTGCCAGTGTCGGCCAGTGTCTTTGCCGTCTTAGCATTCATCTTGCCGATCTCGGCCTGCTCCTTCTCGGTCATCTGCTTGAGCGGTGACCCGATGATGAGACCGATGAGCCGGACGATCAACAGCAGACGCTCCATTCGTAGAAGACTTCGGCCGGCCGCCAGTTCAGCCAGGACGCGCTCTTTCGTCATGGCGAGCTTGTCGATCGCCTTTTCAGTGGCTTTCCGGTCTACCGTCTGCTCCCACTCAAGATGCTCGGCAACGCGTTGTACGATGTCGTCTTTATGCTGTAGGCGGGACGCATTTCCCCGGTCAGGTTTGAAGCCGGCCTCCGCATATGCGTCATCTGCTGTCTTGCCTTTGAAGAGAGCCTGAGCAAATTTCTCATGCCGTGGATTCTTTAGGACTGGCATGCATCACCAATTGGAGGAAAAGTGAAGAACATAGTCGAGGACTTCAAAGAGCAGCTATGGCGCATCGTCGAAATGAATGGCGCCGAGATAATTTCTGAAGAGTTCATCCCGCTATCGAACGCGACTGAAGCCCAAATCATTGCAAGGATCGAGAGAATGGCCAAGAGGCACTTGTCGGAGCGAGAAATCGCTGAGTCACCGTCTCTCTACAAGGCCGATCGCGATGAAGGCAAAGGCGATCGCCTTATCTACATGGCGGGAGAGAACCCGTACATCATCGCCAGCCTATGGCGCGCTGACGAGCTCTCCTAAAGCGCCCGCCATATCCCCTCACCCGGAGGCTGACAAGATTGGCATGCGGTGAGGAAAGCGGTAGCCATGCAGGCGACGGCTATGCCGAACAGGACAGCAATCACGGTGCGTCTCATATCGCTCTCCAAATAGCCTGCATTCTCTCACGCGCTGCTCGGTAATGCGCCGTTAGCTCAACCAGAAAGAATCGATGGCTAAGGGTCAAGCTAGAAGCAATTATAAAAGGTACGAGGCCGCCCCTGCCGCAGCGCCGGCTACTCAGGGGCCAAGGCCGTGGAGTTCAGTAAGCACAAGAAACCCTGAGCTATTTCATCCTCTCCGATCTGCTCGTCGGGGAAGGCTTAAGCCTCACACGCAGACGCGCTCCCGAGCGATGGTGGGCTCGATGGAGCCGGAGGGTAATCCGCGCGTCGGCTCCTGCCGTTTTGGCGGTTCTTCCCTATAGACATTGTGGGCCGCATCGAGGTCGACCAAACCAGGTCAGGTAACGAAAATCAGTGACGCTGGAACGGCGGCTTTGCCTCGTGAATACGCAGGCGCATCATGCCGCAGCAGGGCTGGGAGGCGACGGCGAGAGAGGCGTTGCGCAATGCCGAAGAGCACTCCGACAAGCTTAAAGAGGCTTGGAACGCATCGTGAGCAACGGGGTAATTCATCTGCGCCAGCGCGCACGTGATGTCGAGCACCTATGCTCCGTCCCGGGCTGCGGGAAATGGGGAGGCTTTGGTTTTTCCGCCGGCAAGGCCGTGGAGACGCGCTGGTGGTGCTCGCGCACTATCCGCACTGGGAATCGGGCCAAAGAAGCGGCAGAGAATGTTCAGGCGGTTTGAGGTGCACTTTTGGACTATGGTGGCCCTTCTGGCAGGATATGGCTTGTACGGACTGGGCAAGCTGATCGTGGTGTGTTGGGTCAATTGATCTTCAGCAATGATGGCAATTTCGGGAATTGGAACTTTCAGCGTGGTTCTGCGTTTCACGCGCAAATCGCGCGGAGTGGGGGTTCGTTTGCGCGGTCCACCCACGCGCTTTTTGAGTGGCCGATCAATTAATCTTCAGCCAGTGGCGAATAGCAGAGACGGTGCCATCACCAGTATAGGCAACGATACCGCCGATCGTCAGGCCGGCGAAGGCTTGTTTCATCACAGTTCGTGGCCCGCCTCGGGTTTCTAGTCGATCAGTGTGGAACATCTTAACGTGCCCCCAATAAATTAGGCCATTTGGAACTGAAATTTTCCACTTATGCTCCCTGATGGGAAGAAGAGGAGAATTCGATGAAGCTCTCGAAGTTTTCGGAAGCGCAGATCGCGTTTGTGTGAAGCAGGCAGAGGATGGGACGCCGATCGGTGAGGTCTGCCGCAAGGCAGGAATTTCGGACGCGACCTTTTACAACTGGCGCAAAAAATACGCCGCCTGATGTGCCCTCGGAGATGAAGCGTCTTCGCCAGCTCACAGGAGCTGATAGTCCTGATGGCCTGCCAGCAGCGACTGAGCGCTTTGCTCAGTGCGATTGCGTTCACGGATCAAGCCTCGTCCCTGGCCAATAATCATGCGGAACATGCTGATCGTGACGGCGCATACGGACGATACGCGCAACCGGCTGACTGACAGTAGAACCGAAGCCACAGCCATGGAGGAAGAACTTCAGAACCACACACGCCCCGGAGACAACTACTTCATCAAAATGTCTCCGGCGTAGAATGTTGTTGAAGCAAGGGTTAACGCCGACTGTATGCGCTCAGTCCCCCTGATGCTCAACTGACTGGAGCATATCGAAGGCCTTGTTGATCGGGATAGACATCGAGCCTGAAGCGTACAATTGGAGTAATTGAAATGAGCAAACACTTTAGCGCTAAGGAGACTTTCGCAATTTGCGGCGAGAGCGACGATGGCTACGGTTTACTGGACGACTTTTCTACCGAGGAAAAGACCTTTCCCACCACGCGAGATGCCGTCGATTACCTGAAGGCGTCGGCCCCGATCTCGCCAAAAATGTTATTGCATATCCAAGCTTTCGGACACGATGTATCTTTCGAACGTGAGGATATTGCGAAGCTTCAGGAACTTGGCGACGTGGACCAGCATTTCTTCCATCGGGCCGAGTTGGGTCGTCGATCTCCACTTCCGGCGCCCCACCCCGGGGGATAGTTGGGTGACAACATGGATCGCCGGAATGTGATATAGTTTTCTGCCTCCCATGAATACTCAGATTTTCATGGACTCTGACCACCCGTTATTCAATTCTGGTATCACAGACAAGGGAGTACGGAGATGGCATTTGTTAAGCTGACGTGGACGACTACCAAAGCTCCGATTCATATCAACGTCGATCATGTCGCCGCTGTGTACCAAGATGGAGAAGGAACGGGAACAATCCTTGCGCTAGCTATTCCTCAGGGCAACGGCGTCGTGACGAGAGCCGTGAGCGAATCTGTTGAGGACGTGATCGGCCGGTTTAATACCGTGCAGTTTCTCACGCGATAGGAAAAGGGCGACGGGCTCGCCGGGTTGGGATCTTAATTCCGGCCCTCGTGCCAGGCCCTGTTCTGTAAATGACGTTGAAAATATCCTAGAAGTTGAAACGACGCTTGCCGGCTCACCGCGTGCATGACCAGTTTCTTATGCAACTAGTTCGGAGACCATCATGGCAGCCCCCTATTTGATAAGTTACGACCTTCGCAAGGTTCGAAACTATAATCAGCTTCTAAATACCTTGCGCGATTGGGGTTGCATCTCACCGCTTGAATCAGTCTGGGTCGGACATATGAATGGTGCCGCAACGACCATTCGAGATCTGCTTGCGCAACACATGGACGCCGACGATGGGCTCCTCGTAGTCCAGATCCAATCACCCGGACAGTGGGCAACAATGCAGGTTAAAAATAACGCTGCTGATTGGTTCCGCAAACATGTGGCCGCGTGATTTGGTCCCGGTCCAGAACAAGGAAACCGCCGTGATCACCTTGGCCCAAACCCAACGACCGCGCCCTCCGCAAGCCGCGTAAATTTATGTGCCACGGTCCTTCTATTATTTTCGAAAAGGGGAGCGTCCATTCGCCTCTCACTGCGAACGAAGACCCCCGGACGGTGGCGACCCCTTGGCTCCAGACATTCGAACGCCTCAGGGGTGGCGATCGACGATCGCACCAGATTTCCAGCACCTCCGTTGGTGCTGTGCCTGCCCTCGATACTATCTCATAGCCAAGCTGCGGATGCCTTCGAACAAGCTCCACACGCGGCTCGTGGACGGCCATCCGTCCGAGGATCCCTTTGCCGCGGCTTTCAAGGCGACACGCATGCCGATGATCATCACGGATCCTCGACAGCACGACAATCCGATCATCTTCTGCAACAAGGCGTTCAATGACCTCTCGGGCTATTCGAATGATGAACTCATCGGCAGGAATTGCCGAATGCTTCAAGGGAAGGAGACCGATCCGGCAACGATTTCCAAAATCCGCCAAGCGATAGCGTCGGAGGAAAGTGTCGCCGTCGACATCCTCAATTATCGGAAAGATGGCACGACGTTCTGGAATGCGTTGTTCGTCAGTCCGGTGAGGGATGCATCCGGCGAGGTCATCTACTTTTTTGCTTCACAGCTTGATTTCACCAATATCAAGAGCAAGGAGGCGGAGCTGGCCAGCGCCCGCCATTCGGCGGAACAGGAAGTCGAAAACCGCACACGCGATCTGACCGAAGCGCTTGAGGCCAAGACAATGCTGGTTCACGAAGTCGATCACAGGGTGAAGAACAACCTCTTGACGATTGCCTCCATCGTCAAGCTCCAGGCGAAGATGACGACGGATGAGACGGTGCGAAAGACGCTGCGATCCGTTCTCGACCGTGTCGAGGCGCTCAGCACCGTTCAGCGCAAGCTGTTTACCGCCGAAGACGTTGGCCGCTTTGACGTCTCAGAGTTCGCGAACGAACTGGTGGTCGACCTCGTCGGATCGCTGAAGCGTGACGACATCAGGTTCACCACGGACCTAAGTCCAGTGCTGGTCCCCGCTTCCAAGGCGTCGGCCCTCGCCTTGATCGTCAACGAGGTTGTCGGAGATGCCGTCCGGCGCGGACTGAGCGACGGCGGCGGCGAAATCCATCTCGAGGTGAGACGACTAAACGGACACTTCCTGTTCAGGATCACCGACACTGTGACGCCGGTCCCCGTCGATTCCGAGGACGATGCCTTTGGGAAACTGATGCTTGAGACCTGCGCGCGGCAGCTCGACGCCAAAATCGAACGACAGGTCGAGGGCCACAGCACAGACGTGAGGGTGACGATGATGGTCGACGAAAAGGAGCATGCATGAGGGTGCTGATCGTTGAGGACGAGGCTCTTCTAGCCCTTGAACTCGAAAGCGAGATCGAGATCGCCGGCCACCACGTCGTGGGTCAGGCTGCCTCCAGTGTCGAGGCCAAAGATATTGCTGAGCGTGAACGCCCGGATTTTGCCTTCGTCGATATCTCGCTCGTCGATGGCCCGACGGGGATCGACGTCGGCCGTTTCCTCGCCACGCGGCACATCCCCTTCGTTTTCGTCTCCGGCAACATCAAGCGTCTTCCCGAGGACTTTGCAGGCGCGCTCGGCGCGATCGAAAAGCCCTACACCATGCACGGCCTGCAGAACGCGCTGGCCTACCTGGCTAAAGTTATTGATGGCGAGGCTGCTGTTGTTGCACCGCCGAGTATCGTTATGGCCACTAGAGCTGCGTGATCAGGCCCGCGGCTCGACCGAGACAGGCCCCAGTCCGAACAAGTCAACTAGGGGCCTGTTGCATCCGCTCGTTTGAAAATGATCGTCACAGCCATACCCTGACCGGGTCCGAATTGCACGTCGATCTCGGCCTTGGCATTGTGCCTCACCGACTGAACAATCATCGCGCTTAGGTTGCCCCGGCGGGGCCACTCGCTTTTGTCCGAAAGGCCGACACCATCGTCAGCAACGAGGACCTTACACCCTTCGTCATCGACCGTGCAGCGGACTCGCCTCCGTCACGGCCGATAAAGGCGTATTTGAGGGCGTTTGTCATCAACTCATTGATCACGAGACCGACGGGCATGGCGACGTTGACAGAGACTGGCCAGGTGTCGACCTTCATATCCAGGCGTATGCCTTCGACCGCATGAGCGGCCATGACAGACGACGCGATCTGGCTGACATAGGTCCCAAGATCGACCGTCTCGGCCTCGCTCCCGGAATAGAGCGAGCGGTACAGGATCGATAGAGCTTCGATACGTCCGGCGAGCCGGTTGAAGCTGGCATTCTCTTTCGTTCGCTCCGCATTGCGTGCCTCCATCCGGATCAGAGCGGTAATCATCTGAAGGTTGTTTTTGACCCGGTGCTGCAGTTCCTTCAGCAAAGTGTGCTTTTCTATCAACGCGTCTGTCAAGGCGGCCAAATCATTGCCGCCATTGCGAACGGATATTGCCAAAAGACGAAACAGCGGCTCGCCAGCGTCGTCGACAATGGTGTTCGACCAGGCGTCGACCACGTGCTTATCGCCGACTGCGAGTGTGAAAGTTCCGAGATATTCTTCATTTTGCAACAAAGCCTGGGCTAATTCCGGCCCGCCCGCCAAAGGCAAGGCTGGGGGAAGCACGGACCACTCCTGCCCCTGGAGATCGTTTCCGGAAAGGCCAGTCAGCCGCTCGAATTCGATATTGCCGTAAACCGGGCGTTCATTGCGGCCCAGTTCAGAGACCGCGACCGCGAAGGGCACATGATCGAGGAACTGGCGAAATCGATCATCGTCCAGCGCTTCCGCCAGGTGCGGGAGGTCGCAGGGTCGCCGGAGTGGTATCGTCTGGGGTGGTCATCGAACTTCCATGGTTTGGCAACGGGGAGTCCATATCATGGCAATCGACGCATCCACCAGAACATTCGGCCGAAGGAGGACGCCACCATCTGCATGATTTTGGCCGCTTGACAGTATCGATTATTGTCGGCCTGCGCAGTCTGCGCGCCACCAACACACGTCGTGACTTGATTAAAGCCGCGACGTGACAATATTAAGCCAAGATCAGAATTGCGGCTCAAGGTCGCGCGCAAGCCGATCGCTTGCCAGACCAGGAGCATTCTATGTCAGTCGTTAATCGGAACAACGTCAAGGTCATCGGCAATGGCTCGCAAACGATGTTGTTCGCGCACGGTTTCGGTTGCGACCAGAATATGTGGCGGTACGTCGCGCCGAGATTTGCGGACCGTTTTCGGGTGGTGACTTTTGACCATGTCGGCGCCGGAGGCTCCGATCTGTCTGCCTACGATTTTAAAAAATATAGCAGCCTGGATGGATATGCAGCCGACATCGTCGAGATCGGAAAGGAGCTCGGGATCGAAAATGGCATATTCGTCGGTCATTCCGTCAGCGCCATGATGGGCGTGCTCGCTTCTGCAGAGGCGCCGACGATGTTTTCCAGGCTTGTGCTCGTCGGCCCGTCGCCCAGATATATCGACGATCTCGATTACCATGGCGGGTTCAGCCGGCAACAAGTCGATGAACTGCTGGAATTTCTTGACAGCAACCATATGGGCTGGTCGCAGGCAATGGCGCCCGTAATCATGGGCAACACCGACCGGCCCGAACTCTCGGAGGAATTGACCAACAGTTTCTGCCAGACCGACCCGGAAATTGCCAAGCATTTCGCGCGCGCGACGTTCATGGCCGACAATCGGGCGGACCTCGACAACGTGAGGGTTCCGTCATTGATCCTTCAATGTGCGGAGGACGTGATCGCTCCGGTCTCGGTCGGCCATTATCTTCACGCCAAGATCCCCGGCAGCACTCTCGTCCTGATGAGGGCGACGGGCCATTGTCCGAACCTCAGTCACCCCCAAGAGACCGTTGCCGCCATCGAGACATTCGTGGCCGCCGCCTGATGAACTCCAGCTTGGACATTCCCCAAAATGTAGACGACCTGCTGGATCTATTCGAGAATGCGCCCTGCGGCTACATCTCGGCTGGATCGGACGGGCGCATCATCCTTGCCAACAAAACGCTATGCTCCTGGCTTGGCATGTCCGGCGGCAAGATCGTCGGCCGCAAGTTCATCGACTTCCTGACCATGCCTGGGAAAATCTTTTTCGAGACGCATTTTGCACCGCTGCTGACGATGCAGGGTGCTTTCAACGAAGTCGCGCTCGACATGGTGAAGGCGGATGGCACCCGTCTGCCGGTCCTCGTTAATGCGGTCGCGAGGCTGGCCGAAGACGGCGCGGTCAAATTCGTCCGGATTACTATCTTCAACGCCACCGACCGGCGCCGTTATGAAAAAGAACTCCTCGAAGCGCGCGCGGCGGCCGAGCGTTCGGCCGCCGCGCTGAAAGATCTCAATACTACGCTGGAAGAGCGCATCGCCATCGCCGTTCAGGAAAAAAGCGCTGCGGAGAGTGCTCTACACCAGGCGCAAAAGATCGAAGCACTCGGTCATCTCACCGGCGGCGTTGCGCATGATTTCAACAACATGCTTGCCGTGGTCATAGGCGGCCTGAATATGGCGCAACGCCGGATCGCACGCGGGGCGCTCGACGACCTCCCGAAACTCCTCGAGGCGGCATTGGACGGAGCGCATCGTGCAGCCACCCTGACCCAGAGGTTGCTCGCCTTCTCACGGCAACAACCTTTGTCGCCGCAATCCGTCGATGCCAACAAGCTGGTCGCGAATATGGCCGAAATTCTAGCCTCGACACTCGGCGAGCCCATTCAGAAAGAGACGGTACTGGCGGCTGGACTGTGGCGAACCAAGGCCGACCCGAACCAGCTCGAAAACGCGGTTCTCAACCTCGCCGTCAACGCGCGAGACGCCATGCCGGACGGCGGCAAGCTGACGATCGAGACAGCAAACGCGCATATCGACGAAGCATATGCGGCAGAGCATGATATCCGCCCTGGGCAGTATGTAATGATCTCCGTCACTGACACAGGGTGCGGTATGGCGCCTGAGATTATAAAAAAGGCGATCGACCCATTCTTTACGACAAAGCCGGTCGGCAAGGGAACAGGGCTGGGCCTCAGTCAGGTCTTCGGCTTCGCAAGACAGTCCGGTGGGCACATGAAGATCTATTCAGAGGTTGGCCTCGGCACCACAATGAAGATGTATTTGCCGCGGGATTACGGACCGACCGAGACAGCGCAGCTGCGGAAAGACGAAAGCGTGCCGCGAGGCTCCGCGACCGAACTCGTTCTCTTGGTGGAGGATGACGCCAGTGTCCGCGAAGTGCATACCAAGATGCTGGAGGAGCTGGGATACCCCGTCGTGGCGGTCGACGGTCCCGTTGCAGCCCTGAAACTCATCGACGAGCGTCCGGACGTGAAGCTCCTGTTCACGGACATTGTCATGGCACCGATGAACGGCCGAAAACTGGCGGACGAGATCTGGAGCAAGCGTCCAGGACTGCCAGTCGTGTTCACGACCGGGTATAGCCGCAATGCGGTCATCCACAATGGCGTGCTCGACGAGGGTGTTATTTTTCTGCAGAAGCCGGCAGCGCTTGGAGACTTGGCGCGCAAGGTACGTATGGCTCTCGACCATAGACCAAGATAAGGTCGTGACACCATCCGCCACGCCAGCGTTTTCGCGATGAAAAAGCTACAGAGTTGTCGAAGCCGCTCGCAGTGGCGGGGCTGAATCTGGGACCTCTAGTCCATGCTTCAGCGGCCGCCATCGAATGATCGCCGCACTTGGCGCACACCGTGCCGCCTTCGAGCAGCGACGTTACTGCACGCCAAGACTGGCGAGTGTTACGCCCTGGATCTGCACGTGGAAATGCGCTTTGCGTGTCTGGCCGGAGCTTCCAAGGTTTTCCAACCAGATGCTGGGTTATCAGCGCAGGCCCTGTAGGCCTGATCCACGAGATCGGCCTGCCCGCCCATCGGGCCATGCCCGATGCCTATGTCACGGCCCATCATCTGCGTGACGAGCTAAACGCCGCTTCGTTGGATAAGCTCCTGTTTCGGAGTTCTGAGCCGGGCATATTACCGGGGGTTCGGGCGGGTCCTGATCGCGGCAAAAGCTGGGAACGCCTCTCTGTGGAGACACTCACTGCCTTCACAAGGGACCGCGACGCGGACATTGGCTTTAGCGCCGATACGGAGTCTGCGGCGAGGAGAAACGCAAGCACCGACAATGTCCGTTCGCCCAGCAGACGCTTTTGTGACTGATTTGACTTTACAAGATGAGTCGGGACCGCCGATTTGAAGACACGCCATCCCATGATCCTGACCGCCCGAATTGCCGAGCATGATCTCATCCCGTCCGATCTGCTACGTCAGAAACATTTTTCCCCAAGACCGGAATTTCCTGGGGGCTCATCTGACGATGTTTCACCGGCTGCCGGGCGAATAGGTTGGAAGGATCGTCGAAAGCCTTCAATTTGTTAAGAAGGAGACGCGCTGGCGTGGTAATGCAATTGAATGACAGCCCCTGGAAAAAGTTTCAAAGCGACATTGTCGGCATACGGCTCTGTAGGCTCTTGAGATCCAATTCAGTGTCTCAATTTCTCTCTCGGTAATGGGGTAGGATTTTCGGACACCTGACAGGGACAGGATCATGAGAGGCTCCCGATGCGGCTTAGTAAGGAAGGAAGTAGGGGGTACAGCGGAGGCGTTGAAAACGAAGCTGGCTGCTTTATGTAGGCGCGGTACCGTTGGCAGTCTGTTGAGCACCCGCATCGAGATCAGCCCTGCCGCTTCGGTTTAAAGAACCTATCGGCTTCTTCCATCGCACTCCGCGCGGAGCCGTACAGCATGCCAACTGCGTTGCGCATCTCTGCAAACGCCTGCACGGTTCGTGGTGAAATATAGTCGCCTTTGGCTTCAACGTTTAGCCGCAAAGCTCTCTCGCAATCGGCGGCAATCTTGTCCAACTCCGGGGAAACCTTGTAGAGCCGCTCCAAGATGGCGTCGATATCGCGCTTGGCGCGTTCGGACATTCGTTCCGACATCAAAACCTCACCAGTGTGGCACGGCCATTAGGGCAACGTTCCCTGCGCGTCTTTGTCAGTCACTATCAATTTGGCGTTCACCGGCCATATCATAGCGTATTTTGAATGATCGATAACCGTAAGAATGGGCATTTGTAGGCCCAAAGCCCTGGCTGCGGGAGCAGTTCCTGGAATGCGTCTGTGATCGTTGTGCTGAGGGGTCGGCACCTCACGCCAACTTGAAAGCCCCGACCATAAGGACTTTCCTGAACGCCTGTTGAAGCAACTACTTGAGGAAACCAGCGATAAAACGCGGAGGCGTGGAGCGCGGCCCTCAACCACGGTCAAAACTCTTCCTCGAGTGAATTATCCGCTCCGCGACCTCTATTACCGCTTGCCTTCATGTCGCGCCCACCGGGAAAGATGACGGTACTCGCGATGGCGGGCGATGGCTTGCCGGCTCACCGCGTGCATGACCAGTTTCTTATGCAACTAGTTCGGAGACCATCATGGCAGCAGCCCCCTATTTGATAAGTTACGACCTTCGCAAGATTCGAAACTATAATCAGCTTCTAAATACCTTGCGCGATTGGGGTTGCATCTCACCGCTTGAATCAGTCTGGGTCGGACATATGAATGGTGCCGCAACGACTATTCGAGATCTGCTTGCGCAACAACGTGGTGTAGCTGGATTTCATAGCCATCGGTGATTTCCGGTAGGGTCGGGTTGCTTATGACCAACCTGAGGGACACCACCGATGACCGACGACATGATGAACCTGCGCTCAGACAAGCAGAAGGCCTGACTCGCAAGGGCGTCGCTGCGTATAGGCCAGGCTCGTGACCTCATAATAAAATAAAGGGAACCTAAATGTCGAAGCAGAGCAACTCCAGGCGCTTTACTGCCCGCGATCGCCACGACTTCGGCGCCAACGGCCAACGCCCGGACGGCAATCCCTCGGCCAAGGAGTTGATCGCCCATGCCGTCGCCGCACGCACCGACACCGTCTTTCCAGCTGAGGGAACCCGCGTAGCTTACGAACGCGCAAAGAAGCCGCGGCATGGGTTCACAAAGCGTGGAAACGCCGCGGCCGGTAAAAAGACTCTGGCTGGGGATCTACCTACAATGAGGGAACTTGAGCAGGCGCGGACCGATCACAGCCGGAAGATCGCCAGCCGAAAAGCTGAGAGACGTGCCGAGGAGCCTGACGAGAAGGCTGCGGAGTGAAAAAGACGGAAAACCCGTCAACCGGCCCGAATGCGCAGGCTCAGCGTTCCAATCGGACCCACGCCTGAATTAGATCCTGATGGAAGCAATGGTTTCGTAGATCCTCTGTCAACCTGGCCAGCCTTTCGCGGGCTAGCCCGGCGGGCTCACCGCGGGTCAGCATTCCGTCGATCAGGCTCTGCTGAGAGCAAATCATCTGCCGGTCGATAATCACTTGCCGGCGCGCGAGTTCCAAGTCATTCCGGGAATAGGTCATGAGAGACTATATCATACAAGGGGACGAAAGTAGATTCTAATTCGGGGCCGGTACTATCGCGGCCGCCAGGCTAGTTGTCATCGCTGAATGAGCCGGGAAGAGCCCGCGCCTCGCGCCTTTGCCTCAGCAACTCCGCACGAAAGCTCAAATTGTCCCCCGCGCTGCGTTCGTTGCGTTTGCCTTGGGCAAGCGGAATATAGGCGCCTGTTTTACGTCTCGACAGACGGCGAGACGGGCGCTGCCGATCAAGGGGTGGCTCCCTTCGGCCCAATCAAAGGAGGACAAGATGTAATGACCGCAGCTTGGGGCTACTCCCGTCGACATGCGTTTCATGGACCGTCGACAAGCTAGCTGCGAAAGGGGCCGGCGTTGTTCAATGTTGTACGGTGCCGGACAGGTTAGATGCGTCCAAGGGAAGGAACTAGATCCGTTGCCGGTCGAGCTTCTGCCAGCCGCTGTGGGCGAGACGACGTTAGGCTCTGGCCGAGCGGTGCATGGCGGAAGCGCTCGTCAGCAACAAGGGAGTGACCACCGAGTATTTGCGTATCCGTCCACTTACTTACGGTCGACGAACTCCACTAGCATTGCCGATGAAAGATTTCGACGTCGATCGAGCGCAGGTCGCCCACATCAAGCGCTCATTTTGGCTGCCGTTCATCGTTGTTCTTTGACATACGGACGTCCTCGATGATGACTGGGCTAACAGGGCGGCTCTTTGAAGTTCCGGCAAGGGCACGGCTCTGACGCCTTGAAGCATGGCGGACTACCGGACGTGGCTGCTCGTTTCGATCGCACGGACAATGGCTATCCGCGGGTTTCTCAATGCGAACGATGGTGCTGAACCTGGCGGGGATCCCGCCCTGAGCCGTAACCGGTCACGAAGGCAAAGGGCACGTTGCTTTCCACCAGCCTAAGGCGATTTCAGCCGTCTCGATCGCTGCCAGGACCCGGCTCATGTCCGGCGCCGGCCCAATCACATCGTGCCGAGATCGGGCAATACGCTTTCCGACGAAACGGTTTGCCATAACGGAATAGTGCGGCCTCGGCGGCCCCGTCCCCCCCCACTTGAGTCGGCGTGCGTCTGGTCGTGCGGACCCGACTACTCAAGCCTCGTCCTCGCACGATGCAGGCTATGTCAAGAGATCCGGACCAAACGCCTGGATTATAGGCGAAGCGATTTTTACAGGCATATTATAGATGAGGATTCTGCTGGGATTGTTTCCCGGTCGTAACCGGCCGCGAAAACAAACGAGATCTTGCGCTTCGACAGCACTGCGGCAACCCGGAAGTCCGCACCTTCGCCGAGATTGATATCCAGAGGCACCTCCGATGGTGTTTCTTCGGCCAGGAAATCAAGGCCGCCTCGACAATGGCCGTGGATGACACGATCAACTTCCTGGAGGGGCGACAGTCCGAGTCTGCCAGCGACGGCAGGGTGACCGCAGAACTCGGTGACATCGTCTAGTTGCTCAAGGGTCAATCCGTCACGATAAGGAGCGAGGGAGAAGGCGACAACGGCTTTCGTAACGTATTCGCATTGGGCCGAAGCTCGCAACAAATGGGACGGCAGAAGATTACGCCGCGTATAGGTTCAGCTTATCGCTCTTCCCCTCGATTGGAGTTGAATTTCTGGCTCGCTGTCTCTTCGCTCTGTCACGGCAGAACTTTCTTCACCTTCGGATTGTCCAGCAAAGCAGTAACCAGTCCTGGAAAATGCCCCGCACCTTTTTGTCCCTTGTAATCCAAGATTTCAGCACGACTTAAGGTGTTAGTGACGGCTCGTCTCTAGGGCGCTGTCATCAAGGGTGCAAAACCTTGCCCCAACAAAGGAGGATGTAATGTCTTCCAATCCAGCAGCACCGCATGTCGAATCCGCCGGCTTCAAGCTGGTCAGGGAAGTCTTAAGGTCCGCCGGCCTCCGGGGATCTCAGTCGGACGCGAGTTCCGACATGAAACGTGACGCTTCGCTCTTCCTCTCAGCCGCGTTCCGCAACGGTGTGAGGACCGAATCGGCTCTCCTGCATTCTCTCGCCAACCGCAAACAGTCGTCGACACGAGTAAGCCTTGATCCCCAATCGAAGGATAGCGCTGTTGATCGGTGGCAAGATGAGGGTGGGCGCTGATGGGAATCTCCTTCCCAAACCAAGCTCGTAGTTTTGACGATAGAAATCGCTGTGTCCGTTTCACCGGATACGACGGGATGTTCGAGATCAAATTCTATGTGGCGACCGAAGTCTTGGCCTGCGAGAAATCGCATCGAAACGCCAGCGAGGCAGATTACCTGACGGCGTTCGATGCGTTGCGGCCGCGAATTCTGAAAGCTGCGACCTCTGCTTATTCGAAGGTTCGATCCAGCACAATCACGCTGGATCTCGCGCATTTTCGTTGAGCATACCGTGATCCTGAAAGGATACGATCGTGCGTCATCATAGCAAATCTGCTCAAACCAGGGGCAGCGATGACCGTGCTTGTGAGCGAATTTGCGAAAAGGTTTCGTCTCGGTCAGGTTGAGGAGAAACGGCAGCTTCTCAGGATGGCCCAACCTCATCCACCAGGCATCTTCGACCTACAGATTGACGAGGAGCCTGTTGATGTCACATGGCAGGCTTATCATACGACGATGACTCTGCTCCTAGGCTCCAACGGGCGCACCGAGGCTTGGCCTGTGTCGCGGGAGGAATTTGAAAGGACACTGGCGCCGTCTATTGCCCCTTGAGCGATCTCGCCTTCCGACCCGACGTACCGACAACGCAGGAGCGACAGCAAAAGACAATCCGATCTCAGGTCACCCCGATCTTAGCGGCAAGATCAAGGAGACCACTATGACACTCGACCGTGCCAGTGTGAGAACAACGCTCAAGCCATGGGGTCGTCTTGATCTCGGGCCATGGGCATCGGAAAACCATCAGGATAGCCCCGTCGGCGAAATCTCGTTTGCCTATGACGAAGCGGGGGAGCGGGATCGTCTGCTCCTCCTGAAGCTTCTCTTCACACGGGAAACTCTGTCGATACAGGTTCATCCAGATGATGCCGCCGCCAAGTCGATGGGGATGGAAAGCGGCAAGAGCGAAGCCTGGTATGTGTTGGCAGCGGAAGACGGGGCGCAGGTCGCCGTGGGCCTCAAGCGACCATTGACACAGCTCGAATTCAGGAAGGCCGCGATCGACGGATCAATCGAGGGCCTTCTCGACTGGCAGGAGGCCGCGGCCGGTGACGTGTTTTATGTTCCGGCTGGCACCGTGCATGCCATCGGTGCTGGTCTGGTCATTGCTGAAATCCAGCAGCGCAACGACACGACGTTTCGCATCTGGGATCATGGACGCTCGCGAGAACTTCACATCGAACAAGCCACAGCCGTGGCACGGCTGGAACCAGCGAGCAGCAGAAAGCTGCCACGCCATATCACCGTCGAGCGCTCCGAGCTCATGTCCTGCCCATTCTTCACCCTCGAACGGTTGGACCTCCCTGCGGACACCGTTTGGGAATTGATCGCGAGCCGAGAGAGCTGGGCGCTGGTCGTCGCGGGAGACGGAACGATAGGAACTTTGACGGCCACAATCGGCGAAGGGTTTTTCGCAGAAGCTGATCGTGCCGACATCCGTGTCGGGCCTGACGGAATTGTCTTGCTCATTGCCACCGCAGCGAGTGCGCCCGCGATCGGGCTCCTGAAGCAGCTCCCGGCCAAAGACCGAGCGCAACCCCGTCCCGCGGGAGTGAACAGTGGTAGTGAGGAGCGAAGCGTCACTCCATTCCGCTCGCCAGGAGCTTCGCTATGAACCAGCTCAAAAATGTAGCTTTAATCGGCAATTCTCTGCCGCGCCGCTGTGGTATCGCCACTTTTACGACCGACCTGCAACAGGCCGTTTCGAAATCTGCCGCCCGCGTTGGCACGGCTGTTTTTGCCATGACGGACCATGGTCATGTCTACGATTACCCGCCGGAGGTCCGCCTCTCGATAGCCGACGACAATCGCGATGATTATGCTCGCGCTGCAGATGTCCTGAACGCCGGCAATTTCGACGTCGCCTGCTTGCAGCACGAATTCGGAATTTTTGGCGGAGAGGACGGAGATCATATCCTTGCGCTGCTGTCGCGGTTGAAGATGCCGATCGTCACCACGCTGCACACGGTTCTCGCGGAGCCAAGTCCCGGCCAGCGCCGCGTCCTGAACGAAATCATCGACCTGTCTGCCAAAGTAGTGGTCATGGCGGAAAAGGGCAGGACTTTGTTGTCGGAGGTCTATCGCGTAGCGGCCGAAAAGATAGAGGTCGTTCCTCACGGAATTCCCGACATGCCGTTTTTGGAACCGGCAGTCTCGAAAGCTGGCCTCGGGTTCGACGGACGCTCGGTGATCCTGACTTTCGGCCTTCTCTCGCCAAACAAAGGCATCGAGGTCATGATTGATGCCATGCCCTTGATCTTGAAAAGTCGGCCCGATGCTGTCTACGTGATCCTCGGAGCAACTCATCCCAATCTCGTACGCGACGAAGGTGAGACCTATCGCGAGAGCCTGGTGACGCGGGTGAACGACCTGGGCATCGAGGACAGCGTGGTGTTTCTCGATCGCTTCGTCGACAAGGCAACGCTGCTGGAGTTTATTTCCATGTCCGATGTCTATGCCACGCCTTATCTCAACGAAGCCCAGATGACATCGGGCACCCTGGCTTACAGCTTCGGTCTCGGGAAGGCCGTCGTCTCCACACCTTACTGGCATGCTCAAGAGCTGCTGGCAGACGGCCGTGGTGTGCTCGTTCCCTTCGGTGACCCGACGGCCATCGGGCGCGAGATCGCGTCGCTTCTCACCGATGACACAAGACGCGACGCGATGCGCCGGCGGGCATACCAAACCAGCCGACCGATGACATGGCAAAAGACCGCGGAGTGCTATCTCGCATTATTCTTACAGGTGGCAATTCAAAATCCCGCACGCCAGCCCGCAGCATCAACGAATGTCGTGATGCAAAAGGCCCCGCCCCTCCCCGAGCCACAGCTCGGCTACTTCATGTCGATGTGCGACGATACAGGACTATTCCAGCATGCCGTCTATTCGGTGCCTGATCGCGCGCACGGCTACTGTGTCGACGACAATGCCCGCGCGCTTCTCTTGTCGGTTGCTCTCGGCGAGCCCGGCGAACGGCTTCTTCCGGAGGCGCTCCCCTCGCGCTTCGCTTCCTTCGTGCAGCACGCCTGGAACCCCGACGAGAAACATTTTAGAAACTTTATGGGCTTCGACCGACGCTGGCTGGAAGACAAGGGATCACAGGACAGCCACGGCCGAACGCTCTGGGCTCTCGGGGAATGCGCCCGTGGCGACACTAGCCCCTCCCGGCGCGCGTGGGCTGCGGCCCTGTTCGCGCAGGCATTGCCGACCGTTGAAGGTTTCGGCTCGCCACGTGCCTGGGCCTCTGCGCTCTTGGGACTGGACGGCTATTGCGCGGCCTTCCCTCGAGACGTGCTCACCCATCAGATCCGTTCGACACTGGCCGACAGGCTGATGGATATTTTCCATCGTGTCGAGAGACCGGGCTGGATCTGGTTCGAGGAGAACCTCTCCTACGACAATGCCCGACTGTGTCAGGCCCTGATCGCCACGGGATTGAGTGCTGAACGATCCGATTACGTGGTAGCAGGGCTCAAATCCTTGCGATGGCTGATGACGATACAGACGAACCCTGAAGGACTATTCAGGCCTATCGGCACGGATAGCTTTACGGATCGGACGGGAGAGCTGAAGCTCTTCGATCAACAGCCTCTGGAAGCGACGGCGACGATCGCTGCATGTCATGCCGCATGGCGGGTCAGCCACGACATCACATGGAAAGAAGAGGCTGCAAAGGCTTTCGCCTGGTTCCTCGGCAGCAACGATCTCTCATTGCCGGTCGTGGATCTCGAAACAGGCAGTTGCCGCGACGGTCTGCATCCGACCCGTCCCAATGAGAATAGAGGCGGCGAATCCGTAGTCTGCTATCTCCTCGGCCTTGTGGAATTTCGCAAGCTTTCGCGCGCCAGTGGTCGTCCGTCGACATTGGTCCCGCTTCGTGCGCTGACGGCGTGAATCACGGCCTCAAATCAGAGCGAGATCATTGTGTCGCAGATAGCATTTCTCAACCGCCAAGCACTTTTCCTACGACCGGATCCCACACGCGTCGTGGTGCGGCCCTTCAAGCCGGCCACGGAACCGCGAGATCTCAAACCGACCGACAAGACGCGTGCCAATCATATCGTCGATCGTGTGCTCGGCCTAGACATCGAGGTCGCGAAGCAGCAACTTGCAGAGGTCCTCGAAAACTTCGAGGGCCGACACCGCAATCTGCTGGCGACGTTCGAAAAGCGCGCTTATGAAATGGAAGAGGCGTTCGCACCCCATATTACTTTCACCAAGGAGCAACGCCAACTCGTCGGTGCCTACTTCATGCACGAATATTCCTTCGAGGCATCCGCTCTTTTCAACCCGAGCATTGTCGCCCATGCGGATCAATCAGGGGTCCCCAGCGGCAGCAAGCGCTTTGTCTTGAGCCTGCGTGCGGTCGGCGAAGGACATGTTTCGTCTCTCACCTTTCGATCGGGAATTGTCGACCAGAATGGCACCGTGGACATTGAACCCACGGCGCGACTTGCGTCCATTCCCGTTGTTGAAAATCCCCTATCCATATCTCCCGACGAGCCTTTGGAACTGACGTTTTTCTCCGAGCACCCAATCAGTGAGCGGGTGATTTTTCCGATTACCGCCGCGCAGTCGAACGGCATCGAAGATGCTCGCTTCGTTGAGTTCGAAGAGGCTGGGCACAAAACCTATTACGCCACCTACACGGCCTATAATGGCAGAGACATTCGCTCTGAACTCCTCGAGACCAGAGATTTTCTGTCGTTCCGGATGACTCCTCTCATGGGGACAGCTGCCAAGAACAAGGGGATGGCTTTATTCCCGCGGAAAATCGACGGCCAGTTTGCAATGATCGGTCGTCAGGACAACGAAAACCTTTATCTCATCCGTTCCGATGACCTCCACGTCTGGAATGGCGGCAAGATCATTCTTGGGCCGAAATTTCCGTGGGAATTCGTGCAAATGGGCAATTGCGGATCGCCGATCGAACTGGACGAGGGTTGGTTGCTTCTGACCCATGGGGTAGGTCCCGTGCGAAAATACGCCATCGGCGCAGCCCTTCTCGACAAGAGCGATCCGTCCAAGGTGCTCGCCCGCTCGAAAGAGCCGCTCGTTCACCCGGAGCCTTCGGAACGCGAGGGATATGTTCCGAACGTCGTCTACACGTGCGGCGCGATGCGCCACAACGATCAGATCGTACTACCTTACGCCATCTGTGACACGTTCTCGAACTTCTCGACGATCAAGATCGCCGACCTACTGGACACGCTGACCGGCTGACTCTCTGCATTGGGTTATCATCGTTTGGTGCCGACACGGGAGCCAGGCAACATCAAACGGCCGCAATGCCGCGGTACATGACAGCTGCACTGCGATGCCGCCCCAAGGGGCGATACCATTGGCGAGTTTGCCAGAGGTAGTCGCCGTCAATCAATCCCGAAATCACGACCTTTATGGAGCAAGCCTCAAGACGGCTTGAATTGTTCTTTTGAAATCTCCACGCCGAAATTCTACTCCATCTGCCAGCAGCCGTGCTCGAGCCACCGCGGATACAGCAGTAGTTTCGAGCTCGCAAAACCTAATGAGACGATATGAACAATATATGGTTTCAGCCCGAGAAGCCGCCCAAGCCGGTGACCGGGTCGAGGCGGAGAACCTTTATCAGCACGCTGAACACTTCTATCGCACGGCAGCCCTGGAGAAAGCCGGCACGCAACGATGATCGCGGAAACAAAGTCATCCATGGATCGAGGCTCGGACGAAAAAGCCTGGCTAACCCTCGAAGACGTCGTGACCGAAGCGGGGTTCGAGCATATTTCATTACCGAACGCGGACGAGGCTATCCGTGCTTTGGAAAAAGACTCGGCTCGCTTTTGTGCCCTGATAACCGACGTAAGGATGCCAGGAGAAACGGACGGTTGGGATTTGGCGCGACGGGCGCGGGAATTGAATCCGATCATGCCAGTGATCTATATGACCGGGGACAGCGCCAAGGGATGGGCAGCTTAAGGCGTTCCGAGTAGCGTTCTGCTCCAGAAGCCCTTTCGTCCATGCGCAGCTCGTGACGACATTAACCACTCTGCTGAACGATGCTGCCAAGAGCGGGATTGGCCAACAGCGCGTCAGCATGAAAGACGGGGATCGCTCGGGCGCTCAATCTTTTTGCTTGGCCTCCTCGGCGGCGCTGTGCCAACGGCTGCGGTCTGCCTGCCGTCCCGGCCTTTGCCCGGCCGGCGGACTCCTCACCGCCATTCGCAATCTATCGTCGGGTGGCCACTCGACCGCGTCGTCCTGCTATCGCTGTCGCCGCTTCCTGCAAGCGGTCGTTCATTGCGATCCAGGATAAATACCTCGTGTTCAGTCGTGGCGGGCGTTTAATTCCTCTCGGCTGGCCGTCACATAAGAATTCTCTAGCACCCTTATCATTAGACTGCTAACGTACACTATCGGGAGCGGCCATTGGGTTTCGCTCCCGTCAAAGGATCCCAAAAATGCTAACTACTGTTTTTCGGCCGTTGCACGACCGGGTTGTCGTGCGTCGTATCGAGGCCGAAGGTAAGACCAAGGGTGGGATTATCATTCCGGACACCGCCAAAGAAAAGCCAGCTGAAGGCGAAATCATTGGCGTTGGCCCTGGTACCCGCGACGAAAGTGGCAACCTTAACCCGCCTGACGTGAAAGTCGGCGACCGCATCTTGTTCGGCAAGTGGTCCGGCACCGAGATCAAGTTCAACGGCGAGGACCTGTTGATCATGAAGGGAAGCCGACGTCATGGGCGTGATCGCATGACTTCCGAGCGCATTGTTTTCTCGTTTTCATGAAGTCCATAGGGCGAGGAGCCCGGGAGTTTTTCAATGTCTGCCAAACAAATCATATTCGGCCGTGATGCACGCGAAAAGCTGCTGCGTGGCGTCGATATTCTCGCTGACGCGGTCAAGGTGACGCTGGGGCCCAAGGGCCGCAACGTGGTGATCGACAAGTCCTACGGCGCGCCGCGCATTACCAAGGACGGCGTCACTGTCGCCAAGGAAATTGAACTCGACGACAAACTGGAGAACATGGGCGCCCAGATGGTGCGCGAAGTGGCATCAAAAACCAACGATGTTGCCGGCGACGGCACGACCACTGCAACTGTTCTTGCTCAAGCTATCGTTCGCGAAGGCGGCAAGGCCGTTGCTGCCGGCATGAACCCGATGGATCTGAAGCGCGGCATCGACCTTGCCGTCGCAGCCGTCGTCAAGGACCTGCTGGCCAAGGCCAAGAAGATCAATACGTCGGAGGAAATCGCCCAGGTTGGTACTATTTCGGCCAATGGCGAAAAGGAAATCGGTCAATATATCGCCGACGCGATGCAGAAGGTCGGCAATGAGGGTGTGATCACCGTCGAGGAAGCCAAAACCGCTGAAACCGAACTCGAGGTCGTCGAAGGCATGCAGTTCGACCGCGGCTACCTGTCACCCTATTTCGTCACTAATGCCGAAAAGATGGTCGCTGAGCTGGAAGATGCCTACGTGTTGCTGCACGAGAAGAAGCTTTCCAATCTTCAAGTTATGCTGCCGATCCTTGAAGCTGTCGTCCAGACCGGCAAACCCTTGCTGATCATTTCCGAAGATGTCGAAGGCGAAGCGCTTGCGACGCTTGTCGTCAACAAGCTGCGTGGCGGCCTGAAGATCGCTGCCGTCAAGGCGCCCGGTTTCGGTGACCGCCGCAAGGCGATGCTCGAAGATCTCGCCATCCTGACCGGCGGCACGGTCATTTCCGAAGACCTCGGCATCAAGCTGGAAACCGTCACGCTTGACATGCTTGGCCGCGCCAAGAAGGTCTCGATCACCAAGGAAGCGACCACAGTTGTCGATGGTGCGGGCACTAAGGCCGATATCGAAGGCCGCGTTGCCCAGATCAAAGCGCAGATCGAGGAAACAACGTCTGATTACGACAAGGAAAAGCTGCAGGAGCGACTTTCCAAGCTTTCCGGCGGTGTCGCCGTGATCCGCGTCGGCGGTTCGACGGAAGTCGAGGTCAAGGAAAAGAAGGACCGCATCGACGACGCGCTGAACGCAACCCGCGCCGCTGTCGAAGAAGGCATCGTTCCCGGCGGTGGGACGGCACTGCTGCGTGCCTCGATCGTCCTCGATATCAGGAGCGAGAACGACGACCAGAATGCCGGCATCACCATCATTCGCAAGGCCCTGCAGTCGCTGGTACGCCAGATTGCCGAAAATGCAGGTGACGAAGGCTCGATCGTGGTCGGCCGTATCCTCGAAAGTAACACCGACAATTTCGGTTACAACGCCCAGACGTCTGAGTACGGCGACATGATCGCCATGGGTATCGTTGATCCGGTCAAGGTTGTTCGGACAGCCCTGCAGAATGCGGCTTCCGTTGCCGGCCTTCTCGTGACGACAGAAGCAATGATTGCGGACCTTCCTAGAAAGGACGGTGCAGGCGTCGGCGTGCCTGATACAGGCGGAAGGATGTAACGCTTATTCTGAAATTTGGATCAGTGACCCCATCTATGAGGAGAGAGAATCCCATGGCCCTGCAGAACAGCAAGAGATCAATATTCCAGCGTTTCAGTTCGTATCAGCCCTCCAAGACCATTCTTGTGTGGGCATGTGTGGCGACGGCGGTCGCGACCATCGTCGTCGGCTTTAACTGGGGTGGCTGGGTGACCGGCGGATCTTCACTCCAGGCAGCGACGGCTGCGGGCAAGACGGCCCGTGGAGAGCTTGCATCAGCCATATGCGTCGAACGCTTCAAGGCTGCACCGGACGCCACCGGAAAACTGACCGAGTTCAAGGCTCTTTCAGATAGCTACAAAAAGCGTCAGTTCATCGAAACGGGGGGGTGGGCATTCATGCCGGGGCAAACATCGGTCGACAGTAGTGTCGCCGAAAGCTGCAGCGCGGCGCTCTCCGTTTAGGGCCGTGCTTGATGCTCCCCTAGCTTGGGCGCTCCTGCGGGAGCGCCTCGTTTGCCTCCCTCACTTCGTACCCCCGGAACGATTGTCATAATCACCTGATGATACCGAAAATCCCACGTATAGATGGCAGACAGCGCGAGGACATAAATCTTCTGGCATCATCACCGGGATATGTCTGGGCACCAAAATGCCGGCCGAATGAGGGACGCCTTTATTCTCTCCGCTCGGCTACATCAGTAGGACCTACAATCAAGCTCTTGAAAGGACTCGATCCATCGACCCTATCTTCAGCCTCCCTGCCAGGGGTGAACAAATGATCCGCATCTGACCTGCCGTCGTGGCTCTCTTTCCTTGATCAAGAACTCACGATCTGAGCGCCTTCTTGACTGCGTCGATGAGTACGGATCCCGCAAAGGGCTTCCGCAAATATGCGATGCACCCGGCCTGCTCTGCCTCAGTCTGCAGGCGCGTGTCTTCCAGTGCGGTGATGAAGATTGTCGGCAGCTTCGCTCCGTCCCCTTTCAGCTTGCGCTGCAGTTCGATGCCGGACATGCCTCCGAGATCGATGTCGAGCACGAGACAGTCGATTGGCGTTTTCGGGTCGTGAAGGAGAAAAGCTTCCGCCGATGCATATTCGACAGCCGCAAATCCGTAGGCATTGAGGAGCCGACCGACGCTTCGACGTAGGCTCGCATCATCATCGACTACAGCGACAGTGCGGCGAAGCTTTCCCACCTTATGCCCTCATGCGTGACAGTGCGCGAGATACGCAATTACGCCCATTGTAGGCGTGTCGGCTGTCGCTTGATATTGCCCTAAGGGGAAGAATGTTCGATCACTTCGACAGCGCAGTACGACCGATGTCCGCGGCGAGCGATACCACCTCGGCCAGAGACCTTGCTTGGAGCTTCTCCATGACCTGATGGCGATGCACCTTCACCGTCCGCTCCGATATACCAAGGGCGTACGCAATCTGCTTGTTGAGATGGCCACGGATGATCAACCCAAAGACTTCGGCTTCACGCGCGCTCAAGCTCGCAACCAAGGCTCTCAGTGCCTGTAGACGCTCGTGTTCGGCACGGTACTTTTCATATTGTGTCAACGCGCGTTCAATCGTTTCGATCAGGACCGAGACCGAGCCAGGCTTTTCCAGAAAGTCATGAGCCCCCGCCTTCATAGCCTCGACGCTGGCCTTTATGTCTCCTTCGCCCGTGAGGAATATGATTGGCAAAAGCGGCGCCTGCTCGCACAGTTGGCGCTGTATTTGCAGGCCAGACTGGCCGGGCATCTGTAGGTCAAGGAGAACGCAGCCCGGCTCGGAGCCTGGAAGATGGGCGAGAAACTGATCTCCGGACTCATACGCTTCGACCGTTAGGCCATAGGCGGAGAGCAGGCGTGCTGTCGCAGTTCGATAGGATTCGTCGTCATCGACGATATGGACGACCGGTTTCATCACCCTTGCTCCCTTCGAGCAAGAGGTAGGACCACGCGAAAGATGGCCCCGCCTTCAGGTCGGTTTTTAGCCGAGATCGAGCCGCCATAGGTCTCGACAATGGCGCGCGCTATGGAAAGACCCAGTCCGGTGCCCGCCTGCTTGGTCGTGTAGAACGGCTCGAAGATGCTGGACAGCCTCTCTTCGGGAATGCCGTTGCCTGTATCAACGACACAAAGCTCCGCCTTCTCGTTCGCCACTCCTGTCGCAAAGGTGAGCATTCTTTTGGCTGGAACGTCCAACATGGCGTCCATGGCATTGGTGGCGAGATTGAGAACGACCTGCTGTACATGGACCTTGTCCGCCCTTACCGGCAAAACCGCCGTCGGTCGATTTGTACTTAGCGTGATCCCCCTGCGTTCGGCCTCGCCATGAATGATATGGATTGCGCTCGAAGCCACATCGTTCAGGTCGAACTCCTGCCAATCGATCTCGCTTCTCTTCTTGAGCAATCCTCTCATCCGGCCAATGATGTCGCCCGCACGCTGATCGTCCTCCTGGATGTCGAGCAGGATCTGCTGGATCAACTCAAGATCCGGGTTGCCGCTTCGCAGCAGCACCGACGCCGCCTCGGCATTGTTTCGGATGGCCGCAAGGGGCTGGTTCAGTTCGTGGGCGACCGACGAGGACAAGGCGCCGGCCGTTGCGGACTGGTTGAGATGGACAGCTTCGAGCAGGTGAAGGCGTGACCTGCTCTCCGCATCGCGGCGACGGCGTCGCTCGAGCAGCAATGCTGCGATGACGCCCGCCTGTATCAAAACCAGGCCGAACGTCGCCGCTGCCGCCAACCAGTGTTCTTCCCAGAGGCTCTTTTCCTTGTGCATCTGAATGGTGCCCGCGGGCAGATTCACCTCCGAAAGCCCCCAACGCCGGAGCTGCCGGGCATCCACGACATATGTCTGAATTGCTTGAATATCCGAGGCCGCCCGGCCGGCAATGAGATCAAGGACTAGGTCTCCGACGGTGCGGCCCAAAGTGTCAAAGGTGACGGTATTGCCCCCGACCACGCCGTAGCCGATGTAGGTCTGGTAGGGGCCATAGACAGGTGCGTTGGCGGTTGCTGCGATCTGCCTGATCGCCTCACGCGGGACGAAATTTCGCCCTGCCCGATCTTTGAACACCGTCAACGCCAGGATAATGCTGTCGGAGGGGACATGGGAGGCACGTTCGATGAATTCGTCGATCGTCAAATCTTCAAGGTATGTCGTTTCGTATGACTTGGAGAACTCGTCTAGGTCGACGCGCGCCGTCGCCAACCATCCTCGGTCGAACTCCGAGGATCCGCCGATGATGTAGAGGTGACGGGCGCTGGGCTGCAGGTCGCGGGCCATTTGCGCCGTCTTCAGAATGTCGAATGTCGTGAACGCTCCGATCACGTCATCTGGTAGGTCGATGTTCTCGGCGGTGGCGTTGCCGAAGCCTGCCGCGACGATCTTCGCATCGGGAGCGATCGTCCCACGGTTCGTCGATATCAAGCTGGCAGACTCCTTGCCGAGTGCCACGACTACATCCGGACGGCGAGAGGCGTACTTTTCCGCCATATAACGTACCATGCGCGCGACGTGCTCCGCTTCCGGAAACCGCGACAGATCCAGGAATTCCGAGAACAGGTCGATCCTGCCGTCTGTGGCTTCCAGCAATCGGGTTCGCAACGCCTCTCCGGCAACGGTCGTCGCCACGAGCCTCTCGTCATATGGGTAGAGAATGAGAACCCGTGGAACCCGATCAACGATTGCGTGCGACGTCTCCGAGGCGATGGCGCCGCAGTTCGCAGCGATCAGCAAAACCCACGCCAGCAAGACACCAGCGCACCGCAATCCGCCTGCCCCATGGCCCAAAGCCATTGGTCGTCCCCCCAAAACTGTGAGACGATAACACCTTTTTGGTGTGGCGTCATCTGATGCAAGCACCACTGTTGATTGCCGCCGGAGTTCTCGATTCCCCAAAGGGCAATATCGGTGGGGGAACGCATTCGGTAGACTTGGAAAGCGCTGGTGGAATGCAACTCGCCGGGCGCGGACTCTCACTTATGGGGGTACATCTAATGTTTAATGTCCGCCACCTCGTCAACTTGGCACGGAACACAATCTCGATCGTCATCGGAGCACTTTTCCTTGCGGCTTCTGCACAGGCCCAGAGCGATCCGCTGCCCTCGTGGAACGATACCGCGCCCAAGGCAGCTATCGTCTCCTTTGTCGAGAATGTTTCCAAGCAAGGTTCGCCGGACTTCGTCCCGGAACCCGAACGCATTGCGGTGTTCGACAACGACGGCACGCTCTGGGTCGAGCATCCCATGTACACCCAGTTGGCCTTCGTCCTGGACCGCGTGAAGACGCTTGCTCCGCAGCATCCGGAATGGAAAAACGTCCAGCCGTTCAAGGCAGTGCTCGAAGGCGATATGAAAACACTTGCCGCATCAGGCGAAAAGGGCCTTCTCGAGCTCATCATGGTCACCCATGCGGGAATGACAAACGACGATTTCCAGAAGGTCGTCACGGACTGGCTTTCCACGGCACGCGATCCGCGGTTCAAGCGACCCTACACCGAGCTCGTCTACCAGCCGATGGTCGAGCTGCTTTCCTATCTGCGCGCCAACGGCTTCAAGACCTTCATCGTATCCGGGGGCGGCGTGGAGTTCATGCGGCCATGGACGGAGAAGGTTTACGGCGTCCCGCCGGAGCAGATCATCGGTTCCTCGATCAAGACGCAGTTCAAGATGCAGGACGACACGCCGACCCTCTATCGTCTGCCGGAAGTCAACTTCATCGACGACAAGGCTGGCAAGCCAGTCGGGATCAACGAGCAGATCGGCCGCCGGCCGATTGCCGCTTTCGGCAATTCTGATGGCGATCTCGAAATGCTGCAATGGACAACGATGGCGGGAGCGCCTGCGCGTCTCGGCATGCTCGTTCACCATACCGATGCGGAGCGCGAATACGCTTACGACCGCAAGACCGAATTCGGCAGCCTCGACAAGGCGCTCGACGCGGCCGCAATAACTGGCTGGACCGTCATCGACATGAAAGCCGACTGGAAGCAGATGTTCAAGGACTAAGGAGGATGCGCCTCGCGGCTGGGCGTTCCAAAGCCTTGTGACAGCAGATTCCAAATGGGTTCATCAGGCGACGGGCATGCCGCCCGTCCCGACTGGGAGGATATCGCCATGAACATCGATCGTTTCGCTACGTTGGTCTTTGCCGGAGGTTTCGCGATCACGACCTCTGCCCTTGCGCAGGACACCCCGAAGAAGCCGCACGTACCGCTCGAAAAGTCTATTGGGATAGTTACGCCAACCGGTCCGGTGCCGTCGCTGGCGGTCATCAATTCGGCCGGAGCGAAGATCGAAAACGGCAAGCTCGTTCTGACGGGTGTCTCCGCAAACTCGATCGTCTTTGCTGACCGGCCGGTGCGAGCCGCCGGTCATGTGGCAACCGAACAGTTCATCATGCAATGGGACGACGGCAAGGATAATTTCGCCGTCGATCCGCCGAATGCGACTGTGTCGGTGCTGGGCGGCGATGGATCGGACGTCAGCGACGCCGTCGTGACGCTCAAGGCTCCGAAACTCGATGGCACGACGCTGACCTTCGACATCACCATTCTGGAGGGTAGCCTAAGCGGTGTGTCTGGGCCGGCCGCGCTGTTCATCGATCACTTCGGGGGTGGAGGAGGATTTGGCGGCGGGGGCTTCGGTGGCTTCCATGGCGGCGGCTTTGGCGGCGGCAGCTTCGGGGGCGGCGGATTCCACGGCGGAGACTTCGCGGGAGGTAATTTCCGCGGCGACTTCCGTGGAGACGACGTGGATATCGGCGACACGAACATCAATCGTGTCGGGGGCACCTATTGGCACGCACCCGTCTATCACGGCGCGTGGTATCGCGGTGCTCCGGTCGCAGCGGGCGTGGTGGCCGGTGCGGCCATTGGGGCCGCTGCAGTCCGCCCCTACTATCCCTACTACAACGACCAGCAATGCGGCTACTATCCGTACCCGCCTTGCTATTGATCTTCAAAGGGAGACGCCAGTTTGGCCGCGTTTCCCTCTCTTCCCAGCAGGAGACAGGCCTGATGCCGGCGGGCCACACCCTTCGGTATTCCGCCTCGCTCGCAACTCCCAATAGGTGGTTCGTATTGCGGGAATCCACTTGCTGTCACATAGTCTCCCTCGGAAGCAGTGCTGGATTCAAACGAGATCGGGGGATTCTCATGAAGGCCATTCACTTGCATGCGATTGTCCTGCTAGCTGGCATCTCTTTAGCATCGAGCGGCAATGCCACCGATATCACACCGCTCACGCCGGAAGCGAAAACGGTCGAGACCCAAAGCGGCTGGGAGTTCACGGTCGCTCCATATTTTTGGGCTGCCGGAATTTCCGGGGATGTACGGCAATTCGGACTTCCCGAGGTCGGCATCGATGCCGATTTCGGCGACATTTTCGACAATCTCGACTTCGCATTCATGGCGACTGCCGAAGCAAGATATGATCGCTACAGCATCGTCGGCGACATGATCTACGTAAAGCTGGGTGCCGATGCGCACACGCCCCGCGGCATCTTTGCCGACAGCGTCGGCGTGACATCGGAGACCTTTGCAGGGCTTCTCGGCGTGGGTTACGCCGTGCTCGAAGATCAGAATGGTCACCTTGACGTGTTCGGCGGTATGAAAGTGTGGTCAGTCGAGACCGACATCTCTTTTAACGGCGGACTTTTGGCCGGCGTGGAGCGGGATGACAGTGCCACGTGGGTGGACGCCGTTGTCGGCCTGCGCGGGAATTACTTTTTCACCCAGGAAATCTATCTCACAGGATGGGGTCTGGTGGGCGGTGGCGGCGCCGACCTCGACTGGGATGTTGGCCTCGGCCTCGGTTATAAGTTCAACGACACCATCTCGGCTGTCGCCGGATACCGGGCACTAGGCGTCGACTACGAGAACGACGGGTTTGTCTTCGACGTCGTCCAGCACGGACCCATTATCGGTGTATCCTTCCACTTCTAGCGCTGCTGCAGCCAAGGTACTCGTTTGTCACCGTGCCGCTGAACGTCATGCTCGCTCTGTGAAGCCTAATGTCCTGCAGTAGCCGGAAGAGCGACGCCATCAGGAAACAGAGAGTAAGCGATGCGCCGCTCACACCTTGGCAGCATAATTCCGAGAATCGACGCTATGGCAACGATGCATCAACAGCAGAGCATGAGCAGCGCGAGCCGCTAGCGTTTTGCGAGGCGGGTCCATGCCCAGCCACAGCTACACACCAGACGCCGAGTCCGACGTGCGCCGCGACGACCGGCCAAAAAGCGATACCGGAGATACCGTGGCGAAGCCACCCAAGTGTGAGTGTGGCGGCCACGGCGAAATTGTAGAACAGCATCGCTATGCCCAATCCCCTGGCAGCATTGCCTTCTAAGTCATCCCGCGCAAACCAGCAAGCGACGGCCAGGCTCAGTACTGCTGCTCCAGCAACACGGGCGGCCGTGGTGCCGACAGGCGTGTCTGGCACGGCCCCGAGGAGCACCTCGATCAACAGCGCGGGAGCCAGCAGCAATGCCACCCCCGTGACCGCTTCAACCACGCCTGTTACCGATAGCAGCAGCCTTACATTTGCACCTATCGTTTCAAACATGCCGCCCCCACTACTGCCCGAGCTTGAAGGTCAGCTTGTCGATCTTGCCGGTGAATTTGAATGGAGCGTCGTACCGATATTCGATCATGGTGACCCCTGTGCGCGTGTCCTGTCCAACGTCGAAGCTTTCGTCCTCCGGAAAGGTAACCGGGGTCGTGTGGTCCAGCGAGTTTGTCGCCACCTCCTTGCCGTCCACCGACAGGATGCCGCTACCACCCTTGCCGAGGCCCGGACCATCGGACTTGAACTCGAAGACGATTTGATGCTTGCCGGGTTCCAGTTCCGGCCCTTCCCACATCGTGCGCTTGAGGTCGAGAAGGTTGTAAAGAAACACAACCTTGCCCCGTCCGACGCCGAAGTCGCCTTTGCTAAGAAACAGACCATAACCGCCGAACCGTCCGCCCTCGGTCACGATCATGCCGTCCGCACCGCCTTCGGGTATCTCGACCTCGGCCGTGATCGTATAGGACTTGTTGAGGACACTCGGTGCAGCGCTGGGCGGCACACCGCTCAGTGCCCCCGAATAGGTGAACTCGGTTCGCCCGGCCGTCAGGTTGGGGCGCGGCGTGTTCCAGCGGGAAAGCGTCGAATTGTCGAGCGGCAGCACGTCGTACTTCTTCGCCTCGGAATAGAAGAGGTCCTGCATCTGCTTGAGCTTGTCGGGCATCTTGGCGGCCAGGTCGCTGAACTGGGTCGGGTCATCGTTGACGTTGTAGAGTTCCCAGTTATAGCCGGTGATGACGTCGGGCGGCGTGGCGGTGCTCAGCTCCCACGGCCGGGTTGCTGGCGTCGTCGCTGCCACCCAGCCATTATCGTAGATGGCGCGATTGCCGAGCATCTCGAAATATTGCGTCGTATGCCGGGTGGGAACATCGGCATTTGCCTTGTCCCATGTGTAGGCCATGCTCACCCCTTCGACCGGCTTCTGAGCAATGCCGTTGATCGTCTCGGGTGCCGGGATGCCGGTGGCTTCGAGGATGGTCGGCACGATGTCGATCACGTGCGAGAACTGGCGGCGGATACCGCCCACATCAGTGATGTGGCCGGGCCAGGACATCGCCACCCCTTGCGAGGTTCCGCCGAAATGCGACGGCACCTGCTTCACCCACTTGAACGGCGTGTCCATCGCCCAGGCCCAGGCCGCGGCAAAGTGCGGGAATGTCCGTTCCGATCCCCAGAACGGATACCAGAGTAACTGGTCCTTCACCGGCACCGGGATGCCGTTGAAAGTGGTAAATTCGTTCGGCGTGCCATTCAGCATGCCCTCCGCGCTCGCGCCATTGTCGCCGCCGATATAGATGATCAGCGTGTTGTCGAGTTCGCCGAGGTCGTCGACGGCCTGAATGACTCGGCCGATCTCATTGTCGGCATAAGCAAGGTAGGCGCCGTAGATATCCGCCTGCTTGATGAAGAGTTTTCTCTCTTCCAGGTCCAGTGTATCCCATTCCGGCAGTTCCTTTGGCCACGGCGTCAGTTGCGCATTCTCGGGCATGATGCCGAGCCGCTTTTGATTGGCGAAGATCGTTTCGCGCAGCTTGTTCCACCCTTCGTCGAAGAGGTGCATATCGCTGATCTTCTTGACCCATTCCGGTGTGGGATGATGCGGCGCATGCGTGGCGCCGGGCACGTAATAGACGAGCCAGGGCTTTTCGGGAGCGATCTCCTTCAATTGCTTCATGTAGTGGATGGCTTCGTCAGCCATCGCCGTTTCCAGGTTCCAGCCTGGATTGCCTTCAAATGGGTAGATGGCCGTCGTGTTGCGGTAGAGGTTAGGCTGCCATTGGCTGGCGTCGCCGCCGACGAAACCGTAGAAATATTCAAAGCCCATTCCCGTCGGCCATTGATTGAACGGCCCTGCCTGGCTCGACTGATAGGACGGGGTATTGTGGTTCTTGCCGAACCACGATGTCGCATAGCCGTTCTCCTTGAGGATCGTGCCTATGGTGCCTTTCTCGACCGGGATGATGGAATCGTAGCCCGGATAGCCGGTCGCAATTTCGCCGACGACACCGGCGCCGACCGAATGGTGGTTCCGCCCGGTGATCAACGCGGCCCGCGTCGGCGAACAGAGCGATGTCGAATGAAAATTGGTGAAACGCAGACCCTGGTTTGCAATGCGGTCCATCGCAGGGGTCGGAATGACGCCGCCGAATGTGCTCGGCGCGCCAAATCCCTGATCATCCGTCATGATCAACAGCACGTTCGGCGCGCCCTTCGGCGGCACGACGCGCGGCGCCCACCAGGGCTGTGACTCGGAGGCCTTCTCCTTGATCACCCCGCCAAATTCCGGCGTGGGCGTCGGAAGCTGCTTGCCGTCGAGAGTGGTCGTCGCTCCCGGCTCTCCCGATACGGCCTGCGCGAATGCCGCCGGACAGCCGAACCCGGTCAAGGCAGTGAAACCCAGCGCGGCAATCAAGCTGCGAGAGATATGCAATACACGATGGCGACGCATGGAACCCCTCCTCTTGGCCAGGCGAAGCAGCGTCTGTGGCAAAGTACAGAACCAGTATTCGCTCGTTCGAGCACAACGGTCGGAAACCATGAAGGCGTCCGGCGAGAATGAACCTGAGCAATCGTTGGCAGCGCTTCTATTCCCGGACACATGCAACCGTATGCCATACCGTGCCTGATTGCCGCCCGACTGTATAGTAGAATACCGTATGATACGGGTGCCCTCGGCAGCCGAGCTCCACTTAGGGACGTCAGGGATCTTGGCGGAACTTGCTTTCTGAGGTTGGATGATGCCACGCAAAGAGCTCGTCGATCCGGCTTTGTTTGTGGCCGTTGACGATGGCGGCGAGCTTGCTGGTCAGGTAAAGGCGATCAAGGACGCCAGGAACTGATAGGTGAACGACAGAGCGGACGCCGCTAGGCGCGTCCGCTCCGAAGTCGTTACGAAACTGCGCGCGTCAATCGCGACCAGTCTTCATTTCCCGTACCTGCTGCATGACCTGCTCCAGATTGTAGCTTGCAGGGCTCTGAAGCGGCGGGAAAGCGATATAGGTCTCGAGATGCTTCAGCCACAACTGCTGACCGATGGGCAGGATGTTCCAGTCGTAGACATAGGCGGTGGACGGCGAAGCGATGGCGCCGCCCATACCGAAGAGTGTCTTGATCTGCTGTCCGACCGAGGTCTCAAACGGATCGCGCTTGATGTTGACGACCTGCGTCCAGGCGTACGGCCTCACCCCGTCAATGAAGCCAGCCGGATCGTCGGAGACCATGGCGAAGTACATCTTCCAGTTCTTGTAGCGGACAGCCGACGGCTCCTTGCCGGAATAATACAAGAAACTGTCGCGCGCGGATGGAGACTTGCCTTCCAGGTAGTCACGTTGATCGATGCCGTCGAGCGTCGTCTTGACAATCCCGGGATACGTACCCGCCTCGATCTCTTTCTTAAGACCATCGCCCTTCGGACCGCCCGCGATGTTGACCAACGTCGGCAGCCAGTCGAGCGCCGAGAACATCTCGTTCTTCACCGTGCCGGGCTCGATGTGCCCCGGCCAGCGAACCACAAGCGGCACCCGCATGCCGCCTTCCCAGGTGCTGAGCTTTCCGCCCTTGAACGGGGTGGTGCCACCGTCCGGGAATGTGATCGTCTCGGCGCCGTTATCGGTGGTGAAGACGATGATCGTGTTGTCGAGTTCGCCAATCTCCTCGAGCTTCTTCAAAACGTAGCCGATGTTGTCGTCCATCTGCTTCATGCCGGCTTCATTGACGCCCCAGTCCTTTCCGCCGACTTCGCCCACCATGTTCAGATACTTGTCGGGCAGCACCGTCGTAATGTGCATGCGGGCCGGGTTGTACCAGACGAAGAAGGGCTTTTTGGTTTTCTCGGGGTCATTCCTGTCAAGGAAATCGATGACCTTGCCTGAAATCTCTTCGTCAATCGTCTTGGAGCGTTCAAGCGTCAGCGGGCCCTCATCCTTGCATGTCTGGTTGGCCGGCGACCCGTCGGAGGATGTGCACGCGAGCATCGGACGCGGCGGCGTAAGGCAGGTCGTGGTCTTGGCGTCCACGGACGCCGGGTCTTCCGTTAGGCCGGGGACCGGTGTGTTTCTGCAAGGGGGGGCGATCCCCTGCTCCGTCGCGGTCTTGTTGATGTCGGGAAAGCTCACGCCCTGCATGGCATCAAGGTGATAGAGGTAGCCCCAGAATTCCTGGAACCCGTGTGCCGTCGGCAGGGATTCGGTGGTATCTCCGAGGTGATTTTTGCCGAACTCCCCTGTCGAGTAACCGAGATCATACAGGAACCTGGCGAGGTGAGGCGTGCCGGCCCGCAGGTAGGACGGGCTTCCGGGAATCTCCGGCAGAACCATGCCGACGCGCACAGGCTGCATGCCGGTGATGAACGCGGTCCGCCCGGCCGTGCAGCTCTGCTCGGCATAGTAAGTCATGAACTTCGCCCCTTCCCGGCCGATACGGTCGATATTGGGCGTTTCACCGACTGCGAGACCTTGATGATAGATGCTCGGCTGCATCCAGCCGATGTCGTCACCCATGATGAACAGGATGTTGGGCTTCCTGGTCTCCTGCGCCTGAATTGCCGCCGTGCTCGCCAACAGGCTGCCTGCGACCGCCATTGCTGCTGTTATCAACTTTGTAGTCCGTCTCATTTCGAATGCCTCCCTTAGGGGGTCGCCACACGGACGACCAAGGTTGGTTGAAAGACGAGTAGAATCAGAAGAGGGTGTCGGCGACGTCTAATTTGCCGAATGACAAATCGGACAGATCATTTCGATAAAAACGCGGCTGTCGTCCCTCGCGCGCAGTCACCCTCGACTTGCCGAAGAGGGCATGTCCACTCTTCAATCCATTGTCTACATTGTATTAGCACTATCAGATATTGCCCTTTGGGGAATCCGTCGGGACGAGGCTACGAATTGCCAGTAACAGGGGCCGTTCACGCCGTATTTCTGCGACCGCATCGCGACCTCCCTAAAGGACAATAGGCAGCAGCCGCGACCGCGTGTCATAAGTTGGCTGCAGGGACGTTCTAGCGATGGACAGTGCCATGGGCGCAGTGGACACAAATGGTACGGGATTTGGGAGCTTTGCCTGGGTGCCTGCCCGAACGTTCACCATGGGATCGGATAGGCACTATCCTGAGGAGGCCCCCGCCCATCCGGTAAAGGTTGACGGCTTCTGGATGGACGTGACGCCCGTGACCAACCGTCAGTTCGCAGCGTTCGTCAAAGCTACCGGTCATGTCACCGTCGCAGAAAAGACCCCAAACGCGTCAGACTATCCCGGCGCCATTCCCAGCATGCTGCGCGCCGGATCGCTGGTGTTCACTCAGCCGAAAACCGTCGTCGGCCCTGACATTAGACAATGGTGGTCGTTCAAGTTCGGCGCCGACTGGCGGCATCCTTATGGCCGCCGCAGCGATATCCGCGGGAAGCTCGACCATCCGGTCGTCCACGTTGCCTATAGCGACGCCCTAGCGTATGCCCACTGGGCCGGGAAGGACCTGCCGACCGAGGCCGAATGGGAGCTGGCCGCTCGCGGCGGTCTCGAGGACGCCGAATTCGCATGGGGTGACGAATTGATCCCCGGCGGAAGACTCATGGCCAACATCTGGCAGGGTGCGTTTCCCACAGTGAGCGCAAAGCCCGCGGGAGGGGATAGAACATCGCCCGTGGGCTCGTTCCCGGCGAATGGCTACGGCATCCACGACATGATCGGCAACGTCTGGGAATGGACGTCGGATTTCTGGTCGACCCGCCACTCGGAACCTGCGGCGAAATCATGCTGCATTCCCCGGAATCCGCGGGGCGGCGATCGAGACGCGAGCTTCGATCCCCGCGAGCCGGAAATTCGGATTCCGAGGCGGGTGCTGAAGGGCGGATCGCATCTTTGCGCGCAGAACTACTGTCGGCGTTACCGTCCCGCCGCCCGCCATGCGGAACCAGAAGACACGTCGACTAGCCATGTTGGGTTCCGATGCGTCACGCGAGTCCTGAAGGACTAAGCGGGGCGCTCGGGTGGGTATGGTCACGTCGATCTTGGCATGGCATGGGCGCCAAATGGAAGGGCGCTTCTGGACATGATGTCAGAACGCCTCGGTCGGAGGCGGCGGCGTTTCCGAGCGGATTCGGATATGCGGTGCAAGATATCGCCCAGTGCGGCACGTTAGGTGGCGCGAATGCCTACAGCCTCTTAACTGCCTTCACGGAATTTCTACAGGCTAAGCGCTTGATGCGACGATCTTGGAGGAAAGATGACCGCAATCGAGGCATGCAGAACGCCGCGTGAGTGCAGATAGGGTCAGTAGCCGTTAATGCCGCTGCCACGAACTGGGACAATCCCGGCGCGGGTCGCGTAGGAATTATTCTCTGTGCCGGTAGTTGCGCATCCTGAAAGCGTACAGAGTAATATTGCAGCCGCGACTATATGCTTTGTAGGCATGGCACATCTATCGAGCGTGGCGTAATCTGCTCGCTTCAGAAGCCTGCGCAGCAGCGATTGCTTCAGGTTGGATATGTTCACCAAAGCCAGCCCTCCCCATCAAGAACATGAGAAAAACAAAGCTGATCACGGTGACGGCTACTGGAGTGGCATTGGGAAGCTTGGCAGAATATTTGTAGGAGTGGCAGTCATATCCGGTCCTTCCGATTCATGCGCCCGGGGCGGCATTGACCCGACAAAAGCGTGTTTCCACACCAGCTCCGTTCAACGGTTGCCATCAAGCCGGAATTGCTGTCTTTCGGCGTCGAGTTGGGCGGACCGGCTTTGGCTCGACCGGCTGCGCCTCGCGCAATTGACGCAAGCGCGCAGTCTTCCGGGTCTGGTCAGCCCTCTCCGTTTCGATGATCTGCCGCGCGATCTCACTCGTGGTCGCGGCCTTGTCTCGTGCCGAGATTTTTTCGGGCTTGAAAAATGCCTGCTTCGTCATGGTCATGATAATCTTCTTTCGGTCTGGCGCTCGGACGCATCCAAGAAGTCGGGTTGGATCAAAGCCGTCAGAGCTCGGTCCAAAAACAAAAGCCGGGCGCTAACCCGACCTCGCAGTCACTCCGCTCTGCTGCCGGTACATCCGTGGTCAGCGGGGCGAGTGAAAACTTTAAGCTGCCTGAAGATTTTCGGCGGAGCTTTTGCCGGACTTGCGGTCCTGAACAACCTCGTAAGGAGATCTCCTCGGGCTCTTGGAGGATGCGGTAACGGCGTCAGCCGCGCGCCCCTGGGTTAGCGGGGTTTATTGGCAGCAAGTCATTGCAATATCCGGACCGCGCCCCATATCCCATCATAGAGGTATCCGGAACAAAAGAGCCCTTCATCGGCAAAGACGCGCTGCACCCGGCACCTTGCAGAGCAGTTTTTTCCAGCGATCCTGAACAGCATGGACGCGTCCGCAAGGGATGACAGCAATGGCTGTCGTCCGCCCGCGGACTTTAAAGAGCGCGCCGAAGATACAGCCTGAAAAGACATCTGACCCAGACCCGATGTGAGCCCGACGTGCCTATCCCGCCGATAACAGGTGTCGTGCCCAAGAGTTTCCGGCAGGAGCCGGAGTAAACGATTTCTGGAGAGACCTCGATGCCCCTGATCTTCCCCAATAAGAGCCGTAGTTTCGACGAGGGCCGCGATGGGGTTCGTTTCTCCGGCTATGACGGCATGTTCGAGGTGCGATTTCTGATCGAGACGAGCGCGCTGCGCTCCATCTCCCAGACGAGCCGAACCGAAGCCGAATGCCTGAGCGCCTTCGACGCGGCGCGCCCCGCCATTCTGGAGGCAGCATCCGGTGTCTACGGCCGCGGCGGTAAGGACCGATACACGCTGACGGAGAAGGATGTCCACCGCTAGGCATGTCCCGCAACAGTTCGCGGCGGTCTCATGCGACATGCATGGAGACAGCGGCCTGAAGAGTGGCACGCCAGTCTGAAGGCCGTAGCGTGTCTTGCTTTTACACCCGGGATGAACCGCACACGGAGATGAGCAATGTCAGTCGATAGAAAACATCTGAGCGTAGTGGACGATGCCCCGCGAGCTCGGCCCCAGGACGTTGATCTCGAAACGGCGGTTTATGATGCGCTTGCCCATACGGGCGATCTCGACCCCAGCTATATATTCGTGACGGCGCGCGGCGGAGACATCACGCTTGCCGGCTGGGTTTCCATCAGCGAGGAAATCTGGCTCGCCGAAGAAGCCACTTTGCGAACGCGTGGCGTGCGCAGCGTTCATAACGAGCTGACGCGCGATCTCTAGCGCACTCTTTCATCTCGGCGCGGCTGCGCGCCGACTTCCGGCCAAGGTCGAAGCCAGCCGGAGGCGAGGAGCCCGGCCCCGCGCCGGGTTCCACGTTGCCGGGTGCGGGCCGGCAGCCAGCCCAGAACCGCCCCCACGCAAGCGACCGATGGATAAGCGATGCGCAAGAGAATAGACGAGACCACCAGACCGGCCCTCTCCACCACAGGCCGGCATGCCAATGCGAATGAGAGCCGTCCTGGCCAAAGCCCCTCCGCCAGGGAAATGATCGCCGAAGCCGAGGCCGCCCGCACAACGTTGGATGCGGACATCGATAAAGCGTCTTCGGCTGACACGCCCGGAAAAGACAAGGACCAGGCGGGCGACAGGACGTCGGCGCGCAGCCCGCTTCCGACCATTGAGGAACTGGAACAAGCCCGTGACGACCACAGCAGAAAGATCGCCGGAAGAGAGGCGGACGCGGCAGGAAGACTGCGCGCAGCGCGCGGCGGTTCGTTGCCCAAGCAGCCGCGGAAGCCACGATCATGATCTCGATACCTTTGTTCGGTGACAGCAGGCCGAACGTAAGGATGACGGAACGGTTCCCGAAGCCGAGTTTAGCTTTTGCCACATCAGGCTCGCTGAAAGCAATATCCAGGATCCCATCAGAGATTACGTCGATCTTCTCCATCTGGACGCCGTAGACCTGACGCAATAGCGACCGGCCCTTTTCCGCCATCACAACGACTTTCGCGGATATCTCGATGATCCGAGTGAGAACACGACCTTGCGCAGGGTTGGGTTTCGCCAGCACCGCGTGAAGAGTTGTCACGACCGGCATTTCGAGGCACACCAGCAGCGCGACGATATGGCTTCCGGCTTCGCCACCGAAAATTCCGAACTCGTGCTGGAAGCAGACGACATCGAAGCGTTCCGCAATCAAAGCTTCCGCCGCGCGTATATAATCCTCACAGTTTTGGTCGGGGATTTGAAGCCAGAAGACCGTGTCCGAGGCTCGCGCTGACATTGGCAGGTATCTGAACTTTTACAACAGCCGACGCCCACATTCATCCCTTGACCGGCAGACCCTGGATCTGGCCTTCGTCAACCCGTTGGCACCAATGATGCTGGCGGCATAATCGAGGCGGAAATCCACTTAACGAAACGCCCCAAGCTGTTCAAACAAACCGAACCACCTCTACCTCACGCAGCCTTTGTTAACCAATCAAGCGCAAAGTTGGAGAAATGTCGCCGTGGGGGATGGAATGCTGGGTTGGCGTGGACAGAAGAACGTGCGAGGCGTGTTGGAGGCGATCTCTGCCTCTCAGGCCGTCATAGAGTTCGATCTCAATGGCAACGTCCTGTCCGCCAACGAGAACTTCTGCAAAGCGCTCGGCTACGCCGCAAGCGAAATAGTTGGCAAGCACCACAGCATGTTCTGCGATCCTGCCGAGGTCTCAAGCGCGGCATATCGGGAGTTCTAGAAGAAGCTCGGCGCCGGGCGTTTTGAATCGGGTGCGTACAAACGCATCGCGAAAGGCGGCCGGGAAATCTGGATCCAGGCGACCTATAATCCGATCTTGCGAAACGGCAGACCTTTCAAGGTCGTCAAGATCGCCTCCGACATCACCGGTGCGAAGGAGCGATCGATTGAAGACACCGGAAAGCTTGATGCGATTTCCCGTTCGCAAGCGGTCATTGAGTTCAAGCCAGACGGTGAGATTATCACCGCTAACGAGAACTTCTGTTCTACGCTGGGCTATTCGCTCGGCGAGATCGTCGGTCGCCACCACCGCATCTTCTGTCGCGAAGACTATGCGTCCTCGCCTGCCTATGCGGACTTCTGGCGACGCCTTGCTAAGGGGGAATTTTTCTCAAACGAATTTGTGCGCGTCAGCAAAAGCGGGAAAGACGTCTGGATACAGGCCGCCTATAATCCGATCGTCAACAGTGAGGGCAAGGTCGTTAGGGTCGTCAAGTTCGCCACCGATGTGACTGCGCGTATGTCGGCAATTGGACAAGTCAATGCCGGCCTGGAAGCTCTGTCCGAGGGCGATCTGACGTCGTCGCTCGACCAGGAATTCGTGCCCTCGATGGAGGGATTACGCGCTAACTTCAACCGCTCGATCGTCAAGTTGCGCCAGACAATCGTAACGATCGGCGGCAATGGCAGCGCAATTGCCGCAGCGGCTCATGAGATCAGTAATGCCGCCGACAGCTTCTCAAAGAGGACGGAAACACAGGCAGCCTCGCTTGAGGAAACGGCGGCAGCACTCGAGCAAATCACCACCACCGTTAACGATTCCAGCCGGAGGGCTCAAGAGGCGGGCCTCCTCGTCGCCCGAACGAAAGAAGGTGCCGAGGCATCCGGAGAGGTCGTGCGCAATGCAGTCGGAGCAATGGATGCGATCCAACAATCATCGAACGGTATCACAAACATTATCGGTGTGATCGACGACATCGCCTTTCAAACCAACCTTCTCGCGCTGAACGCCGGGGTCGAAGCCGCGCGGGCCGGAGAGGCTGGCAAGGGGTTTGCGGTCGTGGCGCAGGAGGTGCGCGAACTCGCACAAAGATCGGCAATCGCGGCGAAGGAGATCAAGTTTCTGATCTCCACCTCCGGCGAACAGGTCAAGAGAGGCGTCGAATTGGTCGGCAGGACAGGTGAGGCATTGAGCACGATCGTTCTGCAGGTCGGCGAAATCAACGAAAACGTGACCGCGATCGTCGAAGCGGCCCGAGAGCAGGCGCACGGATTGAAAGAGATCAATGTCGCCGTGAATTCCATGGATCAAGCCACGCAGCAGAATGCTGCCATGGCAGAGGAAAGTACGGCCGCGAGCTCAGGTCTTGCCGAACAAGCGGCCGCCATGCGCGATCTGCTGGCGCAGTTCAGACTTGGAGGGGCAACTAGAGAGGTGGCACGCCCTCGCGAGACCTCAATGACCAAAGCGCTTCGCTCGTCCGCTCTACGTTTGCACCTAGCCCATCACTAACCGCACGGGTGCGGTCATCGCGCAGAACGAGTGGCAAGAGTGATGAATTACGTCGCCGGATGACCAGAGTCAGAGCGGACTCGATCGAAAGACGAGTCACTACCGCGAACTCAGCTGCCTGTCACGGAATGCGGCGCCGCTACAGGCTTGGAGTCTGGTGAACCTTTGAACCAGTCACGGTCGTCCCATGGATGCTCGCCAGCGTCTCGCCGAAGACGGTTTTGATTTCGCCCAGCAGTTCACCCGCTGCCACCGACTCTCCCAAATCCTTTTTCGGATACCAGAGGCCCGTCGTGGGTGCCGTCGGCACCCACATGGTCACGACGTCGAGCCTCGTCAGTCGAGCCCCGTCACGGGTGGCTCACCGGGCAGCAGGCCAATATGCTGCATGACGCGGCGGATGCCATCAGTCATCTGTGTCACCGTCCCTGCGTCCCAAAGCCGTTGCCGCTGACCTCCGGCAGGATGCTCGAGATGGCGAGCTTATGAGACGCATCAACCGTATAACCGGAACCACCGGCTGCCACGGCAACCTTGATACCGAAGACCGCCGCAAGCGCTTGCGATTTTTCGCAGCCTGCCGGAAAGATCGTAAACGTTGCCAGCCGCTCGTCGAGATCGCCGCCGTGGCAATCGATGTAGGCATCCGCTTTCGGGAATACTTCGGTTACCAGCCAGTGTCCCAGTTGCTCACTCGTCGTTCCCTCGGGCTTGCCCGGAAACATGCGGTTCAGGTTTTTGCTGTCCTGCGGCATGATATAGATTTTGCGACGGTGGAAGGCCTCGACATTCAGGATCGGCAGCACGATGAGCGTGCCCTTGATCTCCTCCGGCTTCGTCTTCATCAGCTGGACGGCTGCCTCAATGGAGCAAAACTCCGAACCGTGAACGCCGGCTGTCACGAGCAGGCATGGCCCCTGCTCCTCCCCCTCGATGATCGCGAAGGGGATTTCCAGCTCGTTGGTCGGACGGACATGACCGAATTCCGATCGAGGCTTTCCGGTACGCAGGGCAGGCAAGGATGTCATCGAAATATCCTCCGTCGAAACGCCATCGGCACCCTTCGTTGTCTTGGTGTCGTTCAACCTTAGGTAGCAAGCCGCCTCAGCAGCATCGTCCATGCCCGCATGCCCAGCTTGAAGTTTCCAAGCCGCAGGAATTCGTTCGGCGCATGGTAGTCCTCGTCAGCCGTCGAGAAGGAGAAGAAGATCGAAGGACTGCCGAGATATTTGCGGAAGGCGCTTCCGATGGGGATCGTCGCACCCATGGCGACCCGCAAGGGCTTTGCACCCAGCAATTCGCCGAGAACCTCTTCGGAAATCTTCAGCGCCGGCAGGTCGGGATCAACGAAATCGGCCTCGCTGCCTGGCCCATGGCGATGGATCTCGAGCTGGAAGCCCTTCGGCAGACGCTCGTGCACATGGCGGCTAATGGCGGCGATCACTGCATCCGGCTTCTGCCCGGCAATGAGGCGGCAGGTGATCTTCGCGCTGGCCGTATTCGGAATGACCGTTTTGGTCCCCTTGCCCTGATAGCCGCCCCAGATGCCGTTGAATTCCAGCGTCGGCTCAAGCCATTGTCGGATCAGCAGCTCGCGGCCGTTGTCGATCGGTTCACCGCCGGCAACACCTATCTCCCGATAGTAGGCGGCGCTGTCAAATTGCGATGCCTCGATTGCCGTGACAATCTTCGGATCGGGCGGCGTGGCTCCATCGAGAAAGCCCTCGACGCTGACACGGCCATCCGGACCGTGCATGGTTGCGAGCAGGCCGGCAAGGGCTGCGATCGGGTTCGGCGCACTGCCACCGTGGCGGCCGGAATGCAGGTCCTTGGCGGCACCGGTGATGGTGATATCGAGAGCAGCCAATCCACGGCTTGCCACCGTGATCGATGGCTTGTCCGGGCGCCACATGGCGCCATCGGCAGAAAGCACAACATCGCAGCGGAGCTTGTCGCGGTATTTTTCGAGCGTCGGCACGAAATGCGGGCTACCGGATTCTTCCTCGCCCTCGATCAACACTTTCAGATTGACCGGTAACCGACCTTCGACGCGCATGAAGGCTTCAGCAACGATGATCGGGATCAGCAACGGACCCTTGTCGTCGGAGACGCCCCGGGCATAGAGCCTGCCATCGCGTTCGTCCGGTTCAAAAGGCGGCGTCTTCCACTTCTCAAGCGGATCCGGCGGCTGGACATCATAATGACCGTAGACGAGATAGGTCGGCAGGACGGGATCAGAAAGGATCTCGCCATAGACGGCCGGATGGCCACCGCTATCAAGCATCTCGACGGCAGAGAAGCCTGCCTTGCGCAAGCGATCTGCCACAAATGCCGCGGCCTGTCGGATACCTGTTGCAAAGTCGGGGTCGGTGCTGACGCTCGGTATGCGGCAGAAAGCCTTGAGATCGTCGAGAGCGGCTGGATAATTTTCTTCCAGATAGGTCTCAACGCTCATTTGCCACCGTCCACGCTGATGACCTGACCGGATATCCAGCCGGCATAGTCGGAAGCGAAGAACATCACCATACCGGCGATATCTTCGGGCATGCCGAGGCGCTTCAGCGCGATATTCTGCAGAAGCCGCGCCTGGCCCTCTTCGCCCATCGCTTCCCACTGGCGTTCGGTCGTCGGGTTGGAGCGCACGAAGCCCGGCGCTACATTGTTGACCGTGATGCCCCAGGGCCCGAGCTCATGGGCAAGCTGGCGGGTGAGGCCGATCTGGCCTGCCTTGGCGCTGGCATAGGCCTGGATGCCGGTCAGCGAAATGCCGAGGCCGGCGCCGCTCGAAATGTTGATGATCCGGCCCGCCTTGCGGCGTTTCATGGCGGGGGCCACTGCCTGCGCCATAAAGAAGGCGCCCGAAAGATTGACATCGAAGATCGTCTGCCAGTCGCGTTCGGAAATATCCTCGATCGGGCGGCCCACCTGCCCGCGCACGCCGCCGGCATTGTTGACGAGGATCTCGACCTCGCCGAAGGTCGGCACCAGCCCCTGTACGTCGGTGCGGTTGCCAACGTCGAGCACATGCGCTGTGGTCTTCTCACCACAGAGCTTGACGGTTTCCGCCAATCCGGCCGCATTCACATCGCAGACGTGAACACGCGCACCACGGCTTGCAAAACCCTGAGCGATCGTCCGGCCGAAACCATGAGCAGCCCCTGTGACGACGACCACCTTTCCATCAAAGGAGATATTCATGCGACCCTCGCAAGCTCTTCGATATTGGCCATGGCGAGGGCTCGTTTGCCCTCCTCGATCTCATGGATCATGGAAATGACGCGCGCCGCGAGCGGTGTCGGAACGCGCGATTCCTGACCGATCGCAACCACCGGCAAAACCTGCGCGTCGACTTCGGTCTTGCGCTTGCGCACAGCCAGGTCACGCCAGATGCCGGAATGCGACTTTACGGATTTTCGATTGTGAACCGACATATCGTCAAAGGATTTGTTGGTCTGCTCCAATGTCGCCAACGGACCGAAGGCTGAGGGGTCGAAGCCGTCGAAGGCTTCCGGCTTGATATTGTTGACTGCCGCGACCGTCGCGACTTCAAGTGCCAGCCTGCGCAGAACCGGTCTGGCGGTCGGATTGTCGAGAACATCGGCAATGCTGTCATTCGTCAGCGCAGTCCCGAAGAGCAGCGCACCATAGATCAGCTTGCCCCAGAGGAAACCCCAGATATTGTTGGTGATCAGGGCTTTCGGTTCGAACTGTTTCATCAGGTCGTAAATGTCTTCGGCACGAACCGTGAAGCGTCCGTCAAGCTCGCCGATGACGACGGCACCATGGCCGCTATACTGCACGACGCCGGGCTCGAGATAATCTGCGCCGAAATTGACGAAGCAGCCAATGACCCTGTGCTCGCCGACGATGCGGGAGATGATGCGCTCGTTGAGACCGTTCTGCGCCGACACTACGTAACCGTCCGAGGCAAGATGCTCGACAAGCATATGCGCTGCGTCTTCTGTGTGATGAGCCTTCACGCAGAGGAAGGTGCGCGTATAGGTGCCTTCCAGCTCCTCCGGCAGATAGGCCTTGGCCTGCACCACATCCTCGAATATGGGGCCGACGATCTTCAGGCCTCTCTCGTTGATGGCATCGACGTGTTCCCTAACGTTGTCGACGAAGATCACCTCGTTGCCGGCGCGGATAAAGGCAGCACCCAACGTGCCGCCGATCGCACCGGCACCCCAGATCAGGATCGGCTCGCTCATGCCCAGCCTCCTTCGAGAAGCGCACGGGTTTCCTGGACAGCCACATCCCAGATCGCCTGCATCTCCTCATCCGGCCGCTCGTAGTAGCCGCCAAAGTTCCCATCGCCGAGATATGCCTTGACGGCATCCGGAGACATGACGCGCATACGGGCGAGATCGATCATCGGCTTCTGCTGCGTCGGCTGCTTGACGCCTTCGAGACGGGTCCAGGGGAAGTTTTCCATCCACGACGCATGCGAAGCGACCGTGTCGATTTCCTGCACCTTGGCGAAGGTTTTCGGCGCATTCCACCAGTTGTGGAACTTCACCGCCGTGTCCGGATTATCGGCCATCCATTCGATCGCCAAACTGCCGGCCGGCTGGTTGCCACCATGGCCGTTGACGATCAGTATACGGCGGAAGCCCTGCCGTCTCAGACCGTCGAGAATATCGCGAACCAGGCTGATATAGGTTTCCTGGCGGATGCTGATCGTGCCGGGATAGGAGAGAAAATAGGGCGTAATGCCATAGGCCACGACCGGGAAGACAGGAATGCCGAAGGGGGCGGCAGCATCGGCCGCCACTTTCTCCGACAGGATTGAATCAACCGAGAGCGACAGGCCGGCATGCTGCTCGGTGCTGCCGAGCGGCAGGATCGCCCGGTCATCGGTTTTCAGATAGGTTTCGATCTGCTGCCAGTTTGACTCAGATACTCTCATCTCGTCCGCCTTTCCTACACCTTTGCATCAATCTCGTTTTGTTTGGGATTTTCCTCGCCTCAGGACGATGCACCGTCGGCCCGGATGATCGGCACGATCACCCGTTCGATATCGCCGGTGTCTGGCGCGTGGCGGTATTCGATTGCCTGAACTCCAGCAGGCACGAGCTCCGTCACGCTTTCCGCACCCGATGCGTAGATCACGACGGAAACATTGGCGAGCAATGTCTCCAGCCCCAGCGCCTCCAGCGTGGTGGCGGCAATTTCGCTGACATGCGGTGCAAAACGCTGCACGCCGCTCTTCATGATCGGTAAGAAATCCGGAAAGCGCGAGACAACGGCGATCGAGGCGAGTGAATCGAGCGAAGCAAGCGCCCTGCGCGTCTCCTCCGATGGCGTGAAGCTGATGGTCACCACCTTGGTATTCGGCACCAGAGTGGCGACCTCGCGATGGCGGTTGGCAAATGTAATGGCAAGATCGGCGGAATTGGCGCGCGCCTTGGCTGCCGGATTGCGTTCGATCGCCGAAACCGTGAGCGGCTCGACCGTGACCTCGCGCCCGAGGCGAGCGGCAATGAAACGGGCATAGCTTGCCGTCGCATCCTGGAAGATGCCGATCATGACGATCCGCAGGCGCGGCCCGATACTGTCGCGATAAAAGGCACGGGAATTGACAAGCGATACAAGATCCGACGAGCGAATGCCGAGCCGCAGGCTTTCATCGATCAGGTGGTCGATCTGGCGGTGCAGCTCCGTGACATCCGCCCGTCCCGCAAGCCGCGCCTGACGGCTGTCGCTGACGAAAGTGCCAGAACCCGGACGCGTATCGATGAGGCCGGCAGCCTTCAGATCCGCATAGACCTGGCTGACCGTCATCGGCGCAACCCCCACCTTCTCGGCAAGCTCGCGGACGGAAGGAAGTGCCTCTCCCGGAGCCAGCTCACCGCAGGCGATACCATATTCGATGAGGCCATGAAGCTGCGTGCGCAATGGCACAGGCAGATCCCGGTCGATGAAAAAATGCATGGAACCCGTTCGGCGCTATCTGTTATAGAACACCATAACGGTTATCGTGAAATTGACGCCCCTACAAGTCAAGCGTCTTAATGGCTTTGCGAGAAATTCAGTTGACAGGCTATTTTCAGCATGAAATCGTCATAGTCAATAAGAACAGTTAGTGTCCATAAAAGGGGAATGATATGAGAACGTTCGCTCGTGCGGCCGTAGCGGCTGCAGTTTTGCTCGGCACCAGTGTTTCAGCATTCGCCCTGGAGCGGGGCGGCACGCTGGTCTACGGCCGTTACGCCGACAGCCTTTTTCTGGATCCGGTCCTCAACGACGCCAATGTCGACATCTGGATCCTGTCCAACCTCTATGACACTCTGCTCCTGCCGACTGACGATGGCAAGGGCGTACAGCCGGGCCTCGCCAGCGACTATAAACTCGCCGACGACGGCAAGAGCGTCACGCTCACTCTGCGGGACGGCATCAAGTTTTCTGATGGTTCCCCCATCACACCCGCAGACGTCGCCTGGTCTCTGAAGCGCGCTGCCAAGAAGGACAATGGCATCTGGGGCTTCATGATCGAGTCCATTGATGATGTGACCACCGAGGGCGACAAAACCGTCACCGTCAAGCTCAAGCATCCGGATCCGGCCATCCTCGCAGCACTGACGGTGTTCAACACCGGCATCATGCCGGAGAAGGCCTTTGAGGCTTCGCCAGGTGCGACCGATGACGAAAAAGCCAAGGCCTTCGGCGAGCATCCGATCGGTTCCGGTCCTTTCGTTTTGAAATCCTGGGATCGCGGCTCCAGCATGAAATTGGCGCGCAATGAATATTATTGGGGCAAGGGTGAGGATGGCAAACCGCTACCCTATCTCGACGGCATCGATTTCGAGCTGATCCCCGACGATGCAACCCGTATCCTCAAACTCACCTCCGGTGAGATCGATGGGGCCGAGTTCATTCCCTATGCCCGCGTTGAGGAACTGAAGTCGGCGGACAATCTCAATATGGAACTCTACCCTTCAACCCGCGTCGAATACATCACGCTGAACGTCCGCCCGCAGCTCGGCGGCAAGGACAATCCGCTGTCCAACGCCAAGGTTCGTCAGGCGATGAATTATGCCGTCAACAAGGATGCGATCATCCAGATCGTCACCCATGGCGTCGGCGCGCCACAAACCTCCTATATGTCGACGGCGACGCCACTGCATGTCGGTGACAAGCCGCTCTATCCCTACGACCTTGGAAAGGCGAAGAGCCTGATGAAGGAGGCCGGCTTCGAAAACGGTTTCTCGACCAGCATCCTCGTCCTCGCAGGCAATCAGGACGAAATCGGCATCTCCACTGCTCTGCAGCAGATGTGGGCGCAGATCGGCATCAAGCTGGAGCTGCAGCAGGTCGATAACCCGACCCGCACCCAACAATATCGCGACGGAACCTTCATGATGCGCAATGCCGCCTGGACGGACGACATCGCCGATCCGAACGAAATCACGTCCTACTTCGTCTATTCCAAAACGATCGACGCCCTGCACACCGGCTGGAAGAGTGACGAGACCGACAAGCTCTTCGAAGACTCCCAGAAGGAGATGGATCCGAAGAAGCGCGCCGAGCAGTATGCGAGGATGCAGGAGATCTACAACACCGAGGGACCGACCGTTCCTCTCTATGAGACGCCCTACCCGGTCGCGCTCAGCAAGAAGGTCCATGGCTTCCTTCAGATCCCGCTTGGCAACAACATCTTCGCCAAGACCTGGAAAGACAAGTAATCCCTGATCCAGCCTGTTGCGCGGGCCTCGGATGAGGCCCGCGGCCTTGTTCGTTTGTGGTTATCGGCCCGGAAATCGGGGCCGATTTCGGAAAGCCTGATGCGTAGATTCAAAGAGTTAGTGTGTCCGAATGGACACCCGGCGCTCTAAGAAAGACCGGGAGCGGCTATTGCCCCTTTTCAGTTTCATAATTCGCCGCGTGCTTCAGATGATTCCGACGGTGATCTTCATTCTCATTGTCACATTCGCTCTCGTGCGCCTGCTGCCCGGTGACCCCGCCAGCGCCATGCTCGGGGACCGAGCCATCGACGCGGACGTGGAGCGCATCAACAGGCAACTCGGGCTCGACCAGCCCGTCCCGATACAGTTCTTTTATTACGTCGAACGCATTCTGAGCGGCGACCTTGGCAATTCCATCGGCTTGAAAGTCTCCGTGATGTCGCTAATCCTGCAACGGCTTCCAGTGACGCTGATGCTGACGGTTATGTCGGCCCTGATCGCCCTCGTTCTTGCCGTGCCGCTTGCCTTTGTCGCCGCGCTGAAGCGCGAACGGCTTCCCGACAGCATCATTCGCGGCACATTCCAGGTCGGCCTGTCCATGCCGGTCTTTTATGTCGGCATCGTGCTTCTGACGGTATTTTCGGCGCAGCTGAAGATCTTCCCAGTCGGCGGCTACGGCGACACTTTCGGTGATCGCATCTATCACCTCTTCCTGCCGGCTTTGACCCTGGCACTGAGTTTTGCCGCGGTGCTGATGCGCAATCTGCGCTCCTCCATCATCGGCGTCATGAATGCCGAATATGTCGATTTTGCCAGGGCCAAAGGGCTGCGCTCGCGCGTCATCCTCATGCGCCATATTCTGCGCAACGCGCTGATCTCCACGGTGACGCTGTTCGGCCTACAGACGGGTACGCTGTTCGGCGGCGCCGTCATCACGGAAACCGTCTTTGCCGTTCCCGGCGCCGGCCGCCTGCTGATTGAAAGCATCTACGGCCGCGACTATCCGGTCCTGCAGGGCCTGACCATCGCGCTTGCGATCCTCGTCTCGCTGACCTTTCTCGTGACCGATATCGTGCAGGCCTGGCTCGACCCGAGGATTGCCCGATGACAGGGACCGCAGCCAAAGTCGCTCGAACCGCTTCGCGTTGGCGCAGGCCGCCCCGCTCGTTGATTTCGGGTGGTCTCATTCTCGGCCTCAGCCTGATCGTCGCCATCTGGCCTTCACTGTTTGCGCCCTATGACCCGACAACCTTCGACTATAATGCGCTTCTCGCACGCCCGAGCTGGGCGCATCCTTTCGGTACTGACAGTTTCGGCCGCGATGTGCTCTCGCGCGTCATTCACGCCTATACGATCGATATGCAAATCGCGATTTTCGCAACGATTGGCCCCTTCATCTTCGGCACGATTGTCGGCGCCTTCGTCGGCTATGCCGGCGGCTTCTGGGAATCGATCTTTGGCCGCATCGTCGATGCGACGATCACCTTTCCGTTTCTGGTGCTCGTCATCGCCATCGTCTCGGTCCTCGGCCCAGGCCTCGGCAATATGTATGTCGCCGTCGGCGTCGTCGGCTGGGTCTTCTATGCGCGCCTTGTCGCATCCGAGATAAAGGTGCAGAAGCGGCTCGATTATGCCGATGCCGGCAAGGTCATGGGCTATGCGCCGTTGCGCATCATCTTTCGCCACCTGCTGCCCAATGCCATCACTCCGGCGATTGTCTACTGGATGACCGACATGGCGCTCGCCATACTGCTCGGCTCGAGCCTTGGCTATCTGGGACTCGGCGCACAGCCGCCGGCAGCCGAATGGGGCGTGCAGATAGCGGACGGCAAGAATTTCATGAATACGGCCTGGTGGATCTCCGTCTTTCCGGGTGTCGCGATCGTGCTGACCGGCCTCGGTTTCAGCCTGGCTGGCGATGGTGTCGCGGAACTGTTGAGGGTCAAACGATGATGGACATGCCGAACGACAATGGCGGGCTGATCGTACGCGGCCTGACGACGACCTTCGACACGCCGCGCGGACAGGCGATTGCGGCCGCCGACGTGGATTTCGATGTGGCGCCCGGCGAAATCGTCGGCCTCGTCGGCGAATCCGGCTCCGGCAAGAGCGTGACGTTACGCTCCATCATGCGCTTGATCCGCGAACCAGGGCATGTGAGCGGCCGTGTTGAATGGTGCGGCCGCGATCTCGTCGCCCTGCCGGCCGAAGAACTGCGCAAGGTTCGCGGTGGCGAGATCGCGATGATCTTCCAGGAGCCGATGACGGCGCTGAATCCGGTGCTGCCGGTCGGCATGCAGATTGAGGAAAACCTGGTCGCCCACACGACACTGAATGCGAGGGAACGCAAGGCCCGCGCGCTTGAGCTGATGAACATTGTCGGCATCCCCGCCGCAGAACGGCGGCTTCAGGAATATCCGCACCAGTTTTCGGGCGGCATGCGCCAGCGCGCCATGATCGCTATCGCGCTTGCCTGCTCGCCGAAACTGCTGCTTGCCGACGAGCCGACGACAGCGCTCGACGTCACGATCCAGGATCAGATCCTGAAACTGCTGCTCGATCTGCGCGATCGGTTGTCGATGAGCGTCGTTCTCGTCACCCATGACCTCGGCGTGGTCGCCGCGACCTGCGACCGCATGGCGGTCATGTATGCGGGCCGCATCGTCGAAACCGGAACGGTTGCGGATGTCTTCAGCAAGCCGCGCCACCCCTATACGCGCGGCCTGCTCGGCTCGGTGCCGCGCTCCGGCACGTCGCGAACCGTGCTTCAGTCGATCGAGGGTACGCCGCCGAGCCTCACCAATCTGCCGGATGGATGCGCTTTCCATCCGCGCTGCAAATTTGCAACCGAACACTGTCTGAAAGAACGGCCGGTACTGGAGACCGTGACGTCTGGCGGCCGGATGGTGGCCTGTTTCCACCATGACCTCGTGGCGATGGCGGAGGCGATCATTTGAAGACGAACCTACCCATTCTCTCGATCGACGGCATCTCGAAACGTTTTGCCGGTCCCTTTTCGATGACCCGCCGACTGCAAGGAAAGCCGCCGCTCGCCGTCCACGCACTGCGCGACGTCTCGATGCAGATCCATCGCGGCGAAACGCTCGGCATCGTCGGCGAATCCGGTTGCGGAAAGTCGACCCTGGCGCGCTGCCTGGTGCGTCTGCACGAGCCTGATAGCGGAGCAATCCGCTTCGAGGGCAAGGATATCGGCACATTCCGCGGCGGCGAACGGCGCGCCTTCAACCGGCGTGTCCAGATGATCTTTCAGGATCCCTACGGCTCGCTCAACCCGCACATGACCGTCTCCCAGATCCTCGGCGAAGCACTCTCTGTTCACAAGATGCGCCCGAAGGAACAGATAGGCCATCGGATCGCCGAACTCCTCGAACTCGTGCGCCTGCCGCAGGACGCCGCAGCACGCTATCCGCACGAATTCTCCGGCGGCCAGCGCCAGCGCATCGGTATTGCAAGAGCGCTCGCAGTCGAGCCCGACGTCATCGTCGCCGACGAACTGGTTTCCGCGCTCGACGTCTCGGTGCAGGCGCAGGTCGTCAATCTGCTCCTGCAACTGCAGGAGCAGCTACACCTCACCGTCATTTTCGTCGCCCATGATCTGCGGCTTGTGCGCCATATCTCGCATCGCGTCGCCGTCATGTATCTCGGCCAGGTGGTGGAAGTGAACACGTCGGAAGGCCTCTTCACCGCCCCGCGTCACCCCTATTCCAAGGCGCTGCTCGATGCCGCACCGGAACTCGATCCGTCGCGCCGCAACCGCACGGTTGCGGCGCGTGGCGAACTGCCGAGCCCGCTGGAGGTGCCGCCGGGATGTGCCTTCGCCAGCCGCTGTCCGCATGCCTTCAACCGCTGCAGGGTCGAGCGGCCGCTTCTGACGCCGCGCGGCCGCGGCCAGCTTGCCGCCTGCCACCTTGAAGATTTTGGGGCACCCGCGCCCTGACAGGATGAGATAACCATGAGCATTGACGTTTTCGAAACCGAGATCGCCAGGATCAACGATATCCTTTGCGCCGTGAACCTGCTCACCTGGGATGCGCGCACCATGATGCCGCCGGGCGGCGTCGATGCACGCGGCAAGCAGATAGCCACCCTGGTCGGCCTCGCCCGTGACCTTGCCACGAGCGACAAGCTGCAGCGCGCCATCGAAGGCGCGCGTTCGGAATTGTCAGGCGCCGATGCCGCCGACCCGCGCCGCCTCGCAGTTGAGCAGGCAGCCGAAGCCATCGGCACACTTTCGCGTATTTCCGCCTCGCTCGTCAGCGCCGCGGCCGAACTGAAGACCGTCGCGCAATCCTCCTGGAGCAAGGCCCGCGCCGCCAATGATTTTGCCACCTTTGCACCACTTCTTGAGCGCACGATGGAGATGCAGCGCGAGATCGCTGCCGACATCGGCTATAAAGAGCATCCCTACGATGCGCTGGTCGCAACTTACGAGCCGGGCATGAGCTGGTCACGGCTGCGCGGCATTTATGGCGAGTTGCGCGATGGACTGCTGCCCCTGCTCGCCCGGGCGAAAGAGGTTGACGTGCGCTCAGAAATTCTCGACCGCGCCTATCCGGTTGACAAGCAGCGCGCCTTCTCCAGCCTCATTTCCACCCGCTTCGGCTATGATTTCAATCGCGGGCGCCTCGATGATACCGTCCATCCGTTCGAGATTTCCTTCACCCGTTCCGACGTGCGCATCACAGGCCGCTTCCGCGAAGACTGGCTGCCCGGCGGCCTCTTCGCGGTCTGGCACGAAGCAGGTCACGGCATCTACGAGCAGGGCATATCGGAAGCGTTCAGCCGCTCCACCTTCACCACCGATTTCGTCAATCTCTATGCGGTCGGCGGCGCCAGTTTCGGAACGCACGAATCGCAGTCCCGACTCTGGGAAAATCGCGTCGGCCGCTCCCGCCGTTTCTGGGAGCTCAATTTCGCCGATCTGCAGGAAACCTTCTCCGAGCAGCTCGCCGATGTCACGCCGGAGGATTTCTGGCGGGCGGTCAATGCTGTGCGTCCGGGGTTCATCCGTGTCGAGGCCGACGAGTTGACCTACGACTTGCACATCATGCTGCGCTCGGAGATCGAGGCCGGACTGATGGCGGGCGAATTGCGTGTTGCTGACCTGCCCGAGATCTGGCGCGAAAAGATCAAGACCTATCTCGGCCTCGATGTGCCGACCGATACACTCGGCGTGCTGCAGGATGTCCACTGGTCGTCAGGCATGGTCGGCTCCTTCCCCACCTATACGATCGGGAACATCATGTCCTCGCAGTTCTTCGCCGCCGCTTGCAAGCAGACGGCAATCGATCGTGGACTGGAAGACGGCGATTATTTGCCGCTCAAGACCTGGCTGAACGACAATGTCCATCGATACGGAAGGTCGAAAAGCGCAAGCCAGTTGCTGGTGGACGCGACGGGCGAAGACCTTTCAGTCGCGGCCTATCTCAGCGACCTGACCCGCAAGGTCGCAGACCTCACCGCCTGATGGACGCGCGCTTGGCATGTCGCCAAGCGCTTGTTTCGACCGCGCAAGAGCTGCTCGAAGCTCCCTCTGTCACGCAGCTCCCACTATCGTCTGAATGACACTTCCACGTTTTGGCGGTCCCGTGCAATTACGCGGCAACGGGTTTCTAAGTCCCTTGCGTCTACCAGTTTCGCCACGCTCGCGCGCCATACCGATCAACGACTTAGGCGGATTCGTCAAAAAGCGTTTTGCAAAACATCCTCTCGCGTTTTGCAAATTCTGCTCTCCGGCTTCGCAGGGGATTTTTTCGACGCAGCTTGGCTCGTTCAGGATAGCGATCGATGCATACATCATCGCTCAGATTGACGTGAATCGATCACATGGCCGTCGGCTTTATGCCGAGCGTTCTCATCGGGTCGGCGGTAGCCTTTTACCGGCTGTAGGCGGCGCAACCTTTATCCTTGAAGACTGTTATCCAAAATATAGCCGTCCTTGTTCCGTGGATCAAAAGGTCGTGGCGATGGGATTTGAATCTCAACTGGAGAAGCTTGAAGAACGGATAGCCGCCAACACCGCACGCTTAAAAGCATTCAAATTACAAAGGGCAATTTTACGCCCTGGTGCCCTTGGAGAACACAATCGGAGTATCGATCAGCTTGACCGCTGGAAAGCCGTACAAGAACGGCTCTTGTTGCTTATGCGAGAAGACGAAGGCGGATGACCTCGTGCAGTTTCAACGTTTGCTCGATATGAGCGATCGTCGGCCTTGCCGCCGTCGTTCGAGCTGCACCGCGCGGAGTGCATCGAAAGATGCTCGCGCCTCTAGTTTTGTATTAAAGTACTGTTTGAAATACCGTTCGGCAGTGTCGTAAAATTCACCAAGATCGCCATCGACGAAGGCCTTCATCCGTTGTCGCATGAAGACAAAGACAATGAGTAAAGGTCCACAGCAAACCTCCGACAGCTGCTCGAACAGCATTACGCTGGTGGAAGTAGCAGAAACAAATTCGCCGATCCTTTGTTCCAAGAGGCGAGCAAGCGTCCTAGTTTTGCAATAGATACACTTCGGCGTTGTCCTGCTTTTCCCGTACGCCCTTGTAAGACGCATGGCGAAGTTTGCCGTCATGCGTCCACGCCCGATATTCGACCTCCGCTATTAGCGTTGGCTGGAGCCATGTCAGGTTCTTTCGCGGGCCATCATAAGCGACGGGAGGCTTCTTGACCGTCAGCCTTTCCATCATGCCGCGAAGCTTCCATGCCTCGCTGTCTTTGATGCCGGTTCCGACCGATCCGACATACGCCAGATCATTGCCTTTGTAGGCCGCAAGGAGCAAGGGACCGATATGGCCTCGAGCTACACTCGATTTGACGCAGCATGAGTAACGAGGGCCGTTCATCGGCGCCTGGGGCGAATGTGATCGTCGAGCACTATTGCGACCACCAGGAGCCGGATGGGACCCGACGCCCCGAATGGGGCCGCTACGGCTTCGAGGAGAGCAAGGCGATCTCCCTCTGGTATTGTTGCGAGCATCAGCCCCTGAATTACAGGGGCTTGCCGCCGCACGGGAATCGGCGTTCTAATTGAACTTCAGCTAATGCAGGAGGCAGCTGCCGCCCCCGCATTATGCGAAACAACGGCAACGGTCGGCGTATTTCTTCACAGTTGAACGGTCAGGTCGCCCGGCAAGTCGATCAACCCAGACTCTGTTGCCCAGCAGGCGTCGTGCGATCCACTTCATGTTGATCCCGGAAACTCGCCCGCCTCGGCGGGCATCTTTTCGCGTCGAGCTGCCCGGTCCGCGGATTTGGCAGTCACCTCTGCGGTGGACTTTTTTGGGGATGGGTCGTAGCATGGGGCCATCATCAGTTGTTTGAACCGTTGGCGCTGGTGGCTCAGTGTTTGACGTGCACCCGCTGACCGAACAGGAACGGGTGCACTATGCTAGCGCAATCCCACTCGACAACCATTTCCACCCTGAACAGTCTTGCGCGCCGCTACGTCAAGTCAGAAGCTGATGCAGCCCGACTTGCCGACCGTGCGCTTCAGATGGTTTCCGAGGATCCATCCCTACTCGATGACTCCGATATCGATAAGGCACTGTTTCGTCTCGTTCACAGGATCGCTCGACAAGATTTCGAAATACCGTGAGCTTCTCGGTTGAGAAGCTGAGACCTGTCGAGCAATTTAGCGGCTGTGCTTGTAAGGATGTCTACCGTGCTCACCGGCGCGTTACCGGCAACAGCAGCTTCCAGGAGCGCTGCGGCTTTTTCGGCAGCTCTGTCGTCCCCCGGTAAGGGATAAACCCTCCGGGCGTCACGAAGTTTCTCAACCACTTCTGTAACGTCGGCTCCGATGCGACGTTGAACCTAGCTACATCACCGATGTTCCCAAGATTGATGACCGTTATAAGACCACTGTGAAGCGCACTGGTCAGCGCAGCTTTCAGGGCTTTCGGCCCCCGGGTTCGACTCTTAGACGATTTCCCGGGATCGTGCGTTCCTCCGGAAAAATAGGAGGAGACGTGAAATCGTTCCATACCGCAGTACAGTGCGCGATGGGCAGTCACATTCGTTTGCCAATTCGGCCTGCTATCCGCGACTCGGGTCATGTCTAGTGTCGAGTTCATCAAGATGATTACGGCGGAGGCCAAGTGCGATGGCAACGACTCAAATCATTCGCCGAAAGGGAACAAACTGGTCATGCGTAAGTCATTATATTGGGATCGCGTGGCGGCATATCCTGCCCTTCCCTCTGTTAGCCCTGAGGCCGCGTGATCCCACCAATCAAAGCCGAATGTCATTCCTCGACCTAAACAAGGCAGCCGGCGTCGTTGTCCTATCGGACCATACCTGCTCATGTTGACGGATTGCTTTAGGTCATTATGATAACTGGCTTTAGACGCAGACATTTCGTCACAATTCGTGGCCGGCCTCGCGCTTTCCGGTCGATTAGTGTGGAACCCCTAAATCCCGCTACTTGAAACGTGGGGTCTGCACCAAGCACCCGCTCTAACCCTGCAAACAGGTCTCGCTAGCGTCGCCTAGAAGGGTAATTGACGGAACGAATCACAGCCGCACCTCTTGAGTCGCAAAACACTAAAGCGCGCGGCGGCGCTTTCGCGAGAAAGGCCTTCGTCGATGCGGCTCGAGATGCCAGAATCACCGTGATGCCGGACGACGCGCCGAAGGCCCGAAGCGCTCCCGCACCGCGTCGTGAAACCCGGCGCAGCGATCGTTCTTCAGATCTTCCCCATCCGCGATGAACTCCCATCGCAGTTGAGTATTTCGCGGCTTCTCCGTCAGCAACCGGGTAGGCCCTCTGCATGCCGGCAGCTCCGGGAGGATTACCGCCGCCTGCCCCTGCCCTTCGTCTCAGCGGCTGCATTGAGGCGCTTTTGAACCGTTCCGACACAGCCATTCAACATCATGGTTGCCCCCCAGAGGGCTATCGTCGCTAGTGTCTTCAGCAATGGCCTTCTCCAGCTTTTGTTGCGTTTCCGCTTTGAGCCGCAGGGCGGCATCAGCGCGTTTGCGGTACTCTTCGGTGATCAGCGCCGCTTCCGTCGCGCGACGACGTTCCTCGCCAAGCTGCCAGGCGAGTGTGTCCCGTTCAAACTTCGTCACCAGGTCATCTGTCGCGAGCTTCACTTGCTGGCCGCATGGGTGTCAACCGGACCGGCGGTGAGATCGCCAAGGATCGGAATGCTCGGCAAGAACGGTATGCGGTTCGCGCCGGGGATGTCTTCCTTGTAGAGCAAGAGGCCGATGAACAAGACGCCGCCGATTCCGATCAGGCGGCCTATGTCGCTGATGACGGCGCCAATTATTGCGAGCATCATCGGCTCCCAGTGTCATTTGAATTGAATGGGCGGTCAGGAAGCTCGAAAGGTTCCGGCTCGCTACAGGGAGGCGGCTCCCGGTCCTCTTCGAAGTCCCGATACGGGCGAGCTCTACCGGTGCGCCAGATCGGGGCTATATCTTGGGCCGTGGCGAATCCAGTATACCCGAGCACCAAGGTCACGATCAGCATCATCCACCCGTAGGCGATCGTCTCATTGACGCGGGTAGCCGTGGCATGTTCTGCGAGGTCAGGAGCCCGCCGGCGTCGTATGCCTGTCTGAGCGCTCCTTGATCCGAAAATCGAGCATCCTGACATAGTCATGAATGCACCCCCCAATCACCTACTACTTAAAGAATACCGCAATGGAAGACTGAAGGTATCTGCCCACTATCGCCAATTTGGATAGTGGGTAACGAACACCACAACCACAGTGACTACCCCGCAAATTGCCGTTCCTGTGACGTTGAATAGGGAACTTAAGCGAGCTCGATCGGTTTAAAGCAATAAGCAGGATCGCGTTGGTCTGGAGCAGTCGTATGAAAAGCAGACGTTACAATAAAAAAGATTTGAAGTTTGCGGGACGAACTGCCGAAGAAGCCGACAGTAAGTTAGTGATCCAGATGGCGATTGATGAGAAGGCATGGAACGCCGGATATATCAGTGAAGATAACAACGCGCTCTTGAGCCGACGCTATCAGAGAAAATGCTACTATGGACCGACTGAAATGGATCTCGGCTTTTGTTCGATAGCGACGGCCTCATTCATTCAAGCCACCGCGTCCAGCTCGCGCGCACTCATCCAATTCCTGGCGCTTCGAGTGCCTACCTAAACTATAGTCTCGACACGGAACTTTTAGCAACGGCGTCAGTTATGGCTGAATGGACCGTGCGGCTGATGCGCACGCCCACTGACCCTTCTAGAGCATCGGTCGTGCGGCTGCCCGCTTCGGCGGGCTTTTTTTTCAAATCTAGTTGAATATGATTGCCCCTCTCCGGCCGACGTTGCCGAAGGCACCGAGACAGGCAAAGGCTCGCCTCCTGTCACAGCGGCGAGCCCTCTACCTTTCGGCCCGTCACGGCGACTGGGAAGGCGCCGAGACACAGTTAGAATGTATTCAACACTCCATCGTTCCAAAAATAGTCGCTTAAGGCGTTGAGATGGCAGGCGCAGGACTTTAGTGCGATTGCCAGCGGCAGTCCGTCCGCTCGTGGATCAAGGCAGGAGCACGATGTGACTGGCGTCACATGTCACGCATTTTTCACGCGACAGTCCGCAACCCCGTGATTAGCTCACACTCATATTTGTGTGGACTGGTCGCTGCGGGGTATTGCGTAATGGGATTCGACACATCAACCGAATTTGATCAAGTCATCCTCATCTTCAAGGACCCTGGCCGGCGGCTGATTGTTCGCACCGTCCATGAGGCTGCCACCGCTTTGATCAAAGATTGGCCATCGGACGACGGCGAGGAATTTTTGTCAGCCGTGAAAGCCTGCCTCGACGTGATGACCGGAAAGGCCAACAGCGTGGAACTGAGAAGCGCTATCCTGCGAGCAGCCAATGAAGCCGGTGTCGCGGCGGTTTCCGTGATTCATTGAAATCTCCGCACGTAAACCCGGATATCTATTGCGATAGGACGCTCCCGTCTATTGGCCCGAGATGGGACGAGAATTGAGCCCTGAGCAATGCGCCGATCTGGACGCTGCAGACGTGTAGTCTGCACGCCCGAAGTGATATGGCGGTCGGGTTAAGCCCGATTAGCAACTTAATATCGAGAGCTCATCCAGATTATATTCCCGCGCCGGCTACGTCCTAACCTGGCAGTCCACCTCCAATCGCTGCTGTCGGACGCGGGCCGGTACCAATGATGGGACGGTTATAATCAGCCCCTATTTCGAGACGAAACGCCTCCCAATCGCCTTTCGAAAAGTCTCTGGTGCGAAATCACTAGAGATCAATCTGAAGATTCCCTTTAGTTCTGGCTCATCGACCAAAGCCGCCGCTTCTGGGCGAAACCCAGACGAGTTTTCGGATACCCGCTTCTTTGAATTCGTCGGCCGCATTTTCGACCTGAAGGGCGAAAACGCTCACTAAAAAAGGAGGCTTGGACGAGTCCTTCAGGGAGGAAAAATAACCGATGGACTTCTTACCTACGCATCCAATGACGCCGGCTTCCTCCAATGCCTCGCGTCGAGCGCATTTGTACAAGGGCTCGTTCTTTTCGATATTTCCGTTTGGAACTACCCACCTGCCGGTGTCTCGGCTGGTGATCAGCAGCACTTCAACTGCCCCAATGTCGTTCATCCGGAAGCAAATCGCACCGCATTGGTCGATCGTCCGCCCTAGCAGGATTTCGACGGACCTCTGAGCCATTTCGGACAAATGTGTTGAACGTCCCATCGACTCACCTCGTCAGACAGATGATAGGTCAAAACGAGTATTTTTGAAGGATCGACCGCGCTTCGGCGTCGCCAACGCAGCAAGCGGGACAGCCAAGGTTTCGCTCGATGCCGTAGAAGATGAACTCCGCTCCGGTCCGCCGGTGGATGATCGTCGTCTTCTGGACGTCGTATGCTGCCTCAAGTCCGAGGTGAGCGATAGCCCACTTCAGCTCGGTATAGACCGAATCCTGAATGCGGTGCTGGAAGCGGCGTATGCAGAGAAGGCGCATCCTGACGCCTACGTGGTCGACAAGGCGCACCAACTGGCAGGCCGTGTCTCTGGTCTTTGAGCTTGAACGTCGACCGTGGAGAACCGCGATGTCTGCCTGCCCGAGAAAAACCTGCTCCCAAAAGTCGACCGAAGGCCGTAACGTAAAATTCAAGTAGCAGAACTCTTGATAGCCCCCCAACGACAAGGCCCGACCGCGCGACCTCTTGGTTATGAGCCAAGCGAGCTACCGGGCTGCTCTACTCCGACATGCAGGGCGGGCCGCAGGGTTCTCGCTGGTCACGAGCCATCCCTTTGGCCATCAGAATGTGCTTCGCCAGACCGTATTGTTTCAACGGGAAACCGTCCGATCTAGGAAATTGAGGGGCTGCGTCGGTCTTCTATTTCGACGCTAGCGCGCTACTTAAAAGCGATGACCCATAAATCCCTGCAAGACAAAGCCGAGATCACCACCAAGGAATCTCAAGCACTTACTTCAGCTCGAAACGCCGCCCGCGACGAGAAGACTGCTCGCCTTCGCGAGTTGCGTCTTGCGAGGGATGCTGAGTTAGCGAGCAGCAGGACTGCTATCAAGGCAATAGCACCGCGGAAGCGGAAGAAGCCAGCCGCGAAGATCGATGCCTGAAATTGAAAAGCCGCCCGGAGACGGCTGATTCGGTGACCGCTCTGCGCAAATCACCACACTAGTCACTAAATACCTTGCAAAGTTTACCTTGGCAACACTACCGATCGCGAGTTCGGTGGTGTCTTTCGCTTCCGGAAGATGCACAGCCAAATCGTCCAGAGCGTCCTTCAGGTAATCGGCGAGTGTGTGCCGAGCGCCCTTCGACGCGCTGAATTCGGCAATTATGCATCCCTCTCCGGCAACGCGGCTGACGACGTCGTAGTGCCGGCGGCCGAGCAGTTCGCGGCACTCCTGAAGCTCGAACCCGGCGTCAATCTGGCGGTCCGTGATCGGTTCCCGCGCCAGCGACTCTCACAGTCGCCGGAACTTGATCGCGGCCTCGACCTGATGGGGTTCAAGATGCCCTTTGGCCGCCATCACGGCGATCGGGCTCTCGCATGTTCATCGCTGCCGTGGTCTTAGGATTGCCAGAGGCTCCGGCGTGGACCTTGCTGTATCCTTCACCTTCCAGAGAGGGACTTTCCTGGTGATGAATCTTGCCGCCGCCTCGATGACGACCGGCTCAGGCTTCGCCGGCACCCCTGGATTGGAGCAGCGCTGATGCACCGCCGTGTAGTCGGCACGCATCTCCGCTGCGCTAGTGAACTGTCTGGCTGCTGCGATCATTTGAAACTCCTCTCGGAACGGGCTAACTCTTGGGCGATGTACTGTGCTCGGGACTGCGTCTGCCGCAGGTGAGCCAAGCCGTTTGGCTTTGAAGGCTGCTTGTCGTGAGGCTTGGCCGGCAGGTCTTTCCAGCGATCGGTCGGAGAGCCACTTGACCGGAGGCACCACCGACGGTCGTCGGTCTTTAGGACGTGGCCCTGACGCCGGTCATGATCTCGTGGAGGCTGGCGCGCTTGATGGCTTGGGAGAAAGCTTTCTCAGCCGACGGCCTGCCGATCTTGTTCGGGTAGGCTTCCCAAAATTCTTCGCAATCAGGATTGGTTTCAGGCGCGCTCGCGTCTTCCGAACGAAGTGAGGAAGATTGCTTCACGCCCGTGCCTCTGCTGCGGATCGGCGCTTTTCGATGATCTCGTCCGCCTTCGACAGCTCGGCATCGATGCGCTTGTGGGTCCAGCCTGGGCCGAACAACATTGCGAGCATGTCGCGGCTCTCCTCCCACTGCTCAGGCGAAAGCTTGGCAATGCGGGCGATGATGCGCTCGTTCTCCGGCAGGCACCCGTTCTGCCAATAGTGCATGATCAGCAGCAGATAGGCGCCGTGCTCGGTCGCAGTGACATGGCCGGTGTCTGCAAGATAGTCGCCGACATGGAGCGGCATCCGGGCGCGGTTGCTCATGCTGCCCTCCTGCTAAATCCAAGGTCCCCGAGCAGCCTGATAGGCTCGTCCCTGCCATAGGTGCGGAATGCCGTGAGCCTCACAGAGAGCTTTGAAGTCGCGCTACGGGCCGGTGAACTTCCCGGTCTCTGTTTTTCAATCGAGATAGCCGTGGAGCTTCGGACCGATGAAGATCAGGTCCTGGAGGCTCTCTGTAAGACCGGGTTGGCCCGTTGCTCCCATGTTCGGGATCGTGCCGATGAACGTTCCAGGCACAGCGAGAGCGCGCCAGTGGGCAACGACAGCCTTATGGATCTGGCTCTCCTTCATACCGGCCTCCGGCTATACTGCGCGCTTCTGGTACCGGCGATCCATGAGATCGTTGATGAGGCGGTCCGCTTCTTGTGGGGTGATGCCAAGGGCTTCGGCGATACCCTCGACGTCAGGCCGGTACTTGGTGAAGGCTTCGAGGAAGGTCATCGCCGCACACCCCGGCCTTTAGTCGCATACGCACCAGGGACCTTGGTCCGATAGCCGGAACGACTGGGCAGGCTGCGTATTTCATTCCCGGGGAATCCTCCTCCTGAGGTGCCAACATGAGCGACGATCTTTGGGACAAGCCAATCGAACTGATGATCGAAAACTCCGATCATTTCCGGAGCGTCACCAGCACGCGTGATGCCATGGCGTGCCTGATGACCTCTTGGCCAATCAAGGGGGGCAAATCCTTTTCCGCTGCTCGGCGAGCCTGTCTCGCCTCTATGGACGGGAAGGTCGCCAGAGAAAAAGCACAGCTCGCCTTCATCCGCGCGGCTGAAGAAGCCGGCATTCTCAGACGTTGATCGAGCTTGAGCGTCGATTGATGCCGCGCTCCCAGCAAAATGATTATTACTCACTTGATCTAGAACGATGCGAGGCAGCGGGGAATTAACGTTCTTTGAGGCCCAGACAGTTGGAGAGCAGCCATAATGGTACACTGCAAATTCCGAGGCAACCCGCCCCCTGATTCCGAAATGATGTCGCCCCCTTTGGCGGGCATCTGGCAAGGGTGGTCTGCCGGTGTGAAGTTCCTTCCGTCGATGGTGACAAGGAAGGAACGGTATGCGGAGAGACTGGAGATGCGGCGTGTCCGCGAGACACTAAGATATCGATTTGAGCAAGGACTTGGGCACAAGTCGATTGCGATCCGGGTTGGAGGTGCGCCGTCGACGGTGCGCGAGACGCTTCGGCGTGCCGCAGTTACGGAGCTGTTGTGGCCGCTGAACGACGACGTCACCGACGCGGCCCTGGAAGCGGTTCTCTATAAAGCGGCGGGGACGAAGACGGGTCATCGTCGCGCGCCTGCTTGCGCTTCAGCTCGCGATGGACCTGTGCCCAGTCCGGCTAGCCGCACGCCTCCGGTTCGCCAAGTTGCGCCACCAGGCGACCCCGGAAGATGTCGATTATCGCAGCGAGCGTGGCCTTGATCGCGCGCTCTTCATGAAGCTGCTCGGCGGCGACTGGATCAACACTCATGACAATCTGGCCATTTGCGGACCCTCGGGTGTCGGAAAAAGCTGGATAGCCTGCGCTCTCGGTCACAAGGCTTGCCGAGACGATCGTTCCGTTCTCTATCAGCGCGTCCTAAGACTGTTTGCCCAGCTTGTTCTCGCTCGTGGCGACGGCAGGGATGCCCGGCTGCAACGCACACTGGGTCATGTTCAGGTCCTGATCCTCGATGATCGGGGCCTCGAACCGCTCAACGAACAAGCCCGTCACGATCTGCTGGAAATCCTGGGCCGTCGTTCTACGATCATTACCAGCCAGCTCCCCGTAACTGCCTGGCACGGCGTCATCGGGGACCCCCACCTACGCCGATGCAACCCAGGATCGACTTGTCCACAATGCCCACCGCATCGAACTCAGCGGCGAAAGCTTGCGACGAAACCTGCCTCGAAAAGATTGACACCGTACTTGAACGAACTGACAACAATTACTGCCTGCAGACCCCACTAAAAAGGAGGGCGCAATCATCTCGGAACAAAGGGGCGGCTTCATCGGAATCGGCAGGTACACCGCTGGAACATTCCCCTGGTCCTGGGAGACAGCCGCATGCGCATTGTAGTCGGCTCCCCTGAGGAGGCTATCAACTGGCTCATCCACGAGCCCAACCAAGACACTCCTAAATGGAAGCGAGCATGGAACGCCTGCCGAGACGTCATCGACGGAAGAATCCGGTCTGAAGACGCAAGGAAGGCAGTCGAGCTGGCCGCTGCTCGCGGATAAAGAGCCGGTCATGCCGCCTGCTCCCTCTTCGCCAATGCCCTCACATACGCCGCCTTGATCGCCTCATAACGAGCGATGTCGTATTCCTTGGTTTCGATCTCGTGGTCTGGGCAGGGCTTGTTGGAGCCCTGCCACGTCAACTTTCCGGACTAGCGCTTCGGAAAGCACATGCGCGGGAAAGGAACGAAGGTAGGAGACAACTGGACACTCCCCCTCCTCCCCGAAGAGCACCGCGCCGGCCCGGACGCCCCGCACAAGACCGGCCATGAGCAGGCTTGGTGGGAATCCCACGGCATTGACGCCAACACCCTTGCCGATCGCCTCTGGCGCGTGTCGGGCGACACGGCGGCAGCTATTAAAATCATAATGGAGGCCGCACGCCGATGACTGCTGTCGCACCAGAAATGATTGCCGCCGCATGGCAGGCTTGGCAGTCTCGGCACGGCGGAAAGCTCGGCCCCGCCCTGCCTTTCGAGAGGCGATCGAGGCCGCGCCCGCTGTCGCCGTCACCCCACCCATTTCACATGCGGGATGGCAGCCAAACGTATTTGCAAGGTTGGTCGGTTCAGCGCTCACGGCTGCTATCGCAGTCAATTGAGGCGTCTATCAGTGAGCGCGACGCTCCGGCGGCGTTACTTCCGGCACGGCGTCTCGATGCGGACCCGAAAAATTTATGACGTCCGCGCCCTTCTGCGAGCTACCGAAGTTTCTGCGCAGAGCGTTAGCAAGCTGGACCGGCTCTCTCAGGCCCTGGTGGAAAAGCCGAATGATCAGTCTGGCGGCAACCATGAACTCTCGCCCCGGGTTCGCCGACATTTTGCCCTTATAGCCGCAGCTGACGAGAACCTCCTGAAGCATCTTCACGTCTTTGCTTTTCAGATTGGCGGTGTTGATTTCGGAAGACATGCTGTCCTCCTTCCGGTTGGGGCGAAGCTCACGGGCCTCAATCGGCAGCGCCCGTTCTATAGCTGCCGAGGATCTCAACCTGCGCTCTATTGTGGACGATAGCAAATGCATTCATCGAAGCCACTGCCCATCATTGCCGACACCCCACCACCATCGTCACAAATGTCGAGATGCCGTGAGTTGATCAAAATCACTGGTGCAAGCCAATTAGGGGTCTATCCGGGTCGTGCCCGCCTCGTTAAGAAGCGTTGTCAGCGCTGTAATGAGCTGCGCGTGAACAAAAGGCTTCTGAAGCAACACGCTGTTTGGAACGCCTTGAGCTGCCCAGTCCTTAGCGCTGTCCCCAGTGATATAAATCACTGGCATGTGCGGCTGCAGTTCCCGAGCGCGGCGAGCCAAATCCCAACCGTCCGTTTTTCCCGGCATCCTTATGTCGGTTATGACGGCGCAAAAGCGCGCCGAGTCTTTCTCCAAGGCACGTATAGCTTCATCGGCATTCGAGAATCCGAGGTTTTCAAAGCCGGCTTCCGTCACGACCTCTTCGAGATTGATTTTTATGAGGGCCTCGTCTTCAGCGATAAGCACGAGCAGGCTATCGCGGCCTGCGCTGATGATCTTCTGAGATTGGGCGGTCGGGTCTTTGGCCATGAGGCCCCCCTGCATTGGCAGGCGGGAGCTCTTAGCCCTCAGCCGCCAGCGCCTACGAGCTCGTTTGCTAGCGATGAAAAGAACATAGCGCCTCGCTTTGATCTGTCTATCCCCACTCCCTCGCAGAGTGTGGTTGGCAATGACCTTGATCAAGTAGGCCGCGATACCCGCATCCTGCTCACCCAGATCAATTGGCTCGAAGAGGTAACCGGCGTGAAGCTCGAAGACGAGGATGCGGCGCTCGTCACGCAGATACGTCAGTCGTGGGTCATCGCGACGGATGCACCGCAACTGCAGCATGTTCTTTCAATAACGCAGCATCCTAATGTTGAAGGCCCAAACAGGGAACAATCAGGCATTGAGGGAGACATTCAACAGTTGATGGGTATGCCGCAAGTAGCAAAGGCCCATCGCGGGGCGGCGATGAGCCTCTAGACCCCAACAGGAACAAAGGGTCCGCTCTACAACACGTTGACGCGGGGAATGTTCCACCCGACCATCATGTGGTTCGCAGCGAAGTCCTAACGACTATCAAAGAATTTGCCCACTGGCATCACCTGAACGAGACGACGATCGCCGGAGGCAAGACGCCAAGTGACAGCGAGATTGATTTCGAAGCGACGGTTTGGAACAGGATCTTGCGCGCCTTCGCCCCTACAACGGAGGACCGCGGCGAATGAACAGGCTCTTCCCGAATCACACCAGCGCGTTGCTACGGCGTAAGGGAGGAACCAACGACAACCTCGACGTAAGCTGTAACGCCAACGATCATTACTGTTTTCCCGGTGCTACCTACAACGTTCACGGTCATAGACCCGTTTTCGCCGTGGAAGAGATGTCCCGAGTTGAAAAGATCCTGCGCGGTCCCAACGGCTTCAGCGCGAACCGCTGCGGTGTCCTTGCACTCAGTGCCGTGCTCATGCCGGCGAGATGACGGTTGACGCCTTCCTGAGCCGTGTGTGGGTACGATATGGCCGAAGCCGTTCTCGACACCGGTACAGGCAAAGGGAAGTTCAGAGCGTGGCGGAAGATCGATCCGGACAGGGCAATCGACCCAGGAAGCGTAAGCGGCGTGCCGGAGGCATACTGATGGTGCCCGTGGAAATGCCGCGGTACGTCCTTCAACCGAAAAGCCGGCTGCCGCTATCTGAGCGCCGCGCTCGGCGAGAATCTTCCGCAAGACGAGCTAATCGCGGTCGCGAAAGTTTGGAATGACCGCCTCGACGCTTGGAAAGCCGAGCGACCCCGCCATGGAGCCGGTCGAGACGCTATCAAAATACGGCACTGTCGAATGGCTTTAGAACGCCTACCTGAAGCACGATCGAGGCCCCCAGACTTGGGATCGAGGACGTCTGGCTCTTGGAGGAAGGACTTCATTGAGGCCGACCAGTATAAGATAGAGGTCGGAATGGTGGGCAACGAAGGATTCGTCGGCACCTCAATGCTGAACGGCGTCCGACATTCTCTTACGAAGACCATTGTCCAGATTCCCGGAAGTCTTGGCGGATCAACGCGGACGATTTCCTTTCGATGTTGCGTTCGTTTCCTGAACTGGAGAATTCGTGCCGACGCTTCCACCAAGCTCTTGTCTAGCAGATGGCTGGCACGGTTCTATCGAATGCGCGTGGCCATATCGAGCATCGGCTCGCCCGCTGGCTGCTGATGTGCCAGGATCGGGTTGGCGACGTGCACACTCGGATCACGCACGACGATCTCGCAGCAATGCTCGGAGTTCGCCGACCGGGAGTGACAAACGCAATTCACGTCCTTGAAGGCGAAGGCTTCATCCGTTCCACGCGGATCCACATGCAGATCGTCGACCGACAGCAGCTTGAAAAATTCGCCGGCGGCTTTTATGGCGAAGCCGAACGGAGTGAGCCAGCTCGCACCGATGACAAAGGATCGGGCAAAATCCAGCCCCAGCGGTTGCACGGCTGATTGGATGTCAAGGCGCGGGGCGATTGGCTTTAGCGCCGCTGGAAGAGTGCCGCGCGCTTAGGCTGCCATCTCGATTAGCGTATGCGCCATCTTCCGGATGTCGTAGGGCTTCGCGAAGAACAGGCTGCGTTCCGGCATGTCCGACGCAAGTGGCCGCTGCTTCCCTGACACCACCACGATCTTGATCGGCGGCCATCTGTCCCGGACAGCGGCGGCGAGCTTCAGGCCATCCATGCTCCCGGGCATGTCAATGTCGGTCATCAGAATTCGGATGTCGGGAATATTCTCGAGAGCGACAATGGCCTCGTCCGCGTCCGAGGCCTCTATGGCCTCGAATCCAGCCTCTTCTACGAGATCGACAGCAAGCATGCGGACCAGCGGCTCATCTTCCACGATAAGGATCTTCACTCTGGTCATCACGCTTCCTCGCGATCGATAGAAACTTCGTTCGCCGCCGTAGGTTCCACCGAGAACGAAATTTCGAAGACGAGACCATCGGGCCTGTACTCCGTGTGGCTGTCCGCCTTGGCCTTCGCTGGGAAGGCGCGTCCGATCAGCACGGTACCGAAACCGGTTCTCTCCGGAGCCTTGACCGGTGGACCGTCGACCTCCCTCCACACCAGGCGAAGCCGGCCTTCTGATAAGTTCCAGTCAACGAGTACCCGTCCGTCCTCGGCACCGAGGCTCCCGTACTTTATAGCGTTGGTTGCAAGTTCGTGGATCACGAGAGAAAGCGGGAGAGCCAGGTCCGAAGGGAGAGGAACCTCCGTTCCATTGACGACGATCCTGTTCGGCGACGACAGGTGCGACCGAAGGGCAGCGGACACGACTTCGTGCATCGACGACCCCGCCCCTTCCTTGGACAGTATTAGGTCATATGTGCTCGCCAGCGCCGCCAGCCTGTCCGAGAAGCTATGATAGCGTTCCGGCTCCGCTTTCGCGAAGGTCTGCCGAGCTATCGCCTGCACCAAGGCGAAGCCGTTCTTCACCCGATGAGCAAGTTCCCGTACCAGCAGCTCCCGGGCTTCTTCGGCCTTCTCGTTCTGGTCCCGGCGGGCATCGAGTTCATCGAGCAGATCGTCCAGTGTCGCCCCGACCGCGTGCAACTCGTCGCTCGGACTCATCTGGGTTCTGGCATTTGTCTTGCCGTCCCTCCAATTCCGCATGACCTCCGAGATCCTGGAGATCGGGGCCAGAAGGAAACGCTCGCCGATGAACATGGCGAGCAGGAGAGACACGAGTGCCCCTACGGCGATGCCAATCGAGTTCGTCATCGTGGCCCTGTTTATGGGCGCGAAGGCCTCGCCGGTGGAGAGTCCTGCGCTGACGTAGAGAGGGCTTCCGGGCAGCGAAATCGGCCTGTAGCCGAGTACCCGTTCCGTGCCGTCCTGGCTCATCACCTGCACGATTCCTGGCTCCTCGGCATGCACGAGCTTCAAGTACTCGTCGGGTATGACGGTGCCGACGAACTTCTCCGGTAGCGGCACGCGGGCGACGATCCTGCCATCGCTGTCAGCGAGAGTGACCGCGTTTCCCGGCGTCACACCTCTTTCCGTGATGCGATTCTGGAGCCAGTCGAGGAGCATGCCGCTGACGACCACCGCAGTAACCTTGTCGTTCTCCACCACTGGCATCGCCAGCGGCAGTACCGGGCGACCCGTGATCCGACTTTCGGTGTACGTGCCGACAACGAAAGCGCGTGTTTCGACCGCCTGCTTGAAATAATCCCGGTCTCCAAACGTCGCTCCCTCGGGAATCGCGATGCTGCCGCATGCCGGGGTGCCGTCTGGCCGCACAACAAAAATCGTCTGAATGTTTGGGACCTTGCCGGCGAGCGAGCGCAGGGCATCGTTGCAGTTCGCCACGTCGAGGTGCCTGACAGACGGCATCGACGTCACGGCTATGAGCAGCGAGTGAAGCCCTTCAACGATGCGCTCGACCTCCGAGGAAGCCTGACGGGCGGACTGCGCAGCTTGAACTCTCACTTCCTCCCCACGCTGCTGCCGCATGGCGTACTCGTTATATCCCAGCATCGCAACGACGGGCGCAAGGGCCGCGAGTGCGACCGCCACCAGCTTCATTCTCATCATGAGTCCCTCAACCTTTGCCATCGCTACCACGCCAGGTTCGGTCTGGCTATCGAGGAGGACTGAACAGCAATTGCTGCAGTGCGGAACATCCTCGGTCTACAGATGTTTTGGAAAGCATCGCAACAAGAGGATCACAGTCATGTCAGACAAGCCCATCGGAATGCCGATACCACTCGGTCAGATCGAAACTGGCCCCGAGGCCGCGCTGGCGCTTCCGACTCAGCAGCCGGACGGTCCAGATGAGGAAATGCTCGAGCACATAGCGCAGATTGCTGACGCGATCATTCTTGGTCCTGTCAAGATCGCGCTCGCGGCATGCCTCGCGACGGCGGCATTCACCGTGAACCCATACTTCCTTATGTCCGGCTACAAGCTCGCGGAAGCTGGAGATCAGCAGGTTGCCTGACCGGGCCTCGCCCGCCATCCTCTGGCGCATTCACGTTTGGATTTACGATTATGTACTTCCTTTAACGTGTGCGCCATCAGTCAATCCTCCCGGGAGTTGCCGAGGAGGTTCGCCCTAGCGGTGAACTCGTGCCAGAGATTGATGCGGCCCCACACCGTTGCCAATCGCGCCGGCTCCGTAGCCGTCGCCTCTTCCGCCTCCCACGTCCTCGCGAGCCTCGCTCCAAGCCGTCCCGTCAGCGCGTTGATGTCATCCAACCGGATGTCGGCAGCCCCGTCGTTGAAGGAATCCAGATTGATGTGCTGCCAGATGATCTGGCCTTGCGGCTCGAGTTGCCAGCCATTCCCGAGATCAATGGGGTAGCCGCCCTCATCCCCAGCGCGAACTACTGGATCTTTTCCAAGTCGCTCGGTTTCCAGGTCTGGTCGAAGAAGGGCTGCTTGGGGCCGTACAGGCGCAGAATGGCGAAGAAGCCGTCGCCGGGAATAGTTTTTAGCCAGTTCTTCGCATGACCCTTCGGCTCTTCCGGCCCGAAATAGATATCGATCGAGCCATCAGAATTGGCCTCGGGCCTGTCCATCGTATTGATCGACGGGAAAGGCTGGCCGTTGGCGAGGGCCGAGGCCGTTTCCGGCCGGTACACAGTGACGGACCAGAAGATACCGGCTGGAATGTCCTTCGGCAGGTTTAGCTTGTAGGATTTGCCACCGGAAAGCGGATCGCCCTTCGAATCTGTGAAGGCGACGGGATATTTCGCGCCCATGCCCGCCATGTTGACGGCCATCGCCGGGCTGGCCGAATAGGCGAGCGCGAAGAAGCCGGTGCGAAGATCGAGATATTTGAACGACGGGCCGGTGAACTCGGTATTGGCCGGGAAGGGATTGACCCATTGCCGATCCTTGTACCAGCGCGTATTCGGCACGATCGGCGGCGGATCATAGGCAATCGCCCTTCCAATGCGGAATGCCGTTTTTCCGGCCTTGTCGAGTATTTCGCGGGCATGTGGGTCAGGCGAGAACGGTTGCCCCTTGATGATGCCGATGCTGGCAAGCATGCCGCGCATGTCGGCATCCACCGGATCGACATATTCGCTATTGATGAAGCGCGACAGCATGTCGAACGCGCTGCCATCCGTCGGATAGAGCATGTTCGGCGAGACCTTCGACCCGTCCGGGAACTCCATCGGCTTGGCGTTGTCCTTCTTACCGAGCGGATAGATCTTCGTCTTGGTGATGAGATCGACGGGCTCCGACAAGTTCTCCGGGCTTTTGAAGAACGCCCGCCAGAAGACGAAGACGTTATAGGTCCTCGACTTGTAGACGATGTAATCCTTTGGAATTTCGCCGGCGTAGTCCGGCGGGATCACGAGATAGTTCGCTCCTTTTCCCTTGTCGGGACCGGGCAGTCCGACGTCGCCGCACCAGACGTCCTTCGAATAGGGTTCCGGGTACCAGGTCTTTTCGGCGGATGGCTCGGGATTGCAGATCGGCCGCTGGAAGAAGTCGTCGAGAATGCCCTGCAGCCCCGGTGGCACCTCAAGCACCATCGGGCCGTCCTTGCCAAGGTCGAGATAGCCCATCGCGTAGATCACGTCGGAATTGGGCGTCGTTACCTGGGTACTGGCATTCAACCGCTCTTTCCAGACGGGAAGCACGTTGTATCCCTTGCCAAAGAGTTTTTCGGAGCCTTCCTTCATGGCAAAGATATTCAGGGCAGGCTGCGCCCAGAGGTAGCTCTGCACCGCCCGCTGAAACAGCAGTTCGTCCTTCAGCGTCGCTGTATCTTGCTTGGAGAGATATCCCTCCGTCAGTGGGAGACTGGAAAGATCATCATAGCGTAAAGGTTGTGCCTTCACCGGGAAGCAGAAAGCCAGAAAAACTGCGAACGCGCCAGTGATGGTTTTAAGCCGCATGTCAGCCTCGCAAAACGATTCCGATAGGCCGAGGCGCAACAGGGCCTCGGTCGTGCCCGTTTTGCGCCGGGAACACCGCAGTGGGTAAGTACGCAACAGTAACAAGGGAGTAAATTTACAACCCTTCACCAAGGTTGAAGCGGCGAAATCAGGGCTCCGGGCGTGTTCTACAACGGGTAGCCTATTCGCTAACCGCCCTGTTTGAATAGAAAGCCAGGAGGCACCGACGACCGCATTGGCGTATACCTGGAAGTCCGTCACGAATTTTCGCTCAGGCAGATCCGATCAGTCCACTCGCTTGACCCCAGGCAGTCGATAGGAGCCATTGAGGATCGGCGTCTGTGATCCATAGAGCCGCATGGTGAGATTAAACGGCCCCTTTGGCGCAGGCAGCCAATTCAACGTGTCGGCCGGGCGCTCGTTCTGGATCAGAATTGTCACGGAACCATCCGCATCGGACTTGAGGCCCTCTGTCGTGCTGCCAATGCTGTAGCGCCTGAAATCGTTCTCGATGAAGAATTCCTTGTCATCGTACATGCTCATGTTCCAGAACACCGAGACTGGCGGAAGCTTGTCCTTTTCGAAGTGCAGAACGTATTTGCGTTCTCCCGTGAGCGGAGCGCCCGTGTCGTCGACGCGGTTATTCGGATAGAGAATTTCCTCCGGCACGTTCGCTCCGGTGAGATTGGCTGAGAATGCGGCCCTGATTGCGTAGTTGAAGCCCGCTCTGCCGCCACCCATCGTGTACCTCCAGCCATTCACCGTTTCGGCGGCATTCGCGTAGGTGTTGGCGATGATGGCGTCCGCGGCGGCGGCGGCCCTGGCCAGTCCCCGTTTCGTCGCCTCGTCGAGACCCTGCCACTCGAAACCTTTGGCGACGCTCAGACTGATCTGCTGTGCGGCGCCGACGTCGGGATCGGAAAAGTCGTCGCTGACCGAGAGAAACGTGCGCATGCCAAAGCCGATCTGATCGAATAGCTGCAAAGCTTCTGGAGCCGTCGATGTGAACACGAAACGCTCGTAGTCGACCTTCTCCGGAAGCTTGAAGTTCAGTCCGTTCTTCTGGAATACCGACAGTGGGAGCAAATTGAACCCTTTCTGAGCGGCGCGTGCGTGAGGCAGATCTGCTTCTCCATTGACGAATACACGGTTGGCGACCACGGCGAGCTTTGTCCTGACCCTGATCTCCTTCATGCCTGCCGGAACCGTACCATGGTAGTCAGGGCCGGTGATGAGAAACAGACCGGGTTCCGGCCCTTTGCTTCCGCCGACGTTGTAGGCCACCTGGTCGAAATAATCGCCGATCTGGACGATGTACCAGCGGGTTTCGTTAAGCACGGGTACGGACAACACCACCGGTTCGCTGGTCAGGTCCGCCGCCGCATAGGCGTCTATCGAGACGTTGTTCGGGGTGTTCACGAACTTGTCAGCCGCGGTCTTCAGGTCGGAGAACTTTCTGAAATAGTTCAGACCGACAGCATTGGCTTTCAATCCGGCCGCCAACGTATGGGCGTTATCGATAAACGGGCGGCCCCAGAGCGCCGCCTGAATTCCGGCGGCATAGGCTTTTTCTTCCTCGGCTTGCTCGACGGACATTTTATCCAGTGCATTCTCCGCCGACGCCATCGGAGCGAATGCCATGAGAGCGGCTACCATCATATATAGGTACTTCATTAGACGCGATCTCCCGTGGGGGCTCAGCGACCCGCCGCCAAGACCTCTCGCTTGGCGGCCGCTACAAATTGCGTTTTACTTTGTCCACCGTTGGGTAAATTGAGAAGTACGTAACAGTAAATGGGCGCTGTTTACGCTGACGCGGTCCCGTCTTTGCCAATCGAGAAAATCCGTTGCTGAATACCGCTGACAGTTTCGGGGCTCAGGCTCATGTAGTGGTTTGGACGACGAAAGAGGGGGCGAGGTCGTTGCCGAATGCATTAACCGCTGTCGGTGTGGGGCCAGCAGCTAAAAAGCTTATCGCCTTGATGGGATTCGAACTGTCGGCCCTGCTTCTCAGAGTCCTACAAACCTCCGAAGCCGCTAATTCCGGTCGACGTCGAAGCGTCCCGGCAGTGACGCTTAAGAGCCGGACCTCGTTGTCAGGCGTGACTGAAACAGCGAAGTTGCCATCTCGGACAACTGGTGGTAATAATTGCTACCAATCCTGATGGAGGTTATCAATGCCGAATGTTGAAAAGGTCAGTATTTCGATGACACCCCAACATGCCGAGTTGTTGCGAGATGCGGTGAGCAGTGGGGCTTATGCAAGCGGAAGCGAAGTTGTTCGCGAAGCTATGCGTGATTGGTCGGCCAAATGGATGCAAAAGCGTGCGGATATCACCAAGCTGCGTGCGATGTGGGAGGAAGGCAAAGCTAGTGGTCCTCCTGTCGAAGTGGATTTTGATGCAGTGCTGGATGAAGCACGCCAGGAAATAGCACCTGCCTCTCCTCATGCCCGTTAAGCTTCTGTGGACATCAAAGGCGCGCGCCGACGTTAAGAACATTTACATTCATATTGGCAAAGAGCAGCCACGGAGCGCGGAGAAGTACTTCGCCAACTTTCGTCGCAAGGTGGAGTTGCTCATTGAGCACCCGCGTTAGGCGAGCGTCACCAGGAAGTATTCCGAACAGCCCGGATGTTGGTCGAAGCGCCCTTTGTCATCCTCTATGAGACAAGGCCTGACACTGATGACGGTCCTATTGATACCGTCGAGATCGTCGGAGTGGTTGACGGACGGCGTGACCTTTCAGCTCTGTTTAAGAGCTGATGGGTTGGAAGTAAGGTATCGAACGCCTTGAGGGGAAACGAACCGTCGACACGGTGATCTTTTCCTCACTCTTCCCTCAACTCTGCAGCGAAGACCGTTCGTTTTAGGGGAGGCTAATTATCAGCAAGCACAGGGGATACGATTAAAAGGATCGAAATAGTTCGCTAGATCATCGGTTTGAGGGGCTGGCACGTTTGTTCATCGGCAAACTCAAGTAGCTCATTGTGTATTCGGCCAGCCCGGATCTTACAACTATTTACCCTTATTTATCCCGGGGCCGAAGGCTGCCGGTGGTAGTCCTTTTCTCCAGAGGCGCAGATTTCCTGCACCCATTTGAAGAGGAAAAGGTCATGAAAAAACATCTCGCTAGCGCCATTGCACTACTGGTCGCCGCCGCTCCGTTTGCCGCCGAAGCCCGTTGCCTCCCACAAACCGCGATCACCGCCTCCGTCAGGGCAATTCCCGTCATTCACTACAAGAGCACGTCGATCGACGGCGTGAACGTCTTCTTCCGCGAGGCCGGCCCCAGGGACGCACCGGTCATCCTGCTCCTGCACGGCTTTCCGACCTCGTCGCACATGTTCCGCAACCTCATACCGCTGCTTGCGGACCGCTACCGCGTGATCGCGCCCGACTATCCCGGCTATGGTCAGAGCGACGCGCCCGACCATACCAGGTTCCAGTACACATTCGCGCATCTGACTGATATCGTCGAGAAACTGACCGACAAGGTCGGCGCCCACCGGTACAGCATGTATGTTATGGATTACGGCGCGCCGATTGGATACCGGCTCGCGCTCAAGCATCCCGAGCGGGTCGAATCCCTGATCGTGCAGAACGGAAATGCTTATACCGAGGGCCTGGCCGCCTTCTGGGATCCGATCAAGGCCTACTGGGCCGAAAAGACACCGCAACGCCGGGAAGCACTCGCCGGCCTGGTGACGCTCGAAACTACGAAGTTCCAATACACCGACGGAATGGGCGATATCGCGCGGATCAGCCCAGACAACTGGGTCGTCGATCAGGCCCTGCTCGATCGGCCGGGCAACAAGGATATTCAGCTCGATCTCCTGGGCGACTACGGCAGCAATGTTCCGCTCTACCCGGAGTTCCAGGCCTTCTTCCGCGAGAGCAAGCCGCCCACGCTGATAGTCTGGGGCAAGAACGACAAGATCTTCCCGGAATCGGGCGCGCATCCCTATCTCCGCGATCTCCCCGACGCCGAAATGCATATTCTCGACAGCGGACATTTCGCCCTCGAGGACAAGCTCGACGTCATGGCGCCGCTGATCCACGACTTCCTCGACCGCAAGGTTTGCAAGTGATGCGTCCCGCAGGGCCGGCGGCCCTGCGGTCTTTCTCCCTCGACAAACACCTTAAAAGGAAGAGACATGCCCCATGTCGTTCGGGCGCCCGGACAGTCGGCGCGCCGTCCCTCTCGATCGTCCTCGTGCACGGCGCCTTCGTCGACGGCTCCGGCTGACAACAGGTCCATGGCGAGCTTGCCGGCTTCGGTTTCGAAGTCCTCGTCGCTCCGCGCCTGCTGGGCCGACAGCGGCGAACCGCGATGCGATGCTGCCCTTCCTGTCGCTAGAGGGCACGCGCTTCCAATATCTCGCCGGCACGAGGGACGAGGCCCGCATCGATCCCGCCGCATGGCTGTACGAGCTCTTCCTCGACCGCCCGGGCGCCAAGGAAATCCAGCTGGACATCATCTACGACTCACGCACCAACGTCGCGCTCTATCCCGCCTTTCTCGCCTATTTCCGCGCGCATCAGCCGGCGGCGTTGATCCTATGGGCGAGAATGATCCGATCTTCCTGTTAAAAGGCGCTCACGCCTTCCTTCGCGACCTGCCCGGCGCCGAACCTCATTTCTTCGACACCGGACATTTCGCCCTCGAAGACAAGGCGCACGAGATGATCCCCGTCATGCGCGACTTCCTCGCGCGAACCCTTTTGCCCGCTAACCGGAACTCAGAGATGGACAGCGACCATGTATAACAGCAAATCCAAGTCGAGCGTGCTTGCGACGGGCGGCGGCATGAGCCTCATCGATCCCTCCGACGTGCTGATTCTGCTTCTCGATCACCAGTCGGGCCTGTTCCAGACGGTCAGGGACATATCGGTCTCCGATCTGCGCCGGAATGTGGAGATGATCGCCAGGCTTGCCAAGCTTTTGAATATCCCGGTCGTCACGACCGCCTCGGAACCTGCCGGCCCCAACGGCTCGCTGATGCCGGAGATCCATGAATATGCGCCACACGCCGTCTATGTGCCGCGCAATGGCGAGGTAAACGCCTGGGACAATGACGATTTCGTCGCCACTGTCTGCGCGACCGGCCGCAAGACGCTCGTCATGGCGGGCGTCTGGACCAGCGTCTGCGTCATGTTTCCGGCGCTCGACGCCCGCGCCGCCGGCTATGACGTCTACGCCGTACTCGATGCCTCGGGGGACCCGAGCGAAATGGCCTCGCGCATTTCGCTCGCCCGCTTCGTCCAGGGCGGCGTCAAACCCACATCTGCCAACGCCCTTCTGTCCGAGCTTCATCGCAGCTGGGCGCGGCCCGAGGCGGCCGAACTCGCAAAACTCTACGGGCTTGCCGCGCCAAACTATGCGGCGGTCGCCGAAAGTTATGCCCGTGCCCGGCAGGCAGCCAGCGAGGCAAGTCAGGCGCAGAGCCATCCGGTGCCTGCGACATGATAGATGCGCTTAGTTCGGCAACCGGAGATCAGGCGAGGCCCGCCATGAGACGCTCCGTCCGCCGGACCGCGGCGCCCGCACCCGTGGCGCGGGCGCACTTCAGAGACTTCTCGAAACAGCGTGTCGCCCTATCCGGTCGTCCGTTGCGGGCTTCGATCATTCCCGCGACGCGCCACAGATCCGGATGCCACCAGCGCTCCTCGCGGATCCCGATTTCGGTCAGCACGGCGCGCATGCTGTCTTCCGCAAGGCGCATCTCGCCCGCGCCAATATAGGCTTCCGCCAAAAGGCTGCGGTAGAAAGGCACACGATTGCGCCAGCCGCCCCGGAGCAATCCGGCAATGCTGTCCTGCATCCCGGTGAAGCCGGCTGCGTCGCCTCGAGCCGCCTGAATAGCGCCGGCGAAGAACAGGGCGGTGCCCTCGTAGATGCCGACATTCTCGCGTCGTGCGACGTCATCCAGCTGCCGCTGAAGCCGGGACGCGGTTTCGAGCTCGCCCTCTACGAAGGCGATCGGAAGCGCCGCAAGCGAGATCGCATTGCCGAGCGATATCATGTGATCGAGATCCGCGGCCCGATCGATGGCATGGCCGGCCAGACGGGCGGCGCGATCAGGCTCTCCCTGCAACCACGACAGAAGCGCCTGCGACAGGCGAATTCCGGTAGGCAGATCGACCTGGAATCGGGACAATCCGTGCCCGTCCTCCAGATCGCCCCATTCGTCCATCAGTGCCTTAAGATGGGTCGATGCCGAATCCAGTTCGCCGGCATAGATCTCGATATGGGCGAGCAGCCGCTTGCCGTCGGGCGCGCTCGACCAGTTGAGCCCCTTTTCCGCGGCGAAATCCCGCATGCGGCGCAAAGCCGTGCGCGGCCGGCCGGAATAGGCGAAGAAGACCGCCTGTCCGCAGACCGAGCGCATTTCAAGTTGGGCATTGCGCGATTTGCTCGCATGAAAGAGGCTCTCGCGCCAGGCTTTGTCGGTTTGCGGATGCATGTGGCGGGCAAGCGTCATTGCCCAGGCCCGCGCCGTGAACAGCTTCGCCCGTCCCAGCGGCGGAAGCTTCAGGAGTGCGGCGCTGTTTTCGCCTGCAAGGTCGATGGCTGCCAGCATTTCCCGGAACGCCGAAAGCTCCTGCCATAGCGGCAGTGCGGCCACGACCAGCTCGATGCCCAGTTCGGCGTCGCCGGCGGGATCGAAGGCCCAGTCGATGGCAGCCCGGACATCGTCGATCGTCCGGCGATATTTCCGCAGCCATTCGCGAGACGTCTGCGAGGACCATTCCCGTTCGGCGATCTGCAGCTTGTCCCGCAGCCGGATCGCAACCTGTCGCCTCGCCTGCTGCCGATGGCTTGAGCCGAAAAGACGCTGCGCCGCATAGGCGCCGGTGCTTTCGGCCAGCCTGTAATGCACTGTCCCGCCGTCATAGTCCGTCGAGACGAGCGATTTCGCCACGAGCTGGGACAGCGCGTCGCGTCCCGTCACGGGGTCGAGTGCGCCGGCGGAATAGAGGGCCTCCGCGTCGTCGGCAGAAAACCGGCCCGAAAACACCGAAAGCAGGCCGAGCAGGACGGCCTCGCGGTCGGGAAGAAGCCGGTAGCTCCAGTCGAGCGCGGCTTCGAGCGTCTGGTGGCGCAAAGGCGCGTCCCGTTCTCCCCGGCTCATCGAACCGAACCCGTCCCTGAAGAGATCGTCGAGCGCGGCAGGCGCAAGCGCACGGACCGTGCCGGCGGCAAGCTCGATGGCGAGCGCCAAGCCCTCCAGCCTTGCGCAGATCGAGACGACACTGCGGACAAAGTCCTCCGTCGGTTCGGCCGTGCCGCAGCCTTGAGACCTGGAGATGAAGAGCTGGACAGCCGGAAACTGCAATGCCTCGCTCGCCGGAAGCGCGATCGTCGGGTCCGGATGGGCGAGACCGGAGAGGAAATGGATCTGCTCGTGCCGCGTGCGCAAGGGTTCGCGGCTGGTTGCGAGGATAAAGGCGGCGGGAACCTCGGACGATATCCGCTCGACGACTGTCGCCGCCATAGCGATGACATGCTCGCAATTATCGATGATCAGCAGCGGTGTCTTCTCCCGGAGCACGGCGATCACGCCCCCGACCGGGTCGTCGAGCCCGAGCGAGATGCCGAGAGCGGAGGCGATCGCGGGGACGACGAAGCGCGGATCGCCGATCGTCGAGAGATCGACGAAGGCAATGGCGTCGTCCCCGGCGCGGTAATGCCGGGCCGCCGTGACCGCAAGCGAGGTTTTCCCGGCGCCGCCGGGCCCGACGATGGTGACATAACCGGCTTGATCGAGCTGGCCGCAGATCTGCCGGATCGCCTGATCGCGGCCGAGCAGCTTCGGCACGTCGTGCGGCGCTGCGTAGTGAAGACTTGCGGGGGAAGAAACCGGCCGCACCGGTGCCGGGAGATCGCTCTCCACCGCGCCGACGAACTTGTAGCCGCGGCCGGCTATCGTCGCGATATAGTCCGCGGCCGGATCGCAGTCGGTGAGCGAGCGCCGCAGGTTACCGACATTGACCTTCAGATTATGGTCGTGGACGATATAGCTGGGCCATACGTGGGCAAACAGGTCGGCCTTGCTGACCACTTCACCGGCCCGCTCTACCAGCAGGGTGAGGATATCGAAACCCCGCCCGCCGAGCGCAACCGGCCTTCCCTTGTGCAGGAGCGACTGGGCCTCCGGCAACAGCCGGAAATCGCCGAATAGATAGGCGTTCTGCTTCGCCAAGGCTTAGGACCCGCCCTCGTTCAACACTTTTTCCCCTTAGAGCCATGGAGGCTAGAGGTTACACCGCACGAGCCGGTTTGCAAGTCATGCAGGAGTTGCAGAATGCTGGTCGGGCGATGCGAGGTATCCCGCCCTGATTGGAATATCAAGCTGATTACCCAGTAGGCCGAGAACCAGTAGATCTCGCTCACGAGCGGACTGTTGGGAAGCCCGAGCGCGACGAAGACCGATTTGGAAACGAAAAGGCTCGTAACAAGGAGGATCAGCATGTTTAGGATCAGCGCCAGATGGAAAGCGACGATCAGTGTCCTGCGGACACCATAGCGGCCCCTGGCAAGATTCCGAAACCAGTTCCTGTTCGTATGGACATGCCATCCAAGCAGAACGAACATAGCCGTCCCGAATAGCTCATGCGGCAGATTGTCGAGCCACCAGTATCCGAGAGCGAGAAGGAGAAGCGCCGCCATCACGGCGGCGACTGCCAGTCGAAGCCCGAAAGACCGCCGAGCTTGCACGACGACGCATTTGTTCACGATCCGAACGCCTGCGCTTCGGGCAGCGTGAACATGAACTGACTGTCTGACGGGAGCGATGGGACGAGTAGCACCGCGAGGTATTCTCATCGACCTTGATCGAGCGGTCGGGATGAAACCATTGGAACGCCCATTCGTCGGCATCCTCCCCCATCTTTTGAGAGACGAAGTAGCGGAACACCTTTCCTTCGCGGTAGTCCACCAGCACCATATGCGTGCCGACTGGAACCGGTGTACCGGCCTTAAGAGCGGCCAATGCCTCGCGACTGGTCATCAGGTGTTCGGTGGAGACGCCGCGCTCGACGGTCGTGTAGTGCTCGAACTCTTCGACCGGAGGAAACGTAACGGCGTTCGAGGTCTCTTTTCCAAGAAGGATAAGTGTCGCGAGCAACAGGAAAAGGGCGGCGCCAGCCGATGCGATAGCGGCTTGAACCAGCTTCTTCACACGGAATCCTTTCAATGGCTCAGGCCTCCCCGGCAACGGGGTAGCTTCCTGAGCGTCACGGTAACAGTCCGCAGAGGCCGGGATTAGACAGACAGACCGGCATGTTGTCATGAACCTCATTCATGGGTGGGGGATGATCGGACCGTAGGCTTCCAGCTGAAAGCCGCGTTCATGCCAGGAACTGTCAGTCGAAAATTCCGCCCTCCGCCAGCATCTCCTCCGCCGTGTCCACGTCGGCAAGAGCGGCCTCGCCTATTTCAACGTCAAGGACCGGAACGTTTCCCATTTCGATCAGCGAACGAGCGCCGACATCTCCAGTAAGATTTTGAAGATCGTTGTAAAGGTCGTGAGGGAAGATGACGGGATTGCCTGGCGATCCGCTTCCAACGGCGCGCGCGATGACCCTCCCTTGGCCGCAACGGAAGGCCGCGATCAATGTATCAATATGGCCAGTTGAAAGCCTCGGCATGTCGGCGAGCATGATCATGATACCGCCGGGACAGCCCTTCGATGCCGCCTTCACGCCGGTCCGCAATGAACTGGCAATGCCCGATGCATATTCGGCGTTGTGTATGACCTCGCACGGCAGGTCGCGAACCTGCGCGGCAATTTCGGTACTTCGATGACCAGTGACCACGACCACACTTCCGCAATCGGAGGCCAGAGCTGTGCTCACCGACCTCCGAACCAGCGACTGACCATCGAATAGGGCCAGGAGCTTGTGGCGCCGACCTTCGACCATTCGGCTCGAGCGCCCTGCGGCAAGAACCACTATTGCAACGGAAATCCTTGGATCGATCACCTTTCTCCTCATGGGTGAGCGGCAAGCCGCGCGGCTGCGACGTCAGCCAGCACCGACAGGGCGAGCGAGCTAGCGTCCCTCGTAGGGCCGAAGAACCCAATCGGCGCCTTTATCCGGTTAATGTCCGAATTCGCCCAGCCATGCTGTCGCAGGCGCTCTTCGCGGCGGCGGTGCGTGCGGGTGCTGCCGAGGGCGCCCACATAGAATGCAGGCGACGCTAGCGCGCGTTCCAGCACCTTGTCCTCGGCGTCGAGGTCATGATGGAGGATCACGACGGCCGTCGCTTCGTCGATGGCGCACTTGACGCTCTGATCATCCAACACCACGTCGTAACCGGAGGCCTGCGCAACCGCAGCGACCGCCTGGGCCTCCAGGTTCCGACCGGAGATCAGAAGCCTTGTGCGTGGCCGGTAGACGCTTATGAATTCCTCGTCGTGCCATGCGGACCTTTCCAAAGCGGCTACTACTGCAAGACGGTGTAGCGTCGGCGAGTAGCGAAGCGCGGCGGAGCGTCGCTGACATAGACTGTCGATGGTCGCTCGTATCGCTCGGCCATCAAGCAGGACATGAATTGCGACCGTGATCCCGCCGCCGCACGGCAGCACGATGTCGAAGAATGGCGATCCGTCGCCATAGCTGACCAGGCGGTCGCGCCCTTCGGCGATGGCGGCTACAGCTTCCGAAGCGACGGCCGCCTCGACGCATCCGCCGGATACGTAGCCGCAGTATCGCCCATCCCTCGAGATCGCAACGTGCGATCCGAGGGCACGGGCGGCACCACCTCTGATTTCGACAAGGGTCGCAAGTGCAGCGCCACCCTTGTCGAAGGCGTCGGCGGCGAAGGTCAGGATCTCGACAGGATCGTCCGTTAAAGCCGAGCGAACCGGGGCCCTAATGACATTGCAAATCTGGTCCATCCAACCTCCTAGGCCACGTCCGGCAGTTCGCCGATCAGCTTGTCGAGCGTGATCGGGTAGTGCCTGACGCGGACGCCGGTCGCGTTGTAGATCGCGTTGGCGATGGCCGCGGACACGCCGCAGAGGCCGAGCTCGCCGACGCCCTTCGCCTTCATCGGCGACGACATCGGATCGGTCTCGTCCAGGAAGATTACTTCTTGATGCGGGATGTCAGCATGAACTGGGACCTCGTAGCCAGCCAGATCGTGATTGACGAAGAAACCTCGACGCGTATCTACGGCCAGTTCCTCGCAGAGCGCGCCGCCCGCTCCCATGGTCATCGCGCCGATGACCTGGCTTCGGGCGGTGATCGGATTGAGGATGCGACCAGCCGCACAGACAGCGAGCATTCGACGGATGCGCGTCTCTCCCGTGAAGGCGTCGACGCCGACTTCGATGAAATGGGCGCCGAAAGTCGACTGCTGGTGGGTCTTGGTCAGGTCGCCCCATTTCATCGTGTCCTCGCCGACAAGGCCCTCATCGCCTGCGGCATCTGCAAGCTGAACTGACCGGTTGCCGGAGCGCACCTGCCCGTTCTCAAACACCGCATCCTCCGAGTTGAAGCCGAGCTTGGCCGCCACTGCCTCCCGGAGCTTTACGCAGGCCGCGTAGACGCCAGAGGTCGAAGAGTTGGCGCCAAACTGCCCGCCGGAACCTGCAGATACAGGAAAGCGAGAGTCACCGAGCTGAACTGCCACCTTGTCGATACCGACGCCCATCATCTCGGCGGCAGTCTGCGCAATGATGGTGTAGCTTCCGGTGCCGATGTCGGTCATGTCTGTCTCGACGGTAATGACGCCATCCTTGCCAAGCTTCACCCGCGCGCCGGAGGGCATCACGAGGTTGTCACGGAAGGCTGCCGCCATCCCCATGCCGATCAGCCAGTCGCCGTCCCTGCGCGACGCCGTCTTCGGTCGCTCGCTCCAGCCAAACTTCTCCGCTCCGAGCTTGAGGCAGCCGATCAGATTGCGCAGCGAGAACGGACGTTCGGGGTTTTCGGGATCGACCTGCGTGTCGTTGAGGATACGGAACTGGATCGGGTCCATCCCGACCTTCTCAGCGATTTCGTCGATGGCTATTTCCAGCGCCATGAGGCCTGGAGCCTCGCCAGGCGCGCGCATGGCATTGCCTTCCGGAAGATCGAGCGTTGCGAGGTGCATCGCCGTCATCCGGTTTGCCCCGGCATACAGAAGCCGGGTTTGGTTGACCGCGGTCTCTGGTCCGCCGCCTTCAAGGTCGCCCGACCAGCTCTCATGACCAATCGCGGTGATCTTGCCATCCGGTTCGGCACCGATCCGGATTCGCTGGATGGTAGCCGGGCGATGCGTGGTGTTGTTTGGCATAAGCGGACGCGGAAGGGCGACCTTTACCGGACGGCCGGCTGCCTTTGAACCGAAGGCGGCAAGCACGGCGTCGGCCCGCAGAAAGAGCTTGCCGCCGAAGCCTCCGCCGATGAAGGGCGACATCAGATGCACCTTCTCCTTGTCGACCCCAAGTGTCGTGGCCAGATCGGTGCGCCACCAGTCGATCATCTGGCTCGACGTCCAGACGGTCACTTCGTCACCGTCCCATACGGCGATTGAGGCGTGCGGCTCCATCATCGAATGAGACTGGTCAGGAGTAGTGTAGGTCTCCTCCAAGGTCACGGCGGCGGACTTGAACGCACCCTCGAAGTCGCCGACCGCGGTTTCAGGCTTGGTCGATTCATCAGGCTTCTTCGCGGATGCCATGGCGGCGCGGAGATCGTAGGTGCCGTCCTCAGCCTCATAGTCCACCTTGATCAGCCCGGCGGCGGCTCGCGCCTGTTCGAAGGTCTCGGCAACGACCACGGCGACGGCTTGATGGTAGTGCTGGATCTCGGACCCGCCGAACAACTTTGCAGTGTTGAACTTGCCTTTCTCGAGGTCGCCGACGTCGAGCGTGGTCACCACGGCGAGAACGCCGGGTGACTCCTTGGCTGCGGCCGTGTCGATCGACTTCACCTGGCCTTTGGCGATCGCCGAGCCTACGGGATAGCCGTAGACGTACGGCAGGTTCTTGTCGTGCCATTCGTAGGCGTATATCGCCCGGCCGGTGGTTTTCAGCTCGCCGTCGATGCGGTGGATGGGCTTGCTCACCACTTTGAGCTGGTCGATGGAGTTTGTAGTCGCTGGCTTGTCGAACTGCATGATTAATCCCTTGCCTCTGCGATCACGGCCCTGAGCGTGCGCTCGACGAGGTCGACCTTGAAACGGTTCTGCTCCGTCGGCCGGGCGTCTGCCATGAGAACGGCTGCCGCAGCTTTTGCGCCATTTTCAAGTTCGGCGTCCGCCTGACCGATACGCCAAGGCTTGTGCGCAACGCCGCCAACCGCGACCCGGCCCTTGCCGTCCGGTTGGATGGCAGCACCGACAGACACGAGTGCAAACGCATAGGACGCGCGGTCCCTCACCTTCTTGTAGATGTGCTTGCCACCGATCGGCGGGGGCAGCACCACTGAGGTGATGAATTCGCCTTGATCGAGGGCAGTCTCGATATGAGGGGTTTTTCCTGGAAGCTGATGGAAGTCCGCGATCGGGATCGATCGTCTGGACCCGTCTGCCTTAACCGTCTCCACGACAGCGTCGAGGACACGCATGGCGATCGCCATGTCACTTGGATGGGTGGCGATACAAGCGTCGCTCACTCCCACGACGCCGAGTTGGCGCGTGACGCCGCCGATGGCCGAGCACCCGCTGCCGGGCTGACGCTTGTTGCACGGCTGGTTTCGATCATAAAAGTACGGACAGCGCGTGCGCTGAAGCAAATTGCCTGCCGTCGTCGCCTTGTTGCGGAGCTGGCCAGAAGCGCCTGCCACCAGTGCTCGCGACAAGAGCCCATAGTCTCGACGCACAGTCTCGTTGGCTGCCAGGGCAGTATTGCGTACGAGGGCGCCAATTCTCAGGCCTCCATCGCTTGTCGCCTCGATCGTGTCCAGGCCGAGACCGTTTACATCGATCAGATGCGCGGGCCGCTCGATCTCGAGCTTCATCAGATCGAGGAGGTTCGTGCCGCCGGCGATGAATTTTGCTTCCGGGTTCGAGGTCGCGGCCTGGGCTGCCGCCTCGATCGATTGCGCACGCTCGTAGGTGAAGGCTCTCATGCTTCGATCCCTCCCGCTTCAGAAATAGCTTCAAGGATGTTCGAATAGGCTCCGCACCGACAGATATTCCCGCTCATGCGTTCGCGCACTTCCGCCGCGGTCAGCTTTGCCGCTTCTGTCAGGTCACCGGTAACGTGGCTCGGAATGTTCGCCCTGATTTCTTCAAGAACCGCGATGGAGGAACAGATCTGGCCGGGGGTGCAGTAGCCGCACTGGAAGCCGTCGTGTTTGACGAAGGCCGCCTGCATCGGATGCAGTTTGCCGGGCTGACCCAGTCCTTCGATCGTCGTGATCTCGCCGTCTTCGTGCATGACGGCGAGCGACAGGCAGGAGTTGATCCGCTGGCCGTCGACCATCACGGTGCATGCACCGCATTGGCCGTGGTCGCAGCCCTTTTTCGTACCGGTCAGATGCAGGTGCTCACGGAGAGCGTCGAGAAGCGTCGTCCTGTTGTCGACATCCAGCTCCCGGCGCTCGCCGTTGACGGTGAACGCCACAGGCGTCGTAAATTTCATATCGTCTCCAGATGACTGGGCGGCCGCGCTCCCTGTGGCGGTCCCCGTGACCACGACCGTGGCGGCTGACGATATAAGGAGCTCCCGTCGAGAAAGTTCCAGTTGGTTGAAGTCCGACATTCTTCGCTGTCCTTACGGTGGCGCGTTTACGGAACGAAGACGGAGGAGCCTTCGACCCGTTCGGGCTAGATAGGATTTCGGATAACGCGGATTAAATGCTCTAGTTCGCATGCAGTCATCGCTGCAGTTCATAAATGCTTGCCGCAGGCGGCGCCCGTTCCCGCTCGCATCTATGAACTAGAGATATAAGCGCATGCGAAGTGACGGACGGCCTATTCACCAAACGGAAGTTCAATTTTTTCGCGATTTCTTTTTGCGCCCTCGAGCAGGACGGTGTTGAGCCGCGCGGCATCTTGTGCCGGCAGCATTCCCGCCCCGGTTCGAATACCTTCCTGCCACGCAGGTCCGCGCTCCCATGCTTCGTTGTAGGCGAGCGCCAAGTCGGCAGATCGCCGTGTCTGCTGCAGGGCTTCAAAGAGCAGCGCAGCTTGACGAACGTCCTTGTCTCGCTTCGCCGGCCCCTGCCCGTCAGTGTTTCGGCGGCTGGCGACTATGAGCTTGTGGACCGCATACCGGGACGGATCAGGGACGACGACTGAGACCCCGCTTCGGTGGAGCAGCATTGTCCTGACGGGTTCCCTTATGAGGAAGTCGAGAAAGCGTAGTGGATCCGCGCTGGCGCCACCAAGTGCGGGCATCTTCGCCGGCTGGTCGATGTAGTCATCCGAACCACGATTCGATGTCAGAAATTCAACCCTGTAACCATCAGCATTCTGAAACGCTGACGAGGCCGCGGATCCCGATCGATGTGGAACTGGCCGGAAGCTGGCGTCGACGCTCTGCAACAGCTCAACAATCGGAGGCAGACTGTCTTCTACCTCCCGACTGATGGCATAGTCCTGAGCGATATCCGCATCGCCGGTGAGGATCGCAGCCATGGGAAGGCGGACGCCTAGAAGTCCGGAATAGCACTGAAAGGCCACCGTGCCGACGAGAACACCTCGGAGACGAAAGAGACCGCCATCGGCAAGAGCCTCGACGATGTCACCCGACATCCCATCAGGGGCGATCATCCCGCCTTCGCGAGTCAGGGTATTTACCAAGCGCCTGCGAGCGCGTAGATCGTCCTTGTCCCGCTTGTGATCAGCTACGCGCTGCGCGATAACCGGATCATCAGCAGAACCCACGTAACGACGTTTCGTACCGCCATGTCCATCCGGGATGTCGAAATACCAGTATTTGCGCCCCTTGATGTTCGCCGGGGTAAACCGACCCTCTGGAGGGAAATCAGCCGTCCATGCGGCGTCGAGCGTGCGCTGACCTAGCTCGGCGAGCATCGTCTGATACATGAGGTCGATTGACTTCATAGCTCCGACACCTGTGTTATACTGTTTTTCAAAAACAGTATAACGGTCGAGGGGATAGGTCGCAAGATAGGATGCTGCTCGCTTCTGTGACGCAGACCAACACGATCGATGCGACCAAGGTGCCCCATTCCGGCGATGTGCAGCATAAGGTCATCGAGGGCACTATCGCGTTCTCGGCGAGGCCAAACGCAGGCTTACCGCTCCGCGGGACTGGTCGACTCTCAAGTTAAACCGCGAGTCGTATGGCAGCACGTATTGCGGGATCAAGCTTGCGCGATGATGCTTGGAGACCCGCCTCAACATTCAAATATCAACAGGCGTTATAAGCCTGAAGTTGATCAGCAGGAATGGTCGGAATTCTGATCGGACACCGGTTCTGCCCGCCCATTCGATAGACTTTGCTGCCGCGCGGTCATGCTGAGGGCGCCTCCTAATTCGACAGGGCAAGGTTGCGTATTCCGGGTCGATGGCCCTCCTGTCCAGCCCATGGAACAAAACGACAATCTGTTGCTTTGTCCTTGTTGAGGTCGCGTGCTGCGTCAACCTGACGTGACAGGGATGACGAAGGCCATGGGTTTTCCGGTTCCTCATCGCATAGTACCGCGCCGGGCAAAGGTGAGTAGGCGATCAGACGTCTGAGCAAGGTGATGAAAACGGCGGCATGACAGACGACCGAGCGCATAGCCCATACACGAGTTTCCGCAACGTTGACCGTTTGGTCCGCCTTCGCCGCATGCGTGGGTTGGCTCTGCTCATGGACACCGCGCTGCGCGTTCCCGGAACACGCTTTTCGTTCGGGGCAGATTCGATCATCGGGTTGCTCCCGGGTATTGGTGACTTCGCCGGGGCTGCGATCAGTCTCTACATCGTCAATGAGGCCCGGCGGCTTGGCGTGCCGAATGACAAGCTTCTTAGGATGCTGGTCAATATCGGTTTCGATGCGGCGGCCGGGAGCGTTCCGTTCGTCGGGGACCTGTTTGACGTCTACTTCAAATCCAACCGCCGTAATCTCGACCTCGTTCTGGATCACTTCGGTCTTGACCATTCCGATCTCGATCGCAAACGTCCGACAGGTGAGTGAACCGGCCTGTTCGGCCGGTACGCTCACTCAATATCCGTAGCGCCGATCAAGTTCATTGAGGACAGCCTGAACCTCATCGATGGAAACCGGCTCCGGTGCCCCTGGCATATGGCGGAACGCCGGCTTCGAGTCGACCGCGTAGAAGTCCGAGGCCCATGACGCCAGGATCGTCCGTTTGTCGTCTGCGGAAAGTGCAGGCGCTTTTACCACCTCGAGCGGCCGCTCAATCTCCACGCCCTGAAGGAGGATCTTCGGACCCATCGCCGCGGCACTCTTTGCGGCCTGCCGCAACATCTCGTGCATACCGGCCTCCTTAGCGAACGTGCGGATCTTTGTCATGCCAGCGGCGGGAGCCGGCACGAAGACCGCCCGAGCCACGAAACCTTGGCCGCGCCAATGATATCGTGGTCGGGCGACGGTATACCGGCACCCCCTCACCTACCCGGCCGCACGAGCGACCGGGCGATGTCGATGATGTCGTTACGGCCGGCAGTCGGGTCTTCCCGGTTCCAGGCAACACCCAGTCCGATCTTGAAATCGACGCCCCTCACCTTCTTCAGCTCAAAGCCGCGGTTGGGCAGATCCTGCGTCCATTCCGGCACGAAGCCGATGCCAAGCCCGGCCGAGACCAGCGACACCAGCGAGAAGGTGTCGTCACAGGTATAGGTGACATTGTCGGTCAGATCGTGCTCCTCGAACTTCTCCGTGAAATACTGTTCACTGTAGGACCGGCTCTGGCGGGAAACGAGATGATCTTTTCAGAGCGCAGATCATCAAGATCGATCACGCTTCTCGCAGACAGCGCGCTTTCCTTAGCCACGGCCAGCAGATAGCGCTCATGCGCAATCGAGAAGAAGCGCAAGGAGCCGATATTCTCCACCGGCCTGATGAAGCCGAGATTGATGCGGCCAGCCTCGATATGGCGGATGATGTCATCGGTGGTGCCGCTTTCGATATGCATGCGGATATCGGGATATTTGCGGGCAATGCGCGCAAGGAAGCCCGGCAGCACGCCGATCGTGGCGGGATAGACGGTGCCGATAGCAATCTTGTGCGTCGTCTTGCCGGCGATCGAGCGAACGATCTCTCTCGACAGTCCCAGCTCGCTCAGCATCCGCACCGAGCGCTCGTCGAAGGACGCCCCTGCCCGCGTCAACTCCACTTGCCGCGTCGTGCGCAGGAACAGCTGTACGCCGAGTTCCTTCTCCAGAGCAATAACCTGGTTTGACGGGGCAGGCTGTGCGATGTGCACCTTGGCGGCCGCACGACCGAAATGCAGCTCCTCGGCGACCGCAACGAAGTAGGATAGCTGGCGTAGTTCCACGGTCTACCTTCGATGCGCGTGCTTTCATTGCGACTGGAAGTTTTAGAGGTCTATCCTAGCGGCCGACGGTTAGGGAGTGTTGCGGAGGTTGCTGATGGTCCATCCAGGCGGCCGGACTCCTTAAAACCGCACCGTTCTCGTGCGAACACGTCAGCGTTGACAGCTTGGCATAATTCCACCAAAGGGAGGTGTATCATTTTTCCCGACAGGTGTCCCATGTTGCCTTTGCACTGCCTTGGCGAGCGCATCGTCGTTTTCGGTCCTTCCAATGCGGGCAAGTCGACCTTGGCAGTTGCCATTTCAAAAAAGCTTGGTCTTCCGGCCGTGCATCTGGATCAATTTCGCCATCTGCCCAATACGGATTGGAAGCCCCGCCCCGACGCGGAGTTCGCGGTCCTTCATGATGCGGCAATCCTGGGCGACCGATGGATTATGGAGGGTAACTATTCGCGCCTGATGCCGCAGCGATTGGCCCGTGCCACTGGCGGTATCGTTATCACCTCAAACCATTGGCTGCGATTTTCCCGATATCTCAAGCGCACCCTCATCAACCGTTCTGAACGTGCGGGACATCTGGAAGGTGCCAAGGACAGCATCAAATGGGAGATGATCCAATGGATTCTGGTCAAGACCCGCAGTAGTGGCATCAAATACTCGAAGGCTCTTCATCAATCCGGTCTGCCGACGGTCGAATGCCATACGGCCGCTGCTCTCAACAATCTTTACAGGATTTGGGATTTACCCGCAGGGCCGTAGGAGATGCAATGTCGCTTGATGATGCTTTTCCTCGTACTGTTGTCGACATTCCCGTTGCTGATATTCATCAAACGTCATTGGAGCCGTCTCTGGTCAGAGGTTCGAACCGTTTATTGACAACACGGTAGACCGGATTGGTCTTCCCATGCCGCCCATACGCAGGCCCTATCTTCTTTTCCTCGACAAGCCACGCGAGGTTGTCGGTTTCACTTAGAAACGGTTCGCAGAAATCATCCGCGGGGGAGTGTCGCGTCTGCCGATGCCATAATCCAGCTGCGGCCGCATCCAGAGCACGCCACTTTCGTAGGGATCATCGGAGAACTTCTCGGGCCGGCATCGGAAACATGTGCGGCGATATAGTTGATCAAGCAGACAACATTCTGACGACGGATCTCGTGCCTGTCGATCGGGCACCATTCATGCCGGGCATCGAACGGCACCCAAGCCAACCTGTTACGGACCGCATTCAAAAACACAGCTCTCATAAATGGCGTACCTCCAATCCCCAACGGAGGAGCATTCTGTTGTTGGAACAGGACAAGCTTCTATTGTCGAAGACCTGTTCATCGCGCTCCTGGCAAGGTTCCGCGAAGCGCAACATGCTCCAGTGGATGGTGAGGATGATGAACTCCTACTAGTGCAACCACGACGCCAAAGAACGTTGCGAATACTGACGACGCAACGCCCCGATTGCGGCTCGTGGATTTTCGCCTGATGAACGACACCAGCGCTCCGATAGAGAGGGCGAACGACCAAAAAACTATGAATTCGCCAAGCCCTCGTGCCAAGATTTCTGTCATCGATCGAAACGAGCCAAAGATCGATTCAAATCCCAAAGCCGATTGATACAGGTTTATCAAGGCGACGGCCGACAGCGAGGCGGTCGACGAAAAAAGCAGAAGCCGTGGCATTTGATCCCTGATAGTACCCGCGGTTAGCAACTAAACGTAGCAGCCGCTGCTTCCTTTCGTGTTATGGCTTTGTTTAAAATTGACAATATAGTCACTTTGCTTGCGTGTAGGGGTAAGACGCTCGGGCAGAAGCTGGGCCGCATTGAAACTTGCTTGATGCACATCCGGGACGATCTCGGTCGCAATCTGCTTCACGCTTATCGGGATACTTCCTGCCGATCCGCGCCAAAAAGGACGGCAGCACGCCGATCGTGGCGGGATAGACAGTACCGATTGCAATCTTCCGCGTCGTCTTGCCGGCAATGGAGCGGACGATCTCTTTCGACAGCTCCAGCTCGCTGATCACCTGACCGAGCGCTCGTAGAAGGAAGCCCCTGCCCGCGTCAGCTCCACCCGCCGCGTCGTGCGCAGGAACGGCTGCACACCGAGTTGTCGGGAGGCGGTAGGCAATCAGAACAATTGATTCAAGGCGATTGATGCAGTCAGACGGCGCCGGGCTAAACGAGGATGGACAGTTGAGTCACTAAGGACAGGAATTGCGAAGCTAAACGAGGCGCCCGGCCCATCGTTTGGCGAAGCCCAGAGACGTCCCTTGTGCTCTCGATAATTGTCCGACAGATCGCCAAATCGATCTCCATGCTCCGAGCCCTAGTGCTGCGGCCATATCGGCTCTGTCAAGTTTTACTCTGGGCGTATCGGCGGCCGTAAAAAGCGCGAGATTTAGAAGCGCGAGCGCGTAGTCGCAATAAGACTCTCGGAAAGGTGCCTATAGCGGATCTCCGCTAGGCAGTACGATACATTATCATCATTCAAAGCATCTCGGGCTTTGCTTACAACATAATCAATGTTGCTCAGGACATCGTGAGCCCGCGGAGGGGCCGGTTTGACGGCATGAGGATTTCGCTCTGCGACAAGTTCGTCGTCTATGCGTTGGAAGTTGCCTTTGTCGGTCGAGTCAATCGCCGTTTGCTTTAGCCTGTGCTGCTCGAGCAGGATAAACCAGAGCGTTCTAACGCAAGACGGCGAGTTGAAGCCCCCGCAAGCTAAAATGGATAACTGGCACGCTTCTATCGCCACGTCTGGTTCTTTTGCGACCGCATCGTAGTACGTCGGACGAGATGCGGAACCAGCCGCGACCAGGGATGCCTGCGAAATCAGAGCGCTGAAAATTAGGAGCGACAGAGCTGCCCTCATCGATATTTCTCCCTAGACACACAGTAAGACGCCCTAGTGAGGGATGGGAGACCGGTGGACAAACGTTCCTCTTTAGGTAGCATGCAGCGCTCGGCGCTCAAGCTCTCATCCTGAATACGTCTAGCTGACGTTTCTCAGCCTCGCTTATCTCCCCCTTGAGGTCGCGATCGATAGATATCGTTCTGGTTGACCTTGGTCAGGCCGGGCCGCGAGCATGCAACGAGCACAGCATCCACGACCTTGTCCCGGCTTGTGACAGAGGCACAAAGCCGAGAGGGTCTGACAATCGCCGAAGCCCTCCACCTGATGGGAAAGTCCGGTTTTGGTTTCGTCATGCTGCTTCTCGTGCTGCCGGCGCTGATTCCCATTTCCGGCCCATTCGGAATGGTGTTCGGCTCCTCGCTTGCGATCGTTTAACTTCAGTTCGCGATCGGGCTTAAATCGCTGTGGCTGCCGTCCGCCCTGGCCGATCGACGCATCTCCGCGAAGGCGCTCGAGCGGTATGCGTCACGGATGGTCCGCAAGATCGAGCACTTTGTCCAGCCGGGCCGTATGGAGATCTTTGCCGGGCGGCGCCCTACCTGCTTTCGCTTCCGGTCTTCTGCGTTGCGGTCGCCATCGCCTTGTCAATCACGTTTGGAAATCTCGCTCCTGTCGCAGCAGTCTGTGTCATCGCCATCGGCCTGATCGAGCGCGACGGGCTCGTGGTTCTCCCCGGCCTCCGCATGAGCCTGATCGCGCTGGCTGTGACAGGAGCGATCCTCTCCACGGCGGCTGGGGTCATCGCCTGGATTTGACCTGGCGTTGCCGCATGTCCTTGGCCCGGGGCTTGAACTCCACAAGCATCGATTTTCGCTCAACGTCTCACAAATGAGTGGCGGATCCAACGTGGTCAGCTGTTGCTGTTGGCGTGCCCACGCTCGTACCGCGCCTGACCGGGCAAATCGTGCAGGCAAACTGTGCCAGACTAGTGCTTTCGTTGGTCGCCGTCGCGCGCCGCTCGCAGCAGGTTCTCGGCCTGACGGATTGCCTCGTCGATACGTTCGACCACCCTACCATGCACCGGTTTCTTCTCCGCAATCGGTCGCGCAGACCTCAAATACTGAAGAATGAGTTCCAATCGGTCCTGCATGTCATCTCCATGCGAAAGGAAACCGCATTGGAGCGTAGCATTTCGGTGCATTACAGTGACCCTATGCTTTCGAGGGTGCCGCCAGGATGATGCACACCCCAATTCGGCAGTCAAAATACGTATCGCCTGCATAGTGGTCGCCGCCCTCACCTGCCCGGGCGCGCCAACGACCGCGCGATGTCGATGATGTCGTCACGCGACGCGGTCGGATCCTCCCGGTTCCAGGCAACCCCAAGCCCGATCTTGAAATCGACGCCCCTCACCTTCTTCAGTTCGAACCCGCGGTTCGGCAGATCCTGCGTCCATTCCGGCACAAAGCCGATGCCAAGACCGGCTGAGACCAGTGACACCAGCGAGAAGGTGTCGTCACAGGTGTAAGTGACATTGTCGGTCAGATCATGCTCCTCGAACTTCTCCGTGAAATACCGCTCGCTGTAGGAGCGGTTCTGGCGGGAAAATGAGATTATCTTCTCCCCTCTCAGATCCTCAAGATCGATCTCGCTCTTTAAGGACAGCGCGCTCTGCTTGGCCACAGCCAGCAGATAGCGCTCGTGGGCAATCGAGAAGAAGCGAAGCGAGCCGATATTCTCCACGGGCCGGATGAAGCCGAGGTTGATGCGGCCTGCCTCGATATGGCGGATGATGTCATCGGTAGTGCCGCTTTCGATATGCATGCGGATATCGGGATACTTCCTTCCGATGCGCGCCAGGAATGCTGGCAGCACGCCGATCGTGGCCGGATAGACCGTACCGATAGCAATCTTGCGCGTCGTCTTGCCGGCGATTGAGCGCACGATCTCTTTCGACAGTTCCAGCTCGCTGATCATCCTGACCGAGCGCTCATAGAAGGACGCCCCTGCCCGCGTCAGTTCCACCCGCCTGGTCGTTCGCAGTAACAGCTGCACGCCGAGTTCCTTCTCCAAAGCCAGGATCGCATCCGACAGGCCCGACTGGGTGATGTTCACCTTGGCTGCCGCACGACCGAAATGCAGCTCCTCGGCTACCGCAACGAAGTAGGATAGCTGGCGTAGTTCCATTGGAACCTCTCGCTTCAGTAGATGGCTAATCACGGCGCATGGATTTGCAATCCGTGGTAATCCTCGGCTATCATTCCCGTGACTCATTTTCACAGAACGGAAATGCTGGCGTTGTCCCGCCAACATAAAGTTCACATCGATTGTTGAACCAAGATCTTGAACTTTAACCTTCCGACATATGACCTCTCTGTAAACGCGGCAGCCGAAGTGACGCACCGTGCGTCATGTCCCTACGTAGCACACCGTGTGTCATTTTCTCAAGCAAAAAGTGTGGAGGCCCGATGACTAGGGACGATCCACATTTCAGGTTGCGTATTCCAGAAACTCTCAAACGAGAGATTGAGGCATCAGCGCGTGAGAATTCGAGGTCAATTACTGCGGAGATCGTCCACCGCCTTGAGCACTCATTTCTTCTAGGCGATGCAGATAAGAAGAGCCTCGTCGACGAAATTGAGCATCTTCGCACCAGACTTGCCCGGCTGAAAACTCAGATCGCGGACAAAGGGTTGGACGCTTGATCAAAAGGAGACAATACCCACCTTGAGGGGACTCGAACTTGCGGCACGTGCGGATGATTGCCGCCAAGGTGACGATGTCCTTTGTAATGGATTGAATGCGAGGGTGAATCGCTCAGCAAACTAACTTTAAGCGACAAGACTTTCGGCGGTCGCGGTGATCGCCTCTTCCCGAGGCGCGGCTTCCATCCGGGCAGGTGCGTGGCTTTTGGCCGCTTGCGTTCATGTCGGCACCGAGTAGGCCGGCGCCATTATGTCACGGCTAGTTTCGCATTCGCAAGAAAGGCTTCAGGAACGAGACGTTATGCCCCTTCGTGGACGCTCGCAATTTCTCGTCCGAATGCGACCAGACCTCGGCCTGCATATCGACGATGGCGAGCATGGCGGTGACGTTGTCGCCCAGATTCTGGAGATGCTGCAGACGACCATCAGGATTGACGAACTCTTCGTAGACGACCGCCTCCGTTTCGTCGTCGTTGAGAAAGATGTCGTAGCGGATCGTGCCAGTGTCCTTCTCCCGCGCGAGAGCGATGCTGTCTTCGGCGATCCGCTTAAACTCGTCCAGCTTGCCGGCGTGGATCTTCAGTCGGACCATCGCCTGGAACCGGTCGTCTCTGTCGCCTCCCCGATCGTCCAGCGTCGGGAAATCCGTGTAGCCCGACGCCAGGCCGTCCGCGCCGACCCCAAAGTACACGCTGTGATCAGCCGTATTGAGCGGGGCGTTCGACGCGATCCTCTCGACGAAGTCGGGATTGGCTAGCACCATGGCACCGTAGGATTCTAAATCGGCGAGTCCGGAGGCGACGTCCTTGCCGATATCCTCGCGCGGCCGACCCGGCCGGTTGAGGATAATAGCTTGATCCCAGATTCTTCGGAAATCGTGCAGGATGTCGTCGTCGCCGTAATGGACGATGTGAATGTATGCGAGGCCGAGCTTGTTCAGTTCGCCGACAAGATAACGGAAGAGCTCCGGACCCTCGTCGCCGTGATTGAGACCGAACCCGCCAAAGCCGGGCGACAGACGGATTCCGGTCCGATCGGCGCCGATCTCCGCGACGACCGCCTGCGCGACCTCTATTGCGAATCGGGCGCGGTTCTCCAGCGATCCGCCATATTGATCGGTGCGCTTGTTTGCGCTGATCGCCAGGAACTGGTGGATGAGGTAGGCGATGCCATGGATCTCGACGCCGTCCGCGCCGGATTCGACGGCGCGCCTTGCGGCGTAGGCATAGTCCTTCACCGTGGCCTTCACCTCCTCGGTGCTGAGTGCGCGGGGAACAGGAATGTCCTTCATGCCGCCGAGCGTATAGATCTGCTCGCCGGGCGCGATCGCCGACGGAGCCACGCCCTGCCGGTGATGCGGCGTGTTGTCCGGGTGGGACATGCGGCCAGCGTGCATAAGCTGGTAGAAGACGTGGCCCCCGCGGGCATGGATCGCTTCGTTGACTGCCTTCCAGCCCGCGACATGGTCATCGGTGTAGATGCCGGGCGTCATCGGATAGCCTTGGCCGTCGTCGGAGGGCTGGGTGCCCTCGGTGATCGTCAGTCCGATGCCGGCGCGCTGGCCATAATACTCGGCGGCAAGCGGTCCCGGCGTGCCGTCGGCATTGGCGCGGGCGCGCGTCATCGGGGCCATCACGAAGCGGTTCTGCAGCCGGATGCGGCCCATGGTGAAGGGGGAATGGATGTCGGTCATTGTCTTTCTGTTGTCTTTCTCGGCATTGATTGAGAAGCGGAGTGCGCCGGCGGTGTCGCAACGCGCCGCCGTCGAAGGTCCAAATCACAGGAGGGGGCTGTCGATCTTGACGAAGTCGTGGGCGATCAACGGTCCGCCCGGCGACTGGAAGAGCCGGCTGCCATGTTCGACGTCGCCGAGGTCGAGCCCGAAGAAGCCGAGCCGGTCGATGAGTTTAGCGACCTCTTCCTTCGCAGCCGCGTCGTCGCCCGCGTAGAAGAGCACCCGTCGTCCGCCGTCGGCGTCCGGGCTCTTCTCGAGGTTCATGAAGTAATGGTGATTGAAGGCCTTCACGACGCGGGCGCCGGGCGCCCATTGCTCGACGATCGCGGTCGAGGCGCGGCCGCCGACGTCGATCGCCGGAAGCGGTGGGCGCTGCATCGGATTGTTCGTGTCGATGAGGATCCGGCCATTCCAGTCCGGCAGCCCCGCAAGCGCTCCCTGAAGCTTCGGCCAGTTCACTGACACGAACGCGATGTCCTTGGACGCCGCCTCCTCCCGCGTGCCGGCCGCGATCGTCGGGCCGGCCCTGGCCACGAGATCGGAGAGCGTCTCCGGGCCGCGGCTGTTGGCGACGGTTGCCGCGATTCCCTTGGAACCGAGCCGCAGCGCGATAGCGCCGCCGATCATTCCTGTTCCGATTATCCCAATGGACGGCATGTGTCTTCTCCCTGTGGCTCCGTCTCCGGCCGTCCTGCAGTGTGGTTTCGAGGAAGGATAAATTTGGAGGTTCACGCCGTTGCGGCTCGGGCGGCCATGGTAGCCTTCGCCCACCAGACGAGTTCGTCGAGGGCAGCGGTCGCAGACGGAATAAGGTTCTGCTCGATGGTCTCGATCGGCTGGTTGCCGACTGCCGGGAAGACGGTGAAGAACTCGCTGCCGCCGATGTGAACCGCCGCGTGGGTGGAGACCATGTGCATCTCGACGCCGATCAGGCGCAGGTGCTCGATCGCGCGCGCCGCGCCGACGCCACCGTATCCGATCGCGGTGAACGGCTTGTGCTTCCATTCCTTGTAGGCCTGATCGAGGGCGTTCTTCAGGGCGCCGGTCAGGGAGTGGTTGTATTCGGCGACGACGAAGATGAAGCCGTCGAAGCGGGCGAGCGTCTGCTGCCAGCGGACGGCCTCGGGGCTCTGGCTCGGCACCCACGCGCTGGACGCGACCTCGTCAAAGAACGGTAGGTTGAAGTCTCTGAGATCGACAAGCTCGACGTCGAGATCGGTGCGGGCTTGCGCCTGCTTCAGCATCCATTGTGCCGGGACGTCGGCGAAGCGCGCGGCGCGGGTGGAGCCGATGATGAGTGCGATCCTGGGCTTGGCGCCGGAGGAGATGGACATGTCATGTTCCTTGTTCTGGATCGAAGCCACCGTGGCTTCGGATGTGTTCGACAAGGGAAAGATGTCGTGTCGGATGGGCGTACACTAGCCGTCGAAACTGGCACTCGCTGTCGCTTAAACAGGGACACCCTCTGTGGTGAAAATGCTGAACGGCGGGAGCCGGACGACGCTTTCACGTGTCCGGCTCCTGATAACGAGGTTCTGGAAAAGTGCTGGTTTCAGCCCGCAAATGCGACCTTGCTATGCCCGCCGCTGCGCTTGGCGAAATAGGCGTCGAGGCTGAGCGCGCCTGCTCCGAAGGCTGCGACCTGAAGAAGGCCTCCGGTCATCATGACGTTCTTGAAGAAGTGCACCATGGTGTTTTCGTCGGCGAGGTTGCTGTGGAAGTAGTAGGCCGTGATCATCGTGAAGATGGCGAGCAGGACTGCGACTGGGCGGACCTTGTAACCCAGTGCGAGCAGCAGGCCGCCTCCGACCTCGAGGGTGATTGCGCCCACGGCGCCGAGGAGCGGCGGAAGGGGGATGCCGACCATCTCGACGAGAGCGACGGTCTTGGCGAAGGTAGCAGCCTTGGCGAGGCCGAAGAAGGCAAAGGGAAGGCCGATCAGCAGGCGGCCGGCGAGCGGAAGGTAACGTTCGGTATTCATGTTCGATCTCCTTGTTGAGGTGAATGTTTCGTCATCCGCACCTTGAAGATGCCGGAACGCCCATGGCCGAACTAGCCATCGAACCTGCTACGCGATGTCCCTCAAATCGGGACGGCACGGGTCAGCGCCTGGAAGTCGCCCGGAACTTTACTCTGTCGTGGATCAGCAGAAGATCGGCGGCGTCGTGGATGTGAAATGCCCGGTCCTCCGCGGCGAGAGCGAGGATGTCGCCTGCCCGAAACCGCTCGCCTCCGACACGCAACGACCCCTCGAAGACGAGCAGAATGCGCGGAGCCGAACCAGTTCCTTCCGTCGGGAAAGGATGCGACCCGGCTGTGAACCGTCCGTCGTGGACGTCCGCCTGCGATCGAAGCAGCAAAGGTGTACCGGCCTTCGACGCGAGAAGTCGCCATTCGTTCAGCGGCGGCGATCCGGCCTCGAGGAGCTGCACCAGGGGTTCAAGTCCGCCCTGATCAGGGCGGAAATAGATGTGGTAGCCGTTCACCGGATCGCGTCCCAGCGTGCGCTCCTCATGGTAGAAGGTCGCTCCGGCGTCCACCAGCATCACCCGGCCGGGACAGAGCTTCTCCTCGTGCCCCATGCTATCGATGTGGAGGACCGTCCCGGAGCGGATGCAGGTGAGGATCTCTTCGTCACGATGCAAATGCATCGAAGTGACGTGGCCCGGCGTCGAGCAGGAGCGCTCTATCCGCTCGATGGTACCGCTCGCAACGCCGTCGGCATCTAGTGCCGGTCGGGGGTAGGTGATTTCGGCCGTACATCCTTGCTGCCATGCCCCCTTGCGCTTGTCCGGCTTGATCTTTCTCGTTTCCATGCGATCGCTTCCTCTTGTAGTCTGGCGGCCGCTTGAGGGCGCACATCGCTCCCAAGATTACTGTCCCCTCCCCTGGCACAGTAGCCGCGGATAATGCTATTCGATGTCGCAGTATCAGGGACGGAGGAGAGCATGGAGATCGACGATCTGAGGACGTTCGTGGAGGTCGCCGACGCCGGCGGCGTCAACTCGGCGGCGCGGCGGCTCGGGGTGGCGAAGTCGATCGTCAGCCGGCGCGTTCTCAGACTGGAGGATGAACTCGGCATCCAGTTGCTCACGCGCTCGACACGCGGCGCCGCGTTGACGGAAGCGGGGACAATGTTCCGGGACCGAGCCGCTGACATCTGTTCGTCCATCGACGCCGCCCGCGAAGAGATGTCTCCCGAAGGCGAGCTGAAGGGTCTGCTTCGCGTTGCGGCGCCGGCATCGTTTGCCGCACAACTGGCGAAGCCTCTTGCGGAATTCGGGAGGCGGCATCCCTCCCTGCACGTGCACGTTCGCTTCAACGACCGCTATGTCGATCTTGTGGGCGAGGGTTTCGACTGTGGCATTCGTGTCGGCTACCTCCCGGATTCGAACCTCGTCGCGCGCAAGATCGGATCGCTTGGTGTGGGCCTCTATGCAAGTCCCACCTATGTGGCGGAGAACGGCGCACCCGAGGTCCCCGCCGACATCTTGAAGCACTCCGCCATAACCCCTGGGACGGATGCATGGACCTTCACGAAAGATGGCCAGTCCGTCACCGTTCATCCGCAGGGCCGCTTCAAGGCCGACAGCGCCCATGTCTTAGTAGAGGCGGCGGCTGCAGGCATCGGCATCGTCGCGATGGGCGAGCTCATTGCTGAACCGTATGTAGCGTCCGGCGCGATTGTGCCTATCATGACGGAATACCAGCTTCCGCCCGTCGGGATTTACGTGGTGCGGCCTTCGGGCCAGAAGGCTGTTCGCAAGGTTCGTGTGCTCATCGACCTGATGGCAGAGCAGTTTACCTCATTGTGAATCAGATTGCCGGTCGTGAACGCCTTGAGCGGATATGACCGACGACGCCGCAGTCGCCGAGAAAACCCCCTCTGATCAAACTCAACCGCTGGAGGGAATCGATTTGATCGCCCAGTCTACGAAAGCCCGCAACTTCGGAAGCCGTAGCCGTTGGCCGGGATAAACGATGTGCATAGGCCGATCGCCCGATGCAAACTCTCTCAGGATCGGAACGAGCCGACCGGTTTCAAGATAGCGCGCAACCGCTAACTCGCTCGCCCGGATGATCCCGCCTCCGGCAAGTGCAGCTTCGACCAGGGCATGACCGTTGTTGACGATCAGTCGGGTATTGGGCTGGACCTGCCGTTCTTCGCCATCCGCCTCGGTAAAGGTCCAATTGGAGGGCGCCGGGTAGTTATGAAAGGCGTAATCGATGCAGGTGTGACCGAGCAGATCATCCAGAACCCGCGGCATGCCGTGCGTTTCGAGGTAGCCGGGCGAAGCGCATGTGACGAGGCGAAACGGTGTCAGTGGGCGCGCGATAAGACCTGAATCCGGAAGTTTCCCGATCCGGATGCACACATCGAAATTTTCGGCGACGAGATCGATAACTCGATCATCAAGCACGAGCTCGATTGTCACGTCCGGGTAGATCGACAGGAATTCTGGCAGCTTCGGCGTCAGCACGGCGGCGCCGATCTCGACAGGGGCTGTTATCCGAAGCGTTCCTCGGGGATCCTGCGCCGTCTCGGCGACGATCGCGTCGGCTGCGTCCACGGCTTCCAACGCACGCTTGCACCCTTCGAGATAAAGCCGTCCGGCCTCGGTCAGTGTTTGAGCACGGGTTGTTCGTGTGAGCAGTGGCACGCCGAGAGATTGCTCCAGTTCTCCAACGTGACGCCCGATCATCTGGGACGACACCGCCAGCGCCGCACCGGCCGCGGAAAAGGACCCCAGCTCCGCCGTTTTGACGAAGGCAATCATCTTTGTCAGCCGATCGGCCATTCTCCCAAATCTCCCGGAGCACTCCCCTACGGTCCGACACAGCTGTCGCGGCATACCGAACGGCCAGCTTCTGCGACGCTGATGTTTCATATCGATCAAGGAGGCCCCCGTGAAGCGCCTTCAGGCGGCGCGCGACACTCCACCAGTCTTCAGGATCGCCTCAATTCGATGGGTTAGCCTCAGAGCCTCGGCAAAGCCGGTGACATGGGATGTAGAGTTTTGGATGTCGTCGCGAAGGGCGGCATAGACTCCGCCGACATTCACTGCTGATGAGGGTAAGCCCGATAGCTCTCCCTCGTCCACATGCACTTCCTGCCCGTTGATGTGAAGGCTGAGCCGGTGAGACTGAAAACCGCGAGCAGCACCCCCTTGCAAACTAAGCGTACCGCTCTCTCCGACGACCTCAAATCGAAACGGCGCTTCGGGATTGCGGCCTCCAGCGACCTCTATGCATATCGAAACGCCTTTTGCTGTCGCGCCCTGAAACAGAAGATGATCATAGGTCGTCCGCTTGTGGATCTCCTTGTGCTTACCGAGCGCGATTGAAGGATACTGACGCGAAACCAGGCTATTTGAGGCAACTGCCTCGCCCAGAATATGAAACGCCAGATCGAGCGTATGAGCGCCCTGTATCGTTACGAGGTTGGCGAAGTTTTGCGGATCTTCCAGATAAACGTATAGGTCTGGAACCTCCGCTCCAAAGCCCGCGGTCGAAGAATAGATGTTGGCGCTCAACAGGCGACCGATCCCGCCCTCCTCCAGCAGCGCCCTGGCGCGTTTGACCGTGGGGCTTCCTCGCAATTGCAAACCAATCGCAGTATGAACTTTCGTGGCGTCCGCAGCCATGCAAAGTTCTTCCGTCTCGCGTTCGCCCGCACCAAGCGGCCATTCGCTGTAAACGTGCTTCCCAATCTGGAGCGCCGCGAGGATCATGTCTCTATGATCCGGAACCCGTGTGGCCACGGTGACGATATCGACATCCGGAGCGCGGGCAAGATCAAGTCCGCTATCGTAGGCCCTGACGCCATAGGCGCTCGCCGCTTCATCGGCCGTCTCCCGTGATCTGGTAGCGACCGCGACCAGCTCCAGTCCTGGGAGCCCTACGAGCGCTGGGATATGGGATTCTCTTGCCCAACCGGATTTCGCGTTTGCTCCAATCACGCCAACTCTAAGCGCACTCATCGCATTCCTCCTAAATGAAAATCCCGTTCGCACAGATGAAGCGATCAGTCCTTGAAATCGGTGCTGCGGGTGACGTCTTCCCAGGCATCGGTTTCCGCGCGCACGTCATCGAGTTTCTTGCGTAACTGGTCGAGCGCGTCGCCGCCGATTAGCAGATGTACCGGGGGATGCTCCGCTTCGACGGCTTTGATGATCGCTTCCGCACCACGGGCCGGATCGCCGATTTGCTTACGGTGTCCGGCCGCCGTCCCTTCTCGGGATTTCCCCGCCGTATCCTTGTAGTCGTCGATGACGATCGATGAGAATTTCATCGACTCCGGTCCGCGGAAGTCCGTTCGAAAAGCACCCGGCGCAACCACGGTGACGCCAATCCCGAGCCCGGCGACTTCCTTCGCCAATGTATCCGACATGGCTTCCAGGCCGAACTTGACCATGTGGTAGTAACCGACACCCGGGTAGGTGACGAGACCCCCGATGGAACTGATGTTGACAATGTGCCCTTGCCGGCGCTCACGCATGCCAGGCAGGACTTTCTTGATCAGATTGACCGGGGCGAACAGATCGGTCTCGAAGAGCGCCCGCATTTCAGCGTCCTCGCCCTCCTCGATAGCAGCCAGATAACCGTAGCCAGCATTGTTGACGAGGACATCGACTTGACCAAACTTGTCGATCGCGGCCGCGTACGCTCTATCGATCTGGTCTTGTTTTGTGACGTCGAGAGGCGTGACGAGAACCGCATTGCCATGCTTTTCACCAAGGTCGCGAAGCTGATCCGGATTACGGGCAGTCAATACAGCGTGGTATCCCGCCTGCAGAACCTTTTCTGCGATCGCTCGACCCAAGCCTCTCGATGAACCAGTAATCAGCCATACGGCGTTTTTATCGATCATGACGAATTCTCCGTTGATTGTGCCTAGATCCCGGTTTCTCAGCCAGAACCACTGCAGACAGGAGCAATTCACTTAAGTCGACTTGGCGCTGGAGGTAGGCGTCTCCCATGAAGATGAGTTCCAACTTTTGGTTTCAAATTGTTGGTTTCCACGCAGAACTGAGCCGGTCAGGCGCATAATTTCCATTGAGAATTGAGCCATGTGAACCTTCCCCCAACGCGGAGAGCGACGGGGGCAACGGAGTGATCCACATGGGACTTTTAAACATCATCCGTCGGATGGCACTGCGTGAGAAGCTGTCGGTGCGCGAGATCAGCCGGCGCACCGGGCTGTCACGTAACACGATCGCAAAGTATCTGAGCGCGGGTACGATCGAGCCGACGTTCACGGTACCGGAACGACCGAGCAAGCTTGATCCGTTCGCCGACAAACTCTCTGCCTGGCTGAAGACCGAGGCCGGAAGGTCACGCAAACAGCGCCGAACGCTGAAGCAACTTCATGCCGATCTGACGGTTCTAGGCTTTACCGGCTCCTATGGCCGTGTCGCCGCCTTCGCCCGTGAGTGGCGGGTTGAGCAGACGACGGCGGGCCGCGGCATATTCGTTCCGCTGTCTTTCCGGCCTGGCGAATCATTCCAATTCGATTGGAGTGAAGATTATGCCGTGATCGGCGGCGAGCGTACGAAGCTTCAGGTCGCCCACATCAAGCTATCGCACAGTCGGGCGTTTCTGGTCAGAGCCTACTTGCTGCAAACGCACGAGATGCTCTTCGACGCCCATTGGCACGGGTTCCGCGTGTTCGGCGGTGTGCCTGGTCGCGGCATTTACGACAACATGAAGACCGCGGTCGATCGTGTTGGCCGCGGCAAGGAACGACAAGTCAACGTCCGCTTCCAGGCAATGACGAACCACTACGTCTTTGCGCCCGAGTTCTGCAATCCCGCCGCGGGATGGGAGAAGGGCCAGGTGGAGAAGAACGTCCAGGATTCTCGTCCCCGCCTATGGCAACAAATGCCCGACTTTCCGGATTTGGCAACGTTGAACCTCTGGCTGGAGCAGCATTGCCAGGACCTGTGGCAGGAGACAGCGCACGGCACCTTGCCCGGCACGATCGCGGATGTTTGGGCTGATGAGCGGGTAGCATTGATGGCGCTCCCCGCTATGTTTGACGGCTTCGTCGAGCAGAGCAAGCGCGTCTCCCCCACCTGCCTGATCACCTTCGAGCGGAACCGCTACAGCGTACCTGCGTCTTTTGCGAACCGACCCGTCAGCCTGCGGATCTATCCCGAGCGGCTGGTCGTTGCGGCCGAGGGCAATATCCTCTGCGAACATCCGCGGGTTATAGAACGCAGCCACGACAAACCGCCGCGAACTATTTACGACTGGCGGCATTATCTTGCCGTCATCCAACGCAAGCCCGGTGCTCTACGCAATGGCGCACCCTTCCTGGAATTGCCACCCGCCCTACGCAAATTGCAGGACCAGATGCTTCGCCGCCCTGGCGGTGATCGTGAGATGGTCGACATTCTCGCACTCGTTCTTCATCACGATGAGCAGATCGTTGTCAGGGCTGTGGAGCTGGCTCTGGATCAAGGCGTCTCGACCAAGACGCATGTGTTGAACCTGCTGCATCGCCTGATAGATGGCAAGACGACTGACGACCCCGACATCGACACGCCACAGGCGCTGACCTTGCTGCGCGAACCTAAGGCCAATGTAGAACGCTACGATGGTTTGCGGGTCCGGATCGTGGGAGGTCGCCATGCGTCATGATCCTGCCAGCGCCGCCGTCGTCATCATGCTGCGTAGCCTGAAGATGTACGGCATGGCCCAAGCCGTCACGGACCTGATCGAGCAAGGAGCTCCAGCCTTCGATGCGGCCGTACCGATCCTGTCCCAGTTGCTAAAAGCCGAGATGGCCGAGCGCGAGGTCCGCTCGATTGCCTATCATATGAAGGCGGCCCGCTTCCCGGCCTACAAGGACATCTCCGGATACGACTTCGCTGCCAGCGAGATCAACGAAGCGACGGTGCGCCAACTGCATCGATGCGAGTTCATGGACGATGCACATAACATTGTCCTCGTCGGCGGGCCGGGCACAGGAAAAACACATGTCGCGACCGCCCTCGGTGTTCAGGCTATCGAGCATCATCGTCGAAAGGTCCGCTTCTTCTCGACCATCGAATTGGTCAATGCGCTCGAGCAGGAAAAGGCCAGAGGCAAGGCTGGCCAGATCGCCGAGACGTTGGTCCGTCTCGATCTGCTGATACTGGATGAACTCGGATACCTTCCCTTCAGCGCCTCAGGCGGAGCGCTGCTCTTCCACCTGCTGAGCAAGCTTTACGAGCGCACCAGCGTCATCATCACCACCAACCTCAGCTTTAGCGAATGGGCAACCGTCTTCGGCGACGCCAAGATGACCACGGCGCTGCTCGATCGCCTGACCCACCGTTGCCATATCCTGGAAACCGGTAACGACAGCTTCCGCTTCAAGGCCAGCTCGGCCGCAGCGGCACAGAAGAGAGGAGAAAAGGCCAATCCCTTGACCAAAGCCTGATCAGAAAACCATACTCAGAGGTGGCTCACTTCTCGGTGGAAAAACCGGCTCAGTTCCGCATGGAAACCAACATCGGGGCCCTTCGTTGCTCGAGACTGTCCGCGATCTGGACAGCAAGCCGATCGAGCGGAGCATGATCGAACTCGCTCCCTTTTTGCGGTTCGCTAAAGTGCGTTGTGATTATGCCCCATAGACGTCCAATGCTGCTGATGAGCGGCGTAGACTGCGCGGCAGCAATGCCTTCGGCACTAAGCATATCGAGCTCGCGCGTGCCCACAAACAGGTAGCTAGTCGAAACATCCTCGACAAACACACGCATTCGTCGCGTTAGGGCGGCAGCGCACGTGGTGTTGGTATCACGCCGAACGATGGCGAAAAAGCTCAGGGCTTGGCTCGAGAATCCGCGGCTGGCAACCAGAATAAGGCCATCAATGCTTTCATCAAAGAGTTGCACGGTGCCCATGTCGGCGCCCGTTATGCCAATTGCGATTTCCAGAGCTGGATCCAGGTCCGGAACCAGGTCCGTTGAGTTTTTCAGCCGCTGGAGGGCCGTATCAATGTGTTGGTCAATCGCGGAGTCGAGCGGCCCCATGCGGTTTGCCATCGTCGTGCCTCCGGGGGCTCGGCTGTGCTCGCGACTTTAGTGCCGATCGAGGCGAAAAATGTAACTGGCGACTGCCGTTTAAACCATTAAGTAGTTTTGCGTAATTGTCATCGTCTCCTGACCGTCCGGCACCTTTCAAGCGTCCATACGGCTGTGCGGCGCTTCTGCGAAGAGCATTGCTCGGTTGCGCACCATGTCAAAGTCGCGAGCGCGGCATCAACGGTGGTGGCTGTCTGAAGCAGGCGGGTTCCTCGTCTGGTATCAAACATATTGGAGAAATCGGTGCGAGTGGTATAAGTTCTCACGCGGGATGAGCTTGTTGCGGTCTCACGTCGTCTAGGCTTTGTAAAAACCTTGGAATCTTTGCCGGGGCGAAAGGCTTCGCCACTGCGGATGGCCAGTCGTACCCAAGCAAATGCGGCCAATATCCGCTGCTCTACTTCGGCGCTATAAACAGGCGCTGGAGTTCCGATATTCCTCCTGCGTCTGGATCGGGTAAATGCTTAGGGTCGACGAGCTTTCTGAGCCACAAGAGCTCAGGCACTGCATTCGCGATCTCGTCGCGCTTTCGACCCTGCCGGCAATCTGGAGAGACTACAATTCACGGCAGATCGCTGACAGTGTAGCAGCGGCGATGATCTCGATGCTCAATGCGGACGTCATTTACGTGTCTGCACCCGGACTGCGCGATGAAGCTGTGGTGGAAGTCATGCGCACGAGCCAGGCGACAGGCGTCGGGTCGTCTGGTGGCATCGAACGCATTCTTCGCGGGGCTTGGCTCGGAACCCGCGAGCAGACATTCGTGATCGACAACCCGCTTGGAACCGGGACATTACACATGGTGGCGGTGCCGATGGGCTTTGCCGGCGACGCCGGGATTGTGGCTGGATCCGTCCACCCGGATTTTCCGAGCGAGACCCATCGGCTGCTTCTCGGAATTGCCGCGAGCCATGCAGCGCTCGCCTTTCAGCGTGGACGTGCGGAAGTTCAGCAACGGCGTATGGTGAGCTTGATCGAGCGATCGTCCGAATTTGTCGGTTTCGCCCGTTTAGAAGGCACTGTTCAGTATCTCAATAAGGCTGGCTGCGACTTACTGGGACTTTCCGGCATTGAGGAGGCGCGGCAACTTAACATCTTCGATTTCCTCGCTCCGCATGAGCGAAGCCGGGCATATCGAGAGTTGATGCCACTGGTAATGGAAACCGGTCGCTGGCTTGGCGAGCTCAATTTCCGCCACTTTAAAACGGGAGAAGACGTTCCCTTCCTGGTTGATTGGTTCCGCATAGACGACCTGCACACGGGTGACCCTATGAACATGGCGACCGTCAGCCGCGATTTGAGAGGGCAGAAACAACTTGAGGAGAACCTTCGGCGCCTCAATGGATCACTGGAAGAGCGGGTGTCGGAACGGACATCGGAATTGGCGGTGGCGCTCGAGCGCCTCACATTCGAGGCCGATGAGCGAATGCGCGCGGATGACCGGGCGCAGGAGCTGCAACTGGAGCTTCTTCATGCGTCGCGACTGAGTGCTGCAGGTCAGATGGCAGCCGCGCTGGCGCATGAGTTGAACCAGCCGTTGACCGCGCTCACTAACTCGGTCAACGCCGGGCGCCGGATGATGGCAAACCCTGCGCACAGGGGTGAAACCGTACGCGATATACTCGACGAAGCCGCCGGTCAGGCGCTCCGGGCGGGCGATATCATCCGGCGTCTGCGAGAGTTCGTTACGCGCGGCGAGACGGAAATGCACATCGAAAAACTGCCCGATCTGATCCGCGAGGCTAACGAATTTGCCTCCGCGGGAAACGGAGCACACGGCGTCAAGGTCCGCCTCAGTTTCGATATACGCGCCGAGGCGGTGTTGGTGAACCGAATTCAGCTACAGCAAGTGATGCTCAACCTGCTGCGCAACGCGTATGAAGCGTTGGCGGAGAGTGATTGCCGCGAGTTGGACGTGGTCACGTCGCGGATCGATCACGATTCGATCGAGATTGCTGTAGTAGATCGTGGCTCCGGGCTGCCGGACGGCATTGTCGAACACCTGTTCGAGCCATTCCACACAACAAAAAGCAATGGCATGGGATTGGGACTTTCGATATGCCGCACAATCGTCGAAGCTCACGGCGGCACGCTGCGATATGAGCCAAATGCAAACGGCGGAGCAATCTTCCGCGTGACGCTGCCTGTCCCACCAGAGCGATGAGTAGAATATGGCCGCCGCCCCGTTCGTTTATGTTGTTGATGACGACCCAGCGATCCGCCGATCTTTGGAGCGGCTATTGGACGCCGTTGGTTTCCGTGTGGCCTCGTATGCCACGCCCACAGCATTCCTTGGCGTGGCGGCGGACTTGGCCATAGGCTGTGTTCTGCTGGACCTGCGCATGCCGGAGATGGACGGCTTCGAGGTTCAGGCTCGCCTTCTGCAACTAAACCCGGACTTGCCGGTCATTATGATAACGGCACTAGGCGACGTGAAGACCGCGGTCAAAGCCATGAAATCGGGAGCAATTGATTTCATTGAGAAGCCATATAGTGACGACGCCTTGATAGCAGCGCTTGAGTCCGCGCTGAAGACTGGCGCGGTGAAGGGCCGAGCCGACGATATTGCTGCTGCAGCGTTGCTGATCGACACACTCAGCCCACGCGAGCGTGAGGTACTCGAGGGATTGGTGGCTGGCCAGCCAAATAAAGTCATTGCGTACAGTCTCGGTATCAGTGCGCGGACCGTGGAGGTTCATCGTTCGCGCATGATGGACCGCCTGGGTGTGCGTCAACTCGGCCAAGCGGTCCGGCTTTCCGTTCTTGCGAGTCTCGCAGAAGGGCCGTGAGCGGTCTTTGCAGTGCGGTGCGCTCAGGCACATCGTCATGCTAGCGCCTTGAGAGAGCACTCCCGGAAGATGCGCCCATGGCGCAGCCTGCAGAATTCGTAGCCGGTGACGGATCGTACATCCAACAGTTCATTGCTCTTGCCGTTACGGATTTGTAAGTTTGAATCTGCCGGGCCCTCGCCTATTTTCGTTGGCAGCACAACCATACGCACAAGGACAACGCCGCCTATGAGCTTTCTTCCCCGTGTGACAGAAGTCACCCGAGAATCCGTGTCAAGGCAGTTCGATGATTTGGGCCCGGAAGCATGCGTGGCAGAAATCACTGCGTGCTTGACGCGGGAAAACCCAGAGTTTCTGGACATGGCACGCAAGTGCGCAACCGATGTCGGTGATGAGCCGCGGATCATGGTCGGCTTCGGCATGTTCTACCAGCTGCTGATCTTGCAGTCCGCCGATGCCACCGATCATCGAGGCATGCATGCCCTGCCCTGCGTAACGGCCGAGACGCGCGATGCGCTTGTGCGTGAAATCGATGCGAACGGTTCCGAAGCGTTCACGCTTCGAGCAATCGAGGATCTGGAGCGCAACAATCCCGAGCTCATGCAGATGGCGCATGGTTTCGCCTCAAGGCATGAGGACTATCTGCGCCTGATGCAGGGGTTTGCCCTGCTTTACAAATCTCTCGCCGTTCAGGCGGCAGCCGACCGCAAATATTTTCATTAAGGGCGGGCCCCGGCTTTCTTCCTCTGGGATCGTGGGGTTTGCTACCCTGTGATGTAGGCTCGGTCCCAACCGCCGATCCTTCCCGCGGAGGCGCGACAATTACTTTCCTTCGTAATTGAACTCAGGGAGTTTCTTCAGCTCCTCCTTACTCCCCTGGGCAAGCACAATCTTTGAGCCGTCCGCATTGATCTGCAGTGAATTATAGGGGATAGCGACCAGGAAACCGCCGATACCGAGAAAGCCACCCACCTGGAGAATTGCGAAGAGGACCTTCTCGCGATCGACGACAATGTCGTCGATTGAACCGATCTTCTCGCCCGTGCTGTTTTTGACGTCAGCACCCACGAGTTTGGTAGCTCGGTAGCCCTTTGCTACTTCCTTCACATCCACGTCGACGACCACGACGTTTTGCGCGACGGCCGGCATCGGCGGGGGCAGAAAAATGGTGACCGTCAAGACGATACCCATGCCGATTGCCAGTGCGAGGTGGCCATTGCGATATGTGTTTGAAGCGCTGTTGTATTGCATCTCGAATCCTCCGGTTTTGAAGCGATGCTGGCGGAACGGGTACAATCCCATTCATTCAGTTTCGCGGGTTAGGTGAGATTTGAACGAAACAGCCGCGACCGCCTTGACACCTATCAGTTTTCTTTGCGTGCGAGGCCTCAGCGCACTGGAGCCAGGACGTCCATTGCGGTTTGGATTGACGCGCCGAGTTCCGGTGCCGAGAAACCGCCCTGATGTCGCACGCCATTGACGAAGAAAGTCGGCGTTCCGTTGACGCCGCTACGGACGCCGCCGATGAAATCGGCCTGGATCTTGTCCGCATGCAGCGAGCGAGCGAGCGCATCGCGAAGCCCCATCTGGGACATCTGCAGCGTACCGGCGATAGAGAACAGAAGTTGTGTGCTAAGCCGGTGTTGGTTTGCATAAATTGCATCGTGCATCTCCCAAAACCGGCCTTGGTCGCCGGCATACTCTGCCGCCTCCGCTGCTGGCGCTGCGAGCGGATGGATCTCAACCAGTGGGAAATGCCGAAAGACGACACACAGGGTCTGACCATAGCGACTTTCCAAGGATCGGACGATCGGGTTAGCCATGGCGCAGAAGGGACACTGATAGTCACCGTACTCCATGAGCGTGACGGGTGCGTTCAGGCCGCCGCGCCTGTGGTCGTGCGGATTGACGGGAACTTTAAGCATCGACATTTTTCTGCTCCAGTTTTGGCATCTGTTCGAGGGCGTCGAGAATGCCATCCGCCCCAGGGTTGACCGCCACCGGAGACAGGTGGCTCCACGCGATCGTGCCATTCTCATCGACTATAAACAGTGCGCGCGCGCTCTCGCCGACGTCGTCGCGGTAAGCGCCATAGGCGCGGGAAACCTCTCCCTTGGGATGGGCGTCGGACAGCAACGGGAAATGGAGGTTGCGCTCGCGTGCGAAAGCTTGATGGCACCACGCACCATCCACCGATATCCCTACGAGTTCCGCCCCGTTCTTTCGGAACTCCGAGAGGACGTGGTTGTAGAGTGTCATCTGGTCGCCGCAGACCGGGCTCCAATCCGCCGGATAAAAGGCTAGTATTACCCGCCTTCCTTGAAACTCAGGCAGGGAGAGCGTCTGGTCGGGCGTCACGCGTAGCGTGAAACCGGGTGCTTTTGTCCCCGAAGAAAGAATCGCCGACATGTCTTTGCTCCATTCAACTGGTCAGGCCGTGGTAGGGGTGGCGAGATTGCCCGGCAGTACGGCGCGGCTGGACCGCAACTTGTAGGCCAGGACGAGCAGCGTGGCGCCCAGAACAAGGGCATGCGCGCCGGTCCAGAAAGTCAGAACAAGCGCCCCCACGAAGGGCGAGATGGCGAGAAAAATCCCGAACACGAAGCAAGCGATGCCACAGATCACAAGCCAGACGCGGCCATGGTCGATCTTCAGTCTGAACGCCGAGATCAGCATCAACGTGCCCGATATGAGCGCCCATGCCGCCACCAGAATGACAAAGGCAAGAACCGTGAGGCCTGGCCACAGGACTGCAACTGCGCCGGTGACGATGCCGAGGATGCCGCCGAGCAGCAGCCAGATCCAACGTTCGCCGTTGCGCGCACCGCGCACGGACATGACGATCCCGAAGACGCCATCGACGAAGCTGAATGCGCCGAAAACCACCGCGAGCGACAGCATCGTGACGAGTGGCATCGCAAATGCGGCAATCCCGAAGAGTATCGCGACGACGCCTCGCAAGGCGACGGCCCACCAATTGTTGGCGAGCATCTCGTTCATCGCTTTGGTTTTGGCACTGTCGGTCAATGGAATGCTTATCATTGTGCTCTCCGTTCGCATCCAGTGGATCGCCGACGGCGTTCGTGAGACGATGGCCGACATTCAAGACGCTGTGTACGAACGATATGATGACCGCGCCGCGCTGGCCGTGATGTCCGTCAGTTTTTTTACGATTCCTCCGACGGGATGGTGGTGACTGGCTCAATAAGGTACCCGCTACCCTTGGCGATCACGACGAGCGGCTGCATCGCTCTCCCAGGCAGGCAGATGCTCATCGCCGGGAGAACCGCGCCCCGCAACACATACGGCTAGCTCCGGCGGAGGTGCAGGAACTCGACCGCTCCTTCAGCCGCCGGTGGGCAGACAGCTGCTGGAGTTGATATCGGAGGTCTGCGCCGGTTCAAGGCAGCTTGGCTGCGATCACGTCGATCTTCTCGGTCTGGGGCGGCGTCTGAAGAAGCTCTCCCGCGCGCGCCTTTAATGCATCTGCGACTTTTCCTGCGAGATGGGCGTCGCGGCCGGCATCGTCCGGGAATACATCAAAAATGCCGAATGACGCGGGCCCCATCTTGATTGCGAACCAGGCTTTCGTTTCGGGTTCCGCTTCCACCAGCGGCAAAGCGCTTGTGAGGAACTCCTCGAGCTTGGATTCGAAACCGGCTTGGCGTCCAGTCGCACATAGAGTGCCTTCTTAATCATGATCATTTCCTCCATTGTTTACCTTTGTTTAGGCAAATTCGCAGCTATATCGTTGCGCCTCGGATATTCCCTTTTATCCTTGGACAAGCTCCGCCCTGACCGTGTTCACGATGCGGGCGGCGGTTTCCTGGGTCTTTCCGCATAGCAGCAGCGCCCGATCCGCCAGCGCGAGCCCAGCTGCGAGATTCTCCGGAAACACTGCGGTTGGGTCGAGCTGCGCGAAGTGCGCCATATCGAGATCGTCAGCTGTCGATATGAGGGAAGCCGGCGCCGGTTCCCGCGCCTTGATCTGATGCAAAATGCGCTCCACCGCATTTTGGTGATCGAAGGTGACGACCACCAGCAGCGCTCGGTCCAGCCCCGCCGCCTCTAAAATGCGGTGGTGTCTTGCATCTGCGAAAACGACTTCGTGACCCTGCCGGCGCGCGGCCCGAAACCGGAACAGATCCATTTCAATGGCGATATAAGGAATCTCCGCCGATTCCAGGACCGTTGCCACGAGGCGGCCGACACGTCCGCAGCCACACAAGATGGCGTGATCGTGGAGGCCGCCGCTCTCCGCTCGGATCGTTGCTTCCGTCGCTGCGATGCGGCGATCGCGACCGCCGAAAGGCCATTCGGCCCAGTGATTGCGCTGTATGAAAAGCGGGGCGACGCCCATTGTCAGGGCAAGGGCAACCAGCATCGGCTGGCCCAATTCAGGCGCGACGATGCCGGCCTGCAGGGCAAGCGCCAGGATCAGCAATCCAAACTCGCCGCCATGCGCGAGAATGACAGCAGTCTTCGCTGCGACTTCACGATGCGCCCCGGCAATCAGGCTGGCCACGAAGGCCAGAAGCGCTTTTGCCGGAACGAACAAGAGCAGCCAAAGGATGATCGAACCGGGGAAGCTCGTTATGGCCGAAAGATCGATACCCATGCCGACGGTAATGAAGAAGAGGCCTACCAAGACATCACGGAACGGCCGGATGTCCTCCTCGACACGGTGGCGAAATTCGCTCTCGCCGATGACCATGCCGGCGACGAAGGCTCCGATTGGCGGAGCTAACCCTGCAAGATGGATCACGTAGGCGGTCCCGAGCGCAGTCATCAACACCCACAACAGGAAGAGGTCGGCGGAGCGGGACTTGAGCACCCACGAGAACCCTAGGCGGATCAGAGGCCGCGCGACGAGGGCCGCAGTGAGAAGCGCCATCGTCGCAACCGCCATCTGTGTTACAATTGCCGTTGGAGATAGGCTCCCCTCGTGAGACCAAGCGTCTGCCAGGATAAGCAGGGGGAGCGTTGCCAGATCCTGGAAAAGCAATATTGCGAGCGCGAGACGCCCTTGCCGGCTGGTTATTTCACCTTGCTCAGCGAGTTGCTTCAGCGCGATGGCTGTCGACGACATGGCGATGGCGCCGGCCATTAGGATTGCCGGCTGCAGCGCCACGCCGGCCAGGTAAAGCCCGCTCGCCACGAAGGCCATCGTTATGCCCACCTGCAAGCTGCCTGCACCGAGAACATCCCACCGTGCGCCGAGAACTGTCGGTATGGAGAATTCGAGGCCGACCATGAACATCAGAAAGATCAGGCCTAGTTCCGCGAGAAACCGCGTATCTTCCGCTGAGCCGATTAAGTCGAAGCCATGCGGCCCGAGCGCTACGCCGACGAGCAAGTAGCCGGTGGCGGCGGGCATCCGAAATGCGCCGAGAAGACCAACCGCGAGTCCCGATGCGGCGAGGAGGACCAGTGTTCGGGCCAGCAAATCGTGCATTGTTACCTCGACAATTTGCGGCTGACGCGATCTGGAGAATGGGGCTCAGGCGTGATTTGCTCCTTGGCACATTGAAGGCCTTGCAAGACATCGGCTTTCCGGGGATCAGCCACCTGGCGGGATTTATGTGCAGATGTGTGCGGGCGACCGATATGCATGAGAATCCACGAGGGGGGATCACTCGCGGGAAATGAATCCATGCTGTCCAGTTCAATCTGATCTGGATCTATTGTCTCTGGCTGAATAGTTTTGGGTTCCGGTGTGTCGCGCAAGCACGACCTCCTCTATCGAGAGATATCAGCCGGACCGGAAAAAAGCCCGGCTGGTATCAACGGGGATTGATTACGGTGAGATGGTGATCCGGTTGTCAACTTTGGTGACGCCCGGCGCCCGCCAGGCCGCACGCTCCGCCTCCTGCCGTTCCGCCCAGGAGCGCACGGAGCCCGTTAGGGTCACCTCGCCGCCGCTGGCTGTCACGGTCACGCGGTTCGCATCGACCTCGACCATTCGCTTCAGCGCCGCTTCGATTTGAGACTTGACTTCCGTCGGAGTAACCCGCGGTTTCAGTGTGACCAGGTTCGAAATGCCTTTGACACCCTTGACCCTTCGCACGGCTGCTTCGGCGCGGTTGCGCTGATACTCCCACTCGGCATTGCCTTCGAGGTTTATCCAGCCGTTCTTGACGACGACCTTGATGTTTTCGTGGGAGTAGGGAAGCTCGTACTTGAGTGCCTCGACGGCGGCGCGCGCGATCTCCGGATCGGGCTTCTCGTGAAGCGACGGCAGCCGAACCTCGATGTCGTTGGCGACACCGAGAACGCCCTTGACCCGCTTTGTCGCTTTTTCAGCCTGATATTTCTGAGTGAAGCTGCGCACAAAGCCACTCAGCGTCACGACCCCATTTTTCACCGCCACTCCGATGTCGGAAGCGTCGATATCCGGATCCCATTTAAGTTCGCTTTCCACATCACGTTTGATGTCGGTATCTGTTGTCATCTCGCGATCCTCCGCGTTGGTGTTTGAGCTGCGCTGTAACGGCGGTCTTGCCTGCGCAGCATTGCGAAGCTAGCTCACATGTATGGCCTCCCACCTTGACGGCCGTCAGTTTTGGTCGGCGACGTCTCGATCATTGGGCCGGAGCAGAATAAAAAAGTCCGCACCCGGGAGACGGTTGCGGACTTTTTGGCGGGGTGCGAGGGGAGGACAGCTTAACCCGCCTGAACAGGAATGCGCTTCGTATCTGCTTGCACTTCCGGTGACTTTGGAATTACGAGCGTCAGTACACCGTTTTTGAACGTGGCCTTAGCCGCGTCGGAGTCGATCCCGTCAGGAAGAGAGACGGTCCGCTCTATCACGCCATATGTCCGCTCTCTGACGAGGAAACCGTCTTCCTCGGCTTCACGATCGGACTTCTTCTCACCGCGGATTGTCAGCAGACCGTCGTTGATCGACGCGTCTATGTCCGCGTCGCTCATGCCCGGCAACTCTGCTGTGACCGTGATGTCCTTCCCATTGTCGGTGACATCCATACGAACATCATCCGCCCGTGGCGGACTCTCCATCGCACCAAACGGAAATGGCATCATTCGCCAGAAGTTTTCGAAAGCACGGTCGACATCCAGTTGAAGCCCGCGCACCGGATCCGGGGAAGCAGAGTGGGCCGTTACGTCGCTGCCGGTGCCTCTCCGTCGAACGAGATCTGTGATTCTCATTGCGAAAACCTCCCTCTCATCCTGCCTTTACGTTGATCTTGGCGGCTGGCGAAGGCGCCGCTTTAGGCAGCGTGAGTTCAAGCACGCCGTCCCGAAACACGGCCTCGATTTTCGCTGTCTCAATTGGCTCTGACACCGTGAAGCTGCGTTCATAGTTTCCATCGCGATACTCTGCGTGCACCAGCGCATAGCCTTCAGGCGCACTGGGAACGGATCGCGCTGAGATCCGCAAGACACGTTGGTCAAGTGTGACGTCGAGACTGTCTGGATCCGCGCCCGGCATGTCGAGCAACAACCGGACGCCTTTCGGGTCCTCAACAATGTCGGTCGGCGGGGTGAAGACAGGTTCTGTCCGAGTGGCTTCGGCGGGCACTGTCCCGTTGCTTTGCTGGTCGGTCATTGCGGCGTTCTCCTCAGGAGCGGTTGACAGTTATCTTGTGCGGCCTGTCCGCATCCGGGCGGGGCAGATCCAGGCGGAGCACACCTTGCTTGAACCTCGCCGTCGCACGGTCGCCGTCGACGCGAAATGGCAGGACGAGGTTTCGGGCGAATGCGCCGGTGGTGCGTTCCTGGCGGTGTACGACTGCATCCGCGAGCGGCTCGGCGGGTCGCCTGCCCCGCAGCGTCACCGTGTTCTGATGGACGGAGATTTCCAGCTCTTCTGGTATCACGCCGGGTATCTCGGCCGTGATCACCGCCCCATCAGCCCCGGCCCAAATGTTCATCAAGGGGAACTCCGGCGCCGCCGCCAGCCGGAGATTGTCAAGCAGACGGCTCATGTCACTCTGTGCGGAACGCATCTGGCGCATGGGGTCGAACCATCTCCCCGTGTTTTCGATATTGTGCAGCATGCCGATCTCCTTTTTTGTGTCGGACGAAACTTCGATGTCTTCACAAGGTGCATCCGCGACGCTGAGGCGACATTGACGACCGTCAGTTTGGAGCTCAAGAAATTCGTGTAGTTGCTTTTGGCGTCCTGGCTCAGGTCACCAGCGCTCTTCCTCCCGCCGAGGGAGTTTTCACGAAGGACAGGTCTGCAACCATGGCAACGAGAGATCGTGATCCCTACGCAATCCTAGGCGTTGAGCGCGACGCCTCCCAGAACGACATCCGGTCGGCCTATCGTCGCAGGGCAAAGAAGCTCCATCCCGATCTCAACCCTGGAAACAAGAAGGCTGAACAGGACTTCAAAGACCTGTCGGCAGCTTACGAGATTCTTCGCGACGAGGATAAACGCAGCCGTTTCGACAGGGGCGAGATCGATTCGACGGGCGCAGAGAAGCCCGAACGTCGATACTACCGCGACTTTGCCGAAGCCGGCGCCGGCGGCAATACTCACGAGAACGGCGCAGGCTTCGCGGACTTCGGTGGCGACGACATATTTTCCGAATTTTTTTCCCGCCGCGGGCGTGCGGGTTTCCGCATGTCCGGCGCCGACGTCCGGTACTCAATGGAGCTCGACTTTATCGATGCGGTTAATGGCGGCACACGCCAAGTTACGCTATCCGACGGCCATACGCTGGAAATCCGCATTCCGCCTGGCGCGCGAGACGGCCAGACCCTCAGGTTGCGTGGCCAAGGCAGCGCCGGCGAAGACGGTGCAGAGGCGGGTGATGCGCTGATCGAGCTCCACGTTCGTCCTCATTCTTTCTTCCGCCGCGAGGGTGACGACATCCGCCTGGACCTCCCGATCACGCTCAATGAGGCGGTGCTCGGCGGCAGGGTCAAGGTGCCGACACCGTCCGGCCCGGTCATGGCGACCGTGCCCGAAAATTCGTCGAGCGGCAGGACGCTGCGTGTGAAGGGAAAGGGCGTGCCCCGCCGAAACGGTACCCGGGGCGACGTCTATGCCACGCTGAAGATCATGCTCCCGGAAAGACCGGACACCGAACTAGAGACATTCGTGGCCGGCTGGTCGGTCGGCAAAAAGTACAATCCGCGGCAAGGGATGGGGGTGTAGATCATGGACGATCGAGAATTTGCGCGCCTTCTTCAAATTGATATGGCACGGCTGGGGGTCTTCGTCGACCGGAGCTGGATATCGCCGTTCATAATCGATGGAAGTGCAATGTTTCGGGATGTCGACGTCGCACGCGCCGAGCTGATAGCCGATCTGACAATTGAAATGGGTATCAACGACGAGGGTGTTGATGTGGTGCTGGATCTGCTCGATCAGCTCCATAGTCTGCGCTTCGCGTGCAACAATCTAATCGAGGCACTGGAGACCCAGCCGCTGGGTATACGGCATCACGTAGTGACTGACGCGCAAAAGCTGAGGAAGCTCGCCAGGCTAGGATCGCGCGCACTCCGTTGATTAGAAATGGAAACGGAAACCAGCGACCGCCCAAGTCCAACGGCGGAGGCCTAGATGCTGACCGATTCAAGGACTTGCGGTCCCGATATCTTGCTGTCCACTCACTGCAACACCGACCATCGCGGGGCGAAGCACTCGACCGTGAAGCATATAGCCTGGCTGCAGGACCTCGACGACAGTGCCTTCCGCGGCTGTCGCGTCGGTATGCTGGCGAATGGCGTGATGAAAATGCGGATCGAAAGGCTTGCCGAGCGGGTCGATGCGCTGCAATCCGTGGCGAGTGAGCGTCGCCACCAGATTGGCTTCAGTAGCCTCGACTCCTTTAAGGATAGGACTGACCGCGTCGTGGTCAGAAGTGTCTTGCGGCGCACTCTCAATTGCCCGCCTGAGATTGTCGAGCGTCTCCAGCAGGTCCCCCGTCAATTGCGAAGCCGCAAACTTCACCGCTTCTTCACGTTGACGCTGCATTTGCTGGCGGATGTTCTGCTGCTCTGCCAGGGCGTGCAGCAGCTTGTCCTTCGTGTCGGCGAGTTCGCCCTGTAAATCCTCGCGTGAGCCCTCTCCAACTTCCGATCCAGAAACCGGCACCTCGGCGCCGGGTCCAAATGCTGCAGGTTTCGGCCCTGGTTCTTGTCGACGGTCCGTGTCAGCCATGGCGCTGGCCGTCCTTGTTGTCGACTTCCTCGAAATCTGCATCGACGACATCATCGCCTGATGTGGTGTCCGACGGGTCCCCGGACCCGGAGGTCGAGGTGCGAGAAGCCTCATGCACTTTGGCTCCAAAATTCACCGAAGCGACCTGCAAGGCCTTGCTCTTTGCCTCGATCTCGTCAACCGAGTCCCCAGCTATTGCCGACTTCAGCTCGTCTATCGCCTTCTCAACAGGGGCGCCGTCGGCGGATGGAGCCTTGTCCTTCGCTTCGTCCAGCGCTTTCTGGCTGGTCCCGATCTGTGCGTCTGCCTGGTTGCGGGCTTCAACCAAAGCACGTCTCTTCTTGTCGGCCTCCGCATTCGCCTCGGCCTCCCTCACCATTCGGTCGATATCGGCCTGCGACAATCCGCCGGAGGCCTGTATCTTGATCTGCTGCTCCTTGCCGGTGGCCTTGTCCTTTGCTGTGACATTCACGATGCCATTGGCGTCGATGTCGAAGGTGACCTCGATCTGCGGCGTTCCACGGGGCGCGGGCGGAATTCCGACGAGATCGAACTGGCCGAGCAACTTGTTGTCGGCCGCCATCTCACGCTCGCCCTGGAAGACGCGGATCGTGACGGCGTTCTGGTTGTCCTCTGCCGTCGAGAAGACCTGGCTCTTCTTCGCTGGAATGGTGGTGTTGCGTTCGATCAGCCGTGTGAACACGCCACCCAGCGTTTCGATTCCAAGCGACAGCGGCGTGACGTCAAGCAACAGCACGTCCTTGACATCGCCCTGCAGCACGCCTGCCTGGATGGCCGCGCCTATTGCCACCACCTCGTCCGGGTTGACGCTCTTGTTCGGCTCCTTGCCGAAGATTTCTGAGACGACCTCCTGCACCTTGGGCATGCGCGTCATGCCACCGACGAGGACAGCTTCGTTGATGTCGGCCGGCTTCAATTTGGCATCCTTCATCGCCGCCTTGCAGGGTTGTTCAGTGCGCCGGATGAGGTCGTCTACCAGATCCTCCAGCTTCGCCCGCCGAAGCTTGATTTCAAGATGCTTGGGCCCGTTCTGGTCGGCTGTAATGAAGGGCAGGCTGACGGTCGTCTCCAGGGCAGAGGAGAGTTCTATCTTGGCTTTTTCCGCTGCCTCGCGCAGTCGCTGGAGTGCCAGCCGGTCGTTGCGCAGATCGATACCCTGGTCCTTCTGAAATTCGTCCGCCAACCAGTCGACGATACGCTTGTCGAAATCCTCGCCGCCGAGGAATGTGTCGCCATTGGTCGCCCTCACTTCGAAAACGCCATCGCCGATGTCGAGCATAGAGATGTCGAATGTACCGCCGCCGAGGTCGTAGACCGCGATCTTGCTGCCGTCCTTCTTGTCCAATCCGTAGGCCAAAGCGGCGGCGGTCGGCTCGTTGATGATGCGCAGGACTTCGAGCCCGGCTATCTTTCCCGCGTCCTTCGTCGCTTGTCGCTGGCTGTCGTTGAAGTAGGCCGGAACGGTTATGACAGCCTGGGTCACCTTCGCGCCGAGGTAGGCTTCAGCCGTCTCCTTCATTTTTACCAGGATGTGAGAACTGATCTGGCTGGGACTGTGCTTCTTTCCGGCGACCTCGATCCAGGCATCGCCGTTGTCGCCTTTTACGATTTTATAGGGGACAAGCTTCTTGTCCTTTTCCACCATCGGATCATCGTACCGGCGGCCAATCAGACGCTTGACGGCAAAGATCGTATTCTCTGGGTTAGTGACCGCCTGACGCTTTGCCGGCTGGCCGACGAGGATTTGCCCGTCCTTGGTAAACGCGACGACGGAGGGAGTGGTCCGACCACCCTCTGCGTTCTCGATGATCTTGGCCTGCGCGCCTTCCATTACCGCGACGCAGGAATTTGTTGTGCCCAGATCGATACCGATCACTTTGCTTGCCATGGCCATATCTCCCAAGATTGGGCACAGGCGTAATGCCGCGCCACGTCGAAAGTCTTGCCGAATAAGCAGATGCCGGCCCTGACGGTCGTCAGTTTCAAACCAATTCGGTCAGTCGCGGGCGGGCGGCTCGTTACCGAGCCATGGGTCCGGATTGAATTTTGAGAGCGGGAGATCGTCCAGTCGCTTTTCGATCTCGATTTCGTGCACGCGGATGGATAAACCGCCTGACTTAGCCAGGACTTCCTGTGCTCGTTCCTCCATTTCGCGATTGTGAACGCGCACCCAAACCACAATGCCTCCCGCCATAAGCTGAAGCTCCAAGTCTTCTGCCTGCTTCTTTCCGAGATGGTGAATGGCCGCCGCGCCGATGCCAGCGCCAGCGGTTCCTGCAGCCGCGGCGATGGCAGCAACCAGCGCCAAGCTTCCGCCCGAAGCAACGACCGTCACCGCCGCCGTGGCGGCACCCAGGTAGAACAGCATCCCAGCAACGCTAGCGGTGGCGGTGGTGATATCGTCGCGCGTGATGTACGCGCGACGCGGTGCGCCTGGGACGTCGGCGATTTCTTCGGACGGCACATAGAGCTCTCCCAGGCGCCGGCGGACGGTTTCGATATCGCCCATGATGTCGATATCGGAGCGATCAAATCCTGTGTGAAGCAGTGCCTGTACCGCGTCTTCGAGGATCTCCTCCCGATGAAACACGGCGGCCACTTCACGGATAACACGCGTTTCTACATCGGCCGCCTCGCCCATCTGGATTACCTCCGATTAATTCTTATGCGGCGCGGGCCCAGTAGCGAGATTACGCCGCGTTCCTGCAGGTCCGTGAAGGCCCTGCAGACTGTCTCGGCGGAGATCCCCAAAATGTCGGCGATATCGTATCGCGAGATGGGCAGCGCGAGACCGTTGCCCGTCCCCGTTGAGAGACGTCGGTGAAAGTAGAACAGGAATTCCCGGACCTTTTCCTGTGCCGTCATCGTGGTGGTCACCAGAAGTTGCTCCTGCAACCGTTCCAGCGCTTCAACGATTTGGATTCTGATTTCGAGTGCCGTCTCCGCGTCCTCTTCGGCGAGAGCCTCTACACGGTGGCGCGGGTAGCAGGCGATCAGTGTCCCTTCGGCGACGGCCTGGACAGCGAACCTGTGAAGAAGACGGGCAGTAAACCCGAAGAGATCTCCCGGCAGGTAGATATCGACAAGCTGCCGGCGCCCGTCGGTACGCATCAGATATTTGCAGGCTGCCCCCGAAACGACACGGTACCAGGTGTCGGTGCGCTCTTCTTGGACGTAAATGTCCTGCTCGCGGCGGAAGCGGCGAAGGTGGGACAGGGCCCGGAGCCTTGCCGGCTCTGCCGTCAGCACTTCTGGTAGGCGATGCAGGGCGATAGGAGTTCCCGGAGCGTCAACCATTATAAATCCCCTTTTCTCGACGATGCCGAAGGCTTGATATCCGCCCTGCTTGTTCGAAAGGGAATTAGGGACCTCTCCGTATCGTAAAATCCCTTAATCTACCGACATGATTATCTCCCTAATGCTGACGGACGTCAGTACAGCCCTGAATTTCAGTGGTATGCAACAAAGGCTCATGTTCTTCACGTTGTGGCGATAGTGTGTGAAGATCTCTTTCCGGGTCCTGCCCGAAACGGCAACCCGACAGCACGTGTCGCGACATGCGTTGATCAGTCGAGCCTTCTCGAAAACACCATGCAGGGATCGAGCGCGCGCTGCGTGATCCGTAGCGGCTCTTGGGCCGCCCCGGAAGTATCGTCCGATGTGTGGGGCCGACCCCAGGGTATCGGCCGTCCTAGATCGAGTGTCAGCGTGCGGAGGAGCAGCGCCGCTTGCTGACGGCGGACGTCGGAGTTACCAAGCATGACTAAGCGTCAGCACAGTTTTACCCGATTCTCACGGAGATACTCCGTGAAGAATCCTAAATGATCAGGTTTGACGATGTGCAGCGAATACGAACAACGAATCTGCTACGCCGAATACAGCAATGTGATGCAAGATTTGGCGCTTGGGATCCCGGCACGACAATCGGAACTGGATTTGGCGCCGCGTGCCCAAATCAAAATCGGCGATATGGGTCCCGTAATACGCTGTGTGGGCGACAATACTGTCGAGCTAGCACAGATGAAGTTTGGCTTTCCGCCGGTCAGGAAGCACGGTCCGGTATTCAACATTCGATCGCAAGGAAAAAGTTTTTGCGATGGTCATCGGTGTCTCATTCCGGCTAGCGCATTCTTGGAGTCTACCGGAAGAAGGCATTCGAAGGGCAAATATCGCTTTGAGCTTGTTGGCGCGCCATTTATGGCCATCGCCGCGATCTGGCGGCCCGGCCGGAAAAGTCAGCCTTCGACGTTCGCGATGTTGACTACACACCCCGGGGCTGATGTGGAGCCTTTCCATAATCGACAAGTCGTAGTCCTTCGACCGAGTGATTGGAAGGCATGGCTTGATCTTGAAGGGTCCCCGGCTAAGTTATTGCAACCGCTGCCGCGGGGCTCGCTCAGGGTGGAGGAAGCCAAGCCGTCCAAGTTTCGGGTGGGACTGAGCTAGCTTCTTATGCGTCAAGCAACAGCCGATGCCCCGAATCGTCTAGATGGCGCAATTCGCGACGTCGAGTTCTGCAAGCTTCTGAGTAACGGCTGAGCGTCCATTCGAAAGTGGGTGCAGCTCAGTTAGAAACTCTGCGTTCCTAATAACGTTTTATCATTGAGGGCATATTGCCATCCAGTGGACTGTGCATGCCCACTGATTGTAAGTGACTACTCCTTGAACGATGGCACTCATAGCCACCAATGCGGCGGCTGTTATCCCGACAAACGCGTACACCTTCTGCCCGAAAGTCAAGACAATACGCTTGACGTTGACTTGCTTTCCCTGCCAATAAAATCCGCCGTGCTTGTCAATGCCCAGACAATCCAGTTCATCGATCCCGATTTTTCGGACGCCCTTAGGCCAATATTTGACGGCGGGCCGTCGCAGGGGCGTTTCTTCCATTCTGTGTCGTTCGTCGTCGTCCGCCATGAAGCGTCCTCCACCTTTTGAAATCGCGACAAAAGACTAGATCAAACACTTTACGGTCGGCGGCCTCATACATCACTGCGGGCAAGATGTGCAGCGTCGCCCCCAAAGTTGATGCCCGCGCTTGACGAGCCCTTCGGCATACGAAGGATGGTGCCACCAACTTCAGGACGGATCGAACCTTTGCCTATAGGGGCCACTTTTGTGACCTTCTGAAGGGCCATGCCAACCGGTTGTTCCTGTACGCAATTCGCGAGCAACAATATGAAGTTTAACGGTCTTCGTAGTTGACGACCGTCAATTTGTGTCCGAAGTCCGAGGACTATCCTCGCGGTGCAACGCTCTCCGCCTACTGCAGGATCTCATGAACCATCTCCGCCCGACCCGCAACCGCAGGAAATCCGATGACGAGACGACCTAACGATGATGCAGTCGCAGCGACCGAGAAGCTCGAAGGCGTTGTTCGCGTCCGAGGTGCACGGGAACATAACCTCAAGAGCGTCGACGTCGATATTCCGCGGGACGCTCTCGTCGTCTTCACCGGCGTTTCTGGATCCGGAAAATCCTCGCTCGCATTCAGCACGCTCTACGCCGAGGCCCAGCGCCGGTACCTCGAATCCGTGTCTCCCTATGCTCGCCGGCTCTTCACGCAGATGAGCGTACCTGACGTCGACCAGATCGAAGGCCTGCCACCCGCTGTTGCCCTGCAGCAGCAACGCGGATCGCCAACCGCACGCTCCTCGGTCGGAAGTGTGACGACAATCTCGAACCTCCTTCGGATGCTCTATTCGCGGGCGGGCACCTATCCGCCGGGCCAACCGCACCTCGATGCGGAGTCATTCTCGGCGAATACGCCAGAGGGTGCCTGCCCGCAATGCCACGGTCTCGGTCGCGTCCACGAGGTGACCGAGGCGTCCATGGTACCGGATCCCTCGCTGACCATCCGCGAGCGCGCAGTCGCAGCATGGCCATTGGCATGGGGCGGGCAGAACCTGAGGGATATTCTCATCACCCTCGGCATCGACGTCGACCGGCCGTGGCGGGAGCTTCCAGAGAAGACCCGCCAATGGATCCTGTTCACGGACGAACAGCCGGTTGTCCCGGTCTATCCGGGGCTCACGCATGATCAGGTGAAGCGTGCCATGGCACGGAAGGACGAGCCCTCCTACATGGGCACGTTCTCCAGCGCCCGGCGCCATGTCACCCATAGCTTCGCGACGACGCAGAGTGCGATGATGAAGAAGCGGGCTGCCCGCTACATGATCAGCAGCGCCTGTCCGCTCTGCGAGGGCAAGCGGCTGCGCAAGGAGTCGCTCTCGGTGAGGTTCGAGGGCTTCGACTATGCCGAGATAAGCAGGCTGCCGATGGCGCGGTTCTCCGACATTTTCGCGCCTTATGCGGATGCCGATGCCAGGAAGCTCAAGACCATGAGGAAAGAGCACCCGGAAAAGGCGATGGTCGTTCAGCGGATCGCCGCAGACCTCTGCCGACGGCTTTCCGTGCTTCTCGATCTCGGCCTTGGCTATCTCACGCTTGAGCGGAGCACGCCGACGCTTTCCCCAGGCGAACTGCAGCGCCTTCGCCTGGCGACCCAAGTCGTCTCCAACCTGTTCGGCGTCGTCTACGTCATGGACGAGCCATCTGCGGGGCTGCACCCGGCCGACACCGAAGCGCTGCTGCGGTCGCTAGACGGTCTGAAGGCGGTCGGGAATTCGCTGTTCATCGTGGAACACGAGCTCGACGTCGTCCGCCACGCGGACTGGATCGTCGACGTGGGCCCGGCGGCTGGCGAGCTGGGTGGGGAGATCCTCTACAGCGGCCCACCGGAAGGTCTGCGGAAGGTCGAGCGATCGGAAACCGCCAGGCATCTTTTTGCGGAAGCCGGCAAACCGGCTGGACGTCGGAGAGAACCGGATGGATGGCTTCGTCTGTCCGGCCTCACCCGAAACAACCTCCGTGACGTCGACTGCGCCTTCCCGCTCGGGGTCATGACGACGGTGACTGGTATCTCTGGGTCAGGCAAGTCGAGCCTGGTCAGCCAAGCGCTCGTCGAGCTTGTCGGCGAAGCGCTTGGCGCTCCCGTTCGTATGGAAAACGATGCCGAGGACGAGGCCGCCTTGGAGGTGGAACCGGGGACGCCGACGCAGGGCAGGATCGAAGGTGGGCTCGACAAAATCCGGCGCCTCATCGAGGTCGACCAGAAGCCGATCGGCAGGACACCTCGGTCCAACCTTGCGACCTATACCGGGCTCTTCGACCATGTTCGCTCGCTGTTCGCCGCCACACCGGAAGCGAAGAAGCGCCGCTATGATGCGGGGCGGTTTTCCTTCAATGTCGCCAAGGGCCGCTGCCCTCGCTGCGAAGGCGAAGGCTTCGTCATGGTCGAGCTCCTTTTCCTGCCAAGCGTCTATGCCCCATGTCCAACTTGCCACGGCACCCGCTACAACCCGGACACGCTGAAGATCGAGTATAAGGGCAAAAACATCTCGCAGGTTTTAGGGCTTACCGTTGCGGACGCGTGGGAATTCTTCGATGACGCACCGAGCGTTCGCGCATCCCTGAAAGTCTTGCGCGAGGTAGGCTTGAGCTACCTTCGCCTTGGTCAACCTGCGACCGAGTTTTCCGGAGGCGAAGCCCAGCGCATCAAGCTGGCGACGGAATTGCAGCGTGCCCAAAAAGGTGGCGCGCTCTATGTGCTGGACGAACCGACGAGCGGTTTGCATCCGTCGGACGTCGAGCGATTGCTCACGCAGCTCAATGCGTTGGTCGATGCTGGCAACACCGTGATTGTCGTCGATCACGATATGACCCTCGCTGCGGCCAGTGACTGGGTCATCGACATCGGCCCGGGTGCGGGAGATGAAGGTGGCGAGATAGTCACAAGCGGAACGCCGGAGCACGTTGCCCTGGCAAAAAACAGCAGGACAGCGCCCTATCTCAAGCGAATGTTTCCGTCCGACCAAGCTAACGTTTGGCATTAGGGTGGTGGCACTTCACGCAGAGTACGTGGGTGACGACGGACTTATGACCGCTTGTCGGCAAGGATCGACAGCTTGTGTATCTGCGGCGGCTTAGCGAACAGTTCCCCTTCCTCTGCCTTTGCCATCAAGGCCGCAGCGACTTGGCCGTTTAAGTGGGCATCCCTGCCGTCCTCATCGTCGAACGTATCAAAGATTGCGAACGAACTTGGCCCCTCCTGTATCGCATACCAGGAAATCGTCCCGGGCTCGCTATTGACCAATGGTACGGCTGATCGCAGAAATTCGGCGACCGCCTCTTCCTTGCCGGGCTTTGCTTCGAGAGGAACGTAGAGCGCGAATTTGGTCATGACTACCTCCATCGACACACCATCGTGCCGCAATTTAAGGAACGCGCTAACCACGACAAATGTTTGGCGGAGGAAAATTTAAGGGCATTTCCACCAAAGCGGCCGGCAGTCGGCGCGGCTCCCCTGACAGTCGGGCAGTATCGTGTTCGTTCTATGCAAATGAACAACGATTGGCGGACCGGTCTCTGACGGGTTCACGAGGCGATCCTCGCGACGACAGTGATCCCTAGCTTGAAATCTCCAGACCAATCGCCTTGAGCCATACCGAACCGTCAACCAACTTCTCTGATTTGCTAAGTACTTGAGGATGCTCTCGCTTTGGGCGGCCCTCGCAATGTTTTACAGCCCGATCAGTAGGCCGTAGCCGCCAGCGAAAGTGCTAATGACACTTACCACCATCACATTAACGCTGGACACTGCTGCCGACTTTTATTTATAACCATCTGGTTGGAAATAAATTGAGGCTCACCATGGGTAGGAAACGTGTTATCGACCAGCAGGCTGTGCTCGATGCCGCTGAACGGGTTGTCGGCCGGGATGGCGCGGCCAACCTGACCATTGATGCCGTCGCCAGAGAGGCCGGCATCAACAAGGCAAGCGTGCTCTATGATCACAAGTCGAAGCAGGCTCTGGTCGAAGCCGTCGTGGACCGCGCGTTCGAGCGAGACAATGCCCATCATATCGGGATAGAGGAACAGCTCGCCGGCGCTGACGACAGGGCAATCCGTGGCCGTATCCTTGCCGCCGCAGCGCCACCGCCCGAAGAATTCAAAGCGGTCGCGCTCAACCTCAGTGCCGCCCTTGCCCTCGATGCAACTCTGCGCACCAAGATGCAGGATAACCAGGCCCGCACCATGGCGCGCATCGTGGACAACTCCCCATCTCCGCGCGGCGCTCTTCTCGCATATCTCGCGCTTGAAGGACTGAAATTCCTTGAACATCTCGATTTCCATCATTTCCCCCGTGAGGAACGCGACCGGCTTCTTCGCGAAATCAACTGGCTCGTGACAGCGCAACCGGGAGAGAGCGATCTTCCCGACATCGCGGCGGCCTGATCTCCCCAAAACACATCAGGTGAATGACATGACTGAATGCAATGCCGCACAGGCCGCGGCCACGGATAAACTCGTCCCGTTTCAACGGATCTTTCTGACCGGAGGCAGTGGCTATGTCGGCCGCAACCTTATTCGCCACTTCGTCGCCCGCGGGATCAACGTTATGGCTCTTGCGCGCAGTGATAAATCTGCGGAAATGCTGCGCTCTCTGGGTGCCACTCCGATCCGTGGGGAACTGTTCGACGTTTCGCTTTCCGCGGCCATGGCAGGCTGCGATGCGCTGATCCATGCCGCGGCAGACACCGACCACGGACCCGCCACCGAAAGGCAGCGGCGCGTCAATGAAGACGGCACCCGCGCTGTCATCGAGGCGGCGCGCCGGGCCGGCATTCGCAAGGTCATCCATCTGAGCACGGAATCCGTTCTTGCCACCGGCAGGGCGCTAGTCAATGTCGATGAGACCATGCCATTGCCGCAAAAGCCCGTTGGCGGATATTCGCGCACGAAGGCGGCAGCCGAGCGCATCGCGCTTGCCGCCAATGCAGACGATTTTGCGGTCGTCGTGCTGCGTCCGCGTTTCGTCTGGGGGCGGGATGACACGACAGCACTTCCGGCACTTATCGAAGCGGTCAAATCCGGCAAGTTCGCCTGGATCAGCGGCGGCACCTATCTCACCTCGACCACCCATATCGGCAATCTTTGCAACGCCGTCGAACTCGCTCTTGGCCGTGGTCGTGGCGGCGAAGCCTATTTCGTTTCGGATGGCGCTCCCGTTGCCTTCCGCACCATCGTGTCGGCGCTTCTCGAAACACAAGGGCTTCAAATTCCACAAAAGATCGTGCCGCGCGCCTTGGTCCGCACTGTCGCTGCCATCGGTGACACTCTGGCAGCACTCTCCGGCGGCAGGATCGTTCCACCGCTGACAAGGCAGGCCTATGCAACCTCTGCGGTTGAAGTTTCGTTCGATATCAGCAAGGCCAGGCGCGAGCTTGGATACGAGCCAGTGATATCAAGAGATGAAGGGCTGGCCGAACTTCGTGCCCTTCAGCACTGATAGTCTTCAAGGCGGGGCGCGTCGTCAGGCTTGCCCGCCTTGATCCAGTCCACCTTGCCATGCAGGAAAGACAGGGCCGCATCCAATGCGGCCTTTCGTTCCTCCAGCCGGGCGATCTGTTTCTGCAGGACAGCGATCGTGCGTTCGGACGACTGCTCGCCGGCACGATATTCTTCATTCAGTGCGAGAATCTCGCCCAGCGAATAACCCAGCGTCTGCTGCAGCCGGATCATACGGGCGGCCGTCACGTCGTCCCGGCGGAACGTCTGGTAAGGGTTCGAGCCTCCCTTGGCACTGCGTTCAGGCTTCAGAAGCCCTTTGGCAATGTAAAAGCGGATCGTATCCACGGGCAAATCAGTGGCCCTCGCAAATTCCGAAATCAGCATGCATGAACCCTTGACCATAGACTACACTCCATACTTATAAGGCATGCTTGTCGAAATTTGGAGATCCAATATGACAAGTGAAATCACCTCAATGCCGCAGCTCCAGCTCGGACAGTCCGGCCCGCTGATCGGCGCCCAGGGCATTGGCTGCATGGGCATGAGCGAGTTCTACGGCGAAACGGACGAAGCTGAATCCCGCGCCATGCTCGAGCGGGCGCTGGAACTGGGCGTGACGATGTACGACACGGCCGACATGTACGGCGTCGGCGCGAACGAAGAGTTTCTGGCCCCCTTCATCGCCGCCCATCGCGACCGGGTCATTATCGCCACCAAGTTCGGCTACACGCGCACGCCGGAAAACCCCAACGACTGGAGCCTCGACAACCGTCCAGAATTTATCAGGACGGCGGTCGAACGATCGCTGAAGCGTCTCGGCGTCGATGTGATCGACCTCTATTACATGCACCGTCGCGATGGTCTCACTCCTTTGGAAGAGTCGATCGGCGCCATGGCCGACCTGGTGAAGGAAGGCAAGGTGAAGTGGCTCGGCCTATCTGCCGTCAGCGCCGAAGAACTGCGGACCGCGCATTCCATCCACCCGATTGCCGCGTTGCAGTCGGAATGGTCGATCTTCACCCGCGATATCGAAAAGGACATCGTACCGACCGCAGCCAGCCTCGGCGTCACCATCATCCCCTATTCGCCGCTCGGCCGAGGCATGCTGACGGGTCAGGCATTCGCCGGGGGCCTATCTGGAACCGATGCTCGCCAGCATTTCCCGCGCTTCTCCGAAGAGAACCGTGAGGCGAACCTTCGTCTGGTGGCAAAGATCGAAGAAATTGCGTCGGCCAAGGGCGTGACCGCGGCACAGCTTGCCCTAGCATGGCTCTATGCCAAGTCCAGCTCGCTGAATGCAAAGACCGTGCCGATCCCCGGCACACGCAAGCGCACAAGGCTTGTCGAAAACCTCGCGGCAGTTTCGATCGAACTTACCAATGACGAGGTCGCTATGCTGGAGCCGCTTGCTGCGGCAGTGCAAGGCATCGCCGTATAAGACACTGCGCGGCCGCTGGCCGCGCACCTTCTTTCAAGCTCTTGATGGTATTTGAACCCTCGACCCGCCAATCAATTGACACCAAGGCTCTGATTATATGTCATAATGTCCTCTAAAACATATCGGAACTCACGCTATGGCCCGCCGACCAACTCGAAATGAAAGCGCTCCGGTCGAGCGCAATGCTACCGTCCAACGGGCTTGGATCGGTCGACACAATTACGTCATTAACGCCGATACCGTCCTGAAGGATGTCTATCGGTTGCTCAGCCTCGTGATGGGTGACCGCGCCCTCGCTTTATTGCCGGATGACGATCATCATCTTCTCGTCGGCTTGCGTGATCAGTTCGTTGAAGATGAGCTTGTCCATCTCTTAATTGGCACAGCGGTAATGAACCGGTCGCACGACGATCACATGAGTGGTCCGCGCCGCGATGAAGATGAGCTGAGCTTTGTACCGGTTACGTTGATTTGTGGGACGCTGACCACGGAAGGTCGGACAGAGACGGTTACCGAAGACCTGTCGCTGCGGGAGGCCTGCAATAAGATCATTCATGCTGATGAGATAAGGGTCGATGCTGAGACAGTTGAAGATGCGGCATTCCCATTTCTCCCGCATAACGTCATATTGATTGGCCGTGCCTACGGCCGGCATTGGCAGGGCGTCTTAAATGTTCCGAACTACGTGCGTGCAACGATCATGAATTTCCGGGATATTCGATGAGCGACCCTGTCCTGTTTTCGGCAAGACTGGCGGCAGCTCTGGCCAAGGTTCAGATGAAGTTTCTGGAATTCTTCACCGCCCAGATCCGCAACGGAAATAAGCTTGCCGATTTTTAAGAAACCGCCGACCGCAAACGGCAACCGAAAGATGCGTGACGGGCATAGCATCACCCAAGACCAGCCTCCGCGATGAAAGGGGTCGGCTTGTTTCTCCAGTGGGACTGATCGGACGCGACGAGTAAGATGAGCTTAGCACGGGTCAGGCCGACGTAGAACAATCACCGAGATTCGTCGTACGCCTCCTGCGTCGATGTCGAAAAATGCGGGATACTGCCCTGATTCATACAGATCAAAGCAACGCCATCAAATTCGCGTCCCTTGGAATTGTGCAGCGTAATCAGCTTGAGCGCCTGCTCAGGATTGGCAAACAGGCCCATATCGGAGATTAGCAGATTTGCCAGGTCAACCTTACTGGCTTTCATGTCGGATAGCATTTCCTCAGCGGAATCGATCAGCGGCTGTTTGGTGCTGCCAGGCAACCATTCCTCTTGTTCAAGATAGTCGCCAGCTTCGCGGGCGATGGCGCGCAGCCAAGCGACGCCGCCCGGATACTTTTCAGCAAGCGCACGAGCGAGATAAATCAGGCCAAGCGCCAAGCGACGCCCTTCATAACTGAACATGTCGTATCGCGAATTACCGGTGAGGTCGCCGATGAGCCGAAACAGCGCCCGCTCCACCCCCGGGAGTCCGAGGTAATTGCCGGCCTCGGCGCAAGCTCCGAGTTGCTCGGCAAGCCCGGCAAGCAGTCGCCTGCGTTTGTAGGGCCGCGCACCCGGGCCGAAGACAGGCACGTCCAATTCTCTAAGGGCACGGGCAACGGGAATGAGATGTGTCCACCACGGCGCAAGAATTGCGGCCTTGCCGAGCGGGATGCCGGCATTCTGTAAGGCGGGCAGAAAATAATCGGTGATGGCGTCAATCGGCCTTTCGACATGAACGTAGTTCACTTGTGCCGCGATTTGCGCGGCATCGCCCGCCGCCTGCATCCGCGGCACGGTCGGGATCAGTGTCGATGCAGCGCCGACAATCTCCGGTCCGCATCGGAAGTTGCCGGTCAAAGTCGTATCTCGGTGCGCGTCGATCTGGTTTCCAAACTGATCGGCGAGTTCGGGACGCGCACCTGCGAAGCTCATGATCGACTGGTTCTGGTCACCGACGAGAAAGAAGCGTGTGTGGAGGAACTCCCGGAGTGCTCCGAAGATGGCGATCTGGATGTCCGTTGTGTCCTGGAATTCGTCGATTAGCAGCCAAGCAAAGCGGCTCGCGATGCCGCGTCCGACGAACGGATGTTGCTCAAGAACCTTCCATGAATAATAGAGGATCATCGCGAAATCGAGGTATCCGTGGGCGCGGACGCGCTCCCAATAGAGCGCGGCGGATTCCGCAGTGACAATACCTGTCTCGATCCCTTGTCCGCAGGGGTCGCCGTTTACGTCGATGCGAAGCGATTCATAGTCCTCGAACACCTGGCCGGCGGGCATGCGACCGAATGCGTCTTCGACCGCCGTCACGATCTGCTCAAACTGACTGTTTTCTCGGGAGAGCACCTGAAACGACGCCGGCACCTCGGGTAACAGCCAGCTGTAGGGACGAAGAATGAATTGCAGGCAGAAGGCGTGGATCGTGGAGATTTCACAGCGGTCTGCTATCGCCTGAGTGCCGTAGGTGCGTAATCTGGTCTCGATCTCATCGACTGCAGCATTGGTGTAGGTAATGCAGCCGATGAACTGCGGCGTGCCGATAACCTTATCGGCCAGCGTCAGCAGCTTTGCGAGAATAACCCGCGTCTTGCCGCTTCCTGGGCACGCTGTCAGCAGCAGGTTGCCATCATGTTCAACCGCCTCGCGCTGTTCCGATGTAAGCCGGATCATTCCGTGAGCCACTCATACGCCTCCTCGATATAGGCCGGCAAATCAGTCGCGAGGTGGGCATAGCGCGCGGCTATCTGCGCGAAGCGCGCCTTGCCAAAGCGCTTGGCGGTATTGAGTGTGATACGGCCAAGTTCGATACGGAGTGCTGTCTCATCGGCGGGGCTCAGTCCTCCGAGCGCAAGCGTTGCAAACCCCTGCTCCATCTGTGCGAGGATCTGCGGCGCGCCGAGAGCACGGACGGTCTCGACAAGCATAGGCAGGCGCCCAAGCGATACTAGTTCTCGTTCGAAAGTGGTGGCGCCCTCGAACGTGGACACAAACTCATTTTCCAGGGCCACGAGATCTGGAGTGCCAATGTCTGGATCGAAGTCCTCGGCGTCGGAGGGCTTCATGTCAGCATCGGCCACGATGGCACATTTTTTCTCAAGTGATCCGGCGCGGAACAGCTTGGCATAGACGTCAAAATGGACACCATGGATCGCAATAACTGAGATACCGAGCCGCTCGAGCTTCACGCCATACACCTGCTCAATCAGTGCCGGGATCAGGAACATCTCGGCAGGCCCTTCGACCAGCATGACTTTACGGGCGTAAAGCAATGCACTCTTGGTTGCGTCAAGATAGCGTTCGAGGTCAGCAACCTCTGGCGCGGTCAGCGCAGCATTGAGCGCGAGGTTGCCGGCCGCGACAGTCGCGTCTTCGCGCTTGGTGAGCGAGACAATGCTGCTTAAGGGAACCTGCGAGGTCACCTGAGTGCTGTGACTGGTCAGGATGGTCTGAACGCCGATGGCGCGCAGCGCCGCGATCAGCGAGAATTGCAGCTGAGGATGAAGATGAGCCTCAGGTTCTTCTATGAGGATCAACTGGCCGGCCGAGCGGTTGAGCGCGATCCGCCTCTGTAGATATTCCATGAGGATCGCAATGTAGAGGATGTTGTTCATGCCAAGACCGTTACGGCCGGGTTCGAACGAGGCAAGGGAAAGGTCTGAAAGAATAATTTTCAGATTGCGGATTATCGCGCGGAAGGTCGCTGCAGACAGACCGAGCGTGGCATCCATCTCGAAGGCTGGGCCAGCAACATCCTTGAACCTTTCGTCTATTGCCCTTGCTATCTCGGCAATAGTCGCCGAGTTCGCGATCGCCTGATTGGCCTCGTCGAGGATGGCAATTAGGGCCTCCTGCTCGGCCGCATCGATCTCGAATGCCTCGATTAGGCGAATAAGCGGTGACTGGCGAGGATTCCGCAGGTCGTTCTCAACATCGCGGAGAGCGGGCAAATGAACGAGAAGGTACGATTGCAGATCGGCGAAACGGACGGACTCACCAATCCCATCATCATTCCATGCGATGTCAGTGAGGTCGATCGCAGGATCGCCGCCACCGCGGATTTCCCACTGATAGTCCTCAAGGGTCAGCGACCCGGCTACAATATCGCCGCTTGCAAGCTGCTCCCTGACAGCTGGGCGCGGACGGAAGCGGTAGAATATACGCGCGCGGTTTGCAGCCGTCTTCCAGGTACTTACCAGCGCCTCTTCGTTCACCCGTCCCTCGAACCCAGCCAGTTCAATTCCTATCAGAACCTGGCTGGGGTTGGCGATATCGATCGCCGAGTGGATGTCCTCGCGCATCAGCGCCCGGAAACTCGATGGCAGCATGTTGTCGAGACAAATCTGGATCGCGCGAAGGATCGCAGTCTTGCCAGTGTTGTTTTCTCCGATGATACAGCACAGATCATCCGCGACATTCACGTCGAGTGACGCGAATGTGCGGAAATTCTGGATCACTATCCGAGATACTCGCATTATCCCCCTCCGGCTGAGTCGCGGCCAACCACCGCGATTCATGGTTGCATTACACCAACATCAGACATGAAGTTTGTCTAGCAGGAAAGGTTAGGAACGCTTACCCCCTCAAAGACCGATTAGCTTCTGCCGGAGCCACATTGCAGAGCGTGCGAGCCAGCCAATCGGAGAACTCGGGTTTGCTGCCACTTCCTCGCGATCATCGAGATTGTTCTCGGAAATCTGCCTAATATCAAACTGTGGGTCTCCAACCGCCGTTTCCGGAAAATGATGACAGGTCATGCCCGCCCTTCGGCGCAAGCGATCCGAGGTGACCAGCGTCCCTTCATTCGCATCAAACGCAAAATATGCCGACCGAACCGGCTTTCCGTGCCATGGAGTAAACAGCTGGACCAGAAGCCCGACGGCGGTCGAGGCAAGGATACCGTTCGGCCAAACAACCTGTGGCTTGCCGCCGGCGTCTCCATATTGAGCTGCCTCATCGGTGAGAGCATTATCCGTGACCACTCCGAGGCAGCGCAGGCAAGGCGTACCAGGTAAAGAGAGCACAACCTGGCCGGCAACCAGGAAATTGGCGGCAGCGCCAAGTCGATGGACGTCCATTCCCATATCGATGTACGGGATCATGAACCGTCGGCAAAACGCCTCGAGTTCGCTTTTCGCGATGATCCGATCGACGCCACCGATGATGATGTCGCAGGCCCGCAAATGTTCTGCAGCCTCCTGCCACTTTGCCTGATGGCAGGCGATCCGAGCTTCGGGGTTAACGCTGAGAACCACTCGTTTCGCAATCTCGATCTTCGGGCGAGCCTCCAGAACATCTTCCAAGGTGCCGCCCACCAAACGATTAAGATTGGTTTCGGAGATGATGTCATCATCGACGAGGACAAAACCGCCCACACCCAAATGCGCCAGTTGCTGGACGACGTGCGAATTGCCACCACCAAGTCCCACAAGACCGACCGTCAGATCCCGAAGAACTTGGTCACTGTCCGGGCCAAGAAAACTCTGTCGATCAAGCCAGCTCATTTGTCGCTCCACTCTGCTCGGATCGGGGCAGATATGCGCTTGAAGGAATTAATTGGAAAAGCGGGACGATTCGGCCCGGCCCAAAGCAACCCGTGAACGGAATCGTTGCTCAGGACGAGGAGGCCGTGCGGCATGCGTGGAGCCGTCTCTGCAAAACCGGGAACGAAGGAAGCTGCACTTTCTAGATCGACCCGGCTGAAGCCAGGGCGACCGCGGCCGCCATGCGTGTGTACATGCAGAATGGCGCTCGGCGGCCGGTAACTTGCCTGAGCGGCCTTCCGCATTGCGTTTGAGCCAATCTGCGCACCTACGCGCGGATGCCATTCGTAATCATCATCCGCCACCGTCTGATATCCCCGAACAAGCAGCATAATACCGCCCTGCCCATCTGAGGCCGCCGCGGCAAGAAGAAAGCCAACGCGCTCGTGAGCGAACGAATGAGAACGATGGAGGTCCGCTCGAACTGCATCGAGAAGGCCTCCATCAATTTTCAAACAGACATTCACTGCAGTGGCCCCAGGTGAGCAGCGAGGATTTCTTCCCAGCCCAAAGAGGCGGCGACACCGTTCCAAGACATCGCATGCCATGTCGTTCCAGCCACTGTGTGGGTGGTCCAGTTCTGCCCGCGATTGGAAAACGGCTTCTTCAGGAACAGGCGGGTGGTATAGCCGCTATGATAACCTGGCATCAGAATGGCATCGACAGGGACTGTCGTGCCCGCATGCTTGACTTTGAGCCCTGGCAGAAACACGGCCGGCTGGCCGCCCTCCTGCCAAAGCTCCGCTTTCGGGCAAATCTTGCGCATTTTTTGCATTTCAACAGTTGGCGTGCTCATGACGACTGTCCTACGGGCGGGTGAGAAGAAAATTCCATGCCATCGCGAACCTTGACCAGTTCGCCAGGCTTCAGTTCGTGGAATTCGCCCTCCCCGCTGATCTGGTCGAGTTTGTAACCAGCCGGGACAGAGAAGGCCGCCAGCAATTCTTCGGTGCTCCACTTGCGGCGCTCGAGTTCGTATGCTGTCTCTTTGTAGTAGACAGTTACGGTCTTCTTCATTTTCCGAAGCTTGAACCGCTCGACCGTGGGCGGCGAGAGATCAACCACAGCGTCGTCTTCAAATTCGACATCACCATCATCGGTGTCGAGCACCAGGATCTGATCGTCTTTGGCGTACGCCAAGAACTTGATGTGCTTCGCCGCCAGCAAAGCCTGCGGCCATTCCATGGCACGCCCTTCAACGGTGAAGCGGTTGTTGCTCGGCCCCTTCACGATGAAAAAGCGCTCGATGCCCGGATCCTCCAGGTCCACCAGCTCAGTTGGCCGGATAGATTCGAGGTCACCACTTTTCAGATGACGGAGAATGGCGAAATCCTCGACCGGGTAGGCATTGGCGATCTCAGCAATCTGAGCGCCGACAACCTTTGCGTCTGAGATACGCGCCTTATGGAACGAGAAGGTCTCGTCGCCCCACTCAATTTCGTAATGCTTATCCTTGGCCATAGCCTGGGCCTCACCTGTTGCGTCAGAGATCCGCATCTCTTTGTCCTTTCACTGATCGAGCCTGTTTGCTCGCCTCAATAGGGAACAACAGAACCGGCTTTATGTCCATATTGCCAACATTAATTTTTTGTAATGTTTGTGATAAGCACACTCAATGTGCGTGCTATTGACATTTTTTGCGAACAGTTGTTGTTCTGTTCACATGTCTGACATGGAAATTTATAGAATTCTCGGATTGGCAATTGCCAAGCGCCGAGCCGAACTGGGACTCACCCAAGCCGATGTGGCTGGGCGGATCGATCTGACGCGCGCGTCGCTGGCGAACATTGAAACCGGCCGCCAAAAAGTTCTGCTTCACCAGATCTACAAGTTGGCAAACGCGCTCGAAGTCCGCTCGATTGCCGATCTTGTCCCTCTTACATTCCAGTTCGTCGAAGATTCTGAACCGGTTCAATTTGAGGGGAGTGACGTCAATGACCGTGAGCGCGCACAGCTGGAGCATTTTGTCCGCACACTCGGGTCACGCTAATGATGGCCAATAAGGAAGGTGCCCGCGCTAAGGCAGCCGAATTGTTGGCGCAGTTCAACGTCCGTAGCGCGCCTGTCCCCGTCGACCGCATCGTACGCGGCATGGGGATTACTGTTCAATACGCTGCATTTGATGGGGATTTGTCCGGAATGGCGTTTGTCAAGGACGGCAAGAAGATAATAGGCGTGAACTCCCTCCACAGCGCGACACGTCAGCGCTTCACGATCGCACACGAGCTCGCTCATTTCATGCTCCACAGCGAGCGATTAGAATCCAAGGTTCATGTCGATAAGGGCGTGCTGCGACGAGATACTTTGGCTTCGGAAGGGACCGACGCTGTAGAGATTGAAGCAAACAACTTCGCTGCGGAGTTGCTGATGCCCAAGTCGTTTTTGATCGACGCGCTCGCCGGCAAGAACTTGGATCTCGAGGACGAAGAGGCCATCGCAACCTTCGCCAAAAAGTTCAAAGTCAGCCCTATGGCCCTGCAATATCGCATCCAGCAACTGTAAGGGGGTTCGTAGGTGGGGTACGTTGTCTACGATTTAGAAGCCAGCGGACTCCACAAGCGCTTCGATCAAATTCTCCAATTCGCGGCGATCCCGACAAATGATGATTTGGAACCGATCATTCCGCCCCTACATGTTCGCGCGAGGCTCCTACCAAGTATCGTTCCGTCGCCCAGCGCACTTCGTGTTACCGGGCGGACTATCAGTCAGATAGCCGATCCAGCGCTGCCGACGTTGTATCAGGCAGCCTGCGAGATACATGATGCGTGCATGGATTGGAGCCCTTCAATGTTTCTGGGCTATAACTCTATACGATTTGACGAAGAGTTCCTCCGGCAGGCATTTTATCAAAACCTTCAGCATCCAATTTTCCTGACGAACCTCAATGGCAACAACAGAGGTGATGTTTTGAGGCTGGTGCGTGGCGTGGCGCTTCTCAACCCTCAAGCCATTGTGGTTCCGACAAATGCGGATGGGCGTCGGTCTTTTCGCCTAGAAGATTTGGGGCCCGCAAACGGCTTCAAATCAGACCGCCGGCACGATGCATTGTCGGATGCCCAGATGACTTTGGAGTTTTGCCGCTTAGTCCGGGACCGAGCCTCCGGCGCGTGGTCAAACTTTTCAAGGTTTGCCAACAAGCCGAACGTGATCGAATTTATTCAGGATGAGGATGGCTTCGCGCTCCTTGGTGACTGGGCCGAGAGTGGGTTTTCCTGCGTCACACATGTCGGGCAGCATCCGAAAGACAAGAATCTTCAATACTGCCTAGACCTGCATTCAGATTTCGCCACCCTGGAACAAATGACACATGCGGAGATTTGCGAACAAATCAAACGCTCCGACGGACCCTTGCGAAAATTTCGAGCAAACGCGTCGCCGGTAATGGCTCCCCTTTGGGAGTTGGAAGATCAAGGGCTACTCAGCGCTTCGTCTGATGATCTGTGCCACCTTGCTCGTCAAATACGTTCCAACGATGCTTTTCTTGATCGCCTGATGGTGGCAATCGTCGAGTGCGAACACGTTTGGCCGAAATCTATCCACCTCGAAGAACAAATCTACGATGGCTTCGCGTCTGACAAAGACGCCGCCTTATGTCAGCACTTCCACAAAATCCCTTGGGAGGATCGGCCAGCGCTCATTACGAGCTTCGAAGACATGCGACTATTCCGCCTAGGCAGGCGTCTGATCTATCACGAACGCCCAGATCTCTTGGATCGCAATCACCTCGCATCGATGCGTGATGAAGTGAGGCAGCGGCTTGATGGTTCGATCGCGGATGCGCCATGGCTGACTGTACCTGCGGCGTTGTCGCAAATACAAGATATCCTGAACCAGGCTATCCCGCATCAAGATCGTGAAGATCTGAAGCGCCTCTGGGAGCATCTCACTGCCGCTCTCGATATGAAGCCTGCTGCCTGACCACGCCGTTAAACGCTAGACGACGCCCCACGCGCGAAACCTCCCCCTCCCCGTCATCTCCCTGAGGCCCAGCTCCAAAACAATCCGCCGCGCCGCCTGCGGCGTAACCTCCAGCGTTTTCGCCACCATGCCGGCCGACACAAGGGGACGTGCCATCACCAGCTGAACCAGTTCCGGCAGCTTTGACGACGTCCGCCGCCCCTCCAGTTTTCGCTCGAACATCGTTTTCGCGAGGGTCAACCGGTCATGCTCTTTCATGCCGATCTCGGCGGCCGCGAACATCCCATGGGCGATGGCCAGCAGCCGCGTCTCCCGATCCCGATGGCGGCGCCGATCGACGGGAATGGTTTTCAGGCCGAGATTGATGGCGGCGAGATGGGCGCCGGTGGTGGTGCCAGACTGCCGCAGGATCGACGCGGCAAACAGCCGGCCGAGCCAGGGCGCGTGCTGCAGCACGGACAGTTCGTTCCAGGCATCAAGCGCAACAACGGCCTGCAGCACGGCCGGCAGGTGTTCGGCTTGCCGCAGTACGCCACGCCATCCGTCGAGCCGAGCATCCTCGTCCCAGTCGAGATCATAGACAAGAGGATCTCTCTCACCGACCTCAGCGCGTCCGGTCCGCTTGGCTTGCTCGATCGCGGCCGACGATCGCGCCAACGTCGCATCGATGGCGGCAAAGTCGACGCCGGGAAGATTTTCGACGTCATCAACACCCTCCCCCTCCCCTTCCGCATCGACGATGACCGCGGGGCTCAGGACGTCGGCCGGCGCCGCAACTTCGGCGTCGCTCGCACCGGTGTCCGACGTTTGTCGTAAAATCCGGATACCGTCTGCGGAAAGAACCCAATCCGGCAATTGCCCGGAAATGCGCCGGCGGGTGCGAAGAACGTCGCGGGCGATGGTGAGTTCGTGCGTGGGCGTCCGGGTGTCGCGAGTGGCGTCGTGGAGGACGAGGTCCTCTAGATGGACGAGTTCGCCGTCGATCCAAAGCGAGGCGCAGGCGTCGACGAAATTTTGGCGCTCAATCCAGCCCTGCCCGACCGGCGAGCGGGCGACGCGCTCATCGAGACGGGTCATGCGACGGCCGCGTCAAAAGCAGGCCCCACCAAGTTCGATATACTGATTTTCGCGAGATCGTAAGCCATTGATATTATGGTAAACGATCTCTTCAAGGAACTCTATAATTATATTACAGTTCGCCACATGGTATGACTGCGGGTTGGGGTTCTAACCATCGATAAGTAATGCTTATCGATGGTAGTTGATCTCGAGTCGCAAATCGGAAAGAATCGGGGCAAATCACGGCCCTGAAGGCCGCCGAATACAGCGATTTTGGAGCGCGCGTGGCCAAAGCTAAACAATCCCTGACCGCCGTCGAGCGCCGCGCCGAAGAACTCGACACCATTGCCGCCGTGTTGCCGATGGAGCGCCGCGACGAGCTCGCGGAGTTGCTGACCGACCAGGATGTCGAAACGCTCAAACATCTCGTCGAGCGCGGCATGGGCGACAATACCCTGCGGGCTCTCACCTCCGATCTCGCCTATCTCGAAGCCTGGGGGCGGGCCGCGACCGGCCACTCGCTGCCCTGGCCGGCGCCCGAGGCGCTGCTGCTGAAATTCGTCGCCCATCATCTGTGGGATCCTGAGAAGCGAGCGAACGACCCCGATCATGGCATCCCGGATGATGTCGACGACAACCTCCGGCGCCAAGGCTTCCTGAAATCCACCGGCCCGCACGCACCGGATACGGTGCGTCGCCGACTGGCCAGCTGGTCGACCCTCACGAAATGGCGCGGTCACAACGGCGCCTTCGCCTCCCCTACCCTCAAGTCCGCCATTCGCCTGGCCGTGCGTGCCGTCCCTCGGACGCGTCGCCGCAAGAGCGCCAAGGCCGTCACCGGCGATATTTTGGCCAAGCTTCTCGCCACCTGTGTGACCGACAGCCTGCGTGATGTCAGGGACCGCGCCATCCTGATGGTCGCCTTTGCCTCCGGCGGCCGCCGGCGCAGCGAAATCGCCGGACTGCGCGTCGAGCAGCTCTCGGTCGAGGCGCCCATCGAGGTGCCCGACGGCCCTCCCCTCCCCTCTTTGGCCATCCATCTCGGCCGCACCAAGACCACGACCGACGGGCAGGACGACCTCGTCTATCTCACCGGCCGACCAGTTGAGGCATTGAATGCCTGGCTGGTGGCGGCGAAGATCGACAGGGGTAGCGTGTTTCGGGCGATCGGGCGGTGGGGCACTGTCTCGCGGCGCCAGCTCGATCCGCAGTCGGTCAATGCGATCCTGAAGCAGCGGGCGGAGATGGCCGGGTTGGAGAGTGCGGAGTTTTCGGCGCACGGACTGCGGTCGGGGTATCTGACAGAAGCGGCCAATCGCGGCATCCCCCTCCCCGAAGCGATGGAGCAATCGAGGCACCGATCAGTTCAGCAGGCCTCGAGCTATTACAACAATGCGACCCGGAGGAGCGGCCGGGCCGCTCGAATGCTGTAGGGACCGCTCATCCTCGACGGCACCCTCTCTGTCAGATCTGCGAGGCCGGCGTCCCGACGCGTAGTGGTGCCAGAATGTGCTGCTCGACCAATTCAGGCGCCCATTGGACGTACTCCACCACGCTGCCGTCGGCATGCTTCATGTACATCATTCGTCCGGTCGGAATGTTTCCTACGTCGCGGATCACAGACGCGCCGTTTGCAAGGAGCTTGCTCTTGGCGCTTTCAATGTCCTCCACGATCCAAGGACCGAGGCTGCCGCGGATCGGCGCCAGCACCTCATCCGTTCCGCCAATCGCGAGCACGTCGCCAATACCGACGAGGGTCAGGGGGTCATAGTTTAGCCAGAGATGGGGCTGGGTGCCGTGGACTGCCTTGAGCGTTGCCACGGTGGACTCAAGGTCTGTCGTGACGATGCGGGTGTATGTCTTGAGGATCATGAAGATGCCCTTCTGCGGTGGTGAAGGTCGAGGACGCTGCCAGCTCGCGGCTGGAGCGCTCAGCGTCCTCGTATATAGAGAATGACAGGCTCAGGCTCTCTCAGCGCAGGAAACGCTCCGAGACCGCCAGCATGGTCACGGAATGTCCGGCCCGGGCGAGGAGTTCGTCGAATGCCGCCCGATCGGCGTCCACGCCGTCCTGGAACGCCGTCAGTGTGGGCCACCACAACTGACGGGCCCCTAGGAACGGTGGCTCGTCGCCATGCACCTCGACACTCGGTCGGTTCACCGCGTGGCCTAGCGCACCGATCCGCAGGCCGAGCGCGTCGTCGTCCGCGTCCGCCCAACCGGGATTGCCGTCACGGTGCACGAACTGAAGGAGATGAATGCTTGTCGGCCGCTCCAGCACGTCCCATTGGCGATCAACCGCGGCTCCGGCGCCAATTGGGGGCCGCGAAACGATGACCTCCTCCTCGGTAATGAAGAAGATGACCCTCGGCAGGTCCTGGAACAACGGCTCGTCGGGACGGATGTTATCGACGAACAAGGGTTCGTCGACCAGTGCGCCGGCGGCCTTTGGAGAGTCGAACGAGGGCATGGCGACACCGTCGTACTGGTCCTGCCCCGGGCCGAGGCGGTCGGTGTCAAACTGGTGCGCCTGGACATAGGTGAGCATCCCCGGGATCTGCCGGCCCAGGGTGCCGTGCGGGTGACGCCAGTGGTCGTGGAAGCGCTGGCGGTCGATGTCGGGGCGGCGGGGAAGGAGAGAGAAGAAGCGGATCACGAGAGGTCCTAACTAGTATAGTTTCATTTGTATCGGCGCGAATGTCACGCCTGCGGAAGTCGTAGGAGAGCCATTTCTCCCCAACTTGTGAGATAGGTATACGTCTGCTACTTAGTTGCAAGAACGCACTTACAGTCGCCTAGGTATCGCTGAGGAAACCCAATGTCCGTCTGCCAGCACTTCGATGAAAGCTGCCCCAGCCGCTCGCTGTTCGATAATATCGCCGACAAGTGGTCGATGATGGTGATCAGCGTGCTGGATGCGGGCCCGATGCGCTTCAACGGAATCAAGCGGCACATTGGGGGCGTGACGCAGAAGGCGCTGACACAATGCCTGCGGCGGCTGGAACGCAATGGACTTATTTCCCGCCGGATCATTCCGACCTCGCCGATCGGGGTCGAGTACACCATCACGCCGCTTGGCCGCTCGCTGCTGGGTCCATTTCAGGCGCTCCATGAATGGACCATTGAGCATGTCGATGATGTGGAGCAGGCGCGTCAAGCGTTTGACGGCCGTGCTGCGGAGTGAGCTGACGCGTCTTCGAGTTCACCGCCGCGGCTGGATTCGCCCCGCCCGACGAACCTCGCGCAGCAATTCCGCTCGGCGGATACCGGTCGAGAGGGGAGCCAACACGCGAACGGCCAGCGCTTCAACTGTGTGAGTTCAAGGGGATTGATTGCGCTTGATCAAGCCGATCGACACAGAAAAAGTGGCCTTCGTCGCAGCGCTCCAAAAGCCCATGGTTCAGCGTCGTCGCCTATGCAACGACCCTGTTTCTGCCGAGTGATTTCGCCTGATAGAGATTTTCGTCCGCGGCTTTCAGGCGCTCGGACGGGTCAAAACCAGGCGGGCATTGACACGCTCCTATGCTCGCCGATATCTGCACCCGCGAGCCGGAAGCCGCATGTAAAACGACGGCAGCAATTTCCGCTCGGATCTCTTCACATCGGGTGTGCATTTCTTCAAACGTTAGACCGCTTTGGAACAGACCGAATTCTTCACCGCCCAGGCGTCCGGCGACACTGATTGTCTCTGGTAGCGGGAGAGAATTCGGCCGGTCAGGCGGAGCGCCTCGTCACCCGTTGCATGACCATGACGGTCATTGATCATCTTGAAATGATCCAGGTCTAGAAACAGCAGGACCCCGGATACACCGCGATCACTCATACCCTCCAGTTCTTCCATGAAGGCGCTCCGTGTCAGGACTCCTGTCAGGCCATCGGTGCGGGATTGGAGACGAAGGGCCTCGTAGGCTTCTGCGAGCTGCTGTAGAACCTCCTTCGTCGCCGCTTCAGCCCGCCGAATCTTCTCGGACTGGGCAAAGTGAAACGCCGAGGCCGGAATCGATATCGCCAGCGGACAGAAGATGGTCATGAACAGCCCCGCTCCAACCACCTGCCCGCCCAGTAATGGCACGATACAGAACGAGAGAGCCAGTGAGGCCAGCATCGAGCACAGGCCAGTCAAAAATGACTTTTCAATAATGCGACGCATCGACACCACCATGGAAAATGGAAGTGTCTTTGGACCTCAGGCACTTAAAGACGGCTGAACCACTTCGATAAAAGTCAGGCTATGCGCCCAATCTCGAGGGGCTGTATCAAGGGTCCATAATCTCTCGTTCGTTTGACGCGTCGTATTTCCGGATTTCCCCTCGCATTTTGCCGTTCCAGCGGCTGACAAACGCGATCGTATCAGCCGCCCGCAGATGAGCGCTGAGCGCAGCCTCATCCACCCAGCGTTCCGATATCAACAATCGGCCTGACTGGGGATCGTCAACGGCAGCATCATAGGCGATGGCGCCAGAACGCTTGCGCGTACTGACTGCGAGCAATTTGAGTTCTGCCACGAACTGCGCCAGGTCGGCCGGATTGACGTGCATGTAGCCTGTTACGACAAGCATGGGTATTCTCCTCTCCCAGACTGCAGGCTCTCGGCAATCTGGGGTGTTCATTCATCCGCAACGATCAGGCAGCGATCAGCACGATCTTGCCTTGGATGCTTCCTTCGGACGCGCGGCGGTGGGCTGCAGATGCGTCAGCAAGCGGATAGGTGCTGTCGATCACCACGCGAACGGTGCCGTCATCAAGGAGGCGGCCGGCCTCTACGAGTTGCGCGCCGTTCGAACGCACCTGCGTCGATGATACGATGATCTTTCGCTCGGCAGCTTGCCCATGGCCAGAAAAGCCCAAGGGATTGACGAGATACAAGGCGCCGTCCTGCTTTATGATGGGAAGGAAGCGTTCCATATTCGCGCCGCCGACGGCATCGAGTACCAGATCCACATCCTTCGCCACCGTTTCCGCAGCCACCTTGGTGTAGTCGATAAAACGATCGGCTCCGAGATCGCGGAGAAGCGCCTCGTGCTTGCCGGAAGCAACGGCAATCACCTTTGCCCCTTTCCATTTTGCGATTTGAACTGCGAGATGGCCGACACCGCCTCCAGCGCCATTCACCAGCACGGTCTTTCCATCCAGCGGAACCGGTGCATGCGAGAAGGCCTGGAATGGGTTCGGCGCATCATGGCCCAGATCCACCAGAAACTGCCAGGCGGTCAACAGCGACATCGGCGCACCGGCCGCCCGGATATGGTCGATCCCGGCGGGCTTCAGCGCCAGTTCCGATGCGGGGACTGAAACATATTCCGCATAGGCGTTGCTGCCCTTCATGAGGTCTTCCGGAAAACGAACCATCGCATAGACTTCGTCGCCGACGCGAAACCCAGACACGTTCTTGCCGACCGCCGATACGACGCCAGAGACGTCGGTGCCAAGGATCAGCGGGAAGGTTGGATTGGGTTGCCACTCCGGCGGAAGTGCCCGGTAGCCATCGCGCAGGTAAAGATCGGGCGGATTGATGCCCGCAGCATGGACCCGGACGAGAACGTCGTGATCGGTCATTTCCGGTTGGGAGGCGTCCTCACAAAGCAGAACGTCGGGACCGCCGAATTCATGCAGTCTTACAGCTTTCATTATCTCTGTCACCATTGCCTCCTTGGATATTGGCTTTGATTACAGAAGATATGCGCGTCGACGACGATTGATAATCGGTGTTGAATTCGCTTTACTAATGCCATGAAGGAACAAATCGGAATCGATAGACTGACGGGGCTAATCGCGTTTGCACGCGCCGGATCGCTCGGAAGCTACACCGCGGCGGCCCGCACCCTGTCCATCTCTCCCTCGGCGGTCAGCAAAAGTATCCAGCGGCTAGAGAAGCAACTTGGCGTTTCGCTCTTTACGCGCACGACCCGTTCCCTGACCTTGACGGACGAAGGACGCGACCTCCATGAGCGCGCGCTTCGGCTGCTGAGCGACGCGGAAGATATCGAGCAGGCGGCAAAGGCAGCGCGCACCGAGCCTGCCGGCACATTGCGGATAGCAGCATCTTTGCCGATCGGCCTGCACATTATCGCGCCCGCGCTTCCTCATTTTCGCAGACTCTATCCAAATGTGCACATAGATCTCCGTTTGAGCGATCACATAGTGGATCTGGTCGAAGGCGGCTTCGATCTGGCAGTTCGGATCGGCGATCTCTCCGACTCTCGCCTGCTCTCAAGGCGCCTATCGCCCCATCGACTATGCTGCTACGCCTCACCCGAATATCTTGACGGTTACCCCACACCTAAGCATCCGAACCAGTTGGAAGAGCACGAGACCGTCAATCTGCGCTACCAAAATAGTGGCCAGCTATTCCGCTGGCCCTTCCGTATCAGGGATCGGGAGGTGGAAATCGTGCCATCCTCGGGTATCGTCGTCGATGCAAGCGAGGCCGTTCTTGCATTGATTGCCGCTGGCGCAGGTATCGGAATGGCAACCAGCTTCATGGCCAACTCCTGGGTGGAGCGCGGAGCGCTTGTTCCTGTTCTGGCAGACTATGCCGTCGACCGGCACAACATCACGGCGCTGTGGCCAGCGAGCCGTCGGTCCAACCCCGCTGTTCGCGCCTTCCTCGACACCTTGGTGGAGTTGTCATGACAACGGTATTTGTGGCCGACGGCCGACAGCCGGCTCATCCGCCTGCTGGCACCATGGTGCGCCCCTTCCCCGGTTATTATCTCTATTACCCTGATCTTCACGGGACTACAGCCCTCGAACTGTCCAAAGCAGCCTCTTCGAGAACCAAGAAATGAGCCCCGCTCCGCACCCGCTCGCGACGCCCTTTCCTTATCGAGCACAAGGGTTCGTAGGAGCCGAAGGGGCAGGAACTGATCAATTGGCTGAAAATTAGCTCGACCAGGGCGCGCCTCACCTGACGTGCAGCAGACTCAACGCTGTGCGAGCCGCCCGGCCGCGTAGTCGCGCGCAAGCGCGATAAAGGCCTGGAAGGCTGCGGAGGAATTGCGCCGATTATAATGGTAGAGGCACAGCGGTACGAGCGGCGGTGTCCAGTCTTCGAGAATGCGCACGAGTCGCCCTGCAGCAATATCTTCGCGGACATCGGCTTCCATGAGATATTCTATCCTCACGCCGTTCGTTACTGCGATCCGCGCTAGGGATGCACACCGCGTGTCAACGGCAAAAGCAGGTGTGTGATTGAACGTCGGGTCCGTTCCCGATCCATGCGCAAAGGATGCAACGGGCGATCAGCGGGCTGAATACTCATGTTTGACAGTGCACCGTTACGCTGCACGCAACAGTGGTTGGAACCGCTTCGCGTGGTGAGCTCATTCCGTAACGGAACGCATAGTCGGATAGGCCTGCTCAAACCTCCGGGTTACGGAGTCCTGTCGAGACATTCTTCAGTCCTGAGGCGGTCTCTCAACGTGGCTGCCGCGCCGAACGTCCTTGATGAGATCGACGAACCGCCGCAGTTTGGCGGGGATGTTTCGTCTTCCGGGATAATAGAGGCAGAGCCCCGGATAGGGTCGGGTCCAGTCGGCAAGAACCTGCTCCAGCCGTCCAGCAACGACGTCCTCTGATACCTGCCATTCATTCAGATAGGCGAGTCCGGCTCCGTCGCGTGCCGCCCGGAGCATCAGGTCGCTGTCGTCGAGCGTGAGCTTGCCAGGAACGTCGAGCATGAAGCTCTCGCCTCGCTTTTCGAACTCCCAGCGATAGAGCGTGCCGCTCGCCATTCTGGCCCGAATGCACTCGTGGTTCTGAAGATCTGCCGGAACCTGCGGCTTTCCATGCTGCCGGAAATATTCGACCGAACCGACGATGGCCGGACGGACGCTGTCGCCGATCGGAACGACGACCATGTCGGGGGGAACGGCTTCCCGAATCCTGATCCCCCCGTCAAAACCCTTGGCATTGACATCGACCAGCGCGCCCTCCGTGACAATCTCCACCGCCATCTGCGGGTTTCTCCGCATGTATTCCAGGATCAGCGGCGTCAGGATCATTCGGGTCGCACCGACCGACGTGTTGATGCGCAGGGTACCGGTGGCTTCCGCACGATGCTCGTCGACATGCTCAACGGCGTTGCGAATGGCCTCCAGCGCCGGGCCAACGCTCGCCACGAACTGTTCGCCCGCGGCGGAAAGGACCACGCTCCGCGTCGATCGGTTGAATAGTCTGACGCCCATGCGCGCTTCCAGCGCGGCGATCTGCTGGCTGAGCGAGGACGACGAGATCCCAAGCTCGCGCGCGGCGGCCCGAAACCCGCCACGGGAAGAGACCGCGAGAACTGCTTCGAGTTCGGCGAGCGAGCCACGCATCATTGTCCGTAACTCCTTATCAGCCTGAGCGCTTTTCGCGAGCTTATCAGGACAATGGAGAAATGCCAGATAAGCCTGACAGTCGAAAGGAGTTAGACATGCGCAACATCGACAAGATCTATATCGACGGTCAGTTCGTCACACCGAAGGGAACCGAAACGGGCGATCTTCATGATCCGTCCACTGAAGAGAAGATCGGTACGGTCCGGCTTGCCGGCGTAGAAGACGCACAAGAAGCCATCGCCGCGGCAAAACGCGCCTTCCCTGCGTTCTCACGCACGTCAAAGGCCGAACGCATCGATATGCTGAAGCGCTTGAACGCCGCGGTCGCCGCGCACGTTACCGATCTCACCGAAGCGATGTCGCTCGAATATGGCGCTCCGCAGACCTTCACGCGCTTTGCTATTCCTCATGCTGCTTCGAGCTTTCTCACCATGGCGTCCGTCCTGGAGGACTACGAATTCGAGCGCCGAATGGGCCGCGCGCGGGTGGTCATGCAGCCGTCTGGTGTTGCCGCGGCCATCACGCCCTGGAACAGCAATATCGGCTTCATCACCTCGAAGCTCGCAACCGCCATCGCCGCTGGTTCGAGCATCGTCGTCAAGCCCAGCGAGATGAGCGCGATCCAGACGCAGATCTTGACGGAGTGCCTTCATGAAGCGGGTTTGCCGAAAGGCGTGTTCAACATCATCAATGGCTATGGCAATGTCGTCGGCGCGGAACTCAGCCGGCATCCTGATATCGCAAAAGTGACTTTCACCGGCTCCACCGCGGTCGGCCGGGAAATCCTACGCAACGCGGCTGATACCTTCAAGCGCGTAACCCTGGAACTTGGCGGCAAGGGTCCAAACATCATTCTCGACGATGCAGATCTGAATGTTGTCATTCCCGCCGTTTTGCGGATGGGCTTCATCAACAGTGGCCAGGCCTGCATTGCCGGTACTCGTATTCTGGTTCCGAACCAGTTGCTCGACGACGTCCTGGACAGGCTGAAACAGGAGATCGAGACGTTCAAGGTCGGCGCTCCGAGCGATCCGGACGCGATGATCGGACCGATGGTCAGCCGCAAGCAGTACGATCGCGTCCAGTCCTACATCGAACTGGGAACGCAGGAAGGCGCCCGTCTCCTGACGGGTGGCCTGGGCCGGCCCGCAGGTCTGGATCGTGGCTGGTTTACGAAGCCGACGATCTTTTTCGGCGTGGACAACCAGATGCGGATCGCACGCGAAGAGATCTTCGGACCGGTCCTCTCGGTCATCGCCTACCGCGACGAGGACGAAGCCGTGTCCATCGCAAACGACACCCCATACGGCCTCCAGGCCTATCTGCATGGCACCGACTCCGCACACATGCAGGCGCTTGCGGATCGATTGGACAGCGGGCGGGTGGTCATCAACGGCGCGCCGCATGAGCCGCTCGCTCCCTTTGGCGGCTTCAAGCAGTCAGGGATCGGTCGTGAATACGGCGTGTTCGGCCTCGAGGCGTTTCTGGAGCCGAAAGCCGTCATTGCGTGACGATCGCTAACTTGGACCGGCAATCGAACCGCTCGGGTCAGGCGTCTGAAAGTCGGACCAGGACCTTGCCGACAGCCTTGCCGCTCTCCTGGAACTCGTGCGCATCGGTCACTGCATCGAGGGCATATGTTTTCGCGATCTGCGGAACGTATGCCCCCGACGCGGCGCAGGCCGAAATCTCTTCAGTTGCGTGACGCATCGCCGCTTCCGGCATGGTGTACACGTAGACGAAACGGAATGAGAAACCTCCGAGCAGCGCCGGGAAAAACGGGATGGCCAACTTGGCTTGCGGTGATTCCGTCGAATAGGCTGAGACCACGCCGTCGCGGGCGAGGCAGGAGATTGCCAATTCAATATTGGCGGAGATATCGACATCCACGATACGGTCGACGCCGTGGCCGCCCGTGGCCGATCGTATGGCCTGCGGCACGTCTTCCTGGTGCCTGTTGATGACAAGATCGACCCCAGCGGCTCGCGCGACCTCCGCCTGCTGCTCGCGGCTCACTGTCGCCGCCACCCACGCGCCCGCCCATTTCGCAAGCAGGATCGCCGCGTTGCCGACCGCACCGGCACCACCCTGCACCAGAACCCGTTTGCCGCGCAGGTCACCATCGGCGAACAGGCAGCGATGCGCCGTCATCGCAGGAACGCCGAGCGATGCTCCGATCTCAAAGGGCACGTTGTCGGCCAGCCTGACGGCCTGCGCGGACGGCACGACGACGAATTCCGCAGCGGTCCCGAAGGCGCGGTTCCATTGCGCCATGTAGATCCACACGCGCTCTCCGATCCGTGTATCAGCAACGCCGGGGCCGACGGCGTCGATCACGCCCGCGCCGTCCTGATGCGGTACGATCCGTCCGAATGGCATGGCCTTGCCGCCGAAGCCGGTTCTCGTCTTGATGTCGGAAGGATTAATACCAGAGGCGATCACCCTCACCCGGACCTCACCGGCGCGGGGCTGTGGATCGGGCAAGTCGGCGACAACAAGCACCTCTCTCGCAGCTCCTTGTTTCTCGTAAAACGCAGCGCGCATGACACACCTCCAATCAACTCGCTCCAACTAGGCGCGCCACAGGCGCTCTTGCAAGTAGGCAACAGTTCCGCCTATAGGGATAGAAAGTACACCATTGGAGACCAGGATGAGCCTTGGCCAGAAGTGTCCCGTCGAGACCACCGTCGATGTGACGGGCGGCAAGTGGAAGCCGATGATCATTTACCGGCTGCTGGACGGGCCGCGCCGGTTTGGCGAACTGCGCCGCCTGGTTGGCGATCCGAGCCAGCGATCTCTGACGATGCAGCTCCGGGAGCTTGAGGCCGACGGGATTGTTTTCCGTGAAGTCTTCGCTGAAGTCCCGCCGCGCGTGGAGTATTCGCTTACACCGTTCGGCCAGACACTCGCGCCCGTGTTGATGGCCATGCGCGACTGGGGCGTCGCGTTTCAGGAGCGTCGGCTCTCCGCATGAGGTTAGGACGCATCCCGTGCGGCGCTCGCTGAGAACCGTGCGACAAAGAAATCGATCAGCACCCTGACCTTTCGGGACACGTGCGATCCCGGCGGCCGCACAATATAGACGCCGATCTCCGGCAAGCTGTATTCCGCCATGATCGGCACTAGCGCGCCCGCAGTCACGTAGCTTTGCGCGATCACGACAGGAAGGGCCGCAACGCCCAGCCCGGCCGCCGTCCCTTCGGCGATCCCCACGGCGCTGTCCGCCTTGAACCTTCCCTGCCCGTTGACGACGACCGTTCGGCTGCCGTCCGATACCTTCCAGCTTTCAGTCCCTTGCAGGATGGCCTGGTGTTCAAGCAGGTCCGAGGGCTTTTTCGGGATGCCGTGGGCACTCAGGTAGTCTGGATTGGCGAACAATCCGGCCGCAAAGGCACCGATCTTGCGTGCGGTCAAATTTGAATCCTGAAGATAGCCGACCCGTATCCCGCAATCGAACCCTTCTGCCACCAGATCAACGTACCGGTCACTGTAATGCGCGTGAAGCTGCAGGAGCGGATGGAGGCGGGCAAGCTCGGCCAGCGCCGGCGCGAAATGTCCGGGACCGAAGGATGAAGGAACCGCCACGCGCAATCGTCCCCGCAACTCCCCGGTCGGCAGCATTTCCTCGCGCGCCACGTCCATTTCCAGGCACATGCGGGCAGCATGCTCGCGGAAGGAAACACCGGCTTCCGTGAGTGATGCGCCCCTCGTCGTGCGCGCCAGAAGCTGGACGCCAAGTTCGCTCTCGAGGCGCACAAGCCGGCGGCTGACGATTGATTTCGGCAGTCCGAGACGCCGGGCCGCGACCGTGATCCCTCCGCCGTCGGCAACCTCGACGAAGGTCTGCATGTCCTCGAAGCTGATCATGTTTGCGTTCCATTTTTCGTTCAACAGAGTGGCAAACGATAGAGCTACCGTACCATTCATCGCAACGCTAAATTCCAATCATCGAGCGGATCGAAACGAACTTCACCAACCCGCCGCCGAAAAGGAAAAGGAACACGACAATGCACAGCCAAGCATTCACCCCCGAAAATTCCGCCATGCTGCTCATCGACCATCAGATCGGCACGATGGCCTGGACCCACTCGCACGACATCAACCTGGTCAAGCAGAACGCGCTGAAGCTCGCCCGCATCGCCAAGGCTGCCAACATCCCGACCATCCTGACATCAAGCATGGAAGACCAGATCCAGGGGCCGCTGGCGCCCGAACTCAAGGAAATCCTCCCCGAAGCCTTCGAGGCCCGTATCAAGCGCCCCGGCATCGTCAACGCAATGCACCACGACGGCTTCAACCAGGCGGTCAAGGCAACCGGCCGCAAGAAGCTGTTCGTCGCCGGCGTGACAACGGAAATCTGCGTCACCTTCCCGGTCCTGCAGATGCTCGACGAAGGCTACGAGGTGCAGGTCTCGGCTGACGCTTCCGCCTCCTACACGAAGTACGGCGACGACCTTGCTCTGCGCCGCATGGAAAAGGCGGGAGCGGTCATCACCACCGTCGACCAGATCATCTCCGAGCTTGCCGTCGACTGGACGAGCCCGCTCGGGCAGAAGCTGGTGGGCATCCTCAACTATCATTGAGCGCGCATTGGTCCCGTTCGGCGCGGGCCTTGGAGCCCGCGCCCTAAATGGAAGGAAACACTTCAATGACGATCACCAAGATCTCCGCAGGCCGGATGCGCGGGAACTTCGTTCAAAGTTTCGGCGTCGAAATCCTTTATCCCGGTCTCACCCTGACGGCCGATGATAGCGGGATCGGTCCGATCGGCAGGATCGATCGCGCCCAGGTGCAACCCGGTCACCTCATCGGCATGCACCCGCACAAGGACGATGAAATCCTGACCTACATTCGCGGCGGCGAGATGCTTCACCGCGATACCGTCGGAAACGAGAAGACGCTCGACAAAACGCATTTCATGATGATGAATGCAGGCCACACCTTCCAGCACGAAGAACTGATGCTCGGGAACAGTCCGGTTCGAGCGCTACAGATCTTCCTGCGGCCCAACGCTCCCGATCTTGAGCCGATGGTGCAGTTTCATGATTTCGTTGACGAAAGCCGTGACAACGAGTGGCGATTGATTGCCGGGCCACAGGAGGCGCCGCTGACCGTGCGATCCGACGTCAGTGTCTTCGATGCGCGCATCACGAGGGGCTTCCGGCTACGCTTGCCTGCCGCGGCCGATTCCGGGACGGCTTTTTTGCTCTATGTCTTCGACGGGGCGATAGATTTCGGCGACGTCACGATCACAACCGGCGAGAGCGCGTTTACTCGCTCATTTGATCACCAGCTCATTGCCAGTGCGGGCTCAGACGTCGTTCTATTCGCGTTCGACCCTGAAGCCGAGGTATTTCGTGGCGGCATGTTCAGCGGCAAAAAGATACGCATCGGTTGAACGGGAGATGCCACATTCAGGACCGTGGCGTGGAGGTGTGAACGTTATGTTCCTCCTCGCCTTCAAAGGAACCCACAACATAGTCGGCAGCTATCAGCTGCCTGCTCATCTGCCATGCATTGATCTTCCTGCTGCGGGGAGCCTCAATTCCAACGCGGCGGTGTTCCGACATGATTCTTGAGCGCTTCGGTGAATGCTTTGATTTTCGCAGATGGCACCTGAAGCGCACGAAGAAGATAGATCCCGGAAGGCCGTTCATTCCATGCTTCGCCCAATAGTGAAAGGCGGACGAGATCACCCGTCTGGACGGACGGCCCCGAGACCCAGCTCGGTAGGAACGCCACCCCCATCCCGGCGATCGCAGCGCCGTTCAGCGCTTCAAAATCGTCAGACCGGAATACAACGCGCTCGCACGCCTCCCCTGTTGGCGCGCCGAGGATATTCGACCAACCGAGAAGATCGTTGCCGTGTAACTTGTCGAGGACACGATGTTGGCGAAGCGCATCTGCACTTTCCGGCACGCCGTAGTGCTCAAGATAGGCGGGGCTCGCCACGATGATGTGATCGTGAGGCGCCAGCCTGGTTGCAATCAACGTGCTGTCCTGAAGCTCGCCCATCCTTACCACCAGATCGAGCCGCTCTGCGACCGGGTCGGCCAATCGCTCGGTGAGATCCAGTTCGACGTGCAGGTTCGGATAGTCTCGCGCGAGAGATGCCAGGACGGGGATGACGTAGCGCTTTCCGAATGTCGGGAAACAGGCGATCCGCAGCATGCCACTGACCGCGCCATCGAAAGCGGCAACCTCGGCATAGGTATCGGCGAGATCGTCAAGCAAGCGCTGGGCGCGTTCAAAAAGGTGACGTCCCGCATCCGTCAAAGACAGCGCCCGTGTCGAGCGAACAAGGAGAGCAACGCCCAGGTCCTGTTCCAGCGCATCAATCTGTCGAACGACAGCCGAGGGCGTAACGGCCCGGCGCCGAGACGCTGCCGAGAAGCTCCCCGTGCGGACGACATCGACGTAAACCGCGAGATGTTCGGCGAAGCGTGGGTCCCTCATCTTTGCCTACGACGCAAAACCGTTTCGACCATTCAGTTCGTTATCATCTGCAGGCATTCGGGGCACTTTCCTTCTCGTCAACGGGCGGTCGCCCAACAAACAGAAGGAACACTACGATGGTCAAGGTCCTCGATACAATTCTCTCTCAGTCCGCCTATTCCGCGGAGATCGACGTTCCCCTTGAAAAAATCGACATAGCGGACTGGCTCTTCAACCTGCCAGAGGCCGAATATCTTCGCTGCTGTCCGCCCGATCATATCGCCGCCGGCGTCACCTGGACCGACGACGGACGCCGGATGTCGATCAATGTCGAGCAGATCGGTTCGGGCCTGGTCGTGCAGCACTATGTGGCCGAAGTCGCCGAGCCGGCCTATTGCCGCATGAACTCCATCTCGGACGTGTTCACGGCCAATGGGCGGACCCAGGTCAATGTCGTCTGGGAATTGATGGCCGAGAAGATCGACGACGGCAGGACGCGCTACACCAACAAGGTCACAGCCCATCCGACGGATGCGTTCATGCGCTTCATCGAAGAGCACGGTGTCAGTTACGAAGAGGCCGCGGCAGCCCGTCAGTCCGCCGGCGGCGACCACAACAGCCGCGAGACGCCGCTGTTTGCTGCCAGCATCGCCCGTCGGGCACTGTCGAAGTAAGGAGCCGTTGCGATGAAAGCGATCATATTCGATGACTTCGGAAGCGCGGATGTCCTGCGGCTTGGCGAAGCTCCCATGCCCAACGTCCGCCCCACCGACCTTCTGGTCAAGGTCATGGCGGCTGGCGTCAACCGAGCCGACCTCCTTCAACGGGAGGGTGTCTACGGTTCGCAGAGCTACGGCGACAGCACCATCCTCGGGCTTGAGGTCGCTGGAGACGTCGTTGACATGGGGGATGCAGTGACCGGCTTTGCCGTCGGAGACCGTGTCATGGGCATTGTCGGGGGCGGCGCCTATGCGCAATATGCGCGCCTGGACTACGGGATGGCCGCTGCCATCCCGGCCGGCATGTCCTTCACCGACGCAGCCGCGATCATGGAAAGTTTTGTCACCGCCTGGGAGGCGCTTTCAAATCTCGGGAGGGTCGCAAAAGGTGAGACGGTCCTCGTCCACGCTGCGGCAGGCGGAATCGGATCGGCTGCCGTCAAGCTCGCAAAGGCAGCAGGAACGACCGTGCTGGCCACGGCATCTGCGAACAACATCGAAAACGTGCTGTCACTCGGCGCGGATGCGGTCTTCGATTACAGGCAGGCCGACTTCGAGGCAGAGATCGTCGATACGACCGCCTCTCGCGGTGTCGATCTGATCATCGACTTTGTCGGTGGGTCCTACCTCGCCCGCAACATTCGTGGTCTTGCGCCTGGTGGCCGGCTTGTCCAGGTCGGCCTGCTCGGCCGCGATAAAAACGCCATCATTCCCCTCGACATCGTTCTTCACAACCACCTGCAATTGATGGGCACGGTGATGAAATCTAGGTCGCGGTCAGAAAAACGAGCGATGATCGGCCGGTTCAGGGAACAGGTACTCCCGAGGGTTGGCCACGAGCTGAAGCCGGTCATTGGAGCGACGTATTCGCTTGCGGCTGTATCGGATGCACATCGCCGGATGGAGGCCGGCGGGTTGTTCGGCAAGGTCGTTCTAACGGGTTTTCATGAATGACGCGGCTATAGGGTATGGTCGACTACGCCTTGAAGGATGTGAACCTGGGACCCGTCGGTCAATGGAAGCTAAAATATTGAAATGATAAGACAATGTCACTGTCCGCCCTTACTGGCGTCTCGTGTGAAATCGCTGTGGGTAAATTTTCGTTCGCTCGACCGACAACGACTTGCCTAGCATTCAACGTGAGGCCCTACATGCGGGAAGGTGTGCCAGCCACGCAAGGCTATCTAGTGCTTATCGGAACTGATATGGTTTATGGTAGACCAACGCATGCCTATCTTGAGGGAAAACATCGGCCGCGGGAGAAACCCAATGGCAGTCAGCGTTAAAGTAGCAGAGGCAAAAACCCATCTTTCCGAGCTACTCGCACAGGTCGAAGCGGGTGAAGAGGTCATCATTTCCCGGGGCAACACACCCATAGCACGGCTCTCTCGCATCCGACGAGAAACCGACGTCGACGCGGTGATCAGCGAGATCAAGGCTCAACGTGCGGGCTTGCCGTTCACCACTCAAGAGGAAATCCGCGCCTGGCGTGACGAAGGTCGTCGCTACTGATGCCATTCATACTCGATGCATCCGTTGCCGCGGCATGGTTTCTGCAGTGGCGAGCGCGGCGCGCAACGAGGGAATTGTCCTTCTGGGTCCGCTGGAAAATGATCACTAAGCCCGCAGGCAGAGATAAGACCGACGTTGCGCATCGCGCCGAAGACCTCGATAGCATTGCCGCTGTCCTGCCAATCGAGCGCCGTGACGAGCTCGCCGAGCTGCTGACCGACCAGGACGTCGAAACCCTGCGGCATCTGGTCAACAAGGGCACGGGCGATAATACGCTGCGGGCTCTGACCTCCGACTTGCCTATCTGCAGGCCTGGTCGCTTTCCGCCACCGGCTCTTCCCTGCCCTGGCCCGCGCCAGAGGCGCTGCTCCTGAAATTCGTCGCCCATCATCTGTGGGACCCGAAAAAGCGAGACACCGATCCGCACCACGGCATGCCAGCCAATGTCCAACAAGGGCTTCGCGACCGGGGCTTTCTCAGATCGACCGGTCCGCATGCACCCGATACCGTTCGCCGGCGTCTCGCCAGTTGGTCGACGCTGACGAAATGGCGTGGTCTGACCGGTGCCTTCGCCTCCCCTGCCCTGAAATCAGCCATTCGTCTCGCCGTGCGCGCCGTGCCGCGGCCGCGAAAGCGCAAGAGCGCCAAGGCAATCACCGGTAACGTGCTGGCGAAGTTGCTGGCGACCTGCGGTGGCGGCGACCTGCGCGACGTCCGCGACCGGGCCATCCTGATGGTCGCCTTCGCCTCCGGCGGCCGCCGGCGCAGCGTAGTCGCCAGCCTGCGCAAGGAGCAGCTGACAATCGACGCCGGTAACAGCCGAGGACGGAAGCCCCCTCCCCTCGCTCTCCATCCGTCTTGGCCGGACGAAGAATTCCGGCGCCAGCCAAGACGAGGTCGTCTATCTGACCGGCCGGCCGGTGGAGGCATTGAACGCCTGGCTGACCGCCGCCAAGACCGACAGCGGCAGCGTGTTTCGGGCGATCGACCGCTGGGGCAATGTGTCCCGCCGAACGCTTGATCCGAAGGCGGTCAATGACATCGTCAAGCGGCGGGTGGCGATGGCTGGGCTCGAGGCGGGGGAGTTTTCGGCGCATGGATTGCGCTCTGGCTATCTGACGGAGGCAGCCAATCGCGGCATCCCGCTCCCCGAGGCGATGGAACAGTCTCGCCATCGATCCGTCGAGCAGGCGTCGAGCTACTACAACAGTGCGACGACGCGGAGCGGCCGGGCTGCGCGCATGCTATAAACGTCCCACTCGGCTGCGTTCTGTGTCAGAGCGGTGACCGCTCAAGTCAGAAACGTTGTTCAATGTCTCAGGATCCTGCTTCCATCGATCGTCTGAGCAGCGCTCGCAGGGCCTCATGTTCAGGCCCAATGGGTTTTAGATTAAGGAATGCGTCGACGGATCTGCGTGTCTCGTGCGCGCCCGACGCCAGATTGGCGCGATGCAGGACGAAGGCGGCGTCACCCTTGCTCTGGCAGCACAGAAACCAGCGGTCGCCGTTGGAGCTCACGGCGAATTCCATCTGCTCTTCCGTATCGAACCCCTCCCGCGTACGGTTCATCTCGTTCTGGGAACTTGCCTGCTCGCCCCCCGCTTGCGCGTCGCCTGTGCTCGTAGACGCGGGATAATCCTCGGGAGCGATCATGCCGGCCCGGATCTGCTCGATGAGAGTGGTCTCCGCCGCGTGGTCCGCTCCCGCCTCGGGCTTCAGGTCAAGCGTGGCATAGTCCGCTCTCTTAAGAAGCCTGCGCAAAAGAGACTGCTTCATGCCGGTTATGTTCACCACATCCAGCCCTCCGTGATCAAGAATAGAACAAAAACAAAGCTGATCACGGCGACGATTGTTGGAGCGGCGCTGGAATAGCTTGGCGAAACAGTTTTGTGAGTGGGAGGCATATCCTCTCCTTCCGTTAACGTGTCGGTCCGACTTCCGAGATCATCCCGCTGGCAAGTTCCTCGTCACGCTGCCGCGGATAGTGGTGGCTTTCGGCGTCGTGTCGGACGGACCGGTTTCAGCTCGATCGGCCGGGCTTCGCGCAGCTGGCGCAGGCGCGCGGTTTTGCGGGTCCGGTCAGCCGCTTCCGTTTCAATGATCTGCCGCGCGACGTCACTCGTGGTCGCAGCCTTGTCTCGCGCGGAAACCTTTTCGGGCTTGAAAAATGCCGGCTTGGTCATGGTCATGATGATCGTCTTTCGGTCTGCGGCTTGGACACATCCAAGCGGTCGACGGTTGATACAGGCCGGAAAAGGCCGACCAGAAAACAAAAGGCCGGGCGCTAGCCCGACCTTCCACAGTCACTCAGCTCTGCTGCCAGTACATCCGTGGTCAGCGCAGCGAATGAAATCCCTAAGCTGCCCGAAGATTTTCGGCCGAGCTTTTGCCGGACTTGCGGTCCTGGACAACCTCGTAGGAGATCTTCTGGCCATCCGAGAGCGAACGCATTCCGGCGCGCTCGACAGCAGACGCATGCACGAAAACGTCCGTGCTACCGTTGTCAGGCTGGATGAAGCCGAAGCCCTTGGTGGAGTTGAACCATTTTACAGTACCAGTATTCATGACGATTTCCTTTCAGAGCAATCGTTATGGTTCCCGCGATGCCTTGCGGGATAAGATCGATGATTTGAGGAAATCCGGCGGGAGCGAAGCTGCGGCCAACATCACAAGCAATGGTCGATAATCCATATATGGGTACAAGTCAGGATTTTACAAGAGACGCGCCGGATTAAACTCAGCTTCACTGCGGAGAACAATGTTTAGACCTGCGTTCACGCTTCATCAGGCAGTGAAGGAGATATCCACGGCAACGTCCATCGACATGAAGGCATCTGCCGAACCGATGAACGTTCCCGACACGGGGAAGAGCTGGATAATATCGCGCGCGACTGCTACGGGAATCAGGTTGGCGCTGCCCATACTCCTGTTTGTCGGATCGAACGCGACCCATCCTGCACCGGGAAGGAACACCTCAACCCACGCATGGGTCGAGCCGCCCGGCGACGAACCGATGAGGGTGAACGCCGGATCATAAAGATATCCGGACACGATCCTCGCCCCGATGCCAAGCACCCGCACGCTTTCGACAAGGACCATCGCAAGATCCCGGCAACTCCCCGACCGTAGGCCAAGGGTCTGCAGCGGAGGTTGTGTTCCCTCTGTATCGCGTGCCTGATAGGCAACGCCGTTCGAAACACCTGCACTGAGATCCTTCAACAGCGAGAGCGTATCGGTCGGCTCCGCCATGACGAAGCCCCTGACCCACTGGTGAAATTCGCCGGAAGGATCGGAATACTGAACGTCCCTTAGGGCGCCCAGGTCCTTCCAATCCTGATCATCGTATCGGAACGGGTAAGTCGCGGCTGACGCAGCGATGTCGAACACCGGCCAGGCTTCCGATGTCAGGTCGACATCCGCACGGCTTGTGATCTCGAGCCGTTGCGTCGCTTCCGAGAACGTCACGGTCGCAATCGCGTTTCCGAAAACATCGGTTGTCCAGGAAACCCTGCCTTCGGGCGAAAAGGCTATGTCGTGACTTAGCAGCAGGATTTCCGGTCCCTCGCGCGGTCGCAGCAATAGTCGGTAAGGAGAGAGCTGAACCGGAGATCGGTAGCTGTAGGTCGTCCGGTGGCATATGGAAAGTTTTGGCATTGCCGCTCCTCGCACAGAACAAACCCAGGGGGATATGGTCAGGTATCGCCAGTTCTTCGCGCCGCCAACAAGCTCAGCCAGGATTGGGAAGGTGCAGATCCGATAAGAACGTGCAGCTCGCGACCGTCCGGCTGGCCGTTAGTCGCCAGGGATGCGTCATTTCATGAGCCCGGCAGACCGCAGCGCACTCTCTATGACGTCCTGGACGTTATTCGTGATCTTGCGATCAGACTTCGCTCCCCCGGTGGGCCTTTCGCGCGCGGCCTCGGGATGCGCATGACGCTCAAAGGATGGTGTGAGACCCCAGTTGCGGGCGATGTGCTCCGTCGACGAGATGCCAACGTCGAGCATGTACGGTGCTTGCGAGCCGTAGCCGCTTGAAGTGTCGATAGGAGTGCCGTGTCCCATGCCGCCGATGCGGTAGAGTTCAATGGCGTCCGAGCCAGTCTTGTCTGTCCAGACGTGGTGTTCGTGCCCGTCGATGACGTCAAACCGCGAAGGTCGATCGATAACCTCGTGTATGGCTTTCCACTGATCAATAATGGCCTGGGCGTTGATCTCGTCAACGGTCTTGTCATTCGTACCATGCCAGACGGATATGCTCGGCCAGGGTCCAGCATGCGCTGACGCCGAACGAAGTTGCTGCTGAAGTCGTTCACGAGGGGGTAGACCGTGGCCGCGCATCCGGTCGAACGCCTCTGGGATGCTTGAGGCAACGCCATAGGGCAGGCCCGCAATGATCGCTCCCCCGGTAAACACTTCCGGATAGGCAGCAAGCATGGCATTCGCCATGGCGCCGCCAGCCGACAGTCCCGTGATGAACACCCTCGTAGGGTCGATGCCGTGGTTGGAGATCATCACGCCGATCATCTCACGGACCGAGCGGACCTCGCCACCGTCGCGCCGGATATCGTCGTCGGAAAACCAGTTGAAACAGAGATTAGGGTTGTTCTGGCGGGTTTGCTCCGGAAACAGGACAGCAAAGCCAAATTCGTCGGCCAGCTTCGACCATCCCGACCCGGCATCGTATCCGGCAGCCGTCTGCGTGCAACCGTGTAAGACGACTACAAGCGGGATCGGTCGTGATGCATCCGCGGATCCGGGAACACGATACCACCCCAGGAGATCGCCGGGATTAGCGGTTTGGTTCTGCAGCTTCTCCAACCGGTTTGAACCCGTGGGCATGGTCGGCGGGGTGCGAAACCGTTGCAGGCGCTGCAAAGTATCCGAAAGACTTCTCATAGGGGCTTCCTCGCTGCTCGCGGAAAGCCAACTGACATCCCGGATTTCCTAGGTAATGCTGCGGTGCACAATTGCAAGACTCGTAGTGATGGAAGCAAGCCATTTGCTCAACGTGGGCAACAGCGACAAGAGCGGCAACCAGGCCAGCAAAAGGCTATCATCATACGCTCATCTCCATCTCTTCGAAGGAAATCAGTCGCTGCCTCTTCTCGTCCCAGAGAACAAATTTGACGCAGGCCAGGCTGTCGCGAATGCTGATGCGGCCGACATCTGCAAGCTCGGGATGGTCTCGAAGCACCTCAGGCAGCCGATAGAACGGCACCCGGCTGGAGAGATGATGAATATGATGCATGCCGATGTTACCGCTCATCCACCGCAAGGGGCGCGGCAGATCATAGTGTGAGGCTCCATGCATGGCAGCGTAAGGGAAAGCCCAGTCTGGTGGTCTCGACCAGTGCGTATCCTCGAACTGATGCTGGACGTAGAACAGCCAGACGCCTGCGGATCCCGCAATGAGGACGATCGACAGATGGATCAAGAGGAACGGGATAATCCCGACGCTCCAGATTAATAACGCCGTCAACACGGTAACGGCGACGTTCGTTGCCATGGTCGAGACCCAGGGCAGTGCGCCCGAGCGCATCATCCCGAACGGTAGCCTCTGCTTGAGGAGAAACAGAAAGGCGGGGCCGATCCCGAACATTACGAACGGATTGCGATACAAGCGATAGCCAAGCTGTCCCATCGGGGTCAGATTGCGATACTCTGATACCGTGAGGGTCGTTATGTCGCCAACGCCGCGCTCATCCAGGTTCCCGGCAGAGGCATGATGTTCGTTGTGCGCGCGTCGCCAGTAGTCGTAGGGTGTGAGCGTCAGGATTCCGAGCACGCGGCCGGTCCAATCGTCCAGGCGTCGTTTGCCAAAGAACGAACCGTGCCCGCAGTCATGCTGCAGCATGAAGATGCGTAGCAAAAAGCCAGCCGCAGGAATGATCAGGAGTAGGCCAATCCAGTATCCGAACTGCAGCGCGATCGCCGCAGTCGCCCACAGAAGCACGAACGGGATGAGGGTCACGGCAAGCTCGTACAGGCTTCGCGCCAACACGGGCTTGCGGTAGCCGGCGATGATCTTGAGCCAAGCCGATTCGGGATCAGCGCCTGGGCTGGCCGGCGGTTTAATTGAGGTCAAACTATACCTATTGCGTTCTTGGGATAAGCGCCGCATGTAGCAAGAGCCGGCAGACGGGGGATTACTTGATGCGGCGTACCAGCGGATACGCCGGCGCGTCGTATGCCCGGATCTGTCTATGGTCGAACCGCGCCTCATCGACTTCGAGGAGAGAACCCAGTTGCTGTGCGCCGGGCATGTCTTCAATCGCGAAACGCAGAGCCTCGGCGGCTGTCTGAAAACGCCGGTAGCGTGGGCCCCTGCTCCCACGGAGAGATTTACCCGGATACAGGCCTGCCACGCGGGTGTAGTCGAACTGGGTCAAGGGGTTGCCCTCCACGTTGCAGAAGGAGACTGAGCATTGACCCGGCTGGCTTCCCTGACGGTGCGCTCTGTTTCTCGCAGCTCGCGCTGTCGTAGCTGCATTCCCTTTCGCAGAGTCCTGAGTTTTTCCGCGTTTGAGCCTGCCTCGGCAGCGCGAAAAAGCTTGTCCGCAGATTGGCGGAATGTAGAGTTCATTATGATTCCTTCTTTGGTGAGCAAAAGCTATGGCAACAAATCGCCTAATTGCCGCTCGATTATTTCTGCGGGGGTCCCAGTTACGGCCTTGTCAGCTTGCTGCGCTTTGACTTCGTCTGTTGAGAGGTTGCGCATTCCGGCACGATTTATGCCGTCGTCGGCGCTCGGGCTTTCCACTGAGACGTGGAAAAGGGGCTCATGCTCGCCAGAGGCAGCTTTCGCACGACGACCTTCTTTTACATGCAGTCAGCAATCATTGTTTGTTCATGATAGCCGGATGCACTTGTTCGCACGGGGTTTTGCGACACACACGCAGGATACTGATTGGAAGACATCTTGTCCTCCTTCTGTTTGGGGTAAGGCCGCTAATAAAGAAAATGACGCTCACGGGAACGGCTAAACCCGTCGTGTCCCCGGCACTTGCCAGCCAGATCGATAATTTGAAAGGAAATCCGGATGGAGCCATGCTCCAGCTCGAGATGACAATCATTGGTCGATTATAGATATATGGGTACAATTTCCGCTTTAACAAGAGCCTGAGTTACGTCGGCTCTTTTGAAGAGGGCGATGTCAAAGCTCCAACAGGCCGTCGAAGCAATCTTCGAAGCACCGGCAACCATGGCGCCTCCCTAATTGACGCGCCGCCTGCGCGATCGCCCTTCTCTTCAACTTGTTGATGGGCCAATCACTCGCCTGACGCTGCAGCCCTGCGCCGGAGCCCGCAAAAGGGGTGCTTTGCGGGCTCCAAAGAGCTCAGAGGTCGGTCCCCAGGAACGGGCCGCACCGGGCAATCACCACCTGCTCACATATCCAGAACATTAGCGAATAAATTCGGCTGACCGTCCCCGGATCAATCACGAAGCTTACCCTGTCGAAACGCTTGCAAAGGCGGGTAACCCGGGCGGCGCGACCTCGTGCGTTCGCGTACAAGGCGGCTGAGGGTTACCAAGTGCTCCCGCCTGGACGACGGAGGAGCGCCTTGAGGGCTAACGCTTCCAAAACCATTCACGCTTCTACTCGTTCGGATGGGTCGAACGTTTCCGGATTTCGCCGACACGCGCGAACCGGCTCGCAAGGCTCCTGCAACACCTTGATGAAGCAGAATGGCGCAGCACCCCTAGACACGCCGGGCTGAAGACAGCATTCGAGGCTCAGGACCAGGGCTTGATCGAATCCAGGGGCGAGATCGGCTCTCAGACCTACCGTCTGACAGCGGCAGGACGAATGTTTGCGGAACCCCTTCCCGCTGCCCAGCCACCACAGGGCGGAGGAGATCGGCCCGGTTTCCTGTCAAAAAGCATGGTGGTCGTGCCGCTGCCGGCCCTCCACAACGGGACGCTTGCTCGCATTTCTGGTTTGATCGGCGCGACCCAAGCGAAACCGTGATCGCTAGCGCTTTCGCGGTTGGTGATGAACGGCCACGTCCTCTGCGCTTGCCGTTGCCGGCGCCTCTTCTCCTGAGGGAGTGAGCCTTTGTTGGCTACTGGGTCATGATTGGAATGCGGATCACCGTGGTGGCCAGGCCTGCTTGGGTTTATTTAGTACTAAATATGCCCGGTCTCAGCATCAGGAAAGTCCCGACGGTGAGGCCTGCTCCTGAATTTTGGGCACAGCGTAAAAATATAAAATGCCTCCGCGCCCTTGCGCAGCGTAACATTGAGGTTATGTATGGGTTATCGAATTTGCTTTTAGAGCTTTGCTTTGCGCTTGAGCGCAGCTGGCGGGTCTTTTCTTTCAGACATCGATCAAATGACTGTCGGCGGCTCTCGCCGGACAGCGACTAATCGTGCGATTGAAAGGATAATCGTCATGAATACCGGCATCGTAAAGTTTTTCAACACCACCAAGGGCTTCGGCTTTATCCAGCCGACCGACGGCTCCAAGGACATCTTTGTTCATATCTCCGCAGTAGAACGCGCCGGGATGAGCTTCATCTCAGAGGGCCAGAAATTGAGCTACGACATCGTCGCCGATGACCGCTCAGGCAAAAGCGCTGCCGAAAATCTTCAGGCAGCCTGACCGATAGTCGGTCCTTGACCACGGATGTACTGGCATTGACCGCATGTCGAAAGGTCGAGGGATGCCCTCGGCCTTCTTTTTGTTGAAAAGGAATCCCACATGAAAAAGACCAGCGCCGAACAGCAGATTCAAAGGGCAGTACGCCAGGTGAAGAACACCAGTGGCGGCGGCCATCTTGGCGGCACAAACTTTGGCCAGGCTTATGATGCCAAGACATCGTCGGCAAAGGGCAAGGCCGATAGCAGCCGTCGGGGTTCTCGAAAAAGCTGACAGCCCGGAAATCGCAACAGCAAAGGGAGGTCAACATTGAGTGGCTAAGTTCGCATGACCAAATCTGCTGCAGCACTTGCCAAGTTGAGAGCCAGCTACGCCAAGTACGAGGAAGCCTCGCGCCAGCTGCGCAGGCTGCCGGTGTGCGCTGTTCCGCGGGAGGGCAATGATCATCTCATGTCCTTGCTGAAAAAGCTGAATGAGACGGAAGACGCAGCGACAACGACTTCTCGCGCCTGACCTGAGACACTCCGGATTATCCCTTACCTTAAAGCTACTGCTCGAATCGCCTCTCCTGGTAACCGCCAGGTAGTCGGACTGGATCGGATCAAGCCACTTCTCCGTCTTCGTGTATCCGATTGCCGTTGGCGGTATCCCTCCCCGACCGGCGCGACTGCGACAGGACTGCGAAAGCTGGATTTGTTATCGACATCTTCCACTTCGTCGAGAACTTGAAGCCGATCTTCGTCGATGTCGAACAACCGCGAACACGCAGCCCCTCGCCCGGGCGCTCGAGCATCATCGGGCCGTAGAACGAGCCCGCAATATAAAGAGGATACGGTTCGACTGTCTCTACGTCGCCGACGTACCGAGCCCCACCAAGGGCCTTGTCGAAGAGCGGAAAGCCGCGTTTGAGGGTGCCGTAGATGAATACCTTCATCAATGCAGAGCCGGGCCGAGGCGACACTGCGAGTGCCTGCAATGGAACGTCGTCATCAGACTGAGCGCGCGGATCGCGACATCTTCGGCAAGGAGCCTGTCTTTGCTGGACGAGAGTTCGCTCGCGGCAGACAGGAGAGCCCGTCCCATCGAAGCCATGACCAGTTCCAGTGCCTCGTCTCCTTCGTCAGCCGCCCACTTTGCGGTTCGCTCCAGCGTGACAGCAAGGCGTTCCAGAACAGCCTGTCTTTCGTGCTCCCCGAGTTCCCGTAGATTTCGGACTTCAGTGTTCAACTTCATTCTCCGCAATGGGGCGTCACGTGGAATAGTTCGTGTTCAAGGTTTCGATCTTAGGCTAGCGCCGACACGGTTTAGCGCCGGCAGCTCGACAGCGATGTGAAGGCCCCGGTCCCGCCACTCCCGGCTTATTTTCCCGCCAAGCTGCTTCTCCAGCACTGCACTCAGCAGAATGGTACCGAAGCCCTTCCGTGGCTCAGCGTTGCGTTTACTGAGCTCGTCCCACTCGATGATTAGCCCGTCGTCTTCTGCCTGTCGCCAGTTGATCGTAAGGCTGCCTTCAGAATGAGAGAGCGCGCCATGGACCGCCGCATTTGCAGCAAGCTCATGCATTGCCAGTCCAAGGGGCTGGACGGATGGCGCGGGAATCGTGACCGACGGGCCGCTAATCGACGTTCACGTACCCCAGGATGTGAGTCAAAAAGAACTTGAACGAGAGGGTTTCGCGCCCTTCGACAGACCATAGCTTCTAGACGCGGCAAATACAGCGCCGCCGGTCAACAATGTACGGCTGCTGACGGGCCGCCAGCTCCCTTATGCTCGCGACGGCGATAGCTTTGCGGTCGCCTCACCCAGAGTCAACTTCAAAGTCGCAGCGCTGCCAGGGCTCAGCTGTGAGGTTCGACCGCAGCGAGAAGTACAGGTTATCGATAGTGAGGGATTTCGAATAGGAAAACATCGGTTCGGCAGCCCCTCCGTTGCCAGATGGATCTTGAAACCAGCGCATATCAACTGAAATACTGGCATCATTGATTTATATGCAATCATGATGACTGGAGGCGGTTCAGTATGGCCAGCATGACCATTCGCAACATCGACGATCGGTTGAAACAGAGGCTGCGCATCCGCGCTGCCACCCACGGGAGATCGATGGAAGACGAGGCACGGGACATCCTGAAAACGGCGTTAGCTCAACAGGAAACACCGGCTGGAAACCTCGCCGCGACCATCCGTGCGCGGCTGCAGCCGCTCGGCGGCGTGGAACTGGAACTTCCGGCGCGTGAACCGATCCGTGAGGCTCTGGATTTTTCGGCTTCATGATCGTCCTCGACACCTACATCATATCTGAACTGCTCTCGCCGCTTCCGCAGCCCGCAGTTGTCGACTGGCTCGCGGATCAGTCTCCCGCTGCAATTTTCACGACGACCGTTACCGAAGCGGAGATCCTCTACGGGCTACGCCTGCTCCCAGACGGTCGCCGCCGCGCGAACTTGAGGCGGCTATCCTACCGATCTTCACCCAAGATCTCGCCGGTCGTGTGCTGCCGTTCGATCGGGAGGCCGCAGACGTCTACGGTTCAATTGCAACGGAAAGACGCAAGGCAGGTCGCCCGATCAGCCAATTCGATGCCCAGATTGCGTCCATTACGATTTCTCGCGGCGCCGCGCTGGCAACTCGAAACGTTGCCGACTTCGAGGGCGTAGGCCTGGTGATCATAAACCCATGGCAGTAAGGCCTCAAATCACCTGACGCTAATTTCATCGCCGCGAAGTAGGTCGCGTCCGATCCCATCGCATGAGGCCGCATCGCGGCAGTCGGGCTCAAGGCGATATTGACCGGCTGCTCGCGTGCCGCAGCCACCATCCTCGTTACGCGCAACGTCAAGGACTTTGAAGCGACCGACGCACCTGTGATTAGTCCCTTGGGAGGATGGCAGTTGGAAGCAGAGCTTGCAGCTCGGAAGGAGGCCAAGCAGCAGCAAGCCAGCATTATCGGTAGGCTTCTTGTTTGTTCGGGCCACCACCGTTTCGGGTTCGATCGCGCCACGGCCAACGTCCGTTCTTGGCTAAGCTATCCGCCTGCGGGGTCGCTGCCATCGTGCGCGGCGATGAACATGGTGACGGCAGATCGGCAGTAGGATTCGATTTCGTTGTCGTCCTCTGCTCTCGCCTCATCGAAACGCGCGATAATTAGGAGATCGGATCCTTTGAAAAGGGCGGCAAACAAGCGGGCGGACCAGAGCGGATCGGGCACGTTCAGAAGCGCCTTCGCATGCAACTGACGCAGTAGGGCCTCGACCTGGGCGATGATATGGGCGGGGCCGGCTTCGTATTGGATCTTGCTTAGCGACTTTTGGTTCGGCGTGTCGGCCGTGACCATTGCTTCCACGTTGCGGACGTCTGGGCGCAGCAGCGTGCGAAGCAGCGATGATCCCACCGCCATGAGCTGATCCTCGGCCGAACCGTCGACGCCTTCAAAAAGCGCCTGTGGTATTAACTGCTGGCAGCGGGCCGCAAAGGCCGCGCCAAACAGCGCCTCCTTGTTCTCGAAGTGCCTGTAGATGCTAAGCTTGGATATCTTCGCTCGCTGGGCGACCTTGTCCAATGTCGTCGCTTGGAAACCCAATTCAGCAAAGAGTTCGCCCGCGGCGTCGACTATGGTTTGGCCAAGCGCCTCATTGGCGGGCCGGCCGCGCCGTGCGCGGACGTTTTCTTCGGGCACGATAATTACAGTCCTTGACAGTATCTTTATTCTCGAATTACGATACTACACAGTTTCCGAATTTCCAAGGGTGGATTTTATAATGTCCGTCAAATCAGGTCTCCTTGGCCGCCCATCCATATCGAGTGCGCATCGCTGGATGATATTGCGCCAGACTCAGCCCAACCTCTTGCATACACAACACGGAGCTTATCACCATGGATGACGTCATCATCATCGGCGGCAGCTTTGCCGGCCTCGCCGCCGCCCTGCAGCTCGGCCGCGCCCGACGCAAGGTCACCGTTTTCGATACCGGCCTGCCGCGCAATCGCTTCGCCGGCCACTCGCATGGTCTACTCGGCCACGATCATAAGCCACCGCTGGACATCCTGGCCGAGGCGCGGCGGCAACTGACGCGTTATCCCACGGTCAATTTGGTCAATGCCCGGGCCGACACCATCTCCGGCCCCATCGACAACTTCTCCGTCCGCACTGGCGATGGCGAAAGCTTCGGTGCGCGCCGCGTCATCCTAAGCTACGGCGTCGCCGATCAGATGCCTGATGTTCCCGGCTTTGTCCAAAGCTGGGGCACCTCGATCGTGCCCTGCCCCTACTGCGATGGCTTTGAATTCGCCGACCAGCATTGGGGCCTCGTCTGGTCAGGACCAACGTCGCACAATTACGTCAGGCTGTATCACGACTGGACCGACACATTGACTGTCTTTGCCGATGGTCACGACATTTCACCCGATATCCGTGCCGATCTGGCGCGCCGCAACATACCTGTCGTCGATGGGCGGATCGCCGAAATCGGCCATCACCGGGGCCATATCACCACCGTTAATCTCGAGAGTGGCCGCAATGCCGGCGTAGATATCCTGTTCGCGCATCCGCGCAACAAGCCGTCCTCAAGCCTGCATGAGCCATTGGGCCTCGCCACGGTCAATACGCCCTTCGGCATCGCCCTTAAGGTCGATGAGCGTCGCGAGACAAGCATGCCGGGCATCTACGCCGCCGGCGATCTCGCAAATCCGGCCATGAACTCGGTCACTACGGCAATATCGCAGGGCGCGACGGCAGGGATTTCCGCCCAGCAGTCGATGCTGGCTTGAGAGCGTAGATACCTTTCTCCGGGCGCGGCGGGCTATTGCCGGGAAACCGCAGGCTGCCGAGGCCCATGCGAAAGACGCCCTCGCAGAGCTGCTAACCAACCAAGACGTGGAGACCCTGAAGCCCGTCGAACGAGGCATGGGCGACAATACATCTAGAGCGCTCACGTCCGATCTCGCTCACCTCGAAGCATGAGGACTGGCCGCTCGCACACCATCTGTGCCGGAGAAACGTGCGGCCGATCCGGATCGCGACAAGCGGCAGTGCTGTTTGAAGCCCTCCGGCAAACAAGGCGAGCCTGTGACCTTGCTCTTGGTTAGAAACGAGGCGTGGGAACGTGGAACGGCTTGGCAAGCCGCCATCCGTTCGGGAGCTTCCATGCCTGACGAGGTCGGCAGGGACCATCTGACGTCCTGTCTTACAGTCGGTTCGAAGAGGTCCGCGAGCAAGCCGTCCTGCCGTTCGAAGCGCAGCCTTGTAAAAACGCCCGTTGAGGCACCGGTCTCCGGGATAATTCAATTGCATCAAGGCAGCCCCTGGTCCCTGGCCCCTGGTAGAAGAGCGCAACGCCATGATCGGCAGTCGTTCACTCCCGAACTTGCGAACACGCGATCAAACGGAAGCGGCTGGCAGCAGAGTTGCGTCCCGCGATTGAACAAACACGGGAACCATAGCCACCAAAGAACGTTTGCAGAACGAATTGAAGGAGATCGTTATGAGTGACAATCCGAAAACCGATATGTCGTCCAACACGCAGAAGGACCCGGACGAATGGGTCAGCGGCGACGAGCCGATGACTGGTGCGCAGCGCTCTTATCTGAAGACCCTATCGGAACAGGCGCATCAACCGGACGCTTACGGCGAGGATCTGACGAAAGCGGAAGCCTCTAAGCGCATTGACGAACTCAAGCAGTCGCTAGACCTGGCGTGACGCATCCACAGCGTGGCGCATCATCAGGTGGCAATTGCATCTGCCGACCGATGCGCTGCGCCAGATAGATCCCATCCCTGCTATATTCGTATCCATGAAGCGCCGCGTCTCGGAAAAATCCACGAAGTCGTGGGGTTGCCACCTTCTTTGGCCACCGAAATCAACTAAATAGCTAGACAGGCTAGCTCGCTCGGAGAACAACCATGGAATGGCAGCTACAGGACGCAAAAAACCAGTTTTCAAAAGTGGTGCAAAAGACGCGATTTGAAGGTCCGCAGGAAATCACCGTCCGTGGAGAAAGAACCGCTGTTGTATTGTCTACGCGGGACTATGACACCTTGCGCGCAGGCCGCCCCACACTCGTTGACGATCTACTCGGCGGTCCGGCGTGGGACGACGAGCTCGTTGATGCGGTCGAGGCGCGCGCCAAGATCCCCAGCCGCGACGTGGCCTTCTGATGTACCTGCTGGACACCAATATTGTCTCGGAAGCGCGACGCGGCACCCCGCAGGCAGTCTCCTGTTACGATCGGTCGATCCGCTCAGCGTCCACCTAAGCGCCTTGACTCTACGCGAAATCATGCGCGGCATCGCGCTAAAACAAAAGTCTGACCCGAGAGCCGCCTCTCACCTTACTGAGTGGCTGCGCAAGCTACGCCGGGACCACGGCGATCGTATCCTGCCGGTAACTGACCAGATCGCCGTGGAATGGGGTCGGATCGAAGCGATCCGTCCGCGGGGCGATATTGATGGGCTGCTCGCCGCGACCGCGATCATCCACGACCTGATCCTCGTCACACGCAACGTCAAGGACTTCGAGGACACCGACGCAACTGTGATCAATCCCTGGGATATGCCGGCGTAGGACAAGATCGTCCTTCAAAAGCCGCTCGATTACAGCGCGGTCATCAGCGCGCTGCTCCGTCGCCGCAACGACGGCGACGTCAGCCCAGGGGAGGCGTTCAAGACATGCGATCCTCCACAACAGCGCAGTGCCGTGGTCGGCAATCGTCCAATCCCGACCTTGCGAACGCGCGATTAATCGGAAGCGGCTGGCAGCAGAGTTGCGCCCCCGATTGAACAGACACGGAACCTATTCGGTCGCCATGTTTGCCCCGTTAAGGCTTGAGAACGACTTTGACGCAGCCATCCTTCTTCTCGAGGAAAGTCTTGTAGAGATCCGGCCCGTCTTCCAGACCCCCCGTATGCGTTATGATGAAGGATGGATCGATCTCGCCCTTCTGGACCCGCTCCATCAGGAGCGGCAGGTAGCGCTGGACAGGGGTCTGGGCCATTTTGAAGGTCAGGCCGCGGTTGATTGCCGATCCCATCGGGATCTTGTCGAGAAACCCGCCATAAACACCGACGATCGATACCGTGCCGAAGTTGCGGCAACAATGGATGGCCTGGCGCAGCACATGGGGCCGATCGGTGCCCATGAAGGTCGCAACCTTGATACGGTCCAGTCGGGCATCCCAGCTTGCGGAGGGATCGGACTCGGTGCCCACCGCATCGATACAGGCATCGGCGCCGCGACCGTGTGTCAGTTCCATGATGCGGTCATAGATATCTTCCTCGAGATAATCGAGCGTCATGGCGCCGGACTTTTGGGCAAGCGCCAGCCGCTCCGGCACGCTGTCGATTGCGATGACACGCTCAGCTCCGAGGATGAACGCGGATTTGATTGCCATCTGGCCCACCGGCCCGCAACCCCAGATCGCGATCGTATCACCTGGCTGAATGTCGCAGAAATCGGCCGCCATATAGCCGGTTGGAAAAATATCCGACAGGAACAGCACCTGCTCGTCCGTCAGGCCGTCCGGCACCTTGATCGGGCCGACATCGGCATAAGGCACCCGCAGGTATTCCGCCTGCCCGCCGCTGAACCCGCCAAGCAGATGGGTATAACCGAACAGGCCGGCCGGCGAGTTGCCCCACATCTTGGTGACTTTCTCCGGGTTCGGGTTGGACCGCTCGCAGCCGGAAAAGAAGCCGCGCTTGCAAAAGAAGCATTCGCCGCAGGAAATGGTGAAGGGCACGACGACGCGGTCACCCACCTTCAGCTTGCTGTTGTCCTTGCCGACCTCGACCACCTCGCCCATGGTCTCGTGACCCATGACGTCGCCGCTATGCATGTCGGGCATCACCCCGTTGTAGAGATGCAGATCCGATCCGCAGATCGCGCAGGCGGTTACCTTGATAATTGCGTCGCGGCCATCCTCGATGACCGGATCGGGAACGCTTTCGCAGCGAATGTCGTGCTTGCCGTGCCAGGTCAAAGCTTTCATGTCATGTCATCCTCTTCCAGGAGTAATATCTCTTGTCCCGCGTCTCTCAGGGCTGGCCACTTCCGCCGGCCGAGCCGTAGACTTGTCCCGTCGCATAGGATGCCGACGGATCTGCCAACTGCACATAGATCGACGCCAGTTCGGCCGGCTGTCCCGGACGTCCCATCGGCGTCTTGCCGCCGAACTGTTCCAGCTTCTCCATGGTCGCCCCACCAGAAACCTGCAGCGGCGTCCAGATCGGCCCCGGCGCCACGCCGTTGACGCGGATGCCCTTCGGACCGAGCTGCTTTGCCATCGATTTGGTGAAGTTCATGCCGGCAGCCTTGGTCATTGCGTAGTCGACCAGATCCTCGGAGGGATCGTAGGCCTGCTCCGACGTCGTGATGATGATGTTCGATCCCGGCTTGAGATGCTTGAGCGCGGCCTTCGTCAGCCAGAACATGGCGTAGATGTTGGTCTTCATGGTGGCATCGAACGCTTCGCTCGTTATGTCGGAGAGCGCGCCGGCCTGTTGCTGTCGTCCCGCATTGCTGACGAGGACGTCGAGACCGCCGAGCGCGGCCGCAGCATCGTCGACAAGCTTGGTGCAGAATGCCTCCTCACGAAGATCGCCGGGTAATGCAACGGCTTTGCGTCCTTCCTTCTCGATCAGGGCGATGATCTCTTTGGCATCGGGCTCCTCGTCGGGAAGGTAATTGATCGCAACATCGGCGCCCTCTCGGGCGTAAGCGATCGCGGCGGCCCGGCCCATGCCGGAATCGCCACCCGTGATCAGCGCCTTGCGACCGGCCAGCCGACCCGATCCCTTGTACGTAGTTTCGCCATGGTCGGGCTTCGGGTTCATCTTGCCCGCCAGGCCCGGGAACGGCTGCTTCTGTTTTTCGAATGGCGGCTTAGGATACTTGGACGTCGGATCCTGCAACATAATCGGCTCCTTTGATCGATTGGCGCTTGATTGGGCGAATGCTGGAAAGACGGATGACGCCAAAGCCGCGGAGGCGGCCGCGAGCACCGAGCGGCGTCTAATCTTCGTGGTCATGGGACATCCTTGGCAGGAAGATGCGTTGATCGAACGAGACGATGGTCGCTGCATTCGTCCCGTGTCGTGACGGTCGAGGAAGTCGGATTGTCATCATCGTCTCCGGTCGATGGGTCTTGCTGAACTTCGCTTCAACGCCAATGTTCCAAGCAACGAGCATTTCAAGGAACCAACCGATGCTGATCGAGTTGGTCGAGCAAAGGAGATCCCGATGCCCCACCTCGACACAGACGACCTGCGCATAACGTTCAAAGAGACGGGCGCTCGGTCCGGAAAACCGGTACTTCTGCTTCACGGCTGGCCTGATGACGCAACGACCTGGGAAGCGATCGTGGATCTTCTGAAGGACCGCCATCTTCGTTTTGTCATTCCATATCTGCGCGGCTTTGGGCCTACGACGTTTCTAAACGACAAAGCGCCGAGAACGGCGAATGGCGGGATCCTCGCCATGGATGCGATCGCCTTGATGGATGGACTGGGCATCGAAAAATTCGCGGTCGTCGGCCACGACTGGGGATCGCATATCGCCGAATGCCTGGCGATCGGATGGCAAGACAGGGTCGATCGCATCGCCCTGCTTTCGTCCACGCCGCGCATGGGCGGATTGCGGACGCCGGCGTTCAGCCAAGCTCAGCTTTATTGGTACCAGTGGTTCATGGCGACCAAGCGCGGTGCTGCGGCCATCGACAATGATCGGAAGGGATATGCCCGTCTGCAGTGGCAGAACTGGGCGCCGGACGGATGGTTCGACGACGCGACGTTCGATCGTGTGGCGAAATCCTTCGAGAACCCGGACTGGCTCGGCGTCACTCTGCACAGTTATCGTGTCCGCTGGGAGGAGGCAGAGCCTGATGCGCGCAGCCTATGGCTCGAGGAAAAGGTGAAGGCGACGAAATCACTGTCGCTTCCCGCCATTTTCATTCATGGGATTGAGGACGGCGTTACGCCACTGTCGACGTCTGAGACCGTGCACGAGAAGTTCACAGGAGCGTTCGAACGGATCCTGCTGCAAAATGTCGGCCACTTCCCTCAGCGGGAGGATCCGGAGGCAGTGGCGCGAGAACTTGCAGTGTTTCTCGCAGCCTGAGGGCAGCCGGTCCGGAACTTCGTCGGTTCCCAGAACTTTAGCTGGAGCCCCCTGGATGTCCAGGCAGCCCGATACCTGCCATACCGAAGGTCCGCCCGATGCAACAAACGCCAGCCGATCTCGAACCCCGCAAAGGAAGCCCGAGCCCGCGCATGGACGAGGACGAGTTCAAGAGGCGCTTTCGCAACCAGTTTCAAGATCCTGCCTTCGAGCCTCTAAAGGCGGAGCTCGAGAAGGTCACGGCGGCAGCCTGGGACGCATACGAGCACTCGCGCAAGAGCCCTCGCACGCAAAAGGCCGGGCCGGAATTTGCAAATCCTTCCTACGAGCTTGCGACAGACTGGCTGGCGGCGCGCGACGCTATTTGCGAAGCGCAGCACCGCCATGACGATGCGAACGGCCCCCGCCGTTTCCTGCTGATAAACGGGTCGTCGCGCAGCGAACATACCTGTCCTGGCGAAATATCGAAAAGCTTTCGCATGGTCGAGATTGCCAAGAAGGTTTTGGAGCAGAACCCGCAAAGCAGTGTCGAGGTGCTCGATCTGAGCCGGATCACATCGGAATACGGTCGCCAGATCCATCCCTGCAAGGCCTGCTTCTCGACGTCGGCCGCACTCTGTCACTGGCCTTGTTCCTGCTATCCCAATTACTCGCTCGGGCAGATCCATGACTGGATGAACGACATCTATCCGATGTGGGTCGAAGCCCATGGCATCATGATCGTCACCCCGGTGAACTGGTACCAGACCTCCTCGCCTCTGAAGCTGATGATCGACCGGCTGGTCTGTGCGGACGGGGGAAACCCTGATCCGACCACGACGCATGGAAAGCATGCAAAAGAAGCCAAGGAGATCGAGATGAAGGGATGGGACTATCCCAGGCATCTCGAAGGGCGTCTCTTTTCCGTGATTGTCCATGGCGACACCGAAGGCGTCGAAAATGTCCGACGCGGCGTCTCGGACTGGCTGAAATCAATGGAAGTAGAACCAGCCGGGACACTGGCGGAAGTCGATCGCTATATCGGCTACTGGGAACCCTACGCGACCAGCCATCCGGCCTTCGATAAGGAGCAGTCGATGCAGGAGGAAGTCCGCAATGCCGCCCGCGCGTTGCAAGAGGCCGTTCTTGCAAAGCAGGACGGCAGGCAGGTTACGGTCGGATCGCGCCTGAAGCAGGCGAGAGAGAAGTAGGATTTGAATACCTATGTCGTCACGCTCTTCATTCTCGGCGCCGTCATCCTCCTGACCGCATGGCTGCCGATGGCGTTGCGGCGTCTGCCATTGTCGCTACCGATCTGCTGTGTCGCGATCGGCGTCCTGTTGGCATGGTCGCCTCTCACGCCCCTTCCGAGGATGAACCCGCTCGACAAATGGCGCAATCACCGAGCATCTGACGGAGTTCGTCGTCATCGTGGCCTTGATGGGCGCGGGCCTGAAGATCGATCGGCCGCTCGGCCTCCATCGCTGGGCGACAACCTGGCGGCTGCTTGGAATAGCCATGCCGATCTCCATCGCTGCGATCTCGTTTCTCGGTTGGCAGTTCCTCGGCCTGAACGCGGCGTCGGCCCTGCTTCTGGGTGCCGCTGTCGCGCCGACCGATCCCGTGCTCGCCGCCGATATCCAGGTCGGGCCTCCCAAGACCGGCGAGGAAGACGACATCCGCTTTGCTTTGACATCGGAAGCCGGCCTCAACGATGGTCTCAGTTTTCCCTTCGTGCTGGCGGCGGTCGCACTTGCCTCGGCCGGCGACAGCCCATTCGGGTGGACCGCCCACTGGTTCTTGTTCGACGTCTTGTGGAAGCTTGCATCGGGCATCGCCATGGGCTGGATTGTCGGCAGGGTCCTCGGCTACTTCACGTTCAAATTGCCGAAGGCGGGCCGTATCGCCAGGACGGGTGACGGCCTGGCGGCGCTTGGATTTACCTGCATTGCTTATGGCGCAACTGAGATCGTGCATGGCTACGGCTTTGTCGCCGTCTTCGTAGCGGCGCTGACCCTACGCAACGTCGAGCGCAATAGCGACTTTCACGGCGAACTCCACGACTTCGGTGAACAAATCGAGCGGATGCTGACCATGGTCCTCCTGGTGTGCTTCGGCTCCGTCCTCGCAGAGGGCACGCTCCTTGCCCATGTCGACTGGCGCATCGTCACCGTCGCCGTCGTCGCGCTTGCCATCGTCCGGCCGGTGGCAGCCTGGACGAGCCTTATCGGCTGTGAACGCCCTCCGGCTGAAAAGCTTATCGTGTCAGTGTTCGGCATTCGCGGCATCGGGTCCATCTATTATGTCGCCTACGCGTCCGGGCATGCGTCCTTCGACAAAGCTGAGGTGGTATGGGCGACGGTGTTCGTCATCATCTTGATTTCCATCGTGGTGCACGGCATTGCCGTCACACCGGTCATGATTGGATCGACCGGCGTCGCGGCGTCGACAGCGATAAACCGATGGAGACGACCGAAGTCGGCGGGTCCGGCTGAGATTCTCCCGACGCCGTCAGACGGAGATGGACTGTCGCGCTCGCCAGCGCGACCTGATTTCCGCTCGACCGCTTCGCCTTGATGGTTGCGCCGAAACGGGTGTCTCTCAAGACAGTACCAAACCCGGGAGAAACCAGAAGACGTGTCGATCGATTCAAAATCGTGTTGGTGGTGGTAGGCTTGAGCGGGCCATCAGGAACGATCCAGCTTGCGGATGATTTCAAGAGCCCAATCCATGGATATCACTTCGGCTGTCTGATCCTAGACCCGTCGTTGTTGTTCCTCACATCTCGGGCAAGGTCTTTCACTCTGATCTTTTCCTCGGTTCGACATCAAAGCCCGGAACAATTCGGCGCGAAGGAAATTGATTGGCGGACAGAACGATTTCAGGAAATCCGTCACGCAAACCGTCGTGATTGCGTTGCTGCCTAAACGATCTGTCAAATTTTCTTTGATATAGCGCACGATCGGTTACCTCAGGGTAGGACAACATGAGCATTCATCGAAAACTGTTTGCCGCGTCCGCATTGGCGATCTTGGCCGTATTGGTTGCCATCAATCCGTTCGGCAGGAACCTTGTCGACGTCCGCCCCGTGCCGTCCATGGTCGAAACCGTCCATTAACGGTCACGTATGCGTGCGTTCCCCATCGCATCGTAACGGTCCGTTAAGCGGGGTGGCCTAGCCTTTCGACTTTCTTGGATCTCGGGATGCCGAAATGGCCGCCAATGATAACAGACCTGCTTGCTTGCCCCTGGATGCGAAAGAGGTCGAAGACATTCTGGCGAAAGCGCGAAGCATAAAGGAAATGCTGGAGATCGCCATCGCCACCGCAAAGCAGCATTTTCAGGGGCAGCGTCGCTAACGCCCATTGCTGACTGACGGCCGCTGGCCTCGCACGGGATTGCAGCCGAGCCTTTGCCGAGAGCATTCGATAGCCGGGGGGACGAAAGGCTGGGCTTGGCCGTAACGTTGCCTTGATCCGCCGCCTTATTTCAAGTCAAACGACAGAAGGATGATGTGGGCGACGCAGAGGCAATCGATAGGCGGCAACACGTCTTGCTGCTGCCGCCAACCCGTTTTCCCAGACCAACCAGCCTCACTTCGGAGGGGCGAACTTGAACAGCGTGAACGACGTGTCGGTCCAGCCCTCGTTGAACCAGGGCGAATCCTGGATGTGGGAGGCCGTGATGTAGAGCGCACCATCCGAGCCCTGCGCGAATGTATCTGGCCAGCGCAGCCGGCTGTCTTCCAGGAAGGGCGTGACCTTGCCGTCCGGGCCGAGAACCTTCACCCCATTATTCTCCATCGTACTGAGATAAATGCGATTCTGATCGTCGATCCAAAGACCGTCGGTCGGCTCGGTATCTGCGAATTTCTCCGCTTTGACTGCGGCAGGATCGGTTGCTGCCTTCTCAAGGGCATCTGTCGAAACCTTGTACATCGTCTTGCCCGTCAGCGCCTGGAAGTAGAGCGTCCTGTCGTCCTTGGAAAGGGCAATCCCGTCGGCGTTGAACTGTGGCTGGCGTCCATCCGGTCGGCGCAGCGGCTTGCCGTCGGTGTGGATGACGACCTCTTTTTCGAACTGCGTCGAGGGATCGTCGCTGAGTGCCCGCCACGCCTTGCCCGAAATGAGATCGAGAACGACCAGGCCGCCTGGCGAGCCGGAATCGGTAATGTAGGCGAATGCGCCGTCAGAGGCGATGCGGACGTCATTGAGATAGCTTGCCGGCCCGGCGACGTCCGGGGTAAAGGGGTAGACGCGCTTGACTGCGTTCGACCCGAGATCGATCTGCACGAGCTTCGGGCCGTCCTTGACGGTTTTCTCGCTGTTTGGTGCCGCCGGGTCAACGACCCAAAGCGAGCCCCTGTTGTCGGTGACGACGCTTTGGACGGTGACGAAGTGATCTTTCGGCGAGATCTCGTTCATCCTGGCGTTTCGCCAGGCATTCCATTCCTTGTTCGGGTACGGCTTGATAGAACCATCCTTCATGACCTCGGCGACGGAAACGGGCACGTCCTGCGACCAGCGCGGGAAGTTGACGAAGATGCGTCCATCTTGCGAAACGGTGACGCCGGTCACCTGATGGTCGAAGGTTGCAACTGTCTCGAGACGATCATCGGTCTTGCCCGTGATCGGCGCGACGAGCTTCCTCGCCTTGTTGGCGAGATTTTCCATCGTCTGCGTGTGGCCGATGGCGGGCTGCAGGACTGCGATAACGGCAGCGGCCGTCAGGAAGGTGGAATTCTTGCGCGGGTGCGTGTTCATCATGGCCTCTTTGATGTTTAGGCTTTGAACAATGACGTGCCGTCGAAGTTCCTGCGCGAAACCGCGTGGGACCAATATGATGCGCATCAGGTTGCCTTTGCTGATAGCCAGCCTCGATGAGCACGAATGGGCCATTGCAGTCGAAGATCGGACAATGGTGGTCATGCCATGCTGGACGGGTGGCCCGATGACGCATGACCCGAATGCTGCGACATCGCGTCTGAAGGGCCGGGGTCGGCGTCACTGTCGAAACAGGTTCTCTTCTTGATTGTCGCAGGTTTTCGAGGGCCATTCGATCGCACAGGTACGAGACCAGACACGAAACTCCTCGACCTCATGAACTTCAGATCGCTTGGCAGGGACGATTGCTTTGATCGCCGCGAACGGTTCGTGCCGACATTTGGAACCAGCATCGCTTGATCAAGTTATAGTGGCATGACCGTACCCGCTGAAGCACTCGCCAAGTTGATCGCCCATTACGCCACGAACGAGGCGGCCTCGCGTCAAATGCGCAGGTTGCCAGCGTTTGCCGTTCCGCAGGAGGGCAATGATCGTCTCGGTTCCCTGCTGAAAAAGCTGGATGAAAAGCAAGCGGCTCTTACGGCTGCTGCTCAAGCCTGACGGAAAGGGTTAAGCAAAGCCCGTCCGGCAACCACTCCCGATCGATCTCTCCCGCCAGGCTGCGGGCTACCGTCTGCTCCAGCCGAGTGCCGAAGCCGACATGGGTGGGAGCCGGCGACTGCCCCGGCCCATTCTTTTCCAGCCAACGGAGCTTTAATGCTTCGCCGGTAACATCGACTTCGATCTCCAGCCGGCCATAAGGGACCGACAGGGCCCCATATTTTGCGGCATTGGAGGCAAGCTCGTGAAAAAGAAGGGCGAAGTTGGTGACGTCCTTGGCGGCAATCTCGAAGTCGCTCCCTTTCAGCGCCCAACGTCCCTCCCCCACCTCGGAGAACGGCTCGAGGATGGTGGACAGCAGCTGGAGAAGCGTCATTGCGCGCTCTTGGAAAGCATCATCTCCCGTAAAGCTTGGAAGCGTCATCTCGTGAGCACGAGAAAGCGATACCAGCCTGTTCCGCATGTCTGCGGCGAGCGCCGCTGCAGACGTGGCGTTGCGAGCCGCGACCGTAATGATGCTGCTTGTGATCGCAAACAGGTTCTTGACCCTATGATGCATTTCGCGAAGCAGCAGATCCTGGTGCTGCGCCGCCCGTCGCCGTTCGGAAATGTCCCGGGCTATCTTCGAAGCGCCAATGATCTTGCCCTCACGGTTCCTGATCGGTGAGATCGTCAGCGAGATGTCGATCAGGGACCCGTCCTTGTGGCGCCGAACGGTCTCGAAATGCTCAATCCGCTCGCCGGCGCGGATGCGTCCGAGGATACTTGGTTCTTCATCAAGCCGGTCATCCGGGATCAACAGGGTCACGGGTTGTCCAACCGCCTCGGACGCAGGGTAGCCGAACAGTCTTTCCGCAGCCTTGTTCCATGTCGTGATAATGCCTGTCAGGCTCTTGCTGATAATGGCGTCCTCGGACGATTCCACAATGGCGGCCAGGAAAGCTGCCGCATCATGACCGGGGCGCGCATTCCTTACGCTTTCCTCGAGCTCTAGGAAGCGTCCTTCAAAATCTGAATGATGGGATTGGTCGTTGAGAGCTGGCATTCAGTCATTGCCTCATGGCCATGGTTTGGAATTACGAAACAGAGAAACTTTAGCGTCTTATAACAATGATGGTAGCCCTGAGGCGATAACCAGTTGCAAAATTACGTGACGATCCTACGGTGCGCCTTCCACCAAGACAGGGCAGTCGCTTTGACACATACGCTTCCACGACTAACCACCGGAATCACGGGCCTTGACACCATCCTCGGAGGAGGATTGGTGGAAGGTGCTTCCTACATCCTTCAAGGCCATCCGGGCGCCGGCAAGACGATCTTTGCCAACCAGATGGCCTTCGCCAGCGTCACGAACGGCCGTAAAGTACTTTACGTCACCCTTCTGGCCGAAACCCATGATCGCCTTTTCCAGGCGCTCGGCACGCTCGATTTTTTCGACCGGGCCTGCCTCGGGACGAGTATCTCCTATATCAGTGTCTTCCAGACCTTGAAGGAAGAGGGCTTGCCGGCTGTCGTCAAGCTCATCAGGCAGGAGATCAACCGTCAGGGCGCGACCCTTCTCGTTTTCGACGGGCTCCTGAACGCACGAGACCGAGGCGAGACCGACATCGACGTCAAGACATTCATTGCAGAGGTGCAAAGCCAGGCGGCCTTTGTCGGCTGTTCCGTCTTGTTTCTGACAAGCACCAGGGTCGCCGAAGACAGTCCCGAGCATACGATGGTCGACGGCGTGATCGACCTGCATAACGAGCTGGTCGGGGTCCGTTCGGTGCGACGCCTGCAGATACGCAAGTCGAGAGGCACTGCTGCGCTTGGTGGTCACCACCAATTTGAAATCACGTCGGCGGGTATCGTCGTCTATCCGCGAATTGAAGCGGTACTGGCAACGAGCAGTGTCATCGATCAAGGGTCTTCCGATCTCATCGCATCGGGAACCGAAGGGTTGGACGCTGTTATGGGCGGCGGGCTGCAGGATAGCTCGGTGACACTCGTTTTCGGCCCCTCCGGCTGCGGCAAGACTTCGCTTGGCGTTAATTTTCTGGCACGGGCCAGCCAAAGCGAGCCGGCCTTGCATTTCGGGTTCTATGAAACGCCTGCGAGGTTGATGAGCAAGGCTCGCGCGCTCGGCGTCGATCTCAATGGCCCCGTAAGCTCGGGAGCGCTCAAAGTCATCTGGAGCCCAATGACAGAAAACCTGCTCGACAAGCTCGGGCATCGGCTCCTCGACGAGGTGCGCGCGCAAGGTACAAAGCGCCTTCTCATGGATGGATTGGGTGGTTTCGAGCGAGCTGCCATTTACCCGCCCCGGCTGGTCGAATTTTTTGCCGCGCTCACGAACGAACTGCGCGCGCTTGGCGTTACGACAATTGCGACATGGGAACTGCGCGACCTTTTCGGGCCGACGGTAACGGCTCCGGGGTCGGAAATCTCCAGCCTACTGGATAATCTCGTGATGCTGCGCCATGTAGAGATCAATTCGCGCTTCAAGCGCACCATTTCAGTTCTCAAAGTTAGGGACAGAGCCTACGAGCCGGTCATTCATGAGGTGGGGTTTGGCTCGAACGGGATGCTGATCCAGCAGCCGCTGGAACCAGTTTCCGGCGCGGCGACGGGAGTGGCAGCCCCGGTCGAACGAGAGCATTAAAAGGGAAGCATAAACCGCATGCCACTCATCGTGATCGCAGAGGACGAATACCTCATCGCCGAAGTTCTGGTCATGATGCTGGAAGACGCCGGATATGAGGTTGCGTCGGCTCCGCACGGCAAGGCCGCGCTGGCGCTTGTGCGGGAGAAGAGCCCTTCCCTGGTGGTGACGGACTTCATGATGCCGCTGATGACGGGACTCGAACTGGCGCAGACGATGAGGTCGGACAAAGATCTCGCAGGTATTCCAATCATCCTGGTAAGCGGTGCTCAGGGTAGCATTGGTCGAGCTCATCCCGATGTCTTCGACGCCGTATTGGACAAACCGTACAACGAAAAAAAGCTGATTGAGACGGTCTCTCGCCTGATCCAATAGTTGTAGGGTTTATTGGCGGGAAGGACGGTTCCTAAAATTTCGGCCGCTGCCGAGCTCTTCAAGTTACCAAGGCGGGCTCGGTGGAACCCGGCGATTGACCTTACGGTGCCCCCGAAAGGCCCTCGACAAAACTGCCGGGGCTCCACGCAGAAGGCTTGACCATAAGGCTGCTTCTTCTACGCGTTTGCCGCAATCGTCAGCGCCTTTCCTTGCTGTTCAAGGAGCACGGCTTGGACGAACGGATCTCTAACTGAACCCTGCTTGCGCGAAACGACGGTAGATCAAGTACCGGCTCTCCGAGATTTGGACTCACGGGTTCAATGTGACAATGATCCGCGATCAAGACATCTCGAAGCCGGCCACTATCAGGCAGCCTCAAGGCCCGTTCGGGCGACTGCGGCTGCAGTGTGGGATGGCCGATATCGTCGAACCCCATTGACCGACCCCGAGGTGGCAACCGACCGGCGTCTTGATGGAACAGGCTGTTTCCCAAAAAACTTTAGCATTCACAAAAATAAAAAAATATTTTTCGATAAACGGTGATATGGTGCATCTGTAGAATAATTTTTTAGCGGAAGAAAATCATGCAATATTATTTTCCAGGCCTTACGGGAAGGCAAATCGCGATGTTTCTCATCGAGACATCGGTCCTTACAGCTGCGCTAGCTGCCATCCTTGCCGTTACCATACCTATGATCTGAGCCAAACGTGCACGAGCGCTAAGATGTTTCGGCGTGAGCAAAAAAAGGTCAGGGCAGTTATTCGGCCGAGTTCACTTGCTCGGCTACTCATAGCGGAGCAACTTCACCTTCGATCCAGCAACCGGCGTGGACAATATGCCGGATAACGAGCTAGATCGGCTGCTCTTTGATCGAATTTGGGCTATGGGCGCAAAGGCAGTGCACGACAATCACATATGGACGCTCGCCGGTGCCACCCTCAGCACCCCTACCTTTGAAGAATATCAGAGTAGCGGCGGCGAGCGGTTGAGCGATTTGATCGAGATCGTTAAACTCGGAATCGCGCAACTCCGCTAACGCCTATTGCTGATCTTGGTATTGAGGATCAGGCCAAGATGCTCCCCAGGAACCGATGGAAGTGATCGCACGTGGGGCCTGGTCCGCGTGTTCAGAAACGCATCGCCAACTCATCCTTTCTTCCAGTCAAAGCAGGAGGTCGTTCAATGAATGAACGCAGTCAGATGGCTTTCTCAGCAATCAAGCAGGCGAAAAATCACCGTCGCCAAAAGAAAGATCTAAGGTTCGCCGAAAACAGGGTCGACAAGATAACCCGGATGCTTGTCACTCAGACGGCGATTGTCAAAGCACGCCAGGCCAACCGCGCTTCAGCGGAAACCGATAACGCGCTTCTCGCGAGCATTTGTGACAGGAGGCGTCGCGCTATGGATCACCTCCTGAGTGTTCAACCTTTTTGCTAAGGCATCAATCTATCAAGGTACTACATAGTGATGGAGCTGACGTTTTCCCTTGCTGTTTGTCTTGAATATACGCACGGGGAGACATTATGTCGAAATGCAATTGGGTATTGCTGGGCGCATTGACCGTCGCCCAGCCGATCAGCGTGCGCGCCGAGCCGCTCGAAACTTTTCACCTCAAAGACCGCATTGATGTGGCGGGGCAATCTTTGGAAACCAGTCGTTCCTACAAAATCATCACAGGTACATCGCGGACTATACTGATCTCCGTTTCTGTCGATGCATTCTGCCACTATACGCTGCAGAAGGGAGGGCTTAGGAACCTCCAGCCTCGCGCCGAAAAATTGCCCCTCGAATTTTCGGACAGAGCTTCAATCGCTGGATTTTATATTCTCTCCTTTTCCCAGACCCGTCCTTCCTGGCAAGCAGGCAGACCTTGCGGGTATTCATTCTCGCTCAAATGATGACAGAGTTTTCAGCGCAGAAGCTTCGCAGCGACGCATATGACCGCTGTGCGCACCGGCGCCCGACCAGAAACAACGGCTTACAAGAGCCTCGCGACCTTTTCGGCAGCCGCGCAGTATCCTGGAATGAAATAAGGCAGCTGGGAGTGACCAGGCAGGCTGATTATGAGATCATCCGCATCTCCCACCACAATGCTCGAACTATGCCATGCCGCCCTAGTTCACATCCGTCCAGCCGGTTGCGGGCCTGCGAGGATCAGCCGAATTGACTCGCGAAGACACGCCCTCTGTGACTCTACTGTCTGCCTTAGCCGTTTGGTACCGGTTCCGGCATCTGAGCTTCTTGGAGCCTGCACCTCACCCTGGCGCGCCTCCTTTTGATGATGTGGCGCGGGTTTTGGGTAAGCGCTGTTCAGCCGCCCGGCTTGAATCTTCCCAGCCCCGGTGAACGAACTGCATGCGCCGAACGTTACAACCACTGCGACCTGCACATCGCGTGATCTGTTCGAACCGACGCGTGAGCTGCGCCCGGAAGTCTCGAGCCTCCTCGACTATCTGGCGAATTCGCGACCGGCCACTCGAAACGGTCATCGACGAGCTCAGCTTCGGGCGAAGGGGATGGAAGTTCGAGCAGCACTTTAACCGGCGAGAGCGGCGACTGGCTTCTCGTGTTATGATAGGGAACATGAACACGAATGCCGCTGATCGCCACAGCCGAGGACGAACACCTGATCGCCGACGTCCTGGCGATGATGCTCGAGGACGCCGGTTACGACGTCGCCTAAGCAGCCCATGGCAAGGCGGCGCTGGCCCTCGCGCGGGAGAATTTGCCAGCCCTTGTCATCACTGACTTCATGATGCCACTGATGACCGGCCTCGAGCTTGCTCAGGCGATGCGCAGGGATGCCGCTCTTTCTTCCATTCCGATCGTGCTCGTGAGTGGCGGGCAGGCGAGCATTGGCCGAGGGCGTCCAGAGCTGTTCGATGCGGTCCTAGATAAGCCATCATGAGAAGATACTCATCGCTACCGCTCCAGGCAATCGGTGGCGCCTGACCACTCACTCAAAGAGCTCCCCTCAGACTTGACGCGACTGCTTGGAAACGCGTGCGAGTGCCTGCCGCAGATCCTCCACGCGGAACGGTTTCCTGAGCAAGGTAGCCGTCGACGGACCTGGAAGATCAGGCGCCTTATCCCTTCCTGTGGCAAAGACGATCGCGACCTGCGGCCATCTCTCGCGCACGCGAGCACCCAACTCTTCGCCGGACATGCCCGGAAGGCCGAGATCCGTCAGCAAGATGTCCACCTTCTCTTTCTCCAAGATCGCCAGAGCCTCCGCGCCGGAGTTCGCTTCCAGAACCTCATGCTGCAGCTCCTCCAGCATATCGACCGTGTTCATACGTATCAGAGCATCGTCCTCAACAGCGAGGACCCGCAGACGCGACGCCTCTTCGGGCGAGGCCGACACAAGCTGAGCCGGGGCGGGATTGACTGTCGAAGTTGAACGCTGCTTCTGGTTACTCAGTACGTGACGCAGCTTTCTGGCAAGCGCATCACGCGTGTAAGGCTTGGACAAAAGTTCGACGCCGGCGTCGAGCTTTCCACCATGGACGATCGAGTTCTCGGTGTATCCGCTGGTAAAGAGCACGGCGAGGTGCGGCTGGCGCACCTTCGCCTGTCTTGCCACGTCCGCGCTCTTTAGCGCGCCAGGCATCACCACGTCGGTGAAGAGAAGATCGATGTGGATGCCGCTTTCGATGATCGTCAGCGCTGCGGCGGCGTCTTTGGCCTTCAGGACGCGGTAACCGAGATCGACCAACATCTCGACAACGGTATCGCGAACCTGTTCGTCGTCTTCGGCGACGAGGATGGTTTCCGACCCGCCGGTCACCGGCCCGGTGTCAGAGCCTGCGAGTTGATCTTCCTGCTGATGGACCCGCGGGAAATAGAGCTTGATCGTCGTTCCGTGCCCGACTTCGCTATAGATCTTGATGTGGCCAGCGGACTGCTTGACGAAGCCGTAGACCATGGACAGTCCGAGCCCGGTTCCCCTTCCAACCGGTTTCGTGGAAAAGAACGGCTCGAAGACCTGGTCTATGATCTCTGCGGGCATGCCGGAGCCGGTATCGGTCACGGCAAGCATGACGTACTGGCCCGCCTTAACGTCGCTCTGGAGGCGTGCGTAGTTGTCGTCCAGGAATGCATTGGCGACCTCGATGGTCAACTTCCCCTGCCCTTCCATGGCATCGCGGGCATTGATCGCAAGATTGAGGATGGCGTTTTCGACCTGGGTCGGATCGACCGAAACATTCCAAAGCCCACCGCCACGAATGGTCTCGATTTCGATCCCCTCGCCCAGCGTGCGCCTCAGCATGTCTTCGATGCCGGAGACAAAATGACCAATATTGACAACCCTCGGCTCGAGCGCCTGTTTTCGGCCGAAGGCCAGGAGCTGGCTGGCGAGCTTTGCGCCCCGCTCGACACCTGCCAGTGCGTTTGCAATCCGCCGCCTTGCGTGCTCGTGACCCACCAAATCCTTTGACAAGAGCTGGAGATTGCCCGCGATCACCTGCAGGAGGTTATTGAAATCATGAGCAACGCCGCCCGTGAGCTGGCCGATCGCCTCCATCTTCTGAGCCTGGCGAAGAGCCTGCTCGGTTTCGGCGCGCCGCGCGATCTCCTCGGCCACCTGTTCCTCAAGATGCGCATTCAGGAGACTGAGCTTTTCTTCTGCCGCCCGACGCTGATCGATCTCCGTCTGGGCGGTGCGGAACAGCCTCGCATTGTCAAAGGCGATCGCAGCCTGTCCGGCAATGCCGCCCATCAATGTTTCATGATGCGCGGTAAACTTGGCCGTATCCGGATGGCCGAAGAACAGTCCTCCAATCACCTCGCCGCTGCCAAGGATAATCGGCACGGCAAGATAGCTCCTGACCGGCAAATGTCCCTTCGGCATCCCATGGTGCGGCGCGCTTTGTCCGTACCGGGGATCGGCCATGATGTCGTCCGATCGCACGATCCCCTCCCCCCCGAATGTCGGCGCAAAGACCTTCGTGTTTCGCGGCATCGGGAACTTGGAGAATGCCTCGCGGGGCACACCCGACAGAGTATAGAGCATGTAGCTCTCGCCGGCATTATCAACGACGTTGTAGAAGAAGGCGCCAAACTGGGCGCCTGTCAGCTCGACACCGGCATCCGTGACCGTCTGTACGAGGCGCTCGAGGTCTAGCTCGCCGGCAAGGGCTTCACCGGTCCGGTTGAGGGCCTCAAGCCGTCTCGTCTGCTGTCTGAGCGCCTCCTGCGCGTTGCGCCGCTCGATGATGAGCGCAGCCGATCCCGCGACGAGATCAAGCAGATCGCGATCCGATGACGGGGCTTCCAGCGCATGGGGGTAGTAGAGCGCGAATGTGCCGAGGACCTCTCCCTCGGTCGACAGGATCGGCGCCGACCAGCAAGCGCGCAGACCGTGTGACAAAGCGAGATCGCGATAGTCGGCCCATAAAGTATCGTTGGCGATATCGTTGACGTAAACCGCCTCTTTCCGATAGGCCGCGGCGCCGCATGAACCAACGTTCGGACCGATCTCGATGCCATCGACAGCGTCGTTGAAATCCGCCGGTAAATTTGGCGCCGCGCAGTGGCAAAGCCGGCGTCGATCAGGATCCGTGAGCAGGATTGAGGCGATAACGCCATGGGAAGAAAGACCTTCCACCATGGTGACAAGGCTCTCCAGCAACCCCTGCAACGGCACGTCCTGCATTGCCGCCTCCAGCAACCGTGCCTGCGCGGCCTGCAATCCCTCCGTCCGTTTCCGATCGGTAATGTCGATGACGGATCCGACGAACCCGAGGAAAGACCCGTCCTCGCCAAAGCGGGGGGCGCCGGCATCAAGCGCCCAGCGATATTCGCCATCGGCCCGCCGCAGCCTGTATTCGAACCGAAAGGGCTCGCGTCGCAGGTTAGCGTCCAGGAAAATCCGCTCCGCTTGCGCCACGTCATCGGGATGGGTCGCTCGTAGCCAGCCGAACCCAAGCCCATCTGCCTCCGTCTGACCGGTGAACTCGGACCATATTCGGTTCAGGTAGGTACACGCCGCCCCCTCGTCGGTCACCCACATCATGACGGGCGCATGATCGGCCATGTTTCGGAAGCGCGCCTCGCTTTCGCGAAGGGCTGCAGTGGTCTCCCGACGCAGTCTGGAAAGTTCGAGATTTGACTGGACGGTGGCGACAAGTTCTCTGGCTGAAAATGGTTTGACGAGGTAATCGTCAGCCCCTGCATCGAGGCCCTCCACACGGGCTTCCTCACCTGCCCTCGCGGAGAAGGCGATGACCGGAAGATCACGAAGCGTGGGGTCATTCCTGATCTCCCTGATCAGGCCGAAGCCATCGAGCCGTGGCATCATGATGTCGGTCAGGACGAGATCGGGACGCTCCTGGCGTATGGCCGACAGCGCGGCTTGTCCGTCCTCGACGGCATCGACCTGATATTGTGCAGACAGCAGGCGCCGCACATAGGAGCGCATGTCTGCGTTGTCATCGGCCAGAACGATCCTGATCGACGATGTGCCGGTGGCCGTTGCCGGTTCTGGTTCAGGTTCGTGGGCGGCGACGTCGGGGCCGTTGCTCTCTTCCTCCGGAAGCCACCGCAGCGCCTCCTGCACGTAGGAGTCGGCACGCACCGCCGTCAGCGCGATCGGCCGCTCTTGTAAGGCGTCGGACGCGCTCTGCCGTGGATCTTCAAGCGGAATGGTCACGATGAACTCGGTTCCCTTGCCGAGTTCGCTCTCGGCTCGAACGTCTCCGCCGTGAAAGCGTGCCAGTTCCTGGACAAGAGCAAGCCCGATCCCCGATCCCTCGATCGAACGGCCATGAGCTCCCTCAACCCGATGAAAACGCTCGAAAAGACGCGGAAGCTCCTCCTCGGGTATTCCAGTTCCCGTATCGCGCACGCGCAATATCGCATTGCCACTGGCTTCGGAAAGTTCAACGGCGATTTCGCCTTCAAAGGTGAACTTGAACGCATTTGAAAGGAGATTGAGAACGATCTTTTCCCACATCTCGCGATCGACATTTGCTGCCCGGGAGAGCGCCGCGCAGTTTACGCTGAAGGTCAGACCAGCCTTCTCGATCGCAGAGCGGAAGTTGCTCGCGAGCTCCCGCGTCAGAACGGCCAGATCCGTTGGCTCGACATTTGCCTGGGTCCGGCCGGCTTCGATCCGTGAAAAGTCCAGGAGGGTGTTTACGAGCTTCAGGAGACGCAGCCCGTTCCTGTGGATCACCTCGATCCGTTCGCGCTCGCGCGGGATCAGATTGTCGCGGTCGGCAAGTGCATCCTCTATCGGCCCGAGCATGAGTGTCAGCGGCGTGCGGAATTCATGACTGACGTTCGAAAAGAAGGCCGTCTTGGCTCTGTCGATCTCTGCAAGAGCCTCGGCTTTGCGCCGTTCCTCCTCGTAGGCACGAGCGTTGGCAAGGGCAGTACTCACATGCGCGGCGGCACGCCCCAGGAATGAGACATATTCGGTATCGAGCTCGCGTCTTGGGCTGATGCCGCAGGTAAGAAAACCGAATGGGGCGTGGGCGCTGGCATTCACGCCGATCGGTATCATCAGAGCCCGCTCGACCGCTTCCGGCCAGGCGCGGCTTGCCGGCTTGTTTCTGAAAAGGTCGTTGACGTTATCGACGATAACAGGGACTTCGCTCGCAACCAACCTGTCTATCGACCAAAGTGCGGCGTTATCGCCGGCGGCAATAGCCGAGGGCGCGTAGGCTTCGACATCCAGGCCGGCCCTTGCAACCAGTTCCGCTTGCGAGCCGTCCGCCTTCAGCCGGTAAAACAGGCAGAAGGGCACGTCTTCGGGCCGGTTTCCCAGGACTTGCGCCGCGAGCGTCATAACGTCTTCTTCCGATCGGGCCGACGCAATACGCTCGGCAAGCTCGCGCAGGGTCTTTTCCCGGCGCTCCTCGATAACCCTGTAGGTGGTTTCGACAACGGCATTAAAGATACCTTCGACCGTGCCGTTTTCGCCGCGAATAGGACTGAAGGTGAAGTTGAAGTAACATTCCTCGGTGTAACCGTGACGGTTCATCGGCAGGAGCTGGTCTTCCTGCCACACGCCCTCGCCTGTCCGCTGGACCGCCTCGAAGAGCGGCCCGATTGCGTCCCATATTTCCGGCCACACCTCGCGACCCGGGCGTCCCATCGCCAACGGGTGTTTTTCGCCCGGAATGTCGCTCCAGGCATCGTTATAGAGAAGCGCAAGCTCTGGGCCCCAGTAGATGGCGATCGGGAAATTCGTACCGAGACAGATGCTGATGGCTGATCTGAGGCTCTGGGGCCACTCCTGTGGCAGGCCAAACGGCGTATGTTGCCAGTCAATCTGCCTCATCAGGGCGCCTGCAGCACCCCCACCGAAGAACATGTCGAAATCGAGACCCTGGTCTGAAGTGGTTTCGGTGTCATTGGTGGTATTGGCGTCAGTCACGGTCACCTCTAACGGCAGAACTCAATGCTTTCCTACCAAGACGGCGGAAAGACATAGCGCCCATAACTAGATGACCGCTCAAACAGGACAAGGGGATATGCCTAACCAAGACTTACCCGTTGCAGAGCAGATACAGCGCGGCATCCGTCGAGCTGGAAAACTCAACAAAATTCCCGGGCCGACCTCGCTTACGCGCGACGATCCCCCGCCTGCGCAACGACCTCAACGAAGTTTTTTCTCCGCTTTCCGTCTTTGCCAGCCTCCCAGGCGTTATTTACCTTGCCCAGTTCGAGAAGCCGGATGAAGGCGGTTAACCATACCGAGGGACCGCCTCATCCCGAAGCTCAAGGCCGCAATTGTCGCTCGGTTAAACATGTTTCGAACCAGTCCCTCGCGAAGGCATGATGGGCCGATTCCGGCCGTCATCTACCTGGATCGCGGAAGGCTGCGCGCATCCGCCCCGCCTTTTGTCGCCGGCACTGCGCCCTGCGGCGTTCGAACGATAGAGCGCCATCAGCATCGCAGCGAGCGAAAACTCACCGCGCGCCGCCTTGCCAGTCAGGTCGCGGAGGTAACCGCCGGGCGAAGTGATATGGGCTGCCCGCTCCAGGATACAGGCCATTGCAACGGCTGCATTTTCAGGCCCCATGATCTCGCAGGCACGCTGATAGGCCGACGGGCTGACCCCTAGCATGGAGCGCACGATGATGCCGGCCGCCATAATTTCCCGCCAGCTGCCGATACTCCCCCCTCCTCCTGGAGCGTAGTCAGAAATGGTCGGGCAGGCCTGCAGCACCAATTCAAGCGGGAAGACTTTCATCGGCTTGGCGGATGGCCTCATATCGGTTGGGTTTGGCCCCTCCTCCCTTTCGCAAGCGGGTTCAAGTTCATGGCTGGATTCGGTATCTGAATTCTGTAGGTGGCGGCCAAAACGGACAGCATTGCCATCCGGCTTTCCGGAATTTCCTTTCAAATCCAGCTGGTTGAGTATTTCCTCACGCAGCATTTCCATGTTCTCAAGTATCGGTTCGAGATCGGCAAGGAGCGGCGTGCGCGGAATGCGGGCAAGAAGGGCGCGAAACCGGCTCTCGATCAGCGCCCAGTCCCCGTGAACCCCCTCCTGGATCGCCATGCAGATCAGCTTGCGGATGTCGCGCCGGCAAAGCGACAGGTTCTCCTTGGCGATCTGAAACCTCCGCCGCTCGGCGGCGACCGACTGGGCAAGCTCCGCCAGTTCCTCGGCACGCGACAGAAGCGGCGCCAATGAGAAACCAAAGGCCTGTTCGAGTTTGCCTGTCCGGCTGCGTCTTGCGTAGCGCTTGCCGTTCGGGCTGTCCTTGCGCACGATCAGACCGGCCTCGACAAGCGCTGCCAGGTGACGGCGGAGTGTCGTGCCGGCGATCCCGTGGGCCCTGACGCTGAGTTGAAGGTTGGAGGGAAAAACCACGAGCCCGCCCTCTTGCGTCAGTTCGTTGCACGGCAGGAAGGTCAACAATGCATCGAGCACGGTCAGGGCACGGTCGGGAATGCCGATCGTCGACCGCGCCTGGCAGACGTCGCGAAACACCTTCCATTTGTCTATCGATTTGCCCTCTTTGATCGAGGACGTCTCAAGCTGCCCTTTCACCAGGGCAAGCGTCATCGGCCGCCGCCCGAAAGGCGTCGTGATCCTATGCGTCTGCATTTTCCTTCACCTTCTGTCAGGCAAAAGAAAACCGTCCACCAAAACGGTGCCAAACTGTCTTGACTGTGATTCGAGGAAGTGCGATTCTCGGGCTGCTAGACTTCGAGAGAGGCTTCCACGACGGCGACGTTTAGGGGGCCTTTTTCTTTTGCGGTTCAGTCTCCTTTGTTTCCCTCGTCCTCGGCCAGGAATTGCTCATAGAGGGCATCCAGTCGGCTGGAGAGGAATTCACCGAAACGGCTGGCATTCTTTGCCTTCATCGACATCGAAAATACCTTGCCGCTATTCTTGATCTCGGCCTGAACGGCCCGGTCGCGCGGTTGCCAGCTCGCCTTTCCGGCTGCCGGCTCGACTTTGCGGACCGGCCTCGTCGATCTGTTGAGAGCGCCATAAAGACGCGAGAATCGCTCATCCGAGGGCAGCTCTTCGAAACCCGCAGAGTTCACGAACTCGGAAACCCTTGCGCCATTCGACGCCTTGCCGACGAGCAGCGACAGCTCGATCCAGCGCTCGCGTCCGACGCCTGGTGCGGCACCCAGTTTCTGAATCGTCACTGCCGGAATGCGTTCGGTCACCGTCATCATCTTTGAGATGGAAGCCGCGTTAGCGGCGAGCGCCGCCGCAATCACGTCGCGGTCGTATCCGAGGTCTCCAAGGCGCCGTGCAAACAGGGCCCGCTCGATGAAGGTGAGATTGGCGCGAGCGGAATTTTCCTGTCCCTGCGCGATCACGTGGGTGCGGTCGTCGATCTGCTTTACGACCGCCTTGATCTTCAACCCGAGATCGCGAGCAGCTCTGAGACGCCGATGGCCGAAAACGACCTGATAACGGCCGTCGACAGACGGGTGAGGACGAACGAGAATGGGGCTGTCCTGTCCGCGGGCGCGGATTGCCTCCTTAAGCTCCTCGAATTCCGCTTCGTCGCCGAGGATACGGTCCTGAACGAAGGAGGCATCGACCTGCTCAGGATCCAGCTCGACGATGACCTGGCCTTCCAGATACTTATTGGCCTGTTGCGCCAGATCGTCGAGCGAGCGGACCATGGACTTGCCGGCGCCACGCATCGGATAGGACGGGCTCGTCGCCGGATCGCTCGGAAGATCGGCCAATCCCGTCAGCAGGCCTTTTCGCGCCATCTCACGGCCTCCACTTGATGGTTAGAGAATTGAATTTTCGATGGAAAAGTCGGTTTTTGTCGGCTGACAACTTCAACGCCCCCATGATTGGTGGATCAGAGCGGCGATTTCGCCATTGACGGCGTCGAGCGAGTCGAGCGCGCGGTCATAGGTTGCGCGGTTCATGGTAGCGCGGTCGACCTCGTAAAGCGTCTGCTTGGTGATGCCCGCATCGGAGACTGCCGTCGACTTCAGCATCTCGTTCTTCAGCATGAACTCGTGAAACATGGTCCGCATGAAGGCGACCATCTGCGCCTGCGGCACGTCACCTGGTTCATAACGCGTGATCAGGTAGCGATACCAGGACAGATTGACCTCTGCGCCGGCGTTGCGGATAGGCTTCAGGATGCCGCCCAGCATCAGCAGGAACTGACCCATCGACATGACGTCGAGCATCTGCGGATGGATGGTGATCAAAACGCTTGTCGCTGCCGTCAGCGCCGTCAGCGTCAGATAACCAAGCTGCGGCGGGCAATCGATGACGACGACATCATAGCGATCGTCCACGTCTGCGAGCGCCCGCGACAGACGGGTGAAGAAAGTCTTGCCCTCGTTGGACGACTTGTCCGCCATCGCCAGCGGCGTGTCGTATTCATATTCCTGCAAATCGAGATTGGCCGGCACGATATCGAGGCCTGGAAAATTCGTGCCACGAATAAGATCCGACAGAGGCTTCCTGTCGCCGTCGTAGCGAATGGCCTCATAGAGCGAGGAGGCCTGATCGAACTCCGGCTGGAAGCCGTGCAGGGACGACAGCGAGGCCTGCGGGTCAAGGTCGACGGCAAGGACGCGGTGGCCGGTCAGCGCGAGGTACTGGCCAAGGTGGGCTGCGGTCGTCGTCTTGCCGGAACCGCCCTTGAAGTTGACCACAGCGATGACCTGCAGCTTCTCGCCCGGCCGGCGATGGGGAACATACATGCGGCTTTCCGAACGCCCATGCGCATCGAGATGCTGTCGCAGCTCAAGCATCTGCTCGGCGCTATAGGAACGGCGGCCGGAGGACGAGGTCCTGGGGGAGGGGCCCTTGCCCTCCAGGTGCAACTTCTTCAGCGTGCTTTGGGAGACGCCGACATAGGAGGCGACCTCGGCAAGCGAAAAACTGCGCAGGGTCTTCTGGGCGTTCGGCGGAAATCGCTGCACGCTCAAAAGGTGTAGCTTCTGCGAAATCAGATCTCCCTGTTCGAGGATCTGATCCTCGAAACTGACAGGCCGATTCGCGGAAGGCATCGAATTAGCGTTCATGGCGATCGATCTTCCAGATAACGATTTTAGGGCTGAAATCCCCTCATAACCGTTATTATCTCCGATTTCGCTCAGCCAGCAAGGAGTTTAAGGTTAACAGAGTTTTAACCGGGCTGCCGACACAGCCGGAGGGGTCGATCGGTTTCTGCCTAAATCATGTGATTTCGTAGACATTTAGCCTGGGGGCGCAATCAGGCGCGTGGCAATTTTTCGCCCCCCTTATCGGCCGGGCCTTCGAGGCTGAAAATCGGCGTTTGTAGCCGACCGTTTCCGAAAACAGTGCGACTCAGTGCCCGCCGCATCCGGGGGTCTGACAAGACGCGTGCTTCATGCTCACCATAGCGCATGTGAATTGGGCGCGGAGGACGACATGTTTGTGAAGGCGATTGGACCTGCGGATAGAGCATCGCACGCTTCTCTTCTCGACAGCATGTTCCGTCTGAGGGCGCGCGTTTTCGGCGGCCGTCTCGCATGGCGCGTCTCGGTCGAGGAGGGGAGGGAGCGCGACCGTTTCGATGCGTTCGATCCCCATTACATCATCGTAGTCGGAGACGATGGCGAGGCGATCGCCTCAGCGCGGCTGCTTGCCGCCTCGGGACCGACCATGTTGGCAGATGTCTTCTCGGTGCTGCTTGCTGGCAATCCCTTCATGGCCCATCCCGACATGGTGGAAAGCTCGCGCTTCTGCGTCGACACGCAGGCGGAGGCTGCAAAGCGCGGATCGTCCGGCTTGAACGAGGCGACGCTCTTCCTGTTTGCCGGCATTCTCGAATGGTGCCTGGCAAACGGCAAGACAGAGATCGCAACGGTGACCGACGTCAGGTTCGAACGCATCCTGAAACGCGTGTCCTGGCCGCTGCAGCGCTATGGCGAGCCCCGTTTGATCGGCGAGGTCAGGAGCGTGGCGGGATGCCTGCCGGTCTCGCGGGAACTTTTCCAAGCGATACGCCCGCCCGCCTACCGCTCGAACCTTTCGAACAGGTTTTGCAGTGCCGCCTGAGAGGGACGACATGAACGCCCTTTCTTTACCCCGGCTCGTGCGCAAGCTGGAGGAGGCGCTCGGCCCGCCGCTCATGACGGCGCTCTCAGACCCGTCGGTCATCGAGATCATGCTCAATTCGGATGGTCACCTGTTCATCGAACGCCTCGGGGCCGGCATCGTTCATGCCGGCAGGATGGCCGAAGGGCCGGCCGAGATCGTGATCGGCGCCGTCGCTCACGTCCTCGACACGCAGGTCGATCGCGCTCACCCCATCATTTCCGGGGAGTTGCCGATCGGCGGCCATCGGTTCGAAGGCCTGCTGCCTCCCATCGTTTCGGCGCCTTCTTTCTCGATCCGCCGACACGCCGGACGGCTGATTGCGCTCGACGACTATGTGGTCTCCGGCATCATGAAGGAATGTCAGGCGGAGATTCTGCGCCGGGCCGTGCGCGCGCGGCTGAACGTCGTCGTCTCGGGCGGTGCCGGCTCTGGCAAGACGACGCTGTCGAACGCAATCCTGACTGAAATCGCCGCTCAATGCCCGCAGGAGCGGCTCGTCATGCTCGAAGACACACGCGAGCTGCGCTCTTCATCGACCAATGTCCTGTCGTTGCGAACAAGCGATCACCTCGACATGGCGCAACTGCTTAAAAGCACCCTGCGGCTGCGGCCCGACCGCATCATCGTCGGCGAAGTGCGCGACGGCGCGGCACTTACGCTTCTGAAGGCCTGGAATACCGGCCATCCGGGCGGCGTCACCACCCTTCACGCCAACAATGCGCGCTCGGCACTCCAGCGCCTCGAGCAACTGACCGGCGAGGCCAGTCGTCAACCGATGCGGGAGGTTATCGGCCAGGCGGTTGATCTCATCGTCTCGATCGAACGCACGAGCGCCGGACGACGCATTGAAGATCTCCTTCATGTGAAGGGGTTTTCGAACGGCAGCTATCATCTCCAATCCGAAACGGAGGAACCTCATGCAGCCTAGTTATCGTGTCGGGCTCGCCGGCATCGTCGTTCTGGCAGGCATCAGCCTTTGCAACCCGGTCCTTGCAAGCAGCGGCGGCGGTCTTCCATGGGAAGCGCCGCTCGAACAGATCCAGGAATCGATCACCGGCCCGGTTGCGGGGTTCATCGCGCTTGCCGCGGTTGCGGTTGCCGGCGGCATGCTGATCTTCGGCGGCGAACTCAACGATTTCGCGCGACGCCTCATGTATCTGGTTCTCGTCGCCGGCGTCCTGCTTGGCGCCACCCAGATCGTTGCCCTTTTCAACGCTACGGGCGCCTCGGTCGGACTGTCGATGTCGATCGATCAGAAAGCAGCGGAGAGGGGAGGGGAGCGCTCATGACCGCCACAGTCCCTGCACTTGACGTCAATCGCATTCATCGTGCGCTGTCGCGGCCAAACCTGCTGATGGGTGCTGACCGCGAGCTCGTCCTCATGACCGGACTTGCGGCCATCATCCTTATCTTCGTCGTTCTGACGGTCTACTCGGCCATTATCGGCGTTGCGATCTGGGTTACGATCGTCGGTATGCTGCGCCGAATGGCGAAGGCCGATCCCTTGATGCGAAAGATCTATCTGCGCCATCTTCGCTACCGCGCCTATTACCGCGCAACCTCCACGCCGTGGCGAAGGAGCTGAGGGAAAATGGTAGCGCTTCGCTCTTTCCGCCACGCTGGACCATCCTTTGCCGATCTCGTCCCCTGTGCCGGTCTTGTCGCAGACGGCGTCCTCCTGTTAAAGGATGGCTCATTGATGGCCGGCTGGTATTTCGCCGGTCCGGATTGCGAAAGTTCGACCGAGACCGAGCGCAACGAGATCGCGCGCCAGATCAACCAGGTGCTGGCACGGCTCGGCTCCGGATGGATGATCCAGGTCGAGGCCATTCGCCTGCCGACGGACGATTATGCACCCGCCGGCCGCTCGCATTTTCCCGATCGGGTGACGCGGGCGATCGATGAGGAGCGGCGACGCCATTTCGAAGCCGAACGCGGTCATTTCGAAAGCCATCACGCCATCATCCTGACCTACAGGCCGCCCGAGCCCCGCCGCTCGACGCTGAGCCGATACGTCTATTCCGACGCTGCCAGCCGCAAGCAGAGCCATGCCGACATCGCCCTTGCCAGTTTCCAGGCGACCGCCCGGGAGATCGAGCAATATCTTTCGATCACATTGTCGATCCGCAGGATGAAGACGCAAAGCGCATCGACCGACAGCCGTGATGGCGCCCGGTATGACGATCTCCTGCAGTTCATCAGGTTCTGCATCACCGGCGACAATCACCCGGTCCGCCTTCCGGACGTGCCCATGTACCTCGACTGCATCGTGACGGGAGAACTGCAGCACGGTCTGACGCCGAAGATCGACAATCGCTACATCGCGATCGTGGCGATCGACGGACTGCCGGCGGAAAGTTCGCCGGGCATCCTCAACAGTCTCGACCTGATGGGACTATCTTATCGCTGGTCCTCTCGCTTCATCTTCCTTGACGCCGGCGAGGCGAGGGATCGTCTGGAGCGCACCAGAAAGAAATGGCAGCAGAAGGTCAGGCCGTTCTTCGACCAGCTGTTCCAGACGCAGAGCCGGTCCATCGATCAGGACGCGCTGTCGATGGTGGCGGAGACGGAAGAGGCGATTGCCGAGGCTGCCTCCGAGCTTGTCGCCTACGGCTACTACACGCCGGTCATCGTGCTCTTCGACGATCATGTCGAGAGGCTTGAAAACAAGGCCGAGGGCGTTCGCCGCGTGATCCAGGCCGAAGGCTTCGGCGCCCGGATCGAAACGCTCAACGCCACCGACGCCTATCTCGGCAGTCTGCCCGGCAACTGGTATTGCAATGTTCGCGAGCCGCTGATCACGACGCGCAATCTTTCCGACCTCGTGCCGTTGAATTCGGTCTGGACGGGCGATCAGAACGCACCTTGTCCCTTCTACGACAAGAACGCGCCAGCCCTGATGCAGGTTGCCTCCGGCTCGACGCCGTTTCGCCTCAACCTGCATGTCGATGACGTCGGGCACACCCTGATCTTCGGACCGACCGGGTCCGGAAAATCGACATTGCTCGCTCTGATCGGCGCCCAGTTTCTGCGCTACAGGCAGGCGCAGCTCTTCGTCTTCGACAAGGGCGGCTCGATGATGCCGCTCACGCTTGCGGCAGGCGGCGATCATTACGAGATCGGCAGCGATGGGGAGGTCAGGACGCCAGGTTTTTGCCCGCTGGAGACGCTTTCGAGTGAGTCCGACCGCGCCTGGGCCTGCGGCTGGATCGAAATGCTGGTCGGCCTGCAGGGTCTTGCCGTCACCCCGGACCATCGCAACGCCATTGCCCGCCAGGTCGGGCTGATGGCCCGCGCACCCGGCCGGTCGCTGTCGGACTTCGTCAGCGGCGTGCAAATGCGCGACATCAAGGAAGCGCTTTACCACTTCACCGTTGATGGTCCGCTCGGACAGCTTCTCGATGCCGAGAGCGACGGACTGAGGCTCGGGCATTTCCAGACATTCGAGATCGAAGAGCTGATGGCAATGGGCGAACGCACGCTGCTTCCCGTCCTGACCTATCTCTTCCGGCGCATCGAAACGCGGCTGACGGGAGCCCCGAGCCTGATCATTCTCGACGAGGCCTGGCTGATGCTCGGCCACCCGACCTTTCGCGAGAAGATCCGCGAGTGGCTGAAGGTGCTGCGCAAGGCCAATTGCGCCGTCGTGCTTGCGACCCAGTCGATCTCGGACGCAGAAAGATCGGGCATTGTCGACGTCCTGAAGGAAAGCTGCCAGACGAAAATCTGCCTGCCGAACGGTTCGGCCCGCGAGCAGGGAACGCGCCAATTCTACGAGCGGATCGGCTTTAACGAGCGCCAGCTGGAGATCGTCGCAACGGCAATCCCCAAACGCGACTACTACGTCGTCTCGCCCGAGGGCCGGCGCCTCTTTGACATGGCCCTCGGCCCCTTGGCGCTCTCCTTCGTCGGCGCTTCCGGCAAGGACGATCTGAAGCGGATCCGCGCCTTGGCCGAGGAGCATGGCAGCGCCTGGCCGTCGATCTGGCTCAAGGAGAGAGGGATATCAGATGTCACGATCTAGATACCGACTGGCCATCGTCCTTTCAATCCTTCTTGCCGCCGGCAGGCCACTTCCGGTCGCGGCAGGGGCTGCGACCGGAGCTGCGACCGAATTCACGCAGCTTGCCAACAACGGGGAGCTCATCAAGCTGCTCGAAAGCTCAGGCGTTCAGGTCGACAACCAGCTGACGCAGATCACCCAGCTTGCCGAACAGATCGAAAACCAGCTGAGGATCTATCAGAACATGTTGCAGAACACGGCCCTTTTGCCTGCCCATGTCTGGGGCGAGGTCGAGAGCGACCTCAATCAGCTGCGAGGAATCGTTGCGGACGGCCAGGGCGTTGCCTTCTCCATGGCCAATGCCGACGATGTCTTGCGGCAGCGTTTCCCGAGCTTTGCAAGCCTGAAGACGAGGATTGCAGATGAAGACAGCTTCTCGACCAGCTACCAGGCCTGGTCTGACACCAATCGTGACACAATCGCCGCTTCTCTTCGTGCTGCCAGCCTCACGGCCTCGCAGTTCGATAGCGAGGAAGCGACCATGGCAACGCTTCGCGCGCTGTCTGAAAGCGCAGATGGCCAGGTGAAGGCGCTTCAGGTCGGCCACGACATTGCCGCCCAGCAGGTCGCCCAGAAGCAGAAGCTGCGCGGGCTCGTCTCCCAGCAGATCACGATGATGGGAACCTGGCTTCAGACCAACCAGACCGACAGGGATCTGGCGCAGGCGCGTCGCGAGCTATTCTTCCGCGGCACCGTTCCGCCCTTGAGTGGCGGCCGAACCATGGAGCCGCGCTGGTGAGCCGCCCATCTTCTCTCGTAACGCCTGCCATGACGCGGCCTGCCGTTGCGGCAATGGTAATCTTGGTGCTTCTCGTCGTTCCGGTTCGTGCCCAGGAAGGCGCCCTGATCACCACCTTGCAGGACGAGATCGCCAGGGCGGCGCAGGGTTGGGAGCAGACGGTCCTGAACGCGGCGCGATCGCTCTTCTGGATCCTCGCCTCGATCGAGATCGGCCTTGCGGCGATCTGGCTCGCGCTGCAGGCGCCGTCGCTGCAGGAATGGTTCGCAGAACTCGTGCGTCGCATCATGTTCGTCGGCTTTTTCGCGCTCCTTCTCGACCGGGGGCCGGCCTTTGCCAGAGCCGTCGTCGACAGTCTCTTCCAGATCGGCGCGTCGGGCGGCGATGCCTCGCCGGCCGATATTTTCAATGCAGGGCTCGCTGTCGCAGCCAAGATGGCGGAAAAGATCCGCTTTGGCCTCTTCGAGGACAATGTGTGGGCGATTGCGGCCGCCTTCGCGATGATCGTCGTCGTCATTGCCTTTTCGCTCGTCGCGGCGATCTTCGTATCGATCATGGCGGAGATGTATATCGGGCTACTGGCCGGCATGATCATGCTCGGGCTCGGCGGGTCATCCTTCACCAAGGATTTCGCCATCCGCTATCTGGTCTACGCCTTCAGCGTCGGCATGAAGCTGATGGCGCTGGTGATGATCGCTCGCATCGGATCGGAGGTGCTGATCGGGCTTGCCGGCAGCCTGGAGATCGGTGAGCAGTTCCAGACGCTGCTTGCCATAGCCGGCATTGCCGTCGTTGTCTTCGTCATCGCGATCTATGTGCCGAACATCATCCAGGGCGTCATCCAGGGCGTCTCGGTCGGAAACGGAATGGAGGTGATGCGTCACGGCGGCCAGGCTGCCTCCTTTGGCATGGGCGCCTTATTCCTGATGATCGGCGGCGCTGTAAAGGGGGCGGAGGCGGCCGGATCCGCACGGGCCCAAGGCGCATCGATCAGCGAAGCCGCCATGCGCGGCCTGACGGAAGGCATAGGCGCCGCCGGCTCCGCCACGGCTTCGGCCATGAAGGACAAGGCGATCGGAGCCCCTGGCGCGCATGCAAGTTCCCTGCTTGGTCTGGCCAATGCCAAACTGGACCAGACAAGGCCAGGGGCGGCCGGACCGTCTTCGTCGTCGCTCCGGTCGGGCCAATCGAAATGAGGATTTCGCCATGACGCCAGACTCTTCGGAAAATCCTTATCTCGCCGCGCGCAACGAGTGGAACGAGCGGTATGGATCATATGTGCGGGCGGCAGCAGCCTGGCGCATCGTCGCCATGCTTGCGCTTCTTCTTGCAATCGTCGGGGTGGGCTATGCCTTGTTCCTCAGCACGCAGGTCAAGCTTGTTCCCTATATTGTCGAGGTCGACAGATTGGGCACGCCGGTTTCGGCGGGCTTTCCCGAACATATCGAATATGCCGACGCCCGTGTGGTGCGCGCCACGCTCGGTGGTTTCGTCACCAGCTTTCGTTCGGTTACGCCCGACGCGGTCGTTCAAAAGCAATATATCGACCGGACCTATGCGCTGCTGCGCACCGCCGATCCGTCGACCGAGAAAGTCAATGCCTGGTTTCGCAGCAATTCCCCTTTCGAGAAGGCGAAGGCCGCCACTATTGCCGTCGAGGTGAACAATATCGTCGCGCTGTCGAACCAGTCCTACCAGATCGACTGGACGGAGTTCGAACGCGACCGGCGCGGCAAGGAAACCGGCACGCGGCGTTTTCGCGCGATTGCCACGGTGACGATCACCGCCCCCCAGGATGAGGCAACGATCAGGCTCAATCCGATCGGGCTTTATCTCAAGGATCTCGACTGGACCGCACAGCTATAGAACGAGGACACGCCATGAGACACGTGACATATCGAGCGGTCGCCGGTTGCTGCGCGATGCTCGCAACGCTCGCCTCCACAAGGATCGCGCCGGCCCAGTCGATGAGCGACAACGAGACGAAGGCGACGCGCCTGTCTTCGCAATGGCGCGACGGCGCCGGCCTCGTCACCAAGGGGGCCGACGGAAAAGTCATCTTCCTTTACGGCCAAAGCCAACCCTTTGTCGTCTGCTCGCCTCTGCAGGTGTGCGACATCGAGCTCGAGACCGGGGAGGTGGTGCGCGACGTGCTTGTCGGCGACACGGTCAGATGGAAGGTCGAGCCGGCAACCTCCGGGCCAGTCGGTGGCCAGGCAATCCATCTGATCGTCAAACCGGCAGAAGCCGGCCTGTCGACATCGATGGTAGTGACGACGTCGCGGCGAACCTATCATATCCAGTTGAAGTCCCATTCGAGCCGCTACATGGCCCGGGTCGGCTTTTCTTATTCGCAGGACGTCACCGAAAAACTCGCCGAGGCAAACGCGCGCCTTGACTTCAGGGGAGCGCCCGGCACGGCAACGCCTCCCGACCAGCTCGACTTTTCCTATTCGGTAAGCGGCAGCGCGGCCTGGAAGCCGACACGCGTCTATTCGGATGGCCTGAAAACCTACATCCAGTTTCCTCGCTCTGTGGCCGGAGAGGATGCACCCGTCCTCTTCATCGTGTCGGGGGGCAAGAACCGTATCGTCAACTATCGCATGACAAGGAACATGATGGTGGTCGACTACAATGTCGATCGCGCCGTGCTCGTCTCGGGGGGCGGGTGGCGACGCCAGAAGATCACGATCCGCCGGAGCAGCTGAGATGGGCCGCCTTGTTCTTCTTATCCTTTATTGCGCCTACCTCTGCGGCTGCCAGACGTCGACTGCGGGAGGAAGTGCCGACGCGCCAGCTGCATCGCTGCCGGCCGATGTCGCCGCTTTGATTGCAAGCGACATGGCGAGCCGCCTGAGCGAACAGCTTCCCCGATCGTCCGGCCCGCTGAAGCTTGCAGACGAGGCCTCAGATTTTGCCATTGCGCTTGCAACATCTCTCAAGACATCGGGCTATCGGATCGCAAGCGGCACGCAGCCGCAGCCACAGACAATCGCGCTCGCCTATCGTCTTGATCGATCGGGCTCAGAGCTTCTCGCAAGTCTTTCGACGCCGCGGCTGCGGCTTGCCCGGCTCTATCTCGTCTCAGGGTCTCAGGCCACGCCGGCAAGCCCACTCTCCGTGATGATACTGCAATAGGAGGCCTCGCATGGCCCAGTCGCTGCAACTTGGAAGCCCGCAAAGCCAACAGGCGCAGACCATGCGTCGTCTCAACAGGTTGCCGATCCTGATCGCGATCGGCCTGCTGGTCCTGTTTTCTGCGGTGATCATTTTCGGTCTCTCCGGGCGCGGATTTCCCTTCAGGCAATCCGCGCCGGTCACGGGCGCCGGTCTTCCGGCATCGACCTATGGCGACCAGCTGAAGCGCGGCATTGAGAACGGCATCATCGGTGAGGCTCAGCCGGTCGGTCCGTTCGAGCCGAAGGCCGCCGCCGACCCGGCACCGGCGCGCGAAACCTTGTCCAGCCGGCCTCCCGAGCAGCCAGGCCTTGCCAACCCTGTGGGGCAGGCGCTGCCGGAGGTCGATTTCGAAACCCGGCTCGCCAGAGAAGGGCGCGAACGCTATCTGCGTGAACTGCAGCGTCGCAGGATGGCGCGCCTGCAGGCTGCCGACGCCGCATTGGATTCGCCGCTTCAGGTCGACATCAGTCACGCCGAGGCCCGTGACGCGCCGGCCGATAACTCTGCCCCATCAGGCGAAGGCGCCAAGACAGGGCCGCTCGATCTTTATCAGGCCGCGCTGCAGGCCGGGTCCCTCGCACAGAACGCCGATCCGAACGGGCAGGTCTTGAAGGAGGATTTTTTCAACAAGGACATTAAGGAGCTCGGCTATCTGCCAAACAGGGTCGTGCCGCAGATATCGCCCTTCGAACTCAAACGCGGTTCGGTCATACCGGCGACCTTGATCTCGGGCATCAATTCCGACCTTCCTGGACGCATCATCGCTCAGGTCAGCCAGAACGTCTACGACAGCACGACCGGCTACCGGCTCTTGATCCCCCAAGGGGCCAGGCTTTTCGGGCGTTATGATTCCAAGGTCGCCTTCGGCCAGGCACGCGTGCTGGTCGTCTGGACCGATCTGATCTTACCAAACGGCCAGACGCTGCAGATTGGCGGGATGGCAGGTTCGGATCCGGAGGGCTATGGCGGCTTTCGCGACCGCGTCAACAATCACACGATCCGCACGTTCACCGCGGCCGCTCTCATCGCTCTGATCGGCACCGGCATCGATGCCTCCATGCCGGAAAGCTCGACCAGGGCGACCCAGGACACGGCCTCGGACGCGGCAAGGCGTAATTTTGCCGAAAGCTTCGGTCGCGTGGCGGAGCGGACGATCGACAGGAACCTCAACGTGCAGCCAACCCTCGAAATTCGCCCCGGCTACAGGTTCAATGTCCTGGTCGACCAGGACATCATCTTCCCCGGAGCCTATGTCGAGCGCGACGGAGGGGTGAGCAGATGACTCGATGTCCAGCTCTGACCTCTAGGTTGTCTTCGAGATGAATGGCGTCCAGCCAAACCTCATACACGAAAGGCACTGAGAGGCGATCGCAAGCGGCTGGCCGTTTTCTGGTCAGACCAACGCGAGAAGGTCGTTGATACCGGCTTCTGGCGACTGGCCGAATATAAGGCGTCTGGCAGGCGTTCCCCGGCGAACGCAACATCCAGCCGAGGTTTCGGCGCGATACCCATGGCCGGCATCACGCTGCCTTCAAGACCGCGGCCAATGGCTCAGATCAATCCATGGCGCGCCGCCAGATAGACTGCGTTCACCGTGTTGTGGGCACGCAGCTTCCGCCTCGCCTTGCCGAGGTAGTAGCGAACGGTATGGTGGTTGATGCCGAGGATGTCAGCCGTCACCGGTATGGTTTTGCCGAGCGCGGCCCAGTTGAGGCATTCCTTCTCCCGTCCCGACAACTGGACCCGTGGCCTGGCCATGACGCTTCGGCCCTTCAATTTGGCATGGACGAGTGTCGTGGCCGTGATCGCCTGTATGTCGTCGATTATTCCCTCCCCTTTAAACGCGGGCAGGTGCGAGGCGAGCGTCAGGATGGCGGTTCGACCGAAGCCGATGCGTATCGGGATGGAAAGGCCGGACACGATCCCGTACCGACTGGCGTGCTTGTAAAATTCGCGCTCTTCCGACATGGGCTCGGGGCGCTGGGGCGGGGCTGACCAGTAGAAGGGCTTCAAGGCGCGCCTGGCTGCCGTGACGACCGGATCAATCCGCTGGTAGTCGTTGGAAAGATAGATCTCCTGCCATTCCTGCGGGTAGTTGGAAAACGCTTCCGTATCGCCGTAGCGCAGGTTGACATAGGCGAACTTCTCGAAGCCGCATTGCTGCGCAAACGTCAACAAGGCCAGCCGTATTGAGTGTTCATCGGACGAAAGGCTCAAGACGTCAATCAGATGATCCAGTCTCTTCTTCAAGACACATCGCTCCCTTAAACGGCCGCGACGTTCAAGCGAGGTCGGCGACCGAAGCTGAAATCTCAACGGACATATGCATGCGGCTCCAAAGTAAACACCTATGAGAAGCAAATTGGAACCCTTACTTATTCAGGGTTGATTGGCGAAACGAGAACATAGCCGCCAAGACGCACGGTCTGGATCAGCTCGCCCCCGTTGCCGGCCTCCGTAAGCTTGCGGCGAAGCCGGCAGACGTGGACATCGACGCTGCGTTCGAGCGGCCTGCCAAGACCGATATGGGTTGCCTCCAGCAGCACCCGGCGAGAGAGTACTGTTCCAGGGCTCCGGCAGAAGGCGACCAGGAGATCGAATTCGGCAGCGAGCAGCCTGACCTTCGATCCGTCGGGCGCCGTGACGGCGCGGCGATGGGTATCAACGCGCCAGCCTTCGAAGGTCAGCACGCGCAGTCTTTGCCGCTCGCCGCGCTCCAGTCCGCGCAAACAGGCGCGAACCTCGGCCATCAGATGGTGAGGATTGGCACTGCCTGGCAGGCAATGGTCTGCACCGGTATCGATCCCGGCGAGCTGGCGAACATCCGGGGCAAGGAGAATGATCGGTATCGCGCTCGATTTGCGGATGTCTCGACAGAGATCGACGCTCAGATCGCCTGAATCGCCGGTCGCAATGACGAAGATAAGAAAGCCGTGATCGGCGCTGACCTGATGCGCTGCAAGAGCGGTTTGAACCACCCTGCTTTGAAAGTTTGCAACCTCCAGCGCATCGACGATCGGCTTGGCGAGCGTGACGTCCTCGGTGACGACCAGAATGGCTGGTTCTCGTGTTTCCATCGCGGGAGAAAAACACACTAGACCACCGCTTCAAGTCACAGATCTGGGAGGATGTTCCTCGCTGTGCGGGGAAGCGGAGACCCCGCCCGTCAGGAAACGAAATTTAACATCATTGCCTTTGCGGTCCCACGCTCTCCGTGGCATCCTGCAGCCATGAGTTGTCGAACTCGAGAGCATGTCGATTTGTCGTGGTTGCGTCGTGAAACCCACCGTCGTCATAAGTTCGCTTGATGCCGACTTCTCGCTGTCTCTTCGACATATACTTGAGGCAGAAGGCTTTGCCACCGACCTTGTCATGAGCCCGGCAGAAACGGCTGCGGCGATTAGGGACAAGATGCCCGTCGGGCTCATCGTCGACGGCAGGAGCGCGTTTGCAATCGATTTGTGCAGAGCGCTCAAGGAGGATGCGGCGACAGACCATGTTCGTATTGTCACGCTTGTCCCTGTCGAGGCCGAACACCGCTTTGAAGCCTTCTTGAGAGCGGGCGTCGACGAGGCCTTTATGCGACCGATAGCGCCCGATCGCTATCTGCGTGCGCTAAACCGTCTTCTCGGCACCGAGGCGCGCCAGATGCCGCAGCAGGAGCGGCCGGAGGTGCTCCACCATGATGGATTGAGCATCGATGCCCGCGCCCATCGCATCATCTATGACGCGCGTGACGTCCATGTGGGTCCGATCGAATTTGCCCTTTTGCACCGGATGATGAGCGAGCCGGGTCGCGTCTTCCGCCGTGACGAGCTTGCTCGCCTTGCCTGGCCGAATGGGGTCTTCGTCGATCCGAAAACAGTCAATGTCCATATCGCCAGACTGCGCAAGGCGCTTGGCCTGGTCATGAAGACAGACATCGTGCGCACGGTTCGCGGCATTGGCTATGGCCTGGAAGCCGGAAAGGATTAGAGAAGGGTTGAACGCATGAGCCAGATCCGTCCGATGGCCATCATCAATGCAGCGTGTGTCATCACCGGTGACGGTGTCACCTCGCTCGAACGGGCGAGCGTGCTTCTTGCCGAGGGCCGCATCGAGGCTGTCGTCCAGACGGAGAGGCCGTCGCTGTCAGAAGACTATGCGCTGATCGATGCTGCCGGATGTACAGTTCTGCCAGGCCTCATCAATGCCCACGCCCATGGCTGCGTCTGCGGCCCGACGATGCCGAGCGGATCCGCCTCCTTCGACCGTCAGGAAATCGACTATCAGAAAAACCGCCATCTTCTATCCGGGACGACGACCCTTCTCAACGTTTGCGGGCTCGCCCTTGCCGAGGACGTCGACGACATCGCGCAACATCCCCATCCGCTCGACATCCATATCAGCACGGCCCATACGCCGGCGAGCCTTGCGGCGGCGCAGGCGGCCGATGGAAGCGGGCTTTCACCCCGTCACCTCGCCGCAAGGATCGACCATCTGCTCGAAGCTGGTGCCAAGGCGCTCGGTGAAGCGGGCGGCGGCCAGACACTCGGCGGCGGCGCCCAGGACTACCGGTTCCTGCCGGAGGCGATCGAGAAAGCCAGCGGTCTCGTCGTCCATCCCAATCTTGCGCGAAAGCTCAAGGAGGCTGCACTCGGACGCAGGCTGGAGGCAAACACCAATCCCGACGGCGCAACCCTGTCGTCGCTGTTGAAGGAGAACGGGCTTGAAGGGCATTTTGCGATCGAGAGCATAACAAGCCTCGTGCGCAAGACCGTAATGACGTCCGTTGCGCTTGCCCGTCAGGGTCTTGCCGAAATCGCCGCGGAAGCTGCGCGCACCGGCATGCCGGCGATCTTTCACAATGCCCCGCCGACGGCAGCCCAGCTCATCGAACTTGCCGGAAGGTTTCCAAGGGCAAGAATGGTCGCCGGCCACAGCAATCATCCGTCGTTCACGCGTGCCGAAGCGGTGGAAACGGCTGCCGCGCTTCGCACCCTCGGCGTGGGCATTGATGTCTCGACACTCGACTGCATCGCGACCCGCTGGCGCAACGGCCCCGACAATCTTGACTGCCTCATCGATGCAGGGCTTGTCGATACGATTTCGACCGACTTCGGCGGCGGCGATTGGGATATGATCCTGGAAGCGATCCACCGGATGATTTGCCGCAAGCTCCTGACGCCGGCCGCTGCTATCGCCAAGGCGACGGGGAACGTCGCAAGGATCTTTCCGGAGCTCGCTGGCGACCGTGGCATGATTGAAAGCGGAAAGCGTGCCGATATCGTTATCAGCCAGTCCCACAATCTTGCCCGCGTCCGTCATGTCATTTGCCGGGGCAGGGTCGTTGTCAAGAACGGCAGTATCGTTGTCGCTCCCAGGCCAGAGACCGATCGCTAGCGAGCCCGGACCTGCTCCCAGGGCCTGTGATCTGACGAGCGGCACCCGGCTCTTCAAGCCGGTATGCAATTTTCCTGATCGCCTCGCGCCCTGTTTTCCCGTGCAGATCTTTGTCTCGAATGAGACAAGCGACGCAAGGCCGGGGGTCCAACCCCTCAGATCAAAGAAAAAAGCCCGCCGAAGCGGGCAATTTAAGGGGTGCAACGGGAACTGATCGCGCGATTTCTGCGGGGCCGCAGGATTGAACTGTCGCGCGATCCAGGCCTCCAACCAGGATGCGGAAGAAATGTTCCAGGCTAATTATCGCCGCTTTCGGCGCCGGCGCGCTGCGGTCGAGATTGGTCCAAGGGCAGGGCCGGAGAGGATGCCGAACGACACATGCAAGAAAGATGCGCCTTGTCGCCGACCAGCAAACGAGCCGCAGTGGCGGGCCAGGCGTGGCTCTCCTACTGAGGATGGTGTCTATCGGTGATCCGTGCTGCCAAATTGGGTGGAGAGCACATCACTCGCTTGCGACTGCGCCTGGCAATGCACGTCCTTCAACCTGTCGTAATGTACCTCAGCCATGCGTGAGGCCGCTCGCGCTGTCTCCGCCCACCCCTGCTGCGGCATGACCCTCCGTCTCACAAAGGAGGCAAAACCGCCGTTCCAGCGCCATAAGCCGGTTTTGGTCGCAGTGGTCGTGTCCAACCTGACGCGGCCCACAATTTCCTTTCCGTCATAGCCGACGAAATCCGGCTTGCCCTCGCCCGGCCAGGTTTCGCGCCACTTGTATCGGGGTTGGTCGTTGGTCATGGGCCACGCGATGCGATTGGACGTAGGACAAGGCGGAACCTCACGGCCCACCTGTACGTCGTTCTCATTATGTTCTTGCAAGGATCAGAGTCAAGCGCGCAAAGATTCGTCGATTGCAACGTATCGAGCGCTGATGGCCAGGATGACGCTTGTCCTCAACAGGCCCGTCCGTTGGACGGCACCGTTTTCGCCGCTTCTCATGCAACCGCGCTTGCGGGCTCAAGTGCGGCGATCAGCGCCGCCGGAGCGCCGCAGGGCAGGGCCGAGACCGCCTCGATGATCCGGCGCTGTTCTTGCTGCCGCAAGCGATGACGCGTCACAATCTCGAACTTGTTGCAGATGGCCTTCCAGTCCATGGGCCGCGTCTTTTCGCCCCGTGGTGTATGAACGGCAGACCCAAGCTCGAGTGTCCTGGTGCGAAGGATCACCCGCGCAAGCGTCTGCGCGGGAAAGGACCGGTCGAGGTCAGGTTCGATGCTGATCCTGACCTTGCCCGCCAGCATCTGCAGCTCCCTGCGCCCCAACACGCCTTCATCGACCGGCGCAAGCGCCTGTGGGCCGTCGACCGCAATCAGTGCCATGCAATAGGGCAGGCTGTATTGCACGTCGACCAGGGTCTGCGGATCGGTACGGTTGGCCAGTCTCCCCGCCCAGGCGAAAGTCTGGACCTCGATCTCGAGGATGTCATCAGCACCGATCATATCGTCGCCCGCGATTTCACGATAGGCGTCCAATGCCGGATGGATATAGCGGCAACAGCCGTAGGGCTTGAAATAGGTGTCGGCTATTTCCCAGCGCTGGCCGAGTGAGCCGACGATCCGGCCGCCGTCGTAATAGTCGCCATGGTCGAGGAGGTCTACCGGTCCGGTGAAGCCGCTTTCGGCAAGTCGTGCGGCCGTCAAGCCAAGAACGCTCGCCCAGGCGATACCTTCCTTCACATCGTTGCCGGTCATCCGCGAATATCCCGAACTTCCGTTGGCAAGCTGGTTTGGCGCAAGCACGCCGGCGATCGCCAGGGCGTGGGCGAGGCGACCTGGCTCGAGCCGAAGTAGGCGCCCGGCCGTTGCGGCGGAAGCAAAGGATGCCCATCGCCCCGACTGACGGGTCCGGATGCCCTCGGCCGTCTGCGCAGCCGCAATCCTGACGCCGACGTCATAGCCGCAGATGATCGCGTTCATCAGGTCGCAGCCTGTGGCGCCGAGCTCGGCGGCAAGCAGGAGTGCGGTCGGAATGACCGCTGCTCCGGGATGCCCCCTGGCTGCGCGATGCCCGTCGTCGATGTCGAGCGCGGTTGCCGCCATCACGTTGCACAATAACGCGCCGCCCGGCGCACTCGTTGCGCCGAGCCATATGCGGGCATTACCGGCTCCGAAGACGGGCCCAACCATATTGCATGCGGCAACAGCGCTTGCCCTTTCGGATCCGGCAATTGCCGCGCCGACAAGATCGAGGACGCAGCGCCGAACCATATCGACGAGATCGGCGGAATGATCGCGTGGGCCGGCAAAGACGTGTTCGGCGAGCATTTGGGTCAGGGGAGACATGCGGCGATCCGATCGCGATCGGCGTTGATCCGGCAGTATTTCTCGTAGCTCGCCTCGGCGACGAAGAGATCGAGGACGCCAAGACCAACGCAGGTAATGCAGGTCGGGCCGTCGACAGGCTCGTACCACTCCTTGGGCTCGGACAATGAGCGGATGCCGATCAAGGGGCCAATGCTCTCCAAGGAGAGGCCGTTTCGCGAAAAATGAAGAGCGATGCTTTGCGAGTTGCGGCGCGAAACCGTCGCAAGGTCGTCGCAGACGACGAGGCCGGTCCGCAGACAGCGCTGCAGGTATGCGCCCGGGACTTCGTCGCCACCGAGATGAAGCGTGGTCGCATGTCTTTCCAGCTCCTCGTCGTCAAAGACCGGCTGGCGCGCGTTCGTGGCAGTGATGACGAGCGAGCAGCTGGCCATCATCCGGTTGTCTTCGACGCAGGAAAGCGGGATGCTTGTCTCTTCTGCCAAAGCGATTGCGAGCGCTCGGGCATTTTCGATCCTGCGACTGCGGATGAAGATCTGCTCGATCCTGTCGCCACAGGAGCAGGAAAGCGATCGGATGACGCTACGGGCGACCGGCCCGGATCCGATCAGGAAGACGCGGGCCATGCCGGCCTTGGCAAGGCATCGATCGGCAACGATCGAGGCATAGGTTCCGGTGCGTGCCGCAGACAGCCCGGTTTCGTCCAGAATGGCGATGGGCCGCAACGTATATTTATCGAGAAGCAGGAAGGTGGAGGTCGACCTCGGCAGACCGAGACGTCGATTGAAGGCATTCGCTCCGATGATCTTCACCCCGCCATGCGTCGAGCTGACGCTGTAGAGGGATGACAATTTCCAGCCGAGCCGTTCGTCGGCAAATTCTTCCCTGAAGGCGGCAAAGTCGGGCGTCGACCAGAACTCCTCTTCGCCAAGGGAAAGCACCGCCTTTCCGCCGCGCGCTTGGCCAGAGCGGATTTCGGTCCAGGCGCGCGATACGGCCTGATGAATTTCTCCCATCGTCAGCGCCTGCTGGGTCGCCTCCAGATCGGCTGCCTTCAAATAGGTTATGTTGGCGGTTGCATCCATCGTCGTCTCCTCCTCTGCTCGACCCTGGTGTAGGAGCGTGCAGTCTATGGATTTAAGCGACTTCTGCGGGTGAATATTCGGAGACGTTTGGGTTTGCCGCCCGCTTGTTTGGCAACAAGCGGGAAACAATTCGATGACGTTTGCGTCCGCAGCCGCAAACAGGTGACACGATATGTCTGCCGCCCGTCACGTGGACAGGAAACTGGGCCACTCGCTTCGACTGGCTTCAGGTCCGTGCGGCAAAGGCTTTGGCACCTAATCATGGCAGTGACATGTGTTGGGCGTCGGCGCCCTATGATAGGAAAGTGGTCGCCGTGAAGACCCGGCCGCCGACATCGATCACCGTCCAGCTTTCATCAAGACACTCGCCCTTTGTCAAAGCCAGGCACTGGTGGGGGAACATGGGTGGACGTTAGCCCCTTTGGATGAATTGATATCGAGCATTCGTACGCTATCCTGACGCTCGCCCGAGCTCGCTTCAAGGCTTGAGACCCATTTCAAGAGGCTCGCGCATTGAGCCACCCTTTGCTGGCTCGCCATTCGAGAGCCGTGCAATTTGAAACCCGTCGTCATGACCCTCGATGAGATCGTGGCGTGGGCTCGAGCAGTATTGCGCTTCGGAGAGAGAGCCATGACCTGGAACAGGATGACGGAGTTTGCTCCCATCGGCCTGGTTTTCGCAGACCGTCGACGCAGCAGGATCATTCGCACCCTTGGTGATGCGGCAGCCACTCTCCTTCGAGACTGGCCGTCCGACGACGGCGAGGAATATAAGACTGCGGTCAAGGCCTGCGCGGACGCAATCAGCGGCGAGATCGAGCCGGCCGAATTCCGCAAACGTCTTATTCGCGCCGCCGGCGAGGCGGGCATTACGGCATTTTCGATCGTCCATTGATCCGCGTTCGGCGGGTTGCTCCGCAGAAGTTCCGATCCAGACGCGTCACCGGGACTGGATCGGTTCTAAGACTTGTCTTGCGTTGCGACCAACAGTTCGCGCTTCGGACCGGCCTTGGCCGTCGCAACCGGAAAGACGTCAAGATCGAGACGGTGTGCCTCCATGGGAATCCACGATCGCACCTGCCGCAAGCGGTCAGGGTCGATTCGGGCACTGAAGACGCCGGGCGTGTCCTGCGCTCGCACCAGGATCTGTCCCCAGGGATCGCAGATCATCGAATTCCCAAACATGTGCCGTTCCTCGCCCGCAGGCGTCGTGTAGGACCCGCATTGACCGCAGGCGACCATGAAAGCCTGGAACTCGATGGCGCGCGCGCGGCAAAGGACCTCCCAATGAAATTTCCCGGTCTGTGTCGTGAAGGCTGCCGGCAGGATGAAGACGTCTGCTTTCTCGGCTGCCAGTCGATCGAACAATCGCGAGAAACGCAGATCATAGCAGATGCAGCAGGCAATCCTGAATCCGCGGAGCTCGTAGATCAGCAGCTGGTTGCCGGGCGCAACCGTCTCGGATTCGGCGTAGCGTTTCCCATCCGGGGCGATGATGTCGAAGAGATGGAGCTTCCTGTATGTTCCGATCTGGCTTCCATTGGCATCGAAGATGACGCTCGTATTGAAGATCCGGTCATGGCCCGGCACGCTTTCCAATATGCTGCCGGCATGGATCGCAACCCCATGTTCGGTAGCGAAGCGCTGGATCATCTGGTGGGCCCGCCCGCCGGGCACGAGATCGGCAGCGGCCGTCTTCTCGGCCACCGTTCCCCCTGTCCAGTCGAAATGTTCCGGCAGCACGATCAGATCCGGTTTTTCCTTCTGGACGGCCTTCAGCATCAGGCGCCGGGCCTCGGCGAGATTATAGGCGCGGTCGGGGCGGGCATTCAGCTGGATCATCGAGATTTTCATGCAAGGTCCTCATGCTCGAAGGCAAAGATGGAGCGGCCGGCGGCAAGGTGCTTGCGCAGCACAGCCGACCGCCGCTGGCGGGCAATCGCCAGGTCCGCAAGTTCGCGCATGCGCTCGACTTCGGCGGCGAAGACGCCTTCACTATCGGCGAGAACCGCATAACCGGGCAGGATTGCCGCCGTCCCGCAGGCGATCGGAACATTGATCGAGCCGCCGACGGAGACGGCCCGGTTTGTCGTGCGCGACGATACACCGCGGCACCAGACGGGCAGGCCGAGCGCAGCGATCTCCTCGATATCGGTACAGGGCCCGTCGATGACGATACCGCTGGCGCCTTTCGCCTTTGCGGCCGTCGCCACGCCGCCGCCGACGCAGGCGATTTCGTCGCGATCGACCCGCGAAATGACCAGCATGTCTCCCGGTCTCAGCATGTCGATTGCCCGATAGATGATGGTGCCGTCGCGGCCTGGCGCCGCGACGGTCAAGGCCGGGCCGAACGCCCGGCAGGGAAAGACGGGACGGACATTGTCACCCACGAAGCCCAGATGCTCCACATGTCCGATCGTGGCGGTTTCGACGGCCGGAAGCATGTCGAGGAGATCAGGGGGTAGGCTTAGCAGGTGTTCATGGGCCCGGTAGAAGGGTGTCATGTCACGGTCTTTCCTGAAACGATGTCAGATGGGGCGTTCGCCGGACGTGGTCGTGCGGTGCATGATGCGGATCGACGCCGGATCGAAGGAATCGCGCCGATGCATCGTGCATCGGTTGTCCCACATCATGATGTCGCCCTCCTCCCATTGCTGAACGAAGACCTCCTGCTCATTGGTGGTGTGATCCCAAAGCTCGGCCAGCAGCGCCTCGCTCTCGTCGAGCGGCATGCCGACGATCCAGGCCTTGTCGGCGGTGCCGCCGAGATAGAGTGCCTTTCTGCCGGTTTCGCCATGGGTGCGCACAAGCGGATGGACCATGCCGCTCCACTCGCGGAAATCCTTGCTCGTCGGCTCGGTCTTTCCAAGCCTGAGCTTGCCGGTCTTGTCATAGACGTTCTGGAAGAAGATCTGCCGGCCGTCGACGAGCTTTTGCAGGGCAGCCGGCAACGTCTCGTAGGCCATGTAGGTGGAGAGGAAATAGGTGTCGCCCCCCGACGGCGGAACCTTGACGGCACGAAGAATTGCCCCGGCAGGTGGCCTTTCGTAAAACCAGGTATCGGTATGCCAGGTCGCCTCGCTGTTGCCCATGGCGCCGGTCGGCTTGCCGTCCTGCGTCGCATTGCTGATGACGAGGATTTCCGGATGGGTCGGGTGGCCGCCTTCCTGGAGCTGCTTCGGGTGAATGACGAACTCGCCGAAATTACGCGAGAAGGCCACCTGGTCGGCATCGGTGATGCGTGTGTTCTTGAAGCGCAGAACACCATATGTCAGCCAGTAGTGGCGCACTTCCTCGATATCATGCGCATCGTAATCGTTGAAATCGAACCCCTCGATGTCGGCGCAGACATTACTTTGCGCCTGCTCCGCCTTCAGTCTTTTCTTCAGCATTTCCATTCTCCTTCTGTTGCCCCCTGTCGAGGTCATCATGACGCTACGTCTGCTCAGTGCGGGGCTCCAACGTCATTGCCCGGTGATTGATGGCGACGACCGATAGATGCCCTCAGACTGCCAGGAGGCGCACATCGGACGGATTGACGGCGAGCGTCACCATCTGACCAGGTGCCAGAGCGTGTTCGGCGGCCATCGGGGGATGCTGCAGGACCAGCCGGTGCCCAAGGCCGATGACGACCTCCAGTTCCTGATGGGCGCCGAAGTCCGTCACCCGCCGCAACGTGGCTTCGAGCCGGTTCATGCCGGGCGGCACGTCGTCGACGCCGACCAGCCTTACATTCTGGGGCCTGACCGAGCAGAAGCCGACAGAGGCGGGACTGTCAGCGCCCGCGCCGGCGAGGATGACGGGACCGCCTTCTATCGAGAGTTTGTAGCCCGCCGCTGAGCGGGAATAGGCCGATACCGGCAGGATGTTCGACTGCCCGATGAATTCGGCAACGAAGCGTGAAGCGGGATGGCGGTAGATGTCGCCCGGTACGCCCTGCTGGGCGATCGTTCCACCCTCCATGACGACGATACGGTCGGACATGGCCATGGCCTCCTCCTGATCGTGCGTCACATACACGAATGTCATGCCGAGCCTTTCGTGGATCTCCTTGAGTTCAGCGCGCATGGCCTCCCTCAGCTTGAGGTCGAGATTGGACAGGGGCTCGTCGAGCAACAGCACCGAGGGCTGGGGCGCGATCGCCCGTGCGAGCGCAACACGTTGCTGCTGGCCGCCGGAGAGCTCCCTGGGATAGCGGTCGGAAAAACCCTCGAGATGGACACTACGAAGCGCGCTCTCGACAATGGCCTTCATCTCGGGACGGGCGACGCCACGCATGCGCAGTCCGAAGCCGACATTTTCGGCGACGGTCATGTGGGGAAAGAGCGCGTAGTTCTGGAACACCAGGCCGAGATTGCGCTTTTCCGGCGGCACGTTCACCTGGCTGCGTCCGCGGATGCGGATATCGCCGCGACTGGGCATGCTGAAGCCGGCGATCATGTTCAGGGTGGTCGTCTTGCCGCAGCCGGAAGGGCCGAGAATACTGACGAATTCGCCTTTGGGGATCTGGAGGTCGATATCCCGGACCACAGAAACCTGACCGAAGGACTTTCTCACCTGCTGCAGTTCGATATCGAATTCGCTCATTTGCTTCCTCCATGAAGTTGCGCCGAAAAGCCGCCAAGTTTTTCGAAAGCCAGGATCACCACGAGGATAAAGACCATCGAAGCGACATTGACGGCCGCCATGATCGGATCGAGGCTGTATTCGAGGTGATTGATAACGGCGATCGGCAGCGTCGTGTCTCCGGGGCGCACCAGGAAGACCGACAGCGGAATGTTGTTGAACGAGATGATGAAGGCGAAGCTCACGCCCGACAGCACACCCGGCTTGATCAGGGGCAGGACGACATAAAACAGCCGCTGGGCCCTGCTTGCACCGAGGATCTGTGCCGCCCGATCGAGATTATCGTCGAAGTTTACGAGCGCGCCAACCGCCATTCGCATCACGAAGGGCAGCGCGAGCACGACATGGGCTGCAATCAGGGCCGGCGTGCCGAGCAGGTTCTGCAGGCCGATGATCGACAGGAACAGGACGATTGCCACCCCCTTGACGATCTGTGGAACCGAAAGGGGCGATAGCAGCGCCGCCATGATGACGCTCGAGCCCGCAACCCGCTCATAGACGAGGGCGAGGGCTGCGAGGGTTCCAAGCACCCCGCTGATGGCTGCGACGAGCACGGCGATCCTGACGCTCAACAGGAAGGGCTGAACCCAGCGCTCGTCGAAAAGGCCGCCATACCAGATCGGCGTCCAATCCCATGGCCGAAAGCTCACGGCCGCGGTCGGGCTCAGCGACGCCGCGACGACGACAACGAGCGGAAGCGTGATGAAGGCCAGCACCAGTGCCAGCGTGAGCCAGAAGCCGAATGCGATTGTCCTGGTCATTTCCCGTCTCCCTCTCGTTGTGACCGGCGCTTTTTGAGACGCGCCTCAAGGCCCAGTCCGGCAAGCGAAACGGTGAGCATCATCGCCAGCAATGCGATCGCCATGACGCTTGCAAACGGCCAGTCGATGTAGAACAGGACCTGTTCCGAGATCATCGTCGCCAGGACCTTGAAACGCGCGCCGCCAAGCAGAGCCGGCGTCGCATAGGCGCTGGCCGCCATGGTGAAGCTGATCAGCAGCGAGCTGACGATGCCGGGCACCGACAGCGGCAGGACGATATGGCGCATAACGGAGGCCCTGGAGGCGCCCAGCATCTGCGCTGCCCGTTCCAGGTTGACGTCGATGCCCTGGATGCTTGTCATCAGCGACAGGATGCCGAAAGGCAGCACGACATGGGTAAGCCCGACGACGACGGCAAACAGGCTTTTCGACAGGGGAAGAGGCGCCGTTATCAGGCCGACATGGATCAGGACATCATTGATGAAGCCGCGATCTTCCAGAATGATCAGCCAGCCATAGGTGCGCAGGACGACGCCTGCGAGTTCGGGCGTCAGCGCCAGGGCAAAAACGAGCGTGCGCCAGCGTGATCGCGAGCGGGCGAGGAAATAGGCCACGGGATAGCCGAGAAGCGTAACGGCGACGGCAACCAGGGCGGACATGACGGCTGTGCGGGCAAATCCGGCGAGAGACAGGCCATCAACGAAGAAGCGCTCGTAGTTTGCAAATGTTGGCGTCAGCGAACGGCTGTCGAGAAAGCTCATGCCGATCATCACGCCCATTGGAAGGGCAAAGAAGACCGTCAGCAGCAGACAGGAGGGGGCCAGCAGCATCGGTGCCGTGGCTCGGACGGAAAGACGCCCGGGTGAGGGCGGGGCGGTTGCGACAAGCACTGTCATGACACGTCCTCACCGGGCCTGCGAGACGACGTCCCGCTCCCATCGTTGGCCCCATTCGGCAAGCCTGTCGCCCAGCACCGTCAGATCCGGCAGCCGGAGCGATCTCATGGCTTCGGGGGTTGTGACCTGGCGGCTGCGAAGTGCCTCGGGCACCTCGATATCCATGCGCGCGCTGCTGACCTTGTAGCCTGCTACCCAGGCCTCCTGGCTGGTCTTTTCGAGAAAGAAATCGATGAATGACCTCGCTGCCGCCTTGTGTTCGGAGCCGGCAGGGATGTTCAATGTCGCCAGAAGCGGGATCGTCCCTTCCTTCGGCCGGACATAGTCGACCGGCAGGCCCTCGTCCACCAGCAGCTGGGCGCGACCATTCCAGAACGGCATTGCCCAGACGGTTGCGTCCTTGATGTAGCTTTCGAGAATGGCGGAAGACTGCTCGAAGCCGATCGACTGCCCGGAAAGCTTGGCCATTGCCGCAAAACCGGGATCGATATTGTCGATGAGTCCACCGCCCTCGGTGACGGACATCATCTCCAGGAGGTAGACGGCCATGATGTTCTGGAAGGTGGGCAGAACCACCTTTTTCTTGAGATCGGGCGAAAGCAGATCGGCCCAGGACGTCGGCGCAGCGGCCAATTTGTCGGTCCTGTAGAGCAGCGCCATGTACTGGACTTCATGCACGGCGCCGCAGGGGCCGGCTGCGTTCTGAAGGCTTCGCGTGAGCGACCTGAGATTGGGGATCTCGGAGACGTCCAGCTTGTCCAGCAAACCGTCGCGGCAGCCCTGCAGCGACTGGGAGGCCGTCATGACGACGACATCGAAACCCGGATGTCCATCGCTCGCCTTGATCTTGGCGTAGTCTTGGGAAGCAGAGCCGACAGCATCGTAGACGACATCGATGCCGGTCTTGCGTTCGAAGGGCTCGATAATGGCCTGCCGGATGATCGCTTCATAGGGGCCGCCATAACTGTTGACGACAAGTGTCTCGGCATTGGCAAGCTCAGGCAGGCAGATCGCCAGGGCTGCATAGAATATGGCTGAGGGCTGGATGGTCGGCACGTCTGTTCTCCCGGTTGGATAAGTTCCCGGAAAAAGAGTGACGGTACGGACTCCACTGGTCTAATCGGAACCGCCAGGAATTAACGGCTGATCTCCATTGATAACAGAGGCTCGAAGCAGCAGGACTGCGGCCGAGCGCCCCATGCGGCGAAGAAGAACGCAGCCCGTGACATCACATGAGCATCCCCGCGTGCTCCTGCCTCGAAACGACAATGGCCGTCGGCGTCGCGCGACGCAGGCGGTGGTGACGGGCCCGTCGAGCTTTCCACGCCGGACTGAGGTCTTCCCCTCTGCATCAGAGGTTGCAATTTTCACGAAAAACATCCTATGCTGTCCCAAGGGGCCCGGGTGCAGCGTCAGCGAGGGACGCGACGATGGAGATCTGGTTCGACAGGTTGACGGAAGGGCTTTCTCTTGCCCGTGACGAAGTCAGTGCCACATCGGTCCTTGCGCGGCTGACCGCCGAGGCGGGCTTTACTTTATATTCCTATCTCGTCCTTCGTGCCGATCACGCGGCGGCGCTTTCCAACTATCCTTCCGAATGGCAAAGGCGATATCTCGAGCGATGTTACGCCCATGTCGATCCGGCGATCCGGGGCGCCAGAGCAGGGATGAAAGCCTTCCGGTGGTCGAGCACGACCTTCGACGGTGCGAAAGAGCAGCGCCGGTTCATGGCCGAAGCGGTCGAGTTCGGGATCCGGTCCGGCCTCACCATCCCGGTGCATACCGGCTATGGCGGCCTTGCATTGTTTACACTGGCCTCGGGCGAAGGCGACGCCGGTCAGCTACCCGGCCTCGATCCCGTTATCGCCGCCGCAACGATCGCGCAGCTCCACGTCCGCCTCAGCATGCTCAAGCTTCACACTACGACCAGGCCCGATATCAGGCTGAAGCTCGAAGAACTCTGCTGTCTGCGCTGGTCGGCGGAGGGCAAGTCGATGGAAGCAATCGCCGTCATCGAGAACATGGCCTACGCCAATGTGGTCTTCCATCTTCGAAACGCCAAGGCAGCACTCGGGGCGACCACGTTGCCGCAGGCAACAGCGCTCGCCAAGGAATTCGGATTGATCTGAGGCACGAGCCCGAGCCCCAAGACAGGCCCTAGCGTTTTTCGTCAAGCCTGGAGAGGTCCACACGCATGACCGCGCCACCAATGTCGCCCTCACGCATAGGATCATCTGTCGGCGACAGGGCAGGGGCCGGTTGGCGGCTGGCGTCTTCGTCGCGAACAAGTGTTCTTGCCGGCGCCTGCTCGGCTGTTTTGACGCCCTCGAAAACCTTCGAACCCTCGAAATATCCGGATTTCCACGAAAGCACCGCGTCCTCGAAGATCAACCGGGACGCTTCCCTTCCTTGGGGATTTCCATACCAATCCGCAACGACGCGCATCACATGGCTGAAAAGGCCCGAGCCGCGCTTCAGGTTCTGGCACGGGTCGAAAAGATCCGCATCGATCTCTTCGACCTGCCTCGCGCCAAGTCCGGCCGGCATCTGCGTTACGCCCACCCTGACGACGGCGTGACCGGCATACTGGCGCACCAGGGATATCGCCTGGCCGGTATCGGCCGGCTTTGGCAGCACCAGCAGCCGGTCTCCGGACATCACCGTGACCGCGAGCGGATCCGCAGATCCTGCTGCCGCCAGAAAACGCTCGACGACGGCAGGTGTCAAAGTGGGGTCGGCGCATTGCGCAATCAGGCTGGCGTCCATGATGACAGTCCTTGAATCATGTGTTGAAGGAAAAGAGGGCCGGCTTGCCGAAGAGCCTCGCCCAGGCAAGGATGGTGGCGCGCTGGACTGCAGCGATCGACGTGCCCGACGTCCACCAGCCGTTGCCGATCGCCACCACCAGATCGGGGTCGGACCACATGGACTGCAGGATCGGCCAGATCAGCAGCTGTTCGTAGCAGATCAGGATGGTCACGCGTTGACCAGCGACCGTCTGCTCGGCCTTCCCAAGCATATGTGCATTGGCGCCGCCGCTTTCTCCCATCCAGCCTCGCCAGGGTGCCCACATGGCAATCGGCACCGGCATGCGCTGGCGGTAGACGACGCGGCTTTCGGCCTTGCCGATGCTGACGACGACATTGTCGTAGCCGGATGCGTCGGCGAGGGAGGCGCCGGCAAGGACGGTGACGTTCCAATCGGCAAGCGCGTTGCGCCACAGGTGATCGACGGCCGGCGTCCAGAAGCCCAGCGCGCCTTCCGGCAGGACGACAATGCTGCTGCCGCCAGCCTGCGCCTTGCCAACCGTCGCGATGAGATGCCGCTGCAACGGCAGAGATAGGTCGCGGCCGAGGGCAGATCCCAATTGCAGGTCGACGCCCTGCCAGCCCACCGGTACCGGCCTGTCCTTCCAGGTCGAGGCCGACCAGAGCCAGGCACCGGCAAGCACGATCGCGCCGAGCGGGCGAAAACCCGTGGCAAGAACCGCAAGACCGGCAGCGCCGGCCAACAGCCCCGCAAGGCCCCAGCCTGCAAAGAGAACTCCGGCCGCGGTCAACGGGCTCGCCCAGCCGCTGATCCCGAAGGGCGGGACCACCATCATGAGGGTGGTGGCGAAAAGGTAGCGGCAGGCTCTCCTCCATCCTGACGCCTGCGTCCAGGAGAGCATGTGGACGCCGACGAAGACGATCGAGGCTGCAAGCCACAGGACAAGTCCTGGCCAGAGGTCGGTTGCGTAATAGGTTGCCACGCCTTGCGGCAGGGCGCGCGACGCCGACAGGAAATATAAGCAGGATACGGCCCCGGCCTGCCGGCGGTCGCGGCAGAGCGACCAGATCGCCGGAAAAGCCATGGCCGCAGGAAGCATGTCGACGGCACCGCACCAGCCGATCCAGCCCGCCGCGATAGAGGTGACGACGAGTAGGGGAAAGCGCAGCGGTTCCATGCGCGGGCGCAAGCGGCGCTTTCGGTCAGGGCGCATAGGTTGCGACCTCTCTTGCCAGCCCCAGAATGCCTGAGGCCGGGACCGGCCCGAAATAGCGCGAATCAAAGGAGGCTTCGAAAGGCGAGTGGAGGAAGACCTGACCGGCCGGCACCGGCCCTCCCGGCCAGGCCGTCAGGGGCCTGCCGCGTCCATCGGCCGCCATCGGCCGGGATTGTTCGAGCAGGGCGCCGTCGATGGCGACGCCGCCGCTGAGCTTGATTGTCTGGCCGGCGGTTGCGACGACAGACTTGATGAGCGGCGCGTAGCCTCCAGGGCACGGGCCTGGCCGCAGGTAACCGCGGCTTCTTGCCTCGCGCATGTCCGCGCGCTGCGGCGGGCAGATGAAGACGCGCGCGCCGGCGAGCGCCTGCCTATCGAGCGGTGCGATACGCCAAAGGCCGATCGGCTCGCTCGGGGTCAGATTGAGCCGCAGCCCGAACTGATGGAGAAGGGCGAGACCCGCGGCCAATCCGACGAACACGGAAATTGCGTGGATGCCACGAGCCCATGCGACAGGAAAAATGTGACCGCCAATCGACCTTGCCTCCTGGGTCATCGTGAACCTGCCTCGGCACCTCGCAGGATCTCCTGCCCTGAAACGTTGGGGCGGCGATCGGTGCGCGGACTGTCGTCACCGGACACCGCGTCAGGTCGGGCAGATTTCATAATTCCGGCTACCATCGGTTAAGCCTCCTTCTCCGACATGAGTTCGTTCGGGGTGACGGTCTTTCTCGGCGCGATCCTGACCGCGACAGCCGCAAGGGGACGACATTTTCGGTCAGTCTGGCGCGCCCTTTGATCTGTCCCTTCGCTACGGTCCGGATCATGGCCAAAGCGGTCGACTGGGCCAACTCGCATTTCTGTCAGTAGATGGGCGGGCCGATCTGAAGGATCGTCGCAGGGTCGAAACTGCCCGACAGGAGCATCTCGAATGAGGAGGCCATCCTGCACGATCCGCGCCGCGGTTGCCGGCCTGTGGAACGATGTGAAACAAGCCGCGACCGGTAAAGACGAGGGCATCGGCCGTCTTGCGGCGGTAATCGGCGGCAAGGTCGTCTGCGATGGCACATAGGATCATCCTGCCGGTTCTTGCCCTTGGGCTTATGCTGAGCGCAACGCTCCTGACGATGGGGATGGATGTGACGCTTGCCGATTTGGGCAAGACCGGCGCCAGCCGGCGCGCTCTGGCAGGCATCGGCCTGGCTCTGCCCTTTGTCTCTGCCGCGGCGACAGGTCTTGCCCTGCTCTTTGCCTGTGCCGGGTCGGCGGCAATCCGGCACGCCGGCGCGGGTGTCGTTACAGGCGCCATGTCGAGCCTCGCTATCGCAGCGTTCGAGCAGGCCGCGCGACACGCCACAGTCATGCCATCAGCCCGGTCAGTCCCACCCTATCTCGATCCCGCGACGATGATCGGCGCTTGTGCGCTTTTGCTCTCGGCTGCTTTCGGCTTGCGGGTCGTGGTTTCAGGCAACGCAGCTTTTGTCCGCCCGATCCCGAGGCGGACCCGTGGCAGACGTGCAGTTCACGGCGAGGCCGAATGGATGTCATTGTCCCAAGCGCAAGCGCTCTTTACCCCGACCGGTGGCATCGTCATCGGCGAGTGTTACCGCGTGGATCGGACCGACGTTGCCGGCCGGCCATTTCGGGCAATCGACAAGGAGAGCTGGGGTCCCGGCGGCAGGCAGCCCCTTCTCTGTTTTGATTGCTCGTTCGGTTCGACCCATGGAATCGTCTTTGCCGGATCCGGCGGTTTCAAGACGACGTCGGTGACAATCCCTACCGCCCTCAAATGGGGCGGCACGCTCGTCCTGCTCGATCCTTCCAACGAGGTAGCCCCGATGGTAGCAACGCACCGGCAGGCGGCAGGTCGCCGGATCAAGATCCTCGATCCGCATCAGCCCGCTGTCGGCTTCAACGCGCTCGACTGGATAGGCCGCTTCGGCGCGTCGAAGGAGGAGGATATAGCAGCGATCGCCTCCTGGATCATGAGCGACAGCGGACGGAGCGGCGGCCTTCGCGACGATTTCTTCCGCGCATCGGGGCAGCAGCTGCTGACCGCAATGATTGCCGATGTCTGCCTGTCGGGGCAGACCGACGGGGACCGGCAGACGCTGCGGCAGGTGCGCGCCAACCTTGCCGAACCCGAACCGCAACTGCGCCGGCGCCTGGAGGGGATCTACGAGAGGTCGGGTTCCGAAATCGTGCGAAGCAACGTCGCCGTCTTCGTCAACATGACGCCGGAAACCTTTTCCGGCGTCTATGCCAATGCCGTCAAGGAAACGCATTGGCTTTCCTATGAAAATTACGCAGCCCTGGTGTCCGGCTCGAGTTTTTCGACCGATGAGCTCGCCTCCGGGACAACCGACGTCTTCATCAATATCGACCTGAAGACGCTCGAGACGCATGCCGGACTCGCGCGCCTGATCATCGGCTCCTTCCTGAACGCGATCTACAATCGCGACGGCGTCGTGAGCGAACCTTCGCTTTTCCTCCTCGATGAGGCGGCCCGTCTCGGCTATATGCGCGTCCTGGAAACGGCAAGGGACGCCGGCCGCAAATATGGCATCACGCTGGCGATGATCTACCAGTCGATCGGCCAGATGCGGGAAACCTATGGCGGTCGGGATGCTGCCAGCAAATGGTTCGAGAGCGCGAGCTGGATTTCGTTTGCGGCGATCAACGATCCGGAGACCGCCGACTATATTTCGCGCCGCTGCGGCATGACGACCGTGGAGGTCGACCAGGAAAGCCGCAGCGTGCAGGCGAGGGGATCGTCCCGCACGCGCTCGAAACAGCTGGCGCCACGCCCGCTGATCCTGCCTCACGAAGTGCTGCAGATGCGCGCCGATGAGCAGATCGTCTTCACAGCGGGCAACCGCCCGCTCCGCTGCGGGCGAGCGATCTGGTTCCGAAGAGCCGACATGCGCGTCTGCGTGCACGAAAACCGCTTCCACAGAAACACGCCGCGATAGTTCGGGGGCCGTTGGCCGTTACCAACGAGGAACTGCTGACGCGATCGCCGCTTCGACATCCTGATGGTGCAGGCAAGGCCCCGCCTTTCGGCGGGGCGCTCGGTCTCAGTCCTGGCTGACGCGGCGCGACCAGATCAGCTGGTATCCCTCTTCCCCTTCGATCTCCGAGAGCGTTGCGTAGATCGGAGCTGAGAAGCTCGGATCGTCGAGCTTGACCGAGAGATAGTCGCGGCCCTGTTCGGAGGTTTTCTTCCAGGCGGCGCCGAGTTCGACGGGACCGGCCAAGACGCGGTAGTGCGGGCCCTTGTCTGTGGGACTGTCGATCCGGGCGATGCGGGCCTTGACGTTGAGGGCGAGGGTGCGGATCGAGCCGGAGAAGCCATTTTCGATGCTGGTGAAGGTACCGATGCTTGCCATTTTCCTGTTCCTTTCGCTGTTTCGGGCCGCGCCCATCGCGGCCTCGATGGCTGTCGAAAAGACCGGGAACGAGCGGACCGCACCCATAGGGCCGAAATGCAATGGAGGACGGCAAGTCGCAATTTTGTGAGTGGGTGCGAAATGACGGCGATAGCCGGCAGGGGTCAGAAAATTGCGACTGCCATTGCGGCTGGACGATCGAGGCGTAGCCGCTTTCCGGTCAGACAGGGGCATCGAGCCCGCGCATGGGGCGACAAAAAACAATCCGGGAACGGGCATTGGCAAAGCCTGCGCCTGCGCCTGCGCCGAAGCGGCGCGGCGGCAGCACCAGATACGCTCGACACCAGAGAGGCAGCCTCGGCCGACCCTTCCCGTCACAAGCCTGCGTTGCCCGCTCCTGGCTGATCGGCGCAGCGGGGCTGCGTCTGACGTTAGAGCAAACGACACCCCGGCCAGTTTCGACGCGCTACGGCTAACCTGTCGGTCTCATGCGGCGGACACGGGAACGAAAACTCGGAAAGGCAATGGATGACGCGATCGGCTTCAGATGGCGATTGGCGATCGCATTGCCTGGTCGAAATGCGGTGGATGCTTGACGCAGGGCGGCAGCAGCGGCTGCTGTCGTCTGGAGTGTCTGGGACGAAACGGTGCCTCTGCCCCCGGCATTGCCGCGGGCAGAGGTGGCGCGTTTGCCCCTCAGGCTCGCATCACTTGTTCATCGCATCCTTGAGGGCCTTGGCCGGCTGGAAGCTAAGCTTCTTTGCGGCCGCAACCTTGATCGTGGCGCCGGTCGAGGGATTGCGCGCCTCGCGTTCAGGCGTCGCCTTTACCTTGAACTTGCCAAAGCCAGGCAGTGATGTCTCGTTTCCGGCAAGGGCCGCCTCGGTGATCGATGCCAGGACGGCTTCGACGATCGCTTTGCCCTGGATCTTTGTCAGGCCGTGCGCGCCGGCGATCTTGTCTGCGATTTCATTTGTCGTCGTCATGTCGGTCTCCGCGTCATCTGTGGGACAAGATCTCTGCCATCGGCAAATCTCTTTGTCATGAGGCCGGGGCTGATCCGGAGGCCGGCGGCAGGATTTTCCACAGCTTCCGGCCCATGCGTCGTCGCCAGCTGTTCGTGTCGCATGGCCGAAAAATATGGGTGATGATGCCCGCCCGGCCGAAGCCAAGGAGCGAGCGCCCCCCCAAGAGGAGGTTTTTCCCCTCGCGAAGGATGCAATCAGGATAATCCGCGTGCTCTCAGTTGTGCTCATGCGCCACGGACAGCATATGGCGCCAGCGTCTGACACATCCCGCCACGATAAGATGGTGGATGCCTGCCAAGATAAGCCGCTGAGACAGGAAATCGGGATCGAAGGTTACGATGGGCGTCTCCCGGGTGTAGTGTCGTAGCGTGAAGGTGAACATTTCCTCCCAGCTGCGGCGGACAGCAGAGGTCTCGCAGGCAAGGCCCGGCCGGTATCGATCCATCAATTCTCCAAGCGTCACTCCGCATCCTCCCGATCCTTGCGGCATCAAAGACACGATACCAATCCAGGTTCGTTGTCCCGCGGCGCTTTCTGGCGGGCGATCCCTACTCAGGCAGCTTTTCCCAGCCTTGACGATGCGATCGTCATCGCTACCGCCATGCGTGACGACCATTGGATCCGTCACGTGACGCCACGGCCTTTCCATCGCTGCCGCCGCCATCCGTGGCATCTTTGACAAATCCCGGACAGCCAGCGATGCTGGCCTGGCCATATCGGACTGAAGTCCGGGGCGGGGAACGAACCGGCAGCTCTGATGTTGATCACTTGTCACTCAAGGAACCAAAATGCCCGCGTCCGACAAAAACGACCTGGATCTAAGGACGACACCGCACCGGCTGTATGGCAAGCGCGCGGTCTGGTGGTCATTGCTTGCAGTCCTGATATCCGTGCTGATCGTGGCCTGCGCCTATTATGAGCTGCGGCCGATGATCAATGGACAGCCCGTGACGGAACATGTCGATAAGCCGGCGGCAACTCAGTAAGCTGCATGCTCATGGCCTCATTGGTGCTGCAAGGCTTGCATGCGGCAATTCTGCTCCCTGGCGATAGAATGCAATTTTGAAACAGAAGCATATCGCGTACCCGCGTCCGAGCCGAGGTCCCCAAATTCTGGTTCATTTGTCCTTTTCGTAATTACGAGATTCCTTATTCAACCGTGTTGAAGGCGGCTCAGCGCAAACTGGCGGTCACGCAATCCGTTTTCGTACGCTGGCGTACCCTGGCTCGACAGTGTCGCAGGCGACATTAGCTCTCAACTGCTGATACTGCGTTATCAGTCGGAGAAGGGGCTTATTCCATCCTGTTGCGGCCCCTTCTCCATTCGACCTCCGCCTGTTGGCCGCCTGCGGCGGCACCGTCAGCGCCATCGTTGTCTTAAAACAGCGCGGCTAGCACTCGGATGGATCGGACGCGTTTCCTTCTGGAAACAAGTGCTGGGTTTGCAAAAGGAATTTCCGCACACGGAAGTTATCTTACGGTTTACTTCTCTCACGCAGTGGAAGCCGTCGTCCCGGCGTCCTCGGATGGTATGTCTGCAAAGTGCTCGTTCGTAGATTAGCAGGATAACGCGCGTCTGCCAAAAGGGGCTTGATGAGGCCTCCTCGGACCCTTCTCGGCAATTAGTACCCTCATACTGCCATTGTTCGGCGATTTCCGCCACAGAAGCCCGCGGACAGGCATGGAGTAACTCGAGGCTCAGTTGCTCGCGGCTAGCCGAACTTCGCCTCCGGCGGCCTCGCAGTGTGATAATAAAACACGCTTGCAAATAATCATTTTCTCCTGCAGTTCTTGTTTGTACAAGCGACTGCGAACGGACCGTCCAACATGATAAAAACATTCGACGGCGTACGGCCGCCCCCAAGCCGGCTCATCGGCTACGCCCGCGTCTCGAGCGAGGATCAGGTCCACGACGCACAGATGGAGGAACTGCGCGCCGCAGGCTGTCATAGGATCTACGAGGAACATGGCTCCGGCGCATCGCAGGCGCGACCGGTGCTGACAAGGCTGCTTGGCGAACTCACCGCCGGGGACGTGCTCGTAATTGTTCGTCTTGATCGCCTGGCGCGCTCGATAGGCCATCTGATGACAGTGCTCGAGGATCTAGAGAGCCGCGGCGTCTATTTCCGCTCGATCGGCGATCCGATCAATACCGCAGCGCCTCAGGGCGGGTTTTCCCTCCAGGTGCTCGCCGCGGTGGCGCAGCTCGAACGCGCGCTGATCTCCGAACGGACCAAAGCCGGCATAAAGGCGGCAAAGTCGCGGGGCAAGCGTCCTGGGAACCCCGGCCTGCGAGAGCGGCGCCCGGAAGCGATCAGGGCCGTCTCGCAGGCGAGACAAAAACTTTACCTCGACGAACTGACGGCATCCGCGCAAACATGGCTGCCAGTCGTGCGGCAACTTCGGCCCCAGCACAGCTGGGACAATGTCGTACAGGTACTCAGTCGCCGCGGCCAGGACTGGAGCGTGGAACGCCTGCGTCGCGCCGTGCATCGCATGGTTGGCGAAAAACTGGCAGAACAGGAACTCCTGGCGCGCGCTCCTCGCCGGCCTGCAGAGGACCGTCTGATGAAGTTGGTCGCGGCGATTGCGATCGCTGACCCGGATCTCTCGCTTCGAAAGATCGCAGCGCAGCTCGATCAGATGGGGGAGCGCCCAGCTCGCGGTGGCCAGAAATGGCAGCCGTCCTCGGTTCGCCATTTGCTCGACGAAGCCCATCGGTTCGGCCTCATCCCACGCTGAAGGCAGCCTCATCAATCGACCTGTTGCACTCGCTTTTCAAGGAACGAGCGCAGGGGCGGGCTCGTGTTGTTTCTCATGTCCCGCAGGCTTGGAACCTGAAGCACGCCTGGCAGTTAGAAACCCTCATCTCGCAGGAGGATCGTCGATGCATGTTCGCGAAATGATCGAAAACCACCCTAATGTCCATGGCCGATCAGCAGACGCTCTGCTCAGGTGCATCCAAGAATGCTACGCCTGCGCTCAGTCTTGCACGAGCTGCGCGGATGCCTGCCTTGCAGAACCATCCCCGGCCGGACTTGCCCAATGCATACGCCTCAACCTCGATTGCGGCGATATCTGCGCGACGACCGGCATGATCGCATCTCGGATGACCGGCTCCAATATGGAGGTCGTCCACAAGCTCATCGATACCTGCACCGAGGCATGTCACGCCTGCGAGAGCGAATGCAACGAACATGGCGAAATGCATCGACACTGCCGGATTTGCGCACAGGCATGCAGGCGCTGCTACGAAGCCTGCTTATCCGCCCTGCCGCTTGCGCATTGAGTTTCGGTCCAGCTGCAATTGAAAAACGGAAATTATAAGCGTTCAGCTGCGCGTCCAATCTTGGGCACAGGAAGGCCGGATCGAGCTTTTAGGATTTGCATGCCGTTCGAGCCAATCATTGAAAAGCCCCGCGCGTCGCCTGCCTTCGGGAAGCGCCGCCGTCCTCAAGCCTGCAGGATCTCTGCCCTGCCAGCCCGGCGCTCGGTCTCAGTTCGACGCCAGTGTGCTTGCCTCATTCCCGTTTGAACCTGCCGTCGAGGCCACGACCTGCCGCGTCGGCGGCACACAGGCTCTGCGCGGCCCATCATAGGGCTGGTAGCTGTTGTCCTCGGCGCGATAGGACTGGTAGCGGGCGGCACACCATGCCGCCGCGGCGCTATCTGCACCATTCGATACCACCCCGGTCGTGGCAACCGTGCTTGAAGAAGCGGCAAAGGGCGACATACAGGTCTTCATCTGCCCGCTATAGGCCCGGTAACTGTTGGTGGCGGCATCAAACGAGCGGTAATGGCCGGCGCACCAGTTGAGATGCTCCGCCGATAGCGTCGGGGCCGTTGCCTCGGGTTCCTGGGGGAGCGTCGCCTTCGCGCGAGACGCCACCGCGACCTTCGGCGCGTCGGTGACATAGCTGGAATAGACGGCGGGGACGCGCTCGTAATTCTGGTGGGCAATGTCGACACGAACCGGTTTGGTCGTCCAGAGATCGGGTTGCGAGAGCCTTTCGAACGTGTGAGCCTCGGAATTGGCCAGCACAACGGAGGCGAGCGAGCCGGCTGCAATGCATATGCCGATAGAGCTCGCAATGCCGAACGCGGCGGAAGCGATGGCCTTCATGATCCAATATCCTGCTTGTTTGGAAGGAGATGGACGCGGCGCAAGCCGCGTCCTTGCGCCAGATCAGTTAATGACCTGAATGACCTTGCGGGAAGACGGTTCGACGATGACGCGTTCGTCGTTCACGATCGCATAGGCGTATTTCGGGTTTTCGGGCACTGGCGTCACGACCACCGTTTCGGGCAGCGCCTGGCCGACAACAACCTTCTCCTTGACGACGACTCGCGTGGACGGGGCCGGCGCTTCCTGGACATAGGTGACGACCTTCTGCGGCGGCGGGTCGATCGCGGTACCGACGATTGCACCGGCCACGCCGCCGACGGCTGCGCCGACCGGACCGCCGACGATCGCGCCGGTGACGGCGCCGCCTGCTGCCCCATTGACGGTAGACGATTGGGCGAAGGCTGCGCCCGACATGAGGGCAGCCGACACGGCCGCACCGATCATGATCTTATGAAACATCTTATCCTCCTTTGACTGATACCGGTCTGGCGACCGTGGTCAAAGAACGGGCCAATCTTCACCCTGTTCCACGTATCGGACTTTGGTCCGGGGTGAAAATCGCTGCTTTGCCTATCAACCCAAATATCTGCCTTGCCTGCTCTTGCAGTCACTTGCACTGACAGCCCGCTTCGTCGCCGGCTTTGCGGCCGCACGCAAAGCGGCATACAGAGAAAAGACTGACCAGCCAGAGGCTTGGTCAGCGAAAGGTCTATTTCTGACGACCAGACAAGACGGCGCTGCAAGCGGGCACCTGAGTAAACGCTGCGCAACCCCTCTGCGTCCCATCAAGGGCTGAGCCATGGCAACGACCCGCCTGCGCCACCCCGCCCCTCCGCTGGTTAGGGCTTGCAGACCGGCCCAACCTGCGACAGGTCCGGTTGAACAGGGCGTGTTTGGTTGCTAGGCTGCCTCAAGCAACGAGCAGCCAAGGGTACCGTCATGCCGACTGGCACAGTAAAGTTTTTCAATGCCGACAAGGGGTTTGGCTTCATTACCCCGGAAACGGGCGGACCGGATATCTTCGTCCATGTGACCGCCTTGCTATCGGGAAACCTCCTCAAGGAAGGCCAGAATGTCTCCTATGAGGTTGGGCAGGATCGCAGGACCGGCAAGTCCAAGGCTGAAAACGTCAGATTGCTGTAACGCATCCCTCAAGGACGTTTTCGGAGCGCCCTGTCGTTGGCGCGCTCCGCCTACACAATCGCCCCCAATCGGCCTACCGCTCAAGAGCGGCTTGTCAATGCTTGGTCGCGCCGGTCGTCGTTCGCGTTGTTTTTTCCGGCGGCTTTGTCGTCGTTGCGCTCTGGGCGCCTGCTTTTGATGTTCCCGCCTGTTTGGCCTTGTCGGATACGTTCGGAACCGCTGCCTTCTTCGTCGCTTTCTTCCTGACCGCCTGACCGCTCGTCGCAGCGCCTGCGGCAATTTCCTCAAACGCCTGCAGCCAATGTTTCATGTCCTCCCCGTGCGGCCGACCCTCCTGCTCCCAGATTTCATAGGCCCGTTGTCTGATACGATCTTCATTCGCTGCCATGCGTCTTCTCCTCTGTAAACTCTTTTCGAACGACGTAAATGGCGCGATCAGACATGACGACAACGGTATGGTCGTGTTTTTGGTGATGGCGCGACTGCCTTCGAAGCCCAATGCAGCTTCGCAATGGCAGATCCGCCTTTTTTCTCTCTGGCCCGCCGCCCCGCAGCTTGGAACCCTAAGCCCCCGGTCCGCATTATCAGCCAACTTCACGGGGATATCTTATGGATCACGAGACACTTCTGGCAACGACCTTCGCCTTCGCCTCCTTTGCTCTCGTCTGGTGGCAGATCAAATTCTGAAACGACTTTCCCGGAACCGGCCAAAGACGGCGCCCGCGCCAACCCAAGCCCTGACGGGCATGTCGTCTGTTGTCCTCGACCCAGTTGCCACTTGCCCGCCGTTTGTGCGTAAAAGCGTCGTCCGCCTCGCCTGCGGCTTCATGATCTGGCAGTCATTGAATTGAAGCGCTGCATCCGGCCTTAGGCGGGGCAACAACCGCGCTCATCAGGCGCTGGCGTGAGATGCAAGTGCATTCGTAGAATGCGATTGCCGATCTTATCGCGCAAAAAACTCGCACGCCTGAAGGGTAGGAGAGCCTGCCTCTGGCCTAACCCGCGTCCCGTTCCTGCCGGTATTGTGCATAGAGGTGCTCCAGTCTCTCCTGCACGAATTCGTCGAAACCGGGCGCCACCTTGTTGTCGAAGACAAAGGTGGCGGTTGTCGGCGTGCGTTTGAACTTCACTGGAAGATCAGCGATCTGTGCGGCCGAAGTCGCCTTCAGGGCAGCTTGCTTTGCCGTTGCGAAGGCAAATGCTCGCTGAAACCGGTCATCGCTCGACAATTGGCCAATGTTGTCCGCGGACAACATCTCGATAAGCGCATCGATGTCGACCTTTTCCAGATGCTCACCAAACTCCATCCATCGGCGGCGACCGATCGCCGGCGCAGAGCCGATTGCCGTGATCAAAGCAATCGGGACCTGGCGTGTGACAGCGCGCATTTTGGCCAGCGCCGCCCTGTCTATATTGAGAGCTGCGGTGATCACGGCCCCGCCGAAGTTCTTCTCCTCCAGCCGATGGGCGAAAAGGGCGCGCTCGATATAGGACAGATCGGCGCGCGCATTGTTCTCCTGGCCCTGGCTGACGACGAGCTGCTCGTCGGTCAAGGCGCGCACGACTGCCTTGATCTTGATCTTGAGCGCCTTGGCCGCTGCCAGGCGCCGGTGACCGAAGGCGACCTGATAGCGACCCTTGGCCTGCGGGTGCGGCCGCACCAGGATCGGAACCTGCTGTCCGTGTTCCCGGATCTGCTCCGTCAGCTGCGCAAGCTCCGCCGCGTCGATATCGAGACGGTCGGCGACAAAGGAGGCATCAATCAAGGACGTATCGATTTCGACGATTGTGCGACCCTCGGCGAGCTGGCGCTCCAGATCGTTGGCCCGCTCGACCTTTTCGGTGATGCTGCCAAGCGTCTTGGTAATCCCCCCGACGAGGCCCGCACTCCTTGTCTGCGGGATGAAGCCGGCGATCGGCCGACTGTCGCGCGCTGGCGACACTGACGGATCGGGCCGGGCTTCGTTCGCGTTCGAGATTTCGATGAGATTTTTGCGCGCCATTGAGCTATCTCCTGCCCCAGGTAGAACGGATATGCGCCTCGACCTCGCCGTTGACGAGGTTCATCGATTCCAGGGCGCGGTCGTAGGTTCCTCGAATAAACTGTGCCCGATCGACCTCATAAAGCGTTTGCTTGGTGACGCCGGCGTCCGATATTGCTGTGGATTTCAACATCGCGTTCTGCAGCATGCGGTTGCCGAAGATCGCCCGCATGAAACCGGTCATCTGGCTCTGCGGTCCGTCATTGGGTTCAAAGCGCGTCACGAGGTAACGCATCCAGTCATAGCTCGTGCGCCCGCCCGCCCGCTCGACGACCGACATCAGTTCGCTTGTCATCGTCAGGAACTGCGACATCGACATGACGTCAAGCATCTGCGGGTGCACGGTGATCAGCACGGAGGTCGCAGCACAGAGCGCCGACATCGTGAGAAAGCCGAGCTGCGGCGGGCAATCGATGACGACGATATCGTAAAGACTTTCGATATCGGTCAGCGCCTGACCGATCCGGGCAAAGAACAGGGATTCGGCAGTACCACCCGCCATCGCCTTCGGTGTCTCATGTTCGAACTCCATGAGTTCGAGATTGCCGGGAATGATGTGAAGGTTCGGCGTATAGGTCGAGCGCACCACTTCCGAGATCGATACCGGGCTCTCGTAGCGGATGGCGCCGTAAATCGTTTCTCCCTCGCCGACGTCGAGTTCCGGCTGGTGGCCGAAGAGCGCCGATAGCGACGCCTGCGGGTCGAGATCGATGGCAAGCACGCGGTAGCCGCGCAGTGCCAGATATTGGGCGAGATGCGCTGAGGTCGTCGTCTTGCCGGATCCGCCCTTGAAATTCATGACGGAGACGACCTGCAGTTTTTCAGCGCCACGTCGCACCGGTACATATTTCGGCGTACCGTTGCGTTCGTCGAGTGCCTGACGGATGCGGTTCATGTCTTCGGCACCATACTGCCGCCGGCCGTTGGCAAGGGGGTCCGGTCCGTGGCCCTCCTTGGCGATCTGGCGGAGATAACCCTCGCCAATGCCGATAAAGCTGGCGGCTTCCGTCGGGGAAAACAGCCGCATCGTCTTTCGAGACAGCGGCGGGAAAATTTTCGCCTGGTGCTGCTGGAGCTGATAGGCGAGCTCCTGAGCATCCGCTGCCAAAAGCGACGGAAGGTGCTCTTGATCGTCTTTCAGAACGGGATTCGCTAGCATCGTGGTTTCCAATCGAACTGCGCAATTTTCGATAATAAGAGGCCAACTGCGCAGTTATATTATCGCCCGATTCGTTACAGTTTCACAAACCCTTAACCACGCGCCTATCCACAGGGACCTGTGACAGGCACCTTACCTGGCGATTGCCGCTGCATTGACCCCGCAGCTGCAGCGCATAGCGGCGGGCATCTTCCAGCCCATGCCGGATTCGAACAGTGTCGGACGCGTTGTCCGCGCTGGATCGACGACATGTGGATGCGCATGGGCGATCATCCTCACCAACAAGGGACGGCGGAAATCTTTGATCAGCGCGGTACAATGTTGTCCGCGGACAACGTTGCGAGCGTCATTTTCCAGCCAGGATCAGAGCAGCGGGAGAGGATCGACTAAGACTTCCGATCCGATCCGGCGGAGGTGAAGCCGGGAAAATGGGTTCCGCAACGGTCGACGCCGTCCGGTTCGTGCATCCGTGCACATCCCATCGCCACCCGCCGGCGCAATGCGTGAAAGGTCAGGCCCGCGCCATGCCGCCTGATCAGCGCCTGTCGGTCGAAAGCGCCGTGACGATTGCAGATGAGACAGGCGACCGTGATGGAAGGCTGCCGGACGAGGCGCAGCGTCAGCTCATCGGTGGCATATGTCGATATTTTTTTTCGGTCCATCCATTGTCCGTATTTGGCTGCGTTCGTTGATTTTTTATCCTTCCGGCAATGTGGACAGCGCATCCTGTCGAAATCCCGTTCGAGACCATGCGCGTTGACTCACATTCCAATTAGGAACAAATAAAGAACATATCTGCTTTTCTGCACTCTGCAAACCTTGATGAAGACCGGACATGGCTCGCCCAAATGCAAACCCTGTGATTTCTGAGCTTCGGGCGCGCATTCAGCACCTTGATGGAATGGCTGCCCGTCCCAAGAACGTCCTTCCCTTCGGCGTCAGCGAGATCGACGAAACGCTACCAGGTGGCGGACTTGCCTATGGTGCAATCCATGAATTTGCCGGCGGTGGGGCCGGCGCCGTCAATGGGGCGGCAGCCGCGCTTTTTGCCGCCGGCATCGCTGCCCGCACGCGCGGCAGCGTCGTCTGGTGTCTGGCGCGAGCGGACCTTTTTGCTCCTGCGCTGGCGCAGACCGGTCTGCATCCGGACCGGGTCATCTATGTCGAGGCAATCCGCGAAGACTATGTGCTTGAAGCCTGCGAGGAGGCCCTGCGCTTCGGCGGGCTTGGCGCCGTCGTCGCCGAGACGGCGCGCCTGCCTATGGTCGCGTCGCGGCGCCTTCAGCTGGCGGCCGAAGCCTCCGGTGCGCTCGGCCTCATCATCCGGCGCTGGCGTCGTCCGGCCGAGGCCGGCGAGTTCGGGCGCCCGACGGCTGCCGTCTCGCGCTGGCGCATATGCGTCCTGCCGTCGGAGCCGCTTCCGGTTCCCGGCATCGGCAGGACGCGCTGGCATGTCGAGCTGATCCGGATCAAGGCCGGCGAAAGTGCAGAATTCATCCTCGAGGCATGTGATGGTCAGGGTCGTCTCCGTATTTCTTCCGACGCTGCCGACGGATCGCATCAGACGCGCCGATCCGTCCATTCCCGCTGAGGCGCCGCTCGTCGTCGTCGCCCGCAGCGGTTCGAAGCGGTGGCTGTCGGCCGTCGATGCCAACGCCGCAAGGCTCGGCCTGCGAAGCGGCATGCCGGCGGCCAAGGCCCAGGCGCTGGTGCAGGGTCTCGTCATGGTCGATGCCGATCCTTGCGCTGATCGAGCTGCTCTGGAGCGCATCACCCGTTGGGCGCTCTCTCAATATTCGCCAATCGTTGCGGTCGACCCGCCTGACGGCATCGTCATGGATACCGAAGGGGCCGACCACCTGCAGGGCGGGGAAGGGCCGATGCTGTCACGCCTCGTCAACAGCTTCCGCGCCAAGGGCCTGCCCGCGCGCGCCGTCGTTGCCGACAGCTGGGGAGCGGCCCACGCATTGGCGCGCACGATCGCGCGAGAGACACGGGTGGTCGCCAAAGGCCAGACGGCCGAGGCCGTCATCGATCTGCCGATCTCATCGCTTCGTCTCGACAGGGAGATCATCACCGGCCTGCGCGTCCTTGGGTTTGGCACCGTCGGCGAGCTTGCCGCAACGCCAAGGGCACCGCTGACGCAGCGCTTCGGGCCGGAAATCGTCCGCAGGCTCGACCAGATGTTTGGCCGGTTGGCAGAACCTATCGACCCGCTTCGCGCGCCCGAATGGGTCGAAGTCTCCAGGTCCTTCGCAGAACCGATCGGTGCGCCGGAGACGATCGCCAAATATATCGCCGTTCTGGTGCGCAGGCTCTGTCATGGTCTTCAGGAAAAGGGTCTTGGCGTACGCCGCGCCGATCTCTTCGTCCACCGGGTCGACAATAGCGTCCAGGCGCTGCGAGCCGGTACAGCCAAGCCAGTGCGCGACGTTGCCTGGCTGACGAAGCTTCTTCACGACCGGATCGAGCGCATCGAGCCGGGCTTCGGCATCGAAAAGCTCTCGCTTGCCGCGACGCTCGTCGAGCCGCTGGAAGACCGGCAGATCGCCTCCAACCTGATCGATGATGACAAGGTCGACATCGCCGCCTTCGTCGATATTCTCGCCAATCGCGGAAAATTTCGGATCTACCGGCTGGCACCGGTAGCAAGCGATGTTGCCGAACGATCGCTGAAAGCCATCTCGGCGGTCGCAGAAGAGCAGGGGCAGAACTGGCCGCTGATCTGGCCGCGTCCGGTCCGGTTGCTCGATCGCCCGGAAATGATCGAGGTCATGGCCCTCATGCCGGATCATCCTCCCGTCTGGTTTACCTGGCGTGGCAAGCGCTATCGTGTCAAACAGGCCGACGGGCCTGAGCGCATCTTCGGAGAATGGTGGCAGCGATCGTCCGAATGGCTCGCCGTGCGCGACTATTTCACGGTCGCCGACGAAAATGGCGAACGCTACTGGATCTATCGCGCCGGCGACGGTGTCGATCCCGAGACCGGATCGCATCGCTGGTTCCTGCACGGAACCTTCTCATGACCTATTGCGAGCTGCAGGTCACGACGCATTTTTCCTTCCTGCGAGGCGCCTCCTCGCCCGACGAACTGTTTGCGCGGGCCAAGGCGATGGGCATGGCGGCGCTTGGCATAACCGACCGGAATTCGCTGGCAGGGATCGTTCGGGCGCTGGAGGCATCGCGCGCCACAGGACTTCGCCTCGTCGTCGGCTGCCGTCTCGATCTGAGCGAGGGCATGTCGATCCTGGCCTATCCGACCGACCGCGCTGCCTATCAGCGGCTGACGCGATTGCTGACGCTGGGAAAGAGCAGGGGCGGGAAAGCCAAGTGCATCCTGAGCCTCGACGACGTCTCCCTCTACGCAGAAGGGCTGATCGGCATTCTGGTGCCGGATCTTGCCGACGAGACCTGCGCCGTCCGGCTGAGAAAAATGGCCGAGATATTCCAGGACCGGGCCTATGTGTCTCTCAGTCTCCGCCGCCGGCCGAACGACCAGTTGCGCCTGCACGAGATTTCCGCCATGGCGGCCCGCTACAAGGTCCGCACCGTCGTCACCAATGACGTGCTGTTCCATGAACCGTCCCGCCGTCAGCTGCAGGACGTGGTAACCTGCATCCGCAATCGCACGACGATCGACGATGTCGGCTTCGAGCGCGAGCGCCATGCCGACCGTTACCTGAAGCCGCCGGAGGAAATGCAGCGACTATTCGGGCGTTACCCTCACGCACTTGCCCGCACCGCGGAGATCGTCGCGCGCTGCACCTTCTCGATGGAGGAACTGACCTATCAATACCCGCAGGAGGCAATCGTTGCCGGTATGGATGCCCAGCAAACGCTGGAGCATTATGTCCGGCAATATATTCCGACACGCTATCCCGAAGGATTGCCGCAAAAGGTGCTGCGGTCGATCCGCCACGAGCTCGATCTCATCAGGGAGATGCGCTACGCGCCGTATTTCCTGACGGTCTTTTCGATCGTGCGCTACGCCCGCAGCCAGAATATCCTCTGCCAGGGGAGGGGGTCGGCCGCCAACAGCGCCATCTGCTACATCCTCGGCATCACCAGCATCGATCCCGATACAAACGATCTGTTGTTCGAGCGCTTTGTCAGCAAGGAGCGTGACGAGCCGCCCGACATAGACGTCGACTTCGAGCACGAGCGGCGCGAGGAGGTCATCCAGTGGATCTACAAGACCTATGGGCATCACAAGGCGGCACTCTGCGCTACGGTCACGCGCTACCGCACGAAGGGCGCCATCCGCGACGTCGGCAAGGCGCTCGGTCTGCCTGAAGACCTGATCAAGGCGCTGTCGTCGGGCGTCTGGGCCTGGAGCGAGATGGTCGGCGAAAAGCAGGTCAGGGAGCTCAACCTCAATCCGGAGGATCGCCGCCTTGCCTTGACCCTCCAGCTTGCACAGCAGCTGATGGGCGCGCCACGCCATCTCGGCCAGCATCCCGGTGGCTTCGTGCTCACCCATGACCGGCTCGACGATCTCGTCCCGATCGAACCGGCCTCGATGGTCGACCGGCAGGTAATCGAATGGGACAAGGACGATGTCGAGGCGTTGAAATTCATGAAGGTCGATGTTCTGGCACTCGGCATGCTGACCTGCATGGCCAAGAGCTTCGCCTTCCTGCGCGAGGCAAAGAACATCGACCTTGACCTTGCCGATATCCCTCAGGAAGATCCGGCGACCTATGCCATGATCCAGAAGGCGGACACGCTTGGAACCTTCCAGATCGAGAGCCGGGCGCAGATGTCGATGCTGCCGCGCCTCAAGCCGGAAACCTTCTACGATCTCGTCATCCAGGTGGCGATCGTCCGCCCCGGCCCGATCCAGGGCGACATGGTCCATCCCTATCTGAGACGGCGGGAGGGCAAGGAAAAACCGGACTACCCGACACCGGAACTCGAAACGGTCCTGCGCAAGACGCTTGGCGTGCCGCTCTTCCAGGAAAGCGCCATGAAGGTCGCCATGGTCTGCGCCGGCTTTACCGGCGGTGAGGCCGACCAGCTCAGAAAAAGCATGGCGACCTTCAAGTTCACCGGCGGCGTCAGCCGCTTCAAGGACAAGCTGATATCCGGCATGATCGGCAACGGCTATACGCCCGAATTTGCCGAAAAGACCTTTGGCCAGCTCGAAGGCTTCGGTTCCTATGGCTTTCCGGAAAGCCATGCCGCCAGTTTTGCATTGATCGCATATGCCTCGAACTGGATGAAATGCCATCATCCCGATATCTTCTGCGTCGCACTGCTGAACAGCCAGCCGATGGGCTTTTACGCGCCGGCGCAGATCGTGCGCGATGCGCGCCAGCACGGCGTTAGCGTGATGCCCGTCTGCGTCAACCGCTCGCGATGGGATTGCACGCTGGAACCGATCGATGGGCGAAACGATCGGTTTGCGGTTCGGCTCGGCATGCGCATGGTCCGCGGCCTGGCGACGGCGGATTCGGCCCGGATCGTGGCCGCGCGTGCCGATCAGCCCTTCGAGAGCGTCGACGACATGTGGCTGCGCGCCGGCATCCCGGCTGCCTCGCTGGTCGAGCTCGCCGAGGCGGACGCCTTCGGGCCGTCGCTCGGACTGGAGCGCCGTGACGCGCTCTGGGCGATCAAGGCGCTGAGAGACCAACCGCTGCCGCTGTTTGCCGCTGCAGGAATTCGCGAGACGAGGACCGTTGCCGAGCAACAGGAGCCGGATGTCGAACTGCGGCAGATGACGCAGGGCCATAATGTGGTCCTGGACTACGGGCATACCGGACTGACGCTTCGCGCTCATCCCGTCACATTCCTTCGCCAGGACCTTGCGAAGCGTCGCATCGTCACCTGCGCAGAGGCAATGTCGGCACGGGACGGTCGCTGGCTGATGGCGGCGGGACTGGTGCTGGTGCGCCAGCGGCCCGGATCGGCAAAGGGCGTCATCTTCCTGACGATCGAGGATGAAACGGGCGTTGCCAATGTCGTCATCTGGCCGACGCTCTTCGAGCGGACGCGGCCGATTGCGCTCAGCGCCTCGATGATGGCGATCAACGGACGTATCCAGCGGGAGGGCGACGTCGTCCATCTCGTCGCCCAGCAGCTTTTTGACCTCTCTGCCGGTTTGAACGGCCTTGCCGATCGGGATATCGAATTCCGAGCGGCAACGGGCAGGGGAGACGAATTTGCGCATGGTTCGCCCGGACGACCCGATACGCGCGAACCGCCGGCAACTGCAATCAAGGCACGCGACATCTTCATCCCGGATCTGCATATCGACAGCCTGAAGGTCAAAAGCCGAAACTTCCACTGAGGTCGGGATTTGTCGCCCGGTTGCGCGCAAGGGCAGGAACATGCGCCGGCCCCACGCTATTGACGCCGTCACGATCCGGGACATGTCCACAATCTCGTCCCAACGGAGCTACAACCATGACCGATCCGCATAGCGAACTGATCGACCACCTTCATCTGCGCGTGGCCGACCTTGAGGCCAGTCGTCGTTTCTATCGTGCGGCGCTTGCTGCCCTCGGCCGGACGTTCACCTCGCACAGCGACAGGCATTTTGCCTGCGATCCATTGTGGGTTGACACGGCCGACGGACAGGTCTCCAGGGTCCATTTTGCGTTTCGGGCCGCCGACCAGCAGGAGGTGGACCGGTTTTACGCAGCAGCCCTCGATGCGGGTGGAACAGACCATGGCGCGCCCGGCTATCGCGACTACCATCCCGGCTATTATGCAGCCTTCGTGCTCGACCCGGACGGCAACAATATCGAAGCCGTCTTCCATCGGCGCTAGATCCTTTCCGGCACCGGGCCTCTCGTTCTCTGAAGCCAAATCTCCTCGGCTGCCCTTTGCGGGAACAAAGAGACCGGCTTGATGTTTTCGGGCAAGGAGGTGCAAATGCCGAAATTCTTCTTTCAGGTCATCGACCGTACGAGCCCGGAACCGACCGAACTTGCCCATGAGTTTCCAAGCCTCGAAGAAGCCAAGAAGGAGGCACGGCTGGCGCTTGCCGAAATGGCGTGCGAGGGCCTGCCGGAAGCTCCGCTCAACATGATCTCGGTCGAGCTTTTCGACGAAGACAGGGTTCCGATCGCGGAATTCCGGCTGCTGCTCGAGGAAATTCCCAAGATGGCGCAGGCGAGATCGGCTGACGGGCCTTGATCTGGCAGTGCCGGTCGCCCCCCATTGCGACGGACAAGCCGCCCCGCCAGGACCCGTTGTCGGACAGGAGTTCCCGTGAATACAGCAAATCTTCAATTGGAAGGCATGGTGATGGCTGTTGCAGCGCTGTGCCAGGCGCTTGCCGAAAAGCAACTGCTCAGCCACGAGGCAATAGACGCGGCCCTGGCGCAGGCAAAAGACGCTGTCGAAGGCGATGACAGTCACCGTCTGTCGGAGGCCAACCAGAACGCGATCCTGTTTCCGATCCACCTTCTGCGTCTTGCCAACCAGGCGCACGAACGGGGGGAAACGCTTCACCTTTGCCGACTATGCAGCACAGATCGGCAGGCTGACGTGATGTTTGACGGCTTCACGCTGGATTTCGTACAAACGCAATACGGGTCGATCCGCGTCAGGCACGGGGGATCGGGTGATACGGTGCTGTTGCTGCTGCATGGTCATCCGCGCACCCACATGACATGGGGCGGCGTGGCGGACCTGCTTGCTCCCTCCGTCAGGCTCGTCTGCCCGGACCTGCCGGGTTTTGGGCGCTCCTACCTGCCTGCCGATGCACCTGACAGCCGTTTCTCCTCAAAGAAAGCCAAGGCCGAAGCGCTTGTCGACATGATGAACAGGCTTGGCCACGAACGCTTCGTGGTCGCCGGCCATGACCGCGGCAGCCTGACGGCCTTCCGGATGGCACTCGATCATCCAGACGCCGTCAGCAAGCTCATCATCATCGACGGGCTGCCGGTGCTCGAACATCTGGAGCGTGCCGACTGGTGCTTTGCCAGGGATTGGTATCACTGGTTCTTCTTTGCGCAGCCCGACAAGCCGGAACGCGCCATCAACGCTGATCCACTTGCATGGTACGATCAGGTCGTTCCCGATCGCATGGGACCCGCCGCATACCAAGATCTGGTCGCCGCCCTGTGCGACCCGGCGGTCGTCCATGGCATGATTGAGGATTATCGAGCCGGTCTTCGCATCGACCACGTGCATGAGCGCCAGGACCGCGACAGTAGCCGTCTCGTGGAAGCACCGACCTTATGTCTGTGGTCGCTCAGGGACGACCTTGAACAGATCTACGGAAATCCGGTTGCAATCTGGCGCCGTTGGGCACGCCACGTGCATGGGTTTGGAATCGACAGCGGCCATCATGTCGCCGAGGAAAATCCGGCAGCTTTGGCACGCGCGATTGCCGATTTCATCGCCTGAGATCGCCGCGACGCGACCCAGGTCGCCGGTCTCAACCGGACCCCGGCATGACGGATTTGTCCTCATTTTCGGGCAGTGCTCCACTTCCCGGCGTCTTCGCCTCGTCTGTCAGAGCCTTCTTCGCATGCGGCCCAGCAGCGGGCAGCGCGCCTTCAGATGGCTTGTCGAGGTCCGACCGAGCCTGTTCCACCGCCTCGCGCGCTTGCCTGTCTTGACCCATCGCCTGTCTCCGTTTGCGTCGATCTTTGGACCTGCATAACCTTCCTCCAGCCCGAATGGTTCCGGCAATCGGCACGTCCGGGTGACGGATCGACAGCCGCGCATCAAGGTCAGGGCAGCCATGCAGACAAGCGCCATGGAAAGTGGTGACTTCGGCGCCATGTCCTGTTCAACTGCAGGGAGGCGATATGCACGAGCAACGCGTTGTCGTCCTGATCGTCGATGACGAGATCATGGTGCGCATGGCATTGTCGACAGAGCTTCAGGACGCAGGTTTTACAACGATCGAGGCGATGAATGGCGCAGATGCACTCAAGCACCTGAACGAAGACAAAGATATCGATGTCGTGGTCTCCGACATCAGGATGCCGGGAGCGATCGACGGTTTTGCTCTTTCCAGAGCAGTTGTCCGGACGTGGCCAGACAAGAAAGTCGTGCTGATGTCGGGAGACCGCCCCTTACGGCCTGCCGATTTGCCAGGGGCCGTTCGTTACATCGCAAAGCCTTATGAGATCCGCCAGCTTGTCGCTCTGATCCGGACGCTCGTCTATGGCTACTCTGATTGACGAAGGCTCTACCCTCCTCATAGCGAAGAGGAGGGGACCAAACCGATCGGCCTTGGCTGCTGACCAAGCTCTGGCGCAAAACCCAAAGACGACCCCTGCAGGAGATCCCTGACTTCGTTTTCCTCCCACCCGGCAGAAACGGCGGAGGCGACAAGCGCGGCGTTCTTTTCGGTCTCGCTCGCCCCGCAGGTCTCGTCGAGACGCCGGCGGGCAACATCAAGACATTGCTTCAAGTTTGTTTTGCGCGAAGCTGCGTCGGGGCAAAAGGTCGGCGATGCAACATAGGTCGTGAATGTCATGGTCAATCCTCCTGATCAGTTGATCGATGAACGCGGCTTGGCGCGCACCGTTCCACACATTCTCCTCAAGGCGCCGGCAAAGCAGGCATCGCCGTGCCAGTGGCCTTGTCGCCTGTATCCACCGAGCCGCCGGCCGACGAAGGCTCTCCATGACGTCCGGAACTTCGACGGATTGCCGGCGTTAAGCGGCCAACAGATGGAGAAAGACATGAGCCAATCCAAATCACCCGCCGTTCAAGCTTATGAACTCGACAAGGCCAAAAGGCAGGAGCGCGAAGCCGAGGGCGAGCTCGACCGGGCGCTGGAGGATACGTTTCCAGCCTCCGATCCGGTATCGCACTCGATTACGTCGGTGGCCGGCGCGCCGCAAACAAGCGACGCGGCCGAGCGTGAAACCTTTGTCGAGGGCGCGCGCGGCTTCATCAAGAAGAACCCAATCGCAGCTGTCGCCATGACTGCCGCGGTGGCATGGATACTCGGCGCCACGCGCTGAAGACCAAGCGCTGCCTCCGGCTGTTAACCCTCTCTTCACCATAAAAGGAGAGGAACAGCCGGCGGCTGTATCGATTTGGGACAACAGGCGTTCCCTTCCTGACTGAACAGAAAGGTGCGGGAATGGCAAAGGTCCTGATCGTCGAAGATGAAACACTGATCCGTTTTTCACTTGCCGACGCGTTGATCGACGCGGGTCATGTGGTGGTCGACTGTGGGAATGTGCTCGAGGCCGTGGCAGCACTCGCCAGGCATGACGATATCGCCGCGGTCGTGACCGATGTCGACATGCCGGGGGGCCTGAGCGGCCTCGATCTTGCCGCCCTCGTCAGAAAGACCAGGCCTTCGGTCCCGCTCATCGTGACCTCTGGACGCGTGATCGACCTCTCCGCCCTCGAAGGCGCCGCCTTTCTTGCAAAGCCTTATGATTTTGCAGCGCTTGCTCGAAGGCTAAGCGAACGTCTTGAACAAGGCGGGCAAAAGACAGGCTTGCGGCCTGCTCTTCCGGCGGCGCGCTACCGCGCCCTTTGACGCGCCAGCGCGTGGGCGCGGCCTTTCATTCCGGTCCCGGTGCTTGGTCCCCACGCGCATCATCTGAGGCGGCGCCAGGGAACAAGTAAAGCGCTTGAAGGTTCATCTCCGCAACCTTCAAACATCGTTCATGGACCGGACGCGCGGAGACAGACCGAGTGATGACGACAGCATCCCCTTCGACCGCTTCCCTTCACGTTTCGCGGATCTACTATGTCAACCCGCTTTTATTGTCTGGCCGGGATCGCTGGCTGGAGGTCTTCGATCACGCGGCCTTCCTCGGCTTCGACACCGTCCTGACGGCCCCTCCTTTTCGAAGGATGGCAGAGAGCCTGTTCTCAACCGTTGATTATGACGCCCTCGACCCGGCGCTCGGCCTTGAGGGGGGAGCTGAAGAGGCGCTTGCCGGGTTGGCCACAGAGGCTGAAAGCCGCGGGATCAGCTTCATGCTCGACCTTGCGATCGGCGCAGGCGTCGCAAACGACGATGCCCGCCTGCTATCCCTTGATCCGAGACGATCGCCTCTTATGCCGCTCGTTGGGTCGCCCCCATCCGGCGATGTCGAGGCATGGCAGGCGCGGCTTTTACGTCTGGTTGCTGCTGGAATCAACGGCTACCGGGTTATCGGCCTCGACAAGCTCGCGGCCGGTCAATGGCAGCAGCTGATCGCAGGAGCCAGGGCCGCAAATGCGGCAACGCGTTTTCTTGCCTATACGCCCGGGACCGACTTTGGGCTGCGAAATGGCTTGCGGGAGTGCGGGTTCGACGCCACCTTCACCTCGCTTGCCTGGTGGGACTTGCGCGAAAGCTGGTTTATCGAGGAGTACCGGCTGCAGCATGGGCTCGCACCGCAGATCGCCTTTCCCGAGGCCCCCTTTGCCAGACGGCTTGCGCATGGCACCGAGAGCAGGGAGATCCGCGAGCGTCGCTCGCGCCGGGCGCTGCGACTGGCGGCGGAAATCGGCGATTGTCTTCTCGTGCCGATGGGATTCGAATTCGGTGCCGGGCTGCCGCTCGATCCAACGCATGGGCACGGCGAGGGGCTGCGCAGGCTAAGAGCCGAAGGCGCCTTCGACCTGACGAGCGCACTGCGTGAACTGATGGCGGTCCGTAGCAGCCAGGCGATGCAGCTCGTCAATTGCGATACCACGAGCCAGGTGAGCATCCTGTCGCAGGCCGATGCGGCTGATCTTCGCACCGCCGCCACGGTGAGACTGATCGCCGTCAACAGGGACCTTCGTCGATCGGCATTGCTTCCCGAAACGATCCTCAATCGCGCCGTCTCTCCATTCGTGCCGGTGGACCCTGGCGCCTCCGGCCAGCGCCTGGAGCCGGGCGAGGTGCGCCTGATACCAACGCGGGCGCGCGCCTCCGTCACGGCAGAGCAGGGAGATCTGCCGCTTGCGGAAGCGACGAGGTCAGCGCGCATCGCCATCGAAAAGATTGCCCCGCAGGTCGACGAGGGTCGCTTCCCTGTCAAGCGCATCGTCGGCGATACGATGGTCGTCGAAGCCGACATCTTTGCCGATGGGCATGACCTTCTGGCGGCAGCCCTTCTCCACCGTCCGCGTGGCGAGGTCGAATGGCGCCAGGAACGCATGACGCTTGCCGAAAACGATCGATGGCAGGCAAGCTTCGTGCTCGATCGGGTCGGCCGCTTCGAGTTCTGCGTCGAGGCGTGGAAAAATCCTTTCGCGATATTTCGCTACGAACTGGTCAAGAAACATGAAGCCAGGCTCGACCTGCGTCTGGAATTGATCGAAGGCGAGGCACTGATCCGCGCTGGCGCAGCCGATCCGGCCGCCGCGATGGTTGCCGAGGAGCGGGCGGAGCTCGACGCGCTTGTTGCCGAACTGGAGCGCCGGGAAGGCATGTCCAAGCTCGACATCCTGCTGGCGCCGCGCACCGCCGAACTCATGGCCCGCGCCGACCGGCGCCCGTTTGCCACGCGCAGCGGCACCTATGGCGTCGAATCGGAGCGGCGCGAGGCAGGATTTGCGAGCTGGTACCAAATCTTCCCGCGTTCACAGAGCGGAGACCCCAATCGTCACGGCACGTTCGAGGATGTGATCGCACGTCTGCCGGCCATTCGCGACATGGGGTTCGACGTCCTCTATTTCCCGCCCATCCATCCGATCGGCCGCACCAACCGCAAGGGCCGCAACAATTCGCTGAGCGCGGCACCGGGCGATCCGGGCAGTCCCTACGCCATCGGTTCGGAAGCCGGCGGCCATGACGCCATTCATCCCGAGCTCGGTGAGTTCGACGATTTCGAGCATCTGGTCGAGGAGGCGCGAAAGGCAGGTCTGGAGATCGCGCTCGATCTGGCAATCCAGGCCTCTCCCGATCATCCCTGGTTGAAAGAACATCCCGGCTGGTTCGACTGGCGGCCGGACGGCACCATCCGCTATGCCGAAAACCCGCCGAAGAAATACGAAGACATCGTCAATGTCGACTTCTACGCCAAGGATGCGATACCGGACCTATGGGTCGAACTGCGCGATATCGTCGAGATGTGGGTCGAAGAGGGCGTGCGGCTGTTTCGTGTCGACAATCCTCACACCAAACCTTTTCCATTCTGGGAGTGGCTGATCGGCGACATTCGCGCGCGCCATCCCGACGTCGTTTTCCTGTCGGAGGCCTTCACGCGGCCCAAGGTCATGTACCGGCTTGCCAAGATCGGCTTTTCGCAATCCTACACGTATTTTACCTGGCGCAACGAGCGCTGGGAACTCGAACAGTATATGAGCGAACTAACCACGAGCGAGGCGCGCGAATTCTTCCGGCCGCATTTCTTCGTCAACACCCATGACATAAACCCGGATTTTCTGCAGAACGCGCCGCGCCCGGCCTATCTCATCCGCGCCGCGCTCGCAGCCACCCTGTCGGGCCTCTGGGGCGTCTATAACGGTTTCGAGCTTTGCGAGGGACGGCCTGACGCCAAGCGCAAGGAATATGCCGACAGCGAAAAATACGAGATCCGCGCCTGGGACTACGATCGCCCGGGCAATATCAAAGCGGAAATCGCCATGCTCAACCGCATCCGCAGGGACAACGCCGCCTTGCATTCGCATCTCGGGCTGACGCTTCTGCCCTCGTCGAACAGGAACGTCATGTTCTTCGAAAAAGCCGACAGCGGGCGTCACAACGTCTTGCTGATCGCCGTCAATCTCAATCCGCACGGGATCGAGGAAAGCAACGTCGAGTTTCCGCTCTGGCGGTTCGGCCTCGGCGACGGCGCGACGCTCGCCTTCGAAGACCTCGTCAGCGGCCAGAATTTCAAGCGCAGCGGAAAGTGGCAGACGATCAGGCTGGACCCGGCCTCTTTGCCATTCGCCATATGGCGGGTCAGGGCAGGAGAGACCTGAAATGGACACAGCCTTCATCGAAGACAAGAAGACGATCGCCGACGACCTGCTCTGGTACAAGGACGCGATCATCTATCAACTGCACATCAAGTCCTTCTATGACGCCAATGGCGACGGCATCGGCGATTTCGAAGGCCTCTACCAGAAGCTCGACCATATTGCCGCGCTCGGCGTCACCGCAATCTGGCTTCTGCCCTTCTTTCCATCGCCGCGCCGCGACGACGGCTACGACATTGCCGACTACCGCAGCGTCAGCCCGGATTACGGCACCATCGAGGATTTCCGCAGGTTCGTCGCAGCCGCCCACGAGCGCAATATCAAGGTGATCATCGAGCTCGTCATCAATCACACGTCCGACCAGCATCCCTGGTTCCAGCGCGCCCGCCAGGCCCCGGCCGGCAGCTCCGAGCGCGATTTCTACGTCTGGTCCGACAATGACCAGAAGTTCCCGGAAACCCGTATCATCTTCCTCGATACCGAAAAGTCGAACTGGACCTTCGATGCCGTCGCCGGCGCCTATTACTGGCACCGCTTCTATTCCCACCAGCCCGATCTCAACTTCGACAATCCGAAGGTGATGGAGGAGCTCATCGACATCATGCGCTTCTGGCTGGAAACCGGCATTGACGGCTTCAGGCTCGATGCGATTCCCTATCTCGTCGAACGTGAGGGCACCAACAACGAGAACCTGCCGGAGACGCACGCGATCCTCAAGCAGATCCGTGCTGCCCTCGATGCCACCCATCCGGGCGTCATGCTGCTTGCCGAGGCCAATCAATGGCCGGAGGATACGCGCGAATATTTCGGTGACGGCGACGAATGCCACATGGCCTTCCACTTCCCGCTGATGCCGCGCATGTACATGGCCATCGCCAAGGAGGACCGTTTCCCGATCACCGACATCATGCGTCAGACGCCAGACATTCCCGACACCTGCCAATGGGCGATCTTCCTGAGAAACCATGACGAGCTGACGCTCGAAATGGTGACTGACGCCGAGCGCGACTATCTCTGGGAAACCTACGCCTCCGACAAGCGGGCGCGGATCAATCTCGGCATCCGCCGGCGCCTGGCGCCACTGATGGAGCGCGACCGGCGGCGCATCGAACTGATGAACGGCCTGCTCCTGTCGATGCCCGGCACGCCTGTCGTCTATTACGGCGACGAGATCGGCATGGGCGACAACATCTATCTTGGCGACCGGGACGGGGTGCGCACGCCCATGCAATGGTCGCCCGACCGCAATGGCGGCTTTTCGCGGGCAGACCCGGCCCGCCTCGTCCTGCCGCCGGTCGCCGATCCGCTCTACGGTTTCGAAGCGCTCAACGTCGAGGCCCAGGTCGCCGATGCCCATTCGCTGTTGAACTGGACACGGCGCATGCTGGCGCTTCGCGGCCGGCACAGCGCCTTCGGGCGCGGTTCGCTGCGCTTCCTGGCGCCAAGCAACCGCCGCATCCTTGCTTACCTGCGCGAGCACGGCGACGAGGTCCTATTGTGCGTTGCCAACCTGTCGCGCCTTCCCCAGGCCGTCGAACTCGATCTGTCGGCCTTCGAAGGCCGCATTCCGATCGAACTCACCGGCATGTCGCCCTTTCCGCCGATCGGCCAGCTCACCTATCTCCTGACCCTGCCGCCCTATGGCTTCTTCTGGTTCCAGCTCAACAAGGAAGCCGACGGTCCGGCGTGGCGCACGGCGCCGCCCGAGCAGCTGGCCGACTTCGTGACGGTCGTCGTGCGGCGCAGCCTGACCGAACTCGTCGAACAGCCCCAGCATGCTTCCATGCTCAGCCGCGACATCCTGCCGGCCTACCTGTCGAAGCGGCGCTGGTTCGGCGCCAAGGATCAGCCGCTTCAGGAAGCCCGCCTGATATCTGCGACACCCATACCCTTTGCCGAAGGGGTCGTTCTTGGCGAGCTCGAGGCGGTCCTTCCCGACCATGTCGAAAGCTACCAGCTGCCGCTTGCCGCCGAATGGGACGACACGCCGCCGAACGTGCTCGGCCAGCAGCTGTCGCTTGCGCGCATCAGGCAGGGGCGCCGCGTCGGCTTCCTCACCGATGGTTTTGCCGTCGAGACAATGGCGCGCGGCATCCTGCGCGGCCTGCGCGACCGCTCGGTCGTCAGCGGCCGCACGGGCCAGATCGAGTTCATCGGCACCGACCAGCTCGACGGCCTGGCTCTATCCGACGACATGCCGATCCACTGGCTCTCGGCAGAGCAATCCAACAGCTCGCTGATCGTCGGCGACGCGGCGATGATCAAGCTTATCCGGCACATATTCATCGGCATTCATCCCGAAGTCGAAATGACCCGCTATCTGACGCAGCACGGCTATCAGCATACCGCGCCATTGCTGGGCGAGGTGGTACGCACCGATGGCGAGGGCCGGCGTTCGACCCTGATCATCGTCCAGGGCGCCATCCGCAACCAGGGGGACGCCTGGAACTGGATGCTTTCCAATCTCAGGCGTGTCGCCGATGAGATCGTCATGACGGAAGCCCCCGTCGAGGCCGCTGACGAGGAGCTGCAACCGCTGCTCAATTTCGTTTCCATGGTCGGGGAGCGTCTGGGCGAACTCCATGTCCTGCTTGCCCAGCCATCAGAAGACGAGGCCTTTTCACCGCGCCGGGCAGGTGCGGCAGATGTCGAAACCATTCGCAAATCCGTTACCGGCGAAATCGCCTATGCCTTCTCCAAGCTTGCCGATCTTGGCGCGGAGGTGGACGAGGGCATGGCGGCAAGGGTCGCATCGCTTCTTGAACAACAGGAGGCAATCGTCGCGCAGGCAGGCACGCTTGCCGAGGGAGCGAGGGGAACCTTGCTCACCCGCGCGCACGGCGATTTCCATCTCGGCCAGATCCTGGTGACGGAAGGCGACGCCGTCATCATCGATTTCGAAGGAGAACCTGCCCGCAATCTTGCCGAACGGCGGGCCAAGACCAGTCCGCTGCGCGATGCGGCCGGGCTCTTGCGTTCGCTCGATTACCTGACGGCGACCGCCATGCTCGAAAATGACGCGATCTCCGATCATCACGACACCCGCCGGCGCGAAGTCATCACCCGCTTCGGCGCGACAGCCGAAGAGGTCTTTCTCAAGGCCTATAGCGAGGCACTGTCCCTGTCTGCGGACCTGCCCAGCTCGGCCGGCGACATCAGGAAGGTCCTCGACATTTTCCTGCTTGAGAAGGCGGCCTACGAGATCGCCTACGAAGCGCGCAATCGTCCCAAATGGCTACCGATCCCGCTGAACGGTTTTGCCAATATCCTGACCCGCCTCTCGGAGAGCCGCTCATGACGACAGACTTCGCCGACATCTTCTTCGGTGTGGAGCCGGATGCGGTCCAGGCCCTCATCGAGGGACGCCATGGCGATCCGTTTTCCATCCTTGGCCCGCATCGGTGCGCGGACGGGCGCTATAGTGTCCGGCTGTTCCTGCCCGGCGCGTCCTCCGTCGAGCTCGTTGCGCGCGAGACCGGTCTGCATCTGGCGTCTGCCGAGCTCGTCCATCCGGCCGGCCTGTTTGGCGCAATCGTCCCGGAGCCTTCTTCCTACAGTCTGCGGGTGCGCTGGCCCGACGCGCTCCAGCTGACCGACGACCCCTACAGGTTCGGCCCCTTGCTCGGCGACCTCGATCTCCACCTCGTCGGCGAAGGCACGCATTACAACCTGACACGCGCGCTCGGCGCCAATCCGATGACGATCGACGATATTGCAGGCGTGCGTTTTGCCGTATGGGCGCCGAATGCGAAGCGCGTCTCCGTGGTCGGCGACTTCAACAGCTGGGATGGTCGGCGCAATCCGATGCGATTGCGGCCCCAGGCCGGGGTCTGGGAAATCTTCATCCCGCATTTGACCGTCGGCGAGCGCTACAAGTTCGAAATCCTCGATCAGCACGGCAATCTTCTGCCCCAGAAGGCCGATCCGGTGGCCAGGGCCGCCGAGCCGGCACCATCGACGGCCTCCGTGGTCGCCTCCACCGATCCCTTCGACTGGTCCGACGCGGCCTGGATGGAGGGGCGGCGCGCCGTCGACAAACAAGCCGAGGCGATCAGCGTCTACGAGGTGCATGCCGGCTCGTGGCTGCGTGACATGAGCGATGGCGCGCGCATGCTGAACTGGGTCGAGCTGTCGCAGCGGCTCGTTCCCTATGTGCGCGACATGGGCTTCACCCATATTGAGCTCCTGCCGATCATGGAGCACCCCTTCGGCGGGTCCTGGGGCTATCAACCACTTGGCCTGTTTGCGCCGACCGGCCGCCACGGCACCCCGGAAGATTTTGCCTATTTTGTCGACCGCTGCCATGGCGCCGGGATCGGCGTCATTCTCGACTGGGTCCCGGCGCATTTTCCGACCGACGCTTGGGGACTGGCACGGTTCGACGGAACCGCCCTTTACGAGCATGAAGATCCGCGCGAAGGTTTCCACCAGGACTGGAACACGCTGATCTACAATCTCGGCCGCAACGAGGTCAAAGGCTTCCTGATCGCGAGCGCCCTGGAGTGGCTCGAGCACTATCACATCGACGGACTGCGCGTGGATGCGGTCGCCTCCATGCTCTACCGCGACTATAGCCGGGCCGAGGGTCAATGGATTCCCAATCGTTACGGCGGGCGCGAAAATCTCGAGGCGATCGAGTTCTTCAAGCATCTCAACAGCATCGTGCACGAACGATTTCCGCATGCGCTGATGATAGCCGAGGAATCGACGGCCTTCCCAAACATTACCCGCTCGCCGGGCGAAGGCGGGCTCGGCTTCGATATGAAATGGAACATGGGCTGGATGCATGACACGCTCCATTACATGTCTGACGATCCCGTCTATCGCCAATATCACCATGGCTCGATGACATTCGGGATGATCTATGCCTATAGCGAGCATTTCATCCTGCCCTTTTCCCACGACGAGGTCGTTCACGGCAAAGGATCGCTGCTCGCCAAGATGCCGGGCGACGCCTGGCAGAAAATGGCCAATCTGCGCGCGCTCTTCGGTTTCATGTGGGGCCATCCCGGCAAGAAGCTCATCTTCATGGGATGTGAGCTCGGCCAGATATCGGAATGGAGCCACGACGCGTCGGTAGAATGGGATCTGATCGATGACCCGGCCCATGCCGGCCTGCAACGGCTGGTGCGCGACCTCAACCGCATCTACGGCCATTTCGCCTGCCTGCACTATGGCGACAGCGAGCCCTCCGGTTTCGAATGGGCCGTCGCCGACGATGCCCATAATTCGGTTCTTGCCATGCTGCGCTATGACCGCGAGCGCCGCCAGACAGCCCTCGTCGTGTCGAACTTCACGCCGGTTGCCCGCATGGATTACCGGCTCGGGGTCCCCTTTGCCGGCCATTGGCGAAAGATCCTCGATACGGATGCATCGATCTATGCGGGCACCGGCACGGGCAGCGGCGACCGCCACAGCGAAGAGATCGGCGCACACGGGCGCAACCAGTCGGTCCGCCTCGATCTACCGGGACTGTCGACGATGATCTTTCTGCATGAGGAGACCCCCGGGGGCCAGGCGCCTGGTTGAACAGGCCCGGGGACACCGTCGTTGCGGCTGCGGGCCGCCTGAGGCATCGGGTTTTCCAGCGTTGACGCTTCAGCCTTGATGGGAAAGCCGATGCTGGATCTCTTCGGCATGCGGAACCAGAAGCTGCAACGATAGTTCAATGGGTACAATTGCCGAAGCTCGTCAGGCAGTGTGGGAGAGGCATATGGCGCCAAGTCAGACACAGATTTCGAACCGCATGTTGACCGCGCTCGAGCCGCAGGACTTCGCGCTCCTGGCCCCGCACCTGGAGCGGGTCGATCTGCCGGCGCAATTCTGCATCGCCGAGCCGCGCAAGAAGCTCGATCACGTCTATTTTCTCGAAACGGGTATCGGTGCGGTGATGACGGTCTCCGCCAACGGCCAGACCGCCGAAGCAGGAATGTTCGGCTGGGAGGGCTTCGTACCGACGGCCACCATCGTCGGTGACGACGAAGTTCCCTACAGGGTCGAGATCAACGTCGCCGGCTCCGGGTACCGGGTGCCGATCGAGGCGATGCGTCAGGCGACCATGCAGAGTACCTCTTTCCAGGTTCCGCTCATCAAATACATGCATGTCTTTGCCACGCAGGTTGCCTATACCGCACTCGCCAATATCCGCTATCTGCTCGATCAGCGCCTCGCGCGCTGGATCCTGATGTGTCACGATCGCCTTCGCAGCGACGAGATGGCGATCACCCATGACTATATTGCCTTGATGCTCGGAGCCCGCAGACCCGGCGTCACCACCTCGCTTCACGTCCTGGAAGGACATCGTCTGATCCGTTCGGTGCGCGGATCGATCGTCGTCCTCAACCGCGCCGGCCTCGAAAAATTCGCAGCCGGCTCCTACGGGGTTCCGGAGGAGGAATTCGAACGGCTCATCGGAGGCCGCTGAAGCAAGCAGACGACGGCATGAGCGCGCAGGAAGCAACAGACAGTATTTGATGGTGACGCATGCGATATTATTTCAACATTCGTGACGGCAAGGACCTGATCCTGGATCCCGACGGGAGTGATTGCGCCAGTCTGGCGATCGCCATCGAGGAGGCCAAGGCCCATGCGCGAGAACTCATGGCGGAACGCCTGAGGTCCGGCCAGGAGCTCGACGGGCAGGCTTTCGAGATCGTCGATGTCGCCGGCGCGCTGGCTGCCGTCGTTCGTTTCAAGGATGCCCTGCCGTCATGAGCTGCTATGCTGCCGCACCCGCAGCCGACCCGAGCCAAATTGGATCATCCTGGCCTGCTTGCAATCCTTCGCGCACTGGCAAAGCAACAGCGACCTCCTAATTTCAGGCCGATGATGGACCAGCGCGCGCAGCAGACCAGGAATTTTGACTTCGACGGTTGGCGATTTGCCGCCGGCCTTGGCCGCGGCTTTGCCGGGGCATTGATCTTTGCCTTGCCGATGTTCATGACGATGGAAATGTGGGAGCTCGGCTTTTCCATGGATCGCGGCCGGCTGCTGCTCTTGCTGCTCGTCAACATCCCGCTTCTGGTCCTTCTGTCGAACGAGGTAGGCTTCGAAGCCACCTACACATGGGGCGACGCTTTGCGCGATGCGGCAATCGCCTACGCGATCGGCATCGTCTCTTCTGCAACCATCCTTGCTGCAGTCGGCGTCCTGCAATTTGATCAACCCTTCATCGAGATCGTCGGAAAGATCGCCGTGCAGGCCGTCCCGGCCAGCATCGGCGCGCTGCTTGCCCGCAGCCAGCTGAACGGCGACAGCGGCGAGGACGACGAGGACGACGAGGATCCGGTGCAAAATGGTCCGCGCGACTACGCGCGCGAGATGTTCCTGATGGCGATCGGGGCGCTGTTTCTCGGGCTGAATGTCGCCCCGACAGAGGAGATGATCCTGCTCTCCTACAAGATGACGCCATCGCATGTCCTTGCAGTCCTGGTCATGTCTCTGATCGTGATGCATGGCTTCGTCTATGCCGTCTCGTTCAAGGGCGGGCACGAGATCGGCGAGGATGTTGCCGCCTGGCATATGGTCATCCGTTTCACGTTGCCCGGATATGTCATCGCGCTTCTCGTCAGCGCCTACGCGCTGTGGACCTTCGAGCAGTTCGGCGATTCTTCCCCCTGGCCGGTGCTTGCGACCGTCATCGTCCTCGGCCTGCCCTGTTCCATTGGCGCGGCTGCCGCGCGGCTGATATTGTGAGGGTGCGTGTGAGCGATAAACCGAACAAGGCCAGAAACAGATCCCATCCCGTCGAATGGGTCGTCGGGTTGACGAGCACTGTGCTCGTCGCCGCCCTGATTGCGTCTGTGGCCTATCAGGCAGCCAGCTATTCAAGCCTGCCGCCCCGCCTGACCGTCAAAAGGATCGATGCTCCCACGGCAGACCACCAGGTGCGCTTCGAGATCAGGAACGATGCCGACCGGACAGCCGCCTCGGTCCTCGTCCATGGCGAGGCGAGGAAGCCCGACGGTAGCGTCGAAGTTGCCGAGACCACCTTCGACTACGTGCCAGGCCGCTCGCGCACCACAGGCGCCCTGATCTTTTCGACCGACGTCACCGACGCCGACGTGACGATCCGGCCGGCCGGCTACATGGATCCCTAAGAAGACGCCACAATGGCAGCAGAAAGGGTCCCACGTCCAAAATCCGCAATCCGGAGGAACCGGCGGGTTCGCCGGTCGCGCTTCTTCAGACCAGCGCTCGCGCCAGCGCCAGCTGCGCCGTGAATACCGTACCGTCGACACGCGCAATGGTAAAAGATCCACCCATTTCAGCAACCAGGGCCTTGATCAGCCGGCTGCCCATGCCCGATCTTGCAGCCGCCGGATCGTAGCCGATCCCGTCATCGGAAAGTTCAAAAAGCACGGTGTCGTCTGGCTGCCGCAGGAGGCGGATCCGGATCAGTGCCTGCTTCCTGCCGGCGAAAGCGTATTTCATGCTGTTTGTCAGCAACTCGTTCAGCAGAAGCGTAAAGGGCGTCGCCTTTTCGGCATCGATCTTGATATCGTCAAGTTCGAAGACGAGATCGACAGCTTGCTCGTGCAGCCCGACCAGCGTGCGCGAAAGGGTCGGCACGAGCTGGCGGGCGTTGACGCTGTCGAACTGATCGAAGCCGTACATCTGCTCGTGCACAGCCGCCATGGCGAGGATCCTGTCGTTCAACCTCTGGACCGTTTCAGGCTTCAGCCCCTGCAGTCGTATGAGCCCCATCACGGTCTGCAGATTGTTCTTCACGCGGTGGTGGATCTCGCGCATCAGGACCTGGTTCGTTCGCAGCGCTTCGGCAAGCTCGGCCGTATGGCGGGCATCCGTGCGCGCGAGACTCAGGATTTTCAGTCCCGCAGCAACAGTGGCGGCCGATACGAGCGCCGTAACGAGGAGCGCGATCGCGACATCGTTCCAGAACGGTTTCAGGATCAGGCCGATATCGGCCGAAGCGATCGCGACGAAGGGCGTACGCTCAACGATGCGATAGGCCACCAGGCGCTTGACCTGGTCGACCGGCGAAGTCGATAGATAGGTGCCCGACGTCGCCTTTCGCATGTAGTTTGTAAACAGCACATAGTTGCCGAGATCGACCATGTCCGGCGGCTCGGGGTGACGCGCGATCAGCTTGCCGTCACGCCGGAAGAAACTGACGGTCGAGCCGGGGCCAAGCGGCGAGGCGTCCCAGATGGAACGCAGCATGCCGATGTCGAAGGCAAGCACCGCCACGCCCAGAAACCTGTGATCACGCTCGATGCGGGCGGCCGAAAGAAATATGCGTCGTCCGGTATTGCCCATCTGCGTCATTGCCGATGTATAGGCGTCCGCCCCGTTGGCGAGCCGGCGGAAATAGGTCTGATCGAGGATATCGGCAGGCGACCCCTCTCGGTCGGTCGAATAGATGAGCGTGCCGTCGGCGGCAATCACATAGGCGGTGGCGTTCGTCGGAAGTGCTGCAGTCGCCTGGTTCAGCCGCCTCGACAGGTCGCGATCGTCGGGGTCGATCGCCGAGCCGAAGGCATTGTCCATGCGATCGAGGGTCTGACGCGCCAAAGAGTTAATCCAGACTGCGTTTGCCGCGACGATCTTTGCAGTCGCAACGACCTGTTCCTCGCCGCGCCGGACCGCGGAGGAATAGCTCGAATGCAGCCAAACAGCCAAAACGACGCAAAAGGCGGCAAACAGGCACACGATTGCGGCGATGGCAGCCCTGCCGACAATCGTAAAGCCTCTGGTCAGGTCCATGCGACCCTCATGATCCGACACAATCGGACTGTCGGATAGCAGGCTATCGGTGTCAAGGATCAGTACGGTAGGAGTCCTTCGGGCACGCTCGGCGCTCAGGGCGCTGCAAGGCAGGGCAAGCTCCCCACCGCGTCCCGACAGTCGGCGCTTGCGGGCAGGGCGCTGTGGCTTGCGGAACAAATCGACCGCACGAACCATTTGCGTCTCCAGCACAAGGGAGAAACGGATGATCAACGATCTCTGGTACAAGAACGCGGTCGTCTATTGCCTGTCAGTCGAGACATTCATGGATGGAAACGGCGACGGCGTCGGTGACTTCCAGGGACTTGCCAGGCGACTCGACTATCTCGCCGGCCTCGGTATCACCGCGATCTGGCTGATGCCGTTCCAGACGTCTCCTGGCAGGGACGACGGTTATGACGTTTCGGATTATTACAATGTCGATCCCCGCTACGGCACGCTCGGCGACTTCGTGGAATTCACCCATGGGGCCAAGCAGCGCGGCATCCGCGTTCTGATCGATCTTGTCGTCAACCACACCTCCGACCAACACCCCTGGTTTCAGGAGGCGCGAAAGGACGAGCAGTCGATCTACCGCGACTGGTATGTCTGGTCGAAAGAAAAGCCCGACAACGCCGATCAGGGAATGGTCTTTCCAGGCGTTCAGAAAACCACCTGGACCCGCGACACGGTCGCCGGTCAATATTACTTCCACCGCTTCTACGATTTCCAGCCGGACCTCAATACCTCAAATCCCCATGTGCAGGCCGAGATCCTAAAGATCATGGGCTTCTGGATCCAGCTCGGTGTCTCCGGCTTCCGGATGGACGCCGTTCCTTTCGTGATCGCCGAAAAGGGCGCCGGCCTGAAGAAGCCGCGCGAACAGTTCAACATGCTGCGCACCTTCCGCGAATTCCTGCAATGGCGCCAGGGCGACGCCATCATCCTTGCAGAGGCCAACGTGCTGCCGAAGACGGATCTCGACTATTTCGGCGAGGACGGCGACCGGATGCACATGATGTTCAACTTCCAAGTCAATCAGACATTGTTTTACGCGCTTGCAAGCAGCGACTGCGCGCCACTTGCAAAGGCGCTCGAGGCGACCCGCATGCGCCCGCAATCGGCACAATGGGGCCAGTTCTTGAGGAACCATGACGAGCTCGATCTCGGCCGCTTGAGCGAGACCCAGCGCAAGCTCGTCTTTGCCGCCTTCGGACCCGAAAAGACCATGCAACTTTACGATCGCGGCATCAGACGGCGGTTCGCGCCGATGCTCGACGGCAACCGAGACCGTCTGCGCATGGCCTACTCGCTGATGTTTTCGCTGCCGGGCACGCCGGTGCTGCGCTACGGCGACGAGATCGGCATGGGCGACGATCTGTCCCTGCCCGAACGCAATTGCGCCCGCACACCGATGCAATGGTCGACGGAACCGCAGGCCGGCTTCACCAAGAGCGAAAAGCCGATCCTGCCGGTCATCTCGGGCGGCCCCTACGGGTATGAGCATATCAATGTCGCCGACCAGCGCAGGAGCCCGCAATCCATGCTGAACTGGATGGAGCGCCTGATCAGGATGCGCAAGGAAGCTCCAGAAGTCGGGTGGGGAGACTATAGCGTCCTTGACGTTGAAGAGAGCGGCATCCTTGCCATCCGCTACGACTGGCGCAACAACGCAGTCCTCATCGTCCATAACCTCAACGAAAACCCGGTCGAGGTCACGATCGATCCCGGCCTTAAGGACGGTGGTGACCTCTTGATCGACATTGCCGATGGCACCGACAGCCGGGCAGACGCGGCCGGTCGCCACTGCCTCTATCTTGATGGATACGCCTACAAATGGTTTCGCGTCGGCGGCCTCGATTACCTGCTCAAGCGCACGGAGGTCTAGAGGAATGGCAGGGCCGGTCCTCACAGGTTCACGCCCGTGGACACTTTGCCGGCGCCGCTATTATCCGACGCTTGACTTTCATTCGCAGACAAACAGTTAAAGGCCGCACGGCATTATTGAGGTACGTATGACGTTAAGAGCAAATTCCGAAACACGCGTGCTGCTCGTCGAGGATGATCTTCTTCTGGCAATGGACATGGAAGATTTCCTTGTCGATCAGGGCTATCAGGTCGTCGGTCCGTTTGGCCGACTGGCGCAGGCCCTCCAGGCGCTCTCAGGACAGCCTGTCGATCTTGCGATCGTCGATCTCAACCTTGCGGGCGAGCTATCCTTTCCGCTCATCGACACCCTCAGGCGCCGGGAAACACCTATCATCGTCTGCAGCGGTTATGCCGAACTGCCGGAGATCCGCTCCAAACTCGCCGACCTGCCCCTCATCGCAAAACCATGGTCGCCACAGGCGCTGACCAGACGCATCGACGAGGCGCTGAACACGCGCATGACCGAAAGAGGCTAGAGCGGAAAGCTGATGGAGCAGGTGAGCCCGTCGGCCAGATAGTGCAGATCGACTGCCCCTTCCAGCTCATATTGTACGGAGCGTTCGATCAGCGCCGTTCCAAAACCGGCTGCCTCAGGCGGGACCACGATCGGACCGTTGCTTTCCCGCCACTCGATGTCGACCACATCGACCCCGGCGTGATCGGTATGCTGGCGCCATTTCAGGCGCACTTGACCGGCATCGTTCGATAGCGCCCCATGCTTGCTGGCATTCGTCACGAGCTCGTTCAGCACCATGCTGACGGCAAGGGCGCTCTTCGGGCCTAGCGTGACGTCCTGGCTGCCGCCGAGGTCGAAACGAGCGTTGCGGTCATGAGCAGCAACGATGCGCTCGACAATATCGGCAAGGCGTGCCTCTTCCCAATTCGACTGGAAAAGAAGTGCGTGCGCCTGGGCCATGGCATCAAGCCGTTGCAACAAGCTGTCGGCATAATCATCGACGGAGAGGCGCCCGCGGGCCGTTCGCCGCACGATCGACATGACCATCGCCATCGTGTTCTTCACCCGATGGCTAAGTTCGCGTACAAGGATCTCGCGCTGCTCCTCGGCATGGCGCCGGTCGCGCCGCTCGCGCGCTTCTGCAAGGGCCCTGGAGACGGCGGCGGGCAGGCGGATCAGGCGCTGCTTGAGGACATAATCGGTCGCTCCCCGCCGGAAGGATTCGATTGCGGCCTCCTCGCCCAAAACCCCCGACACGAAGATGAATGGCACGTCGGGACAGGCCTTGCTGGCGATATCGAGGGCCGACATGCCGTCAAAATCGGGCAAGGAAAAGTCTGCCAGAATAATATCGAAACCACCTTGCGACACCGCTGCAATGAAATCTGCCCGGCGTGCGGCGCGTATGATCTGCGGCTCGGGCTGCATGGTGCGCAGCTGCTCAGCGACAAGCTCGGCGTCAAGCGGGCTGTCTTCCAGAAGAAGAACTGTGGGCGTAAGGGATATCAATTCAGCTGTAGCCATTTCCACGATGTCCAGGAGGTGGTTCGTTCAGCAACGCCCAGAAGACGCCGAGGTCCTGAATTGCCTTGAAGAACTCGTTGAATTCCACCGGCTTGACGACAAAGGCATTGACCCCGAGCTCATAGCTCCTCACGAGATCCTGTTCCTCGCGAGAAGATGTCAGCATGACGATCGGGACGTGGCGCAGGCCTTCGGCCCGCTTGACTTTGGCAAGCACTTCCAGGCCGTCTATCTTCGGCAGCTTGAGGTCGAGCAGGACGACGGCCGGATCGCCGCTTTCGCGTCCGGCATGCGGCCCGGTGGCAAACAGGTAGTCGACGGCTTCAGCGCCATCTCTTGCCACGATGATCTCGTTGGCGAGCTGGCATTTTTCAAGGGCGGCCAGGGTCAGTTCGAGATCGCGGGGGCTGTCTTCGACCAGGAGGATCGGACGCAATTCAGGCAAGGATGTCATCCTTTTGTTTTTCGAGCGGCAGAGCAAATGAGAAGCTGGCACCTTTGTCAACCTCGCCGGATGCCGACACCGTGCCGTCATGACGTTCGATGATCCGTCTGACAAGCGCCAGTCCTATCCCGGTGCCCTCGAAATCTTCTGCGCGCTGCAGTCGCTGAAAAACACCGAACACCTTGGAGACATATTGCATGTCAAAGCCAACCCCATTGTCAGAGACGCTATAGACCGTCTGGTCGGAGAAAGATTGGCCGCCCACGACAATTTCAGCGCGTTTGCGCGGGCGCGTGTATTTGACGGCATTTTCGAGCAGGTTATACCAGACCTGGCGCAGAAGCGTCGCATCGCCGAAGCCTGGCGGCAGGTCGGCCACCTGGATGTCGATGTCGCGTCCTTCCTGTTCGGCCTTCAGGCTGCGAAGAACTTCAAGGACCAGCTTGTTCATGTCGACGGGTTTCTTGGAGAGGGCGGTTCGCCCAAGCTGGGAAAAATTCAGGAGATCATCGACGAGCTTGCCCGCCGCAACGGCCGCGTCCGAGATGGTCTGGAGGTAATGCAGCGATTTTTCGTCAAGCGTCGTTTCGCGGCTGCGCAAGAGTTCGGCAAAACCGACGATATGGCGAAACGGCGCCCTCAGATCATGTGAGACCGAATAGGAAAAGGCCTCGAGCTCCTTGTTGGAGCGCTGCAATTCGCCCGTCAACTGCGCAAGTTCCTCAGCCTTGCGAAGCACGATGCCGACGATGGCGCCGCGCAGGTTGCGGGCAGCGCCGATCTGACTTTGCGTCCATGGCGCTGACTGGTCGCGGACCTGCTCGCGCCATGTATCGAAGGACTTGCGGGGATGGATGCGGCCTGCCTCACGCACCAGCTTGTGAGGATCACCGCCCCATTTTACGGTCCTGACGATTTCCGGGCGGAACCAGACCAGCCAATTCGAATGAAGACCCGACAGACTGATTGCCAGCATGCCGGCGGCGGCGATCGGAGAGGACAGATCTTGCGGAAGATCGGCGGCAAGGCAGCTCGAATGAAAAAACTCCTCGCCGCGCGACTTCAGCCAGTCGGTGATTCCGGCAATGTGAGCACGCTCCGGCACGCGGCCTGCCGTGACGATCTGATCGTCCGTGCGGATGGCAGCGCCCTCGGCGCCCACCAGCTGCAGGAGATCGTCCTGCGCAGCCAGCAAGTCGACGTGCCAGCTTTGTGCCTGGCTCATTCGGGTCAGCAGGCGTGAGTGGACCTCTGCGAGCTCGACACTTTCGGCTGCTGCTTCGGCCCGTTCCAGGGCGCTTATGCGCATCGCAAGTGACTGTACGACGAAGTCGCAGGCATCGCGGACGGAAATTGAAACGCCATGAGGCGCAGCGCTGTGACAGGAGACGAGGCCCCAAAGCGCGCCGTCGACGATCACCGAGACCGACATCGAGGCGGCCGTTCCCATATTGCGCATATATTCAAGGTGGACGGGCGAGACGCTGCGCAATTGCGACAGCGACAGGTCGAGGTGGGCACGTGGCTGCTTCCCGTCGGCGCGAACAATCGGAACCGGCTGATAGGATGCATCCGGGATCATGCGCACTCGGTTGATCGTGTAGAGGTGGCGCGCCTGTGCGGGGATGTCGCCACTGGGAAAGCGCAGATCGAGATAGGAGGGAAGCCCGCCATTGTTGGCCTCGGCAACGACATGTCCGTTCCACTCGGCGTCGAAGCGGTAGACAAGGACACGATCGAAGCCGGTCAGCTCGGCCACGAAGGTCGCGCAGGCTCGCAAGCTGCCGGCAATGTCGTTCTCGCCCGAAAGCAATTGCGCAAAGGAGCCGAGACGGGAAACGAGACTGTCGGCTCCGCTCCTCTCGATCCTTTCGAACTCGACGATGAAAACGGCGTCGGATCGGTGGGCAATGGCGACGAGTGCCTGCTCTTCCAGCCTGAGCTGCAGTGACGGGCTGCGCTCCGGGCTCCAGGCGGCGAGCGCGCTGTCGAGATCTGGCAGGCTAGCGGCAAGGACCCCGTCTGCCGCCAGGTCCAGGCCGGTAAAGGACAGCAAATTCTGGCTCGCCTGAAGGACGGCACGAGTGTGCATGTCGAGGACGAGCAGGGCGCCGTGCGGCTGTATTGCCCCCGGAAGATGGATCGGCTCGCTCGCGCAGCTGTCGAGGTCCGCAGCGGAAGCCGTCAAGACATGCATCTGTTCAAGTCCTTTCGCGTAGCGCTATCTGCCGCTGCGTAAAGATAGGCGCGGGCGCGGGCCTGTAAACTGCAAAAGCCGACGTTCTTTCGACATGAGGCGATTGGAACAAATCGCGCTTTCGCACGATTGCGCCTCAACAGTGCAATGCACGTTGCGCGCAGGCCCGAAACCGCAGCCTCCGACCATTGCCGGAGCCTGCCGATTGCCGGCGGGCCGATCGCGGAAGATGGAGAAACGATCATGGAAATCCAGCGGCCGACCTCTTCCAGAGCCGTGATCAGCTTGATGGCGATCGCCGGCCTTGCGCTGGCACTTGCAGGATCGAAAGGAAAGTCGCCGCCGAAGGCGACGCCGCCATCCGATGACGAACGGGGCCGGAGCGCGCAGGTCCCGGAAGAGATCCCGGTGCGCGGCCTGCGCGACGTGTTCTGGCGCCTTGTCGAGGAAGTCAGTGATGACAGGGTGATGTTGATTGCGGCGGGCGTGACCTTCTATCTGTTGCTCGCCCTTTTCCCGGCTCTCGCCGCGCTCGTCTCCCTTTATGGGCTCATCGCCGATCCGATGACGATTGCCGACCACCTGGCAAAGCTCTCCATCCTGCTGCCGCCAGGCGCCTTCGATATCGTTGCCGAGCAGATCCGCGCGCTCGCCGGGCGTCGGGAGGAGAGCCTTGGCATCACCTTCTTCGTCGGTCTGGCCTTCGCACTCTGGAGCACCCATAGCGGCACACTTGCCCTTTTTGATGCAATGAATGTCGCCTATGAGGAAAAGGAACGCCGCGGTTTCATCCGCCTCAACCTGATCGGCCTCGTCTTTACTCTTTGCGCTGTCGTCGGCGCGATCGCGGTTTTAGGTCTCGTCGCAGCCATACCGGTTATCCTGTCGTCCGTCTGGCTCGACGCCTATAAGGAAAACCTGGCTTTGATCGGCCGCTGGCCACTGCTGCTCATCATCGTCGCCGGCGCAGTGATGACGATCTATCGCTTTGCCCCGAGCCGGGAGCCGGCAAAGCTGCGCTGGCTCACCTGGGGGGCGGCGCTGACGACGATCGCCTGCTCGGCCATGTCGCTCGGTTTTGGCTTCTATCTCGAGCATTTCGCCAATTATAATGCCACATACGGCGCGCTTGGCGCGTTGATCGGCCTGTTGGTCTGGATCTGGCTGTCCGTGACGATCCTGATCGTCGGCGCCGAGCTCAATGCCGAGCTCGAGCATCAAACAAGGAAGGATACAACGACCGGTGCGCCCGAGCCGATGGGTGCACGCGGTGCCTATGTCGCCGACACACTCGGGCGCGCGGTCGACTGAAACGACCGACATTCCAACGCTTTGGTACGCTGGAGTACAAAGCCGGTCATTTGCCATTCGTGCCTCATTGCGATATTCGATCCCTTTAAGGCCTACGATGGCCAGGAACGGGATCAACTACGCCATGTCCGAGCCGAAAGGCATCTCCAAATCATTGACCGGGATCGTTGGTTTCGACGATTTGACGCTTGGCGGGCTGCCAAGCGGGCGCCCCACGCTCGTCTGCGGCACCGCCGGTTGCGGCAAGACGCTCTTTGCCTCCACGTTCCTTTTGAACGGCGCACGCGATCACGACGAGCCCGGGGTCTTCGTCACCTTCGAGGAGCGCCCCATCGATATCGTCAACAATGTCGCCTCACTCGGTTTCGACGTGCAGGGGCTGATCGACGAGGGAAAGCTTTATATCGAGCACATCGCCATCGATCCCTCCGAACTGGAGGAAATCGGCGACTACGACCTTGAGGGCCTCTTCCTGCGGCTGGAACTTGCCATTGACCAGGTCGGAGCCAAGCGGATTGTGCTCGACACGATCGAAAGCCTGTTTTCGGCCTTCACCAATCCTGCCATTCTTCGCGCCGAAATCCGCCGCCTGTTCGACTGGCTGAAGGACAAGGGACTGACGACGATCATCACCGGCGAGCGCGGCGATGGGTCCCTGACGCGTCAGGGCCTGGAGGAATATGTTTCCGACTGCGTCATCCTGCTCGACCATCGCGTCCACAACCAGATCTCGACGCGCCGGCTGCGGATCGTCAAATATCGCGGCACGGCCCACGGCACGAACGAGGTTCCCTTCCTGATCGACCAGGATGGATTTTCCGTCCTGCCGGTCAGCACGCTCGGCCTTTCCCATAAGGTCTCCGAGGAGCGCATTTCCTCCGGGATCGCGACCCTCGACGAAATGTTGTCCGGCGGCGGATTTCATCGCGGCACGAGCATCCTGATCAGCGGTGTGGCCGGGTCCGGCAAGAGCTCGGTTTCCGCAAGCTTCTGCGCTGCGGCCTGCGCCGCCGGCGAACGCGCGCTCTATTTCTCCTTCGAGGAATCGCTCGACCAGACCGTGCGCAACATGCGTTCGATCGGCACTGATCTCAGGAAATGGGTCGATGCGAAATCGTTGCATTATGTCGCGGTCCGCCCGACCTTCTACAGTCTGGAAATGCATCTGGCGGTGATGCTTCGCGAGATAGCCCGCTTCAATCCTTCCCTCGTCGTTCTCGATCCGATCTCGGCCTTCATGGGCAGCGGTGACGTTCTCGAGGTCCAGTCCATGCTGTTGCGCATGGTGGATTTTCTGAAATCGCGCGGAACGACTGCCGTCTTTACCCATCTGATGCATTCGCAGGATGGGACGACGGAGACCGACGCAGGCCTTTCTTCGCTGATGGATGCCTGGATCCTGCTTCTCAATCGGGAGATTGGCGGTGAGTTCAATCGGGAACTCTACCTCCTGAAGGCCCGCGGCACCGCCCATTCCAACCAGGTGCGCGAATTCGTCATGTCCAAAGATGGAATTCGATTGCTCGCGCCATATATCGGCGATGGGCGGGCCTTGACCGGCACTCTCAGACAGTCGGAGGAAGCCAAAGCCCGACGCTCGGAGGTCGAGCGGAAGGCCGAGGTGGCACGGCGGGCCGAACTGCTCAAGCAGAAGCGCAGGAAGGTCATGGCGCAGATCGAAGCGCTGCAGGCCGAACTGGAGTCGGACGAGGCCGAGCTGACCACTGTCCAGGACGCGGAAGCGGCCTATTTGAATCAGGCGGCCTCTGATCGGGCGGCCATGGAGAAAAGCCGCCGTTCGGCGCAATGACGATGGGTGAAATGGAAAACGAAACAGCGGGCGCACCCAAGAAGTTGGTCCTTTATGTCGCCGGTCAGACACCGAAATCACTGGCGGCCATCCAGAACCTCGAGCGCATCTGCGCCGAAAGCCTGCCGGGCAAATATGTCATCGAGGTGATCGACCTTCGAAAATCGCCGCAGCTGGCGCGCGAACACGGGATCGTCGCCATTCCGACGCTGGTTCGGGAATTGCCGACGCCGATCCGCAAGATCATAGGCGACCTGTCGAATACCGAGAAAGTTCTCGTCAATCTGCAGGTTGGAGAGGGTGAATGAGCCTCGAGGCAGTTTCGCGAGCAGAGGCCCTGAACGCGGATCTGCGCCGGCGGCTCGAGGAGGCCGAAGAGGTCATCCGGGCGATCCGCGAGGGCGAGATCGATGCGCTGGTCGTTCGCAACCAGAAGCGGGAGGAGGAGATCTTCACGCTCGAGGGAGGCGTCGAATCCTATCGCTCCTTCATGGAGGCGATGGATCTCGGCGCTGCTGCCTTCGATGGCCACGCCAACCTGCTTTATGCCAATCAGGCGCTTTGCGATCTCTTTGCCGTTTCCCGTGACGCGCTGGACGCAAAGCTGCTCTTTGAGGCAATCGGTGCGGAGGCTTCCGCCGTCATTGCCGCTTTGATCGAAAAGCCGACGTCAGGAGCGGCCGGGGTGCAGATCAAGCTCGGACAGGGCGAGGCGGCGCGTTATTTACAGATTTCGGCAGGCCGGATGATGCTCGGGACGAATCCGGGCATCGCCATGAGCTTTACCGACATCACCGCCCGCATCCGGGCCGAAGAGCGCAAGGAAGCCGAGCGGACCGTACTCGCCATCCTGTCGTCTGCGGCAGAAGCGGTCGTCGTTTGCGATCTCGCCGGAATCGTCACGCATGCCAATACGGCGGCCTTCGGCCTTGCCAACGGCGACCCGATCGGATCGCCCTTCGACAAGGCCTTCGCACTTGACGTGCGCGGTGCGACCGGGCTCATGCAGGGCGAAGATTTCCTGGCCGTAGTCGTCGAAGGGCAGTCCATCCAGGGAATAGAGGCAATCGCGCCGAAGAGCCGCGGCGGCAAGGACGTCCTCGTCAGCGCCTCGCCGCTCATCGTCGGCGACGGTAAAGTGACGGGCACGGTTGTGACCCTCGTCGACCTTTCGCGCCGCAAGGCAGCGGAAAAGCAACAGCTTCTGCTGATGGGCGAACTCGATCATCGCGTCAAGAACACCTTGGCCCTGGTCGTGTCGATCTCCAATCGCACCGCCTCCACCGAGGATACGATCGAGGGTTTTCGCAAGGCCTTCTCGGGTCGCATTCATGCGCTGGCGGCCACCCACAACGTGCTTGCCGACCGATCCTGGTCCTCCATTCTGCTGACGGAGATCCTCGCTGCAGAGCTTGCACCCTATGTCAGCGACCTCGGCGCCAAGCTGAAGATCAGCGGCGAGGATGTCGAGATCCTGCCCCGCGCAGCCATCGCCTTCGGTCTTGTCATTCATGAACTGGCGACCAATGCCGTCAAATACGGCGCGCTTTCCAACGATCACGGCCGGATAGAGATCGCCGTCAGGCGCGAGGCAGCCTCCATCGAGGTCTGCTGGACCGAGATCGGTGGTCCGCCGGTCACGCCGCCGACACGGAAAGGGTTCGGGGACACGGTCATCAACCGCAGCCTGCAATATTCTCCGAATGGCGGGGCCAAGCTCGATTTTCATCCTGAGGGCCTTCGTTGCGCCATCCGCGTGCCGGTAGAGGATGTTGCGACTGTCTGACCCGGTCCGGTAGGACCCATTAACCGGGCCGCGGTCGCCCCGGCGCAGGATGCGCCAGCGCTGTCCAGATTAGAGCATTTACCGGGCTCGATGCTCGCGCCATCCGCACGGGTAAACCGTGTGGATCGACCCGAGCAACTGACGGCCCGGCCATGCCCGGCGATGCCCCTGAGCGCATCACGGACCACCCCATGCCGCCGACAATTCGGCGATTCCGTTTGATCGCTCCGGCCCCGCCGCGCCCTTTACCGGCGCCTGTGCGCTATTGGCAAAGACGTTGGGAACAACGGGGCAATAACGAGGTTTGCCAGCGTTAGCCCTCTTCATTTCAAGCCAGGAGAAGCACATGTCTGACAACGCACCCGCAAAGGGCCTCGCCGTTATCACCGGAGCATCAACGGGCATTGGCTATGAACTCGCCAGATGCGCCGCACAGGATGGCTACGATCTTGTCATCGCCGCAGATGAGAGCCGCATTGCGCAAGCAGCCGACGATCTGCGCCAAGTCGGCGGAGCCGTCGAGGCGGTCGAGGCTGATCTGTCGACCGTTGACGGCGTCGACAGGCTGATGGAACGCATCGAGGCCGACGGCCGTTCGGTCGACCTTTTGATGGCGAATGCGGGTCGCGGCCTCGGCAAGGGATTTCTTGATCAGGATTTCGCCGAAGCGCGCAAGGTGGTCGACACCAACGTCACCGGCACCATTTATCTTGTTCACCAGATCGGCAATCACATGCGGGCGCGGGGAAAAGGCCGCATTCTTTTGACCGGCTCGATTGCCGGCTTCATGCCGGGCTCCTATCAGGCAGTCTATAATGGCACGAAAGCCTTCATCAATAGTTTCTCCTTCGCGCTGCGGGAGGAGCTGAAGGATAGCGGCATTTCCGTCAGCTGCCTAATGCCCGGTCCGACCGAAACCGAGTTCTTCAAGCGCGCGGACCTCATGGACACATCGGTCGGTCAGGCCAAGAAGGACGATCCGGCCGAGGTGGCCCGCATCGGCTACGACGCGATGCTCGACGGCGAGGGCGATGTCGTCAGCGGCTGGAAAAACAAGTTGCAGGCAGCCGTCGCCAATGTCACCCCCGCCAGCATGCTCGCTCACCAGCATGCCAAGATGGCTGAGCCTGGCTCGGGCGCGAAATAGGCGCTTGCCGCCTGGCGGGCCGACTGCAGCTCGCTCATCCGGGCAAGGAAAGGACCGAGACCAAGGGAAGATGGTCAGAGGCCACTCTGGCAAGAGGATCGTCGAGAACAAAAGTTTTCGACACCTCGATGTCCGCGGTGACGAAAATATGGTCGAGCCGCAGGATCGGAAACCGCGATGGAAAGGTCGGGCGATAGCCGGCGGGATTTGCGCGCTGCGCATCGCCAAGCGTTCGCGTCGCCGCTCGATAGGCTGCCGAGCTCGGAACTGCGTTGAAGTCACCGCACAGAACCGCGCTGCTTTTCCGCTCGCCAAGCCAGCCCGCTCCCAGCAGTGTATTCACCTGCTGGATGCGCTCGCGCCCCCGCAGCCCGAGATGGGTATTGATCACCAGCAATTCATGACCAGCGACTTGGATCTCGAGCGCGATCGCGCCTCTCGGCTCGCCGATCGAGGGAAGGGCGTCGGCCTTAATCGTGCCGGTCGGAAGCGCCGTGATGATCGCATCGCCGTATCGCTCCTCGGCGACGGTCATGCTCGGGTGGAAATGGGCCTGCATTTTCAGAAGTGAAGCAATGGCTTTTGCTTGGTCGACACCGCCAGTTCGGGATCGAAAAACGTCGACTTCCTGAAGCGCCACAATATCGGGCCTCGCCATCGCGATAACCGCGGCGATGCGCGCCGGATCAAGTTTTCGATCCGTACCAATACAGCTGTGGACATTGTAGGTGAGGAGGGTGATCGTTTGACGTGACGGCATTTCATGGCCTCTGACCAGCAAGGAACACAACAAGCCTTCATTCGTTCCACCTCAATGTTCTCATTCGCATTCAGGTGAAATCAAATGAGCATGAAATCATTGCTTTGGAAGGCGATGTTCGTGGCTGCGCTCGGCCTCGCCGGCTTCCTTCTCTACCGGATTTTCCATCAATATAGCGCGAACCAGATCCTCGAATCCTTTGCACGTATCCCTGCTTACAACCTCCTTCTGGCCGCACTCGCTGCAGCGGGCTCCTACCTCTGCCTCACAGGCTTCGATTTCCTGGCGATCCGCTCCATCGGCAAGAAGATCGCCTATAGGCGCATTGCCCTTGCATCCTTCGTGAGCCTGTCCCTTGGACACAATATCGGCTTTGCCGGCCTGAGTAGTGGCGCCTTTCGATATCGCTTTTATTCGCGATGGGGATTGTCGACCGAGGACGTCGCGAAGATCATCCTCTTTTGTGGCGTGACGGTGGGCATGGGACTGGTTGGCCTCGGCGGTATGGCGCTGATCGTCAACCCCGCCGACGCTGCGGCGCTGTTGGGCCTGTCAGAGGCAAGTGCCAGGGTTGCAGGCCTGGGCCTGCTGTTGGTGCTGATGGCTTATGTGGTGGTCGCCGCGCTGGTCAGGGCGCGCCTCCATCTCTGGCGCTGGTCGCTTCAGCTGCCGTCGCCTGGCATTGCCATCCTGCAGGTTGCCGTCGGAACGTTAAATTTTGCCTTCGTATCGGCCTGTCTGCACGCGCTTCTCGCAGCCTTCGGCAATGTCGCCTTTCTTCAGTCTGTAACGGCCTTCGTACTGGCCAATTCTGCCGTTTTGGCAACTCATGTCCCTGGCGGACTCGGGGTGCTGGAGACGACCGTCCAGCATGTTGTTCCCGATGCCGCCTCGATCGGCGCGTTGATCGCCTTCCGGGCGATCTATTTCGTCCTTCCTCTTATCCTGGGAACGGGCCTTCTTTTTATCTGCGAATTTATCCCGGGCCGTTCCCGCCCCGGGAAAGAACCGCAAGCAGGAAAGCCTGCGCAGGCGAGCTCAGCCTGATCAGGCTGTCTTCGGATCGAACAGCGCGGTTCCGATAACAGGGCAAAGCGGCCCGGGACCAACATCGGCATCGAGAGCCTTCAACCGTCCGAGCCCTTCATTCAGCGCATCGATTGCCCGAATGAGCGAGCCCGCTTCATCCACCTTTGCGGCGACGATTTCCGTCGAGGTACCCAGGTGCTCGGCAAGGAGCTGGCAGCGCAGCTTCGCGATCGCCGCGAAATGGTCCGGCGTCGTCGCATCCAGACGCATGTCGCATTCCGTATCCAGACCCTCGGACCGGTGGTTGAGGTTGGACGAGCCGATCCGCAGACTTTGGTCATCGGCGATCAAGAGTTTGGAATGAACGAGGACCTCGATCTCGCTGGTGTCATCGGGGACCACCGGATAAAAGACCCGCAATCGATCATGGCGATCAGCCTGTTTCAGCCGGCGGATCACCCTGCGGCGATTGCGCCCCATGACGAGCTGCTCGATGAAGCCATGCGAGCTGCGCGTACAGATGATCACGATCTCCGGCCCTTCATCTTCGAGGAGGCGGGCGGCCAGGGCCTTTGCGATGGTCTGCGAGGCCAGATATTGCGTCTCGATATAAAGATGCCGGCTGGCCGATCTGATGATGTCGAGCGTCATTTGAAGGCCCTCGCTGACACCGCCACGGGCCAAGTCTTCCCGCTGGGTCAGCGCGAAAGCTGCCGGCATGCGACGTGCCGCAACCGGACTGTGAAGCAAACGCTGGCCCGGCGCTCGGCCGGGGGCGGGCGCGGGGACAAGATTGCTATCGCCGCCCCATTCGATCCATCGCCGCCGAATGATTTGTCCGATCTGTCGGGCAGCCTCGCCGGTGACCATCGTCTGGACATCGTGGAGAGGATCATAGGAGCGACCGCTCGTATCGCGCCGACGGCTGTCTGAAGGTGCATGACGTCGATCGTCAAACCGTCGCGACGTCAGGTCAATACCGCCAATGAAGCCGACAGCGTCATCGATGCAGACCAGCTTTTGATGATGCGAGGCATGCCATGCATCATGGCGGGCAAACAGCATGCGGATACGCGGATGGGCCGGAAAATCGCGCCGAAAAAATAGCCTCAGCGACTTTTGCGAATAGATCGGTCCCATCGCCCAGACCAGGATCCTGACCTCCAGGTCGGGATTGGATCTGACCGCGGCCTGCAGCAGGTCACCGAGGCTTTCACTGGACAGACCGGGCTGCAGCAGGATGTCGGGATTGAAGTCCCACCCGACGACGAGGATCGAATTGCGCGCCTGACGCAGGGTTTTAGCAAGAGCGGCGAAATAATCCTGACCGTTGACGAGAAACGCGACGGCGTCCGCCTGGCCCTGAAAGGCGAAGGATGTTTGAGGATGGCCATGTGACAGATCTTTGGGCGAAGTCTCATGCGAGGCCAATGCGGTCGGAAAGCTGGTATCCATGGTCAACAAGCGTCCTGATCAATTTGATCCACAAACGCGAGCGTGGCCGCGCAGGTTCCACAGACCTGCTGTTCGGTCGAATTGGAATGAAGCGTCAAGGCTCCGCTTCCGCAACGGCCGATCTTTGCCCTGGGCAAATCCGCAATGCAACCGAAGGAGCCCGCGCCAGGACTTCGAGCCGGCGTCGTTCAAGCGATGTGACCGCCAGCGTGCTCCAGGCGCAAGGCGACGACGTGCGAGAGCTGGCCCCGAGACCGAAATGATCGAGCAGAGTGATCGGACCGCGTCCGTGCCGCACCGCCAAGGCAGGTCGCACCGATTGGCAAGAGCTGGAAGAGGCTGAACCCTAAGACCGAGATCCTGGGCGCCGGCCGATCCGGATCGCGCGTGATCACCGTGGGACCAAAACCGGGTGAGCCCTGTTCAGGCTGCCGTTCGCAGGGAGGCAGAACGGATGACGGAAAACCTTGCACATGTCGGCAAGACGCGGCTTATGTTGAGGCTTCCCGATCTGCGTCAGGATCTACGGCGTCTCTTCGACAGCCACGGCTTGTTGCAAGAGCTTTGCGAGGCCCATGAAGAGGCTTGTCTGATGCGACTGCGGCCAAGCATGTGATGTGCCTGATACTTCTCTATTGATAGAATATCGCATGTGCTGCCAGGACATTGAGGAACAGCCGAGACATATGCAGCCGCCGTCTCGCCGCGGGCTGGGCCCCGCCAGCAGGGTGTCTATCGTCAGGGCGTCAGATCCTCGAGAGCCAAGAAAGGCATCGGCACGAAGAGCTTGGCAGAGGCGGACCTGCAGCATTTGCCAAAATCATCGGTTCGTCGCTCAAGGGCGCCTAAACCGGCAAATCTGGCGCAGGCTACCTCCTCACGAGAAGGCAAGTAAGTCCTAAGCAGGCACCCGCCAATGTCCCCGGCGAGGCCCGATCGCTAAGGGCGCGACAGAATGCCCGAGAAGAGCTGGCGGAGCATGCCGGCCATCATGCCGGTCTCGTGGGGATCGCCTGTCATGAGAGCAGACGTGACGTTGCGCATCTGCTCGAAGGTGATGTGGGGCGGAAGCGGCGGCACCTCCGGATCGGTCTTTACCTCGAGGATCACGGGGCAACCGGCCTCGAGTGCCGACTTCCAGGCAGTGCCGAGGTCGTCAGGGCGATTGACGAAGATGCCGCGAAGGCCGATCAGCTCGGCGAATTTATGATAGGGCATGTCGGGGATCGTCTGGGATGCGGCGAACTTCGGATCACCTTCCATCACCCGCTGTTCCCAAGTTACCTGGTTCAGGTCCTCATTGTTGAAGACACAGATGACGAAGGTCGGGTTGGCCCAGGTCTTCCAGTATTTGGCAACGGTAATCATCTCCGCCATGTTATTCATCTGCATTGCGCCGTCGCCGACGAGCCCGACCACCGGCCGATCAGGCTCTGCGAACTTCGCCGCAATAGCATAGGGAACTGCAGCTCCCATCGAGGCGAGGCCGCCCGACAAGGACGCCTTCATGCCGCGGCGGATCTTCAGATCGCGCGCATACCAGTTGGCGCAGGATCCGGAGTCACTGGTAATGATCGCGTTGTCCGGCAGTCGCGGCGACAACTCGGTGACGACACGCTGCGGATTGACAGGATTTGCGTCCACCCTTGCGCGCTCGTCCAGTGTCTTCCACCAGTCCGCGACGCTGTTCGCAACCGTCTTGCGCCAACTGTTGTCAGCCTTCTGTGTCAGGAGCGGCAGCAGCGCAAGCAACGTCTCGCCCGCATCGCCGGTGAGGTTGAGCTCCATCGGGTAGCGCAGTGACAGCATGTCCGGATCGATGTCGATCTGCACGCCGCGCGCCTGGCCTTCCGCGGGCAGAAATTCCGAATAGGGAAATCCGGATCCGACCATGAGCAGTGTGTCGCAATCCTGCATCAGATCCCAGGATGGCTTGGTTCCGAGAAGGCCGATCGAGCCGGTGACCCAAGGCAGGTCGTCTGGAAGGGCAGCCTTTCCAAGAAGGGCTTTTGCCGCACCTGCCTGCAGGCGGTCGGCAACGGCGATCACCGCGTCGGTTGCGTTCAGTGCGCCGGCGCCGACCAGAATCGCCACCTTTTTACCGGCGTTCAGGATGTCAGCGGCGGCCTGAAGATCGTCACCATGCGGGAAGATGCGTGGACGGCTGTAGCCCGGTCCTGAATGCACTGTCCCATGTTTGCGCGGCGGCTCCTCATAGGGCATCTCCTGAAGGTCGTTCGGCAGGATGACGGTCGTCACCGTCCGGTTGGCGAGCGCGATGCGACAAGCCCGGTCGATCAGATGGCGGACCTGCGCCGGGGTCGAGGCTTGCTGGACGAAATCACCGGCGACGTCCTTGAAAAGGGAGGCAAGATCAAGTTCCTGCTGATAGTGGCCGCCTAGCGCATGTCGCGCCTGCTGGCCGACGATTGCGAGCACTGGCTGATGATCCATCTTGGCATCGTAAAGACCGGTGATCAGATGCGTGGCGCCTGGTCCCGATGTTGCGATGCAGACACCGAGCTCGCCGGAAAACTTCGCGTGGGCGCTCGCCATGAACGCTGCCATCTCCTCGTGGCGTGCCTGGATGAATTCTATTTTTCCGGACGCGCGTTGGAGGGCGCCGAAGACGCCGTTGATGCCATCGCCGGGGTAGCCGAACAGGCGCCGTACGCCCCAGTCCTTCAGGCGCGAGACGACGAAATCGCCGACAGTCTTTGGCATCGAATCTCTCCATTCCGGACGGCGCCTGATCGCGCCGCTGTTGCCAACCGCCGTCGATAAGTCGATTGCGGCTGGAGCTTAGGCTGTCAGACAACCAGGTCGCCCCAAGCGCGATCCCATTCGACCCCCTCGGCAAGTTCAATGAGAATAAGGTGATCGTCCCGCACGTGGCTGCGTGCGATTTCGAACGCGGCGGCCGGGCTCATCTCCTCGCCCGGGAAGACAGCATCGTCGTCTTTCGAAGCGACAACCTTGCGGACATAGCCGCGGATCTCTTCACCGGATCGGTAAAACTTGATGACGAGGTCACCCTCGTTTTCCTGTCCCTGGCTATAACGATGATAGGGTGTCACGGCGATCTCCTGTCAAATCTCGGACGGGTGTCAGCCCGCAGGTATGAAGGGCAACGCTTCGCAACCGATATCGCTGTAGAGCTGTCCCGAGACGATCAAAGACTGCCGCATAGCCTGGACGCGCCTCTCGGCGTCATCCAGGGAATAGGCCCAAATTTCAGCAGCCCAGGTCTTATCTTTCCAGTGGTACTGCAACGCGAACTTGTAGATTTCCTGCCCGTTCTGGTCGATCGACACGTAATCGTGGTCCGGCCGGTCTGCAGCGGCAGGCTGCGATCGGAAGTTGATGATCTGCATGATGTCCTGCGCCTTTCCGAAGATGGCTGGCCTTAATCCAGCTGCACCGGCTTGATCGTGGCAACGGAGATCTCGCCCTCGACCACGCCGCGTATGAGGTCGCTACGATTGCGCTCGACCTCGACGACCGTATAGAGTTTGTCGTCGCGAAAAGCGCTTGCATTGATCGTGGTGACGTCTTCGGCGGGCGCCGAATCCACTTCCATGAAATCCAGTTCGCGGCCCGAGGCTACGATACGGGCATCACCGGGCGTGCGCGCTGCCACCAGGACAATCCCGTGATTGAGGCTATTGTCCCATCGCGGATCATCCGGAGCGGCGATCGGCTCGAGCCTATAGAGGTTCAAGGCTTCGTTCTGATCGCCGGCAGCCGCCTCCGCTTGCGCGTCAAGCATCTGTGCAAGGCTTTCCACGGAGCGACCGAAATGGGTGGTACTCGTGGCATTGTTGACGGCATCATCACCGCCACGCAAGACATTCGACATGCTTATTCTCCTCGTTCGGGAACACAACCAGCATCGGCGGAGTTGGTTCCCGGTAATCGAGCTAGCGTGAACATCCGCCGCGTGATGCCTGTTTTGGATGCGCAGGGCAGCGCACTATCCCGGCGCTTTCCGCGTCGACCAGGTTTCCACGCGGTCAGCCCACATTGCCAAATTGGAGGTAAAATGCCCGATCAAGTTGACGAACAACAAAAGCTCTGGGATCTCATCGAAAAAATCGGCTTTTGCATGCTGACGACCCATAATGGCCTGGACCTTAAAGCGCGTCCAATGTCGGCCTATGTCGAAAGGCTGGAAAACGCCATCTACTTCCTTACCGATGTTGCAAGCCATAAGGATGAGGAAATTGCTCGATACCCGCACGTCAATCTGGCCTTTGCCGATCCTGGCCACCAGAAATATGTCTCCATCTCTGGCACAGCCGTCATCCAGAACGACCGCGATAAGATCCGCGAGTTCTGGGCAACGCCCGCCAAGGCCTGGTGGGACGACGCGGATGATCCGTCCATCCGCATTCTCAAGGTGACACCATCTTTCGCCGAATATTGGGACAGTCCCGGCACGCTGGTCAGTTATATCAAGATGGCCGCCGCGGCGGTCAGCAAAGCGCGACCGGATATGGGGGATCACGTCGAGGTTGATCTCTGATCGCATGGCCGGGGAAGCGATCAGTCGGGAACATCGCGCCTTGCTGCATGTTCCTGACACAGACGAAATCGGACAGCCCACCCATGTTACAGATCGCTCTGTTGTTGATCCTTGCCGTTGCTGGCAGACCACTCCTCTACGCCTGTCTCGGCTACGCCGATTACTTCCTGGAACAGGCCCGGAAAAAACGGCAATTGCGCGAAGCGTTCAGACGCCGGCGGGACTAAACATAAGGCGTCGCCGGCACCTGTCGGGAACAATCCGCATCATCTGGCAGAGGTGCTGTTTGTCGCCCAGAGCGGCGGGCACAACGAAAAAGGCCGCCCGCCGGGCGACCTTTTGGTGTGCTTGCCTTAGGCGACCTTTTGGCCCTTGGGGTTGGCCTGCGCCTGCGCAAGCTGCGTCAGCTTCTTGTCGGTCGCTTCCTCTTCGGAAAGATTAGCCTTGAGAAGAGGAACGGCATCTTTCAGTCCAAGCTGGTTGGCCCAAGCGATCAAGGTGCCGTAGCGCGCGATCTCGTAGTGTTCAACGGCCTGCGCCGAGGAGATTAGCCCTGCATCGAGCGCAGGTGAGCCCTTGAACTCCTCCATGATTTCCTCACCTTCCGCGATGATGCCCTGGATCGCCTCGCAGGTCTTTCCCCGCGCCGGTTTTCCGAGAAGCTCGAACACCTGCTCCAGGCGCTCGATCTGTCCTTGGGTCTCGTCTCGATGCTGGATGAAGCCGGCCCTGCCTTCTTCGGACTGGGCTGCGCGCGCCATCTTCGGCAGAGCCTTCAGGATCTGCTTTTCGGCAAAGTAAATGTCCTTCAGAGTGTCTAGAAACAGGTCATCCAATGTCTTAGCGGTTGCCATAGTGGCTCCTCCTGTAAAATGGGTTATCGCTCCTTGCCGACATTCGCCGCCGTACGAGGGCCTTGATCAATGCGCGCCCTGCCTTGATGTTCCCGTACGCCGCCGTACCGGAACACAAACCGGTGACACACGTTTTAGTTGGTTGGTATGGCCGAGCACTAAGCCCTGTTCGATCGCAGAAAGCTTTTATCGCAGTGATCAAAGTTTGCCATCAGGACGCAGTTGTGAAGCGCCAGTGAATGGCAGCCGGATCTACCGAGCTGACCCGATCCGGGCGGGCTTCGAGGAGCCGCCTCACAGGCACCAGCCTGCGAGGATCGCCGATCTCAGGCGGCACTGTCAGTCCCGCATTTAGATAATAGAGTTCCATTTCCTGCCGCAGGGCCCGGATTTCAAAGCCAGTTCGTCCTTGCCCCATCCATTCCGTCAGGATGACGTCGCAAAGGATTGCTGGGCTTATCATTTCGCTGTCGAGATTATCCATGCGTTCGGCACCGGCTTTTGCGAGGCATGCTTGCTGATCTACGGCGACCAGCCGCCAAAATACATAGCATGCAACGCCCGTTCATACCCAACCGATTTCGCAGCTCGGCATTTGCCGACGGTATGTGCATGGTCTGGCTTCGGAGGACGCGCGCTCAGATCTCGGGGCATCCCCTGACATTGGCAAAGCTCATGCGATCTGGCCTGCCGCTTCGGGTAAATCCCTGAACCGTAATGCTGCGCGGGGTCTCGCGGATGATCTGCGCCCGGCGAAGTCCCGCATCGCGGGCGTTGTCCAGCGCATCGCGCGGATCGCAGCGGCGGCGCGGGCCGCGCTCATAATAGCGATCATCGTAACGGTTCCGATCGTGGTTCTGGACCTCGACACCGCCAGGACCGAGACGCAGCTCGACCTGCGCATCGGCGATCGATGGTGCGGCGAAACTGGCAATCACCGACGATAAAAGCACTGCTTTGAAAGCGATATTCATATTTACCTCCATGGCGCTGATATCCGAACTTGCAACATTAATTTTGGTTCCATCGCATCCGGGTGGCGCTCCCTTGCCGATGGTCGCTGCGGCAATCCTGCGGTGCGGGCCCATTTCCCGGTTGCCTTTCGACCCAAGCTTGCAGGGCGCATTTTTTCTTCAGCGAATTTCAACGCTGCCAAGCCGCGCGTGCCGCGATCGCCTTTTGTTGAGTGGGCCCCATACCGATAACCGATCATGGCGATCGCACGGAAGGTGCGTCCTCACTCAGCTGCCGTCCTGCGGCAATCCGGGCCAGGTGCTCGCTTCCTCGGATCATCCCTTCCAAAGCGGAGGTCCTGTGCCCGATCGGGCGCGGGCCCTGCCATCCCAGCCTGGCCGATTTGCGGCGATACAATCCGTTTTCTGATCAGCCAGATCGGGAGGATCCCTGGCGTCAACGCGCCAGCAAGTGTCAGTCCAGCGTCATCCGGATGTCTTACCAGGCCAGATCTCTTGAATTTGTTCATGCCAGCAACTCCTCTTCCCATTTCGAACGTCGAGGTATCGTTACGGTTCCGGCGCGCGCTCGAAAAGCGAGTGATTGCCAGCCGAGCGATCGTGGCGAATGAAACCTTGCTGGGGCTTCTTTAATCGGCGATTGCCGGGCCGCGGCTAGGCGTAAGGAGATGGCGATGGCAGGTTCGGTAAGCGCTTGTAGCTCCAACGAATGCCGACCCGTCGGCGCTAGTGGCTCTCGTCGTCGGAAATATCTTCCAATGTGACGCCGGCAAGTTCCTCGTTCAGTTTTGCTATGTCGCCGAGCGACAAGATGCCGGTGATTTTTCCACCATCATCAAAAACCAAGAGGCGGCGCATCTGAAGCTCGGACATACGGTGGGCCGCCTCGCGAAGCTCGGTACTTTCCAGGCAGCTTTCGATCCCGCTCGTCATTATTTTCGAGATTGGCCCGGCGATATCGACGTTTTCGGCGACGGCGCGCACGACGATGTCCCTGTCGGTGACAATCCCGAAGACCTCATTCCCAACGACAGGGATGACACCGGAATCAATTTCCGACATAAGCCGCGCGACATCGCGGATGCTGATATGAGGCGCCACAGTCACCACCTGTCTCGTCATTACGTCTCTTACTTGCATGCTGATCTCCTGGCTTGGCCCCCGAACCAAAACACCCGGGCCAGCTTCGTGGTTCCACTCAAGCGCCTGTTCGCTTCATGGAGACCGGTCGGCTGTGCACGGATATGACCGGCACTTCTGGATGCCGCGGCACGTCTCCAGCGCAGCGGGAACCTGGGCCCCGGAGCGAAGTTCAGTTCTTCAAAGGGCCAAAGCGAAAGACGACGATTTTGAACCCAAACTGGATCCATTTGTGCATCGACATGCAGCGGATGTTTGCCGAAGAGACGCCCTGGCATGTTGCCTGGATGGCAAAAGTCTCTCCTGCCGTCGCAGAACTTGTCGCACGTCACCCCGAAAGAACTCTCTTCACGCGTTTCATCCCGCCTGCGCGCGCCGATCAGATGCCAGGTGCGTGGCAGGCTTATTACCGCAAGTGGGAGGATATGACGCGTGAGCGCATTGGCGAGGATATGCTCGATCTCGTCCCGGAGCTTCGCCGTTTCGTACCGCCTGCCCGAATCTTTGACAAAATGACCTACTCGCCATGGATAAGCGGCAAGCTGCATGCAGCGCTGCAGGCAGAATCCGTCGATACACTCGTGGTCACGGGCGGTGAAACGGATGTGTGCGTGCTAGCGGCGGTACTGGGCGCAATCGATCTTGGATATCGCGTGCGCCTGCTGACTGATGCGGTCTGCAGTGGCGCTGACGACACGCACGATGCCTCGCTTGCCTTGCTCGGAGACCGTTTCTCGGTGCAACTCGAGCTCCTGGAAACCGAGAGTTTTCTGAGGGACGCATCAAGGGTCCAGTTGCGATGAGGCGCGCGCCTTGGATGCAGCGGGGCGACCCCGCGGAGATCGTCTCCACAGGGTCAATCGAGATTACTTGTTCAGATCCTTTGCCATCTGAAGATGGTGTTCCAACGCAGGACGGGTTTTTGCGGCCCAGGCCTTGAGCTCGGGATTGTCCCCCTCCTCGCCATAGCGCTTGAACAGATCGACGGCCTCCTCGTGCACGTCTTCCTGGTCGGAATGATAGAGTTTGGTGAAGTCGTCGCCCTGGAGCTTGCTGAGATCATCGAGCATGCTTTTGTGTGACGATGTCATGGAGGCCGGGACAGCTGCCTTGACCTTACCGCCGGCAATCATCGCCTTCAGTTCCTCGGAGGTCTTTTGGTGATCCGCCACCATCTGCTGGGCGAATGTCTTCGTCTTGTCATCGGCGCGTTCGAGCGCAAGCTTGCTGGATTCGATTTCGAACATGTCACTGCTGGCTGCTTCGAGTACGAAGTCTTCTGTTTTCGGCGCCATTCCCATGACCGAGTTCACGCCGGTTTTCTCGGCTGCCGATTGTGCAAAGACCGAGGTAGTGGCGGCGGCGAAAATGATCGAAGCGGTTAGAATGTTCTTCATGAGGACCTCCTTTTGGACCGGGATGCAAAACAAGGATCGGTGCTAGTTGTTCCCGGGCGCGAGGAACAATGCGACGCAAGCGAAGTTGCTTGCCAATCAGAAAGGAGCCGCGAATGCCCGCCATCGACATTTCCACACGACCGGTTGAAGAGATTGCATCGCAGCTTTCGGCCATGAGCATCGAAGAGGTTTTCCTGGCGATGCGGCAGCTGGAGACCGCCAGCGAGGCCGTCGACGTCGCCGGGCGCGAGCAGATACTCTCGCGCATCGCGCTGGTGGAGGAGGAAATCGAAGCCCGGTTTCCAGGACAGCTACTTGCCCCTTATCGAAACTGGAAGAAAACCCATCCACTCTTGTAGATGCACTCGCGCATCTTCTGCAGCCAGAGGAGGCTAACATGAGCAGTTCTGACAGGACCACCGATCACCAGACGATCCGTGACTGGGTCGAGGAGAGAAAAGGCCGTCCCTCTGTCATCCGCACCAAAGGTAAAGGAGGCCTGCTTCGCATCGATTTCGGCGAAAAGGAAGAGGCGTTTGAGGAGATCGGCTGGGACGAATTCTTTCAGATCTTCGACGAAAACAAGCTGGAATTTCTTTATCAGGAGGAGACGAAGGATGGCAAAACGAGCCGGTTTGCCAAATTCGTTGAGCGAAACTAGACTTGGCGTCTGGCCTTGATCGGAACGGTGACGATGAATTTCGATCAGCAGAGAGAGATTGCCGAGCGGCTTGGGGTAGCAAATCGGTTCGATCAAGCCACAGAGGCGCAACGTCGCATACGGTTTCTCGCCGACTATGCCCGCACCGCATCCTGCCGCTCCCTTGTGCTCGGCATCAGTGGGGGCGTCGATTCCCTCGCCGCAGGTCTGCTTGCGCAACACGCCGCCGCCTCTCTTCGCGACGTTGGATACAGCCTCCGGTTCATCGCAGTTCGCCTTCCCTACGGCAAACAGGCAGACGAGGATGACGCGCAAAAGGCACTGGAGGTCATTTCACCGGATCGGGTCGTGACCATCGATATCAAACCTGCCGCCGACGCCACGCTCGATGGCGTCAAGCGCGAGGCGAGTGATCTCCTCGAACAGACGCGACTTGATTTTCACCTTGGAAATATCAAGGCCCGCCAGCGCATGGTGGCTCAATATGCGCTCGCCGGAACGACGCGCGGCCTTGTCATCGGCACGGATCATGCGGCCGAGGCGGTCTGGGCTTCTATACCAAATTCGGCGACGGCGCCGCCGATATCCTGCCGCTCGCGGGCCTCACGAAACGGCGCGTGCGAGCGCTCGCAGCGCATCTCGGTGCACCGGATGATCTGGTCTTCAAGATCCCGACCGCCGACCTTGAATCCGATGCGCCTTTGCGGCCGGACGAGGATGTCTATGGCGTGACCTATGATGAGATTGACGACTTCCTGGAGGGCAGGGACGTAACGCAGGCGGCTGCGCAAAAGATCCTCGCTGCCTATCAGGCAAGCGAGCACAAGCGCCAGCCGCCATTGTCGCCGGGCTAAGGCTGGCCCATTTGATGCGACCTGGTGTTCCACTGATCGTACGCTGGATGACGGAGAGCCTAAGATCGGACCATGGTCCGTATTGCAAGGAGGGGGGCGGTGATATGTCTCGATCTCATGGTGGGAGATCGAATGAGAACACCGCTGCTCGCCGATATAAGGCATGCAATAAGCTTTCTGTCCTCTCTGAATGAGATAGAACGCCGGTCCCTCGTCCTGCGGATCGTCGGTGAACTGGTGCGCCATCGCGAAGGCGTGCTCGGGCATTCGCCCGCAGCCGACTGCGTTTCGATCGACCGGCTTATCGCCGCCATGTCAACCGCAACCAGCGAAATCGCTGGCATGGACGATGACCACCTTCGGCTACTCCTGGAAGAATGCGAAAACCTGGTGGCAGCGCTTCAGAGCATTGCAAAACAGCGCGCGGTGACGACCCTGCACTAACGCCGCGGTGGGCGTCGACGGGTCCGCTCAGACAGGCGCCTTCATTGATGATGTCGGATCGCGCGCGCTCATCAAGATCTGCCGGCTCGATCCTCGTCGCCTCCCGGCGACCCCAACATCGACAGTATCTTCCATTTTCTCCTGCTCTGGGTTCAAAAGGTATCCAGCCGCGCGCGCGTCTTGGTCGACAAGCGCCGAGAATGCGAACAACCAGGAGAGGTTGGCGTTTGGTCCGCTAGCGTACAGGCATGCATCAATCGCGCGTCTGAAGCGTTTGCAGGTGATCATGACTTCTTGGGAGAGCTCAGATGGCTGACGATACTGCCGCGCCGCGACCACGCCTGTCCACATCAGCCAAACAAAGGCGGGAAGCCTTCGAGGAAACAGATCGTGTGGCGCGCAGCGCAGTGGAGGAGGAAAGCCGGCGCCGCAGCGAGAAGAGCGCCAAATTGAAAGCGGCAAGGCAGCAGGCCCAACAGCAGGGTTCGGACCCATGACGGCAGGCAGCGCGGAAGGCTCGGCGGACACGAAAGGATGCCACCTTCAGGACAAGCCGTGCCATCGCCATTCTGCCGTCGCCGTTTTTAAGGCGCTGGCTGAACCACCCCTACCAGGAAGCGATACGATGCCCACCGACGCGGGCGGGGCATGCGCTGTCGGAGGCGGACGGTGGCCTCGATCTTAGGGCGGCGATCCGAGTATCGCCTTGCAAAGGATGATTTTTGTTGCGAACGACCGATCAGACCGGGGGTGCCCCGCTTACACGTGACCCGGCCTTGGAAAAGACCTCACGTCCGCCAGCTGCATTCATCGCCGCTCGCCTTTTGGTCGCGGCAGAGCAATCCGAAAAAGGACTGATCTATGTTGCATCGGGCGAGGGCAGCGCACGCACGATCTTTGATGCGGTAGCCTGCCTTGCGGCAGACCTGAAGCCTGTCTTCTTTCCTCCCTGGGACTGTCTGCCGTTCGACCGGGTACCGCCCTCGCGGCAGTCGATGGGACTGAGAATGGAGGCGCTATGGCAATGGGCGCACGGTGACGGATCAAGATTGCTGGTAACGTCGCTCGATGCGCTCCTCCAACGCGTGCCGCCTCAAGCGGTGATCGAGGCAAGCCGATACGAACTCAGGGTGGGTGAGCCATTTGACCGCCTCGCCTTTGAGCGTTTCCTGCAGCGAACGGGCTATATAGAAGACAGTGTCGTTGATGATCACGGCGAATACGGCATTCGTGGCGAATTGATCGACATCTTTCCCGCCGGAGGGGAGCATCCTGTGCGGGCCCTGCTCACGCACGGGGATAGGATCCGGGAGTTGCGCAGCTATGATGCGCTGACGCAACGGACGCAAGGGAGCCTCAACACGATCTCGTTGGGACCGGCTTCCGAAGCGATACGTTGCGACGGGCAGCCCGAAAGTACCGAGAGTGCGCCGTCTCCATCGCAGTCCGACATCGCACGGCACCTGTTTGGTCTTTATGGCAACCTTCAAACTGCGTTCGATGCGCTCGGCGAGGTGCCAATGATCTTTGCAGCTGGTTCCGAGGCGCGCGCCGCACGTTACCTCGCCATCATCGACGACGCCAGGCAGGCCGAGCGTGTCTTGCGCGCAGGGACGCTGGCAGAAGCACAATCCCTCTATCTCGACGAAAAAGAATGGCAGGCGGCGAGGAGGAAGGTCGCGTTACAGGAATTGGATCTTCGGGGCGGCGAGCCTGTCCCGAAATTCTTCGAGACGCCACGTCCACGTCGGGCAGTTGCCGAGTTCATCGAAACTGCGCTCGCCCATGAGCAAAAGCTGGTGCTGGCAGGGCGTGGGGATGTCTTCGACACCCTGCGCAGGCGCGCCGAACGGACCGGAAATCTCCGCGCCAGGCCCGTTCTGCAGTGGTCCGATGTTGAAAACGCCCCGCCTGGATCTCTGCTCACACTTGCCGGCGACCTGGAGCAGGGCTTCGCCTCTGCCGCCGATAATCTCGTCGTTATCGGACTTGGCGATGTCCTTGGATTGCGATCGCCCGCAGGCGCACAGGCGCTTTCCGAGCCCGAACTGCAACTGGGCGATGCGGTGGTTCACGAGGATCACGGGATTGGTATTCTGGCTGACCTGGAGAGCTTGCAGATTGATGGGCTGATCCAGGACACAGCCCGGCTCGAGTATCGCGACGGCGCATCGATCCTCGTTCCGATGAAGGATTTCGGCAAGATCTGGCGATATGGCGGCCAGCCGGAGGCCGTGCCGCTCGATCGCCTTCACACGGAAGCATGGGCCAAGCGCCGGCAGACGATCGCTCGCGACATCGCCCTTACGGCTCGCCATCTGCGCCGTCTCCAAAAGCAGAGACAGGAGGCAAAAGCGCGTTCCTTCGTGGCTCCTCTTCGCGACTACGAGCAGTTCGTCTCTCATTTTCCCTCCATTTTGACGCGCGATCAGTCTGAAGCCATCGATGCCGTTCTGACGGATCTCGCCTCGGGGAGGCAGATGAGCAGGCTCGTGTGTGGCGATGTCGGTTTCGGCAAGACAGAGATTGCGCTGCGGGCTGCAGCCGTTGTGGCGCTTTGCGGCGCACAGGTCGCCATCGTGGCGCCGACAACCGTTCTGGCGCGCCAGCACTTCGAGACATTTGAACGTCGTTTCGCGCGGACCGGGCTCAGGATCGCCATGTTGTCCAGGCTTGTGTCCAGGAAAGAAGCGGCAAGGATCAAGGCCGGACTGGCAGACGGTGAAATCGACATCTTGGTGGCGACCCATGCGATTCTGGCGCGAGATATCAAATTTGCCGATCTCGCACTGCTGGTCATCGACGAGGAGCAACGCCTGGGAACACGCGCCAAGCAGAAAATGAATACTCTTTCGCCCGGGCTTCACCGGCTCACCATGTCGGCAACGCCCATCCCACGCACCCTCCAGGCTGCGATGGTTGGCATACAGGATGTCAGCCTGCTGAACATACCCCCGGCGCGCCGCAGGCCCGTGAGGAGCCATCTCGTCGAGGCCGACCCAGTCGCCATGCGCACGGCGCTCCTGCGTGAGCACCGGCGAGGCGGGCAAAGTTTCGTCATCGTTCCACGCATTGAGGATATCGATCATCTTGCCGGGATGCTCAAGGAGATCGTTCCCGAATTAACGGTCAGGATCGCGCACGGAAAGTTGCGTGCAACAGCCCTTGACCGGGTCGTGGTCGATTTCGCAAATGGCGACGGCAACGTTCTTCTGTCGACCAACATCATCGAGAACGGCCTTGACGTACCGCGGGCCAACACGATCCTCATTTGGAATGCCGATCGCTTCGGTCTGTCTCAATTGCATCAGCTGCGGGGTCGGGTCGGTCGCGGCCAGGCGCAAGCCGTGGCCTATTTCCTGACAGAAGCGCAGCATCAGATTGCGGAGGAATCGCGCCTTCGGTTGTCGGCCCTCGTCGAACACGATCGGCTGGGAGCGGGGCTGTCGATCAGCCTGCAGGATCTTGATATCAGGGGCGGAGGCGATCTAACCGGTGAGGACCAGGCCGGCCATATAAAGGCGATCGGCATCAGCCTCTATCAGAAGCTTCTCGAAGACGCGATCGCCGCAGCATCGAAGAGGTCGTCTTCGTCAAATGGGCCGGTTTCGACGGCGATCGGCGAGAGCGCGTCGATACCCGCCGATTATATTCCCGATCCAACATTGCGCCTGAACCTTTACGCTCGTCTCGAAAAAGCGTCGTCTGTCGGCCAGATCGATGAACTTGCAGAGGAGTTCGAGGATCGATTCGGCGAGCTGCCCCCGCAGATCGTGACCCTCTTGCGGCTCGCCAAACTCAAGACCGTTGCCCGAAAATGCGGTATCGAAAGGCTGGAGGCCGGCCCGACAGGACTGGCGGTCGGCTTTCGCACCAAGCCCAAACCCAGCCTTCTGAAAGTCCTGTCGCGCGGAAGGGACGCTGCGTTGCATGCGGATCGCATCGTGTTTGCGACCCCGACGCACTCGGGCAATGAGCGAATTGGCTTTTTTGAGGATCTGTTTGCGCCTTTGATGATGTCGCCACCGTTCGACAAGGCAGATTCTCATCGTCGGAGGTAATGACATGGAGATGGTAACAATGATCGGCTATGCGGCCTCTTTATGTTCGGTAGCAAGCTTCGTGCCGCAAGCGCTCAAGATCGCGCGCAGCCAGGAGACGGCGGCGATTTCGACAAGAATGTACCTTCTGACCGTCACAGGCTTTGCCTTGTGGACACTGTTTGGTCTGCTCCGCAACGAGCTGCCGATCATCCTGGCAAACGCAGCCTGCTTCTGTCTCTCGACCTTTATACTTGGCGTCAAATTGCACGCGCGCGCAAAGCGCCGGCAGTGAAAGCCGCATCGTGAGGATGGAACACTACGAGATCTATCGCCGAAAGGGCCGATTTGCAGCCTGGCCGGCCAACTACGGAGCTTGGGCCTGGGACGCGGAAGTGCTTGCAGTGTTTGCCGCAGGATGGAAAGGAACCCAGGGAAGATTGCATGCTCGAGACAAGAACAGCCCCTTTCCACCGCTGCAGGCCCGCAGCCTCGATGGCGGTCGTACATGGGCGATCGAGCCCTTCAACGCCATCATTCCCGGCGGCGAAAGCTTGTCGGCTGACGAGCATCTTTCTTCGCGGCTAAAGGCGGGAGTGCATTTCGATGGCGCCGTGTTGGGGCCTCTTCGGACCCCGGTAAATTTTCTCGATCGGGAAACGATTGTCATGGCCGCCCGCACGGGGCTTGGCGGGAGTGCACTCAGCTGGTTTTACGTCAGCCGTGATCGCGGCAAACGCTGGGATGGCCCCTATGCCTTCAACGGATTGATGAAGGACGGTCTTGCTGCACGCACCGACATCGTCGCTCTTTCGGAAAAAAAAGCCCTGTTCATGTTGACGCGCGCCAAGGCTGACGGAACGGAGGGGGAGACCTTTTGTGCGGAGACGTGCGACGGTGCAAGACGCTTCCGCCTGGTCGGAACGCATGTCCAAAACCCCGAAGGCTACGCGATCATGCCGGCAAGCGCCAGCCTTCCTGACGGAAGCATCCTGTCAATCCTGCGATGTGGGCACGGCGTCGACAGTCGCGGCTGGCTTGACGCCTATCGATCTTGGGATGGCGGCTGTACATGGCATCGCTTGGGTACGGTCGTCGACAGCACGGGCAAGGGCGGAAACCCTCCCAGTCTGGCTATGTCGGCGGAGGGGCGCCTGTTTTTGGTCTATGGTGTCAGAGATCGGCCTTTCGGCCTGCGCCTGAAAACAAGCTCGGATGGCGGCAGGACCTGGTCTTTGGAACACATCATCCGCAACGACGGGCGCCTGCCCGATCTTGGCTATGTACGTTCGATCCTGCGCACCGACGGAAGCCTCGTCTGCGTCTACTACTTCAACGAGGGCGACGAGCGTTATATCGCCGCCTCCATTATCGATACGAGCGAGCTTATATGAGATCCCGGCGCCGCAACAGGCTCAGTCAGAACGCGGATCGGGACCTGCCCAGACGATGCCGGATCGAGTTCCTGTCGTGGCTTCCACGTGCCACTCGATCTGAAAGCCTATCCGTTCCAACGCAGCCAGAATGTCCGCCCGATGGTCCGCTCCCATGGCACCAAGGGTCGCATTCAAAGTGGTAAGCCCGCCCTGCCTGTAGATTTCGATATATTGGTCAATGATGATCGGTGCTTCCATTGCCGTCGCCACTCCCTTCGCTGCAAGAACACCGAAACGACACGCAAGTTCCAGGCCTCGCGTCGTTCTGATGGTCGTGATGCTTCGCACCGAGCAATCGAGGCTTACATCGACGGACGGACGAGCCAAAGGTCGCGTCCCCAGCGAGCCCGTAACCTCGCTATTTTCCGGAGACAGCACTGCAATGTCTGCCATCGTACAGACGCTCATTCCAAGCCATAGCCTGGGAACTCGAGCGGTCAGAAAACGTTTGATAGCCGGGTCAAAACAGGGATGGTACCGATGAGCAACAATCGCAACGAATGGATCGCCGAGCGTGCCTATTCTCTTTGGGAGGAGGCTGGCAAACCCTTTGGCCAGGATGAGATCCATTGGCGCCAAGCCGTACTTGAGCGCGACCTCCTGGAAAAAACGCAGGCGTCCGCCGACGGCAGGGAGGTGATAGAGCGTCCGAGGCTGGCGCTATCGCAAAACGAGCCGCGCAGCGTCCTCGTTGTCGAGGACGAGCATCAGCTTCGCTACAATATTGTCGACTTTCTCGATCAAGCCGGCTTCCGGACCCTGGAGGCTGCCAATGCCGATGAGGCGCTTGTCCTTCTGAAGAACAACGTCATAGACACGCTCTATACGGATATCGACATGCCTGGAAGCATGGATGGCCTTGGGCTCGTTGCCAAGGTGCGCATATCCTGGCCGTCGACGCGGGTAATCGTGACGTCAGGGCTGGTAAAGCTCTCGCATAAGGATGTCGCCGCCGGCGTCACCTTTGTCGCGAAGCCGACGGCAGGGTTGGAACTTCTAAAGCTGATGGCCTAGCAAAACGGCGTCAGCCATGACTGCTGCTTGCGAGCATCGAGATCTGTGGTTTCGGTACTCTCAAGATCAACCGGCTCAGCGACAGATGCCGAGCATCCCGTCTTTTCTTCCGGCAGGTCTCGCTGGTCGGATGATAGGAGGGATATCGGGAAGCACACCGGCAAAAAACCTTCTTCACGCCCCGAGAACCGGGACGCAGGAGCCGCTGTCGTCAGATCAGGCTGTGGCGCAGTCGGTGCTGAACGCCCGAGCCTGATTGCATGGGCCAAGCATTGTCATCAGCGCGGTTGCAAGGAGCAACCGATTGATCCTGGATAACATCAGAACCCGTCCTCGTTCGAACGCAGCGACAGAGCTGAACTTGGTTCCGAGGCGCCGCCTGCGTCTGACTAAACCGTGAGATTGGCTGCCCCGCATTCGTTTTGGTCTTAAGGCGGAACAATGAGCCCAAATCTAGGTTGACACCTTGCAACCAACGCAAAACCCCTGGAGAATCACATGCGTACGAAAATCATTATCGCGTCTCTCTTCGCTCTCGGCCTTGCTGGTCCGGCCTTGGCCCAGTCCAATCCGGCGCCGACAGGAGCCACCATCGACCGCAACACGAACGATGCCGGCGGCGGCGCGTCCAGCGACGTCAAAAAGCCCATGTCTACCGATAACACCACGACCGGCAGCACGAGCTCCAATGGTTCAGCCAACGCAAACTGCAACGGCAACGAAGCTGCCAGCAGCACTGGCACCGGCAACCTGCAGACACAGGGCGGCAGCAGCAACGCAACGCCGATGGACGAGGCCTGCGCGGCGCACAACAATTAACCTGATCCAGCTGGAGGAGCAGCCTGCTCCTTCAGCTGATTTGCCTTCTCTCAAGGCCATCGGCCACGCCCAGGCCTTCAGATCCTCGTTTCGATGTCATGAAGCTGCCGGTTCGATCAGGGGCACCTCCAGCCGTCACCCCACGTCCTTCATCGTTGATAATAAAGCCGAACGGGTCTCCGATGCTTGAGTGCAAGGAGGATCCACACCAACGCACGTTACTGCCCGGGCCCGAGCGACAAGCTATACCAGTGCTGGCGAGGCACCGTTCAAAAGGAGCCTCGACGGGGGCGCAAATACCCTGAAAGACGATCAAGGTCAGTCGGGAGAGCCACAAACCGCCATTGACTTCATACGAGTGGACGATGAAGGGATCACTTCGGTCGGCGCGAGTTACCCCACCAGCGCTTATCTGCAGCTGCACTTCATTGATCTCGACTTGCGATGCCCCCTGGCCGGGAGGAATGCCAGAGGGCATCTAGGTGGAGGCGACGCCGGTATCGGACCGGAGGTCGGGAAGGGGGGACCATCGTCTCACGCGAACGCAACCTCGACCAGGATGACATGTTCCCACTAATCGGGATGGTAGCCAGGACAATTTCGCCGGATTTGCCCCGACAGCAGTGCGAGCCTTACACGACTACTGCCGACGATCAGTTCCCCGCCGCACGCATTCAGGGTTCGCGCTGCCAATCTCAGACCCGCTCGTCAATACGCCTCACGGCATGCACGCATATCGACAGCAGGATGATGAGGAACCTTGTCGGAAGACGTCATCAAGATTGGACCTATTTGACGTATCCGGGCAGAGAAGCTGAAACCTCGCCCCAAGGCTATCACAGCGAAGAGGCGACGGCGATCGAATACACGGCGATCGAATACCTGGATGTCGTGCGGCCTCGGAAGTAGTGTTGCTCAATGATCGGCAGAGCGAGGTTTAAAAAGCGCAATCGAAATCTGATCCAGTGCGCCCGGTTTGGCAGAGAGGTAATAACCGCCGTATCGCTCCGGGATATTGATTCCAAGATGGGCAGTTGCGAAGACGAACGGAATCCCAGTCTCCTGGAGCCGCTCGGCGATTGGGAACACCAGTTCTCCGTCCAGTCTGATGTCGAGGATGGCGCCATCAGGCGTAGTGCTGTCGATCAGGGCGAGTGCGCTTTCGACTGACGAGGCCGGGCCGATGACGATTGCCCCGGCGCTTTCCAAAGCGCGTCGCGTCTCGTCGGCAATGAAATAATCATCCTCGACAATCAGGACGCGCTTGCCGTTCAGAAGGCGATCGATTTCGGCGCCCATTGGCTTTTAACCTCGTCTCGCTTCAGTGCTCGAATTCTAAAACTCGTACCGAATCCCACCTTCTGTCCTTTACATCGCAGCCACAAGGCCGATAAGCGCCTAATCCGGAAAAGCGTAAGAAGTTCCTCCCGGGCCTGTGACTGCGATGAGCGCGCGAGCCGCGACAGTCGGCAAAATCCGATCAAGCTCCTGACATACAGCAAGCGCGGCGCTCCGACAGCCCTGGCGCCCAACAAAACAGTTTTCATCAAGCCGCCATCCAACATTTTGCGACATGCCGATCCACGTTCGCCCCTCAAAATTATCTCTTTGAACGCTCGAGGAATGGGAACAGTCAATGGCTGTGCAGGTTATGGATCCGGTCGCTCGCCGAGTGCCGTGAGAGGGTGCGCCGCTATAAGCTCGAGCCCCGCTTGGGGAGGTCCATCGCTACGGATGCCGTGACGGGAAATGACGGGACGGGCGGCGTGAAGTCAGGGAGGAAATATTGCGCGTTCTTATCGTCGAAGACGAGCCGATCATTGCCGCGGACCTTGAACGGATCGTGTTGGAGGAGGGGCACCAGGTCGTTGGGCTCGTTACGACGCTGGAGCAGGCTCTTGCCCATGCTCCGCGTACGGATGCCGCGCTTGTCGACCTTAGTCTTTCGGACGGACCAAGCGGTGCTGCATTGGCGCGCCGACTGATCGACCGTTTCCAGATCAAGGTAATCTTCGTCACTGGCGCGCCAGGGGCCGTCGGCTCTGGCCGCGAAGGGTCGCTCGACGTCATCGTAAAGCCCTTCTCCGACAGCGCTGTCCGCCGAAGCCTGGCGAGAGCGTTTGCGCAGCGCTCCGCGATCGAATAGGCATAGACAAGACCGGTCCCCGCCGAAGAAGCTGAATGTTGAGAAAGGCAGGATGCGGATCATGTTTGTCCAAGACCGGGCAATGATCTGGACATGCCGGCTAGCCTCGGACATGTCATCTTCGGCCCTGCCAAAAACACGCGGACGGGCCGCTCTCCCGTCCAAGGCACTCATTGACGTTCAGCCGGCTGATGGTCTGCGATTCTTGAGAAGAGGCGCGCCTACCGAGACATGGGACGCCGTCATATGGAACCGGCATGCCTGAGATCGTGCTCGAGATGAAAGCCGATATCGGCGACGTCATGTCCGCGGCAAAAGATCGAGGCACGCGGTTATGCCATAGAGGCGGAAGGGGCGGGAGGAGTTGTAGCTGAAACCTATTTCGCGGCGCCTGAAAAGAAGCGTCGGCTTAAACAGAGGGCGAAGGCGTTCCCCGTGATCTGGATTCCAGGCACGCTTCGGCACCGTGATCTCACCCGAAATGATCTGGCGGCGGCCGCAACAGCCGCCAGATCTGGAAGATGCGCTATCGCTTATACGCGGTTCGAGCCGTAACGCTGACGCTCCGCATCGATCTGCTCGCGCGTGTAGGGCTGCGCGGTCTCGTCAAAGCGGCTCCAGCCCTGCGCCTGATAGCTGGCTCGGCGTGCGTTATAGTCGACCGGCCGAGACTGATGAAGGATCGTCCTGGCTTCAGCAAGCCGAGTTTCGTCCACTCTTGCGGTAACGACCGAGCCGCCGCGGCGGACGCCTTCGGCGTAGAAGTTCGCTTCGTCTTCGGGAACACCTTCTTTGATCATTGCCCCGACCATCCCGCCGACCGCGCCGCCGGCAATTGCGCCTGCAGCTGCACCAGCGGCGGTTGCCACCAGCCAGCCCGCAGCCACCACTGGTCCAACCCCCGGTATCGCCATCAGGCCCAGGCCTGTAAGTAGACCACCCGCGCCACCGGCCACGGCACCAACGCCTGCGCCTGTGCCCGCGCCTTCGGCAGCATAGCTTCCCTGTCCCTCCACCTCGGCACCATTGGCCTTATTCGTCACAATGCTGATATCATCCGAAGATATGCCAGCATCCTCCAGCGCCCGAACGGCTGCCCTGGCATCGTCGTAGCTGTCATAGAGTCCCGTAATCGTCTGCATGTTTGTATCCTCGATCTGGTTCTTGAGTGTCACTTGGCCATTGTCACGTTGCCCTGGAAGTCCAGAGAGACGCCGGACTCCTTGCCGTCCTTTTTGGCACTTGCCCGCCATACGCCCTGGTCATCGAGCTTGAGGCCTGAAACATCGGTATAGCCAGCCGCTTCGATCCTGGACTTGGCCTGGTCTTCGGTGAAACTATTCTTGCCAGCGACGGGCGCGCCAGGATTGTGGTCAGTGTTGACGGCCGGTGTGGTCTGCGACGTCGCCGGGGTTTCGCTCTGGGCGAAAGCGGCGATTGGCGAAAGCAGCAGGCCAAGCGAAACTAGCGCGATCTTATGCATGATGGTCTCCTCGTTTGCTCAACACAAACTTCAAGAAAAGCAAAAGGTTCCAGATCTTAGGCGATTGATTGCACAGCGCTTTGCGGGGTAGCGCGGCAAAGGCGGAAGCATTGAGCGGGCGGCAGCGAAGGTAAGGGAACGAAGGCCTCCGGAATGATCTGGGCCACGCTCGTGGCATCGAAAAAAGTGGCGGTTTCCGGTGCCGCTGCCATCGGTCGACCAGACAATCCCTGCTACGGGCAATGGACTTGCCGAGATATCGGGTTCGGCAGTGAGACATGCGGGAACGTCATTCGGTTTGAGGCCGCCGATCCTGTCCTCGCACGAGCTAGGCAGCCTTTGGCAGGGCACTCAGACATTCGGGTGCCGCTCGTTCCTGAGGATCAGCGGGCAACTTCATTCACGCTCTGCGCGACAGGGGTCGGTTCCCGGGCGTGAAAAACAGGAGATAGGTGAGTGCGACAAGGATCGCGATGATGAAGATGGTGAGCACGAACTTGATCATGCTCCGGCTGGTCTTTACCTCGGTATTGCTCATGCCAGCGTAACTATTGATCAAACGAAGGTTGCGCCCGCAAGGAAAAACGCCGAGCCCACCCGGCAAAGGCCGAGCTCGCCTCAGTTGTCATCTCGCCCTGCGGCTTGTCGATCCTTACGTACGCTTTCGTACATTAGTATTTGCCCATATTTTTAACCCATCGCGGTTACTGCTCTCGTCACTGGGATGCGAGCGACAGCAATGCAATTCATGAAGACCCGTCTGCCGATGCGGATCGTCCTGCCGAGCTTGCTTGCGGGCGCGATCCTGGGCTCAATCTATGCCACGATGCTGTGGGCCACCAGACAATCTGACCAGATGTCGATTGCCCGCCAGGAGCGGCTTGTCGATGTGACTGTCGGAAAACAGCAAGCGGCGATCGCTCACGACCAGGAAAGCGCCACGGTCTGGGACGACGCCGTGCGCAAGGTTGCCGCGCGCGACCAGGAATGGATCGATGCCAACCTTGGTCGGTGGATGCAGACCTATTTCGGCCATGATGGTGCCTTCGTCCTCGATGCGAGCGGATCACCGATCTTTTCTTATCTTTCCGACGCACCTGGCGCGGCCGAGGCGTTCTCGAAGGTCGATACCTATGTCGTCCCCTTGGCCGAAAAGCTCCGGCAGAGATTGGCTCGGGGAGATGAGCAGGGCAAGACAGAACAGACGTTGAGTATCGGAGAGTCCGAAATCGTCGCCATCTCCGGAAGGCCGGCCATCCTTAGCGCAAAACCTGTCCTATCCGACACCGGAGATCTGGCGCAGGTCAAAGGCACCGAAGCAATCCATATAGCGCTGCGCTATCTCGATGGTGACTTCGCTCAGACGATGGGCGCAGAATATCTCTTTGCGGATATGCGTTATGAGCGATCCAAGGGTGGTCACGCCGAACGGCTCTATTATCCCATCAAATCGACCGCCGGCGATCCCCTCGGCTTTTTCAGCTGGACGCCGTTCCGGCCGGGAACGCGTGCGCTCAGGCAAACGGAACCCGTCTTTGTCGCAGGTGCGCTGCTCTTGCTTGCCGTGGTGTCAGGCTTTGCGCTGGTGCTGCACAAACGTTCCGAGCGTCTCATGGACAGCCAGAGCAGGCTATTTCACCTTGCCCATTTTGACAGCCTGACGGGTTTGCCAAACCGCGCCTCGTTTACCGCGGAAGTATCACGGCGCCTGGCGGCGGGGCAGGCTGCAGTGCTGTTCCTCGATCTCGACCGTTTCAAACAGGTCAACGACACGCTTGGACACCCGACCGGCGACAAGCTCATTGCAGAGGTGGCGAAGCGCCTGAGCGCGGTTGCAGGGGTTGATGTCTTCTTGGCGCGCATCGGGGGCGACGAATTCACGGCCGTGGCGCCGGCCGAACAACGAGACGCCGTCGAGGCGCTTGCGGAGAAGCTGATCGGCACGATCCGCCAGCCCTTCGAAATAGATGGGCAGCCGATCCTGATCGGGCTTACGATCGGTATTGCCTTCGCAGAGGCCGCGGCCAGCGATGCACAGGCGATCGTTCGCCAAGCCGACATCGCACTCTATCACGCCAAGGCGGCAGGACGAAACCGCTACGCGATCTTTGGGCAGCACATGGAGGGCCTTATCAGCGCTAGACGCGCATTGGAGCAAGACCTGCGCACGGCCCTTTTAGAGGGCCGCCAGATCGAGGTCCATTACCAACCCGTCTACCTGGCCGGCGACAACAGGATGATCTCGGTGGAAGCCCTTGCCCGTTGGCGACATCCCGCCAAGGGGATGATTTGCCCAGACGTCTTCATTCCGATTGCTGAAGAGGCGGGGCTTATCGACCGGTTGGGCGACCTCGTGCTTCAAGCGGCGCTCCATGCGGCCAAGCGCTGGCCGGACCTCGGTCTAGCCGTCAATGCATCCCCAATCGAGCTTCGCCATGACAATTATGCGCTGCGTGTCACCGCTGCGCTGAACAGGCACGCCTTCGATCCCCGCAGGCTTGAAATTGAAATTACCGAGAGCGCCGTGATCGACGATGACGGAACATGCCGACGCAATATCGAGGCCTTAAGGCGGCTCGGCGTGCGCTTCGCGCTCGATGACTTCGGCACCGGCTTCTCCTCGTTCGGTCGGCTTCAGGCGCTCGACGTCGACCGGATCAAAATTGACAAGTGCTTTATCGATCAGATGGGTGATGCCGGCAGCAACGAAGCAATCGTCCATGCGATCGTCGACCTGGCCCATGCCCGAGGCCTGAAGACCACGGCCGAGGGAATAGAGACGGCGTGCCAGAGCAGACGACTGGCCGAGCTTGGCTGCGACGAGATCCAGGGATACTTCCTGTCGAGGCCCGTTGAATCCGCCGGGATCGACGCGATGGTGAAGACGCCGGCACTCGAGGGATCCGATATGGCGCGTTTAACGGGCCTTGCCTGATCCAACGGTGGATCTTTTGACTGTCGTCCAAGCAAAGACAGGCCGCGGCGAGGCAAGCGCTATCCAGGCTGCCATCGCTCATTCCTGCATATTCGGGACCTGGGGCGACGAGACCAAGGACCAGACGACCGACCATGGAGCCAGCTGACCCGACACGAACGAGCCGAACTGGAAGAAGATCTGCTCGTCGGCTGCCGCTTCATCGGTCTTGTCAGCCTGTTCGCTGAGGTTGGCACGAAGCTGCAGCTTTCGCCCATCAAAGAGTTGCCACTCGACTTTCAGGCCGCCCCCGTTCGACGCGCGATATCGCCCGCTAACGGTTGCCCCTGTCGCCATCGGCGCGATATGCTTCCGGCGCAACGCAATCAGGCCACGATAAAACTCGAGCCACTGTCTGCCTCTGTCCGTTTCGCGTTTCGTCCAGTCGAGCTTCGCCGAGGCGAAGGTCGCTTCCGCTGTCGGATCCGGCAAGTCGTCGGCGTCGAAACCGGGCAGGCGGGAGAGTTCCTGGCGGCGGCCGGACCTGACCTTCTCGTTGAGATCGTCGTTGAAGTCACAGAAATAGGGAAAGGGTTCTTCAGCACCCCATTCTTCTCCCATGAAAATCATCGGCACTTGCGGACACAAAAGGTAGACGCAAGCAATTGCCTGAAGCACGGCGACGGGCCGGCTGGCGACCATGCGGTCGCCAAGAGCCCGGTTGCCGATCTGATCATGGTTCTGAATGAACGAGATGAATGCGGAGGGCGGCAGATGTTTGCTGATCGTTCCCCGTTCGTCTCCGCGATAGGGCATATGCTCCCCCTGGAACACGAAACCTTCCGCCAAACCTCGCCCGATCTTTTCCGGTTCATCCGCATAATCGGCATAGTAGCCGAAAGTTTCTCCGGTCGCGGCAACGTGCAGGACATGATGGACATCGTCGTTCCACTGCGCCGAATAGAACCGTGGCCGACCCTCGTCGTCGCGAACGAGAAGCGAAGCATCATTGTCTTCATTCTCGACGACGAGATGGATCTTTCGTTCACCGGCTGCCGAGCGCACGCGCCGCGCCAACTCGTGGAGCAGGTGCTCCTTGGAGCCATCCTTGATCGCGTGAACCGCATCGAGGCGCAGACCGTCGAACCTGAACTCGCTGATCCAGTAGATGGCGTTTTGAACGACGAACTCCCGGATCAGCCGGGAGCCTTCCCCATCATAATTGACGGCGTTGCCCCAGGGCGTCTTATGATGGTCCGTAAAAAGCGGCGCCATGAGCGGCAGGTAATTTCCATCCGGGCCGAAATGGTTATAGACCACGTCCAGGAAAACACAGATGTCGCGCGCATGGGCTTCGTCGACGAGCCGTTTCAACTCTTCAGGACGGCCGTAGCTGCTGTCGGGCGCGTAGGGCAACACCCCATCGTAGCCCCATCCGCGACGACCGGGAAAATCGGCAATCGGCATGATCTGTATGCCCGTCACGCCGAGCGATTTTAGATGGTCGAGGCGATCGATGGCAGCGGCGAAGGTTCCTTCGGGGGTAAATGCTCCGACGTGCAGCTCATAGAGGACGAGATCCTCCAAGCTGCGACCACTCCAGTTCCCGGTTTTCCATTGGAAGCCGTTAGGATCGACGACCTCGCTCGGACCATGTACATCGCGCGGCTGGTATCGCGAAGCCGGATCGGGAACGGACACACCGTCCTGCAGGATGAAAGAATAGGCGGTCCCGGGCGTCGCGCCTTCGATCTCGCAGCGGTGCCAGCCATCGTCAAAGCGCATCATCGGAACTGTTTCGCCACCTTCAATCGCCAGAAAGACCTCGGCCTGGAGTGGCGCCCAAAGGCGAAAATGCACGGCCTCCCCGGCGATACGGGGGCCAAAGTCGTATTCAGTCATGATCGCCACCGATGCCTGCCTTCAGGACCACGAGGCTGCGTGAGGTCAGAACGTAGTTCGAGCCGTCGACCGCTCGGGCGTGGCCGTCCGGATCGGCCGTCTCAAGCACGACCGTCCAACCGCTGTCGATTTGCGGAAGCAAGAAGGAAACATCGCCATCATGTGGGTTGAACAGGATCAACACGTCCTCCCACAGTCCGCTGTCTCGTTCTGTCTGGCGTCGCTCCAGCCTGAGGCCGATGGTCGTGCTGCCCGCATCAGCCCACTGTTCGTCGGTCTGCTCCCCGCCACCGGGATTGAGCCACGAGACGACCATGCCATCGCGCCAGTTCTCGCGTCGCAGGATCGGCTGTGCATGGCGCAATGCAATCAGTTTTTTTGTAAATTCGCGCAGCGCTTCGGCGCTTGCAGGCAGGCCGTCCCAGTGCACCCAGCTGAGATCGCTGTCCTGGCAGTAACCATTGTTGTTCCCCATCTGACTGCGGCCGAATTCGTCGCCGGCCAGCAGCATGGGCGTTCCGTGCGACAGGAAGAGCGTGGCGAGCAGGTTGCGTTTCTGTCGCTCTCGGGCGAGGTTGATACCCTCGTCCTCGGTCGGTCCTTCCACGCCGTAATTGAAGCTGCGATTGTCGCTGTGACCGTCCTGATTGTCCTCCTGATTGGCATCATTATGCTTGTCGTTATAGGAAACGAGATCGTTCAGCGTGAAGCCGTCATGGGCGGTGATGAAATTGACGCCGGCCCATGGTCGTCGTCCGCGCAGGTCGTAGACATCACCGGAGCCGAGAACGCGCGCGGCAAAGTCCTGCGTGGTTCCATCCTGATCCTTCCAATAGTCACGGACGGTGTCGCGATATTTGTCGTTCCACTCCGCCCATCCCGGCGGGAATCCCCCAACCTGGTAGCCGCCAGGGCCAATGTCCCAAGGCTCGCCGATCAATTTGACCTTCGCCAGGACCGGGTCCTGGCCGACGGCGTCGAAAAACCCTCCGCGCTGGTCGAAACCTTCGGGCTCGCGACCAAGGATGGTGCCGAGATCAAAGCGAAAACCGTCGACATGCATGTCCTGCGCCCAATAGCGCAATGAATCGGTGACCATCTGCAGCACGCGGGGATGTGAGGTGTTGACTGTGTTGCCGGTTCCCGTGTCGTTGATGTAGTAGCGCGGCTCGTCCGGCATGGTGCGATAATAGGAAAAGTTGTCGATGCCCTTGAAGCACAGGGTAGGACCCAACTCATTGCCTTCGGCAGTATGGTTGTAGACGACGTCGAGGATGACTTCGATGCCGGCGTCATGAAAGGCGCGGATCATGTCACGAAAACCGGCAATGCCTTGCGCGCCGAAATAGCGGGAGGCCGGCGCGAAGAAACCGAGGCTATTATAGCCCCAGTAGTTTCTCAAACCCTTGTCGAGAAGATGGGCATCATCGGCAAACCAGTGGACCGGCAGCAGTTCGATCGATGTGACGCCGAGGCTCTTTACGTAGTCAACGATTGCCCGCTGCCCGAGCCCTTCGAACGTGCCGCGAAGCTTTTCCGGCACCGCCGGGTGCAGTTGCGTAAATCCCTTGACATGTGTCTCGTAAAAGATCGTCCTGGCCCAGGGGATCGCTGGCCCGGTGTCATTTCCCCAGTCATAAGCGGAGGGATCCACTACCTTACATTTCGGCATGAATGCGGCGCTGTCGCTTTCGTCAAAGGAAAGATCCTTGTCGTCGCTGTCCATCTGGTAACCGAACTGGGCTTGCCCCCAGCGGATGTCCCCGACCAATTCCTTTGCATAGGGATCGATCAACAGCTTGTTGGCATTGAAGCGATGACCGTTCTGAGGCTCGTAAGGCCCATGCACGCGCAAACCGTAAAGGGTACCTGGTTTCAGTCCGGGGACGTAACCGTGCCAGATCTCATTGGTAAATTCTGGCAGAACAAGGCGCTCGACCTCCGACTTTCCGTCGTCCGAAAAGATGCAGAGTTCAACGCGCTGCGCATGAGCGCTGAACACAGCGAAATTGACGCCCTCGTCGTCGCAATTGGCGCCAAGACGCGTATGCTCTCCCGGCAAGATTTCCAGCTTTGATTGTGTCATGTTTCCGCCTCGTGGTGTTGCGAGCCTCTAAATCCGCATGGGGCTGGATAGTTCCCGGCCTGTCCTGTTTCGTACCAGGGACTGGTGGAGGCCGGTTCAGCGATTTTTGCCGCAAAGCCCGGAACTTTCGCGGTGGGGCGCGGTTGGAGCGCCATGAAAAAACCACTCGTCAAAACACCGATCGCCGCGCTTCACACGGCATGCTGTCATTCATTGTGGTTCTGTTTATCACCGCCCTGGCGATCGCGGGCCTCTACTTCTTCGTGTTCACGCCGGAAAAGCAGCAAGGACAACCGGCTCCTCACGCGATCAACCAGTCACAATGATGCTGCGATCGGCGCAGATACTGCCGAAGGAGAAACCGTGGGCCTTCCCAAGCAGTCCCTGATGCGAAACAAGCTTCTGGCCTTGTTGCCGGAGCCAGATTATGCGCAGCTTGCGGCTGAATTCGAGCACGTCGATCTGCCTCGCGGGCTGAAGCTGACGAGCGCTGGCGGCTTTATCGATCACGTCTATTTCCCGGCCTCTGGTATCGCTTCGGTCGTCGTCACAACGCCGGACGGACATCGGACAGAGGCTGGCCTCTTTGGCTTTGACGGCTTCGTGCCGACGAGCTGCCGCTGGCGTGGCGTTAAGCGCGCATGACGTTTCTGTCCAAGCTCAAGGGTGAGGGCTATCGGATCGACTCCGCCCGATTTTGCCAATGGATGGAGCAGAACCGAAACTTCGCCAGGCCGCTCGCTCGATCAACCGAGGCTTTTTCCGTTCAAGTGGCCTATACAGCCATTTCCAATGCGATCCACGATGTTAACCAAAGGCTCGCCCGCTGGCTGCTCATGTGCCACGACAGGGTTTCCGGACACGAGCTGGCCCTTACCCATGAGTTTATCGCTCTCATGCTGGCGGTTCGCCGCCCGAGCGTGACGACATCCCTTCACATGCTGGAGGGTAACGGTCTTATTCGAGCCGATCGCGCCATGATCACCATTCGAAACAGGTCCGGGCTGGAAGAATTCGCCAAGGATGCCTACGGCAGACCCGAGGAAGCCTACCGTCGCCTGATGACGGGTGTCTTCTAACAAGCGTGCCTTCTAGCCGTCTGGAGCAAAGGGGACGACCGACGCGGTGGGTGCTGAGGCCTAGATTTCGCCAATGAGCCGTCGGTATTCCTGCTCCGGCTTTCCATAGGCGCCGCCGGCAAATTCTTCGAGCCCCTTTCGATCCCGGATCGTGATGCGACCGCGCTCTGCAAGGACAAGCTTCCTGCCCTCCAGGACATGGATCGCGTTCGTTACGCTCGGCCTTCGAACCGACAGAACGAGCGAGATGAAATCATGCGTGAGCGTGATTTCATCTCCATCCATGCGATCGTGACACATTAGCAACCAGCGGGCCAAACGTTCCCCGACCTGGTAATTGGCATTACAAAAAGCTGTAAAGGAGATCTGCGAGACGAGACTTTGAATGAATCGCGCCAGGAGATTGGCAAAGACCGGGTTTTGATTAATCAAGGAATGCATAGCTGCAAGCGACATTCGAAAACCGGATCCGGAGACCTGGATCAGGACCTCGTGAATGCTGATCGTGCCGCCCACCCCGGCTGATGTCGGCGAGAAGCCTTCGCGACCGAACATGCCCGCTTCTCCTCTCAGCCCGTCCGCTGAAACCGCGACGACCGATCCGATGCCGCGACAGAGGAAGTACACGTGATCGATGACGCGCTCGACGCCGACAATGACGGTGCCGCGTGGCAGATCAACCGGGTGAAGCGCTGGCGCTATATTTTGAATTTCATGGTCGGGCAAGCGCGCGAGAAGGCGATTGCCATTGTAAGCGTTCTCAGAAATGTGCATGGCCTCGACTACGGGCGCAAGCGAATGCTGCGACCGCCCAGCCCTGTGCTTTCCCCGACGGCTGCCGATTCTATAGCATTATGATTTTGCAGATGTTTTTCTGTACGCTGGCATACGCTTCGGCGCATTCCTGCAGATCGTTGAGGAGAGCAGGTTTACCTATGTCCCTGCGGATTTGGCGGATTTGGCAGGTAAAGAGCCCCGCACGTCACCAGAATCAGCTCTACAATGCGAGCTGGAAAGAAATCGCATATCCTCGGAAAGCCATTTATGGACGCTCATGGCGGCCCGCAAGGCGGGGAGCGTTCTGTGACCCTGACGGAACAGGGTCATGATAGCGGCGGCGGCGATCTCGTATTCAGGGGCTTGACGACTGACCCCTGTTTTAACCCGCCACTCCTCCAGTGCATCGGCGATCACCGCAAGTTCCAACGATCCGAATGTGGCATTGACAAAGTCGCGCATGGTTGTCCTCTGGGTCGGCGGCGGTGAAATGGCTACTCGACGCCTCGGCGTCAAGGTCGCCACATCAGTCCTCGCCTGGCCGCCTTGATCATTCGGCCAGATCAGGCACCGCGGATCCACCGTACCGTTCCCTGCTACGCCATGGAACATTTGTGCGCAGGCGCCGTTCCCATGGCCGATACCACGGCTGTCGTTGCCGAAGGTTTGCCCCGCGGAGGATAGATGCGCCAGACCAGACCGTTCATCGTCGAGATCAGGCAGAGCAGGAAATCAAAGTCGCTGACGCACAAAACATCGATCTGGGGCGATGTGGATCTCAGCCAGGATCGGGATCTTGCCCAAGCGACGGCAGCAAAGGGGGCTGCGAGCCCTGCGGAACGCTGGCGTCTGCCGCCAGCGCCGAGAGTATCGTCCAGCATCGTGCCTGCAGCGTCTCAGGCTGCGGCAATGATCTCACCTGCGAAGTCGCGGTAGGAATGTAACGGGCGACCTAGCATGCGCGTCAGTCGCTCGACATCACCCTCGTTTGGTATCATGCCGTCGCTGACATAGCGCTCGGCCATGAGGCGCATCTCGTAGGCTGTCCAGCTCGGCATGCCGGCAGAAAGTCTCTGCTCGAATGGACCCGGGTCATCGCCTGCATAAACGATCTGGCGCCCAAGCAGGTCGGACCAGATCGACGCCACGTTCGCGCCAGTAAGCGTGTGAGGCCCCACCAGGTTGATCGTTTCAATCGGCAATGTCTCGGGGCCTTGCTCCCGTCGGATCAGTTCCATCGCGGCTACCTCGCCGATATCTCGGGTATCCACCATGGCAATACCCTTGCTGCCGATCGGCATCGGGTAGATACCGTGCTCGAGGATAACATCCCTGATCATGACCTCGTTATCGATAAAATAGGTCGGGCGCAGGATCGTGGCGCTGAAGTTCATATCATGGAGCATGCGCTCGGCACCCCACTTGACCGCAAAATGCGGCACGTTGACCGCGCGATCGGCGTCGAACACCGACAGATAGACGATCCGACGCACACCCGCTTGGCGGGCGATGTTGAGCGAGATGATCGCCTGGGCGAATTCATCGCCGGTGACGGCATTCAGCAGGAAGAGCGTGTCAATGCCATTCAAGGAGCTGCGCATGGCGTCAATATCAAGCAGGTCTCCGTGGGCGATCTCCACGCTAGCCGGCAAGCGGGCGTTCAAGGGGTCGCGGGTGAGGACGCGGACGGTGGCGTTGCGGGCGAGGAGTTGGTCGACGACGCGGCGGCCAACCCGACCCGTGGCACCGGTAACAAGTATGGTCATGGTTTGACTCCAGTTTGGTTTCCGTTGACAGAGATCAGCATAACGATCCACATTCGCACCGATAGACGCCAATTCTGGACAAACCGTCTCGCAGGTGGAACGCACATGGACCTTGTCGCAGTCTCCGATTTCAACCTGGTTGCCCGGCACGGAGGGGTCGGACGCGCTGCCCGCGCCACCGGCCGACCCAAGGCCACGCTGTCACGACGCGTCACTGATCTCGAGGCGCAGCTTGGTGTGCGCTTGTTCGAGCGTGGCGCGCGCCTACTGACGCTGACGGAGGAGGGACGGGCACTGTTTGCGCGCACCAGCGCTCTGCTGACTGAGCTCGACGAAACGGCGAAGGAGATCGCATCAGGCGCGCAGACACCGCGCGGGCACTTGCGCATCAGTGCGCCGCTTTTGTTTTCGCAGACCGCAATGGGAAAGCTTGCAGCCGGGTTCATCACAAAAAATCCCGCCGTTCACCTTCAGGTCACGACGGAAGACAGGGAGGTGGACATGGTCGAAGAGGCTTACGACCTGGTCATCCGCGTCAATCCGAAGCCGGACGAAAGCCTCGTCGGGCGCATCTTCCTGCACGATCGCCTCGTCGTCGTCGCCAATCCGGCCCTTGCTCGGCCGCGCACAGGCGATGCTGTTCCCGCTATCGTTCGTGGACCGATGGCTGGCGCCGAAACGTGGGACGTCATAACCCCGGATGGATTGTCGCAAATCGCAGCAAGGCCGATCCTCAGCCTTTCCTCATTCTTCATGGTGCGCGACGCTGTTCGCGCAGGGGTCGGCGCCGCGCCTCTGCCGCTCTCGTTCGTCAGTTCCGAGATCGCGGCCGGTACCCTTGTCGCGTGGGGCGAGGTGCAGGGACATCGAACCAGTCTCTGGGCACTCTATCCGACGCGGCGGCTCCTCAATCCACGCGTGTCGGCATTTCTGGAGCACCTGAAGGCCGCCTTTCCCGAAGGATCGCCCGAAGAGCTTGCCGGTTATATGGAAAGATGACGCAGGTTGTTAGGCCCGACAGGACAAGGCCGGCCAGACCCCACCACGGCCCGAACAAAGCTCCACCCGCCGATCTTGGAAGTTGACCGTCGCGACATAGATAGGCACACGGATCCTGCGGCCGGAATGCGTCCACTTGCTGCACGAGGAGACATTACTTGTTTTAATGGGAATGGTGAGAGACGTGATCAAAACTGAGGCAGCAGCGGCCGATCGGGCAGTTGAGGCGGAAATGGACTGGCAGTCGGAAGGCGTCAGCGTCCCGCATGGGTTGGAAGCCCGGATGTCTTATATGGCGGGGAGGCAGAGGTTCGTGGGCTGCTTCCTCAACGGAAAACTCGTGGTCAATGGTCGACACTTTACGACGCTTTCGCAGGCGGCAAGTGCATTGGCAGTCAACCGGATGGGACGATCACCGAACCTGAACGGATGGGCTTACTGGCAGGTTCGTTTGCCCGGGACAGACCAATGGATCCCGATGGCCGCTCTGAAAAAGTCCGGCCGTCGAACCGGTCTGGACGCCTCCCGTAAGTGCGGGACTGGCTTATAAAGTCGATCGGTCTTCATCAGCTCGCCGAACTGATCGGGCAAAATCGTGTCGTGGCGGCCGGTCGAACTGAAAGAATGCCGGCTGCGCTGACGCTGACGTCTTGCCGCACGTTCTATTTCTGCCGCCTTGCCGCTTCGAGGCGCGGTTAGAGACAAGACACGGATTTTTGCCAATGTCGCAACGACTTCCCGTCGGGCGCAGACTTCCTTTCGCATTTTCGTGGTGCGAAGACTATCGCGCTATCGGCGTCAAGCACCCATCGTCGTTGGAGGTCTGCCGGTCGTATGCCGCTTCCACCATATGCAAAGTCTTCGCTCGACCATTCCACGAACCACTGGCAATCGAGGGGCGGCGCAAAAAGCGGGTCTGCAACGCTTTGGACCGGTAGGCTTTTGCCGAGATTGAAAAGGAGCAGGCGCTCCTCCTCCGGGTCTTGCGTGAAATAGCGCAGAAGGAAGGCCGAAGTGCCAAGCACACTTCCATCGACTTGTGTGCGGGGGCAGGATCGCGATGCTGCGGCGATGGCAGGTGTGCGTCGCCGTAGAGCAAGCAGATCGCTGTGAAGCGCAAGCTGAACATGGTTCCGTTCGCGTTCGCTCCAGTCAAGCTTGCAAGCTTGAAACGTGGACGGCTCGGCTGGGTCTGGCATGGTGGTGCCGAAGGCCTCGTCCTGGAGGTTCGGAAACTGCCGCAGGAAGTCAAGCCGCCCCTTGCGTACAAGCAATCCCAACTCGTCAGGGTGGTCCGCAAAGAAAAAGAACGGCGTTGATGCGCCAAATTCCTGTCCCTGGAACAGCATCGGAATTTGGGGGCTGAGGAGCAGGAGCGCCGTCATCGTCCGCATGCGCGCGGCCGACGCGAGCCAACCGGCGCGTTGGCCCGTTCCCGAATTCGCGATCTGGTCGTGATTTTGCAGGAAATGAATAAAATGGCGGGCCGGCAAATCCAGGCCTGGGCGCCCTCGGCTAGCGTCCTGCCAATCGTAGCGTTGACCCTGGAACAAATATCCATATTTGGCCGCCGACACGAATTCCTGCGCGCTTCCGCTATGGTCATGATAATAGGCATCGCTTCGGCCCGTGAGGGCGACAGTGGCGGAATGATGAAAGTCGTCGTTCCACACCCCATCCAGCCCGCACCCGCCGCTGGCATGTGCCATGACCAACCGGGTGTCCTGAGGCTCGTTTTCCGCAATGAGATAGATCGGTCTCAACTCGGCCGCTGCCCGCGCCTTTCGCGCAATATGCGCCACGATATGCTCGTCGCTGCTGTCAAAGAGGGCCTGGGTGGCGTCGATCCTCAAGCCGTCAAAATGATATTCATCGATCCAGAAGGCCGCATTTTCTGCAATGAAGTCGCGAACGCCTGCACATTCCTCGCCGTCGAAGTTGAGCGATTTGCCCCATTCGTTCGTATAGCGGTCGGTAAAATAATGGGGTGTGAACCGCTCGAAGCGCTCGCCGGCGCCAAAGTGGTTGTAGACGACGTCGAGAATGACGGCGATACCTTGTCGGTGGGCCTCGTCCACGAAAGCCTTGAGCTCGTCTGGCGTGCCGTAGGTCCTCGTCGGCGCATATGGCAGAACGCCATCATAGCCCCATCCGAATTCGCCGAAGAACTCGTTGACCGGCATCAACTCCACACACGTAATGCCGAGCTCCGTCAAAAGCGGCAGTTTGCTGGCAGCAGCCCTGTAAGTGCCTTCGGGCGTGAAGGTGCCGATATGCATCTCGTATAGGACCTGTCCGCCGGGTTCGACTCCCGCCCAGGCGCCGTCCTGCCAGGAATAGCCCGCGGCGTCGACAACCATGGACCAGCTATCCGGGCCATGAGGCTGGAACCGGGAGGCAGGATCGGCCAGCAGATCCTCGGCCTTGCCAAGCCGGAAGCCATAGAGCTGCCCGGGGCGCACCCCGTCAAGATCGAGCCGAAAATAGCCGCCGTCCTCGGGCTGCATCGCATAGTCGCCTGCCTGATCAAGTACAAGCCGGACCTGCGAGTGTGCAGGTGCCCATACCCGAAAGGAAACGGCATCGGCCAGGCATTCGCTACCAGCGCCATAACGCCGTTCCCGTCGCTTGTGAAAATCGCCTGTCTCGCGTGATGATCCTGACATGGCTGTCCTTCCGGCCCGGTGGCGTGAGAACCTCGGTCTCAGGCTTTTGTTCCGTCAGGACCTGCTCTGCGCCAGAATCGCAAAGGCTTCGTATGGACGAAACTCCATTGTCGCATCCACCTTATGGACCGGATCGTAATTGCTGATGAGGCAGCGGCCCGAACCCTGCAGTTCGTTCGGCAGATCAAGGGTGATGGTACGAGCGGAAAAGTTTGCCAGTACGGTCAGCCGCTGCTCGTCCAGCGTACGGGTGTAGGCAAAAATGTCTGGATGCTGATCGAGATAGGATTGGAAACGACCGTAGACGATGATCGGATGGGATTTTCTGAGCAGGATCAGCCTTCGGTAGTGGTTCCAGATCGAGTGTTCGTCGGACATCGCGACCTCGGCATTGATCGCGATGTGATTTTCATTGACGTCAATCCAGGGAATGCCGGTGGTGAAGCCGGCATTGGCGCCGGCGCTCCATTGCATCGGCGTCCTTGCATTATCGCGACCGTTTTCATTTGCGCCCCTGATGAAATCTTCAGGCGAGAGGCCGGCCTCAAGATGAAGCCGGTGCATGTTAAGCGTTTCGATATCGCGATATTGTTCGATCTTGGTGAAGGGAGCATTGGTCATGCCGATCTCCTCGCCCTGATAAACGAAAGGCGTGCCTTTTAGAAGATGCAGGACCGTGGCCAGCATCTTGGCAGACTCCACCGGATAACCCTTTACGTCACCGTATTTGGAAACGGCGCGGGGAAGATCGTGGTTGCCCCAGAACAAGGAGTTCCAGCCATCCTCAGCCAGCGCATACTGCCACTTGCCGAGGATCGATTTGAGCTTGACGAGGTCGAAGGGTCGGGAGCGCCATTTCCCGTAGATCTCGTCCCATTGCTGCGTCACGTGCTCGAACTGGAAGACCATGGAAAGTTCTTGGCGAGCGCGCCCGGAATAAAGCAGCGCGGAGCCAGGCGTGGCGCTCCAGGTCTCTCCGACAGTTATGACGTCCCGGCTACCGAAGGTCGCCCGGTTCATCTCCTGGAGATAGTCATGCAGATGCGGCCCGTCCGTCACGATGTTCTGATCCACCTGCTTGCCGATATAATCGATGACATCCATCCGGAAGCCGGCGATTCCTCGTTCGAGCCACCAGTTCATCATCTGGTAGATCTCGTGGCGGACGTTTGGATTGGCCCAGTTGAGGTCCGGTTGCCGGCGCGAGAAAAGATGCAGGTAATATTCGCCGGTCCGCTCGTCCAGCGTCCAGGCCGGTCCCCCAAAGGACGACGTCAGTTGGTTTGGTGGACCACCGCCCGCGGCGGGCTTGCGCCATATGTAATAGTCGCGATAGGCGCTCCGTCTTGATGCGCGCGATTGGACGAACCAGGGATGGGCATCGGAGGTGTGGTTGACCACGAGGTCGAGGACAACGCCGATGCCTCGCGAACGGGCCTGTGCGACGAGGTCGTCAAAATCGGCCAACGTTCCGAACTCCGGCGCGATAGCCTGGTAATCGGAAATGTCATAGCCGTTGTCGTCCATCGGCGACGCGTAGACGGGCGATAGCCAGATCAGCTCTATGCCGAGTGCCTTGAGATATTCAAGCTTGGACGTGATACCGGGCAGGTCGCCTACGCCGTCTCCGTTGCTGTCGGCGAAGCTGCGGGGATAGACCTGATAGACGGTCGCCGTGTGCCACCACGCGTTGCGGCTCGTTGAAGGTACCATGCGAACGTCCTTGTGCAAACAACCTCAGGGCGCCACGCGCGTTGTCGCGCTGTTGGTGTGAACGCGCGTTTGCCACTCCCCGTTCCCAAGCACGCTGTCGCGGCTGGCGAATGCAATGGCCGCTTCTGTCGGTCTCAAGTTCCATTTCCGGTTTCATTGGCCGAGCAGGACAACGCACCAGGCGTTTGAAACAATACTCGCTTCAAGGCGTTTCCCGCGCGAGGCGCAAGGAGAATGAAAATGAACCGTCATGATCGAACGATGAGCACCCGCTTTCCTCGGGTGCGGAGCCTCGTTGCCTGGGCACTTCTCGCAACGTTGATGGCTTTTGTGTATATGACGTCGACGATCGTGATCTGGTGGCCGCGATAGGACTTTGAGGAATCTTGGAACTAGGTTCGGATGCAAGGTTCGGTCAACACCGGCGCAGATGAACAGATCCGAGCCGTCCGCCGCCTGCTGGCCGAGGGCAGGGCGTGAGCGGACGCAAGTCAGCGAGGGAACTGACCGACACATACGAAATCGAGCACGCGATCGGCCACAGGCAGAGGAGGACGCGAGCGCGATGATTAGACGACGGCAACCTGGCCAATCTCACATTGCTATGAGGCCGCACGCCGTGGACCGACAGCTTCATCGTCAAAAGGGACGTTTGGGCATGCCGGTCAGTGCGAGGCTACGCCAGGTCTTTCGGAGCAACCTGGGCGCAACCATCGACTTGGAACCATTCTTAGCGAACGTTGCGGAACGACGTTTCCCCGAAGATACCAAGGGTGCGGTACGATCTCTGCGTTGGTGATTTTCCTTCTTCCCCACCCTGGTCGAACCGCTCGCAAAAAAGACGCCGGATACTGCGCAGTGCGAGGTACCGATCGGATAACTCGGTACGCTATAAGACAGGGGCGGAACTCCCTTTGATCATGGTCATTGTCGATGGGTCGGTCGGAGGAGATCCCGCAATGAACACAGCAGTCACTGAGTCCCTGCAGGCGGAAGTCCTGACATTGGTTCCTGCAATACGGCGATTTGCGTATCGCTTCGAGAGGGATCCCGCAGATGCCGAAGATCTAGCCCAGGAAACATTGTCGAAAGCATTGGGCCATCTCGATCAATATACGGTCGGGACAAGTCTCAAAAGCTGGTGTTTTACCATTATGAGAAATACGTTCCTCAATAACGTCAACCGCCGCAAACGTCATGTGCTCGTTGCCGAGGTCGACGACAGCTCAACAACAACCGGATGGTGTAACCAGGAGGCCGGACTATACGCAACGCAAGTCTGGTCGGCGCTCTCCACCCTGCCGCTTCACCAGAAGAACGCGCTGCTGATGGTCCTCGACGGCCTCACCTACGAACAGATCGCGGCTGCATTCGAGTGTGAAATGGGCACGGCAAAGAGCCGAATCGCGCGCGCAAGATCCGCGCTGGCAGCGATACTGGGTGAGATAAATCCTACGGCTGCGGCAACAATTCCAATGGCATAGCAAATCCTCGCGAGGCGTGACCGGCGAAATTCGCCTCATCCGCAACCTTCCCGGAACCAGCAAGCTGGCAGCTGCCTAGAGAGCTAAAACGGGGCTCCACCAGGCAATTAAAGCGCCGGCACGGGCAATCTACCCGCTTCATCGCTAAAAATATGCGAAACCTTTTGGCGTCACTCCGCCCGCGTAACCGGACTTTGCAACCTGCAGCAGCAGTTTAAGACCCTGGCCGGGCGCCGTAAATCGCAGCCTGCCCGTGTGCAGCAGGCAGAGTTGCTGCCGACTGCGACCTGCACCTGGGGAGCCCATCTTCGTGTTCGCACCTATGCCGACCTGTCGTGATATCCACCGTTGGCCTTTATTAAGGTCTTTTGTGACTAATGGCTTTTGGCCGTTACACATAGGTGTTCCCGATGACTGCTATTGCTGACAAGAGATGCTGGCACGACGCCGACGTCTCTGGAACCTTCGAAGCGCCCGGATTGAGGCTCCGATCGGATGGCAGGATCGTAGCCTTCAGCGGTCCGGCGGTCCCGTTCTTCGCCGGGCGACTTCAAGTCGGCGCAATGCTGAATGACGTCCTGGCAGGCTGTGAGAAAAGCGGTCTGACCAAGGCCGGCTCCACGGGATCGATCATGGCTGCGGTCGCAGGCGGCGACGATCGCCACCTCTTCGAAATGGGGGACGGCAGGACCATCCTGATAGAATTCGGCGAAAGTCATGCGGGCCGTAGTCTGCGGTTCGTGGATGTCTCCTATGTGGTGGAAATGACCGTCAGCCAGCAGCGAGACCTCCTGACAGGTCTTGCCAGCCGCGCGGCCCTGCTGCGCAGGCTTTCTGAACTCGGTGACGGCGCCAGCTCCCGTCAAGGATCGGCCGTGCTCTATGTCGATCTAGACAGGTTCAAGGCGGTCAATGACACGCTTGGTCATGCGGTTGGTGACCTGCTTTTGAAGCGTGTCGGCGACCGCATCGCCAAGATGATCGGGCCAGGCGATCTTCTGGCTCGCGTCGGCGGCGATGAATTTGCGCTTGTGCAGGGCTCGGGCACCCAACCAGAGGCGGCCCAGTCGCTTGCGGCTAGAATTATCGAAATCGTCAGCCGCACCTACCTCATCGGGGGCCATTCGGTCCAAATCGGAGCCAGCGTCGGTATCTCTTTGAACGACGATGCCCCAGATGAGGTGATCCGCAAGGCCGATCTTGCATTGTTCAAGGCCAAGTCGGACGGCAAGGGAACCTATCATTTGTTTTCCGCCGCACTCGACCATGAGGCGCAGAGACGCCGGGAGCTCGAGGTGGCGCTCCGGCGGGCTCTCGTGCTGAAAGAGTTTTCGGTCGTCTACCAGCCCCAATACAGGATTGCAGGCAAGATCCTGGTCGGTTTTGAAAGCCTGGTCCGCTGGACCACGTCAGATCGCGGTCCCATATCGCCAGTCGAGTTCATACCCGTGGCCGAACAGGTCGGCATGATCGATCAGCTCGGAGAATGGGTATTGCGCACCGCCTGTACCGAAGCGGCCGGCTGGCCGGACGAGCTCACCGTCGCCGTCAACCTCTCGCCCGTTCAGTTTAGAAACAGCGGCCTGATTTCCGCGGTGGCTTCCGCATTGGCTTTTTCAGGCCTTCCTCCTTCCCGACTGGATCTGGAAATCACGGAGGGCGCGCTCATAGAGGACGCGGATCTAACCCTCTCGATTCTGCGAGAGCTAAAAGCGATGGGCGTCAGGATTTCGATCGACGACTTCGGTACAGGTTACTCGTCGCTGAGCTACTTGCAAAAGTTTCCGTTCGACAAGATCAAGATCGACCGCTCGTTCATCACCACGCTGGAAACGAACACCGACAGTGCGGCAATTGTGCGGGCCGTGACTGCGCTCGGCGCAAGCCTTGGCATGGTGACCATCGCCGAAGGGGTCGAAACTGAAAATCAGCTTCGTTTGGTCGCGCGCGATGGGTGCACCCAGGCGCAAGGCTACCTGACCGGACGGCCGTTGTCGGCAAGCGACGCCATGTCTCTGGCCAAAGCAACGAAAGGCTAGGAAATGTCTCTCTACAGGTTGGCTTATCTCAGCTCCAATCGGCTTGAACGCGAACCGGCATTATTTCGCAACGAGATTGATCGAATACTTGCGGCAAGCCGACGAAACAATCCAGCCGTCGACGTCACCGGTGCCCTCCTTTTCAGCTCAGGCTTTTTCGGACAGGTTCTGGAGGGACCGCAAACTGCGGTAGAGGCGACTTTCGAGAGGATTCAGCAAGATCAGCGTCATGGCAACGTGGCGCTGCTGGATTGTGTTCCGATCATTGGTCGCACGTTCGGCGACTGGTCCATGGCTTATGTCGGCAGTCCTTCGATCAGCTTCCAGTCGGATCTCGTTCTGGATCCCGAGCTACTAACCGGCGATGCTCTGGTCTCGACGCTGCGTTCACTAGTCCTGGATGGTGTCGGAGCGTAATCGGCCGGCCTCTCCGGTCTGCTTGTGCCTGGCTGATAACGCCGGCAAATGAGGCGCATCCCAGCTCCGGCCTCGCCGTCGATTGCCGCTAATCGTGACAAAACACACGCGTCGTCCGCTAGCGGTTCGCAAAACTGCCGAGAAGTCTATTCCTCACCAGGAGGAGAGACTCCGTTGCGGCTTCGGGGCACAATCGTGGTCCTTGCAGTGCTGACTCTACCGCGACGCAGGGCATTAACGAAAATGCAGCGCCCTTGGCTCGCCCAGCAGCAGACGCGATCGCTGTCGATCTGGTTGCTGACAAGGCACGGGAACATCCCGATGACAGGGAAGTTTTGTTTTTAGACGCGACGCCAAGCCTCTTGAAGTGTCACGAGAGATGTCGCGTCTCCCTGCACGACGCTCTCGGTCCATAAGGACCGGGGGCGTTGGTTGAGTGAAGTGAGCCCGGGTATTCTGGAGGCTCCACCTGTCCTCACGCAGACTAGATCCCTGAAGGCTTGTGGGTTTGCTGGTGCAGACCGCTCAATGAGAAGCAAGGATGACCGCACATCGTTCTTAGGTCACTCGGCCATGCGGCAGATCATAGTTGTACAACGCACTGGAGACGCGCCGACCATCGCAGCCCTATGAGCTGTTTGCAGCTGCAAACAACCTCAGCTTGCCCGCAGATCCCCATGTCCCTGAGATCTCAACAACGCCATCAACATCGGCCCCAAGGAGAATTCGCCGCGCTCGGTGCGCTTGGTCAAGTCTCGAAGATAGGCCCCGGCGGAGTTGATCATGTTCGCGCGTTCCAGAATGCAGGCCACAGCCACGGCCGCGTTTTCGGGACCCATAATCTCGCAGGCATCCTGATACGCAGACGGGCTCACCCCGAGCATCGATCGCACCACGACCGCCGCCGACATCAGATCACGCCAAGTTGCTATTCCCGCGCCACCTTGTCCGTACTGACCGATCTGCGGGCAGGCCCTTAGTACGACACCGAGAGGGAATGCCTTTAGCGGCTCCCTCCGAGGCCCCCGATCTTTCTCTGCCTTTTCGCCCAGCTCTTTTTCAGAGCTAGGTTCAAGTTCAGTGGATGGGTCGGTGTTTGAATTCTGTAAGTGCCGCTCGTTCTGAGCATCATTGCCGCTCATATTATCTGCGAGAGCCTGTGTTTCCAGGCGATTGAGAACCTCGTCCTTCAACATCCTCATCTCATCGAGGATGTCCGCCACAACGGCAAGTGTCGGGACGCGCGGAATTCGGCTGACTAGCGCAACGTACATGCTTTCCACCGACTGCCAGTCGCCTTTTGCCCCTTCTTCCACCGCAGCCGAGATCAGCTTGCGGATATCACGCCGGCAAATCGTCAGGTTCTCCTTGACCTTCCTGAGCGCAATGCGTTCAGCTATGACCTGCTGTGCCAGCATTGCAAGCTCTTCGGCGCGGGCGAGGAGAGGGGACAGGTCGAATCCAAAGGCATTTTCGATGTCACCGGCGGCGTCCTTGCGGGCATAGCGCTTGCCGTTCGCGCTGTCTTTGCGAACGATAAGGCCAACGTCGACCAGCGCTGCAAGGTGACGGCGAAGCGTGGAGCTTGGCATGGCGTGCGCCCGCAAAGACAGCTGAATGTTCGAAGGAAAGACGATCAGTTGCCCATCCTGACGCAGCTCATTGTCGGGGTAAAAACTCAAGAGTGCGTCGAGGACGGCAAGGCTGTTCGACTGAATGCCGAGCAGGTCCTTGGCCGCAGAAGCGTCTCGGAACACTTTCCACTTTTCGACGGTTTTATCTGCCTTGATCTCGGCAAGGGCCTGTTGCCGCCTCACGAGCGCGAGCGACATCGGCCGCCGCCCGAAAGGCGTCGTCACATTTCCGGTTTCCATCGTTTCTCACCTGTCGGCAGGCAAAAGGAAAGTGCTCATCAAAAACGATGCCAAAGACTCTTGACGATGATTCTCGGAAATGCGAATCTGGATGTGCTAGAAACAGATCAGGGCTTCCGAGACGGCGACGTTTTGGGGCTCTTTTCTTTTGCGGGTTACACGTCCTTCTTGTTGCGCTTGGTCGTCTGATGCGCCTCAAAGAGCGCAGGCAGTTGCTCTATCAAGAAGGCAGCGAAATCCGGCGCCGACTTCTTGTCGATTGTGATTTCGAGTTTCGACCGGCTGTTCTTGATCTGCGCAAGCCGGCTCCCGTCGGGTGTCGACAGCATATTGTAACTGCCCACTTCCACATTGATTGGTTTCAGATGTGCCAGGGTCTGCCTGAAACGTTCCTCCGAAGCCAGGTGGCCCAAACCCTCCGCATAGGTGCAGACCTCAGAAGGCTCCTCAACCTTGTCCATGAGGGCTGCGAGTTGCTGCCAATTTGGCCGCCCAACGCCGGGAGCAGGGCCAATGGCTTCGACCAGCTCGGCTGGCAGCAGATCGACTATTTGAAGCATGATCGAGAGCGTACTCTTGTCCAGCGACATAGACGACATGATGACTTCCCGCGAAAAGTCTTCCTTAAGACGGGCGGCAAACCGCGCCTTCTCGATGAAGGAAAGATCTTGGCGTTCGTTGTTTTCCTGGCCCTGGGCGATGACCAGTTGTTCATCCGTCAGATCGCGGACAACTGCCTTGACTGGAAGGCCAGCTTCGAAAGCTGCGCGAAGACGCCGATGACCAAATGCAACCTGATATCGGCCAGGCTTTTCCGGATGAGGACGCACCAGGATCGGGACGTGCTGGCCCTGCTCCTTGATCGATGAGACAAGCCCGGAAATATCTCCTCCCATGCGGTCCTGCACGAAGGAGGGCTCGATCAGTTGCGGATCGAGCTCGATGACGGTTTGACCTTCCGCCAGCCGCCGTTCGATCTCATTGGCGCGTCGGCTGCGGTCATTGAGGTCGCCAAGCGATTTGCTAACGGCCGTCATGGGCTTCGACTTGCCGGCATCCATGAACGGTCTGGAATGTGGCGGCGGCGTCGTGCTGTCACCGTGCAGGGAGGAGAGGAGGTTCTTCCGGCTCATGATCTCCCCCACGTCGCCTTGATAAGGGACTCGATCTCGCCGTTGACGTTGTTCATCGATTCCATGGCGCGATCATAAGTCGAGCGCGTGAACTGCGTTCGCTCGACTTCAAACAGGGTCTGCTTGGTTATTCCGGCATCCGAGACCGCCGTGCTTTTCAGCATCGGGTTGACGAGCACATCCTCGCCGAACATCGAGCGAAGAAACGCGACCATCTGGTTCTGTGGGCCGTCGGTAGGCTCAAAGCGGGTAATGAGGTAGCGCATCCAATTGTTACGGTCTTCGGCTCCAGCTTCGGCAATTTCCTCAAGCAGCGCGCTCATCATCGAAAGGAACTGGTTCATCGACATGACATCCAGCATCTGAGGATGAATCGTGATCAGAGCCGATGTCGCCGCTGTGAGGGCCGATAGCGTAAGAAATCCCAGCTGCGGAGGGCAATCGATCACGACGACGTCGTAGGCGTCCTCGACTTCCCGGATGGAGGCCTGTAACCGGGCAAAGAAGAGAATGTCGTCCGGCTTGCGTTGAAGAAGCGCCTTTGGCGTATCGTGTTCGAACTCCATCAGCTCGAGGTTTCCCGGGATGATATGGAGATCAGGGATGTACGTCCCGCGGACAATTTCCTGAATCGGACGGCGCTCTTCGTCGTACCGGATGGCACCATAGATCGTCTCGTTCGGACCAACGTCGACTTCCGGCTGGTTTCCGAACAAGGCCGACAGGCTAGCTTGAGGATCGAGGTCGATCGCCAGAACCCGATATCCCCTCAGCGCGAGATATTGTGCAAGGTGCGCCGAGGTCGTTGTCTTGCCCGAACCTCCCTTGAAGTTCATGACAGAAATGATCTGCAGTTCCTCTCCGTCACGTCGATGAGGCAGATAGCGACCGCTTGTTCGACCTGGGCGGTCGAGATAGGCGCGAATTGCTGAGATTTCCTGGACGCTGTACATGCGCCGACCGCCGGCAACGGCGGGCCTGAATTCGATGCCCCCTCCTTCGGAAGCCTTCTTTTCGAGGTCGACGGCCACGGTTCGCAAATATCCTTCAGCGACACCCAGCAGCTTGGCAGCCTCAGACGGCGTGAAGGCCCGGATCCCTTTACGAGCATGGGGCGGAAAGATATTTGTTTGATGTTCCTGCAGCTTGGTCGAAAGCGACGAGGCGTGCTCCGCAATCGTGAAGCGGAGAGAAGAGTTTCGGCTTTCCTTTGCCTTTGCGGTGTTCATCATATTATCGCCTGCGGGCCTCACATGCGGAAAAAAGCCAACCAACGAGCTGACACCGCAGATAAGGAATAAGACCCGATTCCCCTCACAGGGCAAGACCATTGGGTTAACAATGGGTTACACGAACGGTAAGCGAGCAGCCTGTCAAACGGAAAAATTGCCAAAACCTAAGCAAAATTAATGGCTTCAGGGGCGCATGAGCGCTCGACCGAGGCCTTGAAAAATGAGTCGATAACAGCCCGAAATCGAGGCATCCAGCCCATTGCACCGTCCCGCCGATCGTTTTGCCCTCTTGCGCGAGACAATGAGGTGCGACTCAGTGAGCGATATGGGCGGCAGGCACGCGGCCGCTTCAGGTCACTAGCCCGACGCCCTCTGCAGGAGCTTAGCCCCCTAAAACAGGCAATAGAGGAGCAGCGTCGACTACATTAAATGTGCTTTTTCCGCCAGCATTTCGCGCCTGCGGGCGAGTAGACCGGGCAAGGGATTTGGCTTAGACTTTTTTCAACGGAATCAGTGTTTTCAAAGGGAGAGCGGTAAAATGTTCGGCTTCTTCAAACGAAAGAAACACAGTTCTTTCTCTCCCGAGGTCCAGTTACTTTGGTCTGAGGTAGAAAAGCTTCGGGTTCGGTTTCGAAGCAGGGGGACCTCGATCGAAAAAGCGATGGATTCCGTTTCTCAAGAGCTTTCCAGGCAGCTGTCTACTGAGGGCTCCTTTGCCACGGACTTGATCCTCAAGCGAGGATGGTCTGTCAGCGACGCGGCGCATATGATGATTGCTGAGCATGTTTCGGCTGCGCTCCTCAGCGAGCGGACACAGTCCGATCAACGGACTCCTGGCGACAAAGCCAAGGCGTACCTACAGCTATTCAAATGGTGCTCGGAAAGAATGATCAGTTCCGGACGATTGCCAGCCGAGCGAGCTCAGGCCGAAATTCAGGCATTTGAGGAGGAAATCGGCTATCGCGGCGCGGCCCACGCAGGCTGATCAAAAGTGAAGGCCGCGCGGGCCGACCACGGACCCTAGCAGAAGCCGTTGATCTTGAGGATCTTATGGGCCTCGATAATCGCCCTCAGACGATCCTCCGACGCCCGATCTCCCTGATTGGCATCGGGATGATGTATTTTGACCTGTTCCTTGTATTTTTTTCTAATTTCTGCAGGTTCCGCGTCGTCGGCAAGGCCGAGCGTTTCGAATGCCTTGGCTTCAAGTACCTTGAGTTTTCGCAGGCGAAGATCCGCTTTCTTCTCCTGCGATGTCGCGGCCTTTTTGCGCAAATTGATCGCTTTGGCCGTTCCGGAACGGACGGACGAGGGGAGAGGAACCTCCAATGCAGCGGTGGCACGGGTTCCCCAGGTGGGCAGCGCGCCGCGCGCCGCTTCGCGCTGATAGCGAGCAGTCACCGGGTCGGAAAGTTTCGTAATGTAGTTGTATCCCTTGGTATAGGCGCTCAAATGGGTGGAGCAGAACAGAAGATAGAGACCCTCTGCATCGGCTCCCACTGGCGCGCGATGCGGCCCATCCTTGTCGCAGCCGTCCCATTGGCATTTCGGACCAACGCTCTCACGCTGCTGGCCCACTTTCTTGCGCGTCGGTTTCAAACTGACGAAAATCTTCGGTACATGGCTCATCTCGGCATTTATGGCCCAACGAGCGTCTATGGCAAGACAGGTAAATCGCGGGCAAGATCTGCTCAAGCCCGGCGTGATGCGACCATTGGAACGGGCGAGGGAACGTCGAACGCATCGGCCTCGAAACCAATTCGAAGTGGTCGTCAACAACGCTTTCGTTGCGGGCAATACAACGCATTGTACGGCGGAAAGACTTCATCCGGACGCGCACGCTCTTTCAGCCATCGCCTGAAGCCCCGCTTCAATGCGATGCCCGCCGCTCGCGTCATCAATCAAGGACAACCCGCTGGTCCACGACCGCTTCCTCACTGAAGCCGACATCGGCACCGGCGCGAACCAGGACCGATCGTTACAGACAGGAAAGCCAGCACTATGCGATGAGCGCGCGCGCCTCGAGCATCGTCGATCACTGAGCAGGGAATTCGAGCTTGCGAACATCATAGCCGAGGTCGGCGGCTTTGCGCACCATGCGACGAAGGTTCGCCTTTGAGGGAATAGTGCGCGAGTAGATCCAGAGATCGGTCATTGACGGGTTGGCGCTGATGAACCAGGCCTTGTCAGGCGACTTGTAGAGAACCCAATATTTGAATGTGATGAAGAACGGGTAGCGGACACGCATCTTCGCATTCGTTGTTCCAAAATCCTCGATCTTGCCGGTTCCGTGAATGGTCTTCAGGGGCCCCTGTGGCGTATGAACGTGACATCCGTCCTCAACGAGAACCTCGTCCGGCACCTTGCCCTTCCGGTAGGTCGAATAACCGGCAACGCAGCCATCGGTCAGCGACATCGGTGTCCGTCCGATCTCGAGCCAAGTTCCGGAATAGTGGTCCGGTCCAACGTTGACGACGGCCGGCGCGGTAGCAGCCTGCGTTGCAAAGCCGACGGTCAAGGCGAGCGTGGCGGCAAAAACGGCCGAAAAACTACAAGGTGATGACATGATGGCGTCCTTCCGATGCAACATATGCGTTAATGGTGATTGGGCTGGGTCATGATCCCTGCGTAGCGAACTGCGATCAACGCCATGAGGCTTGCGACCGCAAAGCTGTTGAGATTGAGAAGAATGGTCAGATCCGGATCGCTCCACACATGCAGCGGCTGACCGAGGCCATAGCGAGATAAAACGAAGGCCAGGAACACGAAGACGGCCATGCTGCGTTGCCACCATATTTCCTCGGCGCGAAATGAGAGAGCTGCCAGCATGATGCAAGGGGCCAGAAAAAGCTGCGTGCCGGAGCCGGTACCAAAAAGCTTTGTCTCAAAGAGCGTATCGAGCGTGGCGACCAGCGGCAGCGCGATCCGGGCGGCCAGAGGTGCAAGGTGGGCCATGAAGGCAATGATGATGAACAGCGGGGCGGCAAGCAGGGTGGCCAGCGCTGCCGTCGTGCCATTGCCGACCAGATACCAGACGTAGAGCGGATAGAAGGGTTTGTTTATCAAGATAACCCACACGATCGCCACAGTCGCCTGTGTCTGCGGGTCGAGATGGCGCCGCTCGTTTTTGGCCGTCATGCAAAATACTCGGTCGAAGCCGGGGACAGGAGATAGTGGCCGACCCCCCAGACATTGCCGTTCTCGTGACCGAATAGGCCCGCGGTCGCGAGGAAAAACAGTCGCCAGCGGCGCTGCCAGAGCGAAGCGTCCTTGCCATAGACCTCGCGCAAGATTGGCTGGATGCGATCGATTCTTTCATCAAAGGAGTTGAGCCAGTCGAGCGCCGTGCGGCGGTAATGCGAACCCGACCAGCGCCACTCCTTCTCCACCTTGAAGAGACTGGCGAACTTGTGGGGCAGGTCATGCGCCGGCATAATGCCGCCAGTAAAAAAATGAAGTGCAATCCAGTCGGCCGGATCGCCATGGTCGAAGCGATATGAGCGATCCTTGTGCGTAAAGACGTGCAGAAAAAGCTTCCCGTCCGACTTTAGCCAGGCTCGTACGCGCTCCAAAAGCACGCTCCAGTTGGACATGTGCTCGAACATTTCTACCGAGATGACGCGATCGAAACGCTCATCCGTGGCAAAATGGTTCATATCGGCAGTGATGACTGTGAGATTGGTGAAACCGTATCTAGCTGCGACATCCAGAATATAGGCGCGCTGTGACGCGGAGTTGGACACCGACGTGATCCGGGAGTTGGGGAATTGCTGGGCAAGGTAAAGCGAAAGCGAACCCCAGCCACAACCAAGTTCAAGAATGTTCATGCCGTCCTCGATCGCGGCGTGCTCCACCGTTTCGGAGAGGGCATAAGTCTCTGCTTCCTCGAGCGTCGCGGTCGACGTCGGATAGAGACAGCAGGAATATTTGCGCTGCGGCCCGAGCACCAAGGCGAAGAACTCCGGCGGCACTTCATAATGCTGGCGATTGGCTTCGTGGGGATGAGCCGCGGCGGGAAAATGCATCATCGTGTCGACGAAAGCCTGTTCATCCGAAGCCGGGCTGGCAGCGAGCTTTCGCCTGGTGCGGCTGCAGAGGAAATCGATGCCGGCAAGCGTCATGCCATCGCTCAACGGCGTGCGCTCAGCGGTATTTATGGCAAAAGCCAACATGTTCATGGCAGTTCTCCGTTTCGACGGGGTCCCGGAAAGAACGCGTTGACGCGCCTCTGAAGGATGCGGAACTTGTCTCCGCGCGTTCGCAGCATGTGGTCTTCGAGCGGCGGGATTCCCGAAACATGCACCAGGAGCCAGTACATCAGCGCCGGCGCCAGCAGCGAGGCAAATGTCGATACGGACGAGCTCAAGGATAGAAGTGGCCAGGCGCACCAGAAGAGCCATTCGAAGAAATAGTTGGGATGGCGCGAGTAGCGCCACAACCCGATTTCGCAAGTCTCGGTCTTGGCCGCAGGGGTCCGACGAAATTGGGCGAGCTGGCGATCGGCGATTGTCTCTCCGACCAACGCAACGACGGCGATAAGGATTGCCACGACATCCACCGCGCGCGCGAAGGGCGCGTCATTGGTTGCAGCCATATGGACGGCCAAGACAAGGATGAAGGCGGCGAGCGCCTGGATTTGTAGAAACAGAAACAGCCTCCAGGCGGCGGTCTCACCCCATTCCTGGATTAACCTGGCGTAGCGCGGATCTTCTTGGCCGCCACGGGTCCGCGCGCCGATATGACAGGCAAGCCTTGCCGCCCAGGCGCCTATCAGTGCCAGCACCGTCATGCGCCGCCAAAAATCTCCGTCGGCTATGAGCACGGCAGCAATGCCGCCAGACCCGACCGCAAGTGACCAGACCGTGTCGATCCAGCCGCTCAGGCCCGTGACGCGCTGCACGCCCCAGGCGGCGGCCATGGCAAGCGATAGGCAGACTGCGATGGTGAGGAAAACCTCCATGTCCGTCCTTCCACTATCGTTTAACTTCGCAGTCGTCATCTACGGTCTGCGCGGGTCAGCGGTTTTCGTCATTTCTGAAGAAATAATTTCGCCGATCACGAACCGAGCCGAGCGAGCTTTCGTACCTGCCTTGCGGAGCAGAAGGCGTCGACGAGAGGAATTGATGACATTTTATCAGCGGGTCCCGGGCGAACGGCGCCTGAACATCGCAATCGTGGGCAGCGGGATTTCCGGGCTTTCCGCCGCATGGCTACTTTCGCACCGCCACGAGGTCACTGTGTATGAGGCGGCCGATCGGATCGGCGGGCACAGCAATACGGTGGAATTCGAAAGCGCGAGCGGGCCCGTCGTGGTTGATACCGGCTTCATTGTCTACAACGAACTGACATATCCTAACCTGACGGCACTCTTCCATATGCTGCAGGTGCCCACGGCCGCGTCCAACATGTCTTTTGCGGTCTCGATGGACAACGGCGCGTTCGAATATTCCGGGGGGACCGGGTTGGGGCTGCTTGCGCAACCGATCAACGCGGTTAGCCTGCGCTTCTGGTCAATGATGCGCGATCTTCTACGCTTTTACCGCAACGCGCCGCGCGATCTGGCGACGATGGACGGCATCTCGCTCGAGCAGTATCTCGACTTAAACGGCTATGGCCGCGCATTCCGCTATGATCACCTTTACCCGATGGCGTCCGCCATCTGGTCGACGCCGACCATGGATGTCGCGGCCTATCCCGCCGCCGGTTTCGTGAAATTCAGCTGTAACCACGGCCTGCTCAGATTGTGGAACCGACCGACCTGGCGCACGGTGGAAGGGGGAAGCCGTGAATATGTCAGTCGCATGAGCCAACGCTTCTCCGACAAGATCCGGATCTCGACACCGGTTACGGTCATTCGTCGCGAGGAGGGGCGGGTTATAGTTCATGATGGTTCCGGTCAGCAGCAGGCATTTGATGATGTGGTCGTGGCTACGCATGCCGATCAGGCGCTTCGCATGCTTGCCGATGCCAGCGATGAAGAGCGGCGCGTCCTCGGCGCTTTCCGTTATTCGCGCAACGAGGCTGTGCTTCATGGCGATACTGGGCTGATGCCGAAACGGCGCGCCGCCTGGTCGAGCTGGAACTATGTCGTCGACCGTCGAACGGACGGGTGCGACGAGGCGCAAAAGCCCTCGATTACCTATTGGATGAACAAGCTGCAGCCCCTCGGCACCGCGCCACCGACATTCGTCACCTTGAACCCGCAACGCGAGCCACGTCCGGATAGCATCCTTCGTCGCGAAGTCTGCGACCATCCCGTCTTCAACCTTGAAACCGAGCAGGCGCAACAGGAATTATGGTCGCTGCAGGGAAAGCGCAACACGTGGTTCTGCGGAGCCCATTTCGGCGCGGGCTTCCACGAGGACGGCCTTCAAGCGGGGCTGGCCGTGGCGGAAGAGCTCGGCGGATTGCGGCGACCCTGGCAGGTGGCGCAGGAAAGCGCGCGCATCGTGCGCAAGCCCCTGACCCGACCGGCAGAGCGCCCCGTCGAGCTGGAGGTGCTGGCATGAGGACAAAAGCTTGGCCGGCCGTCCTCGGCCAGATGTTGACATTGCAGCGGACGTCAAAGACGCGGCGGCCCGTGAACATATCATGCGCGCTAACTCGCGACATCAGTGTGGGGACGTCGGCGATCCGGGTGGCGCGCGTCCGCAGCCTGTCCGGCCGCCGCCGCCTGCCGATCACGCGTGGCTCGTTCCTGCGCCCAACGCCCAACAAATCATGCTTGAGCGGGAGGACGGCAAGCCATGAGCCAGCCTGACGATTCCCTTGGCGTTCCACTCGCTCCTTCCGGCAACACAAAGAAGCTTAGCCCTGGCGGCCGTCTCGTAGCGCGGCTTATTTCGGAGATGAGTTTTGGCCGGCTGCGGATCGTGCTTCCGAATGGCACTGTCATCGAAAAAGTCGGACCTGAACAGGGGCCGGATGCGATGCTCATCATGCGGCGATGGCGGATGTTATATCATCTGCTCACGGCCGGCGATGTCGGCTTTGCGGCGGGTTACCTTGACGAGGACTGGACGACACCGGACCTGACCGCGTTGATCGGCCTGGCGGCGAGGAATAGCGACGCGCTTTCGCGCGCGATCAACGGCAACATCCTGATGCGGCTATTCAATCGGATCGGCCATCGGTTCAATGCCAACACGCGCAGGGGAAGTCGCCGCAATATCGAAGCGCATTACGATCTCGGCAACGACTTCTATCGGGAGTGGCTCGACAGCATGATGCTTTATTCCTCGGCGATTTTCGACGACACGACGCCCACACTGGAAGCCGCCCAGCAGATGCGGCTTTCGCGCATCCGCGAGAAACTTGCTCTTCGAGGTGGCGAACGCGTTCTCGAGATCGGCTGCGGGTGGGGCGCCCTTGCCGCTGATCTCGCCACGCATTCTAACGCGCAGGTGGTCGGTTTGACGCTCTCGCCCGCGCAACTTCGGTGGGCACAAGAGGTAGCCGTGGCGAGCGGCAGGGGCCAGCAAATCGATCTGCGGCTGCAGGACTACCGCGACACGGACGGACAGTTCGATCGCATCGTGTCGATTGAAATGTTCGAGGCAGTCGGGGAAGCATATTGGCCGAGCTACTTCGAGACCCTTCGTCGATGCCTGGCGCCGCAGGGCCGTGCGGTTCTGCAGATCATTTCCATTGAGGACAAGCGTTTCAGAAGCTATCGCAGCAGCATCGACTTTATCCAGAAATATATATTCCCAGGGGGATTCCTGCCGTCCGAGCCAGCGCTCGTCGCTGCGATCACCTCGTCCGGGCTCAAGCTACAAGAGGTAGACCACTTCGGGAAATCGTATGCAAGAACGCTGCGGGAGTGGCGCAAGCGGTTTCATGCCCGCTGGCCCGCCATCGCAACCCTTGGCTTCGATGAGCGCTTCAAGCGGTTGTGGCACTATTACCTCTGTTACTGCGAGGCAGGTTTCGAAGAGGGCAGTATCAATGTTGGGCTCTATACCATCAAGCATTCATAGGTCGCGCAACCAAGGAGAGCAAAGATGACACCAATGATCCCGGCGGCCATGGCTGTCAACCTTTGTTTGTACGGCATGGCAAATGCCACCGATATCGAAGGTCGGTGGGCGCGAGGCGACGGGAATGCCAGCGTAAGGATCGCGCCGTGTGGCTCCGATCTCTGCGCAATCAACACGTGGATAAAGCCAGGGACTCCCAAGGAAAAACAGGGCGACAAGCTGGTCATGACCATCAAGAGGGGCACGAGCGGGGTCTATTCCGGCACAGCTTTTGATCCACAGCGTGACCTAACCTACAGCCTGACGGTAACGGTCGATGGAGACAAGATGGTCACGAAGGGATGCATCATTGCCGGCCTCCTGTGCAAGGGCGTGGAATGGGCGCGGATTAAGTGAGGATTGACGCTCATGCTCGCTTCGAAGCCGGTCGGGCAGGGCGGGATCGCACAGTTTGAGGTTAGGGTGTCGAAGGTTGGCAAACACCCGCCGCGCGATCCCGCTCCGACAACTTCAGAAACGCATAATTGTTCCTACCTACTGCCTAAGGCAGGCCAGGCGTCTCTTTGCGGACGTTAACCACGTAGAAACGTTGATTCATCGTGGCGCATTTATTGCGGGAACTTTACCTCGCCGCCGGGCTTCATACGCGGGCCGTGCAGCCGGGGGACTGAAGCCCTGACCCCACTAAAGTCGGCTGTACGGTCCACCCTCGTATGATGATCCGGGCTAGTACGGGAACCCGCCAGGATATGCAATGCATAGCCTGATCCTCTCAAAGTCTCTCGCCCAGTTTCACGCGCGAATTGGTCCCTGGCGCATCTCGCAAATGCTATCGGCCGCGCGGCCTGCTCTTGCCGCGAGCGCTTTGAAGCGCAGCCTGTCTAGGAGCTCAAGTTCCCCGATGAAGGTGGCCATCCCGCCGGCTGCCAGCTAGGTCGCGAACGACTTGTTGGGCCAACGGGCCGCCGTCTAAATCCGGAGAGAACGCTCCACATGTTCGGCACCGAACCGCTTCAGCATCGATCTCAGCTCGGCATTTTCCTGACGAAACTTGACGATCATCAGCCTCTTCAACCGGCGGTTCTCCTCCTCGAGCGCGTTAAGATCGTCCTCGCCGTTATCGTGGACAAAGCCTTCGAGGCGTCCCCCGACTACGCGCTCCGGGAAAGAGGCGCGATTGTCAGGCTTGGAAGAACGAACAGGCTTAATTGCTATTGGCGGATTGTCATGCGCCGCGGTCGTATCGATGGCCGGAAGCTCATGGTCCAGTCCTTGCGGGGCTAAATTATGCTCGGTCAGGATCGTTCCGGTCGGAACACAAGGCTCCATCGAGGACGTACTCGCTAAGCCGGGAACCACAGCATTGGCAATAGGTTCCGCGTCTGCCCCGTCGATATCAGGCAAGACGCCATCAGTTTCGATCTGCAGCGCAACGGCCCGCAGATCGAGGTTGCCCCAAATGGATGGAGATCGAACTTGGGCCTGCCGCCGATTCTTGTATTCGACGACGAAGTTGCGCTGTGTTGTTCTCATCGTTCCCCAGCTTCACATCAATTGATCGAGCGCAGTGCCCACTGCCTCGTTAGTGAAGTCATCTCAAACATGAAGCCTTGGCTAGTTCATACCTAGCCGCTTGCGCAGCGAGGTATTTTCGTCGCGAAGTTTTTCGGCGAGCAACTTCCGCAGCCTGCGATTTTCTTCCTCGAGCTGGGCAAATTCAGCGAGTTCGTCGTCCAACGTGGCAGTGTTCGCGGACGCTCCGGGAGGCGCTACAGCAAGGGCTTTCTTCCACGTGTAGTAGGTCTGGTCGGATATCGCCACGGCCTTCACGGCATCCTTCAATGTTTCGCCACCGGCAATGGCAGCTTCAACTTGATTGATTTTCCCGCGCTTCTCGTCATCACTCAATCCGCGCGCCTTGGGCTTTGCCGTCTTTTGAATGGTCGAGTCAGCCTTTGCCGCCGTTGGTTTCTTAGACCTCGACCGCTTGCCGCGAGCGGACCCCGCTTCAGTCTTTGTTGTGATGTTATCAGACGGTGCAAGGAGTTCTTCGTCGGCCATCGATGATCCTCATGTTGTTCCACGCGTTTTCGACCAGGTCGGGGCTGGAGTCAACGTCGCGGCATCGAAAACCCCAATGAGCCCGCCTCCACCGAAGGAGTGCGGCAGACAGATTGCCAGCGGCCTGAACTTCTTGTGGTCGATCGGAGCTTCGAAATTGGACGTCAATTGCACTGTTGGGAAGACCGGCCAGGTTGAGGTCGCTCCAGTTCATGATGCACGACCGTTAGAGCGGTAATTCCGGCCTCATTGGCAGCAAGCAAGAAGATTTCACGAAATTGATCTGGGGAAATTTCTCCGGTAATCGCGTCGACGCAGGCTTTCACGGCAGCGACATACTCCTCGCCGTCATCAGACGGCCAATCTTTCATGAGGAGATGGGCTGCATCCCCCAGCGTCCGCACAACCCTTCGCGTTGCTGTACCGTGCCGAACAATGCCGATCGGCGTAAATGTCGATGACGTGTCCCAGGACATGGCCCTCAACCCAAAGGCATTAAATTCCGTGCAACATACGCGCGAATTATTTAATTTAAAATTGAATATTTCTGCAGAACCAACCTTCGTTGAAGCTGTGCGTCACAAAAGCAAGGGCGCTCAACGACCATGCGTCGGAGCGCCCTAAGCTGCGATCAACCGTTGTTGCGACGTGGACGAAGGCAGCGATAACGAGATGCGAGGATTCGTAGTTGAATGCAACCGGAGGCGTTCAATCTGGTATCGCGCGACTGTGCATATCACCGCTATCCGAAAAGGTATTGTGGCGGATCAAATTGAGCGCGCTCCTTTTACCTCGCCTGGCTTGTTAATTGTTTGTGAACGACAATCCATGCGGGCAGAACGCCCTGAGAGGCATCATGACGATCCCGTTGGTTTCAGGAATCTATCGCAGTACGTCATGACAAGTATTTTGACTAAAGCTGTTATGGCATTACGCGAGGTGACGAGATAACGGTTGTCCTTCAGGAAGGTCTCGATAAGGTTGATAGCGTCGTCAGGTAGTTTAGCCAGCGGCTGCTGTAAATGCCGATCGACGGACGACGACCATTGGGCGAGACCCTTCCGACGGTAGATCTTACCGGACCGCAGGTGCTTTTTTAGTTCCTGTAACTTCGTCCTGTGATAGCTCCGGAACTCAGAAGTGGCTGGTTCCATAATACTTGTTATGCGATCAACAACTTATAGTTGCGGTTTCCGAGATTTCTCGTCCACGCGGCGAATTTTATTTAGCTCAGCAGAAGCGTTTGCCGACCCTGAAGCTTAAGCAGATCAATCGCTTTTCGGTCGAATGACACGAAGGTCTCCCCGCCAAGCCACGCTCCTTCATGAGCGATGACGCCATCGGCGAAATCGCCGCCGGCTTCAAGGACAGCCAGACCCGCTTCGACGGCAGGCCTGTCCATCGACACCTTCGCCGTGACCAGAAGATCGCGAATTGTCTGAGCGATATCGTCTTTGGACAGCTTCGCGCCGCGCCGCAAGATCCAGACCAGCTCGCAAAGACTTGGCAATGAAACAGTGATTAGTGTGGCTTCCTCAAGAAGCTTTGCAGCTGCCTTGCCTTGCTGCGGATCGTCCTGCAGAACCGCCCGCGCCAGGACATTTGTATCGGCCGCGATTTTCACGCGTCGTCGCTCCAGCCCTCAGCAGCTATCTCGTTCATTTCCTCGATGGTCAGCGCCTTTGTGGACTTGCCGGCGTGCCGTCCGATAAAACTGCCGATCGTGCCGGTCGCCCGGACAGCGCGGATTCGTAACTCGCCGCCAGGCAGCTTTTCGAATTCGATCCGTTCTCCGGGTTTCACACCAAGATGGGCAAGGAGGTCGCGCTTAAGGGTAACCTGGCCTTTCATGGAGAGAGCAACTGAAGGCATGAAAAGTTCTCCGCACTGCATTTGCGACAAAGTAATGTAAATTTTTCTTACTTTCAAGCGATGAATGGAAATGTCCGCTCCGGTGAAGCTGAGGATGGCGACACATGCCGGCTTCAACCAGGGAATGGCCACCTTCGTCGCTCCGGATGGGTTCCGCTCGAGCGGTGAGTCAAGCTTGGTGCCTGCCGAGCGAATTTATCTGCAGCGAGATACTGAAAGGCGGAAAGCCGCGTTTTTGCGCGTTGTTGGTGCAAAAGTATCTTCGCCGATCCGAGTTCAGCACAGATCGTTTGAGCTAGCGTGCCGGTCAGAAATCCGCAGAGCTTCACGAACCTATCCCATTACTTCGGGAAGTGTTCGACATGTGTCTCTGCGGTGCGCCCGAAATAGACGACGCGGCGGCCCAGGAACGAGACGAGGTACCCCGCGCAGCCGGCGTCCTTCACTTTTTCGCTGAAGGCGACGTAGCTGTAGTCTGCGGGATTCGCCTGCGCCCACCGCACCAGGCGCTCGATTTCGGTGGGGTCGAAGGCTTCGGTGACGCTCCCTGCGGAGGGCTCCATATCCATCGTCACGTTGTCGCCGTCCGGCAGGTAGTAGGTCTGACTGTTCCGACGATAGTCGACCATGTAGCATTCAAAGCCTGCGTTGGTCAGCTTGCCAACGATCTCCGGAAAGCTCAGTCTGCCACTATGGGCAGCATGCAGGCAGGTTTCGGCAATAGAAATGCGCTCCGCGTCCATGGCGGGTTCCTGTCATAGCGATGTTCAACTGTGCCCGCGGTCAGTCCACCGGGGTCGTTTTAAGCCCGCGCCGCTCGGCGAGATCCCTCAGGATACGGTCGAGCTTTTTGTGCTCTTCCTTCGTCAACACACCGAAGAACTCGATGTCATTTGCGTCGGCAAACGAGGCTAGAACCGGAACCTTGGCTTTTCCCTCTTTCGTCAGACAGAGGCTGTGAACACGCTTGTCACTAGCGCTTTCCGTCCGATCGATCAGGCCTTTTGCCAGCAGCCTCTCCGCAAGCTTGCTGATGGCGCCCTTGGTCATGCCCATCCTGTTCGCCAGGATCGATGGTGGCGTAGGATCCTTGTCGTATAGCGCCCGCATGAACGACCATTCCGCCACGGTGACGCCTTCAGTCTCGACCTTGCGGGCGAATGCCTGCGATACGGCGTTGGACACCATGCGCATCCAGAACCCGGTATGATCGGTCAACTCGGAAACCGCCATCATCAGTCACCTCCCCGTTGACCAGGAAACAATCACAATATAGTTTCCTAGTCAACTACGCCTCCGCGGACGGCCGAGGGGTGTGGCCGGCCTCCCATCTATCATCTTAATGAATCGGTTCGGCCGGATCGATTCAAACTTGTCGTTGGACGCGCAGAGTAAAGCTGGCGATCCTGCAGGTATGACAACCCAACTCTACCAGCTCTACTGCCAGCGGATCGACGAGACGCAAAACGTGGCGCGCTACTATACCTTGTCGATCCAGCCAACGCTGTTCGGAGAGATCGCGGTCATGCGCAGTTGGGGCCGGATCGGCAAGGCCGGCGGTGAGAAGAGTGAACTCTTTTCGAGCGAAGAGCAGGCGATATCACATTTCCTCGATATTGCCCGCAGGAAGCGCAGGCGGGGATATGTCCCCAGGGGCGCTTCGAGAGCGTAACTGAGACCGTGAGGGTATTAGGGATAAGCCAGCTCTGGCCGAAAGTCCGTCCGTAGAACCTTTGTCAGCCGCGTGTGCTTCTGAAACGGAAACGGGCGCATTATCCTGACCCTGCTAGAGAACTGGATCGCACCAGATCGACTGTTCGCGAGCGGCGCCCTTCAATCTCCTGCACTGCTTTGTTTTGACAAAGAACGGCTTGGCATGGCGCCTAAATCCTCCGCGCGAATCTCTAGCCGGTCAATATCCGTTGCGCGGGACCTCGCAACCGGCCTTCGGCGAGGAGCCTCCGACCGGGCGAGCGGTTTCGTCAGCGTGTTGGATGGCCCTCGCACCACCTCCTGGCGCTCGCAGGAGCGTCCGGCCGAACCGTTTGCGGGTCATGGTGCGGTGAGTTTCAGGAGCCATTGGCATTGCCGTTTTGCACTTGCTCTTCGCTGCCCATCGTTACTGCGCGCAAGCAGGGGTCGCTCCTGAAGCATCGCCATCCTGCTTGATTCACCATCCTGAACACGCGCCGCGATCGGCGACCGTTTGGGGCGACAGCATCAGACTTTGGTCCCTGTTTTCCTCGATATCCGCTGTCCTATGTCACATCCGCCGAGTTGGAAAAATGGGTGAAACATGTTCTGGTGGATCTTCTGCGCCTACTTGTCCCTACAGGGCTTCATTGCATCCGGGATATTGCTATTGTTGCTGAGAGAAAGACTGAAAGCATCCAGGACACCCGCACCGGATACAAGTCAGCTCAGGCCGCAAAATAGCATGCAGCCCCAGGATCAGCGGCACGCTTAGGAATGATCGCGCGCAAAGCTGCTCGTCTCCGATGCCTCGTTATCATGTGGAGACCGGCGACACTTCGATTGTCGAGCTCATATAGGCTATCGTCACATGTGCTGACCAGATAGGCGAGACGCCGAATGACGCGGGCAGCGACCATTCATAGCGTCAGCCATCCATATTCCAGGCGAATCCTTTGTCGAGGTCTTTAACACTCGCGAGGATGTCAACAATAATGAAATTGATCTCGACCCGGTGCTTGTCTACCAGATCCCTCGAAAAATATCGGCCCATATATTCTTCAATACTTCGGCGCGTTATCGGAATACCTGCAGCCGTCAAAGCTGAGGCAGCTCGCAGAACCAACAGATTCGCTTCGATGCCATACACGGTGTCTTCGAAATTTGTCGTTGCAACACCCATGGCGTCCCTCTTTTTTTGCTCATATCGTGCCAACGCAAACTTGGACCGCTGCACCCGCACGGTAGATGAGGGTTCGTTCAGGGCTCTTAAGTGGCGTCCCCGTTCGCGCATCGCGACAGGACGCCAGTTATTTGGAGCTGTTCCTGAGCAAGCTTGTGAACCCGCAAACATTGCCCTGTTATCGTCGCGCTCATCGAGGAGCGAAGGATTATCGGAGAGGACCTGGAGCGCGCGTTCGGTAAGCCGCTCCGTCCCCTGGTCTGCTGTCACATAACGTCGGGCCGATTCTTGAAGTTTTGCTCGAGCAGAACGATTTCGGAAGTAAAGCACGATATACCCGTTCATTTTCGGGTCGAGGGGTGCACCCACAAACACTTAGCCTTCAGCGCCAACGATCTCCGTATGCTGATGATGACGACATTTCTACGCGATAGGGCAGCTTTTAGGAAGGTCGCACGCATTTGAGTACGCTGGCGCACCGAGCCCTTGATTGCTCAATCAGGAGCAATGACCAGCTGCGATGAAGAACACGGCTTATCTCAGCGTAGGTACGCGCTCGGAAGAATCAGCTAGTCGTCTCGGAACCGAGCCATGAGATCCATGGGGGCTACGTCGGAGCAGAAACATTCTGAACAGATGCCGAAACCATCCTCGTCGAAGTCGCACGTGCTCTTTCTTTGACGGCAGCAATCGCAGAGGACGGTTCCGCGGTTCGAGAGTCTCGCCGGGGGCAGGATCTCGGCAAGAGGACTTTCTTCCAGACGATCGATGGGTTCTGGCATGATGACGTCCCTTAGTTCCTATGGAGCATGAGATAGGAGCGACCGTCGACGCTTTCCAGATCGCGGGCGTGGGCGCCGTTTTCTTGGTCGGCGAGGTCGACGGCTCAACTGAGGAAGGGCCGGTTATAAGTCTCGATCAGATGTAATTTATGCTTGGTCAGGTATTCGCGATTTATGCCGAGACATTTCAACCGAGCGGTTGGGTATCAGCAGGAGCGACGAGCGTCTCTCCTGGTCAGAAGTCAGATCCCCAGCAATGGCTGTATGAGCCGCAACAATCTGCTCTTGAATCGGAGCGGGGCATCGGTGACGGCGAGACAAATGCAGTCTCTCCCAGGGTTGGCTCTCGGCTGATGCGTTAGATTGCCGTCAGCGATCTCTATGTCCCCTCTTCCAAAAGTCGAGATTTCGTCGCTAAAGCTCCCATCGAGGACAAGCGTGAGTTCCAGCCCGCCGTGCGAATGCTCCGGGACCGGCTGACCGGCGGGGATCTTAAGCAATCTAACTGACGTCGTTTTGTCCCCGATCGGAATTATCATTTGCGCGGCACCCCGGCCCAGTGAGCGCCACCTTAAGCCACCTGCAGCGTCGATATAGGTTCTGAGCGGTTCCGGGTAGGTGAGATCGGACGAGGAACGCTTTTTCATTCGAACGGCTTTTTCCATGTGCCCTGCCTCGATCCTGTCCTTAATACGACGCCAGCTTTCAGTGACATCGTCTCTTTCCGCATTTTCGCGTTCAAGAAAGTACCCCCCCACGCTTTCGAGCGTCCGCATTTCTGATCGGCATGCGGGGCATAAGGCGAGATGGGTAGCGACGGCAACACTCCATCCCTCGGCAAGGGTGCCCGCGCAGTATTGCATCAGCATGTCACCATCCAGATGATGTGCGATCATTTGGCTTGTTCCTGAAGCGCTAGGCGTAGTTTCTCGCATGCAAGTCGGATCCTCGATTTCACTGTTCCAATAGGGAGGTTTAGTCTGTCAGCTATCATCGAATGCGTGAGACCGTCGAAGAACGACATCCGCAAAACCTCCATGTGCTTACCGCTCAGGGCAATCATTGCGCGGTTCAATGCTGCCGCGTCCTGCTCTCGCTCGATCTTCGCGTCTGCCGTTTCAAGCTCATCCGGCACGAGAGCTGGATCGTTCTCGTCGAACGCCGGTCGCGTGCCTCTACGAACAGAGTCAATCATCTGGTTTCTTGCAATCGTGTAGATCCACGTCGACGCCTGCGCCTTGGCGGCATCGAAGAGCGCAGCCTTGTGCCAAACGCGCATCATAGTCTCCTGAGCCAATTCCTCGGCCAGAACGCGATCACCCTTCGTCATCCGCATCATGTAAGAACGCACTCGCGGATAGAAATGCCCGTATAGGATTTCGAATGCGCCAACATCACGCGAGTTCGCTATCGCCGACATCAAACCAATCATCTGGTCCGCGCCGAGAGCAAGCCTCTCATCCTCCAAAACTCTGGCCTTTCGCTCCCTGCCCAGCTTTGGCCGCACGATTGCCTTGGCGCAGTCAGCTCGACGGGATCCAATCCGCAGATATGTGTTCATGCGAATGTTACGCAGCCCAGGAAAACCAGATCACAAAAAAGAGGGGCACTTTGTCATGGTCGCCGACACGTTTGGCTGCCGGCGGTGATTTAGTGCCCTGATTTCCGCCACAGGGCTGATCTGCTCCGCCCATTCGGTCAAGCATGACGAGATCGCCTGTCACGGCACGCTGAATGCCTGGGCAAACAGGTCGGTCTGAAGGGCGCCGTTCCGCTGCGCAAAGCCAACTTGACGAAGAGGAAGCAACAGACAAGAAACTCACGCGCTCGTCGAGACGGCCGCCGACGTCAGCGGCAACGCTAAAAGCGCCTGATACCAAGGGCTTTTCAGGCGATGGCAGACCTGTTGACGCACGACGGCCAATAGTGGTCGGTCATATAATCGGGCCGGTAGTGGCGACAACTGCGACAGAGAAATGGATTGCAAAACCGATCTGAAGTTTGAAGAACCCCACGGATGAGGGGATAGCAATGCCCGTCACACGTTCGCGAGCCTCGAAGCCTTCGAGATCGGCTTGTTGCAAACGCCTTTGCCCTTCCACACGAAGCTTTGAAACTTGGTCGGCCCCGGCATAAAGTGCCGCCGCGCCATAAAGTCCGCCCTCAATCACCTTGAACAAACTTACGGCCTCTTATTCTAACCCCAGCAACCCATAGGCTTTCGTTCAAGACCGCTGCGGAAGGCGATTTGAGATGCCGGACGTGGGACAAAGCGGCGACAGTGACGAAGACCCGCGCGGGCACCAGGTATGTCTATCAGGTCCAATATGTGCAGCAGCAGAGCACGCGCCTGGAACAAGCACGGCCGACGGCGATTTCTCTAGTCGAGCAAGCAAAAAAGGAAGACCGTTATGCGCAGGTTCATCGCAGCTATCTCGATCATTCTCACCGCCTCCGGGGCCGTTCCCGCACTCGCCCAGACGTTCGGCGACATGGACTCCAGTGGCCGCTTCGGTGGCATGCCGCCAGGCACCGACCGGTACCGGCAGGATTATGATCAGGGTGGGATGTCAATTCCGATCGACCCCGTCGAAACAGGTAGCGTCACTGTCGTGCGCCCCCCAAAGGCAGAATGCCCGCAGCAGGGAACGCGAGAGTGGCGTGCACAGAGGGCCGATGGCACGTTGAAGGAGGAATGCCGATAAGCAAGTTCCAGCGTTCTCTGGTCAGCGGAGCGCACGGCTAGACTTCGATCAAACCGCGCGGGGTACGTTCCCGCGCGGCCGGCCGGCTTAGGGTTGGTTTAAGAACACCGAAGGCTCGTTATTCTGCCGACTTGGAAGACGCGCCGTCGATCATCGTGGCCTTCTCTTGCAGCTTCCTCCCTGACCGCGCAAACCTGGGATTCTCCGTGCGACCGATCACGTCGCGGGGGCGGAACAATCAAGAAGCTGTTCCATTACGCCCCAATAAACTGTGGAGTTTCGAATGACCGTGGCGACGACATCCGAGCGCAAGCGCCCTGTGCGCGGCCAGCCCTATTCCCTCGAAGAATTCGAACAAAAATATGCTCTCGATCGAGAGAGCGCCAAGGCCATTTTTGAGCGTTTCGGCCCGTCGTCGATCGAACTCGACCTTTTGATGGCGGCGAAGAAACGCACGCCTTCCATCCATGCGATAACGGAAGACCTCCGCTTCTGAGTTGTTGAAAAGCGCTGGACGATGTTGCCGCATGCTGTTGCCGCATAGTGCAACATCATTGGAGGGAGTTCGGCGCCAAGGCAGCGCTTTTTTCGGTGCAGGAGCGAAGGCCACTTGTCATGACCTTGATTGCGCTTGCCTACGCAGAACGGTGACGCTGCCAACCGGAACAGGAGCCGTGAGGGGCGAAAGGAGCTATCTTGCCAATGTCGACTTCGGCGAACGAGAACCGGCGGTGACTGATGGTGGGTCTTATTCAAACATACGTTCTGCTGGGCGGCTTTTGCCTTCGGGCGTCTTGAGATTTGCCCAGACGATGCCGCCACGTCGGCTGATAACACGGCCGACAGCCCGCGGGCGTAGGTCCCGCCCCCCCAAAAGGGTAGGGATTAGGGTGATTCAACCTGACCGAAAGTCGGCTAACCTCCCCTCCGTGAGACCTTAATGGCGAGGCGCTATGCTGATCGAGATTTTCAGGCAAGGGGCAGATGCGCCCGAAATCTTCGACGTGCTGGTCAGTGAAGAAGGGCAGATGTCCTATGTAACGGACCGGCCGAGGAAAGCACATCTTCGCATCGTCGTGCACACGCCGCAAAAGCACATCAATACCAATGCGGCGAGCGGCCTCTTTCGCATCATTCATTCCTATGGAGAATGCACGGTGCGCTTCATCGGTTTTGAATGACCTTCGTCCGGCTGCCGACAAGATGGCAGCGCCGTGGCCCAGCGTACTAATGGAGGAGCCGCCGTTGGCGACCGATCAAGGCGCACCGCCATTGCCGATGGATCAGCTCGTCATCCCACCGAAGTGAAGGATCGATTTGCATCCTTTCGCTTGTTCCTCAAGGTTCGATCCGTCTTGGCAGCCGTCTATTTCGAGAGCGAAGAACGGCGCTTAAGAAGGGCGGCCCTGATGAGCTCGTTCTTAGTTGGTTGTGGGGGCTCAGAGTCTGGCGTTTTTTCGACCGCAAGCCCGCCCTGTTTCATTTCGAGGAAGCGGCGTTGCGCTTCTAGGCGATCAGCCTCGGACACTGCTTCAACGACGGCGCCTTCCAGATCATGTCGCATCGCGTCGGGCTGGGCGCTCGCAAAATAGTAGCGCTTCAGCCGGACATAGACTGCAGTTGCCCGTCTCAGCTTCGTCACGCCGACCTCTGGCTTCAGTAGAGGCCGGATGTCCTCGAAGATACCCCGCGCAAAGGGTCGGATGGGATCACCAGCCTTCTGCGGCAAGACGTTGATCGGTCGAACGAGAAGCGCGTTGATCGCCCCCGCTTTATCGACATCACGCTGCGTGGCGGCAATCGGGCTACAGCTTTCGGTCCAGCGCCTTGTCATTGGTTCCCCTGTCATTTCGGTCCTCGCTCGCTTGTCACAGGAATTTAACGAACCGATGAAAATTGGCACGCTCCTATTCGAGAAGAGCTTTTTTTCTTCAATCGGAGCGCCCACCGTACGCCAGCGGACAAATGCCGGCTTGCGACCCGAATCGTGGTCTCCTCTCGACAGAGGTCGAACCATCATCTTGGCCTCTCTCACACAACGGATCGCTTTTGGCCGATCAATAAATGAGGACCGATAAAATGATTGGGTTGGAACCCGGCGCCTATTACTGGGCTGTCGCCAGACAACCGGAGGCGCAACCAGTTGTGGTTCAGGTTTCGACCGTCTTTGGCGAGGATCGCGAATATTGGACGCTTGCATTGGTCGGATCAGACCAACACAAGATGCCCGAGGAATTTTCGATCCTTGCGCGCATAGAGGAATGTCAGGCCACAATGTCCCGGTCCACTGCGAAAGCGGCCTTGAAAGGATCGAACGCGGTAAGCCTCCTCGACAGCGGATCGGCCTCGCCACAGCAATAGATCTCGGAGCGAAGATATGCTGCTGCTCTTCGAGCCTGGCTTCTGCAAGATCGATCCACCAGGCCTTCGGCTTCTGTCATTGCCACCGGCTCAACGGTAGCCGCGTGCCTTGAGCTGATCCTTCAAGCTCGCAGCCGAAACTTCGCGAAAAGCGTGCTCTTAGGCGGCTAGATCAGTTGACGAAATTGGCCTTATGATCAGCGTTTGTGACGGCTGGCGTGAGAGATTGTGACAGGCGGTGCTGCCACCTGGTCACGCCCAGCCAAAGTTCACGTGCACGTTCATCAGTTCGCGGTTTTCGAAGCGTGGTTGGCACCACCTGAGAAGCTCAGGCTGAAACCTGTGACGCAAGAGATAGACCATATTGCCTCAGCATTTGATTTGGAAATTGCGGTTTTGCGAAGAAATAGCCTTGCCCTGTTCTACATCCGAGCTGACGCAGCACATCCAGCTCGTTCTTCCCTTCAATTCCTTCGGCGATGACATCCAGACCTAAGCCATGCGCCATCGACATGATCGCCTTGACGATCTCCAGGACCCCAGCCTCCCCGGTCATTCTTCGGACAAAGGACTGATCGATCTTCAGCTTGTCGAGCGGCAGGTCGGCGAGATAGCGCATGGAGGAATAGCCGGTTCCGAAATCGTCAAGCGCGATCCGCACACCGGTCTGCCGGATGGCGGCCATCTTCGTCCTGGAGCGCCCGCCATCGCCAATAAAGGCTGACTCCGTCAGTTCCACACAGAGGCGCGACGGCGGTAGACCGCTCGACGTCAGTGCCGCCTCGATCTCCGCGGCCATATCTGAACGCTCGAATTGGATCGATGAGGCGTTGACCGAAATAATTCCGGCCGGCCATCTCGCCGCCTCTGCACAAGCTTCCATCAGAACCCAGCGGCCGATCTCGCAGATCAAACCAGAGGACTCGGCAATGGGAATGAATTCCGCGGGCGAGATCGCTCCAAGTTCTGGATGCTGCCACCGAAGCAGCGCTTCTGCGCCGACGAAGTCTCCGCTTGCCAGGTCGACCTGCGACTGGAAGAGCAGGAAAAATTCTCGTTTCCTCAGCGCATCGCGCATCTCGATCTCCAACCGACGTGAACGCAGCTGTCGCAAGGCGGTTGCCGGGTCAAATTCGGACCAACGACCGGCTGCTTGCTTTGTTGCGTGCAGCGCGGATTCTGCTGCATGCAATGCCGCCACCGGATCGTCGGCGATCGATCGGGCCAGCCCGAGCCGGACCGCAACCGTCAAGGACAGGGTGTCAAGTACGATCGCTTCTTCGAACACTCCGAGAACGCATTCGACCTGCGCGGCCGGTGTCTCCGTTCCTGCAAGAAAAACGGCAAAGAGATCGCCATCGATCCGCGCCAGCGGAGCCTCTCGGAAAGTTGACGCAAGCCTGGAGGCAACCGCGTTCAGAAGGGAATCACCGACATTGCGCCCAAGGGTTGCGCAGATCGTCGAGAAGCGTTCGACGTCGATGACCGCAATAGTTCCGTCAGCACCTGTCAGGCGCGCCAGAAATTCGCGACGGTTCAGGAGACCCGTCAGCTCGTCGCGCTCAGCGAGCCTCTTCAGATTATCTTCGTAGCGCTTCCTGGCGGTGATGTCGCGAATGATTGCGCATCCGGCAAAGGACGATGCCGGCTTCGTAGGAGACATGTCGATGGGAGAAACGGTTATCGAAGCCTCGAAAAACGCATCTCCATCGCCCGTGTGTCGGCGAAATTCGACGCCCGCGGATTGGACCTTGTCTGGCTCCTTGTCGCGCCGCAGAAGCAAATCTCCAAGCGCGGCGGCCGTGACCGGATCGAGGCTGTCGGGAAGAAACGCGTGTTTTTCTATGCCGAGGCTTGACTTCGCAGATTGGTTGATTTCCACAACCCTAAGCGCGCTGTCGAAGGCGATAACGCCGTCGGAACTGCCGGCAATGATGGACCGCATCAGCCATCGGGCATTCCTGCTTTCGCTGCTTGCCAGCAGGGCAAGCATCTGGCTGAGGTCGACTCGCTCGTTGAGGGCCAGCACCCAAGCCAGCCCGACAAGTACCCAGCACTCTGCCGTTCCCACGAGCAAGCCGGCATCGGCCTGGAGGCGGAATGCGACGACTTCTGTTGAAACGAGCACGATACCGGCGAGGCCTGTGATGACGATCATGGACACAAAGCGCGTCGCCAAGATAACGGCGATCAAAACCGCAGCGAGCAGAAGCTCCAAAGGCATTGCGTCAGGATGGGCCAGGATCCGGTTCTGCAGCAGCGTTTCGGCAGCGAGAACATGAATGAGCGGACCGGGAAGCGTCCCGTAAACCGGTACGGAGAAAAAATCCTTGAGTTCGGCGGCAGAAGCGCCAACGATGACGGCTCGCCCTTTGAGCTGCGCTTCCGCGACCCTGCCATTCAGCACGTCTGAAAGAGAGTAGCTCGGAATGGTGTCAGGTGCGATCGAATAATCGATCGGCAGGGTTCCGGACGTTTCCGAACGACCCGCCAAAGCGACAGCACCTGATGAAGTTGGACTGCCGTCCAGCTGCCCACCAAGGTCGAACTTACGGACCGAGCCGTCGGCATCAAGGTAAACGTTGGCGAGTACGGGCCACGTGGCCTGAAGGAAATCGGGGATCGGCTTGGAGAATGTCGTCTGCGCTGAGCCCGCTGCGAGCTGCTGGCGGAAAACCGGCAATAGGACCCCGCCCGCATTGGAGAGTGCCAATGCGAGGGCCTGATCCTCCTCCCCGACCGAGGGGGTCGAGAAGTCGATGTCCAAGAAGATGTCCTTGGCCTGAGCAGCGGCCAAGTTGTCGAGCAGCTTTGCGTAGGTGCTTCGCGGCCAAGGCCAGACGCCGACTGCGTCCAGGCTGCGCTTATCGATAGCAATGAAGACGATCTTTCCGCTCGCGTGACGCGGTGCCCAGCGAAAACGCTCGGCAATGAGATTGTCATTGATCTGTTTAAGCGGCGTGATGCTGGGAGCGGCCAGTGGCAGTGCCAGCATCATGAGCACGACGGCGGCCCGCACGACCGACGTACCGGAGATAGGCAAGACGTTTAGCCACCGCAAGCACGCGATCGCTCTCACTTGTTCTTGCCCTGCCCATTTCCGTTGCCGTTGTTTCCCTTTCCACTGTTGCCGCCGCCCTGGCCATGTCCATTGTTGCCGCTGCCGTTGTTGCCGCTCGCTCCCTTGCCGCCGTTGGCTTGGCCGCCGCCATTGCCATTGCCGGAATTGCCGCCGCTGCCGCCGTTATTTCCGTTGCCGCTGCTGGAACTGCCGCTGCCGCCGCTATGTCCGTTGCCATTGCCGGAATTGCCGCTGCCACCGCCATGACCGCTGCCATTGCCGCCGCTATTGCTGTTGCCGCCTCCATTGCCGCTGCTGGAACTGCGGCCGTCATTTCCGCTGGCACGACTATCACCTTTGCCTTTGCCATTGCCGGCGGGTGCCTCGGACGTCGCATCCGAGCTGGACACGCCGCTTTTTGCCTCCTTTGCCGCCTTACCGGAGAGCTTTGCAGCTCCGACAGCCGGGACCAGGGCGACAGACGGTGCAACCGAAGTCACCGATGGAGCGGAAGCCTTGCCTGCTACCGTCATACCGCGTGCTCCGTCGACTGTGGCACTCTGGCGAGGCCCGACGTTCGATCGCTGGCCGCTGGCAAAAGACGTGACCTGCACAAGCCCTCGATCCACGGATACCGAAGCCTTCGTCTTGCCAACGCTGACATGGAATATTGTGCCCTTCACCACGGCCGCAAGAAAGGGGGTTTGCACCGTGGTATGAGGCTGGCTGCGCTTTTCAATCTCCAGATCCAGCGCGCCAACCTGCTGGACGACCTGTGTCTTCCTGGAGAAGAAGCCCGAGGTCGTGGTGATCGAAGCCATCGTGCCCGGTTGGAAAGCTATGCTTTCAACGCCACGGACGAGCTGCGCGCGGCCCCGAGGCCCCGTCAATATCCACGCCGCGTTGGGAACGGCGTCGCCAGCATGCAGATCAACCCAGGTCGCGCGGTCGAGCGTGTACCTGACTTGGCCCGAGGTTCTGGAGACACGCCAATCCTCGTCCGCCGCGATCGCTGCAACAGGCACAAAAAAAACGAGGACCAAGAAACGAAGGATTGCCAGCATATTGCTCCCCATGAATTCAGGGGAAATAGACCATGGCAGTCTTGACGAAAGATTATGAAGTGTTGCGGGATTTCGCCGTTTGAATGTTCTGTACGGTAGCAGACAACATGTTCAAGAAATCTTTATTTAAGATCTAAGATTTGATCGCGACCGCCGCGACGCTGCAGCATCGCTCAAGGCTTTCGCGATAGCGCCTGGATCCGGCGATTTCGTCACGACGGATATGCGAAGGTCGGTTGGAACCAGTTCCGGATTACCAGTCAGGAAGACCACACCAACACCGTAGCGGCTGACTAGCTCCTGCGCAATTTGTGGACCTGACAAGCCGTCGGCGAGGCGGACGTCAACGACTGCGATATCCGCATCGCCCGCCATCTGAATGGCCTCGGCTGCATTTTTCGCAAGTCCAATCACGTCGAACCCGAGCTTAAGGGCAACGTCCTCGATCACAACGGCAATTTCCAGCTCATCCTCGACGATCAGCACGCGCATCCTTGACACCCCGCTTTGATCTTGAAAACGCAGAACGGACCCGAGAGTTCTGCGGAAGACTGATCTTATCGTCATGATTGTCGGTCAATCGACGAAATCGTGTGCGCCGTTCCATGGAACGGGGGTTCACCCTTGCTACAGACCGGCACAATGATATTGATCATGCCAATGACGGCGTTTGCCGGTTCGTTTCCCGCAAATACCGCTACGGCATGTTGCCTGACACCTGATGCTTCTTGTTCGAACCAGGGGAATCGAACCACGCCAGTCGATCCCGTTGGTGTACTCGGGTTGGAGGTAGCGCGTTGACGCGCCTCGCCCAGCGTCCAATAAAGTCCCCGATCAGCATCGTGATCAGCGCCTCACCGTTGGCGCCAGCTCGGCTGCCCAATAGACAAAAGATGCAGGGTGTTTGCGACACGCGGTGAGTTCCTGCAGAGCGGAGGGGAACCAGTTGAGGTGTCTGCCGTTTTGCAGGCAAGGAGCCGAAAATGCTGTTTTTCTTCAATATTCGATCAAAAAACATCGAGGATGTTGACCAAGATGGCATGGACCTGCCCTCGCTCGAGGCCGCGCGATCGGAAGCGCGTCGCTCGGCCAGAGAAATGGTAGCCGAAATGATACTGCAGGAAGAACATATTGACGGAATGCGCTTCGAGATCACGGACGAAGCCGGTAGGCTCGTCGCTACGATCCGGTTCCGGGACGTCATCCGGCTAACGTGATGGTTTCTAGCCCGACGCGCCTACGCCGCCTGGCGAGGCTAGCCACTACGGCCGGCTGGGCCCATCGGCGTGTCGGAGCCGAAAGTCACGAGCTTCTCCATCGTTGCCCTCCGCTGACTTGCCGCGGGTTCAAGATGGGGCGGGCGCAACGCCATCGACACGGATGAGCGGCCGATCTTCTTTCGCTTTGTCTTCATCAGACCGCGGGCCTCGGGGATTTCAGAAGTTCATTTGAGGCGCGTAAAAGCAACGTACGACATCTTCATTGGGAAAGAGGCAGAGGTGATAGAAGCCATCCACAGACATCATCGCCCTTCGATTGGGGAACGGAAAATAAGTGCAGGCGGGTTGCCATTCGGTGGTCTCCTGGTTTGAGTGCGATTTTATAGTCGGCACCGTCGATCTTAACATCCTCCGACGGGATCGGCTGGCAATCCCCGCTCTCGCCGTCGCCATTGCAGCAGTAGGGGGCGTATCGGAAGCCGGACGGCGCTTGATGGGCATATGTCGCACAGGAAAGGCCGGTCAGAATGCCTACAATGAAAACTCGTCGCATTAATCACCTCCAGTGGGCTCACTCACGCAACCATGCCTCCCGGATAGACCGCTTCCAAACAGCACCATGCCCGCAAGGTTCCCCCCAAAGCGGATCGATTTCCAACAAGGCTGGAAGCAAGGCCCTCCGGCAAACAGCATCTCCGATCAACACTCGCCCTTTGATGTCTGGCAGTGCGCAATGCCAACGCGCCTCTAGAGCCGCTTCAGCTATCGGTCGAAGGCACCTCCCCTGGCCGTCACGGGTGACCCTAAGTCCGGCGCCCCCCGTGCCTTCAACAAAAGCCGGACGCAAGATGTAGTTCCTTGCTGTTTTAAGTGGTCATGTCTCGTGGTCGAGGGAGTTTTTGCGTCCCGAAGCATCGCCGTGGCGCTCACCAAGCGATGTCATCGGCCGGATCACCTGGCTTACCGCCTAAGCAGATATTTGATACCATGCACATCGCTGCTACCATCCTCGGTAAGCGTCCTGGCTGCGGCCGGCCTGGCCGACTGGAGAAGCACGGTGGCTTTGTGATCTTTGTGGACGATGATTGTATCGGGAAGCGCTTCGGTGTGATCCACTCGGAGGAGAGCGGATCGTTTTGCAACCGGCAACCGGGGCCTCGCAGTGACGAAAGGGCCGCCAAGAGCCCCAATCAACATGCAGAATTACGGAACTTCCTTGCGTTTGCGACCGTTTGTTTCGGGAGCAGCTGCGCCGGCTGGCGGTCGGCTAGCGTTGCAGGCGCCACCATTAACTTGGACCGTGTGCGAGATGGAACAGCCACAGACCCTTTCCGGCAAACGTGTTCTGATTGTCGAGGACGATTATTATATCGCGTCCGATCTCGCTTCGCGTCTTGGCACGATGGGCATCGATGTGATCGGGCCGGTCGCCGACGTAAGGAGTGCCTTGAGGGAAATCCAGAATGCCGAGCTTCTTGCCGGGGCAATACTCGATATCAATCTTGGCGGCGAGATGGTTTTTCCGGTGGCGGACGAGCTGGAGAGGCTCGCGCTGCCGTTTATTTTCGCAACCGGCTACGACCCTCAAGTCGTTCCGGCCAGGCACGGAGACAAGATTCTTCTTCGAAAACCGCTTGAAGGTGATGCCCTCGCATACGGATTGCTGAATGCGACTTATCGAGAGTCGGTGAGTCAAAAAGAGGCGCGCGAAAATCGCCTTCTTAGCGCCTTGTCCGCTGACCAACTGAACACGCTGGCACCGCTGATGCAAAAGGTGTTTGTCCCGCGCGGATCACTGATGGAGCTCCAGAACCAGGCGGTTTCGCGTGTCTATTTTCCTTTGGATTGCATCGCTTCGGTCATTGTTATTGCGCCGGACGGAACGCGGATCGAGAGCGGCCTTATCGGTCGTGAAGGCATGACGGGTTACGGACTTGCCGTGGGTGATCCGCAGACACCCTACGAATTGCTCATGCAGATTGAGGGCTATTCGGTGGTGATGGCGGCGGAGGATTTTCGTCAAGCCGCGGCACAGATGCCAAGCCTCCGCCTTCTGGCCTCGCGCTTCGCGCGAGCGTTGGCTGTCCAGGTCAGCTATACTGCACTTGCGAACGGCAAGTTTGAACTTCGCCAGCGTCTGGCGCGCTGGCTGCTCATGGTGCACGATCGCGTTCGCGGCTTCAGTTTCAACCTGACCCACGAGTACCTCGCAACGATGCTCGGCGTCAGAAGATCGTCTGTGACGGACGCCCTTCACATCCTGGAGGGTGACGGCATGATAAGATCAACTCGGAATCAGATCGTCATCCGCGATCGCAACAAGCTCGCCGTTCTTGCGGGTCCAGCCTATGGTGTCCCGGAAGCTGAATATTGGCGACTGATGGCACTGCCTCTTCATGGAGAGACGGCGGAGACGTCTTCCATTCCTTCCATCTCGGCGAAGTTATTGGGTGGGGTTCATACAAACTGACTTGGGAATTTATCCGCAACCATCATCGCTTTACCAGCGACGATGTCTCGGTCGCGCAGGCTTGTAGAAAGCTGGAGCGAACCCGGCCACAGACGCTTGTCGGCGCCCACAGCTGGCGACCCTGTCGCACCCGATTCGTCAATTGGCTGCGTGGACTGCCCGGTGCCAGTGTGGCAATTGCACAGGTCCGCGCGGAAAAACAGCGTGCCAGGGATGAGCGTGCTGACGCGCAAGCCGGAACATCGCGCTTCAGCACACTGTCGCACCCTATCGAGCGGCATCCTTGTTTTTCAGAGCATTGATCTCCTCGCCAAGGCGGTCCTTTGCGGCATCGTGAACGTCGGCCGTCAGCGATACAGCTTTGTCGACCATATCCGAAGCAACCTCTTTGCCTCGGTCTACGGCTTGATCAATCTGGGTCGCAGCTTTCGCTTTGATTGCGTCTGCCGCCTCGCCAAGAACCTCGTCCTCCTGCTGTGAGTGTGGCAGCGCCGCTCCGATTGCGGCACCGACCGCAAATGCCAGAGCGCCACCGACGAGAGGCTGATCGCGGAAGTGGGAGAGGATGGCATCGTTCAATCGGCCCGATTGCTCTCGCAGTGCCGTTCCCGTGGATGTTGCGGTACTCGATATCGATCCCGCGGCGTCGCCAATTGACTGCGCGGCGCCGCCAACGGCGTCCTTGACGGTGCTCCACGTATCGGACGCCCAGCCGAGAGAGGCATCGAGTATCGAGCCGGCTTCATCGCGAATGGCTGACACGCGTTCGCCAGCGGCATCTGAGAAGCCGCGATAAGCCTTTCCGGTCGAATCGAGAAAATCGCCGGCGCGCCGGCCCGTTTCATCCGTCAATGCCTTGAACCGCTCTCCGGCCTCGTCGGTAAAATGGCTGTAGCGTACCCCGCCAATCTCCTCCGGCGGCCCCACCCGCCTGATCGTTCCGCGGGCGGGATAGAGAGGCAGGTTCTGTCTGTCGACGGCTGCTGGGGTTTGTTGCGAAGCCGTTCCCTGCTTGGCTACGAGCCAGGCCAGGCTGACGCCCATCAAGGCGACAGGCAAGGGATTGGCCTTAACCGCTTTTCCAAGATTGGTGATATAGTCGGCGCCGCCACTGCCCTTTGCATAGGCGATCACCTCGTCAACGAGCTGTCCGGGCGACATGCGCTCCTGGATAGCGTCAATACGGGCTTCGATCCGTTGGCGATCGGTGTCGATCTCGCGTTGCAGGTCGGCCGAAGATTTGTCGGAAGAATGCGCCATTACACTTTCTCCTTAACGATTTCGGCATCGCGACGAAGAGATGCCGTGGTGCGGTCGAGCGTGAGCTCCGTGCCTCGCAGGGCGGTGACGCCCCTGGCGATGAGAAGCCAGGCGATTGCACCAATGACCAAGCCGACGATGACGGCTGCAAGCGCGTTGGCGCTCACCTCACTGATACCGTATCGCGAAAGCACGACTGCCAGCCCGCTTACCAGCGCGCTGAGAAGCACGCCGACGGCACCAATAGCCAGAACGAGACCGATCATCAGGAACTCTACGCCACTCAGGGCCTTCTTGACCTTTTCGGAAACCTCGGTCTTTGCCAGATCGATTTCCTTTCGCAGCAGTCCCGTGACATCGGAGAGAAGACCGCCAATCAATTCCGATAGCGGCGTGTTCTCATTTGCCTTAGCCATTGTTGCTCCCTCCTGATTGACCGGATGCAGTCGGCGTCCTCGACCGTTTTGCCGAGGCGGTTAGAAACCGGCTTGCGACGACACCGACCAAGGCTGCAGCGCCTAGAAAGGCGACCGGTTCTCTTCGACCGAAATCTTCCGCCATGCCGGCGATCTCACCGAGATCCCTTCCTTCCATGTCGGTGGCGATTGCCTGAATGTCGCGACCGATACGCTTGGCAAAGCGCCCGACATCGCGTTGATCGCCGCTCTCCAGCTCGTCGCCAACTTTCTCGAGCGCACTTGCGATGCCCCCGACCTGCCGTGCTGCAAAGTTTTTCTGATCGACGACCGTCTCCTCGACTTTGCCCATGACGGTCGCCTTGCTTTCCGAGACGGCGTCCCTTGCCTGGTTCAGATCTTCAGATACCTTCTGTTTCAGATCGTTGAGCGACGGCGCCGGCTGTGTAGAGCCTGGCGCATCAGGGTCTCCCGTGGTGCTACGGGTTGTTGGATGATCCTGCGGAGATTTGACATCTTCCGGCATGGTCTTGCTCCCTTTTTGTCTGCTGTTTGGATGTCTACCAACCTCGATCGGACAGGATTGTTCCGGCTTTTCCCGTTTGCGCGGGACCGGTGACGAATGTTGTGCCGCCGTGCGGACCGATTCAGGGAATGCTGAAGAGGCTGTCTAGCGGCTCCAGAACCTCAAAGATCTCGACTGGGTGGCAAGGTCCCTTGTCAGCGGGGACCCGCCTGCAGTGCAATTTTGCAAACCGATCTCGAGAGGCATTCAGCCCCCGCCACAGTTCGCCACACCACATTGTGTGGAAACCTTTTGCGCGCGCCCGCGCTTAACCCTCCACCGGCGCCTCGGCCGTGATGGAGCGGCCACAAAGCAGCAGATCAATGAGGAACACCTTATGAGTAAGACTGACTGGCCGAAAGAGCCGCTGACAAACGAGATACTGCAGCAACTGGACCGCATCCTCGAAGATTGGTGTACTGAACATAATTGCGATACGTCGAATGATCGTGGACAGGCAGCAGCGAGGGCACTCTTTAACTGGTTTGAATTCGGCGTTCGCGATACCGCCGAACTGTCCAAGCTTTTGCGAGAGGAGCAGGTCTAGCCAACGATGAAGCCATGCTCAGGGGCTCGCTCTGCTTCACCTACCCGCCTTGGCCATTCGCTGCACTTCGCGCCACCAACACGCCGAAAGCCATCCCGCAGAGAACCGCTCTCGCGTCTAGACCAGGCTGAATGTTTCCCGCTCCGCTGCACGCGGAGAACGGCTTTCGCGATCTACGCAGTCCGAACGCCGTCTTCCGAAGCGCGTGGCCGGAGGTGGCTAATCCCTTATGACCCGACCACCATGCAAACGCCCGCGCGGAACCTCGTTCTCAGCGGCCACTCGAAATAGCGGTCAGCTGCGGCGGCGGGCACCTTCAAACATCGGAGGGCAAGCTGCCACGTTCCCGATTCGCCACCTTGGAGAACCTGCTGTCCCGCGATTAGTTTATCAAGGAAGCCCGCGTCAACGGACCTTTTCGGTCCCGCTCGGTGTTGTCACCATTGTTGGGCCGCCGCCATTTCCCGTGGGGGTGGGATCGCGGTCGCTGGCCTGCGGTGGCCTGCCTGCGCCGGCTGCTGGGTTGTCGTCAAAGGCGTTGGGGCCACTCGGCTGGGAATTGATAGGGTCAGGTTTTGTCGAGGCGGTCGCCTGTGGATCCTTATCGATGCTTTCGCCCCAGAACTCCGAGACGCTCCAAGCTACAGCCGCAAGGGCAAGCGCGCTCACGAGCACGACGAGAACCGGACGGCCTCGATGACCCTGTCTTGCCTGCGTTGCACTTTCGGTAATCTGCTCTGCGTCTTTCTGTCGTTCGCCCAAATCCATCACGTGGTCTCCTTGCTTGATGACCTCCTTCAACCCCCGTCGCTCCCGCATGTTCCCCACTCAACCGCATCGACCTTCATGCGACAGGTCGGGAACTTCTGGCCCGCGCCCATGTTAGCGACAGGTCCCATTGATTGAGAGCACCATGAAGATCTTATTCGCTTCGACACTAATCATCATCTCGGCTATCCCGGTAATGGCTGCCGACGACGCAGCGACCAAGCGGGCCGCCGATTTCGCCACGAAGGCTGCGCTTTCGAACCAGTTCGAGATCGAAGCTGCCAAGATCGAGATCGCCAAAGGCAAGGCCACCGACGCCAGGCAGTTCGCTCAGGACATGCTGGTGGATCATGGCAAAGCCGGGCCATTGTTAGCCGAGGCAGCTAGAAAGGACGGCATTGCGCTACCGTCGGAACTCGATAGCGAACATCGTCAGAAAATCGAAGCTCTGCAAAGTGCCGATCCGGAAAACCTGGATCAGGCCTATCTGTCGACACAGGTCACGGCCCATCAGCAGGCGGTTGAACTCTTCGATCGCTTCTCAAAAGACGGTCCGGATGGCGAGCTCAAGAAAACAGCGAACAAAATCTTGCCAGACCTTCACATGCATCTGACGCGCGTTGAGGCTATTGCCTCGAAATAGGTCAACGCGTCCCGGACGAGGGATCGAGAAGCCTTCGTATCGCCGGAGGGGGACTACGACGCGGGATGATCGGGCTTCGAGTCAGCGCCGTTGGAGCCCACATGTAGACCGGTATAATGAGGGTGTCTGCAAAGCGGATTTCCCAGGCGGTAGAAGTTGCTGATTCCAAAGGTCACAGCCGAGTCGGGAATACCAGTCTTTTCAGGCAGTTAAGTGACTTCCCTATCCGCCTGAATGGCCATATAGGAAGGGGCGGGTGAGTAGTAAGCCGAGGTTTCCTTTCGCCGCCCCACGGCAGCGCCCAGGTCATTCCGACCCGTCCTTGCCTCTGGCGATTTCTTGTGAGTTGGAGCCATCTCATGGTTCGATTTACAAGCGAGATCCTGTCATCGAACATCGGCCCGCCGCTTATCATCGCTGCTTTGGCTGCGATCGCCGGTCAACACCTTGGGCGGCAAGCTCCTCTGGTCTGTGTCGCACCCTCACCACAGCAGCGTAGTTCCCTGCGCCCTCTTCTTGTCGCCCTTTGGTGCGCCACCGTATGCAACAGCCTTCGCTAGCGGCCTGATATAGACACAACTACCTATGGAGCATAGCGTCACAAAACCGACAGCCATCTATCTGCAGGCGCTGACGGCTGAGGGTTCCTACGCGCTCTCGCTTGCTAAAAAAGGAAGGCGACCATGCTTCAGGAACGCCCGTTCCCAATCAACGACGAACTGATGAAAATCGGACGACGCTATTTCAAAAGCAACGCCGACGCGAAGCAGGTAGCCGAACAGGCCCTGGAAATGATTTCTTCAGATCCCTGGTGCATCGACGGCGGCGACATAAGAAAGTCATTGGCCGTAATCGTTCACAGACTAGCCCAAGATAGGTTGAGCAGTCGCTAGTCAGGCGGGGTTCAGCCTCCATCGTTTGAGCGCAGACGCTCAAGCCGGTCCAGTCGCTCGCCATCGTTCAAACCACATCCCGAGGGCTGTAGACGGTAACCGGTGTTCCGCTCCCACATTGTCTCCTTCCGATTGACATGTGATCGCCTTTCCATGGACGAGCAACGGAGTTTCTCCATGGAGACTCATTGGAGGTTCTCACGACCAGGAAGTCTGGACGTGAGCTTCATCGGCATTGGCCTGATGAAGTTAAAGCGGAGATTGTGTCCGAGAGCCTCCGGCCTGGCGCGCTGGTGAATGAAGTCGCCGAGCGCCATGGACTGCGGGCGAACCGTCTTTCGACTTGGCGCACGATGGCGCGGCAGGGCAAGCTGGTTTTGCCCGCGCCCGAGGATGCGATTGAGTTCGCAGCAGTTGTTGTCGATCCCCCTGTTCCGAAGTTGCCCATCAAGGAGGTCGACCGCCCCGAGATCATCGTCGGCTCCGTCACCATTCGTCTGGAAGAAGGCGCACCTGCCGCGCGGATCGCCGCTGTCGCGCGTGCATGCGTGGTTCCCGCATGATCTTTCCATCGAACCGAGTGCGGATCATGGTGGCAACCAAGCCCATCGATTTCCGCAAAGGCCATGATGGATTGGCGGCGCTGGTAAAGAACGAGCTGCATAAGGACCCGTTTACAGGGACGGTCTTTGTATTTCGGTCACGCAAGGCGGATCGCCTGAAGCTGATCTACTGGGATGGTAGCGGACTGGTTATGGCCTACAAGCGGCTGGAGGAGCACACGTTCACTTGGCCAGATATCCGGGACGGTCTGATGAGCTTGGGGCATGCCCAGTTCGAGGCGCTGTTCGCGGGTCTCGATTGGCGACGGGTCCAGTCTGTTGAGGCGAGAGCGCCAATGGCAGTCGAATAGGTGCGTCACGATGACTCGGACGGCAAATTCCGCCGCTGACCGAGGCAGAATTTGGTAGACTTCCGCCATGTTGAATATCGCCGATCTGCCGGACGACATTGCTGCCCTAAAAGCGATGCTGATCGCGGCGCAGCTTCGTGAAGTCCGCAAGGATGATCGGATCGAGCGGCTGGAGAAGCTGGTCGCCGCTTTCAAGCAGGCTGCCTTCGGCCGCAAGTCCGAGAAGGCCGATCCCGCGCAATTCGATCTCGCATTGGAGGACCTGGAAACGGCCATCGCGGCCATTCATGCCGAAGATGAAGCCGATAGCCCCTCAGGTAAACCGAGCCCCAAATCTCGCACTGCCAATCGTGGTTCTCTCCCCGCCCACCTTCCTCGTGTCGAGGAGATCATCGAGCCGGAAAGCCTGGTCTGCGCCTGTGGCGGCGGCCTGCATTGCATCGGTAAGGACGTGTCGGAGCGGCTGGATGTCATCCCTGCGCAATTCCGTGTCATCGTCACCCACCGTCCAAAATACGCATGCCGTTCCTGCACCGACGGCATATCTCAGGCTCCAGCGCCCGCACGACTGATCCATGCAGGATTGCCGACCGAGGCGACCATCGCACATGTGCTGGTGTCCAAATATGCCGATCATTTGCCCTTGTACCGGCAGGCCCAGATCATGAGCCGCCAGGGGATCGATATCGATCGTTCAACACTCGCGGATTGGGTTGGTCGAGCAGCGTTCGAACTGCGTCCGGTCTTCGACGCCTTGGTTGCCGATCTGAAGCGGTCAACGAAGCTGTTCATGGACGAGACCCGTGCGCCGGTGCTTGATCCCGGTTCCCGTAAAACCAAGACCGGATATTTCTGGGCGCTGGCCCGTGATGATCGGCCTTGGGGCGGCGGAGCGCCGCCCGGCGTCGCCTTTAACTATGCACCCGGTCGCGGCGGGCAGCATGCCGAGCGGATATTGCAAGGGTTCACGGGCATCCTTCAGGTCGATGGATATGCCGGATATAGTCGGCTGATCGCGCCGGACCGTATTGGTCCCGACATTCGTCTGGCCTATTGTTGGGCACATGCAAGGCGCAAGCTGGTCGAGATCACCCGAACCGGCTCGACGCCCATAGCCGAGGAAGGCGTGAAGCGGATCGGCGGACTCTATTGCATCGAAACGGAAATGCGCGGTCTCGACGCTGACGCTCGCCTAGCCGCAAGACAAGCACAATCAACACCGTTGATCGAAGACATGCGAGCCTGGCTCGGCCATCATCGTTCCCGTGTCGCTGGCAAATCGCCTCTTGGCGAAGCCCTTGCCTACGTCGCCAAATACTGGGATGGACTCTGCGTCTTTCTGACCGACGGCCGCATCGAGATCGACAATAACACCGTCGAGAGAACCATGCGGCCTATAGCGCTGAATCGCAAGAATGCACTCTTCGCCGGACACGATGTTGGGGCCGAGAACTGGGCGATTATCGCCTCGCTCATCGAGACCTGCAAGCTCAACCGCGTCGAGCCGCTCGGCTATCTCGCCGACGTGCTCACCATGATAGCGAAAGGCCATCCCAATAGCCGGCGCGACGAGTTGCTCCCATGGGCCTACATCCACCCTCCAAAACCGAGAACTCCGCTTTTGCCCTTCAATGGCTGAACAGCCCTAACGAACGCGGTGAACGTTTACGTGTTCATTCTGCGGTCAGCGTAGATCGCAGTCGTACATTCAGCCCTGGCCGCAACAGGTAATCGCCATTGGGGAACTCCACAGCGATGGCAACTGTCTGTGTGGTGGCGTCGAAAGCATAGCTGCCCGCAACCAATTTGCCAGGTTGGGGGTATTCGTCTCCACTCGGCAGCAGCATCGTGAACTTCAGCTCCTCAGCCGCCTTGCTGGGCGTTCCTAAGGCGTCCCGGCGCGCAAAGTAGACAGAGTACGGGACCCGTCCGACAACCTGGATGGGATCAAGCTTGACGATTGTCGCGAGACGGCTCTCATCGCGAGCTTCCTTCGTGATATAGGCCCCTTGGGTGACGGAAGCCTGGCTGATCACGCCGGCAATCGGCGCGTAGAGCTTCATCTGTTTCAACGCCAGCTCTGCCAGGCGCACATTGCTGTCAGCCTCCTTCGCTTGCGCGGCCGCAACGTCGCGCTTCGCCTCGGCCTCCACCAATGCCATCTTCGATGCGACACTCTTCTTCTGCAAGGTCCGGGCCGTATTCAGACTTGCTTCCGCTAGCCGCAAGTCTGCTTCCGCCTTCTCCAACCTCGCCTGCGCCAATGTGAGCGTAAGCTCCTTCTCCTTGGGCTCGAATTCGAACAACAGGTCGCCCTGCTGTACGACCTGCCCGGCCTTGAAGTCGATCTTGCTCAGAAGAGCATCTAGCCGGGGCGATATTTCCGCTTGCTCGGCAGCGACCACGGTGCCCTCATACTCCACTATGTCCGACGGCGTTCCCTCCATGGCGAAAGCTGGCTGACGCTCGAAGACTGTCTTCCATAAATCGAGCCGTGGGCGAAGAGGATCGGGTCCGACCACAACGCCTGCATTCGCGAAGTCGAGCACCTCATCCTTCGCCGGATCGTGCCTCGGCCACTTTGGACGGTCCTCGCCGTTCGGATCGGCGGACTTGGCGAACGACACCCAGTAGGCACTCGCCACTTTCCCCATCTCCTTGTCCGCATCCGTCACCTTGTCTCGCACTACTGCGGCAGGAATGTCGAACACGTAGGGTATTTCGAAGCCGTGCAGCGTCCCCTTCCACTTTGGATCGCTGCGCAGAGCCTCGGCGACGTAAGAGAACCTATACCACCACGTCGGTTGACCAGCCCGGACCATCTCGTCGGCCAAGTGCCGTGACGGTTCGACTAGCGTCTTGTCGGCGAGGATTTGCTGCCTCAGCTCGTCGAAGGTCTCTTTGCTGTCGGGATCGTATAGCCTACGCGCCTCTGTCGCTTGATCGCCCAAGAGAGCAAACAGGTCGTCCTTCGTCCGCGCCGCGCCGATGCCCAGGTCACGGTTGTTGGCTCCAACGATGACTGGCACCTTTGCTTGATGGCCAGCCGCAAAGGCAGCCTCCGGGGTCTCGATGAGAAAGCGCCCGTCAAGTATCGATCCGGAGATAGCCACAACCGGCTGCCCGCTGGACATGCCGGCTAACACCTCTGGTGCCGAAGCTCCCTCGACCAGCACTTCGGCCGGAAGCGCCCGAAGTGCCGCGAGGCCCTGCGCGCCGTCATCGGTGATGCCGACCGACCGGGCATAGGCGACTGCGCGTCCCTCAGCATCGGAGAGCGAAGTCAATGGAAGAACCTTCTCTCTCGCGGTTGGAACACCGGGGGACTGCAAGATCGCTCCACGGAAAAGGCCGCGCGACAGAGGCGAGACCATGTGGGCAATGACCGAACCGCCTCCGGCGCTTTCGCCGAAGATGGTCACTTTGGCAGGATCACCTCCGAATGCTGCAATGTTTCTCTGTACCCATTGCAACGCGGCGAGTTGATCAAGATAGCCGTAGTTGCCGCTCGGCTCCCCCGGCGCTTCGGACTCCAGTGCCGGATGAGCAAAAAAACCAAGCCGCCCCATCCGGTAGTTCATGCTGACGGTTACAACACCTTGGGCGGCTAGCGCCTCCATGGGGTACTGCGGCGTATTCCCGTGCGCCAGCGCCCCACCATAAATCCAGACCATGACGGGTAGTTTCTCGTCTGCCATTGCCGGCCGCCAGACATTGAGCGTGAGGCAGTCTTCGGATTTCGGCAAGTCGTCGGTCTGCATGCATGACGGACCGAAAGCGGTGGCGTCTCGCACCCCATCCCATCGCTTTATCGGCTGCGGTGCGCGCCAGCGCAAATTCCCGACTGGAGGTTCAGCGAATGGAATACCCCTGAAGCTGATCACCCCATTGGCTTCGACACCTCGAACCATGCCGGAATCTATTGTGGCCTTGTCGCCGGTCGCAGATTGAGCTGCAGATGATCCGGCAATGAAGAACGCAACGGCAGCCAAACAAACGTTCAGACAGGAATGCGCCATCACTTTACCCCCGTGCACCACTCCCTTTGCACGGCGGAAACTACCAGAAAGCTGAATCGATGTCGCGGTCCTTCACAACGCTGGCGTACATCAAGTTGACGGAACGTCATTATCTCTCAACCTCTAAGTGCCACGCACGAGACCGTGGGCTGAAAACACCGCTTACCCAGAATCCGCGCTGTCTTCGCCATTGCTCCAGGCCGCTCTGTCTTGGGTCTTTCGCGTGAAAGTCTTCAAGCGATAGACCGACCAGTGTACCTGATAGGTGGCGACGTAGATAATGTCGCACCGCCCGAACAGTGCTGCGAGTGGCTATCACAGAACATCCCTCGCTGTAGTTCTGAAATTCTAAGCGAAGGTGTTGGCCATTACACTTTCCTTCCAGAAGGATCGCCAATCGGCCGAGAAGTCGCGCCGGAACTGTTTATCGATCAAGAAGGGCTAAGTAGAACTGTCGTCCATGATGATGTGGCAGCGAAAGCCGCGGAGTTTTTCGCCAAAGTGTAAAAGGGGTGGCAGTTGCTGCGGCTGTGCCTTCACGGCCTCGCTTGCTATGTGACAACCGTCAGATGCGGCTGTCTGATCGACTTTCGGCAACTTCGCGTTTGACCGGCCTCGGTACATTGAGCCGCCTCCATGCAAACGATGGTATACCTTCCGGCCAGATACAATCGTGTTACATTGGGAGGTCCGTGGAAGCCGCCGAAGTAGTCGGCCTCCATCTGGATTGACTGACTCGTCCGCGTCGCGGTGAGCTGCATGCGGTCAAACATAGGTTGCCAACGAATGTCCGGCTCCCGACCGAAGATTGTTGCCATAGTCGATGACGACCGCAATCTTCGCACGGCGCTGCAGGATTTGCTCGAGAGTGCCGGACTGCGCGGTGAGGTTTACTCTTCAGCCGACGAATTCATCGTTCGAAAGGGCTATCTGACTTCCGATTTCGTATTAAGCGATTTGCGGATGCCGGGGATTTCCGGGATTGACCTTCTTCGGTGGCTTAGGGACGAGGGCATCGACCAACCTGTCATCATAATGACATCCTATCCGGACGCGGATATAGCGGCGACCGCGATTCAGCAGGGGGCGTCAGCTTTCCTTAAAAAGCCCCTAGATAGCAGTGAATTGCTCAGTTTTCTTCGTGCTGATGAGCTATAGGTCATGTGTTGATGCGCTACGAGACCACCATGATCAAGTCCGACAGTCCGTCAGCATCGACGACAGTCCACGTCATCGATGATGACGCCAGGCTTCGCACATCAATTTTCGATTTGCTTGCATCGATCGGGCTGAACGCCACGGCCTATGCAAGCGCGAATGAATTCATCACGCAGGCAGACATGTCCGGACCTGGATGCATTCTTCTGGACGTCCTGATGCCGGGAATGTCTGGTCTTGAACTCCAAGCCAAGTTGCTTGAACTTGGACAGCCATTGCCGATCATATTCATGACGGGCGACGCCCACGTCGAGACCAGTGTCTCCGCCATGAAGGCCGGAGCCTTCGACTTTATTTTGAAGCCGCTCAACATAGAAAAACTGGCGGAAGTCACCACCCTTGCATTTACCCGCAATGCGGAAATGCGTCGGAACCGTGCCGCGACGCTCGAGGCGCAGTCGGGGGTGCAGCGCCTGACTCCCCGCGAAGCCGAAGTCTTCGCGTACGTTTCGAAAGGCTGGTCCAATAAGCTGATCGCGCAGGAGATGAACATCAGCCTGATTATGGTCAAGCTCCATCGCAGCCGAATGATGCACAAGCTGCAGGCGCGATCACTCGTTGATGTCGTGCACATCTTCGATGGTATCAACACGCGACCGACCTGAACGCGTAGACCTCGCCAAAACGGGTCAACCACCTCCGACAAACGAAGGTATATAATCCGGCTGGGTTCGGATCGTGCTAGAGTAGGACGATCAGGTCGTCACATATCGGATTTGGCAAACCCGGTCGCGTCGGAGGCGGGATGATGGCAGCTTTAGAGTGCAGGGCGGGATCGTGCGCAGAACCCATCGTCTACGTCGTAGATGACGACAGGCGAATGAGGGAGTCACTGCTCGACCTTCTCGCCGCCGCGAATAGAGAGGCATTTGCATTCGCCAGTGGAAGTGAGTTCCTTAGAGCGGCCGACAAGAGCCGGCCAGGATGCGTCGTTATCGACCTTCAAATGCCTGACGGTAGCGGCCTCGAAGTGCAAGACAAGCTCTTGACGCTGGGATGTCCCATGCCCCTCATATTCTTGACGGGGCATGCCGATGTGCCTTCCAGCGTTACTGCGTTGAAGGCTGGGGCGTCGGATTTCATACTAAAGCCGTTCGCCGCCGAGATTTTACTCAAGGCGGTGAATATGGCAATTCAGCGAGATGCGGAGCGTCGCCAGATGATGGACGAGCGCGACCGCGTGCGCGCCCTTGCAGATACGTTGACGCAACGGGAGCGGGAGGTAATGTGGCTCGTCGCCAGCGGCCTTATGAACAAGCAAGTGGCCTACGAGCTCGGAATCTGTGAAATGACGGTCAAGCTTCACAGAATGAACGTCATGCGGAAGATGGAGTGCCGATCCCTCGCTGATCTCGTTCGCATCGTTGAAAAGCTTCGTGCGGTATAGCGTTCGCATGTATCCCGATATTTACGTGATCGTAACGAGGGCGTAGGTTGCCGACCGTCAGGTTGAGGCGGTCGGAACGGCCATCATGGGCGATATTTCAGGAAGTGCAGTCGCACCTCGCGATTCAACATCTCTCGTTATCGGCGCAACGGCCGCTCAGATCATCGGCGGGCTTGTCCCTCAGATGTCGCCTTTTGTTATCGCAGGCTTGATCGATGGTCTTTCTCTGTCCGAACGAGACGCCGGTTTGGTCGCCTCGGTCGAGATGCTGTCTCTCGCGGCTACCGCAATTCTCGTCGCGCCGTTTTTGTCGCGTTTCTCCTTCAGGCCTTTAAGCCTTTTTGCGATCGTCATCACCCTGGCTGCACAGAGCTCATCCATTTTCGCCGACGAATGGAATTCGCTCGTGCTTCTGCGAGCTTTGGCCGGCCTCGGGGAAGGAACCCTGTATGCGATGTCGCTCGGCATAGTCGCCTCCCATTGCCTCAATCCGGAAAGGATTTTCGGTTATTTCCAGCTCGTATGGGCAATCGGCAGCGTCGCGCTCTTCAGCGCGGGCGGTGAAATCACGGAAGCCTTTGCCCACAGGGGTATTTTTACGCTCCTTGTCGGCATGTCCTTGGCGCTCGCGCCGCTTGTTTTTCTCGCTCCCAATGTCCGTGCGGTGAACGCCAAAACTGGTGCCGCAGCGGTCTCATTTCTGGGTATCTTGCTGTTCGGTGCAATAGTTCTCTACGTGGCCGTTTCGGCCGGCCTGTTTGCCTTCAGCGGCCCGATAGGCGAGCGGGCTGGTCTTAACACCAGCATGGTCGGATACATACTTACTGCCTCCACCATGATTGGTCTGGTGGGGGCAGGGGCAGCTACAGCGCTCAACGTCCGCTTCGGTCGAGTGCTACCCATCACGGGATTTTGTCTAGGTTACATCCTCGTCGTGCTGATGCTTTGCCTCTGGCACGATCCGGTGGCATACTCTGCCGCCGTGATTGGATCGGCCGTCCTTTACTACTTTTCGCTTCCGTATCTTTTTGGCCTGGCGGCCGCACTTGATCAGACAGGACGTTGGGCGGCGGTGGCAGGCTCTGCGAATCTCTTCGGCTTTGCTGTCGGCCCTGTTTTTGCGGGTGCTGTGATCGGGGCTTCTGGCTACGTCAGCCTGGCCGTCATTTCCTGCGCGATGATCGCCGCGGCCTGGCTGCTGGCCATCTATATAATAAGCCGTGGGTTCAATGGCCGAAGTTTTTCGAAGCGCCTGCCGACCGCCTAGACGGACTGCCTAGCCGGCCTATCAATTGGCAAAGTGAACGCGACTGTGGCTCCTGCGGTCTCGTTATTCGTTACCCAGAGACGCCCACCGTGGGCCTCCACAATCGAGCGGCAAATCGGTAGACCCATTCCCATCCCGGTGCTTTTTGTCGTGAAGAACGGTTCAAAGACTCGATCGGGATCGCTGAAGCCGCTGCCAGCATCCTGAATCGAAACGCGGACGGCAGCCTCACCCTCTCGGCCGGATGTTATTCTTAGCAGGCGCACGGGATTCGTGATGTCCATTGCCTGTAGCCCGTTCCGGATCAGGTTTACCAAGGCCTGCTGCACCTGTATGCGGTCGAGGAGGATCGGCGGAAGGTTTGGGCCGAGTTCTGTTTCGATACTGGTGGTCGTCGCAGCGATTTCGTCAGACATGAGGCTCAAGACCTCGTCGATCAGATGATTCATGTCCTCAGCTGTTCGCTCCTGCGGCTTGTGCTGGAACAGCGCGCGAATTCGACCGATGACGTTGGCGACTGCTAAGACATCTTCGGTGATCCGCCCGGCGGCAAGCTTGGCTCGTTCGACATTGGGCGGATCGGCTGATAGCCACCGCGAGCACGCGGACGAGTCCGCGGCTATCGCAGCAAGCGGCTGATTGATTTCATGTGCGATCGATGCCGAAAGCTGCGATAAATTGGCGGCTTGCGTGGCCTGGGCTAGTTTTGCCGCGGAGCGCCGCAGCGCCGCCGTGGCTTGAACCTGATCCTCTATATCGTGACAGAGGCCGAACCACTGGACGATGTCACCTTCTTGATCCCGCAATGGCTCCGCTCTTCCGGACATCCACCGATATGCCCCGTCATTGCGGAGCAGTCGATACCTCATCGAAAATCGATCGCCAGTGGCAAGGCACCGGGTAAGCTCGGCACCCACGGCCTCCGCGTCATCGGGATGAAATATCGTCTCCATCACGGACTCGAGAGAGCTCTCGTTGGCTACGTCAAGGCCAAGGAAGTCGGCCATTCGTTTGTTGACGAGCGTCGTGGTCCCATCGGGCGTCAATCGCCAGAGGTGACTGGGAACCATGTCGACGAGCAGTGAAAGCTCGACCGTGCGCTTCCTTAATTCATCCTCGGCAGCCTTCTGATCCTCAATATCGATATTCTGACCGTGCCATGCGACAATCGAGCCAAGAGAGCCTCTTGACGGCCTTCCCATGGATCGGAACCAACGATACTCGCCGATCGCGCCGAAAAAACGATGCTCGCTGTCGAAGTCGACACCCGTTTCAACGGAATGGTGCCATTTCACGATCATATTTTCGTAGTCATCTGGATGGACGCGTCCCGCCCACTCAAATGCTTCCCGTGATTCAAGCCCAAAGTAGGCGCTCATAGCGGGATTGATGTAGGTGAAACGGCCATCAGCGTCCGTCGACCACACATGGCCAGGCAACGCCTCCACGAGCTCGCGCGCCTGTTCCTCGGGGTCATCGTCGCCTGCTGAGTATGGACCAATCCTAGTCAGCGCCTCGTTCTCAGACATTGACCCCTCCAGCCTCAAACCTGGAGAGCGGCCCTACAGGCGGCTCTTCGATCAGGGATTGTTGATGAAGGGCGCATTATACGCTGAAGGGCTTGATCTTCAATCGGGCAACAGTGCGGCATCCATTGGCCGACGTTCCGGTTAACCGCCCCAGGCCACCTCAGCGGTGGTCGGTGCTCTTCCGCCGAAAAGTTGAGGAGACACTAAACCTGAGTTTACTTGTTGGGAACTTGGCCCCGACGTACGAAGGATACCGGGCGGCAGCGCGGATACAACCGATATACGAGCGCAGATAGCTCCGACAAGCAGGTTTCCAACGGATACGAAGATGAACTCTACAGCTTCAGCACATCAGGCTTCGGGAAGCCGTCGAGTTCCCGCACTTGAGACCGGCGAATTCGAGGTCGGGGGCCTTTTGGCAGAAATCGCGACCGAGGTCTTCGGCCATTTCGCTGATGAGATCGGAGGAAACTTCCATCTTCACAGCGGTACCCGTGCGACCCTGCTGGTGCCGCTGTCGAGCAGCTCGCGGGAGCCCTGAGCCCCAAGCAAGGAGGATGTTATGGAAGCGTCTAAGAAAATCGTGAACTTCGGGGTGCCTTGGGAGGCGGCTTATGGCTACTGTCAGGCCGTCCGGGTCAAGGATGTTGTTTATGTTTCCGGCCAACTCAGCCACGACAGAGACGGCACGCTCGTCGCACCGGCGGAACTCGATGCAGCCGGCCGTCCATCGAATTTCATGAACATGGAACCGCAGATGAGGCAAACTTACGCCAATGCTGCGGCGCTCCTGGCCCAGTTGGGAGCTACTCTCGACGACGTGGTCGAGGAGACATTATTCGTACTCGACGTCGATGCCGCCTTCGCGGTAGCCGGCAAAGTCCGAAAAGATTTCTACAAGACAGATTTGCCGGAGTGCGCGAGTAATTTGATTGGAGTTTCCCGGCTCGCTTTCCCCGAGCAACTCATCGAAATCACGTTTCGGGCGGTCCTCGCTTCCCAGTAGATCGGGCCCTCGTGCGCAGCGTCCTAGATCGGAACATTCCGCTATGGAGGCGGCTGCCGCCTTACGGAAGACACTGCACGAATAGCCACGACGATGAATGTCTTCCTGCTGTTGTTCGCGCACGTCTCGGAGAAGATGTCACCCGACACGGACTACTCTTAGTGCGCTCCGCCGGCGGACAAGCGACCTGGCTTCTTCAAAAGGAGCGACGCGACCAATGCGACGACAAGCGCCACTCCCATCAGGAAAAAAGTATCGCTGAACGCCATGATGTTGGCCTGCTTCCGAACACGGAAGGCGATCGCAACGATGGCCTTGTTCGTAGCGATGGCTTGGTCGCTTACACCGTGGCTCATGAAATACGCCACTAGCTTCGCAACCCGATCTCGGGAAATCTCGTCGAAAGCGCTGATCGAGTTGGTGAGGATGTTGGAGTGGAACTGCTCGCGCTTGGTCAGAAACGTCTGCAGCGACGCTATTCCCACCGCGCCTCCGAGGTTGCGCATCATGTTGAATAGCGATGACGCCGATCCGGCGTTCTGCTCCTCGATCCCAGCGGTAGCGACGGCGGATAACGGGGTGAACACGAGAGCCTGGCCGATGGCACGAACCACGTTCGGCCAGAAGAGCTGGTCGCTGCCGTAGTCCGCCGTCATGTAAACGTTCATGAAATTCGAGGCCGCAAACAGCGCGAAGCCGAAGACGATCAAAAGACGGATGTCGAAAATCTTCATCAGCCTTGGGACCAGGGGTATCAGCAGGAGTTGCGGGATGCCCGTCCACGCAAGCACTGCTCCAATCTGCTGTGAGTTATAGCCCTGTACCCGGGATAGGTAGATAGGCAAGATAAAGGCTGATCCGAAGAGCGCCATACCCAGCAAAAAATTTGCGACGATCCCGAAACCGAAGTTTCGTCTTCCGAGCAGTCGTAAATTGAGGAGAGGGTGTTGGCTTCTGAATTCAATCACGAGGAACAGGGTCAGCGCGATTCCTGCAAGCAGTGACAGACGCACGATAAAGTCCGAGCCGAACCAATCCTCCTTGTTTCCTTCTTCTAGGACAGTCTGCAGAGCGGCAAGGCCAACCGCCATAGTGACGATACCGAGCCAATCTCCCTTCGCCAGCAGACCGAGGTCCATGGATGCACGATCGAGCGATGCCCACAGCATGACGACCATAATCGCTCCGGGGACGAGGTTGACGTAGAAGATGAATTCCCAGCCGTAGTTCTCGGTGAGGTAACCGCCGATCGTCGGCCCTATTGCAGGTGCAAACGTGGCTGAAAGAGCGAAAAGTGCGAGACCAGTCGGCTGTTTCTGCTTTGGAAGAAGCGTAATTATTATGGTGAAAGCCATCGGGATGAGAGCCCCGCCGGAGAAGCCCTGGATGGCACGGAGCACGATCATTTGCTGAAGGTTGGTCGCGAATGCACAAGCGACCGAAAAGGCGAGGAAGACGACCGCGCTGAAGATAAGGTAATTGCGCACGGAAAACACGCGGGCAAGCCAGGCGCTCAAGGGTATCACGACAATCTCGGCGATCAGATAGGAAGTGGATATCCATCCGCCATCATCTTTGCCCGCACCGATTGCGCCTTGGATGTCGGCCAGTGATGCGTTGACGATCTGAATGTTCAGGACGGCCATGAATGCGCCAAGGGTGGAGCCGACAACGGCACACCAGACCCGAAACATGCTTGCCGCTCGTTTCGACGTCGCAACATGGCGATTGCCGTTCGCGGATAGCACAAGACTAACCATGACATGCCTCTCCGTAGCTACGAACTGTGGGTCGCTCTCGCAAATTCCTATGGTGCTTCCGGCCTGTAGGCGTCTTTCGTGTCTATCTGCGGCTCCACCGACATGCCTGATCGGAGCGTGGCAGACAGACGCTCGCTATCGATAAGAATCTTGACAGGAATGCGCTGGACGATCTTCGTGAAATTGCCCGTCGCGTTGTCGGGTGGAAGCAGGGAAAACTCCAGGCCGCTGGCAGGGGAAATACTGTCTACGTGTCCCTTGATCTTCAGCTTGGGAAAGCTGTCCACCCTGATTTCGGCGCGTTGCCCAGGGTGCATGTGTGTGAGCTGGGTTTCCTTGAAATTTGCTAAGATGTAGACACCATGCAATGGGACGACCGCCATCAACTGAGTCCCCGACGTCACGAATTGCCCAACGCGTACCGATCGTGCGCCGACAGTGCCGTCGACGGCTGCGACGATCTTGGTATATGAGAGATTTATTGCCGCTTGATCGACCGCAGCCTTCGCCTTGTCACGTTGAGCAACCGCCTGATCACGTTGCGTCCTAAGGACCTTAACCCTGCTCTGGGCGGAAACGAGAGCGGCCTGATCCCTATCGACCGCTGCAGAAGCTTGGTCCAGAATGGACTTGCTTTGCTCCGCGCGCGACAGGGTCCCCGATCCGTTCGAGTTTAACAGCGCATTCCTAGCGGCATCTCCCTTAGCAAAATTGTAAGAGGCTTTGGAAACGTCGACGGATGCCCTTGCCTGCTCGATAACGGAAGCTTGCAGCCCGATCTGGGCGTCCAGATTGGCAATCGCGGCTTCAGCGCCCTGCAAGTCGGCTTGCGCGGAGTTGCGGGCAATTTGAAAGTCCCGGTCGTCGATCGTGGCGAGGACTTGTCCGGCAGTAACGAAGTCGTTGTCGTCGACAAGGACGTCTTTGATGTAACCGCCTACCTTAGGCGCGATGGTGGTATAGTCCGCCTTCACATAGGCGTCATCCGTCGACTCTATGAACCGTCCCACCGTCCAATAATCGTAGCCGAAGTGAGCGGCATATCCCGCGGCCGCAATAGCAACGATCGTGTACGCGCTCATCTTGAGCAAAGATTTCGGCGATCTGGTCCGTACCTGCGGAAGGAGCTCCGCCGTTTCCGGCTCCGCGTCCGTCTTCTCTCGGTCTGGCTCCAAACTTTTGCCGAATGTTTCCTGTCTGGGCAATTCGACCATCGCCCTATCCTCTCAACAAGTGCGGTTAACAGGGGCGCTCGGCCGCCGCGCCAGTCCTACGCGCCCGGCGGCCGGTTTGTTTTGACTTAGGCCGCCGCTTTTGCGCGTCGCGATTGCCACGTCCTGAAGTCGAGCTTCCCGAGCTTGGCGGTGCCTAACGGAACCAATGCCCGATCATCGACCAGCGTGCCGAAGTACCTCGCCTGGGGATCGACCAGGACTTTTCTGGTATCCCCGATGGAGGCGAGATATTCGCTCACGAAGTCGCTCATCGGTTTCTTCTCGGGGCCAGCGATTTCGGTTGTTCGGTTCTCGGCGGTAACGGTCGCCGCTTCCGCGACGAAGTCTGCGACTTCGTCAGCGGCTATCGGTTGGAACGCGCCATGAGAGACGTGGACGGTCCCGTCGACCGTCGCACTGTCCGCGATGCCTCCCAAAAACTCCAGAAACTGTGTAGACCGCACGATCGTGTACGGAACAACGCCCTTCTTGATGAGCGCTTCCTGCGCGAGTTTTGCTCTGAAGTAGCCGTTTTCCGGGGACCGCTCGATCCCGACGATGGAAAGTGCGACGTGGTGGCGAACTCCAGCGGCCAGCTCGGCCTTGAGCAGATTGGTCGTTGATGTCTCGAAGAACGAAAGCACATCGCTCGGCTCCCACGATGGGGAGTTCGTGACGTCTATGACGACATTCGCTCCGGCAAGAGCACCCTCGAGGCCTTCGCCAGTTAGACTGTTCACACCGGTAGAAGGAGAGGACTGAAGTACCTCGTGTCCACCTTTTCGCAGACGCTCGGCAACTTTCGTTCCGATGAGGCCCGAGCCTCCGATAATGGCGATTTTCATGTTTCTACACCTTGTTGGGGGCGGTCCAAGTTCGCCCGAGACCACCCAGTTCACTGGTTCATGGAAAGGCAGCTGTTGCGCCACCTCGCGGCGCTAATCGGTCCCGCCATCGGGAATGGTGAGTTTGGCTTCGTCAGTGTCGACAACGAAGACCGCCAGAATTTTTGCTGGCTTGGTTGCGCTGGCATTTGCACTGACCTGATGGTGGTCACCAGGCATTTCGATCCAGTTTTCGCCTGTTTTGAAGATCGTCACTTTACCGTCGTTGAGTTGGCTTTTGATCTCGCCCTCGATGACCGTAGCGTAGATGAACGCGCTCTTGGCATGGGTATGCGACGGGTTATGCCCGCCGGGGCCATACTCCACGAGCACGCCGCGCATGCTCTTGCCTTGCAAATTGGGGAGGAGGTGGTCGAAGACCACGGTGACCTTGGCGTTGTGAGGTTTGTCCGCCGCGGCGGCCGGTACTGCAATCAGCGCCGAGCAAAACAATAAGGTCGCGAGCTTTCGCATCATGCTTCTCCTTCGGTGATCCTGCCTATGACCGGCGCGGATCGTATGCGACCAACGAGGAAGAAAAATAGATATACCAAGGTTCGTGACTGCATTGGGCAAGAGGCAGTCGATGACCTCCTGCCTTGTTTTCGCTCGATTCAGTAAGGTCGCTGTGCTGGAACTTCATACTGGTTCCCAAACCTAAGCATACCTCGACCACGATCTGCTTCCCGATCTAGGGTCTCTATCGCGACCTATGACCGACAGCTCTCAACAAACCACTTCAGGAGCCAACCATGTCAACGGTAGAAGCAAGACCCACCACTTCATCGGTCCCCGGGGCTATTCTCGGCAACCCGCGGGATGAACTGGTCCCTTCGCGCTATGCAGTGCGCGTCGGAGACATCGACGTCATCGTAATCAGCGACGGCGTCCTGACGCCACCAGCAGAGTCGATGGCCACCAACGCAGACCCGGTAACCCGTTCAGCTTGGCTGGACGACAGGTTCCTGTCGAAGGAAGCTTTCGACTGGGCTCTGAATGCAGTCGTAGTGCGCAGCGGCAGCCAAACGATACTGATAGACAGTGGTCTGGGAGAGGAATATCCGGACTTCCCACGAGCCGGACAGTTTGTGCACCGACTAGAAGCAGCCGGGATTGATCTTGCGTCAGTGACCGACGTGGTCCTCACGCATATGCACTTTGACCACGTTGGCGGATTGCTCGTAGATGGCGTGAAGGAAAGGCTCCGCCCGGACCTTCGGATACACGTATGCGCAGCAGAGACCGAATTCTGGAAGAAACCCGACTTCAGCCGCACCGCGATGCCGCCGGCCCTTGTGGAACTGGCACGGCGGGCTTCCCTGGAATTCATGGACGCGTACCGCGATCACATCCACACGTTCCCTGACGAGGCAAAGGTGGCACCGGGCGTTGTCGTTACTCGTACCGGCGGTCATACTCCCGGACACAGCGTCGTCCGCCTGACGTCTGGTGGCGACCGACTCATGTTCGCTGGCGACGCCATTTTCCCTGTCTCCTTCGAACATCCCGAATGGCACAACGGCTTCGAGCATGATCCGGAGGAGGCGACACGCGTTCGACTTCGTCTCATGCGGGAACTCGCGGCCGATGGATCATGGCTAGTATCAACGCACTTGCCTTTCCCGTCGGTGGGACGCGTGGCGGCGGACGGCGAACTGTACAGGTGGGTGCCGGTATGGTGGGACTTTTGAGCGGTGCGGCTCGCCTTATGAGCCATGCTATTGCATTTTAGCCGTGTCAATTGCCGAGCGGTTCATTATGAGCCGCTCGGTCGCAGCGAAGGCGGCTACCCGTTTGACTTTGGGAATGGTTGGCAACTGGAGCCTCAGGTGCAGATCGTCTGGCAAAACGTCGATTTCGACGAGGAACGCTCCAATCATGGAGACTAGCCGGTGAACATGCAGCGCGTTGCCAGGCCCAAGAACACAGGTTAATTCACTTAGGTAAGGTGGCAGGCGGACAGCGCTTACTGTAGACGCTTCCTTGGGCGCGTTCCAGTTCGTCCATCTGGCGCTGCTGATCTGTGAACCGTTGATCGTACCTGTCAAACACGCGATCGCGCTCCTTCCGCGGTGCCTCTGCATCGCGAAGGTCTTTCACATTTGGACCGGCTCGAGCCCGATTCTACGCCGATCGAGAGGTTCGCCGCTCCAATTCCTGCTGGGGAACCATCTTGTCACCAGGATATTGAGTGAAGCCTCAGCTCGGCGGTCTCCTCGCGGATCGGCAGGTGCGCCAGGCCGCCGAGCATAGGAGTGAACATCAATGCCACTGCAGCGCCCGCCATTGCGGCTTGTTGCGCTCGGCAAGATTCGTCGACAGCGCCGCGATCGAGGCTCGCGTTTGGTTCGCATGAAGCCGGATCGCCCCTTTGTCTTGAGATCGGTTTTGCCGGCGGCCAAGATTCGTGACCCGCTCACCAAGGTGGGCGGTGATAGACCCTATGGGCGTCATTTTTGTTGCTCATGTCGTCTGACATCCTCTGCCTTGCCCGGCCCTTCCAATGCCGTTTCGACCGGCCAGCGCTTGCAAAAGGTGCACAAAGAGAGCGGATGGGAACAATCTTTGCCTAGCTTGGTTCGAAGATCGGATCGTGGGGAGCGGATTCCTCTCGGATCAATCTTGCACAACATGACGCGCCCCGCGGCCCACCATCCCTCTATTGAGCGAATAGGTCTATGACGGACAAGAATAGAGACGCTTCAAGTGATTCCGAGCGAAGTACCCAAAGGTCGCCGAAGCGAACCGCGAGAAACTCAACAAAGATGCTGACCTAAGAATGCAAAAGATCCGAAAGGATCTGCGGGAAGAGGACCCGGACAAGAAACAGGGATGAAATAGTTTTAAGCGGATGATTGTTGTTAAAGAGGAGAATGCTCCTGAGCATTCTCCTCTTAATGTATGGCTATCACATAGAAACGACCATCTTGCAGAGCTTAGTCAAGCTTGCATCGTAGCCGCCCGAACGCAGGACATCCTTGCAACGAAGTTTCGCCTTGGCTCGTTCACCCGGTGACATGTCGTTGAAGGCGCGTGCCGCGCTCGGATTTACCGAGCCGATGGATCGACCGACGGCATTCGGGGCTTGACCGACACGGCCTGCACCGTCCGCGTCAGTGTCCGAAGCGCCTCCTAAGAGGATGTCGGCCAGTGTGGTCCCGCCGGCGCCGATGCTGGCCCGTGCAGTTCCAAGTCTGGATCCTCCTGCCTTGACATCCACGTCAGCGGCAACCCCATCAACACCGCCCACCGTGGCATTAGCGTTTGCGGTAGCAAGGTTCGAACCGCCGACCCTGGCACCGACATTCGCATTGACCCCGCTGGCGCCACCGACGCTGGCTCTGGTCCCCACGCCGAGCCCGCTACCCCCGCCGACCGTTGTGTTGCTGTTGACCCCCCTTGCCCCGCCAACCGAGGCGTCGACACCGAGTCCGCCTGTGGAACGGCCTCCCACGCTAGCGTTTACGCCGCTACTTCCGCCGACCGAAACGCCCAGACCACCACTTCCATTGCGTCCGACACTGACGCCATTCCGTCCGCCGATATCTAAAGCCATCGCCGGCGCTGACGCAATTACGCCTACGCAACTCAGCGCCATGGCAACCATGGCCCTTCTGTAACTCTGCATGGAATTCTCCTACCTTTGACCGAAAAACCTCGATGACAAAAATGAGGAGGGCGCGCACTCCAGGACTGGCGTTTTTTCATTACCCTAGGGAGGGGACTGCCAAAGCCAATCGGGAATTCAACTTATTAGCAATATCAAATGTTCCGGCACTGCACGCGTATAAAGTTAATTTTTCTGTAACTCGCGTAGAGAGTTCTATGCTCAGGATCATAGGCCAGTCGGTTCAGGAGCTGAGACCTAACGAGCAACTTCAGCGAGTGTAAAAGATCCGAAAGGATCTGCGGGAATAGAGTTCGCACGAGGAACAAGAAGAAAGTTGGCACAGCCAGTGCCCTTCCTTGACGACCGGGTTCTGTGCGATATCGCACGATTTATTGACGGAATTCGTGTGTGTAGTAGCTTATCCACCATGAGCGAAGAGGAATTTTGCGAGCGGTTCATTGAACGCTTGAAGCTGCATTGCCGAGCCGGTCGCAACCCGTTCGGGAAGGAGCCCGAAACGTACGGGGAGATGGTTGCTCCTGTTTATTGGCACGAGATGGGACAAGAGTTAGGTCCCGAGAAATGCGCTGATCAAGATGCTGACTACTGGCCGTGAACTGTACGCCAGCATACCAAACCTCCAGCGACCTTTCCATAAGCCGCGCTCGGTCATAAGATGTGGTTATCACCAGCAAACTTATCGTTGGCGCTGATGACTGAGTGTTCATACGTGCACCCGCTGACCGGACAGGAAGGGTGTCTCGTGCGTACTGAACATCTACCCTCTGCATTCCAGACATTGCATCGGCATGCGAGGCGCTACGCGAAGACAGAGGCTGATGCTGCTCGTCTTGCAGAGCGTGCGCTACAAACAGTTGCAAGCGATCCGACCCTTCTGGATGATCCGGATTTCGAGAAAGTATTGTTTGCTCTTGTTCAACGAATTGCTCAGCAACGTGAATGATTTCGTCTATCACTGGGCGCACGCACGTCGTTGATGATAGGGCGGATGGAGACTTCGAGTATCAGCCGCATCAACGCGCTAGCGCACGCGCCGATGGTCTGTTGCCAGACAGTGACAGCTTCACCATGCCTTCACCGCAGTTCGCGTATTTCTCATTTCTCAAACATCGCAACTTTGCAGAAGTCGATGAAAAAGGTCGGTGCCGACAGCGCGATCCTTTTTCGTAAATTACCTGTTCGAATAACTCATCCATGAATCTCTCTCCGCCTCCCGCTTCCGCAGATCTGGCCGGCATCGCAAAGGTCTACTGCCAAGACGAGGCGAATGCAGCTCAACTTGCCCGTGTTGCTTCTGAGCTTATTTCAGAGAACCCCGCGTTGATCATAGGCGTTGACATCATGCTTTCCATCGAGGAATTCATCAGTTACCTCGCACAAGAGAAGAAGCGTTCGGAGCTTGCGACCTGGCGCGCCTCGCGCCCGGCGAAAAATCCCTCGTGATTCATTGCTTTTCCAGTACCTGGGGCAGAAAGGTTACGCCCGGTGGCGACTTGTCCGACGCGGTTCGGGCTAACGATAATCTGGAGCCGGCTCCAACTTAGGACCAGTCGACGCCACACCCAACCGTCGCTGGTGCGCGAGGCCGGAGCCTCGATCATCAGGCGGTGCGCATGGCGTTAACCTAGCCAAAACTTTTCATCCGAGGGCGCTGGAAAAGCTCTGCTCGTTCCATAAATCTCATTCTGCTGAAGAGCCATCAGCTGGAGAGCAGCCGTTCGCCTGACCCTGATACGCTGCTCTTCTGAAAACCCGCCGCAAACCCCGGCGGGTTTTCTTTTCTCGCTATGCCGCCAGCTGCCAGGCTGTCGGTGGACTTGCGATCTTCCGAATATATGGCGCCCCGATCTTCGCAACTCCGGCCCGTACAGGCTGCCTGAGATGCAGCTCAACTTGCTCGATTTGCTTAACCGATAGCGCGGGATCCCGTAATGATCACCGGCAAATGACATCATGTTTTTGCTTGAGGGATTCGTTGATGAATTTCGCGAGAGATGCAGCCACTCCCTGAAAGACGTCTGGAACATTTTTGTTGCTCCCCGGTTAAAGGCTTGGATCGTGCGGCAAGTCACCCAGGCTCTGCGTCCCAGCAGCGTCGCGCGATCCGCTCCCTGTTGTTCCCCCAAAAAACTAGCCCGCTTCGGCGGGCACCTTTTCGCCCACTGTTCGCGGTTGGACGATATGGCAGGGGTGCTTTTCTCTCAAAAGAACAGAGCGATGGAATTGTTCTATCGGAAGCGCAACGAGGTGGGCTTCTTACTTTCGGTCGCGAGAAGGAGTTATCCGGCGGCTATAACTAGACGGTTCTACAGAGCTAGTGATAGGTCGAGGGGGACCGACAATCGAGCAAGTCTTAAGGAACTTTTACCGGTGGGCTGCGTTAACGACGCGGGAAACAATGCGCTGTTTCTCGCTTTTCCATATGCACTCGACTTGCCCCGCCTCGCGGGGCTTTTCTCGTAGAGGGCGCCAAATCAATGGATCAATATGTCAATTAATGATTATGACAGAACGTTATTCAACCGTGTTTGGGCGGTCGGCGCCAAAGCAATCAAAGAGAACCGGATTTCTGCACTCATTCACGTTGCACAGGAGACACCAACGTTAGACGAATATCAGGACGCTTTCGGCCAACGTATGACCGATATGATCAAGGTCGTGCAACTCGGGATCTCGCAGCTCCAGGCCAACAGTCAGATTGTAGAGAACGCCGTTGCCCTCCCGCGATCGACGGTTCGTAGCGCCAGCTCGCGATGATGAGGCGATGGCGATAGACATCGTCACTGAGGAAACAAGATAACGGTTCCTCGTCAGCTTGGGAGGAAACCTCGTAATTTACTCGAAAAGACGATCACCCTGATATTGCGATCGCATGGGCCATTTGCCGGTTCACGTTGCGGATGCACGGGGTGGCAGTGAACCGTTGGGATTAGCACAAAGTCCCGAGGGTTTAGCTGTTTTGTCACCGCCAGGTCCGCCGGGTAGTGATCGGTACGAAGGTGGCGGTCGAAGGCATGGCGTCATCTGGCTGCTCAGGGAAGACGCCTGAGACTGCCGGCGATCCTTTCCAAGGACGGAAGCTCAATCGTCAGGCGCAGTCCATCTGGACTCCACTGCCGTCGAATCTTGCCCCCGAGCTGGTTTTCGACGACGGCGGCAAGTAAAATATTGCCAAACCCTCGACCCGATCTCTTTGACGGGACGGGTGGTCCTTCCTCCCTCCACTCCAGCGAGATGCCCTCGCCCACGCAGTTCCAACTGACCCGGAGCGCGCCCCTCTCGCGAGCCAGCGATCCATGAACGGCTGCATTGACCGCCAATTCGTGAATGGCAAGCCCCAGTGGCTGGACGGATGCTGCTGCCACCATCACATCGGGGCCAAGGACTTCGATCTTTTCCGCGCCGAAGGCTTCGGTCTGTGTGTGCACGATATCGGCGAGCGATACCCTTTTCCAACCATTGTCGGCGAGAAGCATGTGGATGCGCGAAAGCGCTTGTATCCGTCGCTGCACGGCCGTGGAATAGACCTTTACATCGTCGGCCTTCGATAGCCGGACGATGCTGTCGACAATGGCCAGAACGTTTTTCGTGCGGTGATCGATCTCCAGCAGGAGGCGGCGTTCGGCTTCTTCAAAAGCCTGCACGCGCCGATAATTTGTGACGTCAACCTGGGAGGCGAAGACATAGGTCAGTTGCCCTTGCTCGTCGTGAAGCGGGCTCAGGTGGAGCTCATTCCAGAAGGGTGTCCCATCCTTCTTGTAGTTGAGGATTTCGACGATGGCTTCCCTCTCTGTCATGATCGCATCGCGAATTTCGGCAACTGCCGCACGCGCAGTTCCTTCCCCCTGGAGGAACCGACAATTTCGTCCCAGAACCTCCTCCGAACCATAGCCCGTAAGCTCCAGGAATGCATCATTGACGAGAACGAGCGGTAAATCGTCTTGTCTGGCGTCTGCCACCACCATAGGCAAGCGGGTACGCTGGAAGGCGAATGCCGACAGCTCCAACTTATCGGTGAAGCCCGTATGGGATGGGGCGGCGGAATGGTCGCCGCTGATGTGGGACGAATGCGGATCGGACACGCTCACCTCTAGATTTTCTTCAACAGCAAACGTGTCGTCTCGAAAATGGTTTCGGTAGGCGGGGCAGGTTGGCATCGGCATCGGGCGACGCCGTCTAATCCGAGAAACCGGATTGCTTCTCATCGGCGAGAGTGGAACCGAGGCGGACCAGCCGAGTTGTTAATTGCAAAGGAGAACCGACGATGTCGAACAACCCCATCCCCGCTTCAGCCAAGTTGCCGCCCAAGTCCCTGAACGAGGACAGTCAAGACGATGAGCTGCCCGAGACCAATGTCGATGATCAGCGCGCGCCGCCCGTGAACATGGGCAACAGCCGGCAGAGCAATGGGGGCGTCACGCAAGCCGATCCGCAAACGGGCCGCACCAACGCCAATGGTCGCATGCCTGCGCCGCAGCTCTCGAACCGAAAGTGACGCCATGGACGACAAGGATCGTTTTGCCGAACCGCGTCCCGCCGACGGCAAGCGCGTTGGCCAAGCCGAAGCTCATCGTTCCAGCCGCAGCAGCCCCGGGTTTCGCGCTCCGCCGCGGCCGGCCGTATCGGACTAGGGATCGTGATAGTCGCCTGATTAATCGTCTGTGAAAGCAGATTGCGGACATAAGCCTGCCATGCCCGGAACATTAAAATCAATCAGTATCTTCGCCTTCGATTTGAATGAGCACGGTCACCCCGTTCAGGCCTGGGAAACAGTCAGCGACGGCTCGGAGATTGATGCCATCAAAGAGGCCAAGTCAATTGCCCGCGCTTATGCCGGGGTCCTCGTCGCGCGCCGCGACGTTATTCCAGCCATCGGTCAGGAAGGAGATCCTGTTATCATCTACCGCACGGGCAAGACGGACGGTTTCGACTGAGGGATGAATAAGGGGCGCGGCCTTTTGCGTGGGGCCGTAGCTGACAAAACCGGGGAAGATTTCTCGCCGCCTTCAATGACATCAGCCTGGGGCGACGCCAAATTGCGCGCCATGCCGATGACCATGGGCTCCGCTATGGCAATGTCGCGATAATCGAAGAGCCCCTCCCCCAGATCCTATCCCTCCGTTGCAAGCGAAAGTGAAACCTGTCGTCCACTATGTATAAGTTGATGGGGCGCCAGCCTCGCGTCGCATGGCACAGGCCGCTTGGCGCAACCACTCCTTCAAGCACTCGTTTCAACTCCCTAAGATCAATCCGGCCCCGGCTCGCCACTTTCGTCATTGAGTGAAGGAAGGAACGAGATCACATCTCGTCTGTCACGTTCGGGCAGCGACGCAATACGCTCGCGCCAGAAAGTCGCGGCTTGTGAAGGGTCGCCATCCCAGTCTCGTGTCGAGGCGAGATTGTCGTCCATCACCGCGATGCGGCGGCCGCCAAGACGCCGATACTGATCGGCAAGCGCTTTCGATTCATTTTCCATTACATCTATCATGTCGGCATGAGATCGGTGGATTTCCAAAACGATAAACCCGCCGATGCACGGCGGGTTCTTTTGGTCGACGAGCTCGGCCAGATCAGGCCCGGTCAACGACGTTTTTGACAGCGTCCTTGGCTTTGCCCTTGGCCTGCTGGGCATCGCCTTTTGCTTCCTGCGCCAGGCCTTTGGCCTGCATATCCTTGTCGTTTATGGCGTCGCCCACGCCCTGGCGGACCTTGCCGGCCAGTTCGTTTGCCTTGCCGCCTACCTTGTCAGCTGTGCTGCCCATGTCGAAATCGCCATTGATAACCTGCAACACGATCGAAACGGCCAATCCAGCAAATCGTTCCTGAGCGATCGTGCCACGATAAACCGATGCTGTGGACGGAGCCCAAGCATGCCAGGAGCAGGTATGGTTGAACCATCGGCCCATTGTTTGCCCTTTTGCCAGACCTCGGTTGCGATCAAGCAAGCGTGATGCGCCTCGACATCCGGCTCGCGCCTTCTATCTCATCGGGTTCACTTGGAGGAGTTGCATGCGGGTTCTGATAGTTGAAGACGAGTCCATCATTGCGCTGGAGCTCGAACGCATCGTGGCCGATGCCGGATACCGTCCGGTCGGCCCGGTCGCCACGGTTGAACAGGCGCTTGCACATGCGCCGAGAGCGGATGTGGCGCTGGTCGATCTTGGACTTGCGGACGGATCGAGCGGCGCCTCGCTTGCTCGCCGTCTGATCGATCGATTTCATATGAAGGTCGTTTTCGTAACCGCAAGTCCAACCGAGGTCGGCAACGGGTTGGCCGGATCGGTGGCGGTCATTGCCAAACCCTTCACGGACGAAAGCATCCGGGCGGGCCTTGCGATGGCTGCGCGTCAAGCCGATCCCGCTCATTGAACCTGCACCGTCCGGAACAATCCTTCCTTCAGCGTGTTTTCTTGCTGGCGCGGCAGCCATGCTCTCCAGCAAGGGTTTGACCGCTCTCCAGCGGTCGCCGCGTCCGAACTACATGCCAGCATCCCCGGGGCTACACCCAAGATCGGGGATGTTCTACTCGTTTGTCTTAATAGCCTGTCATTTCCAGGTACCCTCTGCCCGATCGTGAGCCCTTCACCGTGATCGGACCTTCCCAATAGGGAGTGGACGTCGCCATCCACGACTGGTCGTTAAGTGGCTCAGTCAGGACATCGAGGCCTTTTTCGGCGACACGAACGCGCCAGGCAACCGGTACCTGCCGGCCTTGGACAAAGGCCTGGCGTATCGGATCCAATCTGATCGTGCCTGCCGGGAGCGGTTCAGGCCGGCCGTCGGGCGAAATCCACGTCGCGGACATGAAGCCTGCTTTCCCGTCGCGCAAACGGAAGGCCATGACCTTCTCGCCGCTGTCGAGATGCAGTGAAAACCAGTCCCAGCCCGTCTGGTTGGCGGAAAGCGGCTGCGATGACCATTCCCTGTCCAGCCAGGCTTTGCCCGTCACGTTGATCTTGGAGCCCGCAATCGTAATGCCGCCATCGACATCGAAGAAAGGCTGCGAGTAATAGTAGCTTGCTTGACCTTCACCAGATTTGACCGAATATCCGTGGTCGCCCTGGAGGATCAGGGCCTTTTCCGTCTTAAGGCCTAAGCTGAAGCTGAAGCCGTCTCCGGCCGCGCTCAGCGAAAGTGCGCTCAGCAAATCGGCGTCGGGCGCCGCCTTGATGCCTTTCATCTGCCAATCGTCGATCCATGCTCGAAATGGTGCGAGCGTCACACCCGCCTGTCCGACACCACCACGGGCAAATTTTTCGGCAACGAATTGGCCCTTGTTCGAAGTCACCGCGGCATGGCCGATCCAGACTTGCGGGTCAGCAAAACCTTCTCGCTCGACCGGGGCGAGCGCCGAGCGAAACAGGGTCCATTGCGCGCCATACTCTTTCCCATCCTCGCCCTGCAGATTGGCTGTCACGTACCACCATTCAATCCGGTAGTCCGGATGCGGGCCATGGTCGGCTGGAAAGCTTAGCTGGTGGCCACGCTGAGGGACCGAAAAGCCGCGAGCGTCGGATCCAAGACCTGCAAATCCCTGCGGCCACGCGGCCGGCGCCGGCCATCCCGCCCCCAACACGACAAGAAGAATGGCGTAGCTTCTAGCGTTCATTGGTGAATATCCTCAACAGGTCGGCCGGATCGATCAAGGCCAGCCGACGCACGGGCACCAGCACTGAGACCAGCGCGGCAAACAGCGCAGTGGCGCCGAGCCAGGCCCAGTCGAGCGGAAAGACCGACATGGGAAGCCGCCAGCCAAAGGCTTGGACGTTAACGATTGCAAGCAAAACCCACGCCAGCGCAAGACCGACCGGAATGGCAGCGACGAAGGTCGTCAGCCAAAGCGCAAGCGTTCTGAGAATTTCATATCGGGCGAGATCGCGCCGACGCAAACCGAGCGCCCATGCCGGCGCCAGCTGCGGCAGCCGGATGGCGGAGAGCGTCAATAGGCTTGAGAACATCGCAAAGCCTGCCACGGCAAGTGTCAGTACGTTTAGCGCCCCGGTCACCTTGAAGGTCTGTTCGAAAATTGCTCTAGACTGCTGCTTGAGGGTTGCCTGGTCAACGACCGCGTCGGGTGGCAGGCCGAATTCATCGACAAGCTGGCGCTTCAGATTGACCGCCCCATCAGGCGGAACGCGGATCCCGTAGCGAAGTTTCGCCACCTGCGGATAATGATCGACCAGAGCATCTAGACCGACGATTACCTGCCCTTTCGGATTGCCGTAGTCGGAATAGATCCCGACGACGGGGACATGCCATCCGCCGGGCAAGGCAAGGTTCTGTCCGATCGCCGCCATTCCGCGCCGCCACATCTGTTCATTGACGATCGCGCCGTGCCCGCCTGCAACCTTATCCCAAGTGTCACTGGCCGCGGCGATGAGCGGCCAGTGGTCCCGGTAAGTTGGATCGTCCGCGACGCCGAAAATCTGCATTTCCTCGCCCGCAACCATTCCCTCGACGCTCCAGATGGGCAACACGGCGGTGGATCGGGACGCCAGCCACTCGCGCAGCCGCCTGGCTTCATCCTCGTTGCCGGCTGTCACGTAGAGTTCGGCGGCAAGCCTTTGGTCCAGCCACCCGATGAAGGTGAGCCGAAAGCTAGCGACCATCGTGCCGACGCCGATATTGGCGGAGAGAGCCAGAAGCAGCGCCATCAAGGCAAGCGACAATCCGGGTAGTTGCTGGCGCGTATCTGCCCAAAACCACTCACTGAGCGCACCGCGCGCTTGTGCCTGCGCGAAAGCGAGCGCAAGGGCCAGAAGCGGGGGAAAAATGAGAGCCGCAGCGAGAAGCAGGCAGCCGAGTACGGCAAATCCGCTTAGCAATCCCGAGCCCGTCCATGCAAGAAGGAATGCCGAGGTCAGAAGAATAGCCGCGGCCCCAGCTTGGTACATCTGTCCGGTCGAGGAAGCGCGCGCCCAGGCTCGCGGCCGGGCGGCAGCCAGGACGGGGAGCCTCCAGACACGCCACAGGCTCTGGGCCGACGAGATGGCGGTGCCCCCCAGCGCGATCGCCATTCCGGCAAGCCACCATTCCGGGCGCAGCGAAAGCGAGCCAGTGACCGAGGCGCCGTAAAGACCTCGCAGTGTCGCGGCTACGCCCGGCATCAAGGCAGAGGCGATGAAGTAGCCGAAGACGACACCGATCAGGCCAGACACCAACGCGAAAGCTGCGAGCTCGAGCAAGAGCATGACGGTCAGCGCGCGAAGCGAAATGCCAAGCGAGCGTAGCGTGCGAAATGTTCCCCGCCTCTGTTCGAAGGCCAGGCCCGTTGCCGAATAGACTATAAACAGTCCGACGGTGAAGGACAGGAAACCGAAGGCCGTCAGGTTCAGATGAAAGCTGTCGGTCAGCCGCGCCACATCTGCCTGTTCTCTCTGGCGAATGCTGAGATCGGGAGCGAGTGCGGCAAGCGGCGCCAGATCGGGCTTTTGATCGGGCGCGATCACCAGGCGGCTGATGATGCCTCGTGCACCAAGCAATGTGTCGGCTGCCGAGATATCCAGAAAAGCCGCTCCCTCCGGAACCTGATCTGCGATCTTGACCATCATTTCGGTCTCGCCGCGCAGCCTCTCGGCGGTGGCTGGCGAAACGACCAGCCGCTCCCCTGACAAAAATGCGGACAGATCGGGTTTGCCGACGATCGAGGACGCCAAGCCGGTCTGCGGCATCGTCAGGGGATCGATACCGATAAGCCGCAGGCGCACCTTGCCGAGCGTCGCCATTCCTTCGATGACCGGCGACACGTCCCAGCCTGCCTGTCGCAGTCGGCCATATGTGGCAATGGAAATTCCGTCGCCTCTCGTCGAAACGAGCTGCGACAGCCCGTCCTGCTCCAGCATCGCTGCAGCGCGGGCATAATTTGCCCGGGCCTCGGCGTTGATTGCCTGAACGCCCGACCAGAGCGCGGTCGCCAGTGCGATGCCCATGATGAGAGTTAGAAACTGGATCGGTCTGCGTGGCCAATGCGACAGAAGCGCCAGGATGCCCCAGAGCATCATGATACGATCCTTCCGCCGCGCAGAACGACCTTTCGGTCGAGGCGATCGGCCAGCCTCGTCGAGTGCGTGACGAAGAGCAGCGCCGAGCCGGCGGATCGAGCCAGCGCCAGCATCAGCTCGAGAACACGATCGCCGGTTTCTTCATCGAGATTGCCGGTCGGTTCGTCGGCCAGGATCAGGGGCGGCCTAGCGGCAAGCGTCCGGCCGATGGCGACGCGCTGCTGCTGGCCTCCAGACAGTTGCTCGGGGTAACGCCCCATGAAGTCTTGGAGCCCAAGTGCGGAAATGAGCTGCTCCTCCCAGGCACGATCATGGCGGCCGGCGAGTCTGGCGTGGAAGGAAATATTGGCCGATACGCTGAGCGACGGAATGAGGTTGAACTGCTGAAATACGAGGCCGACCCCGGTTCGACGGTAGTTCGCCCTGTCAGCATCGCTGAAGACGCCGATGTTTTCGCCGTTCATGGAGATGAGACCGGCATCGGGCCGGTCGAGTCCGCCGGCAAGGTGCAGAAGCGTGCTCTTGCCGCTGCCAGACTCCCCGGTCAGCGCGACCGCCTCTCCGGCTGCAACGTCAAGATCGATCCCCTTGAGGATATCGACCCGCCCTTCGGCGGTCGGGTAGGACTTTGTGACGCCCTTCAGCTTTAGGATCATTCTGGTCTCTGCATTCGAGGACGGACAGCAAGCGTCCTAGCGCCTCTGGGTGCAAACGCAAGCGCCCGACGGCTCGAGGAGTGCTTGCGCATTCGTCATTTCGGCAGCCCGATGGAGGTTGGGCCGTTCATATCATCGAGGCGAGCCGGTTCAACTGATCGGCGGTATGCCTGCCGTCGCTGGCCATGCTCCCACCGGTTCGCCTGTTGTCCGCTTCGGGACATTGCTGCCCTCCTCCTGTCCGCTCGAACCGCGCGCAGGCTTCTTTGTTCCGGGGCGCATCTTTAACCTCTGCCAACTCCCGCACGGGCTGATTCATCCACCTGATGCCGCCACTCAGCGAGGTGACCGCCTCCATCGTCGCTGCACACACGAAGAGCAATGCCGTATCGCCGTCACCATGCTCCAACGACAAGGAAAGGGAGCGGCGGGTAATCGCCGCTAAGCGTTTTGCGCGAATGCATCAACGTCCACAGTGACCCTCAAGAGCCGTCAGCTCTCACCGGCACCCGCCAATTTCGCAACCGCGGCCCCCCAATTGCGTGTCCGATTGGAAGTCGCCTCCGCCTTATCGACGTGCCTCGTATTGCCACATCGAAATCCTGATCCGCCGGGAACATGTGCTGCCATCGCTTGTTGGACGGCAACCGGAGGGGCGGCAGGGCAGCGCTTGCCTGGGCAAGAAAGCTGACGGCGGACAATGGCTTCGATGAGGATTGCGAGACCATCGTCCGCGTCGCCGAAACCATTGATCGCATCTATGGGGCGAGATTTTGAGGATGAGATCGGCGCAGCGTCCAACAGGCCTGCGTGCGCCGCCCTTCGTTAAACATTGAACAACGCCAGGTCCCCATGACCGAACAGTTTCATTCGAAAGGAAGCTGCTCCAAGCGATCGCGTCGCAAAAAGCAGCCTCCCCCGCTGGGTCGTCAGCGCGTTGCGGACAAGCGGGATCAGGCGCTTCAGCACACTCGCCAGACTAAATGACAGGGAGGTCCTGGCGATACTCGGCATTGGCAAGCGAGCGCTATCTCTTGGAGATAGATGCGCTTGCCAGCCCGGCGCCGCACGAGCGGCCCGACCAGCACGAAGCGAAAAGATGAGACGCTTTTTATATCGTGCGCCGATATTTTTTTAGCTGCGCGGAACAGTTCGATGGCTGGCCGGTTAGGACAAGTCGAGATGTGACGATTGCGGCACCGCGCCATGAGTAACGCGGCATGAGACCGCCCCTTGGAAAGGGGCCGAAGGTGGCGATGACGGCGGCGATCTGCCACGGGCAAACCCCGTTTGCCCGTGAACGAGAACGCAGCGCGCGATGGCGCAAACGCCACCTGCGGGCATGAGACGGGAATGCGCCGGAACGGCAACAGAGGGAGAGAAAGTCATGTCGGTACGCCAGGACGATGAACCGCTTTTGGGACCGCACGACCGAACGGCCGGAGGATGGGGCTCGGCACGCGCGCTTACTGAAATTCTGGTGCGCGAACATGTCGTAACCTCCGGCATGTCGCTGCTGTCGCACCACAACAAGCCTGACGGCTACATGTGCGCAAGCTGTGCCTGGGCAAAGCCCGCCAAGCCGCGCGCATTGGAATTTTGCGAAAGCGGCGCCAAGGCCACCGCCTGGGAGGCGACGAGCAGGCGCGCCGATCAAAAATTCTTCGCCTCGACCACTCTTCAGGAGCTCGAGGCCTGGAGCGACTATGATCTGGAAGAGCGCGGCCGGCTGACGCAGCCGATGCGCTGGAACGCCGAAATCGATCGCTATGAGCCGGTTGCCTGGGAGGCGGCCTTCGCCGAAATCGGTGCCGAGCTCCAGGCGCTTTCTCCTGACGAAGTGGACTTCTATACGTCCGGGCGAGCCTCGCTGGAGACGGCCTACATGTACCAGCTGCTGGCAAGGCTTTACGGCACCAACAACCTGCCAGATTCCTCCAACATGTGCCACGAAAGCACGTCCGTCGGCCTGCCGACGAGCATTGGAGCAACCGTCGGGACCGCGGATCTCACCGATTTCCAGAATTGCGACTGTATCTTCTATATCGCCCAGAACGTCGCCACATCGTCGCCGAGAATGTTGCATGACCTGCAGGAGGCGGTCGAAAGGGGCGTGAAGATCGTCACCTTCAACCCGCTGCCAGAACCGGGGCTGGAAAATTTCATTAACCCGCAGGACCCGGCGCAGATGTTGACCGGGCACAAGACGCCGATTTCCTCTCACTACTATCAGCTGCGCAATGGCGGGGACGTCGCCGCGCTTTTCGGCGTCTGCAAGGCTCTCGTCGAGGCCGATGACGCATTGAAGCAATCGAAGACAAGCCGGATCAGCGGCACAGACGCTATTCCCAAGGATCCGGACAATGCCGCCGACGTCGCCTTCGCCGCCTCGATGGCCGCCGCCGACAAGAAGCATGTTCTCGATCATGTCTTCATCGACGATCACACGGCGGGGTTTGAAGAATTCGCCCAAGCCTGTCGACGTCACGACTGGAGCGCGCTCGAACATGTGTGCGGCCTCAGCCAGGCCCAGATGCGGGAGGCCGCAGAGATCTATGCCAATGCCAAGGCCGTCCTCATCATCTACGGCATGGGCCTGACCCAGCAGGTCATGGGGGTCGAGAATGTGCAGATGGTTGCCAATCTTGCGCTTCTTCGCGGCAATATCGGCAAGCCTGGCGCCAATATCTGTGCTGTGCGCGGCCATTCGAACGTGCAGGGCCAACGTACTGTGGGGATCACCGAAAAACCGGGGCTCGTGCCGCTCGACAAGCTGTCACAGCTCTATCAGTTCGAGCCCCCACGTTCGGAGGGGCGATCGACGATCGACACCTGCAAGGCGATCATCGAGGGCAAGGCACGTGCCTTTATCGGCCTTGGCGGCAACTTCCTGCGCGCCGTCCCCGATACCGAAGCCGTCGAAGCGGGCTGGAGAAAGCTTCGCCTGACCGTCCAGATCGCCACCAAGCTCAATCGCAGCCATGTGATCCACGGCGAGGTCGCCTATCTCCTGCCCTGTCTTGGGCGAACCGAGATGGATGAACAGGAGTCCGGCCCGCAAGCCGTGTCGATGGAGAGCTCCACGGCCCACTTTCACGGTTCACGCGGTCGTGCCAGGCCGGCAAGCCCCCACCTCCTGTCCGAGCCGGCAATCATTGCGGGCATCGCCAAGGCAAGCCTGCGCAGGGGCAGCGTCGACTGGGATGGCTGGGTCGGCGACTACGCGCGCATTCGCGACGCCATCGAGCAGACCTATCCGGAAACCTTCAAGGACTTCAATCTGAAGATGTTCCAGCCGGGCGGCATCACACGATCGGTTCCGGCGCGCGAGCGCAAATGGACGACGCCGAACGGCAAGGCAAACTTCATCACACCGCAGCGGCTTTTTCCGGAGCTTGAGCTGACGCCAGGCAGTGAGGAGACGTTCAATCTACTGACATTGCGATCGAACGACCAGTTCAACACGACGATTTACGGCTTTACCGACCGCTACAGGGGCATCAAGGGCACGCGGCGTGTGGTCTTTGTCAATGAAGCCGACATGCTGCGGCTCGGCTTTGCCGCCGGCGACCTCGTCGACCTGACGACTGCGGTCGATGGAAAGCGGCTACGCCGTGTCGAGGGCTTTTCCCTGGTTCCCTATCAGATCCCGTCCGGTTCCTGCGCTGCCTATTATCCGGAAGCCAATCCGCTGTTTCCGCTGGACCATCACGATCCCAAGGCCAAGACCCCGTCCTACAAGCTGTTGCCAGTTCGGATGACAGCTTCGGCGGGACAACGCCAGACGAGATGAGCCATGCCAATGGTCGCTCGGCGCTGGCTGCTGGTGACATCCTGCCTTCTCGGCGCGGCTTGTGCCGGCGCGATGCTCGGCTGGATGCGGCAACCACGTCAGTATCGGGCGCCGCCCCCTGTCTCTGCATCCTTGAATGACGTCCGGCTGATGGCAAATGGTATTGGCGGCACGCCCCCCGAGGTCTATTTTGCAATCGGAATGCCCTATGAGAACACTGCCTATGATCTCAGCCAGGGCAAGCGGCTTTATACCTGGTTTGGCTGCCCGGCCTGCCACGGCGACGGCCGGGGGCTCAACGGACCGTCCTTTCTCGACGGATGGTGGTCCTACGGACCAGAGATGGAAACGTTGGTGGCGTCCATACGCGACGGCCGCCCGCATGGCATGCCGGCGTTCGCAGATCGCATGACCATCGACGAGATCTGGCAGCTTGCCGGTTATCTCAGAACGCTTGGAGCCTATCAGGCAAAATATACCGCGCCGGCCCGCAACGACGAGAAGAACAGCAGGCCGGCCGAAAACAGGGCGCCTGCGGCGGGTTTGTTCCAGGAGGGACCAGTCGGCATGCGGCGACTGGATCGTCGACAATGAAACAGATAGCGATCGTATCGTGTCTCTTTCTTGCGGGGTTGCTGTCAGGATGCACCGGGGTGCAGTCGGCGCTCGATCCAAGGGGGCCGGCGGCTACCGACCTCCTCCACATCATCCTCGTCTTCGTCTTTGTCTGCACAAGCGTCTTTTTCCTCGTCATGGGGGCGCTGGTCTGGTCGCTTCTGCGCAAGCCAAGCCTGGAGGACAGCGAGGGAGCGCAGGAGCGGCAGATCTCGGTGGTCGTGACGGTGGCCATCCTTTCGACCGCGGCAATTATCGTCCTGCTGACGGTGGTAAGCTTCACGTCCGACCGGTTCCCGGAATATAAAGAGGCATCCTCCGCTGCCATCCTCGTGCGTGGCGAGCAATGGTGGTGGCGTTTCGACTATGACGGCGACGATAGTTCGCCGGGATTTCAGACGGCAAACGAACTGCACATTCCCGTCGGCCAGGATGTGCGCCTGCGCTTGCAGGCCACCGACGTCATCCACTCCTTCTGGGTTCCGTCGCTTGCCGGCAAGCAGGACCTTGTGCCCGGCCGCGACAATACGATCACGCTCCATGCTGAAAGGCCCGGCATCTACCGGGGCCAATGCGCCGAATTCTGCGGCCTCCAGCACGCCCACATGGCACTCGAAGTTGTCGCGCAGGAACCGGAGGCTTATCGTCAATGGCTTGAGAGCCAGCGCCGGAGCGCTGTCGTGTCGGAGGACGCCGCCATCGTTGCCGGGCGCGACGTCTTCATGCGAAAGCCGTGCGCCGCCTGCCATACGATCCGTGGTACCGAGGCAAAGGGCACATCGGGTCCGGATCTGACACATGTCGCCTCCAGGCGCATGCTTGCGGCCGGCGTGTTGCAAAATAGCCCCGGCTCGCTTGCCGCCTGGATTGCCGACCCGCAGACGATCAAGCCCGGCAACAACATGCCGCTGGTCCCCATGACGAGCGAGGAACTTCGACAGGTGACGGCTTTCCTGGAGACATTGCGATGAACAGCTCATCCACCGCGCAGGTTCTGGATGTCGAGGTCGAGCGGGAAGAGCTGGATCCGCGCCTTCGCCGGACATGGCAGTCAGGAAAAGGCATCTGGGGGGCGCTGACAACCGTCGATCACAAGATCATCGCGCGGCGTTACATCGTCACCGCCTTCGTCTTTCTGGCGCTTGGCGGCGTCCTGGCCCTGGTCATGCGCGTGCAGCTCGCCTTTCCGGAAGCACGCTTTCTCAGCGCCGACCGCTATAATCAGATTTTCACGACGCACGGCTCGAACATGATGTTCCTGTTCGCGGTGCCCGTCATGGAAGCGATGGGTGTCTATCTGGTGCCACTCATGGTGGGCACGCGCAACATCGCCTTTCCACGCCTCAACGCCTTCTCCTACTGGATCTTCCTCGCCGGCGGTCTCGTTCTCTGGATCGCCGTGGCGCTCGACGCGGCCCCCGATGTCGGCTGGTTCGCCTATGTGCCACTATCGGGCCCTGAATATGGTGCCGGAAAACGCGCCGACATCTGGGCTCAGATGATCACATTCACCGAACTGTCGGCCCTTGCCGTTGCCGTCGAGATCGTCGTGACCGTGTTCAAGCAGCGGGCGCCGGGCATGTCCCTCGACCGCATTCCGGTCTTTGTCTGGTCGATGCTGGTAACATCCTTCCTGGTGATCATCGCGATGCCGGCGATCATGTTCGCCAGTTCCTCGCTTATCCTCGACCGGCTGGTCGGCACGCATTTCTACAATCCGGCGGAGGGGGGGGACGTGCTCTTGTGGCAGCACCTCTTCTGGTTTTTCGGCCACCCGGAAGTCTACATCATCTTCCTGCCGGCCGTCGGCATGGTCTCGGCGATGATCTCGCCGTTTTCGCAGCGCCCTGTCTTTGGATATCTGGCACTTGTCATGGCACTGATCGCAACAGGCCTTCTGTCTTTCGGCCTTTGGGTGCATCACATGTTCGTGGCCGGGCTGCCGCCCTCGGGAAGCAGCTTCTTTACCGCTTCGAGCATGGCGATCGCCATCCCGGCCGGCACCCAGATCTTCTGCTTCCTCGCGACCTTGTGGAGCGGCAGACCGATTTTCAAGACGCCGATGCTGTTCGTCATCGGCTTTCTCATCACCTTCGTGATGGGCGGGATGACCGGGGTGATGGTCGCATCCGTGCCGCTCGACACGCAGGTCCACGACACCTACTTCGTCGTAGCGCATTTTCACTACGTCCTCGTTGGGGGCGCTGTGTTTCCGCTGGTGGGTGCGATTTATTACTGGTTTCCCAAGATGACAGGCCGGATGATGAGCGAAAAGCTTGGGCGCATCGTCTTTGGCCTGATTTTCGCGGGCTTTCACCTGACTTTCTTTCCGATGCATATTCTTGGCCTCGCGGGCATGCCGCGCAGGGTCTATACCTATCCGCCGGAACTTCCCTGGTCCGGCATGAACCTCTTTGTCAGCGTTAGCGCATTCGTTCTGGCTGCTGGTTTCGGCCTGTTTTTCATCGATGCCATCCGCAGTCTGCGCAGCGGAAAGGTCGCCGGCTCCAATCCCTGGAATTGCGCTTCGCTCGAATGGGCAACTGCCTCACCGCCGCCGCCCTATAACTTCGCACGCATTCCTGTCGTGCAGTCACGCGACCCCCTCTGGCAGGCGTCATCGGAACTGCCGGTCGCCACCGGTCTGCGGGTCGACCGACGCGAACTCGTCGTCAGCAGCGTCGTTGCAGCCGAACCTGAGGCGCGCGAATCCTCACCGGCCGATTCGATCTGGCCGCTCGTGGCGGCGCTCGCAACGACCGTCATGCTGATCGGTTCGATGTTCAGCGCCTGGGCGGTGGTCTGGGGCGCTGTTCCGATCGCAATCGCCCTGACCTGCTGGTTTTGGCCGAAGCGAACGCCGGAGGATGAATCATGAAGGAGAAAGTCGTTCTCGATCTGTCGCATCTTCCCCTGCATGCGACCGGCACGGCCAGCTTGACCTTTTGGGGTACGAGCGCCTTCATGCTGATCGAGGGCAGCGGTTTTGCGCTGGCGGTTGCCGTCTATCTCTACCTCATGGCCAACGCGCCGTCCTGGCCGTTAAACGCGCCGCCGCCGGACCTGTTGCCTGGGACCATTCTCACGGTTCTGCTTCTGGCAAGCCTTGTTCCGAACCTGCTTGTCACGCGCTGGGCCGGACGGCGCGACCTTCGCAAGGTCAGGATCGGGCTCGTGATCATGTCGATCTTCGGCATCGTACCCCTCGTGCCGCGCATCTTCGAGTTCCCAGCCCTTAACATACGCTGGGACGACAATGCCTACGGGTCGATCCTGTGGGTCATGCTCGGCCTGCATACGACCCATATCCTGACCGATCTCGCCGATACGCTGGTTTTGACCTGCTTGATGTTTTCGCGCCACGGCGACAACCTGCGCCGCTACGGGGACGTGGAGGATAACGCCCTCTACTGGAACTTCGTGGCTGCAACCTGGCTGCCGCTCTACGGCTGCATCTACTGGATCCCGAGGCTATGAAAAGGTGTCCGGTCATCTTGGCCTTGACGGTCCCGTCCATCATGCTGATCCCGGCAACGGCGTTTGCCCATGACGGTCATCCCCACCTGGCCCTGTCCTTGACGCTCGATCCGTGGATCGTCACTCCGCTCGTGATCATCGCACTGCTCTATGGTCAGGGGCAGCGCAAACTCGGCCACCGCCGCGGCCAGCGCAGGCTTGCTCGCAGCTCGTTGAGCTTCTGGTCGGGCTGGAGCGTGCTGGCATTCGCCCTCGTGTCGCCGCTGCACGAGCTTGGCGAGAAGCTTTTCAGCATGCACATGATCGAACACGAGGTCATCATGGCTCTCGCTGCCCCCTTGATGGTGCTTTCGCGTCCACTCGGCCTCATGCTCTGGGGACTGCCGCGGACCGCCCGAGCATTATGCGCAAAGGTTGTCGGATGGAGGCCGTTGCGTTCAACCTGGTCACGGCTGACAGGCGGTACGCTCGCCACCTTTCTGCACGGCATGGCAATATGGGCCTGGCACGCGCCGCCGCTTTTCGACGCAGCGGTCACAAACATAGGTCTTCACCGACTGCAGCATCTGAGCTTCTTTCTGAGCGCCTTGATATTCTGGTGGGCGGTTCTCTGGAGCGCCAACAGGGGCATGGCCGTGTGGCATCTCTTTGTCACCATGATGCACATGAGCCTGCTTGGAGCGCTGATCACGCTGGCGCCGGGTGTGCGCTATCAGTTTGCGACGCGCGACGCGTCGGCATGGGGCATGACCCCGCTCGAGGACCAGCAGATCGCCGGCCTGATCATGTGGGTGCCAGCTGGCATCGTCTATGCTGGCGCAGCCCTGGCGCTGATGGCCCTCTGGATCCACAATTCCGCCAAAGGAGGCCCCGATGGAACCCAAGCAGCCCACCATTGACCTGCGGCTGGGCCTAATCGTGCCGGCCGCCCTCACCCTCGTTTTCCTTGGCGCCATGGTCGGTGTCAACAGCTTCCAGAAACGCTCGCAACAGGTGGCGTCGGCAATCGCAATGACAGGAGGAGATCCGCGGCGGGCCCCGGCCCTCTTCCGTCAATATGGCTGCAGCGGATGCCATACGATTCCGGGCGTTGCCGGCGCGGATGGCAAGGTCGGCGGGTCATTGAGCGGACTATCCGAACGGGTCTATATAGCCGGGGTTCTCAACAATACACCCGACAACCTCGTTGGCTGGATCGTCACGCCGCCGGCCTACTCCCCGAGAACGGCCATGCCTGTCACGGGTATTACGCCGGCCGAGGCCCGTGATATTGCCGCCTATCTCTACGCCCACTGAAGGCGGCCTTTCACGGCTTCGGCGTATCCTTGGGCGGCAGTGACTTCAGGTAGCTCGCAATGGCAAGACGGTCGTCTTGCGACAACTCGGCGGTATTTTCGACCACGTCAGCCATCGACCATCCGATTTGGCCATGATCGGGCGTCTTTCCGCTCTTGAGCATTTCTGCAATGTCTTCAACAGACCAGGATGCCAGCCGCTGCGGCGTGATGTTGGGGACGAAACCGACACCGTCGACATTCGCTCCGCCGGCAAAGCGAGTCGACGGCTTGACGGCTCCGAAGGCATTGTGGGTGGAATGGCATTCGGCGCAATGACCAAGGACCTCCACCAGATATCTGCCACGATCGCTGACCGGCTGGCCGGCGCGAGCGTCTTCGACATGGCGCGGCCTGAAAAACAACAGTTTCCAGAAACCGACGAAGCGCCTGATGCGAAAAGGCAGCGCCAGCTCATGCGGTTTCGAGCGATCCGGCACCGGCTCCAGGCTCTGCAGGAAGGCGTAAAGATCACTGACGTCCTCGAGCGTCATGCCGGTATAACTTGAATAGGGGAAGGCAGGATAATAATGGGCCTTGTCTGGCGAGACGCCCGACAGAAGCGCATTGGCGAGATCCGTCACCGACCAGGAGCCGATCCCGGCTTGCCGGTCAGGGGAAATGTTGGGCACCCGAAAGGTGCCATAGGGTGAGGCCAAAGCAAAGCCGCCACCCAGGCGCAACCGGTCCGGTTGGCCGGGGGAAGCATGGCAGGAGGCGCAGCCGCCGGCAAAAAAAACAATCCTGCCACGCTCGACATTGCCTGGGACGAGATCTGGCGGTGGACGCTCAAAGGTCGGACGTGGCGCCGTCAGCTGCCAGGTTCCGGCGCCTGCGGCGACTGCGATAAGCGCGCAGATCAAAAGAAGCCAGGACCGCAGCCTTACCAAGCGTCTTGGCCGGTCCCGACGGCTACCTTCCTGCGATCCGACATAGGCCACGGCCGCGCGCCCTCCTCCTGCTGCTTCTCAAACCGGCGCAGATGGAAAATGTTCCGGGCTGACCCCTTTGAAAACCGCCGCGCGACAGAACGCCAATGCGGACAGGAGCGCGATCATCATCAGGGAAAAGTGCAGGCCACACAAAAAAACCGTGTCGATGCTGCTGTCCTGAGCGATTGCGCATTTGCGCCGCCTCGCGTCGGCCGCTCCGGCTCCAGAGGCTCCTGCGCGCCGTAAGCGCACCGGCAGTGAATTGCGGATCGCTGGAACTTTTTCGCGTTCGGCCGGTTCGGGCGGCCTCAACCGAGGGAGAGCGCATGAGCGGTTTCACTTTACCCGGGCCTTGCGGCAGCGGCGCGACGCGCCGCTGCGTCCCTTGCTTGATTTCATTATCGCTGTCTTCCTGCTCACTGAATATCCTAAATCCAGCAGGCCCGGTCGGTCGCGGCAACGCGGCGATCCTCATCGACGCGACTGTCGTCATGCTGGCGATCGTGGTGCCGACCCTTATCCTGGCTTTCTGGATGGCATGGCGCTATCGCGCCTCCAACACAAGCGCGGACTATCTGCCCTACTGGTCCTATTCAGGTCGTATCGAAGCGGTGGTCTGGTCGATCCCGATCCTCACGATCATGTTCATCGGCGGGCTTATCTGGATCGGCTCGCATCGGCTGGACCCGTTCCGGCCTCTTCCCTCGAACGGTCCCCCCCTCGAGGTCCAGGTTGTCTCCCTAGACTGGAAATGGCTGTTCATCTACCCGGAGCAAGGCGTTGCAAGCGTCAACCAGCTTGTCTTGCCGTCCGGCCGGCCTGTTCACTTCTCCATCACCTCTGCCAGCGTCTTCAACGCGTTTTTCGTCCCGCGGCTGGGATCGATGATCTATGCGATGCCAGGCATGGTGTCCCAGCTACATCTGCAGGCCGACCAGCCCGAAACCATGTGGGGCATATCCGCGCAATTTTCCGGAGACGGCTTTTCCGACATGCAGTTCGACGTCTCCAGTCTTGCAACGACCGATTTCGGCGCCTGGATCGATCGCATCAAGTCGGGCGGACAAAACCTCGACCGCGACGGCTACACCGCGCTGATGCACCAGAGCCAGCGTGTCGAGCAAGCGACCTACCGGATCGAGGATCCAGCGCTGTTTGACGACATTGTCCGTCAGATGATCCCGCCCGGCCCCGGTCCGCAACCCGAAGCGCCGGATCATGCCGGGCGCGAAGTTTCGACAGGCGGAAAGGATTGACATGTTCGGAAAGCTCGACCTGTCTGCAATTCCTCTGTCCCAGCCTATCCCGCTGATCACATCGGCGATCGTCATTCTGATTGCGATCGGCATCCTTGCCCTGGTGACGGCCAGGGGATGGTGGCCCTATCTCTGGAGCGAATGGATCACCAGCGTCGATCACAAGCGCATCGGCATCATGTACTGTCTGCTTGGCGTCTTGATGCTGATCCGCGGATTTGCGGACGCGATCATGATGCGCACGCAACAGGCGATCGCGGTCAATGCGCCTGGCTACCTGCCGCCCGAGCACTATAATCAGATCTTTTCGGCGCATGGCACGATCATGATCCTGTTCGGTGCCATGCCGCTCGTGCTCGGCTTCATGAATTTCCTCGTGCCCCTGCAGCTCGGCGTGCGCGACGTTGCATTCCCGACCTTCAACCAGGTCGGCTTCTGGCTGACAGCAAGCGGCGCCCTGCTCGTCAACCTGTCTCTGTTCATCGGCGAATTTGCCCGCACCGGCTGGCTGCCCTACCCGCCGCTCAGCCAGACCACCTACAGTCCCGGCGTCGGGGTGGATTATTACCTCTGGGCCGTTCAAATATCGGGCATCGGCACGCTGATCACCGGCATCAACATCGTCACGACCGTTCTGAAATTGCGCTGCCGCGGGATGGATTACCTGCGCATGCCTGTCTTCTGCTGGACCGCACTTGCCTCCTGCCTGCTCATCGTCGCCGCCTTCCCGATCCTGACCGCGACGCTCGCCATGCTCACCCTCGACCGCTATGTCGGCTGGCACTATTTCACCAACACCGCCGGCGGCAATCCGATGATGTTCGTCAATCTGATCTGGGCATGGGGCCACCCGGAGGTCTACATCCTGGTGCTCCCCGCCTTCGGAATCTTCTCCGAAATCTTCTCGACCTTTTCGGGAAAACCGCTCTTCGGCTACCGCTCGATGGTCGCCGCGACGCTGTTCATCTGCGTCGTCTCGATGCTTGTCTGGCTGCATCACTTCTTCACGATGGGCGCGGGTGCCGCCGTCAATACTTTTTTCGGCATCTCGTCGAGCATCATTGCCGTCGGCACCGGCGTGAAGATCTACAACTGGATCTTCACGATGTATGGCGGACGCGTCCGCTTCGAGGTGCCGATGTTATGGTCGATGGGCTTCATTTTCACGTTCATCATCGGCGGGCTGACTGGCGTTCTGCTTGCAGTGCCACCCGCCGATTTCATGACGCATAATTCCATGTTCCTGGTCGCCCATTTTCACAATGTGATCATCGGCGGCGTCGTCTTCGGCATCTTTGCCGGGATGGAATACTGGTTTCCCAAGGCCTTCGGCTTCCGTCTTCATGCCGGCTGGGGCAAGGCTGCGTTCTGGTGCGCCTTCCTTGGCTTCTGGGTCACCTTCACACCCCTTTACGTCCTTGGCCTCGACGGCATGACGCGCCGCTTGCAGCACATCAATTTCGAGGAATGGCGACCGTGGCTCTACGTGTCGGTGGCTGGCATCGTCATACTTATCATCGGGGTGATTTGCCAGGTCGTGCAGCTGGTGGTCAGTATCCGCAACCGCGACAGGTTTCGCGACACGACGGGCGATCCATGGGATGGTCGGTCCCTTGAATGGGCGACGCCCTCGCCCCCGCCCTTCTTCAATTTCGCCGTGATGCCCAATGTCGAGGGAGAGGAGGCCTACTGGGGCATCAAGCAGAAAGCTATCGAGACACAGCAGCTGTCGCCGGAGCCGCAATACCACCCGATCGAGATGCCCATCAACAGTCCGGTCGGCATCTATACGGCGTTCTTCTCGACCGTCTTCGGCTTTGCAATGATCTGGTACATCTGGTGGCTGGCGATTGCAGCGCTTGCCGCCGCCTTTGCGGGCTTCGTCGTCTTTGCCTGGCGTGACGTGCACGAATTCGAGGTTCCGGCCGAGGAGGTGGCTCGCGTCGAGAGGGCACGGCGCGCATCACGGGAAGCCCTTCTCGAGCGACTGAGCAGCCAGGAGGTCTGATCATGAGCGATGCAGGATTGCCGGCCAGTGTGGAGGCGCTACGCCGGGTCCAGGAGGACCCGCATCGACTTGGCCACAGGGCTCATGGCGCCAGAGACCCGCGCCCCGGAACGGGTCAGGGTGCCACCGGCCCGGCTGCAAAGAGGATCCTGGTCGGCTATGGCTTCTGGATCTACCTTTTGAGCGATATCGTGATCTTTTCCTGTTTCTTCGCAGCCTTTGCGGTGCAACGCCATGCGACGGCCGGGGGACCGACTGTCGGAGACATCGTCGATATTCCCCGTGTCGGATGGGAGACAGCAGTGCTCCTCCTGTCGAGCTACACCTGCATGCTGTCTTTTGCGGCCAGCAACGCTCGCAATCTCTTGTGGACCCAAGTCCTGCTTCTCCTGACCGGCCTGCTCGGGCTCGTCTTCGTGCTGCTCGAACTGCAGGAGTTCGTCGATCTCGCCAGCCGTGGCATCACCCCACAACGCAGCGCGATGCTGACGTCCTTCTTTGGCCTTGTCGGCCTGCACGGCTTGCATGTGACGGCGGGCGGGCTGTGGCTTGCCACCATGATGGCGCAGATCCAGGTCAAGGGCTTCCGGCCCGAAATCAATCATCGGCTGATCTGCTTCAATCTTTTTTGGCACGCACTCGACATTGTCTGGATCGGCATCTTCACGATCGTCTATCTGATGGGATCGGGAACATGAGCGACCTGGAGCGCGATCATCAGCCCCTGGAGGTTTCGTGGTCACACGGTGAGCATGATCATTCGCCGGGCGATGAACCGGCCGAGGATGCCGGCCATTGGATCCGCAACGCCAACTTCGGGCTTGGGTTTTCCGTGCTGCTGACGGCGGTAGCCTTTGCCCTGGCAGGATCCGACATCATCTACCCGCCAGTCGTGCCGGTTGCTCTCATTGTACTGGCGATCGCCCAGATGGGCGTCCATCTGGTGTTTTTCCTCCACATCACGACGGGCCCGGACAATATCAATAATGTCCTGGCCCTGGTTTTCGGAGTTATGGTGGTCTTTCTGATTGTCCTCGGCTCGATCTGGATCATGGATCATCTGACGCAGAACATGATGCCGATGGAAAAGATGATGCAGATGCAACCATAGAAGGCTGGCTCGAAAGATTTGCATTCCCTGATCAAGGCACGGCCGGGCAACAGAGATCGGCGGACAGGATGGAAGAGTACCCGCGCCTTTTTGCAATGCTCCTTGCCGCGGCGCTGGCCATCAACGCCCTGCTGCTGATCACGCAGGTCCCGTTTTAGCAAAGGAACAAAACGACTGGCGCCAACACGGTTTGCGCGCCTCCCGAGAATGTATGGGGGACGCATCGAACAGGCACTGTCACCGACAAACGCCGGCCGCCGGTAAATGTTGAGCGGGCTCTTGCGCGAAAGGAACATTGGGGGAGCCCGTCTGTTTGGCCTGTGCAACCTATGAGGAGATCGACATGTCAGAAGAAATCCGGCGCCCGAAGCCCCCTTATCCGGAACAACAGCAACAGCCGCCGGGCAGCACGGCAAAGATGCAGCCTGTCCCCGATCACGGTGAACAGTCCTACAAAGGCAACGGCAAGCTTGAAGGCAAGGTCGCGCTGATCACCGGCGCCGATTCCGGTATCGGAAAAGCCGTGGCGATCGCGTTCGCGCGCGAGGGAGCAGATATCATCATTTCCTACCTCAACGAGGAGGAGGACGCCCGTGATACGGCCAGGTGGGTCGAGCAAGCGGGACGCAGGCCGGTTCTCGCGGCCGGAGACATCAAGTCGGAAGACCATTGCAAGGCCTTGATCGAACAGGCGGTCGCCGGATTGGGAAGGATCGACATTCTTGTCAACAACGCTGCCTTCCAGCGCACCTACGCGGACATCGGCGACATTTCTGCCGCCGAATGGGACGAAACCTTCCGGACCAACATCTATGCCCCCTTCTTCCTGTCGAAGGCAGCGGTTCCGCACATGCGGCCAGGAAGCGCCATCATCAACACGACCTCGATCCAGTCGCGCCAGCCCTCGCCGCAACTCCTCGCCTATGCATCCACGAAAGGCGCGGTGCTGAATTTCACCGCCGGTCTGGCTGAAATGGTCGCCGACAAAGGGATCCGGGTAAATGCCGTAGCGCCCGGTCCAATCTGGACGCCTCTCATCCCCTCGACAATGCCGGCGGAAAAGGCGGCCAAGTTCGGTGAGCAAACGCTGATCGGCCGCGCCGGCCAGCCTGCCGAACTGGCAGGTGCCTACGTGCTTCTTGCAAGCGACCTCGGCAGCTATATGACGGGTGCCGTCATTCCGGTTACGGGCGGCGAAGTGATGATCTAGCAATAAAGGCCGCAGGTAGGATAATCTGCGGCCCTTCCTGCATCCGAAGTTCCTCTGTTTCCCCTCAGGCCGAGGCGCCTGTCGTGAAAGAGGTCGGGGCCTGAAACGACGCCGTGTCTGGGATAAAACATCGGTCCTACCGCCAACCGCGAGCCGAACCAGCGTGTCTGCCCTTTCCGCGATGCATGGTGCCCTTACGTCTCGCCAGCCCGTCATATTCATACCGGAAGTCATTATGAAAATCATCGCGACCACCATCCTGTGCCTTGGTTGGCTGACGGGGTGCACCTCGAACCCAAACAGCGAGGGGCTCTCTCCTATTGTCGGCAGCATCACCTACAGGGGCCAGCCCCACGCCAGATTGATCCGTTCCCCGGTCGGGTCCACTTTTCCCCACGACTTTACGGACGAATGGGGACGGCGGGTCGAGGAGACCTATGTCATTCGCTCCGACAGGACATTGGCAATCATGGACCGTCATTACTTGCCCGACGTTTTCAGAAACGACTAGGGCCCAGCGTGGTGCGCATATCGTCGGTCGCTGCATTGAAAGCCAATCTTGGCGAGGAAAAAGCCATGGCAGAGTGGCTCGACGCCCATGTCACACAGCTGACAGAGAAATTTCTGTCCTTGCGCATGTCTGGAAAGAACGCAAAGATTTGATCGCCTGCCATGGTTTGTGGTCGCAAAGCATTTTGCGATAGGGCGTGAAGCACCAAGCCGCGGCACATGGAGCAGGCGCGCCCACGTGTACGGAATGTGAGGTACCTGACACGCTACATAATTTTAAAGGAGACGGCCGATCTGCGCGTGGTCGACATGGGGCTGCTGTGACAAAGCCGCGGCCCATGGTCGGATCGACGCGCAAGCTGCCGCTTCTATACAGCAGTGGATCATGTCGAGGGCAAAACCAGCCACATGACCGTTCCAAATATCGCAATGAAGACAAGAGGAAGAGCCAAAAACCGTGCCATTCCAAGGCTGGTGTTGGTCGCTCCAACCCAAACGAACCACCATTCGGGTTCCTGATTGCCGTCTGACATGAAATGCTCCTGAAAATCCCGCCGAGCCTGGTTTCAAAAGTAAAATGGGATAGCCAAGGGCTGGTGGCAAATCGGTCCAGCCTTGGTGCACAGGACGCTATCGACCCGGAGCGACACAGGCCCGCGGCGAGCCGGAAATGGATGTCCGACCTAGCGCATGTCGCCTTCATTCGAACTCGACGGATTGACATCCCACTCCTTCACCGGCTTATCGCCCGGCGGCGTCTTGTGGGCGGTCGCGTCCTCGGAGCCGGTGATCACAGTCGGCTTTGCACTGGCAACGCCTGTTGCCTTGCGATCGGCCTGCGACGGCGCGAACTGGCCCTGGGCATCTTTCCTGACATCGGACATATCATTCGCCCTTTTGCTTGTATCCATCCGAGATCTTCTTCACCTCGGGATCTGCATTGGTTTCGCCATTGGCATCTTCAGCCAGATCCGGATTGTCCTTGGCGGGCAGATAGCCTCTCGGGGTGTTTTCCTGCGGACCTTCCCAGCGCGGCGACTGATCCGTCGTGCCGGGGGCACCATCCTTTGGCTTGTTCATTCCCATGATCGATCTCCTTTCGTCTAAGTCATAACATTTATCGACAGGTGATGTTCCCCGCCTCTTCATTGTCCAAACCGCAGCATCTGATCCTGCCGACATTTTAGGGGGCTCGCTCCTAACGTAGAGCAAGAGGATGAGGTCACGACCGCCAGGCCGGCAGATCGGATCTTCAATATTCCTCGTCCTCGCGCTGCCTCGGCGTCGCTTCGAGCGCTTTTGTCAATGACCGTGATGCAGCCAACTGGTCGCGGAACTTCAATACGGGTTCGTTGTTGCAAGCAGGTGAGCCAACACCGAATAGGTGGATTTGATGCCAAACGCAGATCACAAGCACATCGGCGCCGGCGCCAAAGGCAAGAGAGACGGATCGGGCGCAATGACGGATCTGGAGCCGGACGTGTTGCCTGAGAACATGGTCCTATCCAACAGGGACAAGGCCCGCCACTCTCGCGAGCGCGGCCTTGATGGAAAGGCGGTCCAGAGCGAACAGTACCAGGACCATGCCGCCAACCGAGATCCGGACTAGGAGCATATCATGAACAGCAAACTTCCCCCCATCCCGGCTGCCAACAGGTCCGACAAGGGTTCCGGCCAGGCGCCCCGGGAGAACAAAGCCTCAGTGGGGCAAAAGCCAGCAGAAAACCCTGACAAGATCGGACAACAGGGTAACAGCAAGGTCAACACCACCCATCAGGGCTATCAGCAGGACCGATAAAGCGAGGAGCCATGTCGACATCATCGAAAAGCCCATCAACCATTCGCCAAGGCGGGCCGGGCGCGTCACATGAAAACGCCAAGGCGCCGCTTCAGGTGAAAAAACCTCCAGCCGAATCCGACAGCAGGACACGCAGCGGCGTGTCGGGCGGGGGCGGCGAACGAGATCGCCACCATAGCCATGATGACGCGCGCAAGTGATCCGGGACGCGACGCGGAGCCAGGTCATGCCCCGGCTCCTCCGTCGTGGGCGCTTGAGCGCTCCATCGCCATCGTCCGCAGACACGGCTATGGCCTTGCCAATTCGACAAACGCGGAGGCTCGCGCGCAAGCGGCCGCCAACCTCGCCCTGGCGATCGCGAAGGCGCTGAGCGAGATCGCCTCGCCTGCGTCCGGTCACGACCAGCGGCATTGATCGACGATCGTGTTCTTCATTCCTGTCCTGATCGGCGCGCCCGCTGCCCGGCGCGATCATGGTCGACGAGAGATTCGCCTGAAAGCACTGTCGATGCCGCCAGCACCAGAAACATCACGCCGAACACGGGCGTCATGACGGCCATCGACAAGCTGAGCGTGACAATGAACGGCAGGACAATCATCAGGACGCTGAAGACAGCTTCGATGCGCAGATGAATGCGATGCAAAATCACGGGCAGAATGCCAAGTTCGTAATTGGTCAGGATAGCATTGAGAAGAACCAGGGTGCCGATAATCATCATCTCGTGTCGCGCGGGCTCCGGCTCTTGAACGATCACAGGTACCGCTAATATCGCAGCGCCGGAAATATAGTCGGTAGCACCGTGCACGAGTGAAGGAACAAACCGCATGAGCACCTCGCATCTGACGGGTTCCAACTGAAAACGCACGCGCGTGTTCCCACCGGGCCGAGCCGATCTTTGGCACGTCATCCGGGAACTTCCGACACCGACGCTTGTCTGGTGGACAACGCAGGAGATCCGCCATGTCAAATGAACCCGATCGTTCCGGTCCGGCGCCCGCGAACTTCCAGTTCCCGGGTGAAGGCCGGCGCGACGATCCAACGATGGGCATCATCAACGCCGAGCTCGCCGATAAGGGTTTTCTCGTTACCAGTACCGACGAGCTCATCACTTGGGCGCGGACCGGCTCGTTAATGTGGATGACATTCGGTCTTGCCTGCTGCGCTATCGAGATGATGCAGATGTCGATGCCGCGCTACGATGTCGAGCGGTTCGGCATCGCCCCGCGCGGCAGTCCGCGCCAGTCAGATCTGATGATCGTCGCCGGCACGCTCTGCAACAAGATGGCGCCGGCGCTGCGCAAGGTCTATGATCAGATGCCTGAGCCGCGCTAGGTCATCTCCATGGGATCCTGCGCAAATGGCGGCGGCTATTACCACTATTCCTATTCTGTGGTGCGCGGCTGCGACCGCGTCGTGCCCGTCGATATCTACGTGCCGGGCTGTCCTCCCACGGCTGAAGCGCTGCTTTACGGCATACTCCTTCTACAAAGAAAGATACGGAGAAACGGCACGATCGAGCGATAAGCAACGGCGGGCGGCGCTGCCTGCCTCATGTTCGATGGCCCCCGGCGCCTGGGCTGACGCTCGCGATGCGGGCAAATGGCTGCATTTACTGCTTAAAAGCCGAGACAGCGAAGGGAGAGCTGGTCGGCAAGCGAGACGGTTTCTGTGAACAGCAAATGGGACCAGACCGGCCGCGTGGCGGCAAGGACCCCGAGGCCGAAGGATGCCCAGATCGACGCTGTCAGCGCCTCTTTCAAAAAGACGGCTCCGATCTCACGCATGGATGTGCCTCCACGACAACAGGCCTATCAGCATCATGGCTCCGCCCCAGGCCAGGAAGGCGATATCCCAGTACAGCCAGTTCGTACGAAGAACGGTCTCATTGACGTGGTGGATGCCCAACATCTGGTGGTCGACAAGGCCTTCGATGAGATTGAAGGTGCCAAATCCGGTCAAGATGGAGGCCGTCAGGCACCGGGTCGACCACCTGAAGTGAACAAGACGCGCCGCGCGCCACAGGCGAAAAAGGCCAGCCAGGATGAACAGATACACGACCGAGTGGAACACGCCGTCCCAGAATGTGTTGAACTGCAGGTTCTCGACCGACGTGATCGGATACCAGGAACTGAAGAGATGGTGCCATTGCAGGAGTTGGTGAAACACGACGCCATCGAAATATCCGCCGAGACCGACCCCAAGACAGAATCCTGCGGAGAAGGGAAAGACCGGCGGAATACGGGGGCTGACACTTGTCACGACAGCGCCGAGAGCAGAATGATCATCGTGACGGAGGTTGCGCCAATGAGCATGAAACCCGCCATCAGCCATTCAGCCGCATGGGTTGCGGCCGGATGCCCAACCTCCTTGTGAACACCGAAGATCGCCGTCGCCCCGGCAGCCATCCAGCTCGCCAGCGTGATAGCTGAAAAGATCGTCATCCAGTCTGCCGCATGCATCGTCGTTCTCCTGTCACCTGACCACCGAACCTGAGTGCCCGTGACTGGTTCCCAAAGGTTGACTATCGTTCGCTAGCGTACGCAGCGTCACTCGGCTGGCGAGCGCGAGAAAGCTTCGGCCGGGCGACGGACGACGCCAGAAGCCTCTTCTTAAAAGTCCAACGCCCGTCATGCTGATAGCCGGATGGCGACCTGCGACCCACCGCTGCGCGTCGACGTTTCGGCTTTCGCCTGGAAGCACCAGGATCGGGAACAAGAGCACGCGCCGAGGGTTTCCTGCGACAGGTTTCAAACCTTCTTCATTCTCATCCGAAGGCTTTCCATGACCATTCCGACTGCTACCTACCGAGTTCAATTTCGCAACGGCATGACGTTTGATCGCGTGGGTGCGCTTGCGCCTTATCTCAGACGCCTTGGCATCAGCCATCTTTACGCCTCGCCGATCTTCAAGGCCGCGTCCGGCTCCACGCATGGTTACGACGTGACCGATGCCAATGAAATCGACCCGGCGATCGGCGGCCGCGACGGATTTGACCGCATGATCGGGGCGCTCAAGGCAGAGGGGCTTGGGCTCATTCTCGACATCGTGCCGAACCATGTGGCAGCGTCATTGGAGAACACCTGGTGGCGCGACGTCATCGAGTTTGGCGACAAGAGCCGGTTTGCCCGCCACTTCGACATTGACTGGTCGCGCCGCCTAACGTTGCCATTTCTAGGCGACAGTTTCGAAAGGGTCCTTGCGGCCGGTGATCTGTCGGTAAAGGCCGATCCTCGAAGCGGCAAGCCGGCGCTCGCCTATTTCGACAGCTTCTATCCAATCACCCCGGACAGCTATGCCGGGCGCGAAAGTGCCGTCCTGCAGATATCGGACAAGGCGGGCATCGCCTGCCTCCACGATCAGCAACCCTATCGACTGATGTCCTGGCGGGATGCGGCCAGCGACCTGTCCTATCGCCGCTTCTTCGAGATCACCGGGCTTGTCGGGCTCCGGGTTGAAGACGAAATGGTCTTTGACGATGTCCATCGCCTCGTCCTGGAGCTGGTTCGTGACGGATTGGTGGACGGCTTGCGCGTCGATCACATCGACGGACTGGCGGATCCAACCTCCTATCTGCGCCGATTGCGATCGAAAACGGGCCCCGCCTGCTATATCACCGTCGAAAAGATCCTCGGCCATGGCGAGCGCCTTCCGCGAGACTGGCCGGTCGACGGCACCACCGGTTATGAATTCATTTCATCTGTCAGTCAGGCGCTGGTCGACGCCACCGGCCTTAGCGAGCTGCGTGACGCTTATGCCAATTCGACGGGCGCGTCGGTGGACCTCAAGCAGGAGTTGCGGGAGGCGAAACTGCTGATGGTGGACAAGAATTTCGCCGGCGAGTTCTCCACCCTCCTTGCTCTCGTGCTGGAAATCAGCGCGAAGGAGCCGCCTCATCCGTCTCTATCCGACAGCGCGCTACGGAGGGGACTGCGCGAGCTGCTGGTTGCTTTTCCCGTTTATCGAACTTATGGCAGCTCCCGTGGATTGCCGCCGGAAAGTCGCTCCATGCTCGACCAGGTGCTGGGCGCGGTTCGACGCGAGCCCGGCGATGCCGATCTCGAGACCGTCGCCTTCATCGCACGCATCCTGAAGGAAGATGACGCCCGATTTGCGTCGGCTGCAGCTGTGGAGTTTCGCACGCGGTTCCAGCAGCTGACCGGACCGTTGATGGCAAAATCGCTGGAAGACACACTGTTTTACCGGCACAATGCAGTGTTGGCGCTCAACGAGGTGGGTGCGGAGCCGATGCCGCGCAGCTTCTCAGTTGAACGCTTCCATGCTGAGATGTCCGAACGTCTCGCCACCCAACCCGATGGCCTGTCCGCGACGTCGACGCATGACACCAAGCGCGGCGAAGACGCCCGCGCGCGCCTTTACAGCCTCACCGAGGCTCCCGGCATCTGGGTGGAGGCGGTTGACCGCTGGCGCGGCATGAGCCTAGCCAACGTCCAGCATCTACCCGACGGCCCGGCACCGGAGCCGGCAGTCGAATGGATGATCTACCAGGCACTCGCCGGGGCCTGGCCTGTCGGCCTTGTCGCGGATGACGACGAAGGCATTCAGGCTCTTCAAGAACGCTTCCTGCCCTATCTCGAAAAGGCGTTGCGGGAGGCCAAACTGCGCACGAACTGGGGTGAGGTGAATGACGCCTACGAGGCAGCCGTCCTCGACTACGCCCGCGCACTCCTGTCCCCCGACAACAGAGGGTTCAGGACCGATTTCGTGGATACGCTGCAACCCTTTATTCGCGCGGGCCTCGCAAACAGCCTCACCCAGACGCTAATCAAACTGGCGGCACCAGGCGTCGCCGACATCTACCAGGGAAGCGAGGGCCACGATTTCAGCCTCGTCGACCCCGATAACCGGCGCGAGCCGGAATTCGAGGCGTTAGAAGAGCAGCTCCCGTCTCATGTTGTCGGAACAGACGGCGGCAACACCGATTGGCAGACGGCCGGTTTCAAGCAGCAACTCGTCTCGGCCCTGCTTAGCCTTCGACATCAGGCGCCCGGCCTCTTCAGGAAAGGTGACTACCTGCCCTTGGCCGCCACTGGGGATGGCGCGCATCGGATAGTGGCCTTCGCGCGGGCCGATTCAGATCATGCCCTGATCGTCGTCGCACCCCGGCTTGTCTTCAACGTGCTGCATGCGCCCGCAACGTCGCAGGTGCTGCGTCTGGCCCAGCCGGAGATTGCTCTGCCGCCGGTCCTTGCGGACCGCACCTATCGCAACCTGTGGAGCAGCGCCAGGGTTCAACTCGCGAAGACGCTTACGGTCGATCTGCCGGAGGATGAGTCCTTTATGATTCTATGGGCAGAGTAGCTCCTGCATAGGACGCGCCACCGGCATCGCGACGGGGATCTGGAAGCCGTCGAACCCATGTGGTGGGCGGCGGCGGCATTGGCGCTCGAAAACGACCTGTACGCGCAGGCGTCGGGGTTTCGGGCCGGAACTTTTCGGCGGGCCTTCAAGTTTCTGGCGAGGCATCCGCGCCCTTCATGAAGTTTATCACAGGGGCGCGCGGCCCTGTTGAGATTAGCGGCAACGCGGCCGCCACGCCGAGGGCTGCGTCACGCCGATGGAAAGGCAGATTATGGAAATAACAGCGGAATCAATTGCCGCCACGCCGACGGCGCTCGCCCAGCTGGGCACGCTTGCCATCCACTATGGTCTGTCACTTGCGGGTGCCCTGGTGCTCCTCGTGGGCGGATGGATACTTTCGGGATTCGTGAGCCGGTGGGCCTACAAGGGCCTCTCACGCATTCACGGCATTGACGAGACCTTGGCCCGCTTCTTCGAAAATGTCCTGCATTACGGCCTCCTGATCCTCGTTTTCGTGATGGTCCTGGGACAGTTCGGCGTTCAGACCGCCTCTATCGTCGCCGCGCTCGGCGCTGCCGGCCTTGCCATTGGTCTTGCTCTTCAGGGCACGCTGCAGAACATCGCAGCCGGAATCATGCTTCTCGTCCTGCGTCCTTTTCGGGTCGGGGAATATATCGAAACGTCGAGCATCAGGGGCAAGATCATCGAAGTGGGCCTGTTTGCCACCGAGCTGCGGACAGCCGATGGTCTATATCTGCTCGCTCCCAACTCGACCTTGTGGAACACGCCGATCGTCAACCACAGCCGGGAGCCGGAAAGGAGGCAGGAACTGTCTATCGCCGTCGGCAACGATGCCGATGTCGATCTCGCGAAACGGACTCTGCTCGACATCATCGCCTCCGACACTCGTGTTCGCCGCGAGCCGTTGCCACGCGTCTATTCCGATGACCTGTCAGCCGAAAAGACGACCCTCAAGGTTGAATATTGGGCGGCAACCGGGGAATGGACGGAAACCCGCCATGACCTGATCGACAGGCTCAAGTCAGGCCTGAAGGATAGGGAGATCGCAATCAAATAGAGTCGGCCTTGTCTTGTCGCCATTTGAACGTGCTCAGCCAAGCACTCGCTGCCGGCTCTGCAACGTGCGGACATATTTTATCCTTGCACGAGAGCGTCAGTCGCCTTCCTGAGCATTGCTGCAGGATGAGGACGCGAACCGAAGGCGCGACTTTTATTCGCCGGCCCGCCTGGGAGAATATCTGGGCTCTGCGAAAGGCGGGACGCGATCCTATGTGGTCAGACAGGCGCCCGGGGCTCGCCCTCGGCCTTCTGACGCCGTATATGATCGGCGTTGGAATTTACCTTTTCGGGCGTGACCGAGCGTTCGTGGGTCGCATTCATGGGCAGTTTTTGGATCGCGCCTGGCCCATCACGCCAGGGTGACGGCAGCGCGTCCGCAAATCCGACCAACGATCCACTCTCCTCCACTGGCGAGCGCGAGAAGATACGAGAGCATCAAATCAGTGTTGGCTTGCCCTCGGATCTCCTGGCATGGCGTGGACGATACCGGTTCATGATTGCGGCGACACGTCGAATGCGCGGATGTGTTTCCAGATCCTCTAGATCAACCGAGAGCTTCGGCCTCCAGTTCGGATAAGTCCTGTCGGTGCCGGGAATATTGGTCGGTGAGGGTTCATCCGTCAGATCCGCCAGACGAACGGAGGCCAGCATCGAGGGCGTCATGGCGATGAATTCATGCGCGGCCATGGAGAGCTGTTCCGGCTCGCTGGCCCGTGACCCTGCATCTGAGCCGGCAAGACCCAACGCTGAAAAAGCCCTCAGCACCCGTTTGCGCTCTTCGATGCGGTTGTCTTGATGTTGAATGGTCGTTTCTTCCGACACAAGCTCATGTTCCAATCGAAGAGCGATGTCGGCGCCCTTCCACCATCCGGCGAAGGTCTGATGATCGTGCGTGGAGACGCAGGCAAGCGCGAGCTGCGGGTATCGTTCCGGAAAAACGAAGCCTTCCTCTGTCTGCTCGTAGGACAGGATGCGATAGGAAAGGACGCCGGCCAAGGCGAGGTCCTCGCGAAGCCCACTTGCAATCTCGCCGAGGTCTTCGCCGATGACAAGGCATTTGTAATGGCGCGACATGTTCGCCAGCTGTTCCAGCATGTCATCGACGGGATAACGGACATAGGCGCCGTCTGCCGGGGTGGCATTGGTGGGAACGAGATACAATCTAGCGAAGGCGGCGGCATGATCGATCCTGATGGCGCCGGCATACCGCATCGAAGCCCTCATCAGGCGGGCGAAGGGGGAAGGTTCACCGGCCGCGATCCTATCGGGCCGCAGAGCCGCCAGTTTCCAGTCCTGGCCCTGCGTCGCGAAAGGCTCGGGCGGATTACCAACAGCTGCCCCGGCCACGTAGGATGGTTCCTCGCTCCAGGTGGCCGACCCGTCGAGTGCTTCGCCAACTGCGACATCAAGATAAAGGCCGATCCGCATATCGGCCTTGTGGCAGCATTCCTTGGCCTCGCATAGCTGCACATGGGCGAGCCACTGCAGCCATTGATGGAACTTGATATCAGCGTGATGCTCCTTTTCGAAAGCATCGACGGCACCGCTGTGGGGCGATTGAAATTCCGATGGCCAAGAGGCCCAGCCGGCGCCTGAACCGCTCGCGGACTGAGCGAATGACAACGTCTCGAACAGGGCGTGAAGACGGAGGCTTTCACCGCCTTTGCTGACGAACTCCTCGAACGCGACGTTAGGGCTTTTTCGATCCGCTTCAAAAATCGTGCGAAGGACGCCAAGCTTCAGGCGTGCCACGACTTCATAATCGACGAGCGATCTCGCGCGTAATTCTGAAAGCTGCGCCTCGATGGCAGGGTCATTGACGAAACCGCCTACCTCGTCCACGGCGATATACAGGGGATTGAGAAACCTGCGATTGGACGGCTCATAAGGGCTGCACCGAGCGGCATCGTAAAGGAAACCGGCATGCACGGGATTGACGCCAACAAAATCCGCGCCGAGCCTGCCGGCCATGCCACAGACAGTCCAAAGATCCTTGAAGTCACCAATGCCCCAATTGCGGCCGGAACGCAGCTCGTAAAGCTGCAGACTGAGCCCCCAAGCCGGTTGTTCGACAAGATGAGCAGGCGCATGACACCGGCTATCTTCCCCAGAAGGGACGCCGTCGACAGTCTCGCCGAGCGCAACAAGCATAGTGCGCAGATTGTCGTCAGAGACCCGCACTGCATGCCCCTCGGGCGAGGGGCGGACGAGCTCGATGCCTTTTTGCCTCGCCAGACGTCGGATCGAGGTGACGGCTTCTCTCATGCTGGACCTCCCGTCAGTACATACGCCTATCGTCAAGGCCGAATATCATAAGCAGGAACGCCCGGCGGTGCGCAGTACGCCTATGCACGGCCCTCAAGGGCTTGTTTCATCAAAAGCGTGTAGTCAGGCAGTGACGACTGTCTGCGATCTTGCGCAACTGCGGCATCGACGACCGCTTGATAGCCGGGATGGCCTCGTTCGGCATATTGCGTCTGAGGTCCTTCGGGCCGTTCTTGCGCTTGGCGGCTTGGCAGCTGATGTTCAACCATAATGGCATTCCGTTATTGGCTCGCAGCTCAACTTCGGACGACCAAATTCGTTCCGTGTTGATCGGGTGTTGCTGCGCTGATTTCTCCGCTTCTCGGTCCGTGAGCTCTTTGGGAAGCAGCTTTCGATCCTGATTAACGCACGCCCTGGAACAAGCCCGCCTCACCCATGTTTTGAGCCGGTAACAACTGGAGGGTGGACATGAACTATATCTGGCTTTTCGTCGTGGCAGGAGGCGCAGCCTTGCTTGGGCTTGCCTTGGCCTTTGGCATGATCAGACAGGATCCACGACGATCGGTCGGCGCGATCATTGGGGCCTTCCTGATTGCGTTTCTGGCCGTGATTGGCGGGCTCTATGTCTCCAGAGCGCCGACCGCGCCCATCGTACCGCCTGATCGTGAAGGCACGGACAAGGCACTTCCTGCTGCGCCCGCACAGCCCGGGGCGTTACCGGGGCACCAAAACACCCAATAGTGTTCGTGTTGGCGTCGCGCGCTGCGATCACGCCCGATCTTCCGACAACCTCCTCAGAGTGGCTGTCTTCGGCAACTCGGGATGCGCGGGACGAACAGGCAGGGCGGCCGGCGCGCTCGACCGCGGCAGCGCTCGCAAGGCGCGCGACTAAGGTAGCCTCCACCTCCCGCATTGTTTTTGCGCAGCCGCCCGAAAACGCGTTCGATGTGCCGCCGTGTCGCTTCGGCGCGAAAGCAATGACTGTCGATCGGGCATATGGTCTTCGCTACAATCGGCTTTGCGGTAATGCGACCAAACTGGTGGCAAGCTATCAATGACAATGATGTCGGCAGATAGTGGAAGCGGCTGGCGGTGTGACTGGCGTCGTGAGCGAAGGAAGTGCAGCGGAGGCTTCGGCGCCGGCAAATGACGTACGGTGCACCGGACATCCTTGCCTTTCTTTCGACCCGCACGGCGGTCGGGCGACGCCAACGCTCGCCGCATCGTCGCAGGCTGGCAAGTGCTGCTCCGTCTGGCCAATGGCAATCGGAGCAAGCGCACTGTCACGTCCGCCCATCTCGGGCCCGGAGGGACCCTCACCTTTGACGGCCGGCACGGATCTGGGAAGACTGGCGGCACCCCGGCCGGAACGATTTGTCGTCTTCCGCGTTTCAATGCCGCAATGCGGAGAGCATATCAAAATGAGTACCCATTTCCATCCCAGGACCATTGTTGCAGGTCGGGCCAACGAGGTTTTGGACGTCAAGCGATTTGCAAGCGACCACAAGCTCGACGACAAACAGACACGTGACCTCCTTCGCCTGTTTGGCGCCTTCGCGACCCGTCATGAGCTGCTCACCAACTGCGTCATGCCGCGCACCACGCGTTGAGAGCAAGTCGGCTCCGCAATCTCGCCCGCTGATTAGGCGCGAGCCGACGGTGGAGCGAGGCGGTGCCTATGCCAGATTCCAGGCGCCTTTGGCACGGTTGAAAAATTGCTGCGCGTGTGGGCATTCACAACGCTCGGGAAGAGGCTAATGCTTTTCAGCTCCCACAGTGAGGAGTGACTTGTGAAGAAAGCCTAACGCTTTTGCAGCTCCCCGCGTGGAAATCGTATGTCCGACACCCTCCTCTACCGCGAGCTCGACCTTAAATCCGGCGGCTCCGAGACGGTCTGCAGCCATCGTCGAGGCAAAAGCCGGTATCGTCTGGTCGGCCTCTCCGTGAACCAGGAGAATCGGGGTCTTGTTGCTCTTGGAAGAAACGGGCGTGGGCGGAAGAAGACCCGAAAACGAAACGAGCGCGCCAATCGTCCAGCGGCCACTGGCGACCGCGTCGAGGGCGACAATCGCGCCTTGCGACACGCCAACGAATGCGACGCGAAAGTGGGCGTTGCGAAATCCTTCTTTGTCAATGACCTTGCCAACGACTGTATCAAAGGCGGCCCGCACAGCCTCGATCCGTTCGGGCTGGAGCTGATAAGCGTCGACGTTGAACCACTGATGGCCACGCGGGTGGGGAAAGGGCGCGTCGAGAGCAACGAAACGCGCGTTTGGAAGCGGCGAGCGCCAGGATGAGGCAAGCGGCATCATCTGAGCCCCTGACGCACCGATACCATGGAAGAAAATGACGAGAATATCGCGCGAAGTCATAGGATCCTTGAGATATTGTAATGGAAGGTGGGGCGGCCGTGGCGGAACAGACGAAACCGAGTGAGACCGCCACTTTGCAGCGGCCATGCCAACTGCTTTTTTCGGGCACGCCCGTAAATGTGTCTCTGCCGCGTTGGCCGCAAGCACCCGGTGTTGCTGCGTACGCTGGGGGACAGAGCCCCTCCGTTCCGGCCGCTTTTCGCTCCGCTCTCCAGTAAAGCGTCGGCCCAAGCAGATACTCGTTGCAAACTCGGTCGACGCCGGATCGAATTTCGCCAGGAGCGTCCTTCGCCAGCGTTCCTTCACTTCGTGCAAATCTCCACACGCGGCAGGAGCGCTGGCGGTGCCTCTCCGTTCGCCTCTCCTGCGGCCAAATGGCGGCACTCTCAATTTATCAGCCAGTTCTGCGACACCTTTAAGTGCGTGCGGCGACCTTTAGGTACCGCGGTGATCCGAAATTGCCGCCGCCGCTCTCAAGCTCCGAGGGACACGGGAACTGATGTCTCGATGAGCATGCAAGGATTGGCGAGAAATGAAATTTAGCGAGTCAGCGAGATCGTCTCGCGTCGGAACGAATCGCAATGGTAGAGGCAGGTCAATCTCGTTGGCGATGATGGTGGCGCGGTCACCGTTCATGGGCTGGCGGGGGTATCAACGCCGAGCAGGCTCTCGAACGAGCACGCGCGGCGGCCGAAGGTGCCTCAACGCAGATGATGCCGCGCCGGCAATGGGAACTTCGACCCGGAGCTTCGGCAGGTGACGCAGCATTGAATGTAAACTTTCCGGCGGCAGGAAACTCGTGCTGCTTTTGGAAGTTCCATTCAGAAGAGGAGGAGCCCCGATGCGATGGCGATCATGGCTGACAGATCTCGGATCATGGACCGCAAGCCCGTATGCGTTTGCCATCGTCGCCGTCTACGGGCTGTCATGGTTATTCTTCAGCCCTGAGACGTTGGAGTGGCACGGCTTTGCCACCCTCGCGACATGGCTGATGACTCTGTTCATCCAACGCGCTGAACATCGAGATACTCAAGCGATCCATGCCAAACTTGATGAACTGCTGCACGCTCATGGAGACGCCGACAACGAAATCTCCCGTCTCGACGAGAAGGAACCAGAACAAATTGAGCAATTTCGACAGAACCACACCGCTTCGGACTAGCAGCCACCTTGAATTCTTCATCAACTGCCGCCTGACAAACGAGACCGCTCGCCCGTCTCCATCCGCGCATCCTGCCGATGCAAGAGCAAAACAAGCAGGCAAGGGAGCTTCACGGCCCGGGTACGGATCTCGGGCCGGCAGTTCGGTACGCTTGCGTACCACCTTACCTCTGCCTGTTGATTTCAGGCGAGAATTGATCAACCTTCGTGCTCCAGTGAGGGAGGGGCGCAGCGCCGGGGGGCGACGCCCAAGAGGCGGGGTGGTTCGTGAAGGAACTACCCCGTCCTGGATTCGGAGCGATGGTCGTTATGTCGACGTCAGTTAAGTCGCTCGCGGACCCGACCAGATCATGTGCTACATGAACCTGAGGGAATTACTCTCAACGATCCGTTCGCGGTGCTTGCGCCTTCGCATCTCCGCATCGTACGAGGTCGCGCGCCTACGCGCGGAACATGCAGCAAGGGACCACAACGTCGTCCGCCTGACCGGCGCTCTTCCATCGTATCGATCCGCTCCGTGGGTGATGCCGGTCAATCCCCAGGTCCGTTCTCGTCAACTTGATCCTGGACCGCCGGGCACCATGGACGTTTCCGGAAGCAGGCTCGTTTAGCACGTCGGTACAGCCGACCGCTTGCCTAGCCATTTCAGCACTCGGATTTCGTCCAAGTCCATCCAATCAAGAAGCCGATTACTTCGCGTCCTCAGCTTGAGGACATCGCTCAACGACCCGGCCTCGAAGTCCTCGAAAACCGCGGGATGAATGTAGGACGAGCGGCAGACGGACCGCGTGTTGACGAGTGTTGCCGCGACCCCGTCTATGGCTTGGTTCAGCTGACGGGAGAGCTCGCGTTTGGTGGACGCCGCCTCGATCGACGCAAGCGCCTCAACCGCCAAGCATGTGGCACCCCAGGTTCGGAATTGTCTCGAACTGAAATCCTCTCCGGTAATGTCCTTGATATAGCAGTTCACATCATGCGACGTGATCTGGCGGCATGCACCGTCCTCACACATATACTGGAACAGGTTTTGCCCCGGCAGTTCCTGAAGTTTGCGCACCACATTGGCGATCCGGCGGTCGCTGTGCGAAAGGTTCCACTCCTTGCCTGATTTGCCTTTGAAGCGGAACCTGACGCTACCCCTCTCGACGACGACGTGACGACTGCGTAGCGTGGTCAGTCCATAGGATTTGTTCGTCTTGGCGTAGGCAGCGTTGCCAATTCGAATGTAAAGATTGTCGAGCATCCAGACGACCGTCGCCAATGCCTTGTCCATGGTAAAGCCGCGAGAACGGAGATCGCTATCAACCCTCTCGCGCAGGTCGGGAAGCCGGCGGGCAAACTCGGCGAGGCGATCAAACTTTGCCTTGCTCCGCTCGGCATGCCATTCGGGATGATAGCGGTACTGACGCCTTCCGCGTGCATCGGTTCCGACGGCCTGCAGGTGGGAAAATGGGTTGGTCGAGATGATGACATTCTCATAGGCGGGCGGAATCGCGAGGGCGTTGAGCCGCTTGATCTCCGACGGTTTTGCGATGCGCCTTCCGTCCGGCCTGTAATAGTCGAAGAAATCCCCCCGCTTCTCCCGGGTGATGCCCGTTTCAAGACCGGGGACGTAGACGAGGCCAGAGGCAAGCTTTGCATCCGCGCCGATGATAGCGAAGCCGGTGACGATATGGTTCATCTGCCGGTAACTTGGAGACATCGATTCGGTTCCCTCAGGGACGACGCGCCGCGGTGCGGTTCGCTTCGGCTGACCACGTGCAATCTTTGAAATGGCACGCGAAGTTTTTGCCTCTGCAATAATCGCCACCCTTCTCAATGACAGAGTAAATCTCAACGAGCAGCACGACTTGCTCCGGATAAGGCGCTTAAGCTCGCCACCTTTGAGTGTCGGCACCGCGCCAGGCGAAGGCAAAGGGGTCGGAACGGACGGTCGAGCGCGCGAGCAAGACAACGGCAAGCCAAGCCGTCCAGCACCAAGATTCCTGACACGGCCGACTGAACCAGGCGCAATATCGAACCGAAACAGACGGGGGGCGCGCGGTGCGGGTTCGGGGTCAATGGCTGATTGCGGGGTGCTTGGTCAAAAGCGCGAAAACGCTAGGCCCGTTTGGTCTCAGAGTTGGCGGGCTTGCGCTGCAGCCTGCATGCGCGCGAGCCGAAGTCTGGTGGTCTTGGCGTCGCGCTGTCGACGCTCTTCTTCAAGTGCCTCCCGTGCCGCTTGGTTCGTCCGCTCCAGAACATCCATCCTCTGCTCTGCGCTCATGGTGTTTCTCTTCCGCACGATGTCAGTGTCTGGCATGGTCGCCTCCTTCTTCAGAAAAGGCTGAACGCGCCTTTGGCGCAGAGGATGCTGTACGCTAGCGGACGCAAGACCAGAGCCTTCCGTCCTGAGCGGGACTTATAGATGGGCGCGCGGCGCGAGTTTGCTTGATGGTGACCGGCCGCGGCCTGAGGTCGATATGACCTTCAGGCTGCAGCCCCGAATCTCGAACAGGCCTGCGCAAGCTTCGACAGGATTGTCACAGGCTTCTTGCCTCCTCGGCAACGGGACCTAAATGGCAATTGATCGGACGGGAGATGATAATGGCAATTCTAAACGACTGGCTGGATGATCGCGTTCAGGAAATCATCGGCACGCCGGGCTTCCACTACCAGAAATCTGATTTCCGGGATCAGGCGAAGCATCTGGTCGACAGGGGCAAGGCAGAAGGCTTCAGCGTCGCAGAGATCAAGGAAGCTTGTGGCGGAGACGTCGAGCGTTTCTTACTGGAGCATCAAAACGCGATGACCGACGTCGAAGCGCAACAGGTCACTCTGACAAGGCACTAGGCTTGCCCGGTCTGCCGGCGGCAGGGTTCTACTGCCCGGCAATGCCGCTCCTGCTATAGATCTCAGGTGATTATGACTACATAGGGCGTGAGGCCAGTGGCCGCTCGCCGCTGTGCAGGTCGTAAGCTCATCATTGGCGCGATCCCGTGTTTTGGCTCGTTCCTGGCGGGCTGTCCGGGCTTTAGGGGAACTCCCTTTCTCTCTGACCGTTGTCGCTAGGAAAAAGGGAGTATGCAATGGCCGTGATCTATCATGTCGCAGAACACGATGAGGGATTTGCCTATCGGATGGAGGACGTCTGGTCGGAGACCTTCGCGTCTCACGAAGAGGCTCTGCAGGCGGCGCGCGCAGCGGCGAGCCGGCAGCGCCTCAGCGGGGAATCAACGGAAATCACCTTTCAGGATGAAACCGGCGCGTGGCAGACCCAGGAGGTCGCCGGCGAGGATCGTCCGTCGACGGAAGTCATTGATGACACTTGAGGAGAAAAAGCTCTGCCAGCGTCAGGATCATGAAAGGAGGCTTTCGATGTCGAAGATCGAAGCAGAAAAATCCGGTTGGTTGCGCAGCTTCATGACGGAGCTCGGAATTATTGAGCCCGCGTCGGTCGCCGAGCTAGAAGAGGACCACCGGGAAGTGATCGAGGCCTATCGGAGCGGAAAGATCACGCAGGCCATGCTGAGAGGCAGCTTGATGAACGACGAACGTGTCAGCGCACAGATCGAGGCGTCCGCCGCCGAAAGGCAATTCTAGTTCTCCGTTGATCGGCCCCGCAAGCGCGTCCCGGTTCGCATTGACCCCGACGGCAACCAGCGAAAGGATGCACTGGTCGCACTGGTCGCAGGAAGTAACGCTAGCGTAGAGATCATCAGCGCGTCGGAACCTCCTGGCCAGCACCAATCCTTGTCTCAGTTGCCGCCCTTTGAGCGCCGTCCCATCGCAAGCGAAAACAGCCGTGCCTGCCTGTCGGCAAAAGCTCGGGAATCAATTGGCCTGTCGCCATCGAGGATGCGGGCCTCATCGAGCAAAAGCCATGCGGCATCCTGCCGGAATATCTCATCCTTCATCGCCGCGATTTCTCGTACCAGTTCGTTTCCAGCATTGATCTCCAGGATCGGCTTTGAAGCGGTCTGCAGCCTGCCAGCGCCCTGAAGGATCTTTTCGAGCTGCCGGTCGGGCCCATGTTCAGAGGCAACGAGGCAGACCGCGCTTTGCGTTAAGCGGGCGGAAACCCGGACATCGGCCACAGCCTCGGCTAGAGTGGCTCGCGCAAAATCGATAAAGGCGGCGACGTCCGCGGACGACTCGGAACCGTTGCCGCGATTATCCCGCGCATCGTCCAGGCCGTCCAGATCGGCTGCTCCTTGAGTTATCGATTTGAAGGTCTTGCCTTCATAGTCAGGGGCGTTTGTCGGCCAGAAGCTATCGATTGAATCGGTCAGAAGCAGCACTTCAATATTCTTTGCTCGAAAACCTTCTAGCTGGGGCGACGCGTTCAGCTGATCAATCGAGGACCCACTGATATAGTAGATCGCGGTCTGTCGATCTTTCATGTCGGCAAGGTACTCCGCCAGGCTGCGTGTCTCCTGACCAGAAAAGGTGGTGCGGAAGCGCGCGAGCTTGAGCAGCTGCGCGCGCCGTTCGAAATCCTCGTAGATCCCCTCCTTGACGATCGCGCCGAACAGGTCCCAGAACGTCTTGAAGGTCTGGGCGTCATTCTCGGCCATCTTCTCCAGTGCGGCGAGAATACGCCCGGTCACACCCTTTCTGATCGCGGCGACAATCGGGCTTTCCTGGATCATCTCACGGGAGATGTTCAACGGCATATCCGCCGTGTCGACGATGCCCCGCACAAACCGCAGATAGCGCGGCAGCAACTCGGCGTCGTCCGTGATGAAAACCCGCTTAACGTAGAGCTTCATCCGACCGTGCCGGTCGGGGTCGAAGAGATCGAAAGGCTGCGAGCCCGGGATGAAGGCGAGCGCGGCATAATCCTGGCGCCCTTCGGCGCGGAAGTGCACGGTGTGCAGGGGCTCGTCGTATTGGCCCGACACGCCTCGATAAAAATCGTCATATTCCTGTTTCGAAATTTCGGTCTTGGGCTTGGTCCAAAGCGCCAGGCCGTCCGTGACCTGCTGCGGATCGCCGCCCTCCTTTTCGACCAGGCGGATGGGCACGGGGACATGGCCGGACTGCTCGCGGATGATGTTCTCAACCGTCCGCCGGGCAGTGTATTTCTTTGCCTCGCCCATCAGGTGAAGCACGACGCGGGTTCCTCTCGTCGGTGCATTACTACCATCGACGCCGACAATATCGTAGCTGCCCTTGCCGTCGGACGACCACCTCCATGCCTCCTTACCGCCGGCCCGCCTGGAAATGACATCGACGCGATTGGCAACCATGAAGGAGGAGTAGAACCCGATGCCGAACTGGCCTATCAACTCGGCCTTTTCCCCGCCTTTCGCGGCCTCGATCCGTTCCATGAAGGCGCGGGTGCCCGACCGCGCGATCGTGCCCAGCGCATCGATCATCTCCTCACGGCTCATGCCAATGCCATTGTCCTCCACACTCAGTGTCTGTTTCTCTTCATCGAGGCTGACGAGGATTTGCAGCTGCGCGCCGTCTGCGCTGAGTTTGGGCTGGGAAATCGACTCGTAGCGGAGTTTCTCGCAGGCATCGGCAGCGTTCGAGATCAACTCGCGCAAAAAAACGTCCTTGTCCGAATAGACCGAATGCACCATCATGTGCAGGAGGCGGCTGACATCGGCCTCGAATGGGTGTTGTTCAGGCCGTTCGTCTGCTCTCATCGATCTTCCCTCATGTCTTTCGTCGCACCTCCGGTCCGACCCAGATTCGACCGAACAACTTAGTTCACCATGCGCAACAGGCAAGATCCTGAGCTTTTTCCCTCAGCGCTCAGGCCACCGGAACCCGGCTTCTTGCGAGTGCCCTGCTCGATATCAGCGCGGCAACGACGATCGGAACGACTGTCCAGTAGGACCAGCGCACGCCGAAATACTGGGCGACGAAGCCGAGCAGCGGCGGCCCTGCGAAAAAAACCAGAAATGTCGTTTGTCCCAGAGCTGCCACATTGACAGACGGCGCTCGATCACCCCTCCCCGCAGCTGCGGAAATTGCCAGCGGATAGACAGCCGAACATCCGATGCCGGTTAATGCGAAGCCGGCGAGTGCAACCACAGCATGCGGGGCCGTTGCCACCATGACCAGCCCCGTGGCGGTGATGAGAAGCAGGCTCCTGGCGACGCCAAGCGCATCAAAGCGGTCAACGAACCTGTCCATGACGAGCCTGCCAATCGCGATCGTGAGTGAGAATATCGTGACGCCAAGGCCCCCGAGGAAGGGAGATGCCGCGAACACGTCGCGCATATAAATCGCCGACCAATCCACGCTTGCCCCTTCGGCGAGCAAGGGTGCGGCGCCGATCAAGCAAAGAGGTAGGAGGCCGATGGTCGGCCGCGCGATCAGGTATTTGCCGATTGTGGGTGTGTTGTCTCGGCGAGGCGCGGTTTGGATCTTCATGAAGATGATCGTTCCACTGATCAGGATCAGCGCTAGCGCTAGCGCCATGTGAATCTCGACTGGTACCGTCGCTTGACGCATAATCGCGCCCACGAGAGCCGTAATGAAGAAACCGGTGCTCCACATGCCATGCGCGCGGCTCATAATCCTTCGCCCGAGCAGGGCTTCGTGGCGATCCGTTTGGATGTTCGCGTTGATCTCGAAGGCGCCGGTCAAGATACCAGCCACAAACAGGACCGGAGCGGCGGCGACCGCTGAAGGCATCCAAGGAACAAGGGCAAATCCGGTGCTTGCTCCAAATACTGTCAGGAAGGCCATGGTGCGGGCGCCGAACCTTTCGATCACCGGAACGGAGAAGGTCAGGCCGAACAGAACCCCTGAGGACATCGACACCAGCAGGATGCCGAGCTGGCCCTCGGAGAGCGCAAATCGGGCCTGGAGGTCAGGGAGGCGTGACAACAAAGCTCCGAGCATGAAGGCGACCGCGAACTGGATGAAGAAGATGCGCTGATGTGGCTGCATGAGCGGGTCAAAGGCGTCGGGTTGGAGCGATCGAATTGCGGCTGTCAAAGAGAATTGGAAACTCAAAGGACCTCATTCTTGTTCCGGCTCCCCGGCAAGAGGAAGCCGAGATTTGGCCCACCTGCTCGCTACGTGGTGGTGGTGATGACACAACGCTTGCCACCTCGGTAAGAGAATATCCTCGCAGCAGGGCCACGATGCCATCCTGCTTGCCTCTTATTGGCATCGCAACCTCGTAGAGGCCGGAAACAACCTTCTTCGGCGGCAGCAAAAAGCCCCCGCGATAAGCGAGGGCTCTTTTCCGGTCTTTCTGAAACCGGTCACCCGATAGCGGGTTGGGGGCGTGCAATCGAGTGACGCCTTTGAAACCTGCAGCGAGACAGAAAGTTCCTCCCACCTTGAAAATCCTGATCGAACAACTCCCGCAAAACAGGAGGACAAAGCAGTTCGACGGTAACACCTGACAGCCGAGAGGGCCGTTCGTTACTGTCGACTGCCGGTGCATACGCCCGGCCGATGATCTTGGCCGCGTGGTCGTCCGGCTAGATGAGGATAACGCACAACTTTTTCACGTCCTGTGCGTTGATGTGACGAATTGGATGGAGCATGTCTGGTGACGAAACTAAGTGTTGGAACTTTGGCAAAAGCGGGCTATGCCGCCAGAGGCATCGTCTTCCTTCTCGTTGCCGCGATGGCCCTCTTCTCGGGTTTGGCCGGCGGCAGGCCAGATACGAAATCAGCTTTGTCGACACTCCTTGATCAGCCCTTCGGACGCGTCTGGGTTGGCACCATTGGCCTCGGTCTGCTGGGCTTCGTGGCCTGGCGACTTGCGCAGTCGCTTGCAGACAGCGATGGACATGGATCAGGCAGCAAGGCACTGGCCATCAGGGCCGCCCTCCTTGGTAGCGCCTTGGCCTATATTGGGCTTGCGAGTTTTGCGATCAGTCACGCCCTGTCGGCAGGTGGTGGCGGGCAATCCTCGGGCGAGCAAAGTCTTGCGCGTTGGATCATGTCCCAACCCTACGGCGCCTATCTAGCGATGGTGGTGGGGCTTGGCTTCATCATCGGCGGGGTGATAACGTCGATGAAGGGGCTGACGCGCAAATTCGAGAAATATCTCCGCTTGCCGGATACGAAAGGGTTCATCCGTCTGGTTTGCATCTATGGCCTTGTCGCTCGCGGTATTGTGTTCGCCCTTACGGGCCTGCTTTTCGCGTACGCGGGCATTACGGTTGACCCCGATCAGGCAGGCAGCATGTCGGATGCGCTGACATGGTTGCGACAGCTCCCCTTCGGTGCGCTCCTCTACATTTTGGTTTCTCTAGGCCTTGCCGCATTCGGGCTCTACAATCTCGTCGAGGCGCGTTACCGCGTCGTGCATGGCCCCTCCCTCAACGACGTGAAGAAGGCCGTGGTGATCCCGCGGCCGTGACGGCGACATCGACGCCCATCCGGGCGCCGTCGTCTCGTGAACAAGACGTGACGCCAGAAGTCGCGGCCCCGCCTCTACTAGCATGACGCGGAGATGTTGAGGTCGGAGCGTGAGCGTCCCATCGACATTCGCGACATTGCCGAGCTCGATCGCGCAGGCAAGACCACCGAAGCGGCCGCCGATGATGACGATGTGCTGTTGACTGCTCATCAGTGCTCCTTGTGTTTGGATTTGTGAGAGGCGCTTTCCCAATACAATTGGCGCTGGCAAAAATGATCATGGGGACGATGATCGGGCGGTGGCGTATGAACGCCAGCCCGTCAGCCCAGTGGATGCACCGGCGGAGGGACGGCTGCTAGCAGCCTGTGGATCTTACCCTCCATTCCTGGCGAAACCGCGGGAATGTTCTCGCTCCTGACAAGTGTCGGATTTGTGGGACGCCGGCGCTCATGGACAAACCTCCGCGGCATGGGCGGCCTCGGCAAAGGTTCGTCGCGCTAGGTCGGTGCTGCCCCGCCGACTGATTGCATCGACGCACCTGCGCCTTGCGGCATCGCAAAGAGGACGCACCGCTGAAGGCCATGCGTGATTGAGGAGCTGCAATGCTGCATCCGGTCCGTCGATGCGTTGGCGGTGCCCGTCGGCGGTACGGACAAACACCGGCGGTTCCCAGATAAGATGGAAGTCGACATTGATATAGTCTTGCTCATTGAGCTGGTCCTGATCGCGGTTTGATGAGGTCGAACCAAGTTGAACGGTGGTTGTTCCTGCGCAAAATGACTTGTGCGCAAGCGTACCCGGCTCGGCTCCAGCATGATCTGGCCCTACAAGCACCTGCGATCCCGCCATCGACGAGAGGCTTCTGTTGCGGCGCAGTCTTTCGTGTGCACCCTTTCAGGTCCGATATGCCCAATGCCTCTAGTTCCGACGGTAGCCGGCGCGTCATGACGTCGGCGGCGTCCGCGACGTCTTTCTCAGGTCCGAAGTAATGGTGTCGGCAAAGAGGCTTGTCGCCGCGGCGATTAACATCAAGGACATACCGAGGAGGCTGCGGAGACTAACGGATTCTCCCGCCAGAAATGCTCCGACCACGACCGCGATGGCGGGAGACACGAAGGCGAAGCTGCCCGCTTTGGCCGGGCCGATGTCTCGTAAAAGCTGCACATAATATCTGTATCCGAGAAGAGAGCCGAAGATAACTAGGAAAAGCCATGCGCCGATAACCGACGAGCCGGGATGCCAAGCCCCCAACCCCGTCATCGCCAATAACGCGTCTGGCTCGGATACCAGTGACCAGACAAGCAGTATGCAACCGCCGATAAGCATCGTTGCGCCCGATAGGAATGCGCTGCCGTAAAGGGAAACAAGCGGGCGCGCCATAACTGAGCCCCATGCTGAGGAGATCGCCGCCCAGGCAATCGCCAGAAGTCCGAGCATCGATTGGCCTTCCGACCCCGCCTGCCTCAGCGCCGGCATAAAGAGGATGCATAGACCTGCAATCCCGAGCATCATGGCGCCAGCGCCGACGGCATTCCAGCGTTCTTCACCCGCAAGAACGCCGAAGGCCAGAAGCGCAAGGGGCGTCAGCGACATCTCAACAACTGCCGACGTGCCTGACGAAATAAACTGCATACCCCAGAACAGGGGGCCATAGCACAAGGCGATCATCAATAAGCTGACGATTAGGAGCCGGATGAGGTTGCCCGGAGAATTAGACCCGAGACTTTTTCCTTTTCCTGCCCATGCCAGCATCACCAACCCCGCGGCGATGAACCGCGTTGCTGCAAAAAGGCTCGGTGGCACGGCCTCTACCCCCGTCTTTACGGCAATCCAAGTGAGCCCCCAGACGAGACAGAGGACAAGGAACTTGAGATGATGTCGTGATACCGTCATGATAAAAACCTTGCGAATGCAACGGGTGAAGAGTACTTATACCGTGACGAACTTTTAAAACGCGAACTTGTTCCTTAGAATATGGCCAGCACGACCTCTGATATGCCGCTGAGTGGCGGCCATGCTGCCCTCGACTTTGTCAACACGGTCGACAGCCGCCGGGGACGCTGGGGCCCGGATCTGCTGGGCTCGCTCGAGGACCTTGTCGTCCTCGCCGAAAGACTTGGTCTTGTGGACCCTCTAGAAGGCGAACTCCTGAAATGCGTGGCGACAGCAGATACCCACGATGCCGGTATCGTCCTACTTGAAGCGGTCAACTTGCGGGAAGCCGCCTATGGCGTTTTCGTAGCTGAAGACCGAGGAGGTGTCGCATCGACATCGCAGTTGCGGGTTCTTGAGCAGGCTGCCTGCAAAGCGCGCGCTCGCGAGGTTTTGAAAATGACGCGTGAAGGCTTGCGGTGGAAATTGCCGCTTGAGGAGAGACGCGATATCATCGACATGTTTGCACTCGAGGTCATCGAACTCCTCATAGATGCCGGCGCGCGTCGGCCCGTACGCGAATGCAAGGGTGACAATTGCGGGTGGCTGTTTCTCGACCGGTCGAAAGGCGGCAGACGGATATGGTGTTCGGAGGCGAGCTGCGGCACGCGTGAGAGGTCCAGGCGGCTTCGGTCACGGCGAACCCAAGACCAAGGAAAGAGCACACGTTGACGCGAGGGCACGCGTGCGGGCCTCAACAAATGAACAAAAAGTCGACCAGTGCGGAGGCGACGCCGGGTGACGACGAGACGTCCATGTTCGCCTTATCCGCAAAAGTCCACCCCGCGTCCGGCAACAGGCGACATAGGCGCTACACTTACGGAGCCTGCCACGCGCGAGAACGAGGCGAGGAGCTGTCCTCAGACTTCCAGTTGTTCGTTTCTCGACCGCTACGATATCGCGTTCGATAAAAACCTGGCCGCGGTCCGGTGCCCCCTGCGGATAACGATGGCGTCGAATACTCGTGCTTCGAGCCGGCGGCGACGAACATCGATCGAATCCTCCAGCCGATCGCGAAGGAGCGCTGTCCGGTTGTCATTCCTGACTACCTCCTCCTCTTCTCCACCTTTTCGTCACTCAGTTCAATCCACACCGGCGCGTGGTCGCTCGTGTGCTCCCAGCCGCGTACGTGCTTTTCGACCTCAGCCTTCGACAGCCTTGCCGCAGCCTCCGAACTCAGCAGAACGTGGTCGATCCGAAGTCCTGCGTCGCGCGAATATGTGTTGCGGAAGTAGTCCTAGAACGTGTAGATGCATTCATGCGATGACAGCCATACCGTTAATGGACCTGGAGATGGTGATCCCGCTTCAGGACGCAGATCTAGATCGGACTTGATGGTCACGGCTCTATGCCTCAGACCACCAGATGCCTGAACATGGATCGCAGCTCGGGTTCGTCTACCATGCCCAGCGCTTCGGCAGGCGTCGTCCATACCAAACGCCGCTCCCCACGCTCGGGAAACTTGTGCTTCATCCGTTTGACTTCTAGCAGATGAACCTCGACAAATGCCGGAAGGGATGTGCCGTCCTGGAGCGTCTTGACGTAGGTGAAACGCCCAAGGGGCCGTTTTTTTGCTCGCCCCTTCACGCCCGCTTCCTCCCAGGCTTCGCGCTCGGCGACCTTGTGAGGTGCAAGCCCTTTGATAGGCCAGCCTTTCGGGATCGTCCAGCGCCTCGTCTGTCGCGTGGTGATAAGCAGAACCTCCAACAGAGCAGGATCGCGACGGCGAATACAAAGAGCTCCGAACTGTTCAATCGCGTCGCCGTTGAAGATGGCGCTGGCAAACGGAGCAAGTTCGGAAAGATGGTCTGCAGTCTGGATCATCGGGCTAAAATGCGTCTTTCGTCGTTTCCGGCAAGCCAACCAAACCTGCACGGACGGCCAACGTTCCCACCGGCGCGCGTGGAAGCGCGGCAATGGGCCAAAACGCGATGCATGCTATAGAGGGGTGGCACACGGTAGGCAGCCGAACACGGCACACGGGGCGGGCACCTTGGGCATATTGCAAGGAAGATCCGAATGGTCAAAAGGTAGTTCCCTCAGCCTCCACTCCTGCCGCAGGCAATAGGCAATGGCTCCAGATCAGCGACCGTTTTCGAGTGTCGCCTCGGCTTCGGTCGTCAGGCTGCCTAACCCTATTGCGCGATTGGCTTCATCGATATTCCCTCGAAGGAAATATATCCATTAAAGCACGACGTTTTCAATCAAAGAGCTCGGCGTGACCGATCCTGCTTTCGCATCGCATCCCGATCAGCGGAGCGCCGGCAAGACCGGGTCGGCGCTGGGCCGTTATGAACATGGCAGCAGTAGCGATGGCGCCAGCGATGTCTGGCTGCCCAGCGGCCGGTTGGACGAAGCGATGAGTTATTCCAATGCGCGTATCACCGAGCTCATGAATTGCTCGAAGCGCATGCTCGGATCGCCTGTCCTCGCTGACGGAAAAGGAACGATCTGCACCCGTTTGCGGAAGGCACTGGGAAATTGCGAGAGTTCCCGGAAGCAAGCGGATCGCGAACCAGACGAACAATCAGACCGGCTAGGAACCCGTTCGCGCGCGAAGGGTGTTACCGGCGCGCTGCCTCAGGGGAAAGGGGCAAAGACCTCGAAACCACATGACGCGTAATGGCCGATCGACGACGTGCGAACAAGCCGACGCCGAAGGCCTTCCTAGAAGCCATAAGCGCGGCGGCTCCTTTACCTTTTCCTAACATCTAAAATACATCATCGGCATGCCGCAGGAGACAATCGCTCGCAAGCTTGAACGCGTAGCGCCAAGGCGGCACCTAGACAGGTGAAATCATGAGCCGCGTTTTGGCCGCCCTCTCGCTAGCTTTGCTGGCCAGTTGCTCCCATACGGATCCGCTCGAAGTAGGAAGCGTGACGTCGGTGACCCGAGCCGCACCCTTTAGCGACCAAGCGGTCATCGCCGCTGTCGTGGGCACCGGAGAGGTCGGGACTCACGCTCTTTCATGGGCCAACCCGGAAACCGGTAGCGCCGGTGTGGTTGAGCGTATCGATCCCGCCAATGGAGTTGCAAACGGCTGTCGGAAGTTCGTGACCAGCCAGCAGTCGCTCGAGGGCGAGACACGTTTCGACGGAATAGTTTGCCCCTCCGGCAACGCCTGGAGACTTTTGTCTGGCACATGAATTACCGAAACGTCGCCACCTTGCGAGCGCCGGGAGATAAAATCGAGCAGAAAGATCTAGAACTTGTAACCGACCTACAGGCCGGCCCGTGTCATCCCGTCATTCGGGCTGCACAGGTTGGCGTTTTAAGAGTGCGCGATCTGCGCTGAAAGGTTCCAGTGCTCTGTAAGGCGATAGCCGCCTCCGACATATTCGTGGAATAGAACCCGGCAGCCGAGGTTAGGGCCGCTGTCGTTTCCGTCAAGATCGCCCGTATGGATGACACCGCCAAAGCCCGCTTCGGCGAAGAGCTTGTCGCTGAAATCAACCGTCCAGGTAAAACCTGTGAAGAATTGCGTTGCTTCGCCGCTCGACCCGATCGACGTTCCAAGATGGACTCGCGGATGCAGAAGCTGCTCCCTCCAGCTGCCGGCAGCTTCGTATCCGAACGGATCAAAAAGCACAGTCAATTCCGGAAAAGCCCCGTCTTCCCCCGACCGGCCGCCATGAACCGATGTCGAAACGCCGAAACGAAATTCGTCAAAGAGCTGATCTTGAGCCCGTGCGGGAGAACTCTCCAGGCTCCCCATTTCAACAGCCAGGATAAGCAAAAAGCATTTATCAATGCAGGATTTCCGATCCATGCGAATTGACGTCTGCGGGAACCGACAGGAACTGGTAGCACCGCTGTTTTCAATGGAAAGCCGAGAACGGCAGGTTTTTCTCGCGAAGTGCAGCTCAGGCACCACACTTTCGACAGGCGGTTCATGAAGAAAAGCGAGCGGGAAACGCTCAAGCAAGGCACACGAGGTGCAGCGCGAAAGACGCCGTGCGCAACGACTAAGGTCCAGCCGACGAGTGTATCGAACGCCGGCGTCTGGTCGGCAACCTCCGGGCCGCGGCCAAGGGCAATGATCTTGCCTTCGCAGCAAGCGCTATTGCGAAAACTGCAGCGAGTCCCAAAACGACCGGACCCGATGCTTGATGGCGCGACCTCAACCTCCCTCCTACATGAGCAGCATCTGTCGAGGGATAGTGAAGATTGCCATCGCTCGCCGTCGACCGCCCGCATCACATAGGTCGCCATAGCCGACTTGAGCAGGCGCGCGGCCAAGTTGGGTGCAAGGAGATAGGCCAGTCGCACCACCGTCGTCACAGATCCGACCATAGTGGTTGGTCGCGATCTTGCGACATGGACGATGGCGTCGGGAACGCGGCGCGCATCAAGGGCGGGCGACGGGGCGCTCCGCCGCCTGCCCACTGATTGGCGCCATGTCTCAATCCCGGCGTATCGACGAAGGCTGTATAGATGTCGCAGATGTGGATCGACGGCCGGTCAGCTAGCTCAACCCTCAACGCCTCCGAAAATCCGCGCAGGCCGAACTTGCTGGCGCTATATGCGGTTGCGAAGGGAGCGGCCGCAAAGCCGCCAAGTAAGATCATGTTGATAAAGCCCCCCTGCCCTGCCTGAGATAGATCGGCATGGTGGCCTCGTGCTGATTTCGATCAACGCAAACAAGCAGTCTTAGGAGCAGCGAGACAGGGTGTTCGCAGCCTTCTCGACCTCACTTGCTCGCACCAAGAAAGACAGTTTGGAGCCGGAATGACAGGGGCCGCAAGCGAGCGCAACGACGATTGCAATTTAACAAATCGGGGCCCGAACCCGCATCACTCTTTTTCGAACCCGCCGGGATCGGACCAAGGTCCGGCATAGCTCCGACTGAAGTCCGTGGTCAGGAACAGCCTGCATCAACCGTCGTTCGTCTGACAGCCCTGAGGTCGTATCGACCGGGCCATAGCTCAATATTCGATGGAGGAATATTCCCATGTTCAAGGCAACCGGCATCGCCTTCGCCGCAGCTCTTCTTGCCAGCACCGCATTTGCCCAGTCGTCCAGTACGCTCGGCACGGGCGGCTCATCGGCTGGCGGCGGAACCTCCAGCAGCACAGTCGGAACTGGTGGAAGCTCCGCCGGCGGCGATTGCACCGCGGGTGCTACCAACTGTCCGTCAGGCAGCGCGTCGACCGTTGGCACCGGCGGCTCGTCAGCTGGCGGCGGTACCTCCAGCAGCACAGTCGGCACGGGCGGTTCTTCGGCCGGCTCCGGTTCGGGCTCGTCTTCCACGCTTGGAACGGGGGGCTCATCGGCTGGCGGCGGCACCTCCGGCAGCTCCGTCGGCACCGGCGGCTCCGCTGCAGGCTCCGGTGATGCCGGTTCGGCTTCCTCGATCGGGGCAGGCGGATCGTCAGCAGGCGACGGCAAGAGCGCTAGCTCCGTCGGTACAGGCGCAAGCCAGGCAGGCTCCGCGCACGAGAACAAGGGAAAGAAGGGCTGCGCTCCCGGCCAAGCCAAAAAGAGCGGCTCCACCCAATCCTGCTAGCTTGTCGTGGCCGGCGTTTTTCAACGCCGGCCATTTTGCCTTCGGAGGCCAGATAATGTCAAACACAGTGAAAGCTTTCATCTACGGGGCCGCTCTTTTGGCCGCGACCCAGGCACCAGCCGAGGACATCAAGCTCGACGATGGAACGAGCTGTACCCTGGTTGAGAAACTGCCAGATACCGGGGGCACGTCCACCACGGTAACGGCCGGAAACGGCAAGGTGACCTCATCAACAACGACGGGAAGCGGATCATCGAGTTCGGCCTCGTCATCCGTGTCAGGCTCGGCGAACGGATCGGGAAGCGTCGATAGCTTCTCGACGGCCAGCGTGACGCGGCCGGACGGAACTGTTGTCACCAAGCGATCCGACGGCACCTGTTCGGTGACCAAGCCCAAGAAGTAGGAGAAAACCATGAAGACCACGACATTGGTCAGCGCGATGACACTCGCGCTCCTCTCTCTGACCACCGCCGTGTCGGCGCAGGAGTGTAAGGCTGCCGGAACCATCGGGACGGCAGGAAGTGCGTCGGCGGGTGGCACCTCGGCAAGCTCGGTTGGAACCGCCGGGGCGTGTCAGACCGACGATGGGACGACCTCCTCCATTGGATCTGGCGGCAGTGCCGCAACAGACGACGGCAAGGCGATGAGCAAGACGCACCTCAACGACAATGACGACAGGCTGAAGGCACAGACGAACGCCCAAGCGGTCGACAAGGGCACGTTCAGCAAGTCGAGGACGAAGACCAGCACCGACGGACAATCGCTGGAGAGCACGACGCGCACCATGTCGCACGTGCCCGGCCAGAAGCCCGTCAAGAGCACAACCGAGCAGAATGTCATCCTGCCCCAGCGGTGAGCAATGAAAGGAAAAGCGATGAACAATCTCATCTGGCTTGTAGGCGCTATCGTCATCATCGTGGCAGTGCTGAGCTTCTTCGGCTTTCGATAAGGAAAGCTTCTCAAGCGGCTCTTGTGGCAGACAATGACGTCGGCAGAACGACCGGGTCGGCCGCCCGAGGAGGCAGGGTAGAGGCTTCCCGTCCTCTTGATTGAGTCGCAATACATCGACCCCAGCAGTGGAGAATTCAAGAAAGGCTCCGCTCGTGCAGCGCGGGGCTTTTAGATACGACGACACCGCCGTTGAAGGATGGGGCTCACGCCCAATATGACCGCATCCTGGGCGATCTGCCGACGGCGGTTCACGAACGGGAAAGGGTGGACCGCACGTCCTTGGGCGCCTGGTGCGTTACGGGACAACATAAGCCAGGAGCGCGGTCCGACTTCCAGACTCTGGAGCCGCCGGATCGTTCCCGCCGTAACAAGCAATTTTTCTCCTCCATGCACTGAACGCGCTTTCGGCTTGTGCGCGTCATATCGGCGGCAGATGGGCGCGAGCGGTCGATGACCGTCTCAAGGCGCTCAACACTGAGGCTGAACACGACCCAGAGGGAGATAGGCACGGGCTTCTGAAAAAGGAGACGACGGCGGCTAGCTCGAAGCGCGCGCCACTCGGTTCGAACGTCGGGATCGCGGGCATCCTTTTGCCGGCCGTTAACCTACCCTGCGCAAACGATTTCACGGCTCCGTCGGCACAGCACTTCCATGGCGAGGCGCTAATTGGCGTCTGTCGATCATGGCCGATTTTCCTGCAGCGAATAGATGGCATGCAGGAGGGCGAGGTGGCTCAAGCCTTGCGGCAGATTGCCAAGACCTGCGCCGGTCGCGGGATCAACCATCTCACTAAGAATGCCGAAATTGTTGCCAAGCCGCTCCAGCAGGGTCTTCAGCATCGCCTCGGCCCGATCGACCTCGCCCAGGAAGGCATAAGCTTCGACGAGCCAGCAGGAGCAGGCAACAAATGCACCTTCCTCCTTGTCGACCCCACTGTAGCGGTAGACGAGCGGGCCGACCGCCAGTTCGCGCTCGATGGCATCACGGGTCCGTTTCAGCCGATCATCATGTTCAAAGCCGAACCGGGTCGTCAGCAGCAGCGCCGCGTCGAGCCTGTCGCTGCCGGCATAGAATGTATAGGCCTGCTTCTCCTGCGACCAGCAATGGCTGTCGATCCAGTCGCGAATGCGGCGGCTCTCGGCGAGCCAACGGTTCGCGTCGCCGCCGATATGGCCTTCCTTTGCAAGATCAGCCGCATTCGTCAGCGCAAGCCAGCAGCCGATCTTGGAGAAAGTGTAGTGCTGCTTGTCTTGAAGTTCCCAGATGCCGCAATCCTTCTTACGCCAGCGGCGGACGCACTGCTCGGCAAGGTATTCGAGGAGGCGCGCGGCCTGAGGATCGAGGACGTGACCTGACCGCGCGAAAAGTGCCGCCGTTTCGAGCAGGTCTCCATAGCAGCTGAGCTGCGTCTGCGCACGGGCACGGTTGCCAACCCGCACGGGGGTCGAACCTTTATAGCCGGGAACGTTCACCAAATGCTCCTGCGGCACCTCGCCACCGGACAAAGTGTAGACGACCTTGGGTTCTGGACCGTCGCCGGCAATCGTTCGCACGAGCCAGCCAAATGCGCCCACCGGCTCCTGGAGGGCGCCCGCCCGGAGCAGTGCCTTGATCGTGTAGGCTGCGTCACGGACCCAGGCGTAACGATAGTCGTAGTTCTTATCGCCGCCGATCTGCTCGGGAAGACCTGATGTGGCGGCCGCGGCGATTGTCCCGGTCTTTGAATAAACCAAAAACTTCAAGGACAAGGCGCAGCGCACCAGGTCGCCCTTGAACGGCCCGTCATAGGTCAATTCATTGGCCCAGCGCCGCCATTCCTGATCGCTTAGCTCGATCCGACGATCAATGTCGTTCAGCGTCGGTGTCGGCAAAGGGGCCTGATCTGCCACGAGAAAAGCAAGGCAGGTTTTCGTCCCGGCCCGAGCCAAAAAGCGCGCTGTTGTGCGTTCATCATCATCGACAACAATGCTGATTTGTTCGTCGTGACAGAAGGTCGTTGCCAGGTCACCGATGTAACGGACCTCCGCATTCGGATGATTGACACGCCGCAAGCTGCCATGAGCACAAATCGGCGCTAGCGTGATTTCGAAATCGACAGACCCCGAAACACCTTCGATGCGCCGGGCAAGTTCGCACCACGGAAGGCGCCCGGCGACGCCGCTGTTGAGAGATTCTGTCACCTTGGCAGAGCCAGTGCTCGTGATGAATAGGGTTTCAAGGACATTGCTGTCGTTGCGATATTGGCGCTCGATGCGAAACGCGCCGCGCGGGGCGACGGTGAAATGTCCCCCTTTCCGGTCATGAAGACGATTAAACAGAGGCGGCGAATCCACGTTCGGCGCGCACCACCAGTCGATTGCGCCGTCAGCACCGACAAGTGCGATGGACCGGCCGTCTCCCAGCGCAGCGTAATGTTCTAGCGGCAGGAAACCCTGCGTCCTTTCGGGGGTAAGGGATCTCAGCATCAGGGCAGCGTGTTGCCACCGGTCACTCCGAAGCTTTCGCCCGTGATGTAACTGGATTCCTGGGATGCAAGGAAAACGTAGATCGGAGCACATTCGGCAGGTTGACCGGGACGTTTCATCGGCACCTCGTTGCCAAAATGCTTGATGACGTCCTGCGTCTGTCCCCCCGATGTCTGCAACGGCGTCCAGAAGGGCCCGGGCGCCACGATGTTGACGCGGATGCCCTTAGGCAACACCTGCTTGGACAGCGCCTTGCTGAAGGCAACGATTGCCGATTTGGTGGGGGCATAATCGAGCAGAGTCGGAGAGGGCTGATAGGCTTGGATGGACGCGGTGTTGATGATCGACGACCCCTGCGGCATGAACGGAATAGCCGCTTTGCATATCCAGAATAATGCATAAACATTCGTCTTGAACGTCTCGTCGAATTGCTCGGTGGTCAGTTCGGAAATGTCGGCGATCGCCTTCTGGCGGCCAGCGACATTGGCCAGCAGATCAAGGCCGCCGAGCTCGGTGCTGGCTTGTCTGACGAGCTCTTGGCAAAAGGCTTCGCTTTTGAGATCGCCGGGCATCCCGATCGCTCTGCGACCCTCAGCTTCGATCAAACTGATGACCTCGTCGGCGTCGCTCTGTTCTTGCGGCAGGTAGTTAATGACGACGTCGGCGCCTTCGCGGGCAAAAGCGATGGCGGCAGCCCGACCAATGCCGGAGTCGCCTCCAGTGACCAGAGCCTTGCGCCCCGCAAGCCGACCGGTGCCCTTATAGGAGGTCTCGCCGTGATCGGGAACAGGCTGCATCTTGCTTGCCAGACCGGGAACCGGCTGCGGCTGCTGGGGAAACTCCGGTTGTGGATACTGGTCGAGCGGGTTTCGCATGTCGAATTGGTTGTTGGCCATTTCTCTGTCCTTCTTTCCCTTGGGACTTTCGAAATCTTGCCGCGCCGCAATTGTTCCGCAACGGACCTCAATACGCCCAGCAAGGGATCGCAAAAGTCGCAATGGGCAACCTCAGTGCCGTCCAGGCAAGATTCTCCCCAAGCCAGGAACTCCTCCTTCGGCCCGAGGTTGATCACGGCACACAGGAAGGACCGATGACAAGGGCGCGCCACAGGTGGGTTCAACGACCGCCCGCCGGATTAGACGAGCGCCATGAGCGGTCCTATCATTCTCGATGCTCGGGGCGGATCAAGGCGGCGCAAAAGCAAGCTGAAGGTCGAAATCGAAGCAATGGCGCGCAGCAGGTCGAACGGGCGAGGCTCAGCAGGCGCGCTTGAGATGGAAGGAAGGTTAACATGAACAAGCACAATCGGCGAGGATCGCAATGGAACCCCACCGACAACCCTATGCTGACCGGCGTCAGGGGATTGTGCCCGCGCTGTCAGCGGGGACATCTGTTTCGCGGCTATTTGTCCCTGGCAAAGAGTTGCGAGGTTTGCGAGCTCGACTATTCGTTCGCCGACCCCGCCGACGGCCCGGCGTTCTTTTCGATGAGCGCGGTTGCTATTCCCGCTCTGGGTTTTGCGCTTTGGCTCCAGACGACATTCGAGCCGGCGGTCTGGGTCCACCTCCTCACGACCTTGCCGATTACCCTGGCGACCTGCGTACTCTTGCTTCGCCCGCTCAAAGGATGGTTGGTCTGCTCCCAATATTTTCACAAGGCGGAGCAGGGCACGATCGACCGGGATTGGCAAAGACCGAAGTCTTGAGGCTCGCGCTATCTTTGGCCGCGATGCGCCAAGCGGAAAGCTCCTGAAATCTTCGCCGGGCATCTTGATGAGTTTGCGCCGGATGAGCCGCTCATTTTTTGATGTCCGGCCGACACGCAGCGGCCTCGACAATGCACCGAGCATCGCGGGAAAGATCAAGTCTTGTTGGATAGAGGCGTCGCCGTTGTGTCGCGAAGAGCGGATCGGGGGCCGTCGAGTTGGAGGCGAAGTCGGCGTCGATTGGCGTCAGCGGAGGCCATAGCGACCGTCACCAGCAAGCATAAGCCGAATTGGCAACATGGTTTGGCCCCGGATCGGTGGCGCCTTGAAACAGAAAGGGAACGGCCTTAGTCAAAGACAACTGAGAGCACAGGTTCTCCCCAGCTTGTCCACAGCTCAATCCCTTGAAAATAAACTCACATCGGCCGAACGAGAACGTTTGAAGCCCAGCTCCCGCGTCTTCTTTTCTGCCCTCGTTGAATCGGTTCCGCCGCCCTGCCAGCTTATGGCGGCCTTCACCCACGCATCGGCGGCGCGACGCCCAGAGAAGAGGGAGTGGCCGGTATTTCGTCGGCTGCTCCCTTTTCCGATCGGATCATTTTCGGGCACGCGACTTCAGCGTTTGCTGGGGACGGCGGTTGAACGCGCTTTCGGGCAGCAGCAAGCACTTGCACGCTACCGGCGGTTCGCCCACCTCTTGCCCTGCAGCCCGGTCCGATAAGGCTCGAGTTCGAGAACCATACTTTTCCGGTTGATCACATTGTGGCGCAGAAGTATCTGGTAAACAGGATCGTTCTTGGACCGCCCTTCCTGTGTCCGCAGAACCTCCTCAAGCTCTCTCGCCGCGCCCTCGCATAGCTCTAGCAGCGTGCCGCGCCAGCCAAAGTCAAAAAGGCTCATCGGCTCCCAAGCCCCGCTTCGGGAGATCACGATAAGCCGACTGGTCAGCTCGTCCCAAGCCGCCTCGGGAAGGTTTTCGGCGCAGGCGCCGGCTTTCCTGGCCTGCCGCTTCAGGTCCGCCTTTGCCCAGGCACGCGGACTGGTGAATAGCCGGGTGACCTGCGTTCTGCAGGCCCAGGCGCCCGCGAATGCTGACAATATTGTAATCCAAAACATTTTAGGATCCGGTCGAGGCTCGCGTGGGTCACCGCGGTTTGAGCTGATGGCGCGCGATTGACGGGGAACATGGTCCGCGCCGACTGGATTTCAATGGTCCAGGGCAGTCATTGTTGCGTAAACGATCCACACCTGGACGCTCCGTTCAGAGGTCGCGACGAGCAGAATGGGGGCTCCGAGGCTCCCCTGCTGTGATGTAGGCAAACTGTCATTTCGCGAGCCTGGGTCGGTCGGCGGGGGGCGCGTCCCGGAAGATCGTGACGAAGAGAGAGGCAGACGGAATATTCCGCGTCGCCAAGACCAATCTTCATTGCCGGGCGCGACAAATTTATGGCGTCACGTGTCGCCTCTAGTGGAACCGATCCTCGATCACCAACTTACAAACCTACTGTCAGCAGAAATGGACGGTCCATGCACAATAAACCACCGAAGTCATTGTCCCGAGTGAAACTTGACGCCCTTAGGGCGATTGCGCGATATCGCCGACAGCGGCGCGTCGGCAGCGGCTGGATCGTCGGCGACAAGCGCCTCTCGGCCTCGCTCATCGCTCGGCTGGAAGCGGACACCATGGTGAAGGAAATTAGCCTGTCCGGCACGCCTGTTCTCGTCGTGACGGAAGGCGGCAGTCATGAACTCAAATCAGGCTCCCGATTGGCGGACGGCCCGAGTTCTTCGCGACGCCCCTCACGGTGATATTGATCGTCGCTGGCCGGCCGTTGACGCGCCTGGAGGTTGTTGGACGCCCTCTGCGTCACATAAAAGACGCCGAGTTGGTTGGACCGCCGGGCCTCCACGTCTTAGACGATGCTCCCGCCGCAAGGGTAATGCGGTCATCGACCCTCCACCGCCCCCCGTTGCCGCGCCGCGGCGGGTTGAAGCTTGCGCGTCGACTGGACCGGCTCCCACAGCCCCACTCCTCGCACAGATCGCCCCGAATGCGACGGATATTTTGGCACATTTCTCACTGAAAATTTCATCGCTGTCACTCGAACTGGTCCTGCCGCCGGGATTCAGCACCCGTTCAGGCGACAGCGACGATCCTTGAATCTCGCATTGCCGGGCATCTTTGATCTCGCGGCCGAGGGAAAGATGCGCACGCCGGAATTGCGGCCGATCACGGTTTCCTGGATCGCTCGTTGATGCTCCTGCCGGAGGCCAAGGGCCTAAGAGCCGATTCGCCAAACCCGTGGACTTACGTTTCGACGAAGACGAATGAGCGGTCTGCGGTTCCTGCCAGCGTATCAGCAACAGTTCCGTAAGAAAGCTCCTTGCCTGCGCGACGGCTCACGCCGAGAATGATGAGATCGAAACGTCCGCTGCGGGCGTGCCTGAGAATGGCGAGTTCCGGTACGGAAGCCTGTGGGGCAACCTTCTCTACCTCGACCTCATAGAAGGACGCAATCCGATCCAGTTGCTCGAAAGCGGCTCTGTGGGCATTGCCGGTGTCACTGACACGGGAGGGCGAGGTGGCCTCCTTCGGGTCGCGGAAATAAACCGCAGTCGTCGCGGCGCCCGTGGCTTTTGCGATGACGAGCGCGAATTCCGCAGCCCTTAGAGAGCGTTCGGTGCCGCTGATCGGCACGAGTATGCGCAAATTTCGATCCTCTCTTGCGATCATGCCGCGCGACGTGACGATCGCCGTCGTGCCGCTGAAGGCATCGATCATCGCCGACAGTTTTTCACTATATTGGGCGCTTTCGCCGCTCGTTGGCTGGATGCCGACAAACATGATGTCATGTCCCTTGTCGGCACTTTCGGCGAGAACGTCTGCCAGCTTGCCGTCCTTGTCGCGGACAGAGACATGGATTGGGTCGTCCTCACCCAGTTCTGCACCCTTGTCCTGCGTCTCGACAGCCATCTCGGCGGTTTCCTTCACGCGCTCGCTGATCTGCTGCGCGCGCGGAGTGTCTGTTCTCCCCCGTTCCTGTAAATCGGCCGCAGTCTCCTCCTCCTCCCCGATATCGAGAACCGTCACCGGCATTTTGCGCAGGGCCGCGAAATGCCCGGATATGCGTGCCGCCAGATCGCTGCTTGCGGAGTGGTCGGTTGCAAGTAGGATCCGCTCGAACTGCGATACGAAGCTCCGCTCTTCGAACGCTTCAAGTTCGAGACGCTCCTTTTCTTCCTTGCGCATCGGAAGGCGCGCGAGCGCCCAGCGCAACGTCGGGGGCATGGCCATCGTCGTTACGACTGCCATCGCGACGATCACGGAAAAAAGCCGCTCGTCGAGCACACCGACGGAAAGTCCAATCGACGCGACGATAACTTCGGTGGACCCCCGAGCATTCATGCCGCATCCCAGCGCGACAGCCTCGGCATTGGAAAAGCCTCCGAATTTGGCCCCGGCAAAGGCGCCTCCAAATTTTCCGAGGCTCGCGATTACAATCAGCCCGACCGCCAGAACCATTATCGATGGATCGGTAAGAACACCCAGATCGGTGTGGAGGCCCGTGAGGCCAAAAAAGACCGGCATGAAGAGAGCCGTCGTCAGTGCCCTGAGCTGCCCCTCGATCTGACGGGTCAGAATGGGCGACTGGCCGACCAAAATGCCCGCGACGAAAGCGCCGAGCACCGTGTGCACCCCAATGGCGTCGGTGACGATCGCCATTGCCCCCATGATTGCGATAATGGCGCTCAAGACAGGAAGATCACTTTTGAACCTGTCATTGGTCCAGCGGATAATCTCGAAGACCAGACGTCGGCCAATGGTGAAGGAGAAGGCCATGAAGAGGACCGTGCCGATGACGCCCTTGGCCAACGTGGTGAGATCGACGGCACCTTCTTTCGCCAGGCTGAAGGTCACGGCTATGATCACCCATCCGATTGTGTCGTCAATGATGGCGGAGGCGACAATCAGCTGACCGACATTGCGGCGCATGAAGTCCATCTCTCGAACGACGGTCGCGACGATCTTGACCGAGGAGATCGATAGCGCCGTACCGAGGAAAAGCGATGTGACAAGTCTTGCGTCCGGGTCGGGCAACAAACTTGCAGGCAGGAGTTCGCCGAGGCCGAAGCCAAGCGTGAACGGCACGACGATGCCTGTCACCGAAACGCCAGTTGCAGCACGGCGCAGCCGGAGCGCCAGCGAAAGGTCGGTCTCCATGCCGGCGAGCAGGAGGAGAAACAGAATGCCGAGCTGTGCCACCGCATCGGTCATGGCTTTTTGCGTGTCGATGTCAGGAAAGATTGACGACTGCGCGCTCGGGAGCAGAAAGCCGAATACCGAGGGGCCGAGTAGGATGCCACCGATGATCTGGCCCATGATCGAAGGCTGACCGATGCGCACCATCGCCTCGCCGAACAATCTACCGACGACGACCAGGACGATGATCTGGACAAGAAAGAGAGCGTCTGAGGGACCTGAAGACTGGCCTTCGGCTGCACAGGCCGGAAGGGAGCAACCGATGAGAAGCCAGACCGTCATTACCGGCAGCTTCCAGGACGGGAACTGCGCGGACTTTGCGTTGATTGTCATGCGTGAGAATTCCGATGGTGGCTGTCTTCGAAACAAGCGGGGCGCCTTTGTGTTCCCTCTACGGGAGGCTCTGCCCACAGGTTGATCGCGACACATGCCGGGAAGGCGCTGTTCCAGGGAACCCATTCAACTGGGAGGAAGTTTCTCAACGAAGGAGAAGCGCTATGAATGAAAGTGAATACACGACGGAGGAGCTTGCCGAGAAGTATCAGATAAGCCGGGAGCAGGCTGTCCGTTACATCGCCCGCTTCGGTGCCGATCGCGTCGATCTCGATCATTTCCTGGCTGCCGCGTCGCGAACAGACCGCCACCGACCGGGGGACGTAAGGCGAACCGCGTCGCAAGTAGCTCTTGGATAGAGGCTCTGCGGAAGCCGTGAGCGAAGAAGACACCCAGGGCCCAGACAGGCGTACCGTGCTTGCGGCAGATCGTACGGTCTACGCTGCGGAGCGAACATATGCAGCCTGGATGAGAACGGGACTGACGGCGCTCGCCAGTGGAATTGGCGCAAAAGCCCTTCTCGCCGAGGTCGTACCGGAATTTCTTATAGTGACGACAGGCACTATTCTCGTCCTGTTCAGCGCCTTCTGCTTCCTCGTCGCTGTGATCAGGGAGTTCCGCCCTGGCCCGCCACCGCCAGAACCAGATGTCAGAAAGATCCCGAGCGCAGTGCTTCTGGTCGTCAGTGGCTTTCTGGTCATCGTATCGCTTGCCGCATTGGTGGGCGTCTGGTTCGGACGATCCGGGGCGATCAGCCATTAGCAAGCCGGCTCGACGACTGTTGCCGCCGGATCCCGGGAAACAAAGATTGGCTGAGCCTGTGGTGGAGGGGGACGAATTATGCCCGTCCTATCATGACGAAATGGAATATCTTCCGGGGTGCTGCGAGGGCCTGTTCCAGAAATCGAGACTATCATCTGGATCAGATTTCGAAGGCTCTCGCGGCCCGAAGTTGCCTCGAGCCGTCCCCTCAAGCCACAAGCAGGTATAGTGGATTTTGAAAGATCTGCATTTTTCGCGACGAGCTCGCAGCGGCCAAGCGGGCGTGCCCCAATCACTTGGAACGACCATTCCGAGCCGCTCTAGGCCGGTACGATAGCGGACGAAGCGCAACCCCTGCCTAGAATCATGATCAAACACCTGCGGGATCCGTTCCCACAATCAGAGAACCTGGCCCGCCACAACCCCACAGGCCTTTTTTTGATCTGAGTTTAGGAGTATGCGCAGTCTTGATCGCCTCTCGCCAGAGAATCTGTGACGCTTGTCTTCTGCGTTCGGCCCGCCCTGATCGAAACCACCGGTCGCGGGGGGCTTCGTGCCAACGCGTCGCACCTCGGACGATCTCCGCCCCTGTGCCCGACGGCAACAAGACGTTGCCGCTGTCGTCCATGGCGGGCGCTTCATAAAATGCGGGAACCTTGACGCAAGGGACCTCCCTCCCCTGGGGAATGTCAACATCCTTCACGAGCATGGTCCAGCCGAGCTAAGGTTGAAGATGTTGATCGATCCATCGCAACATTTCGCTTTAGAGACGCGCGTCAGGGCCGAAACCCCGTCCCTTCGCCGCCAACTGCAACGCATTTGAATTACACTTTACGCGCACACATTGAGGAGCCTTAGGAAGAAGGGGCGCCTTGGCGCCCCGTCCCATATTATGCCGCATTCTTTTCACCCTCGATCTGGAGGGGCGCCTGCGTATTTTCGCCGCCTCCGATCGCGATCTTTCGCGGCTTCATCGCTTCTGGAACCTCCCGCCTCAGCTCGATGGTAAGCAGGCCGTTCTTGAGGCCAGCGCTTTCCACGCGCACATGATCGGCAAGTTCGAAGCGACGATCGAAGGCACGTCCTGCGATGCCGCGGTGAAGATATTCGCCTTGACCTGCTTCCTCCGTCTTCTAGGCTTTCACGACCAAGACATTACGCTCCTGCATGATTTCAAGATCTTCCGTTCCGAAGCCCGCGACCGCCATCCGAATGCGATAGCTGTCCTCACCGCCCTTGACGATATCGTAAGGCGGCCAGGTTTCGATGGACTGCAAACGCTGGGAGTTTGCCAGAAGATTGAAGACCCGGTCGAAGCCGATGCTGGACCGGAACAAGGGTGCGAAGTCGAATTCGTTTCTCATGACCAAAACCTCCGTAAAGCGAGTTGGAGCAAAGGAGCCGATTCCGTCGGCTCCGCCCTGTAGACCCCTCATCAGGCGGCCGACGCAAATTGATCTGGTTTGCTCGATTTTCTGATTCGAGACCCCTGGCCGGAAAAATTTCTGCTGGCTGACTTGACCCTCTTGAACGGAGAAAGTGGTGCAACAATCTCATTTGCACCTGGAGATTTTCACTCCCGTGCTGAAGGTTTTAGGAGGCAAAAACATGCCAATCGAAAGGAACAGATCTCGAAAAGCATCAACATGCGAGGCGGTATCTGCATGCCGTCTCAACACGCAGCAGCGCTACGACCACCCGCGTGACGTGCTCGCCACAGCTCTTGATAAGAGCGAGAAGCGAGCCATTCTAGCGTCCTGGGCGTCAGATCTCTTCGCGGTGGATTCGCGGCCCGACCTTCGGCTACCCCCGGGCGTCAGAGTGCCTATCCGCTGCCAGGATATCCTCGACGCGCTGATGGTTTTAGACGGCCATATGTGGGGCCAGGAGGGCGCGGCTGATGCGAGCCGCAACCACTCATGGAGGCCGTGATGAACGCAAGGCGGAAAGGTAGGCTGGCAGCCAGTTCCGAAGGCGCCTGCCAGATAGGCGCACGTATGATGGTAGCCTCCAGATATGCCGAATGTCTTCATCGCCTCGCACGTCAGGCCCAACGCGCCGAGCTGCCAGAGCTGGCGGAGAAGCTTGGCGACGAGGCGCGCACCATCGAAGCAATATCGCAAGAGATCGCGTTCGGCGATCAAGGCGCGCTTGTTTTAGGGAGGGCCGGTCGTTTGATCGGGACCGCCGAGGCGCTGGTGGAGAAGTCGGCTCGCCAAGGTCTTTTTCACTGAGAGTGCTGACGCGACGCGGCTGCTGGCAGACAGTTCGCCTACGTGATGGCGGTCAATGTTCCTAGCCTCCTAAGACTTCGAGAGCCGTGGATTAGTGGGTTCGATACTGTGCGGAAACTCCGACATTTCTATGCTCGAGGGAGCGCGGCAGGCGACGACCGTTTGAGCGCGATCGCGCCAAACTGATCGGATCTAGCAGTTTGCGCCGACTTGAATTCCAAAGGCAGGCGCTAACGCAGGACGTCTTCCGACCATACCGGGACAATGAGCGTGCGCACGCGCGTCAGGCGCCGGATCTTCATGGAGCCGAATTCGCTGCCATGCGGGATGTGAAGGGTCATTCGCAGATAGATCTTCTTGCCGCAGCCTTCGCATTTGAACCTGCCGAGCAGCCGGTCGAGGGACAGGTTTCCACACAGCGTCTCAAGATCACTTGGTAGGTAATTGTGAGTGACCCGGCAGAAGTCGCAGGTGACGAGAATGATTTGTCCCTGGGCGGCCGCAGCTCTTACCGTCCAAGTCCGCAGCCTTTTGAGCGGATGGATCTCAGGCATCGCCGGCCTTCACCGCGATAAGCTTCCAGCCAGCCCTTGGCGGTATCCCTCCGCCCGCGGCGACGCGAAAATTCAGTTCGATCTGAGCCGCCTTGCGCGCTTCCCTCATGGTCGGCGCCCAGACTGACACCAGAAATTTGCCGGTCTTGAACGTGTATTTCTTTCTTGGCGGGCGGGCGCCAACCTGATGTCCGGCGCGAAAGCAGCGCCGCGCGAAATCGACATCATTGTTCTGGCGAAGCTTGAGGGGTTGAAGCTCCCACCATGCGTCGAACGCGGTCTTTCTTTTGGCCCGTCGAGGTATATGGTCGAGTATCGCGCCCTCCTGCTGTCACCTTGAATGTTTCCTATTTGTTCCACGGCAGGGCAAGTGTCAACATCGCGATAAGGCGTCGATAAGCAAAAGGGCTTCTCAGCCCTGCACGCTTAGACGCTGGTTTGTAAAGGCTTCTTCCAGATTTCTGTCGTGGACAAGGGCGAACGCGGAGATATCGGCTTCTTTGGCCGCTAGAAGCAGCGCCTGTCCCAGTTCCTCGGGGCTCGTTGCGCCGATAAGAGCGTCGGCGCAGGCTTTGATGGCGACAACATAGTCCTCGCCGTCGTCCAGGGGCCAGTCCTGCATGAGAACACGCGCCACATCGGCCAGTGTGCGAAGGATAACGAAGGGTCGCTCGTCGCGGAACTTCAGTCCAATCGGCGCAAAGGCCGAATATTTATTCGCTGCCATGCCTCACCCATGTATTGAAAGTGGCTTTATACACGAGGATACGAGGGGCGTATGTCACATAGTTAAAACAACGTTAATTTGCTGGGAGAGTAACAGGAAACCCGTTTGGGAGCCTCTGACGCAACCTTGCGATCAAGTTCTAAATGTCGATACCGGCCAACCGATCGTCGCGACTGTTCCGAACCTGATCTGCGTCGGCCGTGATCCTACGCCAAGAGGACACGAGGCCCCGTCGTTGCAGTTGGCCACCGCTGAGGATTACCGGGTCTCCGGATCGAGGCGTAAAGCTGGGCGAGATCACCGCGGAAAGCCGGTTCTTCAGCAAAGCCTGTGATCGTCGCCTTTATCATCAAGTCCATCAGGGACATGTTGTCGATGGGGATAACCGTTTCAGTTGCCCCGAATGCTCAAGCGTTCAGCGCCAAGACCGAAAAACGAAACCTGCTCTTTCCTTCGCCTGCCCAGACGACATTTGCCCGCGCCAGCGTGGGGTTCGTCCTTGGGGTTTCAGGGGCCAGCGGTCGGGAACCACGGGCTTGCGTCGAAGCCGCACAAATCTTCAGACGGTGCGCGACGAACTTACCGACAGGTTCGGTGGAGCGACGCTCCATGTCAACGCCCCAGCTGAAGGCATCTGGGAGAATGATGGCTATTTTCAACGCGACCATATCGTTGTCGTTGAGGTCATGACCAGCGACATCGACCACGCGTGGTGGGATTCTTACCGCAAGGATCTGGAATTTCGCTTTCGCCAACAGGAGATCGTCCTCAGGGCGATGCATATAGCCCGCCTCTAGAGCGATATCCGAAGGAAAGGGAAGAAAGGAGTTCACCTGCTCGCACCTGCGCGGCATAGGATGGTTTCAGAACAAGACACCACCATCCTTGCCCGCTTGACCTCGAGCGTCTCGAAATCTTCCGAGGGCGCGCGACCTCGAGGAAGGGAGCGGCCCTCTCACCCCGCGCAGACCGTCAACGCAGAGGCCGGCGGATGCCGCTGCGGAGGCTTGCGTGATGTGGGGTGGCAAGCCTTAGATGGAAAGCCCGACCTCATACCACAAGCCTTGGGATCCGGGCAGTACGATAGCGGACGAATGATCTCGAGGGCACAAAAGGCAGCTCCTCTCCATACCAGCTGTCTGAAAGACCAGCCTACCGACGCTGGCGTGCTTACGCATCGTAGATACCGGGCTTTCCCTCATCTGCGCGGCCGACCATTCACGAGATTGAAGGAAACATCTGCGCCGAATATCGAATTCACGGCGGGCGTGTTGGGGCATGTCAACAGACGCGCACTCCCATCGTCTTAACACCGCTATCTTTATCGGCAATAACTGCCACGCGTGGTTCGCGGGACGTGACAGAGGCCACGAGATTTTGACAAGGGTAGTATTGCAATGGCAGTCAATCGTTGGCTCGGCGTCTCCAAGAAGCCGCTTGTCATCGCGCATCGGGGCGGCGCCCTGCTGGCGCAGGAAAACAGCAGGGCAGCTTTTCGCGCCGCCGAAAAGGCAAATGCCGATGCGATCGAAACCGACATACGCATCACCCAAGACGGAATCCTCGTGAACTTTCACGACGCTGACCTGCAACGGCTCTGTGGCGATCGACGAAGCGTGGCCGAGCTCGATTTCCGCACGTTAAAATCCCTCGTTCCGGCGATCATGACATTGGCGGAGGCGATAGCTTCTTCCGCGCCACTTGGATTGCTGCTGGATGTGAAGCTGATGGACAGGACGTATCTGCCTTCAATTCTCGCGGAAATCTCTCGCGCCGAAGCGACTGGGCGCACTCTTCTTGGACTTCGTGACATCGCGCTTGTCAAAGCAGCCCGAGAAATCGCAGCCGACATTGCGATACTCGCGCTTGCAAGCGATCCGGAACTGCACCAAAACGCCGCGCAGGCGGGCGCCAATTGGTTTCGTCTGTGGCAGGGCGAGCTGTCTCGGGGACGTGCGGCTTCGATCAGAGGCGTTGGCATGCGGCTTGCGGTCATGGTGGGGCAGCCGCGTGATGTGCCCTTGCCGGAATATCCGCGCTACCCAGTCGGCCTGGTCGATGCGGAGGGATTGAAACAAATCGCCATCGCAGACCCGGACGCGATCATGCTCGACGACCCTCATCTCCTCACCCGACCATGAGCACAGACATCCGTGAATGTCAGCGCCAATCTGGCCGATCAGGGCAGTGAGCGTCGACAAAGCGTCGGTCAAACATCCAGCCGTTTTCGCTGAGACCTGCACAGGCATGCTCGCGTGCTGACCGATTCAAGTCAATCCTTTCGCCCGGCAACAGCGCAAGAGGCGGCAAGGCGTTGACATAGTCCCGCCACAGAGCTCGTCCTAATAACGCTTGTTTAACAAGCGGATGAGGATTATGAGGCTCCTTGCTATTCTGGTCGCCACTCTCTTGCTGAGCGCCGTTCAGTCTGACGCTCAGGTGTATGCGCCTTACGACGGATATGATGACTATGGCGGCTACGGTTACGACGAGCCGTACAGCCCGTACCCACCGCCGCCGATATACGAGCCACGTCCCCGCTACCGAAACCCGCCGCCAAACCAGGCGCCCATTACCAGATCGGCAGGATCGATCGTGATCGTTACAGGCGAACACGCTCTCTATTACACCACGCCGTGGGGAGAGCAGTACGTCTATCCGATCGCCGTCGGTCGTGAAGGCAAACAATGGTACGGAACGACCCGGGTCGTCTCGAAGAAAGAACATCCGGAGTGGCGACCGACTGCGAGCATGCGTCAGAAGAATCCAAAGCTGCCTGCCGTCGTCAAACCTGGCCCGAACAATCCTCTTGGCACGCGGGCAATATATCTTGCCGACGGGCTGCTACGCATCCACGGGACCAACGACCCCTCGTCCATTGGGACCAACGCGTCGAGCGGTTGCTTTCGAATGTATCGCCAAGACGTAGAGGAACTCTACGACATGGTGCGGCCGGGGACCCAGGTTATCGTTCATCGTTGACCTTACCCAACGCACACCGTTGCCAAAACCTCTTTGTGTCAGCCTTCGCGCGACAATGCTGCGGTGATCGTTGGGCGCATTCGGTCAATCATACGTCAAGTCGCCCAATTCGCCGAAGCTCGCTGGCAGGCGTGGCGAACTCATGTCACCTGTCTCGCCGTCCACCGTGATGGAATAGGCTCCCACCCCGACCGCCCGTGCAGACATCGCCAATGCAATCTTCTCGGCGGACATGCCGGTGGAAGCCCGTCGCATTTCTCCCGGGACCAATCCGGCCGATTTCGCTTGAATGGAACGACGATGAATTTTTTGACAATGACATTGGGTGACCGGAAAACCTTTATTTGAGCAACGTCAGCTGAGTGCCTCGATCTGCCGGCCGGCGGTCAGGCGCTCCGATGACCTATATGACGGATGACAACAAGCAATATATCGTCATGGTTGCGGGCGGCCACGGTTCGGTCGGCACCAAGCCGGGCGACTACGTGATCGCCTACTCGCTGCCGTGAGCCGTGGAGCCACAATCGACCCGCCAATCAGGCTCACGCAGCGCATTGTCAGATTTGTCTGTTATCCTGTGCCAGCAAGGCCGCGGGCAGGAACGGTATGCTCTCGATATCGGCTTGTTGGAGGAAGACCGATCTTCTCGCGGCCAGGGGGCTGCCTGATGCCCGGTTTCTTCGCACAGGCGGTATTTCTAGCGCCAATCTCAGGTTCCGTATGCCGCCGCGGCGACTGGCATTCGCCCCGTAACGTGCCTTGCGGCCGCGGCCCAATCCGTTGGTTTTGTGAAAACCTTGGCGTTGCGATAGAAGGGTGGACAGGGCATTTCGTCATAACCAGTGACGAAGGCGAAGGGGATCTGGCGCATCGCGAGGAAGGCTGCGACTGGATAAACCATCTCCCCCGAGAGATTGACGTCGAGCAGCGCCCCGTCCAGGTCAGACTCGTGTTCCGCAATTTCGAGGGCTGCCGACATCGTGGGAACCGCTAGCACTTGGGCTCCAAGGGTCCTTAACCGCTCCATTGCCTCGGACGCGGTATAATAGTCGTCTTCGACAAGAAGGAAGCGGTAGCCTTCCAGGCCCGTGTGTAAGGCAAATTTCGCCCGTGCAGCGATCCGGCAGAGATCTTCCAGCTTGTCGCGCTCCACGAGACCGTGTCGGTACATCCGCATGATGTAATGCGCAAGTCCTGTCCGGTTCGCCGCCCCTTGAGAAAACCACGGTTCGGAACTGACCGTGATAAAGACATCACGCATCACTTGAAGGTCGCCAGGAGTGTAAATGCCATGCATCAAACTCTGCCCCATCCTGACCCCCGTCATTTGAATTGAGACGGCATTCTTTCACTCCGGCCGCTTGGGATCAACCCAAGATCGCCAAACAGACCGCTAGGACTGCTACCGTACCGAAGGTCAATTTTCGATTTGACACGCGCAAGTGCCTGGCGAGGCGCGGATCATCGCGGCCGACGCCTCGGTGGGAAAGAACTGATGCTGTGCCGTTATGACAGAGCGACGGCGGTTGTGGGAAAGCACTGCGCGGAAGGCGAAAAAGCGCCACTGCGTACCAGGCAGGGCGCGCCGGACGGCGTAAAAGAAGTTGATCGCTGCCCGCCAAGTCAGGGTAGCCGCAAATGTACGCTACCGCACGGAAACAACCAGGGTTGGCGCAGGGTTGGGCCGCATCGGAATGAGGACGCCTTGGATCGTGGCGCCTGCATTGGTTGGGACCCGCGCAATGGAGATAAGGGACCGAGTGATGAGTAGGAATGTGCTTGTAGGTCTGGTGATCATCGTCGTCCTGTTGGTTATGGCCTTCGTGATTTTTTCTGGCGGCCCTCACACCCGTGATGTGGGGTCGCCAAACGCAGCTTCGCCACCGGCCGGATCTTCGACTGCACCGGCTCCAAGCGCGCCTGCTCAATGACAGGAGGTTAGCCTCATTGGCGGCAGCAATAACTTATGCTGGCGACTGCCCCACGTGCTGCTCAGCGGCTCCAGGCCTGCAGGTGCGATCGGGCAGCGATTGGATCCGACACTCGTTTCCAGCGTCGATCAAGACTGTGTCTCGGACGTCAAGGCCACAAAGTCGCCAACGCCGGCGACGCTTCCCAGTGCGAGGAACGCTCCGGAATTCCACGGTCCCTGTTCGGATGCCACCCGCGCGAATTCCGTCATGATTGTGAAGATTGCCCAGCATAATAATCGCGGCTGAGAGTGTCGCAGCGCCGGTCCATCCACGATGTCCCGCCGCCCTGTTTTCCTGTCATGCGCGGTGTTCTTTCACATGAAATACCCTCGCGATACGGCAGGCTGTCTGTCAGGCTGCGATGACCCTTCTCGCCCTCGATCTGCCGCCAACCTTTGTTGCATCATGGAGGTTCCAGCCAGAAGACGGGTTCCAAGATAGAGCCTATTCAGTTCCTCTAGATCGTCTGGCAGCCGCGCGCCGTGGAACATCCGGTGTCGAGGCTTGTTCGAAGAGGATGACAGATGCTCCAAAGTCTTTCAGGACGCTGCCCGAGATATCAGCGCTTAGCTACCCATGCGACGAGCGCTTTTCATTCCGGTTCTCGGTAGAATATCTCAGGAAAGACCTGACCTGTTACTAGTTCAGGGCCGGAACTGCAGCGGGCTTGCCGAAATTGACGGGTATCGCATTGACGTGAGTGGTGGCATTATCAGCCGCCTACCCGGAGCATTGGCCGTAGCGGTCATCGATGCCTTCGAAGACAATGCCATCATCGCGTTTTATAGAGGACGAAACGTGCGTCTGGGACGAATTATCTCCGAACTTTCAACTCTCTGAAGCGCCGATGCCTTCGTCCTTGACCCGCCTTGCCTTGGCAGGGTTTGAAGAGGATCGCCAACAGCAAACGGCCTTTGGGACGCTAAACCGAGACGATCTCGCTCATCCCAATTAGTATCGCTGTGTAGCGGCAGCGGCCGAACCGTTTTTTCGGCCGCTGAATCAGGGCACGGGTTAAGGGCAGGCTCGGCCCCCATGACAAGGCAGCCACTCACATGAAGCTCGCTGTCATTTTGACCGAGCGTCCCGCAACTAGACGACCGCGGTCGACGTCGACCAGGTCGCCGTGCTCGGGTTCGATAAGGGCATAGTTCCGAAGTGGGTCAGTCAAGATAGTGTGTCCGCCGTCGTGCTCATCCATGCCCGATGACGTTCCTCATCCAGGTGTGCACTCATGAACGCCTTCGTCGCCGGGATGGCATCCTCGTGCCGGATTGCACGCTCATACGCGGTGACGGTTTCGTCCTCGTTCGTTTTCATCGCCTTAAGGATGGCGGCATCGCCCATAATTTCCGCGAGAGCGATCTTGCCAGTCGTCAGCATCTTCTTCAAATCGCCTCCGGGCGGTGCCTGCAAACCCAATTCGCGCGCCATCTCCGTAAGCACCTTAAGGTGTTGTAGATGGTCCTGTTTGAATATTGCGATTTGTGCGCTGAGCTCCTTGTTGTCGAGCCGATCTATGCAGGACTCGTAGGCGGCGATCGCGTCGTGCTCAAGAGAAATCAGATCCGTTACCAGCTCTTCGAGACCGGATTCCTCGCCGACCATCGTGACCATGTTGCTTCCTCTTTGCGATGTTTCCCCCACCAATGGTCGAGGCGCATCGATGTTCCCCAGGCTCGCGGAACTGTCCGCTACCGTACGCCTATCACTTCGTGCGACGTGACAAATTCAGGTTCGAGCTGCTCGCCACTCCCCGCGATCAAAATTCGTGGCCTCGGTTGTGGCGACCATTCATGAACTGAAAAGGGATAGTGCAGACAAAAAGACATCGCGTGGCGCAATGCCATGATAACATCGACAGCGGTCTGCCTAGCCTATAAACAGCTTCACTGAAGAAGGTTCAGTCCTGCTCCACAAACCGACTTCTGCGCCATAGACCATCAAGCGTGGTTAGTGGTTGTAGTGCTCACGCTCCCGTTTGACCGTCGGCCACCTTCACCGATTTCACTCTGGCAATGCCTACCCCGAGCCCTCACCAACAAGCGAATTGCGAAATCGACCGACGTTCTGGAACAAACTGATCGTGGATAAGTCATTATGACGGGATCGCGTCGCGGGCTGTCTCGCCCTTTCCTCTGTTCGCGCTGAGGCCGCGCGGTCCCACCAAGCACTTCCAGCTCTACTACGCTGCAACGCGTTTTTCAGGCGAACAAGCAAAGTCGCCTTCCGGTTGGTATGCGGGCTTACGGGCCTCGTTCGACAGGGGCAAAATGGCTTTGTCCTGCGAGGCAACGGTTAATCAACGAATTCATCGGGGAGAACCTCGTCAAGGCCCGGACGCCCCACGAGGGAAGGCTGTTTTTGCAATTGGAGGCATTAGTCCTGAGAAATAAACATCAGCGGCGTCTAGCCCCCGCCTCAGTGAAGTTTGCACTGGCCGCCGGGTATCGTTTCGAGGAACGGGTGGGCCACTTATTGATCTGCTCTCACCCCGCTTTGCGCACGCGATTTCGTTGCCAGCGGCGGAGCATACCGCGGCTGACCACACTTGAAGTGACGCATACGGAGAACAGTCGAAGCATCGTAACGGGAACTCATCCTCGTGCTTCTTGTTCGTGCCGGACGAGAGCGAATAAGAAGATCGACAAGTCGCGCCCTCTTCCGCCAAGAAGAGGGCGCAGTCATATCCACGGTCACCGAAATGCAGGATCATCTCGCGTCTCGTTCCCCCTGGAAATCAGGGCGTCGCCTCCCGACGAACTCGATAACTCCCCCTTTAAGTCGAGGCCGTCAGTTGATCATCATCATAGACGAAGAACGCGCGCTCTCGTGCGACAGGACGACGAAAGGGCGCTCTCGAGAGGCTGGAGTTGTTGTGAGAAGCCCGTAGCTCACGAGTATGCCCTGAGGACTACAATACGAACGGATCGGGGAACATAGCGAGCCTCGGTCGCGATGTGCTGCTGTCTGTAGCGGAACAAAATCAACCTTTGCATGCTTCTGATAGCAAGGTCGCCGGCCGGTCAGTCGAACGGACAGGGATGACACGACGCTGTTCAAGGCTTCGTCGCCACCAAGCGCTAGTTGTGGTTCTGCCTGTCCTTTCCGATCCGCGCCGATCTCTCCTCTTTTTTAGAGGCGTACGACGAATACGTAAGGAACTACAATGGCCAGCGACAAGCTCTCGACCTACAAACAGAAGCGAGACTTCAAGAAGACGCAGGAGCCGAGCGGCCAGGCCAAGCTGAGGGCATCGAACCGGAGGCGCTTCGTGATCCAGAAGCACGATGCCACACGTCTGCATTACGACCTTCGCCTCGAGCTGGACGGGGTCTTCAGATCCTGGGCAGTAACGAAGGGACCCTCTCTCGATCCGCAAGACAAGCGGCTGGCTGTCGAGGTAGAGGACCATCCCCTCGACTATGGGGACTTCGAGGGAACGATCCCCAAAGGCCAGTATGGTGGCGGCACGGTGATGCTATGGGATCGCGGCTACTGGGAGCCGGAGGGCAACAAGAGCCCGCAACAGGCTCTGGCGAAAGGTGATTTAAAGTTTTCCCTGAAGGGCGAACGTCTTCGTGGCAGCTTCGTGCTGGTGCGCATGCGCAATGACCGGGACGGCGGAAAACGGACCAACTGGCTGCTGATCAAGCATCACGACGATTTTTCTGTCGAGGAGAATGGCGCCGCCGTGCTCGAGGAAAATGAGACCTCGATCGCCTCTGGCCGGACAATGGCAGCGATTGCTGAAGGAAAGGGAAGAAAACCGAAGCCGTTTATGGTGGAAAGCTCTGACGTGCAGGCGGATGCAGTCTGGGACAGCAACCGGGGTCTGGCGGCCGAGGAGCGCACAACGGGCGTTAAAGCCAAACGGCAGAAAAAGGCGACAGAAGTAGCAAAGTCATCCATTTCACCAAAGTCAAACATGCCCGACTTCATTTCGCCGCAGCTATGCGAAACACGCGAGCGCCCGCCTGGCGCTGCCGGGTGGATCCACGAAATCAAGTTCGACGGCTACCGCATCCAGATGCGGGTCAATGACGGCGGCGTTACGTTGAAGACGCGAAAGGGCCTGGACTGGACAGCAAAGTACCCGGCAATCGCCGGATCCGCCTCGGTTCTTCCTGATACGATAATCGATGGTGAAATCTGCGCTCTCGATGAAAATGGTGCACCCGATTTCGCAGCGCTTCAGGCAGCGCTGTCTGAGGAAAAGACAGACGAACTGGCGTTCTTTGCCTTTGACATGATGTTTGAGGGCGAGGAGGATCTGCGAGAGCGTCCTTTGAGTGAGCGGAAGAGCCGCCTGCAGAGAATGCTCATCGACGCCGGCGAAGATCCGCGGCTGCGTTTCGTCGAACATTTTGAGACTGGTGGGGACGCGGTCTTAAGATCGGCATGCAAGCTGTCCCTTGAAGGCATTGTCTCGAAACAGGTCGATGCTTTCTATCAGTCGGGACGCACAGAGACCTGGGTAAAGTCAAAGTGCCGCGCCGGGCACGAGGTGGTCATTGGCGCCTATGCAAAGACAAACGGCAAATTCCGCTCGCTGCTTGTCGGTGTCAATCGCGGCGACCATTTCGTCTATGTGGGACGTGTAGGGACGGGATATGGTGCAAACAAGATCGAGACGCTTCTTCCCAAGTTGCGCGCATTGGAAACGATCCGATCGCCATTTACCGGCGTGGGCGCGCCGAAGAAGGACACAGAGATCGTCTGGGTGAAGCCGGAGTTGGTGGCCGAGATTGAGTTTGCCGGCTGGACTGCCGACGGGCTTGTGCGGCAGGCGGCTTTCAAGGGTCTTCGTGAAGACAAGCCTGCGACGGAGGTCGTCGCCGAGAAGCCCGCCGCGCCCGATAAGGCAGACACTCCCGGCCCGGGGGCATCTGCCAGACCAAAACGAGAGCCCAAGCCCCTCCGCAAAGGTGGCAAGGAAGATGTCATGGGCGTCTTGGTCTCCAACCCCGACAAGTCGCTCTGGCCGGACGCCAACGACGGCGAGCCGGTGTCGAAGGCGGATCTCGCCCGCTACTACGAAGCGGTCGGTTCCTGGATGATCGACCATATCAAGGGACGACCGTGCTCGATCATCCGTGCGCCCGATGGCATTGGCGGCGAGCAATTTTTCCAGCGCCACGCGATGCTCGGCACCTCGAATCTTCTGGAGCTGGTCAAGGTGTTCGGCGACAAGAAGCCCTATCTCCAGGTCGATCGGATCGAGGGCCTGGCTGCCATTGCCCAGATCGGCGGGGTCGAGCTGCATCCATGGAATTGCGAACCTGGCCAACCGGAAGTACCGGGCCGCCTTGTCTTTGACCTCGATCCTGGCCCGGATGTACCCTTCGCGACCGTTGTCAAGGCAGCTCGCGAAATGCGCGACAGGCTGGAAGAACTTGGGCTCGTCAGCTTCTGCAAGACAACCGGGGGCAAAGGGTTGCACGTCGTTACGCCGCTTGCCGTACCGAAAGGCAAGAAGCTGATCTGGGCCGAGGCGAAGCGATTTGCTCATGACGTCTGTCTGCAGATGGCTCGCGACAATCCTGAACTTTACCTGATCAAGATGGCGAAAAACCAGCGCAACGGCCGCATTTTCCTCGACTATTTGCGAAATGACCGGATGGCAACCGCCGTCGCGCCTCTGTCGCCACGGGCCCGGCCGGGCGCTACGGTGTCGATGCCGCTGACCTGGAGCCAGGTCAAAACCGATCTCGATCCGAAGCGTTTTACCATCCGCACTGTGCCGACGCTGCTTGCCAAGACGAATGCCTGGCAGGACTATTGCGATGGACAGCGATCTCTCGAGCAGGCGATCAAGCGTCTGGCAAAGGCGACGAGACAGGCCGGGTGACCAGCGGCCCGTCACGGACCGTGCAGGAGGATCTCAAATTTGCTCGTTTGACCCGATTGCCAGTCTTGCGGTTTCACGTGTCGAAGGCGATGCGCTCGGAAGACGAAGCGGCAGTGTAAAGTGCGACCGGGCAGGACACTTCTCCGAACTTGATGAAACCCTTCCAATTCGCTCGCGGCGCGACCATGACGCAGAACTCCTGACACAACCAATGCGATTCAAGCAAGTCGAGATGCAATTGTTCCAAGTCGAAACGAATCAATTTTCAAGGACTTAGCGTTATCATGGTCGCGGGAATGTAGGCCTTCGGCTACCGCTCTGATTCAACGTCTCTTTCGCGGACGCGGCTATCCTTGGACCTTTGGATTTTATGAACGCTGATGTTGACCGGGGAGACCCGTCGCTATTGCTTATGTTAGATGCTTCGGCGACATCAAAACGCAGCCGACACGGAGATGACGGCTGGACGTGGCTCTGCCGCCAGGACTGGTACCCCTTCAGATCTCCAGATCAAGAGGGTCAGTCCTCGCGTCTTCAGTAGCCCTTGCCCGGCGAAGTACAATCAACCGGCGACTGCTGATTCAGTCAGATGCTTACCCTACCGAACATCATGACGCCTCCCAGGCGTTTGAAGCAAAGACCTTTAGCACCATGGCCAGGTTGCCGCATGCTTGCGCAACTCCCTCGAACAGGCAGAGGATTGTCGGGCATGCTATAATGGAGGCGCTGGATAACGAAGACGGCCTTCGTCAGGTACCGCAGCTTCGGTCATTGATGCCGGCGCCACCTCGTCCTCCCCCAAGAGGTGAAAAACGCTTTTTCCGGCATTGATGAGGTAGTCCGCGATGATACGGCGATGACACTTCCACCAGACGGCGTAGTCTGCGTAGTTGTGGAAGCTTTGGTTCTTCCAGAACGCGTTCACGCTTTCCGCTACTGGAGATTTCTTTCTAAACCCGCCTAGCTCGGCAATGCGCCTATAGCCTATCTGAAACGGAGCCAATTCTTCCGGAAGCACATCGCCGTTGTACTGAGGGTTCGATCGGGACCGCGGGGCGCGTCGCACATCCACAACTAACTCTACGTCGGCAACGCTCAGGAGTTCCACGAATTCGGTGATGGTCCGAGTGGAATGGCCGACCGTCCACACCTGCCATGTCGTATTGGTCATCCTCCCTCGCTCCGGCTCCAGTAGGCTTTCCCGCTTTGCGGCACAGGAGCCAACACCTCTTCGATAGTCTGCCGGGCCCGGCAACATTCTGCTCTGCAACCTCAAAGATCTCTCACGCTGTCACCCGAACAGCACCGGAAGCCCGCCAACCAGGCCAGGAAATTGGAGGGTTCCTTCGAGGCGCTGTACGGACAGTAGCCTGTATCCAGTTTGGACTTTGCGGCGATAGTCCCTTCTTCAAAGGCAGCAATCAGGTCTTTGTCATCGATATCCCTGCCTTGACTTTGCGTTTCGCTATCGACGAACTCTTGGAAGACGCAGTGGCATCGATCCGCAAGCACAGCTTCCATACCTCCTCAACAGAACCTCAACGTAATGACGATGAATATGGAAGCTGGATCGAACTTGAACAGACCACTGCCGCAAACCCGGTGATCCTAGCGCCATGGCCAAGCACTCGCGCCACCGCAGCAACGATTGACCTGCGGCAGACGGCACGTCCGCAATCGGCTGTCAGAGCGGCGGCGGGAATAGGCGGCGCCGCATCGCCCAGGACTGTAGAACGCAAAGCACGATCGGAACGGCAACCGGTTACTGGCGCATCCGCGGCAATGACACGAAGCAAAGGCGTTTGCTCCCAGACGCATTGATATCGGCTAGACGACACATAGCTTCGCATGTTGCAGCGACGCCGTCGAGCAAAGCGCGTCTGTTTCGAGGCTGAAATAAGGTGCGATTTCCGCCTCTCATGGGTCTGGTTTGACGTCAATGGAGGGAACTTTTCACCACGGCCAGAAAGAGATCCCCGAGCCGTACTCGTTCTTCCGCGACCATGAACAGGATGTTTTCCAAGCGGCGAGCAGACAACCTCGATCGCTCAGCGCGGCAATGATGCTTTGCCTCCATAGAGATACGGGGGCCGATTTCCGGTTGATACTGGGCAAGAGCGAGGCCCGCCCTGATCAGGAGCGCGCGCGTATCGGGGCGGTGTTCGGCGGCAACAGCGACGCAGAAAGCCTCCACAAGCCCCAGCTTTGGGATGGGCAACTCAATATCATCGACCACCTGCTTGCGAATATCGTTCGCTTTGACGAATCGGAGGTAGTCATCGACAAGAGCACTAGCCCGCTCGAGGTCATCAAGCTCGTCAATATCGCCAACGGCGCGATGATGGTCTCCTTCGATCGTCAGGCGCATAGCGTCTCCCTTTGAAGGGAAACGCTAAAAACTGCCGTTGGTTCATTCGAGTTCACGCTGGGATATCTATCGAGGTACGCGCTCTGATATCGACCTAATCGTTGGAACCTTAAATACTCCAGACGGTTATAGCGTGATTACGACGAAACCGGGGTCTTTCCATGAAAATCGCTTGTGCAATGATCGCAACACTTACCCTTGCTATAACCCTTTCATCCTGCGGCAACACCATTCGGGGGATGGGCCAGGACACAGCCAACACTGTGAACGCCACCCAAAACGCCGGACATCGCGTCGCCAACGCAGCTAAATAGGTTCCATTGGCCCGTCGCCTCGTCAGGCCGACGGGCCAATGCCGGACCCGTAACGGGTCCGCTCGTTGCTAGGAAGTCCTTGTCGTCACCTGGGCTCATTGAATATGGTCCCAGGGCGCTCACCCGCCCACCAGATATCGCCGATGCAAACGAGATCATGTTGACGACGGCGAAATCTGTTCGGACGAAAACAAGTTGCGGCTGCGGGAAAATCCCTTTTTCGATTGTGAAACAGGCACGCCGCGAGTTTCGCCGCAAAGACCACAGCTGACCTCTCCTTGCGCAAAGGAGTGCGGAGTACATCGGGCATTTTTTTGCTGTCAGGGTGTTGCACATCCGCACTCGACTCCCGCAATGCCCGGTGCTTCAATTTCAGCGTCTGGGAGGGAGAATGCACATGTACTACGAGTGGAGCGAGGCCAAGGCACGCCGGCGATACCTCATAAAGTTCGCTTCTGTTTGGTTGGTTGCTATTGCACTGGCTTCTCTGCCGGTTTGGTGGTTGGTGCAGGAGACCGCGCTCAAAGCCGCTAACATGTAGCCTGAAGGCCGCTCGTTCAGGTCAAAAATGCCTCCGGCTGGAGGAGATCGAGCCGAAGGCATTCTTCACTAAGTAACGCAGCGATCGAGAGGAGCGATCTTGCCTCTGGGGAGGTCTAGGCAGCCGCGTCATTTACGAACCTCCAAAATTTGCTTTGGTTCCAGATAATTCTCAAGGAAATCGCCGGCCAGCTGAACCGATCTTAAGGGGCGCCAAGCGCTTCAGGATCCCGATCAACGTGGCCCACGCCCATTAGGTGCCGGAAATACAGCGCCTACAACGGGACCGCTTGGCGAAGCTGCGGCACAATTGAGCGACAGGGATGCTACCTTTGATCGACTGGGCGGGTGTTGACGAGAGCGGCCTTGCCGATCTCGTGACGGTCATGTCGTTAGTGCCGGCTGGGCAGCCTGGCTAGGCGCAGCGACCATGATGAGCAAGGCTGTGTCGGCAGCGGAAATATAGGACCGCCGGCCATTGGAATTCCAGCACCTTCATACGCTCATTTTTTGCCGCGGCACCAGTGGTCGCTTGTAGGCAAGTGCGTGACGGATATTCCGTTCAACCTGCACGCATGGAATAAATTCCGTCCCCCACCGTACGTTCTGTGGATATACATAAGATGGACTTGTATTGATCCCCGCGAGCCTCAAAATGGTTATTGACTTGCGCGGTTAACGTTGCCGCCGAAGACTGTCCGTTCTACAAAGCAGCGGGAAGGAAGTGCCGCGTAAGGTGCCGGACTTCGAGCGCGACGAGCACGTCGGTCAAAACCGGCCGATATTTTGTGGCTTCTTGTGGTCGCACGATCAATGAAGCCCAGCGGTTCAATGCTCCCGACGCCTGCGCACCTGCAAATTTAATGCTCTAGCAGGCTGGGCGAGCGTAGATTTGAAGCTCCCGGCTCCTTTTTTTTTTTGTTTCCTCGTCTTCGGATTTAATCAGATAATACGCCGGAGACCCTGAAGCGGGTGTCGCCATTTTTTAAGGATAGGAGGAGCACGCTTTGCAGCGAAGGCTGGCAGCCATCCTCGTCGCCGACGTGGTCGGCTATTCACGGCTCGTCGAGGAGGACGAAGGCAGGACGCTTTCGGCCTTGTCCAGTTTGCAGACCGCATTGCTCCAGCCACAGATCGCTGCACATACAGGACGCATCGTCAAGTTGATGGGCGACGGCTTGATTGCTGAATTTGCCTCGGTCGTTGAGGCAGTTTCCTGCGCGGTCCAGATGCAGAATGCGATCGCGCGACAGCATAGTCGGTCCGATACCGCCAGCAACATCGTCTTTCGGATCGGCATTAATGTTGGTGACGTCGTTGTCGATGGCGACGATCTGCTCGGGGATGGCGTGAATGTGGCGGCACGGCTGGAGCAAATCTGCCCGCCCGGTGACATACTGATGTCAGGCGCTGCGTATGACCATCTCGCCGGAAAGATCGACGCGAAGATAGATTATGCGGGAGAGCAGCAACTCAAGAACATCTCGCGGCCAATCAAAGCCTATCATGTGCCGCTCAGCGGATCGACTTTCGCCTCCTTAGCGGCTTCGAATCCGATCGGGCCAGCGATCGCCGTACTGCCCTTCGAGAACATGTCGGACGACCCGGAACAAGTCTATTTCAGCGACGGCATAACCGCAGACATCATTACCGAACTGGCTCGTTTCACTGAACTGATGGTGATCGCCAGAACCTCATCGTTTGCGCTTCGCGGACGCACGACGGATTTGCGCGAGATCGGGCGCACTCTTGGTGCCGGCTACATTGTCGAGGGCAGCGTCAGGCGCGCCGCAAGCCGGGTGCGGATTACGGTACAGCTCGTGGAAACGGTCGGCGGGATGCATCTCTGGGCCAATCGCTACGATCGGTCCATCGACGATATTTTCGCCACTCAGGAAGAGATAGCCCAGGCCATCGTTGCGATGGTAGCGCAGCGCGTCATCGACAATAATGAGCTGACGTCGCGAAGACGTCGTCCAGAGGACATGCGGGCCTATGACCTTTTCCTTCAGGGCAACCGGTTATCTGATGATTTCAGACCCGGCGCCCAGGAGCGCGCGGAGGCATTGTTTATTCGCGCCGCCGAGACCGATACCGGCTTCGCCAGGGCCTATACTGGTCTTGCTTATATCTACCTCAACCGCGCCTCGGATGGCGACATCGGCATTCCGCGGGATCGTGACGAAAACCGGATCAAGTCCCTGCGCGCAGCCGAAACAGCTTTCGCGCTCGATCCGAGCGATCCGCGGGTGCAGAGCACATTGGGCTATATATGCTTGACCTGGAGAGACTTCAGAAGAGCTGAGCACCATCTCGATCTGGCAAAAGCCATGAACCCAAACGATGCGACAATCCTGATCCTTTGGGCGTCTATGCAAGGTTCGCTCGGTCGGCCAGAAGAAGGTCTTGCTGGCGCCGAGATGGCCTGTCGGCTGAACCCGCTCTATCCCAGCTGGTATAACTATTACAAAGCTCGACTGCTCTTCCTTTCAGGCAGGTACGGTGAAGCATCGATTCTGCTCGAACAAAGAACATTCGCGACGCCGGACCGAGAGCCGCGGGACATGGCCTGGCGCGCTGCATCCTATGGACATCTCGATCGGATCGCGGATGCCGAAAGATGCGCCGCAATCTTCCTCAATGCCGTCGGCGCGCGGTGGCGAGGGGACAAGGTCGCAAGCGCCGCCGACTACGTCAACTGGCTGGTGGACGTCTCCTATCTCAGCGAAGAGCGCGATGTCTCGCGACTGCGCGAAGGACTTAGGCGCGCAGGCCTACCAACCTAGCGATTTCATAGCTCCGGTGCCAACCGCCGGGTTGTGGTGGCTAGCACCAATTTCCTCGAGATCAGCCATCATGCAAGCGAGCGATATAGCGGGTGATGTCGCGGTGCTTTTTGCGCAGAAGCGAGCTTTCCGTGCCGTTGACCGTATCAAGATCCGGCTGCATCGTCAGCCAGTCGAAAAATTCGAGGCGCCGCTGAAACTTGCTTGCTAAAAAGATCCGACAATACTCAACCGAATCTCAGATACTAGCGCAGCGAGCAACACCAACCCCGCCCCTCGGCTTCGGCGCCAGCCGATTTCTTAGAGCCCTGCCCAGGTCGCGCTTATGCTAATCACGGCGCACAAAAGGCGACAAGTTGATCGCGATCTTCAAGCGGCCGTCACCCGGTTGGCTGCCACACGCTGTATAGCCGTCTGAAGCTGTTCCTGCGTGAAGGGCTTTGTCATTCTCAACAGGTTCAGGACGGCCGGATCGTCCGGAAGCTCGGCATAGCCCGAAGCCAGGATCACAGGCATGCTTTTGTATTGGGTCGATATGGACCGGGCAAGTTCGGCTCCCGTCATCCCAGGCATTGCATGATCGGTGATCACAATATCGCAGATTTGACCGGCCGAGAGAATTTCCAGCGCGACTTGAGCAGACGATGCCTCTACCGGAATATGTCCCAGATCTTCCAGCATCGCCAAGGTGCCCAGCCGCACGAGGGGATCATCGTCCACGACAAGGATCCTCAAGGCGTGGCTCACCGCTGCGGTGGTTTCAATCGTCTCGCTCTTCTTCACGCCTGCTGTATCATAGACTTGTGCCACCGGTAGCCAGAGCGATACGGTAGTGCCTGTGCCTTTGATGCTCGACAGTTCGAGCATCCCGCCGGACTGTGCCGCAAGACCATGAACCATCGATAGACCGAGCCCGGTGCCTTTTCCAGGACCCTTCGTGGTAAAGAACGGCTCCGTGGCACGAGCGGCAACGGCCTCGTCCATGCCTTCGCCATGGTCGGTGACCGCGAGTTTCACGTAGCGGCCGGGCTCGAGCCCGACGGGGCGAACCGAATGATTTTCTTGCGCAGACACCAGGATCGTGCCGCCCTCAGCCATCGCATCGCGCGCATTGACCGACAAATTGAGCAGAGCGAGTTCGAGTTGATTGCCGTCAACGAGCACACGCGGCAGGTCCGGTTGGATCTCGCTCCGTATATCGAGGCCTGGGCCGACCGCCTTTTTAAGAAGATCCTCAACATTCTCGAACAGCTCCCGGAAATCAACGGCCTGCGGCTTGAGTTCCTGCCGTCGCGCGAAAGCCAGAAGACGTTGCGTCAGCGCCGCCCCTCTTTCCGCCGCTTGCAAGGCATTCGCCATGAGACGATCACTCTTATCGTCGGGTGGTAGGCGCTTCATCAGAAGATTCAGGCTTCCCATGATTGCCATGAGCAAATTGTTAAAATCGTGCGCGACGCCCCCGGTCAGCTGACCGATCGTGTCGAGTTTTTGCGCCTCGAACAGCTGGGCGAGGGCCTCCTCCCGCTCGCGCGTCCTCTGATCAATGCGCTGCTCGAGTTCTTCATTGAGCAGGCGCAGCGCCCTTGAGGAGGATTCCAGCTCGGCCGTGCGCTCCCGAACCCGGTTTTCGAGTTCCGCATTCAGCAGCTCAAGCTCCCTCGTCTTCCGATAGAGCTCGGTGAAGACCCGCACCTTGGCCCGAAGAACGTCAGGAACAATCGGCACCGATACATAATCGACCGCTCCGGCCTCATACCCGCGCAGGCGGTCCGGCTCAGCCATCATGATCGCCGAGACGAAAATGATTGCCGTGTTCTGATAGCGTGGATGTTCCCTGATCATGCTGACGAGTTCGAAGCCATCCTGTTCAGGCATGCAGACATCGACCAGAATGACGGCTATTTCGTTACGCAGAAGATGTTCCAGGGCCTCGCGCCCCGACTGGGCCTTGATGAGGTTTTCTCCAAGATCCTGGAGGATCACCTCGTAGCTGAGAAGTTTCGCAGGCTGGTCATCAACAAGAAGGATATTGACGGGATTCACGGCCGGCTCCTCAGCGATGCAGCCACATGCGCAGCGCCGACAGGAGCTGCTCGGTGTTGACCGGCTTTGCCAGATAATCCGAAGCCCCGGCTTCGAGACATTTCTCTCGATCGCCCTTCATCGCCTTCGCCGTTAGTGCCACGATCGGCAGGCGACGGAAATTCGGATCGGAGCGGATGACCTGCATCGTCTCGTAACCGTCCATGCCCGGCATCATGATATCCATCAAGACGATCGCCAGTTTAGGCTCGTTGTTGATCACCTCGATCGCCTCAGTGCCGGTGGTGGCCGTCAGGACTTTCATGCCGCGGCGCTCCAGAACGCTGCTGAGCGCGAAGATGTTACGTGCATCATCGTCGACGAGCAAAACCGTCTCGCCAACAAGGTCTTCATCCGAACCGTGCAGCTCCTCCAACATCGCCTGCTTGGCGGCGGGCAAGTCGGCAACGACACGATGCAGGAAAAGCGCCGTTTCATCGAGCAAGCGTTCAGGGGACTCGACGCCCTTGACCACGACGCTACGGGCCATGCTGTGAAGCTGGGCGTCTTCTTCGGGCAAAAGTTCGCGGCCCGTGAACACAACGACAGGCACTTCACCGATCTCAGCGTCGTCACGCATCCGTTCCAGCACCTCGAAACCCGACATATCGGGGAGCGAGAGATCTAGCACGACGCAGTCGGCAGGATCTCTTCTGAGGGCCGCAAGCGCTTCCGATCCCGAGCCGACGCTCGATATATCGATGTCGTCGTGGCCGAGGAGAGCGGAAACGCTCATCCGCTCCGCCTCGTTGTCCTCTACCAGGAGAAGACGCTTGCGTCTCGGCTCGGCGTAGGCCTTCAGGCGTGAAAGCGCCTTGCCGAGGCTATCGGGCGTCGTCGGCTTGCTCATGAAAGCGAAGGCCCCGCGCGTCAGTCCGTGTTGGCGGTCTTCGTCGAGGCTAATGATCTGCACCGGAATATGGCGCGTCAATGCATTCTGCTTGAGCTGGCTCAAGACCGTCCATCCCAACATGTCTGGAAGATAGATGTCGAGGGAGATCGCCGCTGGCTTGTATTCCTGCGCAAGCGCCAGAGCCTCACTGCCGCGCATCGCCACTAGAACCTTAAAGCCGCCATCACGGGCGAGGTCGAGCAGAACCCGCGCATAATGGGCGTCATCCTCCACGACGAGAAGCACCGTATCGGCGGCCGTGATGTTCTCCCGGTCGTCTTCGACCTGTTCACCGGGCTTGTCTGGCCGCCGTCCGGCCATTGCCTCCGAAAGCTGAACAACATTGCTGGGTGCGGTAAGAACCTTCGGCGCCACCGCGGCCGCACCAACGTAAGTCAATGGCAGGTAAAGTGCGAAAGTGCTACCCACTCCGGGGCTGCTGCGAAGCTGGATCTCGCCGCCGAGCAGATTTGCAAGCTCGCGGCTGATGGCAAGGCCAAGCCCCGTGCCGCCATATTTGCGGCTGGTCGAGGCGTCGGCCTGTTGGAATGCCTCGAAAATTATGCGCTGTTTTTCCGGCGGGATGCCGATGCCGGTATCAACAACCTCGAAGGCGAGGACGGACGGGGCGTGTTTCAGCGAAGGATGGTCGGAAGACCAGCCGCTTGCCACCGCCGAAACGCGCAGCGTAACGCCGCCCTGTGCGGTAAACTTGAAAGCATTCGAAAGCAGGTTCTTGAGGATCTGCTGGAGCCGCTTGGCGTCCGTGAGGATGCTTCTGGGCGCATCCGTGCCGACTTCGACCGCAAAGGCGAGACCGCGATTGTCCGCCTCGTGGCGGAATGGCCGGGCGATCACGTCCAGAAGGTTGTTGATGAAAATTTCCTCGGCGTCGACCGATACGGTTCCGGATTCGATCTTGGAAAGGTCAAGGATGTCACTGATGAGGTTGAGGAGGTCTGTGCCCGCGCCGTGGATAGTCTTTGCAAACTCCACCTGCTTTCCGGAAAGATTACCTTCCGGGTTTTCCCCTAGCTGCTGTCCCAGGATGAGGATGGAATTGAGAGGGGTACGCAATTCGTGCGACATGTTTGCAAGAAATTCCGACTTGTATTTCGACGTCAGCGCCAGTTCGGTCGCCTTTTCCTCGAGTGCGCGGCGGGCCTGTTCGATTTCCTGGTTCTTGGCCTCGACCTCGACATTTCGCTCCGCGAGCTGCTGGGCCTTCTGTTCGAGCTGCTCGTTGGTCTGCTGAAGCTCGCCCTGCTGGGTCTGAAGCTCGGCGGCGAGCTGCTGCGACTGCTTGAGCAAGCCTTCCGTCTGCATCGTCGCAGCAATCGAGTTGAGGACGATGCCGATCGACGTAGTGAGCTGGTCGAGGAAAGAGAGCTGCAATTCGGTAAAATTGCCGGCTGAGGCAAGCTCAATGACCGCCTTGACCTGCCCCTCGAAATGCACGGGAAGGACGATTGCGCTTCTCGGAAGCGCCGAGAAGACGCCGGAACTGATCGGAACGACATTGCTCGGAAGATCGGTGATCAGAATACGCCGGGCATCACTGGCGCACTGGCCGACAAGGCCCTGCCCGAATTCGAGCCTGGTCGGATGAGACGTCTCCATGCCCTGCGCGTAGACCGACAGGAGCGACAGCACCGGCTGGGGGCCGTCATCGACCTGGTAGATCACGCCCTGGTGAGCACCGACCAGAGGCGCCAGTTCGGACAAGAGCATTTTGCCGACGAGCGTCAGATCGCGCTGCCCCTGCAGCATGTTGGTAAAGCGTGCCAGATTTGTCTTCAGCCAGTCCTGCTCGGTATTGCGCTCGGTCGTCAGGCGCAGGTTATCGATCATCGTGTTGATGTTGTCCTTCAGCTCCGCCACTTCGCCGCGTGCCTCGACCTGGATCGAGCGGGTGAGGTCGCCTTTGGTAACAGCGGTTGCGACCTCGGCGATTGCGCGCACCTGGGTGGTGAGGTTGGCGGCAAGCAGGTTAACGTTGCCTGTCAGATCCTTCCATGTACCAGCTGTTCCTGGAACATTTGCCTGGCCACCCAACCGGCCCTCGACACCTACTTCGCGGGCCACGCTGGTGACCTGATCGGCAAACGTGGCGAGCGTGTTGGTCATGTTGTTGATCGTCTCGGCGAGGGCGGCCACCTCGCCCTTGGAGGCGACTGTGAGGTTCTGCTTCAGGTCGCCATTCGCGACGGCCGTAACCACCTTGACGATGCCTCGCACCTGCTCGGTAAGATTGGCGGCCATGACGTTGACAGTGTCGGTCAGATCCTTCCACGTGCCGGCGACGCCCGGCACCTGCGCCTGTCCACCGAGCTTGCCATCGGTTCCCACTTCGCGCGCAACACGCGTCACTTCACCGGCAAAGGCGTTGAGCTGATCGACCATCGTGTTGATGGTGTTCTTGAGTTCGAGGATTTCACCTTTCACATCGACGGTGATCTTTCGCGACAGGTCCCCGCGCGCCACCGCCGTCGTCACTTCAGCGATATTGCGAACCTGCGTCGTCAGGTTGGCCGCAAGAAGGTTGACGTTGTCGGTCAAGTCCTTCCACGTGCCGGCAACGCCTGGAACAACAGCCTGGCCTCCGAGACGCCCGTCGGTGCCCACTTCACGCGCGACACGCGTCACTTCGCCCGCAAACGAGCGCAGCTGGTCCACCATCGTGTTCAGCGTGTCCTTCAGGAGCAGGATTTCGCCGCGCACGTCGACGGTGATCTTGCGGCTGAGGTCGCCATTGGCGATCGCTGTCGCCACTTCGGCGATGTTGCGCACCTGGGCCGTCAGGTTGCCCGCCATGGAGTTGACACTGTCGGTCAGGTCCTTCCAGGTACCGGCCACGCCGGAGACCTGCGCCTGTCCGCCGAGTTTGCCTTCCGTTCCCACTTCGCGAGCCACGCGCGTGACTTCGCCGGCGAAGGCATTGAGCTGGTCAACCATCGTGTTGATGGTGTTCTTAAGCTCCAGGATCTCACCCTTCACGTCGACGGTGATCTTTCGCGAAAGGTCGCCACGCGCAACCGCAGTCGTCACTTCGGCGATGTTGCGCACCTGGCCGGTAAGGTTCGACGCCATCGAGTTGACGTTCTCCGTCAGGTCCTTCCAGGTGCCGGCGACGCCCGGCACCTGCGCCTGCCCGCCGAGCTTGCCTTCCGTGCCGACCTCACGGGCAACGCGCGTCACTTCGGAAGCAAACCGGTTGAGCTGATCGACCATCGTGTTCAGGGTCTCCTTCAGCTCAAGGATTTCGCCAGAGACCGAAACGGTGATTTTCTTGGAAAGGTCGCCATTGGCGATTGCCGTCGAAACTTCGGCGATATTGCGCACCTGCGCCGTCAGATTGCCAGCCATCGAATTGACATTGTCGGTCAGATCCTTCCAGGTACCGGCCACGCCGCGAACGTTCGCTTGCCCGCCCAGGCGCCCTTCCGTGCCGACTTCGCGCGCAACACGCGTTACCTCGCCCGCAAAGCCGTTGAGCTGGTCGACCATCGTGTTGATCGTTTCCTTCAGCTCCAGAATTTCGCCGGAAACCGTTACCGTGATCTTTTTCGACAGGTCGCCCTGGGCGACGGCAGTCGCAACCTCCGCGATGTTGCGAACCTGACCTGTGAGGTTGGAGGCCATGGAATTGACGGAATCGGTCAAGTCCTTCCAGGTCCCGGCAACGCCGCGCACGTTTGCCTGACCGCCCAACTGCCCTTCGGTGCCGACCTCACGGGCGACGCGTGTAACCTCTGAAGCAAAGGCGTTGAGCTGGTCGACCATCGTATTGATCGTTTCCTTCAGCTCCAGGATTTCGCCCTTCACGTCGACGGTGATTTTCTTCGACAGATCGCCGCTGGCAATCGCGGTCGAGACCTCTGCGATGTTGCGCACCTGAGCGGTAAGGTTGCCCGCCATCGAATTGACGTTGTCGGTCAGGTCTTTCCAAGTGCCCGCGACACCAGGCACCTGCGCCTGCCCGCCGAGGCGGCCTTCGGTGCCCACCTCGCGGGCGACGCGCGTCACTTCTCCTGCAAATCCATTCAACTGGTCGACCATAGTATTGATGGTCTCCTTCAGCTCCAGGATTTCGCCAGAAACCGTGACGGTGATCTTCTTAGAGAGGTCTCCGTTGGCGATCGCGGTCGAGACGTCCGCGATGTTTCGCACCTGAGCGGTCAGGTTCGAGGCCATCGAGTTGACGTTGTCGGTCAAATCCTTCCATGTCCCTGCGACACCTGGTACCTGCGCCTGCCCGCCAAGGCGGCCTTCGGTGCCCACCTCGCGGGCGACGCGCGTCACCTCGCCGGCAAACCCGTTCAACTGGTCGACCATCGTATTGATGGTCTCCTTGAGCTCCAGGATTTCGCCGGAGACATCCACGGTGATCTTTCGCGACAGGTCGCCCCGCGCAACGGCCGTCGTGACCTGAGCGATATTGCGCACCTGTGCCGTCAGGTTGCCGCACATGGCGTTGACGGAGTCCGTCAGATCCTTCCACGTGCCAGCGACGCCGGGTACCAATGCCTGTCCGCCGAGTTTGCCTTCGGTGCCGACTTCGCGCGCCACGCGCGTGACTTCTGAGGCGAAGGCGCGAAGCTGGTCCACCATCGTATTGATTGCTTCTTTTAGCTGCAGAATCTCACCCCGCACGTCAACGGTGATCTTCTTTGAAAGGTCGCCGTTGGCGACCGCTATCGTGACGTCGGCGATGTTTCGCACCTGCGCCGTCAGGTTCGAAGCCATCGAATTGACGCTCTCGGTAAGGTCCTTCCAGACACCCGTGACTTCCGGCACCTGCGCCTGGCCGCCTAGCTTGCCGTCCGTACCGACCTCGCGCGCAACGCGGGTCACCTCTGAGGTGAATACGCCGAGCTGCTTGATCATCGTATTAACGATATCAGCTGAGCGAAGAAACTCCCCTTTCAGCGGCCGGCCGTCCACATCGAGAGGCACGGTCTGGAGGAGGTCGCCTTTCGCAACCGCGGTGATCGTGCGGGTAACGGCCGTCGTCGGCCACAGGAGATCGTCGATGAGAGTGTTGATCGAGCTTTCCATGTCCGCCCATGCCCCGTCGGGCAAGCCAAATCGGACGCGCGTGCTGGTGCGGCCGTCCCGCCCGACGACCTGGCCGACATTCTCAAGTTGCGCCGCCATTTTTTGATTTGAGGCGATGATATCGTTGAGCGTATCGGCAATTTTGCCGGTCACTCCGGTCAAGTCAGAGCGCATCCTGACAGAGAAGTCGCCTCTCTTCATGATCAAGAGGACGTCCAGGAGCGCACGTGCATCAGTGCTCGCCATCGCCGTCGGATCACCATCCAGATGAATGTGCGCAGCCGTCTCATCAAGTTCGACCGGATTGTTGCGTTTTCCCACCATGTGCCCTCCGTGAAGTGGTGCTGAATCTAGAGCTCCAGGCAGAAATTGCCATGGCGGGCTACGCGCAGAAGCGTGGGGAACGACGACTGGAGCAATTCCGTTCCAGGACGTGGAGGGGCGAGCACGCCAAAGGGTTGAACGAGCGCATCCTCAAGCCGGCATGCCCTACTACGGAACCGAGCCCTCAAACGGCCCCGCCGCCGTAAATCGGGCCTGAGATTTGCCCCATAGTCGTCCTTGGACGAGACGGTTTTTAACGTCGAGCAACATGCCGGTCGTCGTTCTCCCCCCAACCAGTGCCCGGATCAGTTGGGAAAGTCTCGAGCTCCCTCAGGTAGCGCACTCCAGCCAGTCTCTATCGACGAGCGGAAGGCCGCGCCTTCAATGCGTCGTAAACCCTTCATCAGTGGAGCGCCGGCCCTACGGGATATTCCGGGTGAACCGAATGGAAGGTTGCAATGAGGCTGGTCGCGCGCAATACGACGTCTTGGGCAAGCCTAATATCGTTCGCCGCCAAGTCGTTGGCGACCACAAGCAGCGCCTTTCCCACGGATGCCATCACCATTTCAAGGGCATCATCTCCCTTGTCTGCGGCCCACCTGGCGTTGCGCTCAAGGGTAACTGCCAGCCGCTCGAGCATGGCCTGCCGTTCAGGAATGGCCAACTCCTCGAAATTCTGAAAGACCATCTCCAATGAATACTCCATGATCGACGACGTCGCGCCCGCCGATCATGAACGTCGGTTGCTGCAAAAAGATGCAATACGGATGAGATGTCTTCTCGCGACACTCCGAAGGAACTCGGCTGCGATGATCGAGGCAGCCATGCTAGCCTATTGATCAGATTTGTCCGGCTTGGCAAAACAGCCGGTAGCTAGTCTGCGATACCGAGAGCGAATAGGCCGCTCATTTTGCCCTGTGGCCAGTCGCCGAACTTCGCCGTGATTATCGCCTCAACATCGGAAACGAAGAAGGACGGGAGCACGCTCCTCAACGTCGCGCTTTTCGGGACGGCAAATCCTGGATCGAACTCCAGCCGACGTATGGCTTGAGAAATGGCGGGTCAGCCGATTTCACGGAAGGTGATGGAATAGCGCGCTTGTTCTACGGGCGGGATGGAGTGCTCCCAATCGCTGCGTGCAGGACCGGAAAGGAGGTAGGCAGAACCAGGCTCGAGCGTCACCGAAGCGCGTTCCCACTTGTTGCCGACGCGACGCCTCAGCCTGAACGTGCAGTTCGATAGCAGTGAGACGCCGACAACCCTGCCGAAAACCTTCTTGTCCTTATGCCAGCCGATCGGAGCTCCTTGGGCATATTCGGTAACAAGGGCCTGCTGCAGCCGCTCTGGATCAATGCCAGCGAATGTTGCCGCAAGCTTGCGCACCGGGAGGAGAAATGGTGGGATCTCGGTGACGCGGTTTACCTCGTTGGTGTTGAAGTCGTATTTCCAGCCATAGGAGGTGACTCTCCGCTTGCCTTCGAAACCGTGAAACTCGAAGGGCTTCAGCGGCAATAGCCTTATTTCGCGAAGGAGGTCTACCTGCATGTCCGCCGGGACGACATCGGGCTGATAGCGAAACCCATCCGGTAATGCGTTTGTAACGACCGCGAACAGGTCTGGCTGTGCAAAGTCGGCCATCGTCGCTTCTCCTCTAACGGACGCTTGAGAATGTGAAGACTGCGGTGAACTTCTCCAAGACCCGTTTGCTGGAATGTGATCGGCTCTTGCTCGGCAGAAAGACTGGAGGCAATCGCGCGGCGGATCCGGTCCTCAAGGCGCAGCTCAACGATCTTACGGCAATCTTCAAGTCGTTCGGTCGATACCGTAACGCTGCGCAGTTCTTCCGTCATTGCGCCTTTCGATCTGCGGGCGACCTCAGGACTCAGCCGAGTTGCTTGGCGACGATCGCCTTCAGTTCGGCGCGGGTGAGCAGGCAGGGATATGGCTTCTGATTCTTGGCTGGCTTATCAGCGCGAGGGGCGCCCTCGCGGGGCGTTGAAGCCGCGGGGACGGCGGTAGTGGGTATCTTGTTCAATCGATTTCCTTTGAAGTCCACGCAGCCGAGACCAGTCGAGCGATCAAAACGCTCGAGACCGGCGTCCTTTAGGACGTCCGGCGTGGCAAAATGCAATGTTGTCAGCGATATATGGTAGATAAGAAGTGGAGTGGCGGATTGCAAGACGACAGCCCTGCCAGCAGCGGGCATCGAAGCCGAGGGGCGACGAGGCGATGTCAGCAGTGCCCCTTTCGTCTGCGGGGACGAACTCCAACGCGGGCGAGCAGTCTTCACATCGAACAGTTCGAAGACTGACGCCGCCGGCTCCTTTGTGACACCAAGGATGGCCCGCCTCCAGAGGAGGCCGGCCTACCGTCTGAGACCATCAAGTTGCAGCTCTCCGCGCGGCGCGGTTTGCTCGGTTTCCAATGCGCCATAACAGCCGGCATTCCAGCCTCGAGGCAAGCGGCCATGAAAGCCTCCCGTGCGACGAAAGCGGGCACCACCCCGTTCAGTGCGGCGCGGCAGGTCTTCACGGCCCGGTAATGGCGCTCTCCATGCCGCAACGGCCACTCGTTTTCGAGAAAGTCGAGCGCGTCGTAAATGCCGGCGAAAGTCTTCTCCAAACCGCATTGCAATCGGATCGTCACCGGCCGGGTCCATTGAACATCGTTGAGCGGCATATTCTTCCTCCTTCCGATGCCACTGATTGTCTCCTCAGGATGATATTGTGAAAGGGTGTTGCCGCTTCAAGAGGTTGCTTGCCCATACTCCGCGTCTACGTGAGCACGGCCGGAGCATAAGGGACAGAGCATGTTGCTCGCGGCGGCTATCATGGCGCCAATGACCATCCGCCATCGCGCCTCCACCGTTGGCAAACCCTGGAGCGGGAAGATCGGCTCAACGCTGACCGGCCTCAGCGGGATCACTGCCGGTTCCACCGGCGGCGACCGCAAACCTGGTATGCGAAGACGGCTTGCAAGCGGCCGTCCCGATCAGATGAAACGGTGACCGTGCCAACGGGCAATGGGCGAAGACCATCGTTTGCCGTCCAGCCGGATCGATGGCATATGCTGTCCGCGGACAAGCACCACCATCGGTCAATCTTGACGCGTCTCGCCGGCTCCACCACTCAACGAGCGCGTGAGACGGGCCTGCGCTGTTTGTTCGATTTACGGCTGAGAACGATTGGTGAAATGCGCGTTCCCAAGTCCGGTTCCGATCGTCAGGATCGCCCAGCTTGACACATCGGTCATCAGCGGAATCTGCGAAAGCCCCTGAACGACGCCGTCATTGTGCATCATAACGAAAGTCTCCCCCTCGTTTATCTTAGGAATGCTTTTGACGAGAGCCGCAGGCAGGTTGAAATGATCGCTCTCCCAGTTTCCGCCTGGGAGGTTCTGGCCACCCCGGACGATGGCACCATCGGCTTCGATCACTCCCGGACACCCGATTCCGATCAATGGCGCAAGGTTGAGCTCCGCCTCGGTTGCTTTGGTCACTAGTTCTTCAAGCATTTCAGATAGCTTCGCGACGGTGGCAGTCCGGCTCGGGTTTTCCTCCGCATGCTTCCATATGAGCGACGCGGCCACAGCGGCGTCGTTGCTTGTGCTTCTCTTATCCTTGCCGAACCGAACCACTCCTGCCCTGACGTTGGTCCCGCCAATGTCCACGGCGAGTATTGCGTCATGGCCTTTCAGCATCCATTCGGGCATCAGATGCACCGAACCGATCAGGCCCGCATCGTCTGGATGATGCGCAATCGGAACGAGTTCGATCTCGACACCATCACCGCGCAGGAGCGTCATCGTGCGCGCGATGACGAGTTCGCCAACCCTTCGCTGGCGGAAACCGCCGCCGACAGCAATTCGCTCGGTTTTCTTCCATGACTTTTCGTCCAGAAACTTTCTTATTACGGCGGCAAAGTCCCGGGAAAACTCCTCCACCGCACCGAATACCATGGCTGCGGCCTCTGCATCCTCTCCGCAAAGCAGCGCGTCGATATCCTTCTTCTTCAACTCCTTAGTCGCGACCTTTCCAAAGGGATCACGTCCGAGCTCTCGCAAGAGCTTCCTCTGCTGGTCTACCTTGTCACGAAAAGACCTCTTGTTTGCGCCGTCGCCGATGAAACCTTTCCGGTCCCGCGCCTCGTTGTTGTAGTCATCAATAACCACTGAAGGCAATGTTGCCGCGCCGTGAACAAGTGGAGTGGTATCGTTGGCGGGCTTGCGGTTTGTTTTGGTCATAAAAGCTCGCAGGGCAGTGGGTCGGGACCGCAGAAACGCGCGAGTGACGTTTGATGTTCCCGAGTAGGACACAATGGAGTTACCAGACAACGCAGCAGCGCGATGGATGTCAGCCTCAAGCCGGCGGCGCGATCACGGTCAACGTGCCGAGGAATGCGTCATTGAGCGGGAGATCGGAGCTGACGGCTGCCTAGGGAACGTGAAAGGACGTCAGTGCGATCGGCCTCGAAACTCATCAGTATCGGGCTTGTCTATCGTCAAATAAGATATAGGCGCGCTCCGCTGGACGACTACTCTGGACGACTACTGGAGCGTCGCGTGGATAAGCCCACGAACAAGGTCCGGCCGGTTTTCGCACGCTCTTCGAAGAACGTTCACGGCATCCTCAAGGAGATAGAGGGCATCTCGTAGAAGATCGAGTTCGGTCTGGACGGTCGGATCGTTCAGTGCCTCGCGGCGAACGCGTGCGATCAGGCGATCCGTCGTCGCGACAATGCCCCGAGCGGCATTGATGATGATGTCCGGCATGTTTCCCCTTCACTGGTCCCTTTGGCAAGCTTGAGGGGAAACATGCTCTGCGGCAATCCCGAGATTTGGCTAGAAGCGACCGCGTACGCTGTCGTACAGATCCCGCAAATCCTCAAGGCCTCGGTCGTAGCGCGTCCGCCTTGGCGGCCCCCGAAATCCGGCGATCGCAAGAGCAACAACTGCTGCGGCTGTGGCAACGGCGCCGAGGGTGGATAGCGGGTAAAGCTTTACCGTGGCTTCCGTCCGGCGGACCACCTGACGAGCCCCGCCTTTAACCGCGACGGAGGCGTCTACCACTTGTTGGCGAAGCGCTTCCAATTGTTCCCGTAGGACGCCGATCTCCTTTTCGGCATCGAACTCGGGCTGCGGGGGAATACCGACTGACGCCGTGTTTGTGTCTACAATGGCACGCGGCACAGGTTCGCCAATCCTCGCACCTTCGGCCACCAGCGGTTTCGTGATAGTCTTCTTTGCAGGCATGATCGTCCTCCTTCATGAAGCGTTGAGCGCGCATCCAACGATTATGCCTCACCGGCGATTTTTGTTCCGGAAAGCAAGAGAACCACGTGCCGCAACGAATTGGATTGCACAACCCGGCAGCATTGCGCTTACGAATAGACACTGCTTGCGGCTGGCCGTTTTGCCTGCTTGTGGATCTCGACGCCGGTACCAGCTCGATCACACGTCAATGCGGCCCTAAAACAAAACCGACGTCGCCTCAACTGGGCAGAGTTCGAGATAATATTTGGTCTCGTCCCGCAATGATTGGGCGTCGTGCGCTCCCGGCCGACCAAAGAGGAAACACTGCACCAGGTCAGGGCCTTTCGTTGAAATCAGCGCCCGTTGCTTTTCCGTCTCAATGCCTTCTACGAGATCTTCAATCCAGGGCCCCGGCCAAGTGCCAGTGCGCAATAAAGGATGACGCCAGCGACCGGGTCGTGATCGAGAGCCGAGACATTGCGCGGTCAATCTTGAGCTTGTCGAAAGGATAGCACCTGAGATTGGTCATCGACGAAAAACTGCTGCCGTAGTCATCCATGGCGAGCTTATACCCTTGAGCACCTGAAGCGATCGCGCCACTTCGATGCGATCTTCGAGGAGTGACGTTCAGTCGGTGAAAGCGGTCTCCAGGCGGCAGCTTTCCATCTACCGCCTGAGTTCATTCGATCAAAACTCTTCCCAGCTTTCGTTTACCACTGCTACAGCGGCAGACCCCTTCGCCGTGAATGCGTTCGCGACCTTACCCATCATGCTGCGGACAGGCGACGCAATGGATGCCGGACTAGCCGGTGATTTTGTCAAACCGCTTGTTCTGCGCTGCGACGCAGGTTGATCGACCGCCTCGCGCATACTCAGCTGGAACTGGCCAATCAAACCGCGCAGGCGGCTTGATTCATTTGCTAGAGTCGCGCCAGCGGCATTGGCTTCCTCGACCATGGCGGCGTTCTGCTGGGTTACCTGGTCCATCTGGTTAACGGCTGTGTTGACCTCGGACAGCCCAACCGACTGCTCCCGCGACGATGTGGCGATGGCATCCATATGCTGGTTGATCGTGACGATATAGGTCTCGATAGTCTTGAGCGCTTGGCCTGTGTCACTGACAAGTTTGACACCGTTACCGACCTCCATGGATGAGTTGCGGATCAGATCTTTGATTTCCTTGGCGGCAGTGGCCGAACGTTGGGCAAGTTCGCGGACTTCCTGCGCGACCACGGCAAAGCCCTTTCCGGCTTCTCCTGCGCGCGCTGCTTCCACCCCCGCGTTGAGGGCCAGGAGGTTGGTCTGGAAGGCAATGTCATCGATGACACCGATGATGTTGGAGATTTGGTTCGAAGATTGCTCGATCTTGCCCATCGCGTCGACCGCATTGGCGACAACGGCGCCAGATTGGCGGGCGCTGTGATTTGCCTGTATCGCGACAGTGCGCGCCTCCTCGGCCCGCTTGTTGGAGTTGGCGACATTGATGGTGATCTGATTAAGTGCCGCTGCAGTTTCTTCGAGTGAGGCGGCCTGCTGCTCGGTACGTTTCGAAAGATCTTCAGCGCTCTGGCTGATTTCGCGGGACCCGGAATCGATCGAACCGGTCGCTTCCGCGACCGCAGCCATGGTGTCCTTCAATTGTGCGACGGCTTGGTTGAAGTCTGCGCGCAGGCTCTCGAACTCCTCTGCGAAGGCTTGGGTGAGCTGGAAAGCCAGGTTGCCGGCCGCGAGCTGCTTTAGGCCACCCGCCAAGCCTGAAGTTGCCTGAGACATGGCCTCGGCTCGTACGCGTTCTTGCTCCGCCGTCCTGCGACGCTGCTCTTCGGACTCGTTGCGCTGCGCGTTCGCTTGTTGCTCCAGGCGCTGGTTCTCCAAGGCGTTGGTGCGAAATACTTCGACGGCGGCGGCCATCTCGCCGATCTCATCGGCGCGTCCGGCATATGGAATCTCGGCGTCGGCATCACCGCCTGCAAGTATCTTCATTGATGCGGTGATGGTCTGGATTGGCCGGATCATGGTTGAAGACAGCAGCGCCAGTAAGATTGCAATGATGATGATCGTTGCCGTTATGCCAAAGATGATGCTCCAGAAAGTATTGCTGGCGGCCGCCTCAGAAGCGGCAGCGCGGTCATCCAGCAGCGAAGCTTCTTCATCAGATATTTCCTTTGCGATCGCGCGGATGGAGTCCATGTACTTCTTGCCAGCGCCCGAAACCTCCATGGCCCGAGCTTCCTCCACGGTCGTGGCCTCCCCCATCAGCGCGACTTCCTTATTCATCACCTCCTTGGTCCAACCGTTGACCTGAACTTGAAGGTCCGCCAACCGCTTTTGCTGAGCGACATTGTCAGACGTCAAGCGCTTGGTCAGATCGAAAGCTGCCAGGAATTGCGCTTCCCCCGCTCTTTGCGGATCGAGAAACTGGGCATCTCCTGCCAGCAAAAAACCACGTAAACCAGTCTCTTGATTGACCATTCCCGCAATCATGTTATCGACTGCCCGAAGGACCTTGTAAGTATGTTCGGTCCATCCCGTCGCTTCCTGTTGAGTACGGGAAGACGTCATGCTGACGAGGTTGACAACAAGACCAACAAGAAGAACCAGACTGAACGATATAACGAGTTTGGTCATCGTTCGAAGATTGGCAATCAATGCGAACAAAATAGTCTCCAGTGCGTGCGAGGTGCTCCCGCTTCGCACAATTCATCTGCATTAGGGAACAGGAAGGACCGAGTTCATTCCGGACCTGCTAATATTCGAGGAGTTTAATTAAAAATTTGGTAAATCGACCGGCCCGATCGTCGAGACAAATGCCTAACCTGAACGATTGGTTCGATAGCGTACATTGACAAGCATGGCTGAGGTCAATGCCGAGAAACGATCCGGCTGAATGACGCGCAGAGACGCGATGTGGTCACGGAAAGGGTCGACAGGGAAACAATGTCAACATTGGGTGCTGAGCGCGTCACCCGGCCAAAAACGCCGCTCCGCCGCATATGCAGCGCATGCTGATGAACATGAATTTGATCTTAACGAGACTAAACCAGTCTCTTGACCTACCAGCTATCCGGACCGACGCACGGGACCGCATCGCGCCCATTGCAACGTTCAGGAAGCCTCGTCAGGGCTATTGCGCTGAAACCGAGATCTTCTGCACACACGATCGGAGCGGGTCAGCCTTGCCTCTTGCGAACTTCAAGGTACCGGAAGCCACTCAGTCGTATCGAGAGGGAAGATTTCGTTTATGACGACGGCGATCCTCGTCGGGTGTTTTTCTAAAGCTTCCTGCCCTCACGCGATCGCCCTGATTGAATATATCAGTGGCAGCGGTTACGCGCGCGTTGACGAGGAATTCATCATTTCGGAGAACTGGCGGCCCAAAGATTGAGTGCGAACCCGGTTCTCTCCAATCCATGAAAACGCATTCCCAAATATCACAGGAATACGTCCTGGGTCCTCCGTCCGTCGGGAACCTTCGAGACCATCTAAATGCGATGGCGAAACGCGAACAGCACGATATAGAAATGATCCGGACATGGACATTGTCGTCGTCGATGACTATGGGGTGGTCTATACGCGCAAAGGATTCTCCAGGAAATCCAAGCCCGGCTTCCCGCCATCCCGAAGAAACCCGTTTCGCTTGAGGGTGGCGCAATTACGCTGGCGATGCCGGTTGGCGACAAGACGGCGTTCGCGGCAGCCGCGGCAGTGATCGCGAGAGCCATAGAGGAAGCGGCGGACCTTCACGTCATCCCGCGCGAGATTCAGAACCTTCTCGGCATGAAAACGAGCGGCATCGCTGGCTCGCCGACGGCCGTCTGTCAAGCGCCGGCACAAGGACCGTCAGGCTGGCCGGCCGAGCCCGCCGGATCACCTTCCATGTCTTCGACCCGAAGGTGGTGGAGGACCTTCTCGACCGGGGTGCCCTCGACGAATGGCGGGTGGAAGACGCCGAGGCGAAGGCGGAGAAGAGGCGAAAGGCAGCCTATGACGCCAGGCTGGCGCGGCTTTCGAAGTAGGCGGGAAAGCGGTCGAAAACGACAGAGAGGGACCATGAAGATGACGGCGCTGCGAAGCTAGAGGGATCGGCGGAATTCGATGTCGACGGGCTTTTGCGATGAACAGGACATCTGTGCTCGGTGCAAATCCGCAGCAACAGGAGCGTCATCGACACCCGCGGCAAGGTGCTGGTCGGCGCGCTTGTGCTGCATCGGCTTGAGATTGACCAGGAGACAAAGATCCTCGGCAGGCTGGCCTACTGGCTGAAAGCGGAACTCCAGAAGTCCCTCACGCGCGATCTGTTCGACGACCTCCTGAGCCGCAGGCAAACGAGAACCTCTTCTATAATGTCGGGACGAGCGGCGATGGGAGTTCCGATATTGATCCAGTACAAAGTCGCGATCAAAATCGGCCGCGCGAACGTGATGGGGATGGTAGCCCGCGACCCTCTCGGGCCATTGTCGCGCTCATCTGCTGCACTATGGCAAACAAGACCGCGAGACTGTGGGAATCGTGCCTGGGACAATGACGCGTTTGGGTCCAGTCATCGAGGCCGCCCGACTGAGCCAAATTAAGTCATTCAGAGCACGCCCCCCGATTGGAACAGGACGTTCTGTGAAGCGTTGCGTGGCGGCGCTGTTCGCCTCTAGCTCGACCGCTCCGGCTTCAGCACCTGAAGCCCCTTGTCGCAGCGCCTCATTCGCCCAAGCGCTGAGGCTTCAGCATCTCAGCCATCCGTTTAGCGTTCTTGATTGAGTTACCGTCGCGGTCGTTGTTGAAATAGACCCATACGGTCTTGGCGCCACTTTGGCCTATGCGCTCTGCCCACAGCTCCAGCTCGGCGTCGCTGTAGTCGTGGCGATACCATTTTTCGATCCCGTGGAAACGGATGTAGATGTCATCGCCGGTGCACACGAGTTCGTCTGGCAACCGAGGTCCACTGCAGGAACAAAAAATAATCCCGGCAGCTTTGAATGCAGCATAAACCTCCGGGTTCCACCAGCTTTTGTGACGGAATTCGATGACGTTTCGACGTCGGTGATCGAGCTGCGACAAGATCGATTGCAACATTTCGGGCGAGTATCGTATGCTCGGCGGCAGTTGAAACAGGAAACATCCCATCCTCGGTCCCAGCAGGTCGGCAATATAGCCGAAGTCGTCGATGAGTATTTGTGTCTGCTGAAAACGCTGGACATGGGTGATGAGCTCACACACCTTGACCGTATAGACGAAACCGGGAAGCGCCTGTCGTATCCAGGTCTTGACCGCGCCAACCGTTGGCCAGGAATAAAACGGGGCATTGAGTTCCACTGTCTTGAAGCAGGCCTGATAGATAGAAAACAACTCGCTCGACGGCGTATCGGTCGGATAGAAAGATCCTTTCCAGTGCCAGTAGTACCATCCGGAACAACCAACATGGACGCGGCCCGTGACATCGCCATTGGGTGTTAACGGGGACGGATCTCCGGAAAGACGGGCGAGGTGCATCTTGGCAGCCCGCGTGACATTGGCGTCGCGCTGTTTCTGCCGACGTTCCGCGCGCCTGGCCCGCCGAATGGCGATCTCTTCGGCGGTGCGCTCCACCTTTTCAACCCAGGTGACGAAAGCGTTGGGGCGTCATTTGCTGAACCCTTTGCTGGTCGCTCGATATTCATCCCTGGTGTAACCAAGACGGAGGAAGCAGGTTCCGCCGATGGGTGCAAACTCGTGCGACGTGGCCGGTGAATCGGCACCTGTGCGGCAGGCAATCTCGAGAATGTCCGTGCGGGTTCGCCTGGCCGGCATATTGCGTCAGGCTGGGTTAAGCGGCTGGGCAAGCCTAACCCAGAGAAAGCTTGCCTCGTTGCAGTGAAGAGAGCTCAACTTGATTTCAGGGATATAGCAATGACGATGACGCCGTCCTGGGGCTTAGCGACGGGCACAGGCCTCAGTGTAGCGCTACTTCTTCAGGTTTCCGATTTGAGAACTGGTATACCATCATAATTCCCTGCTCGAGCAGCAGTTCGGCAACCTCGAGATCACGCGATCCGAGATCGCAACACATCCCGCGAATGGTGTTCATCACGGACAAAGAATTTTCGACAAACCTAGCGTCTCCTTCACCCTTGGCTTCGTCGGCAGATGCTTCAAGCGCGTCCGCCACTTTCTCGAGCAGGTTGGTGCGTTCGAGAAGCGTCATTGCATTCAAGGTTTTCGATATTCCGTGCATGTTGTTCTCCCGGCGCGGGCGAGGATCGCGGCGCAGCTGATGTGAGGCTCTATCGATGGTCGCACTCAAGTGGCGATGCGTCGCGTGCGCTGCAAGTCATGGCTGCCGCGCGTATCATGCATGGTATTTGTTCTGTCCCTACTAGGCTTACACTTCCGCGAAATTGGCGAGCGTCTGCACTGAGCGTCGGACCCCTTGCGACTGCTTCAAGCGCCTTGTTGTGGCGACGGGACTGACGGCATAGACCATCGAGACGTTGGTCTCCTGCATTCGCAGATGGCTCTGTGATTTCGCGCATCAAGGAGGAAAGGGTAGATCCGCCAGATGTGAGACGCATCTGGACGCCGCGTCTGAAGCTGCTATGTTCTGCTTTCGTTTCAACGAACCGGCCTTCTGACCAATGGACGCTACTGCCTTGCCTCTGAGGAAAATCATCCATGTGGATATGGATGCCTTCTACGCATCGGTCGAGCAGCGCGACAATCCGGAGCTTCGCGGCAAACCCGTGGCTGTTGGCGGAGCGGCCGCCCGTGGCGTCGTTGCGGCGGCAAGCTACGAGGCGCGAGAATTCGGGGTTCGCTCTGCAATGGCGTCGGTCACGGCGGCAAGGAAGTGCCCGGACCTGATTTTCGTGAAGCCGCGGTTCGAAGTTTATCGTGCCATCTCGCAGCAGATCCGCGAGATCTTTGCGCAGTATACGCCGGTGATCGAACCCCTCTCGCTCGACGAAGCCTATCTCGACGTCACCGAAAATCTCAAAGACATGCCGGTCGCCACCGAGATTGCGCTGGAGATCCGTGCAAGGATCAAAGCGGTAACCGGGCTGAGCGCTTCGGCAGGCATCTCCTACAACAAGTTTCTTGCGAAGATGGCCTCGGACTTGAACAAGCCGAATGGCCAAGCGGTCATCACGCCGAAGAATGGTGCGGCTTTCGTGGAGCAACTCGCGGTGAAAAAGTTCCATGGCGTCGGCCCGGCCACAGCGGAGAAGATGCGACGGCTCGGCATTGAGACCGGTGCGGATCTGAAGGCAAAGCCCCTGATGTTCCTGATAGATCATTTCGGGAAGTCCGGCCAGTACTTCTATGGCATTGCGCGGGGCATCGATGCGCGCCAGGTCCGGCCAGATCGGATGCGCAAGTCGGTCGGCGCGGAAGATACATTCACTGTCGACATCAGCGATCTCGATCTCGCGACCAGCGAGCTGCGGCCGCTCGCCGAAAAGGTCTGGTCTTACTGCAATGCCAAGGGTTTCAGCGGCAAAACGGTGACGGTGAAGGTCAAATATTCCGACTTTACCCAGGCGACCCGGAGCCGAACAAATCCCCTTCCCTACGCGGGCGTCGATGATATTCTCGAGGCCGCAAACGTCTTGCTTGCGGGTGTATATCCGTTCAAGCGGCCGGTTCGGCTTCTCGGCGTGACACTGTCGTCCCTCACCAATGACAAGGACGCCCACGACGTGGAACAACCGCAACTCGGGCTGGGTTTATAAGTCAAGGAGCCTGGAGCGGAACCAGCAGTGAAAGCCGAAATGTCCCCACCCTGCATTCGCGTCATCGACCTTGAAACTGCCGGCAACGGGCCGGGCGACGTCTGCGAGATTGGGTGGCAGGACGTTTTTCAGGACGAGGATGGGCGATGGCAGATCTCGGCGGAGCGCGGCTCGGTGCTTGTGAATCCTGGCCGGCCCATTTCAGCAGAGACCATGGCGATCCATCATATTCAGGATTGCGAAGTCTCAGGCGCACCGTTCTGGAAAGAGGTGGCGCCGAGCATCCTGCGGCCATCTTACCCGATAGTTGCCCTTGCCGCCCACCGTGCCGCTTTCGAGCAGCGCTACTGCACACCGAGACTGGCAGGGGCCACGCCCTGGATTTGCACATGGAAATGTGCACTCCGCGTCTGGCCAGAACTTCCGAGGTTTTCCAACCAGATGTTGCGATATCAGCGTGCGCCGGAAGGTCTGATCCATGAGGTCGGCCTTCCCGCCCATCGAGCCATGCCCGACGCTTATGTCAGCGCCCATCATCTGCGTGACGAGTTGAATTCCGCTTCTCTGGATGAGCTCCTGTTGTGGAGTTCTCAGCCTGGCCTGCTTCCGCGGGTCCCGGCGGGCCCTGACCGTGGGAAAAACTGGGGCCGTCTGACTATCGACGCACTCACCACCTTTCTGAACGATCGCGACGCGGACGTTCGCTTCAGCGCCCAGACGGAGCTTCTGCGGCGAGGAGAAACGGAAACTGCTGTAACGGCTATTCCCGTCCAACAGACGCTTTTTTAGTGACTTCACGCGACGAGCCCGGCCCCCAATCTGACATCATCTGAAGGTCCCGACAGCGTCTGCTACAACTGCCAGGAATCCGATCTCGGCCCCAGCGGCGGCATCGCGCTTTCGCCGAGTCTGCCGTCAACCCGCGGTGTCTCGCGCGGCGAACTTCGTCTCTGCATCGCCAACCCGTGCTTGGCAATGATGACCAAGCGGTTGTACGCGTGCGTGCTACGGACGGCGAATTTCGTTCGTATCTCTTCAGAACGTCGGATGTCCACCAGGGTCGCCTCCTTGTCGGAATGGAGACTCATAGCGTTATCGTGTCGAAAATCGCCGGCGAAAAGACGGCTGCCGATTATGAGCGGACGCTCGACCAGATGCCCGCGATGATTTGGCGCGTAAGGCCTAGCGGCTTTCTCGACTACGCCAACAAGCGATGGCTGATGTCTGCGACTGCCCCCGTAGAGGCCTTGGGTTGGTGCGCGGCGCGATCTTTCCGATGCGCGCCACGCTTTTCTTTCTTCTATGCATGTCGTCTGGCAAGACCGCTGCGCGGTTTGCGCGACTGAGCTCTCCGGGTTCGAGATGCGCCCCGGCGAGCAAGCCG